>Ga0209148_1000167_pt1 | contig 135407 bp, 121 predicted proteins | sample AraplaCol_mMF_r2_2_FD_184288 | JGI IMG/M metagenome (GOLD analysis project Ga0209148, IMG submission 184288) | Arabidopsis root microbial communities from North Carolina, USA - plate scrape CL_Col_mMF_r2 (SPAdes) (version 2) | ecosystem: Host-associated > Plants > Roots > Endosphere | place...
CAACATTCAGGACAGTTTCGAGGCTCAATAGCATACCGTCAGCAGTAGCTGTCTACGCTTCGTGCCAACATCTCTGGTGACTACGCAAGACTCGCTTCCGGTGGTTGACTAGACCTTGTCGGGCAGGTTTGATTACCTGCCGGGTAATTTCGAGGTGTTTCATTTATAAATCCCCACCTCACGGACTTTCCACAGCGCAATCGACATCTGTCCGGTCCGCTGTACTTTTAATAAAAGGTTGTTCATACGAGCTACCTTTTTTATTTCCCGCCTCCTCTCTTTACTTTTATTTTTTACCTTTATTTCATGTCTGCAATAGTAGCGCTTCAAACATTTTATGATAAAATTCCTGCTCTGCCTTCTGTTCCAATAATCAGCGAAGCCGGACATTTTAATGTATTTAAAGTGGATGGTCTGCTTTCTTCCGAATACAAAAAGGGGCCTTATAACCGGAGGACCTTTTATAAGGTAAGTCTGCTTACCGGATATAGTAAAATACACTATGCGGATCAAACTATCGAAGTAACAGACAGTGTGCTTGTATTTACCAATCCGATGGTTCCTTATTCCTGGGAACTTATTGGTGAAACGCATACAGGGTATTTTTGCATATTTACAGAGGCATTTTTCAACAGATTTGGAAACATTAAAAACTATCCTGTTTTTCAGTCGGCAGATACAGCAGTTATACTACTAAATGCTACTGAACATGTGCAATATAATGACTTGTTTGTAAGGATGTTTAATGAGCTGCAAAGCGACTATGCTTATAAATATGATCTCCTGCGTAATTTGCTTATGGAGATGATACATGCTGCACAAAAAATGCAACCAGCTTCAGGTAGCATTCCTTCAGGTGCTACAGCGTCTGAGCGCATAGCTATTCTATTTGCAGAATTACAGGAACGCCAATTTCCGGTTGAATTAAGCAATCACAATATCCTATTGAAATCTCCATCTGATTTTGCAAGACAGCTTAATATACATGTAAATCACCTCAACAAAGCCCTAAAAGAGATAACCGGTAAAACTACCACGCAACTGATAAATAATAGAATACTTCAGGAGTCCCGGATATTACTACAGGACACCGGCCTGTCTATTGCTGAAATAGGTTGGAGCCTGGGTTTTGAAGCAGCGAATCACTTTTCAGGTTTCTTTAAAAGTAGGACAGGTATCACACCTACAGCATATAGAAATCAAAAATTGATTGATTGACGTAGTTTTTGCTTTCTTTCCTGGAACAATTGCATCTGTCATTGACAGACCTTTGTATCACAAAATAATATTTATGTGGACAAAGGAAAATATCGAAGATCAAACTGGTAAAACAATAATCATCACTGGTGCAAATACAGGAATAGGATATGAGACAGCTCTTGCATTATATGAAAAAGGTGCGCATGTTGTGTTGGCTTGCAGAAATCAGCAAAATGCAGAACGTGCCATTAGCAGGATCATGGAACATAACGGCAAAGGTTCACTTGAAGCAGGAATACTTGACCTCTCAGATCTTACATCAGTAAAAAGGTTTGCTGAAACATTCAGTAAAAAACACCGGCAGTTACATGTATTGACCAATAATGCCGGAGTAGCAGTACCTCCTGCATCTTTAACTACTGAAGGTTATGAACTCCAGTTTGGTGTTAACTTCCTGGGGCATTTTGCACTTACAGGACATTTATACCCCCTACTTAACGCCACTACAGGAGCAAGAGTTGTAACATTAAGTAGCATGGGATACCTATCCGGCGTAATTGACTTTGATAATTTAAAGTCAGAGATTTCCTATAATCCTCTTCGCGAATACCGCAGAAGTAAACTTGCCAACATCGTATTCTCCATAGAACTACATCGAAAAATAACTGCCGCAGGCGACGAGATACTTTCTGTGGCAACGCAACCAGGAGCCAATAATACTCAGCTGGTAAGGCATATGAGTAAGGAAGTTGTTGCTGAAGGTATTAAGCAGATTGGTGGATATATGGAGCCGTGGCAGGGTGCTTTATCACCTTTATATGCAATAGTATCTCCGGATGTTGCGGGTGGAGATTTTTATGAACCTGATAATGGATATAAAGGTTATCCTGTTAAAAGTACAATTGAGTCAAAGGCCATGGACAAAAATCTTGCACAGACGCTTTGGGAAATGGCAGAGCAGGCAACAGGTCTTCATTATCCTGCTGGGAAATTATAATATATCATTTTAAAATTACAGACATAAAAGTTCGACATCTGTACTGTCCGCTGTACCATGATCCCGAATACGGTTCAATTCAGGTATTGCTTTTTGAATTGTAAGGGGGTAATGCCTACCTCCTTTTTAAAAAGCCTGGAAAAATAAGGTGGATTTTCAAATCCAAGATTATAGGCTACTTCTGACACTGACTGATCGGCGCCCCGCAGTAAATTTTTCGCTTCGGAGATCAGGAAAATATGAATAAGCTCCATCGCTGTTTTGCCGGTCTCCTGTTTTAAGAGGTCACTCAGGTATTTAGCGGAAATATTCAACTCACCTGCTATATAATGTACGGAAGGCAGCGATTTGCCATGCAATGAATGATTGACAAAATAACGCGCCAGTGCAGCAGAAAACTTTGATGCCACCTTTCCGGATAACTCTGCACGGTTAATAAATTGACGTTTATAAAAGCGCTGAGAGTATTTTAATATCGAGTCCAGATGAGTTAGAATAATTTCCCGGCTATATTCATCCTGATTATTGTTGTACTCCGTTTCAATTTTACCATACAATTCCCAAATGATCTGTTCTTCTCTCGGTGAAAGATGCAGTGCTTCATTTGTTTCATAGTCGAAGTAACTGTACCTTTTTATTTCAGAATAAAGACGATGTCCGTTCAGGAAGTCCTCGTGAAAAATGATAGCGAAGCCAGCTTCTTCCAACTCGATATCTTTCATTTTAATTACCTGTCTGGGCTTCATGAAATACATGAATCCGCTGTCATTGTCATATTTGGTTCTGCCGTAGATAATCGCCCCTGATTTCATTTTCTTTAACCCGATCATGAAAAAATCGCCGGTAAATTCGTTTTCTGCTATAGAGCAGGATTGATTACAACGCAAAATGGTAAGCATAGGATTTTCAGATGCAGGAAAACCGTTAGCTTTATTTAGCTCACTCAAAGTTTTATAATGTACCATATTGTTTTTAGTTAGCAGCTACGCCTGAGCGCAGCTGCCGCGGATATATTTTCATCCCTGAATTATTTGCCGTGCGCCTTTTCAGCCACGTCCTTCCATTGTTCCCAGGTTTCAAGGCGCTGCTTATAGACTTCTTTAACCCAGGGCAGTGCCACTTTTCCCAGAAACAAGCGAAGTGGTGGATTAGGCGAATCTACCAGTTGCACAATGGCTTCTGCGGTTGCCGCAGGGTCTCCAAAACTATCTTCTGTAATGCCTGCCTGAAAAGCGGCTTTTACCTTCTCGTAAACAGGCAATGAGGTGCTATGCACGGCGGATGCACCACCCCAATCTGTTGCAAAAGCATTCGGCTCTACAATGGAAACATTAATTCCAAAATCTTTTACTTCTGTTGCTAAGGTTTCACTAAGGCCTTCTACCGCAAATTTCGATGCATTGTAAATACCCAGTACTGGCAGTGTTGCTACCCCAAGCGCGCTCGAAAGCTGAATTAAATGCCCCTTACCTTGTTCACGGAACACGGGTAAAGCGGCCTGCGTGATCCATAATAATCCAAATACATTGGTTTCAATCTGATCACGGGCTTCCTGCTCCGTTGCTTCTTCAATCGCCCCGAAAAGGCCATACCCGGCATTGTTGATCACTACGTCAATGTTGCCAAATATATCCTTTGCTTTATTGATTGCAGCAAAGCAGGCTGCCCTGTTCGTAACATCCAGCTTTAACGGAAGGATGGCATCACCGTAGGTTTTAACCAGTTCATCAAGCGTAGATAAATCTCTCACTGTAGCAGCGACTTTATCTCCACGTTTTAAAAATGCTTCTGCCCATATCTTACCAAACCCTCTTGAGGCACCGGTAATAAAAATTGTCTTTGCCATTGGTTTTTATTTAATGATTGATACGCAAAGCTACTCCTCCCGATCCTCACACATTTATACGGAATACTGTTTAATAGATACATTTTGCCGATTTTCCAAGGTGCAGGATCTCTTATTTTGCTAAAAACAATAATGCACTATTCACAAATCCTTTATGGTATTGAAATATGCCACCATGTCCGGCATCTTTATAAATAATCATCTCCGAATTGGAAGGCGCTTATTAAATCAGTCGTATTACCACTCGGAACCATTCTGTCATTATCTCCATTATTTTTCCAGGTCACGGCTTGTTCCAATTATAACATACCCACTTTCGTGTAACTTGTTGGCAATAAGCAACCCAAATCCTGATGATGCTCCCGTTATTAAAACGGTCTGTTTCATTTATGTTATTTGTTTATTTGTCCGTAATATTGTTTGCACTTTGCAAGTGCAGGTAGATACAACACTTGTAAATTGCAAGTATTATTTATAGCATTTTTTATGAAATCAGAAAAAAAGATCGGATGACCCTATTAGTGAAGACCATGAATTTATCATCTTAGTAGAGAAAAATATAATATGGACCTGATACAGTACATCAATACCAGAGTAAAACTTAATGCAGAAGAATGCGCCGTAATTGATGCTGCTTTTAAAGAGGAATTTTGTCCGAAGGGTACTATTTTAGCTCATCCCGACAGCCATTCACAAAAAATCCATTTTATTGAAACGGGGTTGATCCGCTTATACTATAATAAAGAGGGAAAGGACATTACTCATTTATTCTTTGATGAAAACAAATTTGCCGCTTGCGCGGAGACTGTTTATTTTAATAAGCCATCTCCTTATGGAAAAGAAGTGCTGATAGATTCCATGCTACGAACCATCCATTTAAATGACCTGAATTTATTACTTAATAAGATTGAGACATTCAAAGATCTTTCCTTTATTATAGCCTTAGAAGTAATTAATCAATTATCAGAAAGACTCTCTTCTATACAATTTCAATCTGCAGAACAGCGCTATAAATATATTATAGACAACCACCCCAATATATTATTAAGAGTACCACTTGGACATATTGCCTCTTACCTGGGCATTACTCAACAAACGCTCAGTGTCATAAGGGCCAGATTTTGATTCATTGATTCCCTGTTTTTTAAGATAGATTAAAAATAATCCCATCCTTTCTGTCGTGCTTTGCAGCATAATTTCTTTTATGCATGATGGTATTCATTACATATTTATTGCTGACGCTATTGGCATGGCTTCTGCTTTCCCCACTTTAAAGGAAAGGCTAACAACGGCAGCATATCAACATGTGACATTACTCTATTGCTCCGCTGACAATCAATATATATTCCAGAAAGAACTGGAAATATTGCAAAAACATTATCCTACCCAATTATTTGTGACCTACCATTCGAATAGGCCTGACGAACGCTGCACATTTCATCAGAAGGATATAACCGTTATTATACAAGAAGAAGTAGAAGTTATTTTAAATGCAAATACAATGCAACAAATGAGCTTCATCATTTCTGGCAACGCAGGATTTACTGCAAGAATAACTGACTCTTTAATTTTTTTAGGCATAACAGATATCCAAATACACAAACAATATTTTTCTGAATAATAAAATAAATAAAATGATAAAGCCACTATTTTATCCCGTTGTAGTTGCGCTGATGTTCCTGCTCAGTTGCAAGAGCAAAAAAGCACATAGCTCTGAAATGGATGTTTTGCCTATTGCCGTAAAAGCTGAAAATGTTCAATTAACACCCATGATAAATGAAGTCTCAGTAAGCGGGAACATAGAGGGAAATACTACCGTAAAATTAGGATTTATGATTGCCGGTAAAATAAACTTTGTTTCTAATAAAGAGGGAGAGAATATTTCTCAGGGACAACTAATTGCAAGTCTTGATCCCACAAATTATTCTATTGCAAAAGGACTGGCCGATGTTCAGGTAAATACCGCGACAGATGAATTCAACCGGTCGCAAATAATTCATGACAGAGGCAGCTTAAGCGAAAGCGATTTTTCAAAAGCCAGCTTCTCATTACAACAAGCTAAACTTCAGCAGCAGTTGCAGCAAAAATACCTGTCAGATACTAAACTAAACTCTCCCATAAGCGGTGTATTGCTTAAAAGAGATGCAGAGGTGGGGGAGATTGTGGGTATAGGATCGCCTTTATTCACAGTTGCAGATATCAGAAAAGTAAAAATGCTGGCCTATGTTCCGGAAGGGGAACTACATGAAATTAAAATCGGGCAATCCGCAAATGTGATCATATCCTCTCTTGATAAAACATTTACTGGTAAAGTAACTGAAGTAGGATCAACCGCCGAGGCTACCTCCCGGGCCTTCACCATTAAGATTGAAATTGAAAACCCCGGATTACTCATTCGCCCGGGAATGATAGCAGAAGCCAGGATAGCTACAAATAATAAAAGACAGGCAATCCTGATTCCTGCGGAATGTATTCTGCAGGATTTGTCCAATCAAAGTTTTGTGTTTGTTGTAGATAAAGCCCAAAACAAAGCATTTAAGCGTAGGATTAGTTTTGGCAATATGATAGATAATAGAATCATAGTTGTATCGGGGCTTACTGAAAATGAATTGGTTGTTACAGGCGGTCAGAAAAATTTAACTGATGGCGCTTTAATTTCCATCACCAAATAATTATTATAATGAATCTCATAAAATCATCCCTAAAACATAAGCATGTAACATTATCCGTTTTGTTATTGCTTTTTGCCATTGGTGTAAACTCCTTGTTTAATATGCCACGAAGGGAAGACCCTAAAATTACTGTCCGGCAGGGTCTTGTATTTGCTTATTTCCCCGGTGCAAATTCTACCCAGGTAGAAGACCAGGTTACCAAAAAGCTGGAGCAGTACCTTTTCCAGTATGAGGAGGTTGATAAGTCTAAAACTTATTCTACAACAAAAGATGGGGAGGTTGTAGTCAATGTTGAACTTACGGAGAATGTAAAGCAACCAGATATATTCTGGAGCAAACTCCGCCATCAATTATTGATTTCACGACAAATAGATTTACCCAAAGGTGTTGTCGGACCCATTGTCAATTCTGACTTTGGCGACACTGAAGCGCTGGTTATCGGTCTGGTAAGTAATGATGCCAGCTATGAAGAATTGAAACGTTATACTCAAAGGTTGGAAGATTACCTTCGAACTATTCATGCTGCTTCTAAAATAAAAAGAATTGGCGAGCAACAGGAAGAAATTGTAGTATCATCATCTTCAGAACGATTATCACAATACGGTGTTGACCCGGTACAGGTAATTCAGCTATTGCAGTCTCAGAATAGCATCAATGTTACCGGTGATGTAAAAACGAATAGTAATAAGGCCCCGCTCTATACAAACGGGTACTACAATACAGAAAATGATTTAGCCAATCAGGTTGTGGGAATATCTCAGTCAGGGTCTGTAACTAAACTGGGGGATGTTGCCAATTTGAAAAGGGATTACAAAGAGCCCGATAATATCATTACTGTAAATGGCAATAAAGCCATGATGCTTTCTGTTCAAATGCTGGAAGGCAACAATATTGTAAAATTTGGTGAAGAAGTAAATAAGAAGATTGAGGAGGCCAGAAAGATCATTCCCTCTAATATTAAAATAACAACTATTGTTAATCAGCCAGAAGTTGTAGATGAAAATATCTCACATTTTATCAGGGAGTTTTTCCTGGCCATCCTTTCGGTAATTATTGTAGTCTTACTATTACTTCCGCTACGTATTGCTGCTGTGGCAGCTATGGCAATTCCAATGACCGTTGCAGTAACGTTTGCCGTGATGAACACTTTGGGGATCGAGTTGCACCAGGTATCATTGGCAGCCTTAATCCTTGTGCTTGGCATGGTGGTGGATGATGCCATTGTAATAGCAGATAACTATGTAGAGTTGCTGGACGAAGGAGTTGACAGATGGACTGCTGCATGGCGAAGCGCTAATGATTTAGTAATACCGGTGCTCACAGCAACTGTTACCATTATCGCATCATTTATGCCTATGGTCTTAATAAAGGGCACTGTAGGCGAATTTATTTTTGCTTTACCTATAACAGTAGCTGTTGCTTTGATTTCTTCATTTTTTGTTGCAATGGTCCTTACTCCTTTGCTTTGCTACACTTTTATCAAAAAAGGTTTGCACCAGAAAACAAGTCCGGCAATACAAAATTCAGATACAGCATCTGCAACTAAACCAAAGCGATCTCTGCTTGACTCGATGCAGAATGGGTATAACAAACTTTTAGATTGGTGTGTAAAACATCCCGGAATTACTATTGCCGGAAGTTTAGTTCCTATTGTATTAGCTGGCTTATTACTTTCCGGAGCGGTGAGGCAAAAGTTTTTTCCCGCAGCAGAGAGAAGCCAGTTCATAGTAGAATTATGGATGCCAACAGGGACAAAATTGGAAAAGACCAATGAAGCAATTTTGCGAGTTGAGGGTTTGATTAAAGCTGATAAACGGATAGTTTCTTATGCAACTTTTACTGGAGTTTCCTCTCCGAGATTTTATTACAATTTCACCCCGGAATTCTCAACAACTAACTATGCCCAGATACTGATCAATACAACCAGCGAGGGGACTGCTGAAGAGATTTCTGAAGAATTGAGCGATAAGGTAGGTAAATTAATCCCCGAAGGTACAACCTATGTAAAGTTAATGCAACAGGGAGCAACAATGAAAGCGCCGGTAGAAGTCAGAATTATTGGGGAGGACATCGATCATTTAAAGACAATCGCCGCACAAGTAAGTGATATTGTCAAAAAAGCAAAAGGGAGCCGTTTTGTAAGAAGTGATTTTGCGGAAGATTATTACGGCATTGGAATAAAGTTAAATGAACAGGCCAGCCGTTTAGGATACACTACCAGCAGTATTTCTACAGCAGTATATACTGGTTTCAGCGGTGCAGCAATTTCAACGATGTATGAGGGTAATGACCCTGTCAATATTGTTTTCCGGCTTGATGAAGGAAGCAGACAAACGACCAGCGACCTTCAGAACGTGTATTTAAAGTCACCAATTACCGGAGCTAATGTTCCACTGAGGCAAATTGCTGATTTAAATCTCCAGTGGCAAACTGGCCGGATAATGCACCGTAACGGTGTAAGGACACTTACTGTGCAAAGTGAAACAACTGCGGATGTTCTTCCATCTGAATTGTTTGCGGCTATACAACCAGCAATTAGTAAGCTTCAACTGCCTAATGGCTACCGGATTGAATATGGAGGTGAGGAAGCCAATAAAAATGAAGTGCAGAGTCAATTGAACACAGCATTACTTGTAAGCCTTGTGCTGATATTTTTCATTCTTTTATTTCAATTTAAGAATATCAAGGAAGCTGCAATTGTAATGCTTACCATACCATTGAGTCTATTCGGTGCCGTTTTTGGCCTTTTTGCTACCGGCAATAATTTTAGTTTCACCGCATTCATAGGCGTAATTGCTCTTTCCGGCATTGTTGTAAGAAATGCAATCATTTTGGTTGACCATACTAATGAACTATTGAAACATGGGATGGATATTAAAACAGCCGCTATTGAATCTGCAAAGAGAAGACTTCGCCCTATCTTCTTAACAGCAATGGCTGCTGCAATTGGTGTCGTTCCCATGATTGTTTCTAAATCAGCTCTTTGGGCGCCCCTGGCGAGTGTGCTTGCTTTCGGCGTAGTGTGGAGCATGGTAACCGCATTGCTATCAGTGCCTGTTTTCTATATACGTTGGATAAAGCCCAAAGACAAAAATTCCTTATTACAAAACGCTGAAAATAACATTAGTCATGAAGCATAATATTTATCCCTGGTTACTACTGATGTTATTTTTGACCTGTTATTCTGTTTCCTTGCAGGCTCAGAATGTTACATCATATTCTTTACAACAACTAACTGATTCAGCATTAAAAAATAATCATACCCTTAGCATTAAAGAATGGCAGATAAAAGAAAAACTGGCGAAGGTTTCAGAAGACAAAATAAAAAAGTATCCTTCCACAACCGTAAATAGCAATTATCAATATAATTTCATTTTAGGAGAAATAACTATTCCGGCAGGTACAATTGGTGAAGTGCCCCTTACACCAACGGTATATCTTCCAAATACAGACAGGAGTTTTAAAGTCGGCGATCATAGTAGTTATAATATAGGGGTGTCTGCTTACCAGCCCATTACACAACAGGCAAAAATCAATACAGGTTTGGAAATAGATAAGGCTGATGTCGCAGTAACGGAAAAGGAAAAGCTTAAAATATCGTTACAGATAAAACAGGCTGTGGAAAGGCTTTATTATAGTACACTGATCACTCAAAAACAACTTGTTGAAGCCAGTGCAAAATTGGAATTAGCTAATGCAAAACTTAGTGATGTCGAAAATGCTTTGTCGGCAGGTAAAACAATTACTGTAAATAAAGCAGGTTTACAGGCGAACATCGCCGACGAAGAACAAAGTATGCTCAGGTTGAATATTCAAATACAAGATTACCTTGGGGACCTTATGAATTTAACCGGAATTCAGGCTACGACAATAAAGTTAGAAGAGAAAGATCCGGATATGCAAGCGGTAGAGGCGATTGATGCCTATAAAAATACAGCTACAAATGCTAATGTTGATCTTCAGATAGCAAGTATTAACAGATCAAAATCTCTATTGGGGATTAAGGTGGCCAGGCAAAGTGATATTCCGGATGTTGGATTAATTGCAGGGTATTCTTATCAGAAAGGGAACCCGCTGTTACCCGCCAATAATCCATATCTGGGTGTAAACCTGAGATGGAACATACAAGATCTCTTTTCCAATCATGAAATAATAAAGCAAAGGGAGTTCCAGGTAAAGCAGGCTGAAGAATATATTGCGAGTACAAAAGAGCAGGTAGACAATGATATTGATAAGGCATATAGAAAAATAAGCCAAATCAGGGAACTGATTGAGGTCGCTAAAGAAACAGTGGTATTCAGGAAAGAAGAAATGAAACTTGAAGAAGATAAGCAGGCTGCCGGTCTTAATTTGAAAGCAGACCTTCTTAACACAAAAGCATTGCTGGCAAAATCCGAAGCTGATATGTATGCTGCACAACTGTCATATACGCTGGCCGTTTTGGAGTTAAAATTCTTAACCGGGCAGTAATCAACTATAACCTGGTTCGAACCCTGCCCCAACAGGGTACTTAACGAAATGTTAATAATTTTAACATTTAGAATACTAAAAAGCTCATCTTACAGATGGGCTTTTATTGGTTTACAGCTAGTTATTCGGTTCGAACTTTTACTGATCAATCCCCAATATTGTGGAGCTGGAGCTTTTTAAGCATACAATTGTGTTAGTCTGAACAGAAAGAATTCGACGCTTCTTACTCCTCTAAACTGACTTCTGAATACCTTGATCTTTGCATTAAAAGATTCGGCAGATGCATTTGTAGATCTATTATCGAAGTAATTCAGGATGGTTTACGGATCCAGATATGGTATTGAAAGCTTTAAAGCCAGATTGCCTGACGCTTTCATGCCACCTGGCCAGTCTTGCCAGCCCCCCACCCACCCCGCTATACAATTTGACTACAACAAATACCAACCCGGATACATTTCATCGGACGACTATTAAGAATTTTACAATGAAATTTAAGTAAGTGCAAAAATGGAAAATGTAATATTAAACAATGGAGTAACGATGCCGCTGCTTGGTTTTGGCACGTACTTACTTCGAGACGGCTTTGAGTGTGAGCAGTCTGTGCTAAATGCTTTAAATATCGGCTACAGACTTATAGACACAGCTTCGGTATACAATAATGAAGAATCGGTGGGCAGAGCGATTAAAAAAAGTAATGTCAAACGGGAAGAAATCTTTGTAACTACAAAATTTTTGCCAGCGGATATAGGGTACGAAAAAACAAAGAGAGCCTTTGAAGCATCACTGGCAAAATTGGGTCTCGACTATATTGATCTGTACTTGATACATCTTCCGCAGGGAGACGTAAGCTCATCCTGGACTGCCATGGAAGAATTATACAGAGAAGGTAAAGTAAGGGCTATAGGTGTAAGTAATTTCAATATGAATCAGATTCAGAATTTACTGAAGCAGCATAGTGTGATACCAGCAGTCAATCAAGTGGAAACACATCCATTTTCCCAAAAAACGGAAATGCAAAAAGATTTGAAATCTCAAGGCATACAGTTGGAGTCTTGGGCACCCTTTGCTCAGGGAAAAAATAATCTTTTTAACAATGAACCTTTAATAGTGCTTTCAAGCAAATATAATAAAAGTATTGCCCAAGTGGTTCTACGATGGTTAATTCAGAAAGAAGTCGTTGCTATTCCAAAATCAGCAAATGTGAAAAGGATCAATGAAAATTTCAATGTATTTGACTTTGAGTTGTCTGCCGATGATATGGAAACTATCAAATCGTTAGATCAAGGTGGCGGACTAATTTATAGTGTTTGAAAATTTGACTACAACAAGTACCAATCCAACTACTTTTTACAGAACGACAATCAAGAATTTTGTACTTGAGATTTATTCAGTTTTAGAAACAATCAAAAAAGAATTATGCAAAAAAGAAAATTAGGGAATAGCGGATTAGAAGTTTCCGCATTAGGTTTTGGCTGTATGGGTTTAAACTTTTTGGATGGCAAAGGTCTTGATAAAAAAGATGCCATAACACTACTACGCAACGCAGTTGAAAGGGGTATCACATTTTTTGATACCGCAGAAGCCTACGGGCCTTACACCAATGAAGAACTTGTTGGCGAAGGATTACAGCCTTATAGAAAAGACGTTGTTATAGCAACAAAGTTTGGTTGTAAAGATGCCAGACCAACAACCGGTTTAGACAGCAGACCCGAAACTATCAGAGTAGTAGTCGAAGCATCTTTAAAAAGATTAAAAACAGATTACATCGATCTGCTTTATCAACACAGAGTTGACCCCAATGTTCCAATAGAAGATGTTGCAGGTACAGTAAAAGACTTGATACAAGAGGGTAAAGTAAAATATTTCGGTTTATCGGAAGCAAGCACAAAAACTATTCGCAAGGCACATTCAATTCAACCTGTAACAGCATTACAAAGCGAATACTCTTTGTTTTGGCGTGAACCCGAAAATGAGATCATACCAACATTAGAAGAGTTAGGAATTGGTTTCGTTCCGTTCAGTCCTTTGGGCAAAGGCTTCCTCACAGGTACAATAAATTCAAAATTAGCGGATGTCGACCGCAGAAATGTCATTCCTCGTTTCAGCGAAGAGAACATAAAAGCCAACCTGGTTCTGGTGGACGAACTTTCTAAGATTGCTAACCAAAAAAATGTTACGACCGGACAATTAGCATTGGCTTGGATCTTAGCTCAAAAGCCTTGGATAGTACCAATACCGGGGACTACAAAATTGCATCGTTTAGAGGAAAACATTGGCAGTATAAATATTGTATTAACAGCTGATGAACTTGCAAAGATCAACACAACAGTAAATGGAATTGCACTTGTGGGTGACCGCTATCCTGAAGTTTTAGAAAAACAAATAGATAGATAATAAAGCAAAACAGAGTGTGTGCAAGAACAAGTAATGAGCTTGCACACACCTTACACAGCAGACGGAAGAATATGCAATATCTTAAAGAAAAAGCTCAGCTGTTACAGGTGCAAGTAGTGTCATTCGTCCGTCAAAACAAAGTTGATTACATTTGTAACCAAAAAAAAATGCAACGAGAATCTAATATAACTCATATTAAAAGTATATCGCAACTTGCACGGGTATTGGGGCTTCCTGCGCCATTGCACCCATTAATTGCATTGGTTGATTACAATAATGTTTCGATTGAAATGTTTCCAAGAGGGCAAAAAACAAGTTTAGATTTTTACAAAATTTCCTTTAAGCCTACATTCACAGGACAAATAAAATATGGACAAGCATATTACGATTTTGAAGAAGGCGGATTAGCATTTTTGAAGCCAAAACAAATTGTTTATCCACCAGAAAATATAGAAAGCTATGAAGGTCTTGCTTTGTATTTCCATTCGGACTTTATACGAAATTATCCATTAGGAAACACAATGAATCAATATGGCTTTTTCTCTTACGATGTTTCAGAAGCCTTATTTTTATCTGCAAGAGAAAAAGAAGTTATAGCCAGTTTATTTGCTTCAATAGCCAATGAGTTAGACAATAATATTGACAATTTTAGCCAAGATGTTTTGGTGTCGCAAATAGAATTGTTGTTGAATTACAGTAATCGTTTTTACAATAGGCAATTTATTACGAGGAAAGCAATCAATCACGACATCATAACTGCTTTGGACAAACTTTTAAACAACTATTTTGAAGAGGAAAGCAGTCTGAAGAACGGTTTGCCATCCGTGAAATATATCAGTACAGAATTAAAGCTATCGCAACGCTATTTGAGTGATATGTTGAGTTCATTGACAGGACTAAACACGCAACAATACATTCAGAATGCAATCATAGAAAAAGCCAAAGAAAAATTATCAACGACAAATCTATCCGTTTCGGAAATCGCTTATGAATTGGGCTTTGAACATTCACAGTCGTTCAGCAAATTTTTCAAGACAAAGACAAACGTTTCACCTCTGGCGTTCAGACAGTCGTTTAATTAAAAGACGACAGAAAAGCAGCCTGTTAAAAGCCAAATGCCACTAACAAGGGTTTGGTGTCAGGCGGGTTTATTCACCGAATACTAACCGCTTTATCGTTTATCGGGGCAAAGATCGTCATGCTCATAATAAATAGTTTGTCCTTTTCTCATCCTAATAAGTAACCTTGAATTATTTATAATGTAAGGTTTTAAAAAAGCGAATTGCGGTTTCACTTTCCTTAATCCCCAGGTTTAAACCATAAATGCTGAATGAATTGCTATCCTTTAACAAAGGAACATACATGCCTGTCATACCATTGCCTGCCCGTTTTGGCAGTACTATCTTTACAATAATATTGTTAATGGTATCATACCTGTAGTAATTCTTATCGAAGATATTCTGTTGCATGTCTTGTTGTGGAGAATTAGAGAACAGCGCTTCATCATCAGATGGTGTAAGATTAAAATTTTGTTTAAACAATGCTTTTTCCTTCATCGCAAAGACATCCGGCATAGGTTCAAACAGATCATCAATAATACCAGGGCGCCCATATTCTACCTGAAATGTATCCCCACTGCCATTAATGAGATTAAAAACCTTGCTATCGACTCCCAATGCTGTATTTATTTTGATATCAGCTGGTAAGATTAAAGCAATCTTTCCTATTTTGAATTCCTTTTCGTGATTCTTCTGCTTACAATAGGTAAGCAGAAGAAGTAATAAAATCAATGTGTGACGCATATTTTATTTATTATCAGATCATCTAATATTAGTATCAATAAGCCCCCGCAATTATTCATCTTCCCTTTTATTTTAAAGCTCACTTGTCAAAAAGTCCATCAGGTTTTGTTGAATTATTCCATTGTTATTTTGACCAATTAATACATCATTTAACGTGATTATATATTTGGGATAATTATCTTTAATTTTCAGCAGATTACCAAATTCTCTGCTGCCCGTATTTTCATCATCGATAGTAAGACAACCTGAACATAGATTTTGACCCCATTCTTATCTGCAACAAAATTCCCTTATCGCTTAGCTTCCCTACAAAGACCTTTATAGTTTTGCTGCTTTAAATATGCTTATTAATAAATGGAATTACCCTTTCAGTATATTATGCGTTTGTATGAATTTCATTTATATCGTAAACTTTATTTGCCGTGCTACCTATGCTAAAAGTGTTGGATATAATGAGCGGTGATGAAATAATTTGGAGCCGGATTCAAATTCGCATTATAAATCAACACCTTATGGTAAATAACAGGCTTAATACAAGAATTTTTATCCTTGCAAATCGAATATCTAATATTACAATTGCAAGGATAATTACCCTAATACTAAATCTGAAAAATTGCTTCTGCCCTTGGGATTCATTAAGTATTCCTGGCTAAGGGAATGTAATAAATGCTTTAAATCCCTTTTCCCAAAGCTCAACAGTTGTCCGGTCCGCTGTATAAAAGACGGGAACAATACTTTATGTATTGTTCCCGTCTTTTATGTTGGATATACCAACTAAGGTTAATTTATAATTTTTCAATGTAATCGATCGAGATCCCTATAAAACAATTGCCGAAACACCCATCCAGCAAATATCCGCAAAGGGAGATCATACCATCGTTCTTTGTTTCAAAAAAGATTTGTGCGTTCCCACGCTTTTTCAGCCAATCGCTTTTTGCACGGCGATAGATTTCATCAAGAGTAAGCGTGTCGGCTCCCACCAGGTGCGAGCCCAGGGTGGAAGCATTTTCTTCCCACTGATCGTGGATCACCAACTGAGCGCTGGCCCCTTCCCAGGCCTTGTATACATACGAGCGCCCCACTACCTGCCCATGCTTCACGGTTATGATCGTTTCAAGGACATTGCCGGCCACGGTGGTGTCGTTAGCCATATAACGATAGGAATTACCGGAAGAAGCCTTAAAGTTACGCCACATCTTTTCGCTTCTGGAAAAATCATCCCCATAAGCAATGTCTTCTTTCTTACAGGACACAAACAGGCATGTGATTAACAACATGATACCCAGGTAAATATTTATCTTCATAAATATAGGTTTAAAGTTAAAACGGGCAGAAGAATGCAAAAGTTACAAGACCAGAATCTGATAGCTCTATTTCGGTATATGCATGAGCAATCCTTCTGAAGAAAGTTATTTACGGGTAATTGAAGGAAAGCTTAACGTGTTTTTTATTAAGTCATTACAAATGGAATTTAGATGTCTGTTCAGGCTTCAGATAATTGATATCTTATTTATAATGGTAGACTGGAAATCTGAAGATGTAATTTACCTGTATCACTGGGTCGTTCTGCGTTATTATTAACAATTGTCCCATTCTTATCTATCAGCAGGTAGCGGGGAATTGCCAATTCATGATTTTCTGCTAGCAGCCGGAACAGGTCTTTGTAGAGTAGCTTATTGGTGCGAGCATGCAAACCAGGCAGTTTATAATACTTAATCAACTCTTTCCATCTCTTATCTGCCTGATCGTTATCAATTGAAAGGTAGAGTATCTTAATATTCCTACCGGTTAACAGTGACTGCAATCCGGGGGTATACGCAAACTCCTCCTGACAAGGTACACACCAGGTAGACCATATATCTACATAATATACAGATCCCTTTAAAGAGTGTAATAATTCACGCATAGAATTAAGCTGGTCATAGCCGGTTAATATTGTAAATCCTGAATCGGTATCTTTTCCAATTGCGTGGTTAAATGCAATGATTGAATCGATATCTCCCTTTATAAATGGAATGTAATTGCTATTAGGATATTGACATGTGAATTGCTGATAAATGTCTACTAATGATTGCTCATGCGTTTTTTGAAGAACATGGACATAGATATAAAAGGCTTTTAAATATTCTGCAACATCTCCTTTAAAATGTTCGTCAATCAAATGATAGTTTGAGCGATGGATCCCTTTTATGCCTGAAGATTTCCTTTCACCCAGAAAATCCCCTACAAACCATTCATAATAAAGGCCAGCATAATATTTAAAATTTTCGGTAGTAATAGCATCAGGAGAATCCAGTGGCATTTGCCGAAACGATTGTTTCCAGGCTGTTGCATAATCCTCCTTAAACAAAGAACCACTTTTTAAATGGGAATAGTATTTACTGGCCATCGCATCGGCCATACTGGCGGCATAGTAGTACTGGATATCACGCCTTGCGAAATCAGAATAAGCTTTGTCAATACTATTTGCCTTCAATAATTGACCTAACCGGGCTAACTCATCATTCTTCTTGTCATTAATTTTTTGTTCTATTATTGAAGCAAGGGTATCTTTCTTGTATGGGTTGTTTACATCCTGTATTAACTGCCGCTCCAGTGAATTGAAAAACTTATGTCCGGCTGCATTATCTCCCTTATAGCTGATATCATTTTTAGCCGTTATATTCAGATCGATTTTATCTCCGGGAAAGGTTATTAAACGGGTATGCCCAAAATCATGGTTGATCATTGTAAGTCCACAGTCTTCATTGGGAATTACAATTTCACATTCATTTTTGTCATTCAAACGAATTGTCTTTCTATTAGCCCCAAAATTGGCTCCCTTAACAGGCAGTCGAACAGTTATTTCTTTTTGAGTTGAATTGTTTACATGAACATGTATGGATACCTCTGACTTCTGAGGCAGGAGAACATTCAATAATGTTATTAAACAAATCCCTAAAAGAATACAACTTAATACAATGGTTACATTTTTTTTCACGCACGAATGAATTATTATTGGGCTTACAAAAACTTTTATCATTTTCACCATTTACTCCATTACTGGTATATTCACTCGCAGTTGATTTTTAGAGTTAATACACGAGGGGGAATATATAAACCTTTTTCGTCCAAAGGTATACCGTACTATCTTTAAACCTTTCCAAATATACTGCTACAGGATCAAATAAACCAAACGTCAAAACTTACGGCAGTTTTGCCAAGCTTAAATCGGAAGGGATCATCTATTTTTTAGTATCTAATATAAAACCTGATTTAGAAGTCCCACATGTGAAAAGTCTGGTGTTTCTCTATAACTTCAGGATATTATTATAAAGCTGTTATGATAATTTCTTTCGACCTCGATGATACATTAATACCCGGTAATAAGCGTTTTAATACTGAGCCTCAAACGTTCATACAAAAGGTTTGTGGTGTCGAAAAGCTCAGAGCCGGTACAATTCAACTCATCAAGGCGCTGCAAAAGCAAGGACATACGATATACGTTTACACAACCTCTCTTAGAAAAACCAGGAAAATCAGGTGGACATTCCGATCATACGGTATAAAACTAGATAAAATCATTAACCAGACCGTACACGAAAAGTGCTTAGGAGAAAATAGCAGGAATTACTCTAAATATCCTCCTGCTTTTGGAATCGATATTCATATAGATGACTCCAAAGGGGTTGAAATGGAGGGAAACCGTTTCAATTTCAAGACAATAATTATAACAGAAGACAATACTTCCTGGACGGCATTTATCCTAAGGGTCATTCAACAGGTATAGAGATTGAATATTACAGTTCCGGCACGTGTCCATCCGCAGTATAGGATAAGAAGGTTACGCCGTGAGCAACCTTCTCATTCCATATACGCCTATCAGTCATTCCTTTAATTATGTTCCGAATATTCAAATCAATGCAGTTGCAAGACTACAAGCGGGTTACATAACTCAAAAATGGTATAGAAACACCACATCTCCCGTGTAAGCAGGCTTTGCTTTACCTTTAATACTGAGAGTAGCTCCAATTATCACCTTAGTAACACCTCTTAAATCGACTATAGATCTGAGTTTTGCTTTCAATTGAACTTCGTCATTCACAAGTACTGCCTGACCAAACTTAAACTGCTCTATACCATAATTTATTTCCATTTTAACATTGCGGATTTCTGCAATTTGCTTCCATAGATAGGGAATCAATGCCAACGTCAAATAACCATGGGCAATGGTGGTTTTGAAAGGCCCCTCATTTTTTGCCCTTTCTTCATCGCAATGGATCCATTGATGATCAAGCGTTGCATCTGCAAATTTATTGATCTGTTCCTGATCTATTTTATGCCATTCAGAACTGCCTATTTCTTTACCCTCATATGCCTGATATTCCGCGAAACTATTGACGATTACCATAATTTTTCGTTATTATTTAAAGTTACAAAGTATGTCTCCAGGATAAATGAATTCAACCTACTCTTATTTTTTTATGCATCAAAACATTATTCCATTTTTATTTATTAAAGAGCGTTGTCCGGGTAAACCGTCCTTAAAAATAATGCAGTCTTTACCCTCAAAGGATTCTTGTAAAGATACTCGTATACTAATATAGGTTTACAGATTTAAAATATTTGCTTTTTTATTCCTCATTTCCTACATTTACATAACTGATTATGGAATCAATTATGCTTTATGAAACTATTTGAAAAAACAGGCAAAATGGCTTTAGGGAGCCGGCTGCGTCTGATGACAGCTAAGATTACAGATGATGCTGCTAAGATCTACGAATTATATGATGTGGAATTTTCCCCCAAATGGTTCCCTGTGTTTTTTGTCCTTTCAGAAGACGGCGAAAATACAATTACCGAAATTGCCAATGAAATTGGCCATTCGCAGCCATCAGTCAGCAAAATAATTCAGGAAATGACAGGGGCCGGATTAGTGCAGGAAAACCGGGAATCTCCCGATAAACGACGGAACGTTGTAGCATTAACAAAAAAGGGAAAGAAGGTTTCAGAGCGGATCAAGGTACAATCCGCAGATGTGGATGCCGCTATTGGAAATATTATTTCGGAAGCCAGGCATAACCTTTGGGAAGCGATCGAAGAATGGGAATTTCTGCTGGAACAAAAGCCGTTGTTGAAAAGGGTGCAGGAACAAAAGAAACTGCGCGAAAGTAAAGATGTGCAGATTGTGAATTATGAAGACCATTATCAGTCGGCCTTTAAGTCGCTCAACGAGGAATGGATCTCCACTTATTTCCAAATGGAAGAAGCCGATTACAAGGCATTGGACAATCCCAAAGGATACATCCTGGATAGAGGGGGAAAGATATTTGTAGCATTGTACAAAAATGAGCCAATCGGTGTTTGTGCACTGATCAAAATGAACGACCCTGATTACGACTTTGAACTGGCAAAAATGGCGGTCTCTCCAAAAATCCAGGGTAAAAGTGTTGGCTGGTTGCTCGGTCAGACAGCTGTAAATGCGGCAAAAGAGCTGGGGGCCTCCAGGATTTACCTGGAAAGCAATACCATTTTAAAACCTGCCATTAACCTGTACCAGAAGTTAGGGTTCAGGAAAGTGGTTGGCAGGTCCACTCCGTACGAACGTTGCAATATTCAAATGGATTTGCAATTGAAGTAATCGTATTTCCTTATCAGGATTAACCACATCAAGGCGAAAGCGCTGATGCAATCTCTAATTGAAGAAACAACTGACTATTTCAATGATTTGAAATGATCATTTTCCTTTAGTTTTGAATGAAGGCAAAGAGGGGTCCGGTCTTTTTCTTTGATATCCTTAAGTAAACTTTTAAATCCTTGTTCAATGATTTTTTCAGGGGTATCGCCATTTACTATTGCCTCATAAATGTAATTACTGCAAAGCTTTTTATTATTGCCTTTAAAGATCTTCAGTACGAGGGTCACCGTATTATCTTTTTCAGAAAGGTATCCCATAACAAATGTTTCTGCGGAAGAATCCCCTACTGCTGCGTTAATTTTTTTCTCTTTATAGAAATCCACCAGTGCTGCTGAGTATTCATCGTTCTTTTTATTATTTACATTGACGCTTACCCCTACATCTGTTCTTACAGTATCGTTAGACGTTTTTTTTGTCCCCTTTTTATCTGGTGATGTACATCCCAATAATACAATACAGGCTGTAATTAATATATTATTCTTCTTATGACTCGACATAACAATAAAGTTAACTATTAAATTCTTAAGAGAAAGAGGGGTAACAATTATTCATATTGGTTGATATAATAGAAACGACCCCTCATATTATGAAAACGTCATTCTTACTAATCGTTTTTGTCCTGATTATACAATCCTGCACGCCTACTCCGGCGCCGGCAGCCACTACTTACCATCCCAGGTATCTGTCTTTCCCGGGCGTAGAGTATCAATAAAAAATTTTATGGGTATGGACATGGTTTAGGGGCAGGGAGAGATCTTTGCCCCTTTCCTATTTATGCGTTTTCAGTAACCGGTCCCAGATACTGGTGTAAAAACCGAAATTGTGCTCAACATCCAGGTGATGGTTGTGGTGGAACGTAGAAGTACCAAGGTATTTTATGACTGGTAAATCGCGGATTTTCCGCGGTAAAGGTTCTATGCCTAAATGCCCGACCATACCAAAAATGACGTTTACTACCAGGTAGATGATCATTGCATAAATGTTGAAAGGATACAGCATTAATAGTATCAGCCATAAGCTTCCGAATGCAATAGTTTCTATGGGATGTAAGACGAATAAATCAATGGGAGCCGGATCTATAGATTGATGGTGTAACTGATGCACCATTTTAAACAGGAATGTTTTGTGGATGACATAGTGAAAGATGAACATAAATAAATCCATCGCTAAAAACAAGATCAGGAAATCTATGATGATCATCCATGAGATATTTATAGCGATGTGAATGATGCTGTTCTTCCACATCCAGAAACCCGCATAGGTGACTACCGTATTTAGTATGTTGGTAAGCATACAGATCCCCCACTCTCTTCCGGTATAGGAGTAAGGAGCTTTGTGTAATAGCCGGCCTGAGAGTAATACCATTGCAGTGATCATTACATTTTCAACGAAGAAAATGAACCATAGCGATAGTACCTGCAGATGTAATAAATAAGTGAGCACAGATCCCATATCCTATAAAATTAAACAATTCAGACTATCCGGGGACTCAACTTTATATGACTTATTGAGTATTTATAGCGTTTATTCGTAGTACTAAGGATATAAAAATTGAATTCAAAGGTCTTCCAATCGCCTGAAAACAAATACAGTAAAGACATTTCACTATGACATGCCTTTTTCTGTTACAATAATTCCTTATCAAATTCCGTTTAATACCAAACCTATGGCAACCTGAACCGAATAACCATATCTTAATTCTATACATGAAATATCCAATCTTATTATTTGCTTTATCGCTCAATGTGCTGTCCGTTACTGTTAATGCACGAGACATTGTGGCGAAAGAGACATCAATCACAGCGCTTAAAGTATATCCTAACCCAGCCAGTTCTTATGTGATTATCAGTTATGAACTGAAAAACGCTGGTGTTGTATTGATAGAGATCGCTACCATGCACGGAGAGGTGGTGAAGACGGCGAAAGTCAATGCCCGGTCGGGAGCACAGCGCTTGAATGTTACATTAAATGGCCTTACATCGGGCATTTATATGGTGAGGATGGTTGCCAATAACAAGGCAGAAACAAAGAAACTGGTCGTTTATTAATCGTCTATAGGTCCCTTCGCATAATGTAACCCCAGGAAGCTGTCTCTTGACAGTGAGGCAGCTTCCATTTTTGTTGTAAATTCGCTGATGACTACTTTAAAAGATAATGTAAACGCTCTGAATGAGTTGATCATTAATAATGAAACGGTGAAGGCAATGGAGTTGTTCTATTCTCACGATGTAGAAATGCAGGAGAATGAGGACAAACCGAGAAAAGGGAAGGAAACGAATATAGCACATGAAAAGATGATCCTGGATACGTTTAAGATGGTGAGTACGCTGATCAACCAGGCTATTGATGAAGAAAGGAATGTAGTATTCAGTGAGTGGGAATTGCTGATCACCAATAAAGAGACAGGTAAAACAGCCAGAAGAGTAGAAGTTTCGGTGCAACAATGGCATGAAGGTCTTATTGAATCAGAGAAATTTTATTATAACAGAACTCCTCAGAAAATATAGCTCCCGCGCGGGAGCTTTTTTATTACCCCAACTTTTTTCGATAAACATAAAAGTTCTGTCTTTTTAAATTGTCATTATATCAGACACCTGTGCAGAGAAACCTATCCACGTCTTTTTTCACCCTTAAAATAAACCATTCTTTTATGCACAAAATTGCAATGCTGATCATTTCTTTAGCTGTTTTATCCAGCTGTAGCAAAGAGGTGATACAAAACACCCCCACCCCTATCCCTCAGGACGAGTCTGCACGTAAAGCATCCGCTGCCGCTTCTACGATCAGTTTCAGCGGTTATACCTGGCAAGTAAGGACCGAATCCGGTACTTCCGGCCCTGGTCCAAACTATTGGAGCAACAGTAGCAGTAATGTATGGGTAGATGCTAACGGATACCTGCATCTGAAACTCCGGAAAGATGCATCTACGGGCAGATGGTTATGCTCTGAAGTAACAAGTACTACTAATTTCGGATATGGTACTTACTTATGGGAAGTAGAAGGTGCGGTTGATAAACTGGATAAAAACATTGTACTGGGCCTGTTTAACTACAAAGCCGGAGATGATGGTCATCATGAAGTGGATATCGAGTTTGCCCGCTGGGGTAACAATGCATGGCCTAATTATAATTACACCGTGTATCCTGCTACAGGGTCTGGCAGTGTTTCCCAGACTAATGAGCTGGTACTGAATGGAACTTATACTACGCATACATTTACCCGCACCAGTTCCGCAGTATCGTTCCTGGGATATCACGGACATACAACTGCTCCTGCAAATGCATTTTTCCCTTGGACAACTCCAGCAGGATATAATGTAAGCAAGCTGGCTTTGCCGGTTCATATGAACCTGTGGTTATTTAATGGGAATGCACCATCCAATGGCGCTGAAGTAGAAATTATTATACACTCATTCAGGTTTACGGCTGCGTAACAATGAGTATCCTCAAAAAAGTAAGCATATAGCCCGCATTGCCGGGCTATATGTTTTTATGACTACTGTAATATTGCACGGTTAATACGGTTGAGATGCGGAGGTATCTACTCTTCCGAAAGGAAGATGTAAAGCTCTTTGGCAAACTCTTGATAACGGTCAGGATTATCCGGTTTATCAAAATGCCTGACAGCACCCAGTTGCTGGCATTTCTTTATATTATCATCTGCGGAAGAGCTGGCGAATGTAACAACAGGGATTTCCCTGAATGCTTCACTGGTTTTGATGTAATACAGAATATCATATCCGGGAGCAACATCGGACAGGATCAGATCGGGATAAAAGATTTCCGAATCTTCCATAATGTTTTTTAGTTCCTCTCCGTTTTCTGCGATAGCCATGACATTGAACAGGCCGGAACCTTCAAAGGATTCTTTGATGAATACCTTCCCTTTTGCATCATTTTCTGCTATCAGGATGTTTAGCTTTCTCATAATAATGCAAAGGTAACTCCTTCATTCACAAATTATAGTGCATGTTTTACACACCACATATAATATTGATAATCAAATTTAAAAACATAAAAATCGAATAGATACATAGGTGTTTTAATAAATAGCATAAATAAATTTTGAATTATTCAGTATTTCCTTACCTTTGCCATCCCAAACACGAAATGCCGCGTTGGTAAATCGGTTAATACACCTCCCTTTCACGGAGGAATGACGGGTTCGACTCCCGTACGCGGTACAAGAAAAGGGAACATCTGATGATGTTCCCTTTTTTATTGAAATTATACATAATTGTACAGATCAATAATAAATTCCCATCTACCATGAATAAATGGAAAATCTATGCAATGGTCATGAGCTTCTTAACATTTGGAGCTTTAAAAGAAACATTCCGCGTATTCACTTCAAATGATAAGGATATTGCTGATAACAGAATGTCGGTCATACCAATTGCAGTTAGCATCTCGGTAATTTTTCTATTACTCTCTATTCGGTTCTGGAGAAAGTCTTCAAATAATATGTAATTCAATATCTACAATTTAGCAGGATGTCAAAATCCTTCACATAAAAGTTCAACGTTTGTACAAGAAAAATAGGGACTTTACAGATTTTATTTTTCCCCTACAGATAATCAGATGAATTTGGGCTATGCCGGGGAAAACTTCATTCACGCGCGAAATTCGACACTGGTCACTTTTTCGGACGAACTTAGATAATGGTGAATACAACACCCTATTCGCCTAATTTAATGAGTTCCGGTATTCATTAGGTGAATGACCTGTATGCTGTTTAAACAGGCGGGTAAAGTGGGAGGGATATTTAAATCCAAGTTCATAGGCAACCTCGCTTACAGTTTTACCTGGATCAAATACTTTTTCTTTGGCGATATCAATTAGTTTTAGATGTATATACTCCTGCGCAGATTTTCCTGTTTCTTTTTTTACCAGATCTCCAAAATACTTTGGCGATAAACTCACTTGTTCTGCAAAATATGCAACTGAAGGTAACCCTAAAGCTTGTGGCTTATCTGATTGGAAATAATCATTCAGTAAGCTTTCGAATTTGACCAATAGATCTTTATGAATATCTTCCCTTGTAACAAATTGCCGGTCATAAAAACGAATGCAATAATTCAAAAACAATTCAATATTACTTACAATCAGGGTCCTGCTGTGCTTATCAATGGCATGAACTAATTCATACTGGATTTTATTAAAGCAATCTAATAGAATTTTCCGCTCTTCATCTGAAATATGAAGCGCTTCGTTAACATCGTATGAAAAAAAACTATACTCGTTAATGCGTCTGCCAAGATGAGTCCCCCGAAGTAAGTCTGGGTGAAATGCTAATGCCCAACCGGTTGGATATATCATCTTTCCCGTATCCTCGAAGCCAAATACCTGGCCGGGCGCAATGAAAACAAGTGTACCCTCTTCATAATCATAATGATTACGACCATATTTTAGTTCCCCGCACCTAACATCTTTTAATAAAATGAGGTACAACCCTGAAATATAACGCGCCTCTTTTATAGGCGTAGAAACTGATTGGTCAAGAACACTTGCCAAAGGATGCAGCGTCTTTTGCCCCCGGTCCCTATTGAACTGAGCCACACTTTCTATTTTATTTATCCTTCCCACGAATGGCGATTGTTTAGAATTAAAATTAGAATAAGTGATCGACCCATCTTTACTTTTTCTGCTTAATCAGAAAAAATGGTAAGAGAAACAGGAATCTGTATAACAATTCTAAGTGAAAGTATAAAGAACTTCGTTATTTCCAACTTCCATTTGATCTTTTTGTCTATTATTTCTGAAAATAATTCCATACTGACTTTGAAACTTGATTTTTTGTGCCATGAACAAACTTTCCCACACAATTACAGACATTTCAAAGTTCGATGAAGAACTTAAGCTAAATGGTTTTAAGGTTAATGAAATAGTAAGCGAGAATTGCATTGTTCAATCATATAATAGGAAAAACTTTTATAAGGTGTGCCTGGTGTTAGGCAAAAGCATCATACATTATGCGGACAAAGGAATCCAAATAAATGAAGCAACCTTATTTTTCGGGAACCCATATATACCATATTCATGGGAAGTGATCTCAAAAGAGCAGATGGGGTACTCCTGTTTATTTTCAGAGGACTTCTTAAAAAGGCATGAACGTTCTGATAGTCTTCAGGCATCACCATTATTTGAAATTGGCGGAACCCCCATTTTTGCCTTAAATGAAGAGCAAAAGATACTTTTACTTTCTATTTTTCAAAAGATGATAACAGAACAAAATAGTGAGTACTATTTTAAGGATGACCTCATCCGCAACTATATTAACCTGATCATACATGAGGCGTTAAAAATGCAGCCTTCCAGGAATTTTATAAAATATCATAATGCCTCTGCCCGGATTGCTTCGCTATTCCTCGAACTGTTGGAAAAGCAATTTCCTATTGAAAGTACCAATCATCCACTTATTTTAAGAACAGCACAGGACTTTGCCCGAAACCTTTCTATTCACGTGAATCATTTAAACCGGTCTGTAAAAGAAGTAACCGGCAAACCTACATCTGTGCATATTGCAGACAGGATTGTTTCTGAAGCCAAAGCGCTGCTGCAACATACAGATTGGAACATTGCCGATATTGCCTACGCATTGGGCTTTGAGTATCCTACCTATTTCAACATCTTCTTCAAAAATAAGGAAGGCCGGACGCCATCTGCATTACGTAAGTAAATTAAGAATGTTCAAATGAGATGACTATACCCATTTAATGCTTAGAAAATAGCATCCAATCAGCATTACAGCCTGAAAGATAAAGTATGCCTGGCAACAGGAAAAGGCATTATTCGTACTGTCCAGATGGTTATTCCTTAAAGAGCACGGTGCCAATTCGCAGAGATGCGTTGAAATATAAAATGGATTATTTGAAAATTATAAATATCCGTTTGATTGCTATTAACAGCCCCTTACGCTACTCAGATACATTTGCAACAAGTAAATTCATAATCAAGGAAAATGGAAAAATTACCATCAATAGCATTAGGTACCTGGTCGTGGGGAGCAGGTTTTTCGCATCTCAAATTGAAGACGCTTTAAATGCAACTAAAACAATAGAGGCATTAGCCGCTAAAACGGGCATTGATACCCGGGATACCTGGGGAAAATCAATGATTTAATCATACGATCCAACTAAAAAAATTGGCAAAAATATAAAATGAGAAATATTTCCATCATTTACTTCAGCGGCAGAGGTCATACTAAAAAATTAGCAGAGGCTGTTAATGCAGGAGCATCATCAATTTCGGGAGTTAAAACAACACTCATCGGCATAGATGAAAAAGATATTATTAACGGTCATTACAAAAATGAACATGTTTTTAGTGTACTCGATGAAAGTGATGCTATCATTTTTGGTACCCCAACATACATGGGAAATATTGCAGCACATTTTAAGGCGTTTGCTGATGCAAGCGTTGGTAGCTGGGTGAAGCAAAAATGGCTTAATAAACTGGCAGCAGGTTTCACCGTTTCAGGCACTCCAAGTGGCGATAAATTTAGTACCCTTCAATACCTCCATACACTTGCAATGCAGCATGGAATGCTATGGGTAAGCCTTGGAGAAACACCAATGCAGCCTAATGGTGTAAATCGTTTGGGAAGCTGGAGTGGTGCTATGGCGCAGGCTGATAATGATTCACCCGAAGTAACACCAGGTGCAGAAGATAAACTCACTGCAGAATTACTTGGTAAGCGTGTAGCAGCATTTACAGTCAGTTTGCATTCCTAAAATACGAAGCCTTAAATTTTACCAAATGAAAAAAGCTATAACATTTAAAAACAAAGCACTGAAGATGTCAGCCGAGCTGCATTTGCCAGATAATTTTAATGAATCAAAAAAATATCCTGCCATTGTATGTATACATCCTGCCGGCGGGGTTAAAGAACAGACTATAGGAATGTATGCATCACGACTGGCCGAAAATGGATTTGTAGTATTAACCTTTGATGCTTCCTACCAGGGCGCAAGTGAAGGTGAGCCCCGTTACCTGGAAGACCCTACTGCCAGGGTGGAAGATGCCCGTGCCGGTGCCGATTATTTAGCAACGCTTCCTTATATTGATACTGCCCGCATGGGTGTGTTTGGAATTTGTGCCGGTGGTGGCTATGCCATCAGTGCGGCACAAACAGAGCATCGTTTTAAAGCAGTAGCAACAGTTAGTGCGGCGCCTATGGGCGAAGGATTCAGAAACTTTCTCGGAAACGAAACCCCCACGTCGGTTTTGTTGGATATGCTAAAAAAAGTGGGTGAACAGCGGACAGTAGAAGCAAATGGTGGAGAACTCCTTTATATGCACTGGGTACCTGATACAATAGAAGAGATTAATGACAATACACCCGATTTATGGCGGGAAGGTTATGACTATTATAAAACCCCAAGGGGGCAGCATCCGAATTCTGTGAATAAATACCTGTTTACAGGTACAGACAGGATGATAGCCTTTTCTGCCTTTGACCAAATAAGCACATTGCTTACACAACCCATTCTTTTGATTGCAGGAAGTAAAGCCGATACCAAAATTTTCAGCGACATGGCATACAACCTTGCAAAAGGTGAAAAAGAATTATTCATTATAAAAGACGCAACGCACATTGCTCTTTACGACAAACCTGAATATGTAAATCAGATCGTACCCAAGCTGACTGATTTTTTTCAGGTACTATAATAATTACTTCAATAAATTTTAAAGCATAAACAAAATGAACAAAGGAAAGGGAACAAAAAAAGCCTTATTTGTCGTAACCAGTTGTAATGTAAAAGGGGCTACCGGTATACCTACAGGATTTAACCTGAGTGAAGTTACCCATCCATTGGAAAAATTGGAAGCAAGTGGCGTCGTAATTGATATTGCATCTATAAAAGGCGGAGAAGCGCCTTTGGATGGCCTGGAAGACTTCAACGATCCAATTAACATCAAATATTGGGCAGATGCAGATTTCCGCAAAGCCATTACCCATACACTGAAATTAGATGAGGTGAAAGCGTCAGACTATGATGCCATATTTTTTGCAGGCGGTCATGGGACCATGTGGGATTTCGCCGATAGCCCTGCCATATTAAAATTAGTACCGGAATTTTATGAATCGGGTAAAATTGTTTCAGCCGTCTGCCACGGTCCGGCCGCTTTGGTAAATGTAAAACTAAGTGATGGCTCGTATCTGATTTCAGGCAAAAATGTAGCAGCTTTTACAAACGGGGAAGAGGAAGAAGTGCTATCAACGAATGTTGTTCCATTCTTACTGGAAGATGCTTTAATAAAACACGGTGCTAAATATAAACACGCGCCTAACTGGAACGATAATATAGCCATTGACGAGCGATTGATCACAGGTCAGAATCCACAATCTGCCGCAAGCGTAGGATCAGCCATCGTAAAAATGCTTAAAATGAGTAGTGCTGAAAAAACGGTATCCAAACCAGGGGTTTCTGCCGCTGACATAAATAGTGTATCACCAACACTTGGTAAGTATACCGGCGAAGTTTTAGCAGGCGACGTTTGGGAGCGTCCTGGTTTGTCAAAGCATGACCGTTGCATCGTTACTGTCGCTTGTTTAATAGCCCGGAACCAAACTGTAGGCATGCCTCATTACTTTGCCAAAGCATTAGATAATGGAGTTACGGCAGGTGAACTTTCTGAAATAATAACCCACCTTGCCTTCTATTCAGGATGGCCTAATGCCCTTTCAGCGCTGGCTGTTGCAAAAGACGTATTCTTAAACTATGGGATTTTGCCAGCAGAACTACTATCTACAGCCCCATTGATGCTAAATAAAGACGAAGCTTTACCGGGCGATGAAAACAGGGTAGCATTCATTCAACAAAACATCGCTCCATTGTCAGAAGGTTTTGCTAAATACACTAATGAATTGTTGTATGGCGAAGTATGGCTTCGTGCAGGATTATCTTCAAGAAGCAGAAGCCTGGCGACGGTATGTGCTATGATTGCAGCTGGTGATACTCAATTTCTTGGTTTATACACGTCCAGAGCAGTTCAGCACGGGATTACCAGGGATGAAATGGGTGAAGCATTAGCACAATTGGCATTTTATGCTGGATGGCCCAAATTAATCTCCGCATCGCTGGTTGTGAAAGAAGTATATGATGGAGAGAATAAATGATTTTAAAAAATAAAAATACCGACAAAAGCGTTCTGGTAACAACAGCTCCAGATACGCTTTTGTCAATTTATGTATACAGTTTGCCTATCCCTGTTACTAAAAACGGAGAAAAATCAGGTATGAGAATGCGGAAAAAATATTGAGCTTATAATCTAAGTTTGTAGCGTCCGAATACTTTGACTCACTTCCGCTTCTCATCATCTTTCGCTACAAGGACATATTTTCTGAAAGCATACTTCCAAGGCATCGCGATGATTGGCAGAGGCACTAATATAAATACGAACGTCATCCCTTCTGCTGGTGAACCAGCCAGCTGGTTGGACATCCACAATGGATAAGCAACCAGTATTAACCATATGGTTTTATAGAGTATCTCCAGCATCACCAGAGGAAGCATCCTGAGCGGGTATAAGATGCCCAATAACGATAAAACAGAATAAGATGCCCAAACGGCGAAATTCATAGCTTCAGCAGGATCCCATACCCCTTTGTGCGTAAAAATAAAAGTCCAGACATCCTTTCCCAGGAAAAGCGCCATCAGTACATATAATAATCTTAAAAGATAAATCTTGATTCTGGCAACCCCTTCCCAACGTTCGTAATCGGGACTGAAAATGTTTATCATAATAATGATTTACGTTAATGGTATGAGATAAATGCTATACACCTTGTTTCATAAGGCACCGGTCCTGTCAGATCTTCTATTGGGATATAGATTTATTTGGTTGAATTATTATATGCTTTTTTCAGATGATTTATTCTCTTTCACTCCCATAATCAGCAGCCATAAACTAACTGAAAGTTCTCCTATGAAGGAAGGGATCATAATGTAAGGGAAAAGCGTACCCGCAAAAGCTGGTGAAAGGAACATAGCATAGCTGTTAATTATATAACATACCCCAGCGAGCGCATAGAGGACTCCTAATACCCGTGGTAAAAATGTAGACTTAATAATAAGGTAGCCAATTATCAAACAATAAAATCCAAAGAATACCAAGCCTATAGCATACCCTTCTGCCTGAAGGTCAAGAGCATGATTTGATAACATTGCCAATTGGTCAGGCTGGAATGATTTCAGGTATTGTCCTCCTCCTAAAAAAAGTAAAGGAGAAGCCTGATTCAGTAAGTTAACTGCTATAATTGCAGTTTGTATAATTACAAAGAAGATAGCAAGCGTGACAAGATATTTATTGACCTGTTTAAACAGAATATAAAAAATAAGTACACATGGAAGACCGATAATGAAATTAGTAAGGTCAGCAACAAAACCCAAACGATACAACATTTCAGATGCCTGAATATTGTGAGCAGTTGCGATAGCATCGCCAGATACCCTTAATGCCTGGCGAACGAATACTTCGGCGAAAAGACCAGTGCCAATAACGATCAGATAAAGTAGTCCTGCAATCCTTGCTAATTTTTTGTTTGTCATCATTTTAATCGGCTCTTTTGTAGGTATTATTTATAGTATAAAGCGTTGATTTCAATATAGCTATAATTATTACTGAAGGAATAAGTCAGGAAAATGTCCCTAATGCAATACAATATACAAATATATAAATATAGAATTTTATATATTAAATCACTATCATCGGCTAAAATCCAAAGGTATAAGATTGAGAAAGACAACCGGTATACCAATGTTCTGGCAATACGTATGGTTAGGGGTATTATTCTCTTGCATTTCGGAGTAATATAGTTCTTACAAACAATGCTGATGCTGGCGACCTGGATATTTCATTACCCATTTATTGTTCCGATATATCGAAAATGGTCATATTTCCAGTTTCCCCATCACATAATTCACCATCTTATCGCACTTACTAAGATGAAAACTATATATGCTATCCTTCATGTATGCTGATAAATTTCTCTTGAGCATTATTTTAGCCCTGTTTAACCGGACCTTTACATTACTTTCCTCAATATTCAATGTTGCAGATGTATCCCTGACAGACATATCTTCCATCTCCCGTAAAACAAAAACAAGTCTATATTTTTCCGGCAGTTGAGCAACGGCCTGTTGTAACACATTTCCCAATTCTTTGTTCACCAAATCATTTGCCGGAGTCTCCATATTTATAAAATTATCTGTTTGAATAAGATGGGTTGGAATATGTCCGCTCTTCCTTTTCTGTGCATAACATTGGTTCAGCATGATACGGGTAAGCCATGTGCCAAAAGCCGAACGACGCTCAAATCCTGATAAATGCTCATAGGCACTGATATAAGCACTCTGCATAGCATCCTCAACATCTGGCTCACTATTAAGAATGGACATACCTATCCTGTATAACCGTTGGTTATAACGCCGGATAATTGTTTCGAACAACCCCTTTTCACCGGACAGGACCCTTTCAATGAGTTCCCCGTCGGAGGCTTGATTCTGTTCAGTTATCATACACATTATTAGATGCAGTAACCAATAAAAGGTTACAGATTCTCTTTCCCAAATTCCTGATAAATTTTGTAACCTTTTTTTTAGTAGTACATCAAATATAAATACTAAAACATTAATCATGGCATCTACACAGCAACTACAGCAGACATTAAAACTCACATTCGGTCTCGTGCCAATAATAGCCGGGCTGGACAAGTTCACCAACCTGCTTACTAACTGGAAGGACTATCTAAGCAGTAATATCGCAAGCATACTTCCTTTTGATCCTGCTACATTTATGAAGCTTGTGGGAGTAATTGAGATCATTGCAGGCATTCTTGTACTGGTGCGCCCGCTAATCGGGGCATATATTGTTATGATCTGGCTGATCTGCATAGCTCTGCAGTTAATAATAGGAGCACATTATTTTGATGTAGCAGTACGTGATCTGGTAATGGCAATAGGCGCTTATACACTTGCCCAACTGACAAAAATTAACTATGGTAACGGAAAAGTTACAGGTTGAAATACCCGTTGTACTTTAAAGAGGCATCATTCATGTTGATGCCTCTTTATTTTAAGGCCTGAACACATGTTTACCTGCCTCTGGTATTTTTGTTTTTTATCATACTGTATACATTCAACCGTTTGACGCATTTACCCCATTCAATATCATACTCTCCCCCGTTTGATCAAACAATGTTTGTTAATTTTACGAAAAGAGTATGCGAAAAATTATAGAAGAAGCCGTTGTTAAAGGCATTAACAGATTGGCCGATATATGGAACCAGGCAGGGGACTTTATTCCTTAGCGATACCTGTTTAAAAAAAATAATTTCTCTGCGTATATTGTTCCTCCAGGGCTTACCCTGATACTATATATACAATCCAATAATTGCATGAGAAGACTACCCTTTATTTTAACTTATCTGATTCTTGTATTTCTCTGGTGTGTGCTATTTTATAAGTTCCTTGCTCCTGTAAGGGAACCTCAACTCATACTGCTTCTACTTGCAGGAAGTCTTTTCTATAGCCTGATATGGGGAATATTCATTTCGCTCTTCCAGCGTATTGTGGGTTGGAAAGGATATGGTATGTTGTTGATCCCTGTTGCTATTATGATCGTCTTTTTCCTGGGTATGGACAAATCAACTTTCTTATTTATGGTTGGACTCATCATTATAAGCGAACTTGTGTCTTTAGTTAAAATCTTTTCACATAATCGCCAAAAAAGAAACTAGCTATATAATATGTGTAACTATTGTTACCTTTTTTTATTTTTTCATGAAGGAAATTTGTTGAAATAAATATACCACAAATTTAAAATCATGAAGAGAATATTGAAAGGTTGGAGTATCTTCCGTATAATAAGACTTATAATCGGCGTAATTATAGTAATAGTGGCCGTACAGATACAGATGCTAATGATCGGCATAATGGGTGCCATGGTCATTGTACAGGCAATTGTGAATACTACCTGCTGTGATACCGGAACCTGCAACGTAAAGCAACGGCAATAACCTGTAGATTTATCTGAGAAATATTCAATTAAACCCTTGTAATAATCTTATCTCATTACGGTACAATAAGACCTTTCCATCATTTTCCAGGAGTTTAAGCAACCGGGATATAACCACCCTGGATGTTGCCAGTTCATCCGCGATCTGGTAATGGGAGGCTTTGATAACGCTCGACCCCGAGAGCCGCTTCTTTTCTTTCAGGTATGCAATCAGCCGTTCATCAAGCTTAAGGAATGCAATGCTTTCTATAGATTTTAAGAGTTCGGAAAACCGTTCGTTAAAACTTCGCATAATGTAGTTCTTCCAGCTTGGATATTTGCAAAGCCATTCATCCAGTTTATTGTGCGGGATAGCGATTATTTCCAGGTCGCCTTCAGCAGTTGCTTTAACCTCGCTCTTCTTCTCTTCAAGACAACAGCTGTAGGCCATTGAACAAGTCTCGCTACTGGAGAGATAGTATAATAATATTTCATTGCCATTATCGTTCTTTTTAAGGACTTTTAAGGTACCTTGAACAACCAGTGGCATCATACGGATATATTTACCGTAATCTATAACAATATCTCCGTCTTTAAATGACCGCAGTTCTCCAAACTCCTCAATCTCTTCCATTAAGGCAGGTTCAAATACAAAATCTAAACGGGCAGGCTCATTCATATACCTAAGTTAATAGTAAATGTTCAATCTGGAACATCGTATTCCGGAAGAAGACCCGCTTTTGATCCTTTTCGTGCATATTATCCCTGGCAATATCTTGCAACATTATTCCAGCTCCCGCCATTGATTACATTCTCACATCCATTCTTTTCAAGAATCGATTTCGCCTGACTGCTTCTTCCGCCACTTTGGCAAAATACAATGATGTTTTTTTTATCCTTAAATCTGGAAATCTCTGAGGCTACCTGGTCCAGTGGGATATTCACAGATCCCTTCACATGCCCATTGGCAAACTCTGCAGAAGTACGTACGTCCACCAGAAACGCACCTTCTTTAATAATATCTGCCAGGTCTATTGCTGACGAACCGCTAAATAATTGCTTAAGAAAATTCATACAATAAGTTTTTATATTCTATTTAAAATACTTTTATTTTTCGCGCATCATCTTAAAGTATAATAATGGTACTACGATTAATGTCAGGAAAGTAGAGGTGATCGTCCCTCCCATCAGCGATATCGCTAACCCCTGGAAGATCGGGTCAAACAAAATGATGACTGCCCCCAGCGCTACCGCACCTGCTGTCAGGAGGATCGGAGTAGTACGTACTGCACCCGCTTCAATAATCGCCTGCTTTAAAGGGATACCTTCTTTCAGCCTGATGTTTACAAAGTCAATAAGCAGGATGGAATTTCGCACCATCACACCTGCCAATGCGATAAAACCGATCATAGAAGTGGCTGTAAAATAGGCATGCATCGCCCAGTGCCCCAATACAATCCCGATTAATGATAACGGTATGGCAGCAAGCATTACTAAAGGCACCGTAAAATTCTGAAACCAGCCTACGATCAAAATATAGATCATAATGATCACTACAGCGAAAGCTATCCCCAGATCCCGAAAAACTTCAAAAGTGATTTGCCACTCACCATCCCATTTCAGGCTATAATTATCTTCCAGCTCCGGCTGATGAGTGTATTCCTCTTCCAGGGAAAACCCTTTAGGTAATTCGATACTTTTTAAATGATCTGATACATCTGATATGGCATAAGACGGGCTTTCCAGATTCCCTGCCATATCTGCCAGCACATACACCACTTCCTTCTGATTTTTGCGGTAAATGCTTTTAGGCTTCAACTGACGGGTAACATTTACGAGGTCTCTTACCGGTACTGCGTTGCCCTGCATACCTGTAACCTTCAGGTTCAGTATATCATCTATACTGCTCTTGTCAGCATCACTCAGTTGCAGCTTTATAGCTGTTTGAGTATATGCTACCGGCTGTGATATATTTCCTGCAGACATGCCGGACAAAGCAGCATTCACTGTTGCCGCAACCTGCGCGGTAACTATGCCATAATGCATTGCCTTTTCTTTATCAACTTCTATATGATATTCCGGCTGGTCGGCCTCTGCCAGCCAGTCCACATCAACTACATCATTGGTTTTGTTAAGTAATTTTTCTACCTGGCCGGCTATCCTGATCTGCTCATTATAATCAGGCCCATAAATCTCTACAACCAACGTTGATAATACCGGAGGGCCTGGCGGCACTTCCACGACCTTCACATTCGCATTATATTTCCCTGCGATAGATTGTATGGCACCACGCATTCCCTTAGCTATATCATGGCTTTGTATATTCCTGTCCTTTTTATCAACCAGGTTAACCTGGATATCGGCCACATTATCCCCCCTACGCAGATCATAGTGCCTTACCAATCCATTAAAACTGATCGGAGCTGAAGTCCCGATATAGGTTTGATAATTTTTAACCATAGGCTGATCTGCAATATAGCTGGCAATATCTCTGGCTACCGCCTGCGTTTTTTCGAGTGTTGAACCTTCCGGCATATCTATTATCACCTGGAACTCGTTCTTATTATCAAAAGGCAGCATCTTCACAGCTACTGCTTTGGTATAAAACATAGACAGCGACGCGAACAGGATTGCCACAATACCTAGTATGAACGTCCAGCGTTTCCAGCGATACTCCAGTAGAGGATTAATAAAGGAACGGTATACTTTATAGATACGGGTTGTTTCCATTAACGGAGGCGTACTTTCTTCCTGCGCTCTACCCTGTTTTTCTTTCCCGCGCAGGAAAATATAACCCAGGTAAGGTGTTAATGTAAGTGCAACGATCAACGATAATATCATGGCAATAGCAGCACCTATAGGCATAGGGCTCATATAAGGCCCCATCATGCCGGATACAAAAGCCATTGGCAATACGGCTGCAATCACCGTAAATGTAGCCAGTATAGTTGGGTTACCCACCTCGTTAATGGCATAAATGGCTGCCTGCAACGGTGGCAATTTCTTCATTCTGAAATGCCGGTGCATGTTCTCTGCGATAATGATGGAATCATCCACTACAATACCTGTTATAAATACTAAAGCGAACAGCGTGATCCTGTTGAGCGTATAGTGCATAAAATAATAGGCGAACAAGGTAAGCGCGAAAGTTACAGGCACGGATAAAAACACCACCAGACCACCACGCCATCCCATTGCCAGCATCACAAACACCGTAACTACTACAATTGCGATAAACAGATGAAATAGCAATTCGCCTACCTTGTCCGATGCACTTTCTCCGTAATTCCGTGTAACCGTTAAGTGAACATCATCAGGAAGCAGTCCTTTTTTCAGATGTTCCACCTTACCCAGGATCTGTTCTGATAATTGCATGGCATCTGCTCCTTTTTTCTTGGCAATGGAAAGAGTAACGGCCGGGTAATTGGATTTGAAGATATGAGCGTTTACAGCATCTGCTCTTCCGTAACCAAACAATACGTACTGTTTAGGCGTTTCGGCCTCTTCTATCACTGTTGCAATCTGTTTCAGATAAACAGGTTGCAGTTGATTAATCCCTATCACCAGATTACCCACATCATCTGAAGAAGTGAGGAAATTCCCGGTTTCAACTGAAAACGCTGTATCTTTTTGCAGCAGTATACCACCTGGCAACTGCACATTACTACCCTGCACTTGTTTACTGAGAGATAAAAAATCTACGTGGTTCTCTGCCATTTTATTATTATCCAGCAATACCTTTACCTCACGGTTCCGGCCTCCGATAATATTGATATCCGAAACATCATTTATCTTTTTAACCTCATTAGCCAGTTCCTGTCCTATCTGTTTCAACCGGTAATCATCATATTTATCACTCCAAAGGGTTAAACCCAATACCGGCACATCGTCTATCGCCCTGGTTTTGATTAATGGAAGGGTAACGCCCTGCGGCATTTTATCCATATTTTTCATGAGCTCACTGTACAGTTTCACCAATGAACGCTCTATATCTTCCCCCACATTAAACTGTACGGTCAACATTGCCTGTCCCTGCATGGAAGTGGAATACACATATTCCACCCCTTTGATGCCGGAGACCATTTTTTCTATGGGAATAGCTACTTTGGTTTCTACGTCTTTGGGTGATGCACCAGGATAAGCAATAAAAATATCGGTCATAGGGATCTGTATCTGTGGCTCTTCCTCGCGTGGAATTAAAAAAGTACTGTAGCCGCCAATCAATAAAAAGGCGATCATCAGCAGTATCGTTAATTTCGATTGTATAAATGCCTTTGCTATATTTCCTGAAAATCCTTTTTTCATCGTTCTTATTTTTTGACATGAACCGCAGCACCATTAAATAACCGGCCTTCAGCATTAACAATAAACTGTTCGTTCGTACCCAAACCGCTAAGCACTTCCACCTGGTCGCCATCCACTTTTCCCAGTCTTACCCAGCGCAATAGTGCAGTGTTGTTATTCCCTACAGTATATAACCCTGTCAATCCATCTTTACGCTCAATACATGAAAGCGGCACCATCACCTGATCATTCTTTACCACACTGGCTGCTGATGCAGCAGGTATAGATACATTGGCATACATCCCTGCAAACAAACCCTGTTTTTCATGATCAGGAATTTGCACCTTGATCATGTATTGCCCACCTGAAAATTGTGAGGACTGGCTGATCTGGATAACTGTTCCTTTGATAACTTTATTCACCGCACTAATACGAATAATTGCGGCTGAGCCCTGCCGGACCTGACTGATGCCATTTTCAGGAACGGCTGCACTTACCTGGTAACTTCCACTTTGTTCAATCGTTAATATCGGCATGCCGGGATTGGCCATGTTGCCTACATCAGCCAGCTTCTGAGTAACTACCCCGCTAAATGGTGCGATTAAACTGGTATAATTCAGACTGGCGTTTACCTCGTTACGCATCTGTTTTGCACTTTCCAGCCGTGATTTCGCAGATGTATACCGCAGGTTAACATTTTCCAGCTCTTTTGCCGTAGCACTTTGCTGCCTGTATAGATTAGTAAAACGTTCCACATCTCTTTGTGCGTCCTTATATGTGGCATCCGCTTCAGTAATCATCGCGTCTGTCTGCGCCCTTTTCGCAAGTATGTCCTCGTTACTGATGGTGGCCAGCAACTGCCCTTTACTCACCTTATCACCCACTTTTACATTTATCTTAGTAATGTATCCCATCACCCTCGTACTGATACCTGCTGTTTCTTCGGCTTCAACCCGGCCACTTATGTTTAACCCCGCCTGTACTTCAGAAGAAGGAGTGGCTACCGTTACGGCTATTGAAGTATCTGTGCTTATTTTATTATTCGTATGTTCATGTGACACACATGAACTTAATAATAATCCTAAACCTGCGCATATAGACGCTATTGTTTTTGATATGTACACGCTATTCATTTTCTGAATTTATTTACTGGTGGCTGTGGTTAAAAATTGCAGATAGGCCAGGGTTACGTTGGCGGTAAACTGCGTCTGTGCCAGTGAGAACCTTTGTTGAGAAAGTTGCGTTTGCGCCAGTAATACATCTGAGGTATTGATCAGCCCCTGCTCATATCTGTTCTGCAAAATGCGTAATGCTTCTGATGCCTGTTCAATGGCCGCATTACCCCGTCCTGTTTCTGAGAGAGCATCAGCCAGGTCGCGATAGGCTTTATCCAATTCCAGCTGACTCTGACCTTTTTGAACCGCTAACTGGGTGGTCAGCTTATCACGTTGCAGTTTTTGTGTAGTGATCATATTTTTAGTACGGTTACCGTTAAAAATATTCCAGGATAACTGTACTCCAACGAGATAGGCATTAGCCCCAAAGCCAGTTAACCGGTGATCATTGTATTGATAATTACCAAAAGCATTCAGTTTAGGCAGATAGCTCATCTTGTTTGATCTGATCATCAGGTCTGAGGCTTCAATCGCCTTTTCCATGGCCATGAAATCGGCCCTTGAAGAAGTCACATTTTGAGGTAGATCGGGCAGTTGCCCCGCTGCGGTAACGGGATCTGTTGCTTTATATATAGTACCAGGTTTTTCACCCATCAATAAACTGAGATAGTCTGAGGCGTTGCGGATATTGCTGTTTGCTTTTGCCAGATTACTGGTTAATGCAGCTACCTGTACCTGCGCATTCAATACATCCGATTTTTGAATCAGGCCCTGTTTAAAATGATTATCCGTATAAGTATAAATCTCTCTAGTTATTTGCAAAGCATCTTCTAACACACTTACAGCTGTATAAGCCAATTGCAATTGCAGGTAAGCTTTTTGCACTTCAAAAGTTACATACGCTTTAGTGTGCTGCGTTTTATATCGATAAACCTCGGTTTGTTTTTCAGCGCCTTTACGCTGATACAGCATATCCATATTGATCAATGGCTGTAACACTTCCAATCTGGCCATATAGTCAGGTGTAGCAGATGGATGGTTCAAAAACACAGGGTTAAAATCTTCCTGTGTGCTGGTCCTTTGCTGTAGCTTGGCGCCAAAGGCATTGAGCGGATTGTTAGTGCTCATAGCTGTATAGGAAAGATCTGCCTGAGGAAGAAAAATGGCTTGCGTTTGCTTATAATCAGATGCCGCAATGCGTTCATCAAGCAATGCCTGATGGAGATCTTTGTTATTGACCAGGGCCGCTGATACGGCTTCTGCAACACTTATATTCCGCGTATTTTCCTGTGCCAGTGCTATTGATAATAAGCCGTTCGTCCCCATCAACAGGAACATCACCAATCTTACGAAATACTTTGTAGTATTCATTAACTTCTGATTTGCTCAAAAGTACTTTCAGCAAAAAGATCAAACGGTAACATTTGTTACTTAGGCGCGATGACTGGCAATTAATTGGTTAATGCGCTGTCAATTATCACCAGGAACTAGCAATTGCTCCCAGATATATTATATTTGTTAAACCTGGGACTACCTGACTTCAGTTCATTTTTACATTAATAGCATATTATATATGAAACACGGACTTCTGATTGACATGGATGGCGTCATTTATAGCGGAGAAACTTTAATTGAAGGCGCTGACAAATTTATTGAGGATTTACTTAAAAATGATACTCCCTTTACTTTTATGACTAATAATAGTCAGCGAACAAGACTGGATGCCGTACGGAAGCTCAAGCTCCTTGGCATAGAAGTTACCGAAGATCATATTTATACAAGCGCTATGGCTACAGGTAAATTCCTTAAAGATCAGGGCGCTCATACAGCATACGTTTTGGGTGAAGGAGGACTGCTAACCAGTTTACATGAAAATGGCATTAGCCTGGTGAATACAGACCCGGAATTTGTAGTTTTAGGAGAAGGCAGGAATTTCACACTGGAGATGGTCCAGCGCGCCGTAGATATGATTCTGGGAGGTGCCAAGTTTATTACTACCAACAGGGACCCTTCTCCGAAAAAACCAGGATGGAATAACCTGGGAATTGCTGCTACAACCGCAATGATTGAGGAAGCTACGGGAAGGAAAGCTTTTGTTACCGGAAAACCCAGCCCCGTGATGATGCGTTCTGCACGGAAATACTTAGGACTGGAAACAGCTGAAACAACCGTCGTAGGGGATACCATGGAAACAGATATACAAGGTGGCGTACAAATGGGATATAAAACAATCCTGGTACTTTCCGGAATTGCAAAGAAAGAAGATTTAAGTCAATATGCCTTTAAACCTGATTTAATAGTAAGTTCTGTAGATCAGATTGAACTTCCGCTAAAGTGGTGGTAACCGGACTAACAGTTTAAGCGTATTTAACAATACGCTTAAACTGTAACAAAACAGTACTACAACAATGTTGAGGGGCATACATAATCACTTATCCTGAATTTACCGGATTCTTTGATAGCCTTGAAACCTCCTTTTACATCAATCAGGTTGTGATATCCTCTGGCTCTAAGGATCGAATTGAAGATCATAGAACGATATCCTCCGGCACAATGCACGTAATAGGCCTTATTTTTATCCACCTCACTGATATGCTCATTGATATAATCCAGGGGAATGTTCTCTGATCCGATAACATGTTCTGATTGGTGTTCACTTTGTTTTCTTACATCCAGTATGCTTATATGCGGATCAATATTCATTCTTTCTGCTAATTCATCGACAGAAACAGATTGAATGGTATCCATTTCTTTTCCCGCATTTTTCCAGGAATCAAATCCTCCTTCCAAATTTCCGATGGTATAATCATAACCTACACGCGCTAAGCGGGTAACAGCTTCCTCTTCGCGGCCTTTATCTGTAACGAGTAAGATTCTCTGGTTAATGTCTGGAATCAATGCACCTACCCAGGGCGCGAAGTTGCCGTCTATACCAATGTTGATCGAATTAGGGATAAATCCTCTGGCAAACGCCTGGGCATTACGGGTATCCAGGATCAGGGCCCCGGTTTCATTGGCTGCAGCCTCAAATGCATCAGGACTCAATGCATGCATGCCTCTGTTTAGCACTGTGTCTATGCTTTCATACCCTTTAATATTCATCAGTACATTCGCAGGGAAATAACCCGGAGGAGGCAGCAATCCATCTGTCACCTTTTTGATAAATTGTTCCTTGGTCATGGGTTGCAGTGCATAATTTGTTGTTTTCTGATGGCCCAGGGTGTCAGTTGTTTCCTTACTCATATTCTTTCCACAGGCAGACCCTGCCCCGTGGGCCGGATATACAATAATATCATCTGCCAGAGGCAATATTTTATGATGTAGCGAGTCATACAGATAAGCTGCCAGTTTATCCTGGGTTAAGTCAGCCACTAATTTCTGCGCCAGATCCGGCCGGCCAACATCCCCGATAAACAACGTGTCTCCTGTAAACAGGGCAATGTCTTTCCCATTTTTATCGGTCAACAGAAAGCAACTACTTTCCACTGTATGTCCCGGAGTATGGATCACCTTAATAGTAATATCGCCTAGCGTCAGCACTTCCCCATCTGCGGCCACATGTGCATCAAACACTGGTTTTGCTGCAGGACCATATACGATGGTTGCCCCTGTTTTCCTGGCCAGATCCAGGTGCCCGCTTACAAAATCGGCATGAAAGTGGGATTCTAATACATATTTAATTTTTGCATGGTCTTTTTCTGCACGTGTTATGTAAGGCTCCACTTCCCGTAGCGGATCAATAATAACGGCTTCCCCTTTACTTTCAATGTAATAAGCTCCCTGCGCTAAGCAACCGGTATAAATTTGTTCAATTTGCATGATTGACACATTAATGTATTGGTTAAATAATTGCTGCGTTCTATTTCTTCAAAGATCTGATATAAGCTATTGGTTATTGGTGACTTTAGTCACATCCAAACATGATTCTCTTAAGAACGCTTTAAGCCGAACGCCCTCTCAATCTGAAATAATACCAGTGGCCACCAGCGCAAAATCTTCCATATACTCATTTATACGAAAAAAGGTTGCTCGTTTTGAGCAACCTTTAGAAATCAAGGATAGGGATATAATGATTGGTTAACCTGGTATAGAAATTAATGGATGAGCAGCTCTTCCAGTGTCTTCTCTAATGCATCTCCTCTAAGGTTCTTTGCCACAATTTTTCCCGTTGGATCAATCAGAAAATTCTGAGGAATAGCCCTGATGTTATATTGCTTAGCCGCGGCATTGTTCCAGAACTGCAGATCCGATACCTGCGTCCATGGTAAACCATCAGCTTTGATAGCACCCAGCCATGCGGCTTTTTTACCTGGCTGGTCCAGCGAAACACCCAGCACCGTGAAGTTCTTCTCCTTGTACTTATTGAAAGCCTTCATTAAATTAGGGTTCTCCGCACGGCAAGGGCCACACCATGATGCCCAAAAATCAAGCAGCACATATTTCCCTCTGAAATCCGAAAGCTTCACCGGTTTGTCGTTCACATCATTCTGCGTGAAATCAGGTGCGATAGCACCTATTGAAGTGGCTCCAATATCATAAAGTATTTTAGCAAAGTCTGTTCCTTCTTTACTGTTACGCACTTTGGCGGAAAGTCCTTTGAAAACCGGTCCTATTTTATCTACATTGATATTCTCGCCTGCCAGTTCTGTTAGTGCTTTCAGACTGAAATAGGAATCGGGATGCTGCCGGATATAAGCATACTTAAGAGAATCCCTTAGTTGATTTACCTTGTTTATTTTATCCTTAAGACCATCCAAAAAAGCTGTATCATTCTTTTTAGCATCAGGAGCCGCTATATATTCTGCATCAATAGCCTTAAATGCCTTTTCAACCACAGCAAATACCTTATTATATTCTGCATATTCCATATTAAGGCTTGATCCTGTAACGACGGCGTATTTAACAGAATCCTTTCCTTTTATCAGAATGTGATCATTTGTGAGATATACGACATGGGCATCGGCTTTTATGTCAAGGTTTTTTAAACCCTGCATGGAATGATCTATAACAAGCGTTGTTTCCATATGATTTTCTGCTGTTCCCTTAAAGGAAAAAGTCCCCTTTGTTAGTTCAGCAGAATCTATTACCTGTTGGTTGCTCCATCCGTATGCATATACCAGGTATGCTTTTGAAGGCATCTTCAAGGCGGGCAGTTTTACCGTTAACTGGTAATCTATACTTTGCGCCCGGCCTAACAGCGGGGCCATCGCCAAAACTGTGAATATTAGTTTTCTCATTTTGAAATTATTATCAGTAACCTGGGTTTGGTGTTAAATTGGGGTCCAGGATAATATCGCCCGGAGGTATTGGCCATAGTTGCATATAGTGGCTCCAGGAAGTTCCTTTCAGAGGTGCTACCACATTCATCACATTATCTATTGTACCCGATCTTTTCAGATCAAAGTACCTGTTCCCGCATTCTGTGAACAGTTCCACCTGCCTTTCCTTGCTAATGGCCGTCAGCAACTCATCCTGAGTAGAAGCAGTTGTACCCGGAAGCCCTGCCCGTGTTCTGATGATGTCCAGGTCTGATTGCGCTCCACTGATATTATTTTGCCGGGCGCGTGCTTCGGCCCTGGTCAGGTACAGATCAGCCAATCTTAATACTATCTCCTTTTCAACTCCATTGGTAGCGGATTTATATTTATCCGGGAAGTAATAAGTAACAGCAGGGCTCGTAGCAGTTGCGGTAACAGTAGTTGACCTTACCCAATTCGTATAACGTGCATCGTTAGGTTCAAATGCATTGAGCAGAGGGCTGTTCATTGCCACTAATACCGTATAGGCAGTTGCAGGGTCCTCGGGCGGAGTAAGTACTGCCGGCATACCGTTGTTATAAAATTCGTATTCAAATACTTTTACATCGGAAATTGTTGCGAGTGCCCAAATAGTTTCCTTACTGTTTGCAAGGAATACCTGGTCCAGCGATATCAGCTGATAGTCCGTATTATTTATCACAGCAGTGGCTTGTGCTTCAGCACTATCCCATTGCGCTGTATACATATATACCTTTGAGAGTAATGCGGTTGCCACGGCCCGGTTCGGCCTCACACGGTTATTAGTTGTTGCGCCAAAACCATCTTTATAATCGGTGCTTAACAACCTTTGCGCACTTTTCAGATCTGTGATAATCTGCTGGCAGACCTGTTTTTGAGGCGTCCTGCTCAGTTTATTGTTCACCGTGTAATCACTGGATAAAGCCAAAGGCAGATCTCCATAAAGATTCATCAGGTAATAATAAAGTAATGCACGTATAAAATAACATTCCCCCAGCCATTGGTCCTTATAGTATAATGTTGCAGTAGTCTTCTGTATTCCTTCAATGGTACTATTGATCACATACAGTTTACTATACAGGTCGGTCCAATGCGTTGTGTTGTTATTTGTAACAGCATTTTTATAATAGACATCTGCAAAACTGGATGTGCTGATGTTTTTCAGTTCATCTGTATAAAGCCCTGTTATATATGCAATGTTTGAAGATGCAGATCCTGTAAAAGGGCCGGAATTGTTTAAACTTATATAACTGCCTGTTACAATGGCCGATGTAGAATTATCTGAGACAAAAGCATCCGTGCCTGCAATAGTGCCGGAAGGCAGTTGTGTATTCTCCAGGTACTTCTCACAGCTCATCAGCAGAGATGATAATACCATTATAATGACGGCATAATTAGTATTCCTGTTCATGCTGTAATGCTTTAAAATGTGATGTTTGCGCCTGCGGTAAATACCCGCATCGGTGGTATAGTGGCTGCGTCCAGGTTTTCAGGGTCCAGACCACCATACCGGGATATGGTCAGTAAATTCTGGCCCTGCAGATAAATTGACAAGTCCTTCACATGGAGCTTCTGAAGCAATTCATGTTTGAGACGGTAGTTGATACTCACGTTCTGTAACCTGGCATAAGAGGCATCACTATAGGCTCCTGTGCTGGCCTTGAAGTAGTCATGCCTTGACCAGTTAGATATATCGGCGCTTACTTTAGGGATATCGGTTACATCTCCCCGCTTTTGCCAGCGGCGTAACCATTCTGTTCCGCCGTTTATGCCCATATACCCAAACGGGAATGCGCTCTGGCCCAGAAAATTCTTCCCTTTTCTGCTGGTAAAGGTGAACGTAAAATCCACAGACCATTGTTTGTAATGGACACTATTCTGAAAATTGCCATAGTATTTGGGAGCGAGATCTAAAAACGCTGTTTTATCTGCGTCTTCTAATCCGCTATTGAAATCATCCGTAGTACCCTTGGCATTAGTAAAGCTGTAATATCCTGTTTGTGGGTCTATACCTGCAAACTTATACAGTAGTATACCGGTTATGGGCTTGCCAACTACATAATTGGCACTCAGGTTCCTGTGAGTAGGCAATTTTTTCAGCTTGCTTGTTGGAATAGATATATTAACCCTGGTCGACCAGGTGATGCTGCTGGTTTTTATATTGGTGGAGTTAAGACTTATTTCCCATCCGCTATTGCGTATTACGGCATCGGAATTCATGGCATATCCTCTAAAACCGGTAACAGTTGACAAGGACTGGTTAATCAACTGATTAGATGCCACGTTGCGATAAAAGCTCGCCTCTGTATAGATCCTGTCGTTCAAAAACCCCAATTCCAGGCCCACTTCTGAATTCTTATTCTTTTCCCAGCTAAGCAGCGGATTAGCCAGGGAACCGTTCGTAAGTCCTGTTTTCCCCTCGTAGGTACCGGTTAATGTACTGTATGTACTCACATAAGAATAGTCAGAAATGGCATCGCCTCCGATAACACCTGTACTGCCTCTCAGTTTTCCATAACTCAGGAACGAAGCATGTTCTTTTATCCATGCTGATTCACTGAAGATCCATGCAGCAGCTATGGAACCAAAGTTCCCGAACTTCCTGCCTGAGCCGAACTTGGTAGATCCATCCCTCCTGCCATTCAGGTTAATGATATATCGCTGGTCCCATACAAATTTGATGACCGCATGAAAGCCCAGGGATCTGTATGGCGTTTGTGTGTAAGTAGACGTTACGGTAGTACCTGCGGCCGGGTTACTAAGCAGGGCATCTGAAGGAAAACCTATGCCGTGTATCTCATCTGAATACTTTAATTTATTATCTATCATTCCGCCTGTCTTGACGTTCAAATTGCCTTTCCCCCAAAGTGCTGCATTGTATTCTGCATAGGGAGAAACTGTTATTGTCCGTACTTCATAATTATTTATCAGGCTATGTGTTTCCGCTGCAGCATTGGTATAAGAGGGCGCTTTAGTGGTGGTAGGATACCCCATGAATTCCCTGCCTGTTATATTGTTATAACCCAGAATAGCGCGTAAAGTCAATTGCTTGGCAGGCTTGTAAGTGAGCGTGCTATTCGCCAGCAGGTTATTGGTTATGTTCTTATACATTTTATTAATGTCTCCTGCCAGGTCATTGGAACCAGTTTCCCAGTTGAGACTCCCATCGGGCAAAAAGAGAGCTGGTGCATTGGGGGCAGAAAGAGCAATGCTGGAAGAAAAATCAATAGGCACCATAGTGCTGGTGGAGGAAAGATAGTTACCGGAAAGTGCCAGGCTGAGTTTATTATCATTTGAGGCTGTATTGAGTGAAAACCTAAAGGAGCCGTCCCCCATTGATCCTTTATGCCTTTGAATATTGCCTGTGTTTCTCAGGCTCCCATTGAGCAGGTAACTGGTATTTCGCGTACCTCCGCCATAAGAAAGATTGACGTTGGTGGTTTGAGCATGACTGCCCAGCAATACTTTCCTGAAATCTGTATAGCGGTCTTCCGGCCAGGTGCCGTTGATGTCCTTATCAAATACAGAAACAGCAGTGCCGTCATTTGCCAGCACTTCCCTTCTCAGCATAAGATATTGCTGTGTGTTCATCAGCTTTGGTGTAGTACCCAGTACAGATACTCCGGTATAGATATTGGCATTAAACGTTGCTGGTCCGGGTTTGGCTTTCTTTGTTGTGATCAGTATTACGCCATAAGCACCTGATGAACCGTATAAGGCAGTAGCATCTGCATCTTTCAGTACACTGATACTTTCAATGTCATTCGGGTTCAGGTAATTCAATCCGCTACCACCTTTTAGAAAATCAGCAGTACCATAACTCGTATTCTGAGACATTGGCAATGTACCGCCGGGATATATCACGCCATCCACTACAATCAAAGGCTGTGGCGCAACAGATGCATCTGATGTAAAGTTGGCAGAGCTTCTCAGCCTGATGTTGAATGCACCGCCTGGCTGCCCTGTCACCTGCTGGATAAATAAGCCCGGCACCTTTCCCTGTAAAGCCTCAAACACATTATTGACAGGGTGCTTCGCAATTTCTTCGGCAGTCACGGTGGTCACGTCTCCCGGATTCAGGCGTTTTGTAGTGGTACCGTAAGCTATTATTACGGTTTCATCCAGCTTATTGACGTCCATGTTCAACTGTGCCTGAATGCTGTTTCCCCTGACAGGTATTTCCTTTCGCTCATAACCCAGAGAACTGATCACTACCACGGCATTGCGCTTTACGCTGGTTAACGTGAAGATGCCGGATTCATTTGTAGTGGTGCCACTTTTAGTTCCCTTTATTGCTATGGTGGCTCCTATAACAGGCCGGCCATTGAAATCCGTTACTTTACCGGTAACTGTTTGCAGGATGGTAGTATCTATAGCAGGTGAGGGAGGCAATGCTTTTTTGCTGATAACAATGGTTTTTCTTTCAATGGAATACTCCAAAGGCTGCTCTTTCAGTATTTCCAGCAGAAAATCCTTCATTGGCATATCCTTTACGGAAAGCGAGACCAGTTTTGTCTTATTCAGCAAAGCATAGTTACAGAAAACAAGATATCCGGTCTGTGCTTCTATTACCGGGAATATTTTCTCCAGCGGAACATTCTTACCGGAGAAACTGATCTTTTGAGAAAGTCCTGTAGCGCTCACATGCAACGCTCCTACAAGTAAAAGTATGGCAGATAGTTTCATAACCCTGCTCATTTTGGTTGATGAAAATGGCGTGCCAACTACGTATTGGCACAACACGTAAAAAATCATATTTTCGATTTTGGGTGATCAGATAATTCCTTTACATGATGATCCTGGTTGCCCCTTCCGCCGGTAATGTTTCAGCATTACCGGTTTTTTGTTGAGGTACAGTTGGTTTATGGCATCGGTTCTGGTTTTTAATGAATGATTACATAGGCGTTACTATTATTTTCCTTCCATCAACACGAAAACGGACCCCGCTCTTCTCCAATATGCTTAAGACTTCAGACAGGTCTAATTCCCGCTGCATTTTGCCCAGGAATTCCAGGTCAGGGATTTTTCCTTCATACACCACTTCTACATCATACCAGCGTGACAGCTGTCGCATAACAACCTGCAGGGAGGCCTTGTTGAACTGGAAGATGCCATTCTTCCAGGCTATGGCTTCCTGTACATCCACACGATCCAACACTGTTATCTGATCAGCAGTTGCAACAGCCTGCTGGCCGGGATGGAGTATACGGCTGCCCACCTTTACGGAGCCTTCCAGGAGTGTTGTCCTGAGAGCCTGTTCATCATCGTAAGCCATGATGTTGAAGTGGGTACCTAATACGTCCACTACAGTATTGTTTACTTTTACCCTGAAAGGCATTGCTGATGAAGATTGCACTTCAAAATAAGCTTCCCCGGTAAGCTCTACCAATCGCTCGTTTCCTGAAAAAGCGATGGGATATCTGAGTGAGGAAGCTGCATTCAGCCATACTTCACTGCCATCGGGCAATACCACTTTGTATTGCCCCCCACGTGGTGTGGTGAGCTTATTATAACTGAGGGATGGAGCTATTCCCTGTGCATTATATTGCAGCTGGCCATTTTGCTGATATATAGCGGTATTACCCTGCCGGAATGTTTTTCTGCCGGCGCTGTCCAACACAATGGCTGATCCGTCAGATAAAGTGAGGATGGCTTTGTTCTTGCCCGGCGTCACTTTATTATTTACCTGGGTTATTGCCGGTCGTTGCTCCTTATGCCACCAGAAGTAAGTACTGGCAGCCAGCATCATTATGGCCGCAGCCGCAGCCCAGCCCAGCCATCGCCGGACAGGGAGTATACGCCGGGCAGGTTTGTCAACAGCCACTATCCGTTCAAATGCGTTTTCCCATTCATTGGTGTCAAACGAGGGATCAGCCTCACGGGCTTGCATCTGGCGGGCAATTTCCTCTGTAATATGCAGACGGTGTTCCTCCATATAAAGGATCTCCGTTAACTCATCCTTTTCTGCCTGGGTAATTATGCCAGCCTGATGTTGCTGTAGTAAATAAGTAATGCGTTGTTGCATGTCCATCTATCTTATAGAACCATGAAAAGGAAAAACGTACTAATGGAGTTTAAAAAAAATGCCAGATAAGAATAACCGGCAACAGGATGCCCTTACCAGCCAGATGTGTCCTGATCTGTTCCAGGGTGGTGGTCAGTGTATTCTTTACCGTACTGACAGACAAGTTCAGTTCAGTAGCAATCTGTGCTGGCTTTTTGCCTTCCAGCCGGCTCATTTCATAGATCTTTTTCCGTTGTGGAGAGAGCGCTGCAATGGCTTCATTTACATACCTGCGTGTTTGTTTATATTGGATATCAGGCTCCTCAAATTGCTCCTGTTCAAGGTTACCGGACATCTTTATATCATAGGATATCTTCCGGAGAGCCTTATAACATTCATTGGCCGCCACTTTGAAGATCCAGGCTGCAGGATGCTCAACAGCCGGCAGTTTGTCCCTGTTCAGCCAGATGCGGATGAAAGTTTCCTGTATAACGTCATCAGCCGCAGATTTTATCATATCGGCCAGATAAGGACGGAGCTTTGACAAGTATTGAAGATATAACTGTTTAAAGGCCAGCTCATCTCCTTCTGCAATACGGGAGAAAAGTTCCTTTTCAATATTTGAGACACTGTTCGTCAATCAGTTGATTTGCGGATTAAACTAATACTTTTTTCCAGTTATTTTAACCTGTCCGGAAGTTTTCAGGTAAGAGGTTTAATATTTTTCTTACCTTGTAGTACCATATCATTCGCCTTCCTAAAGGCAGAAAGATTTTTTTGAAAACCTATTGCTAAAACCTATTCATAATCAACACTCGACCCATTCTAAAACCCATACGTTTCATTAATTTTTAACATTAAACTATCCCTGATGAAAACCAGATTTTCCCTCGTAAAATCAGCGCGTGCCAATAAATTGCGCCTGCTAACCACCATTTTACTAATGGTGTTTCTCCAATTCAGCTATGCACAGAGCTTCAACTATGCAGAAACATTGCAAAAGTCGATGTTCTTTTATGAATGTCAGCGGTCCGGACAACTGCCTTCGGATAACCGGGTAACCTGGCGCGCTAATTCTGCCATGAATGACGGTAGCGACGTAGGCCATGACCTTACAGGCGGCTGGTATGATGCCGGTGACCATGTTAAATTCAATTTCCCTATGGCTTTCTCCGCCACCATGCTGGCATGGGGCGCTGTAGATTTTGCCGCAGGGTATAATGCTTCCGGGCAAATGAAATACCTGAAAAGCAACCTCCGGTATGTCAATGATTATTTTATCCGCTGCCACACAGCCCCCAACGAATTGTACGGGCAAATCGGTAGCGGCAGCACTGATCATGCCTGGTGGGGGTCCTCAGAAGTAATGGCCATGTCCCGCCCTGCTTACAAGATAGATCAGACACACCCTGGTTCAGACCTTGCTGCGGAAACAGCTGCCGCAATGGCCGCAGCCAGCATGGTATTTAAAACAGATGATCCATCGTACAGTGCCACATTGCTTAGTCATGCCATACAGTTGTATAATTTTGCAGACACTTACCGCGGGATATATACTGGCGCCATCACCGATGCTGCCGGATATTACCAGTCCTACAGCGGCTATAATGATGAACTGGTATGGGGCGCTATCTGGTTATATCGTGCTACCGGCGATGCTGCATGGCTGGCAAAGGCAGAAAACTATTATGCTAACCTGTCTGTAGAATCTCAGAGTACGATCAAGTCTTATAAATGGGGACTTGCCTGGGATGATAAATCATTCGGCTGTTATGCACTGCTGGCAAAACTTACAGGTAAAAGCCAATATAAAGAAGATATAGAAAGACACCTCGACTACTGGACAGATGGGTATAACGGGCAACGTATTACTTATACTCCCGGCGGGCTGGCGTTCCTGGATGTATGGGGCGCATTAAGATATGCGATCAATACCGGTTTCCTGGCAGCTTATTACAAAGATGCAGCGACGACAACCGCCAAGGGAACAAAGTATTATACTTTTGCACAGCAACAAATGAACTATGCGCTGGGTAATAACCCAAACAACCGCAGTTATGTATGCGGATTTGGCAATAACCCGCCTACCCAGCCACATCACCGTACGGCTCATGGCGCCTGGGCTAATAACCTGAATGGCCCTCCTGCTTCTACAAGACATACTTTATATGGAGCACTGGTAGGAGGCCCCGGCAGTAATGACGCCTATACAGATGATCGTACTAACTATGTAAACAATGAAGTTGCCTGCGATTATAACGCTGCTTTTTCAGGACTCCTTGCAAAGCTTGTTGAAGATTATGGAGGAACACCGCTGGCTAATTTCCCGGTTGCAGAAACACCTTCCGGTGAATTCCTGATCGAAGCGAAAATAAATGGCAGCGGAAATACTTATACTGAATGGTCCGTATGGGTAAACAATCATACTGCATGGCCTGCACGCATTGCATCCAAACATGCCTTCCGGTTGTTTATTGATGTTTCAGAAGGACTCGCAGCGGGTTATTCTCCTTCACAATATGTTGTTTCATCCAATAATTCGGATGTTACTTTTACGCAGTTAATGCCGTGGGATTCTACCAGGCATATTTATTATACCGAAGTAACCTTTAATTCCAGCATCAAGATCTGGCCTGGCGGACAGGGTGAATCAAGAAAAGAATCCCAGATACGCATAAGGCTTCCTTATGAAGCCAGCGCTGCTGCCTGGAACCCTGCAAACGACTGGTCTTCACAAAACGTCGATGGCACGCTTAAAGAAGTATCCAACATCCCTCTTTATGTAGATAATGTACTGGTATATGGCAGTACACCAACACAAGCGACGGTGATACATGTTACAGGTGCAACTATAAGTCCTGCAAGAGATACCCTGAATATCAACACTACCCTGCAGCTAACAGCGACAGTAGCACCTTCCAATGCTACCAATAAAAGTGTAAGCTGGACTTCCAGTGCACCTGCTATTGCTACAGTAAGCAGTACCGGTCTTGTAACCGCCCTTGCTGCCGGCACAGCTACCATCACTGCTACTACGGCAGACGGCGGTTTTACTTCCAGCGCAGCTATCACTGTTACGAACGTAGTAGTGCCTAAACAATATACACTCACTACGGCAGTAACCGGCTCAGGTACCATCACGCTCAATCCTGCAGGTGGTACGTATACAGAAGGATCTCAGGTTGTAATAACGGCTAATCCGTCAAATGGGTATAAGTTCAGTAACTGGAGCGGTGCTATATCAGATACCATCAATCCCGTTACAGTAACCGTAAATGCTAACATGGCTATAACTGCTAATTTTACTCAAACGGTGAATCAGGGAAGTTGTGATAATCCAAGCCCGGTAACACTTCCATTCAAAAAAGATGGTGCAGGAGAATATTGCTACGTTATTTCAGGTAATATTTCTTTCATCAATTCCTGGAACCTGACCCTTCTGGAGATCAATGGCGTTAACTATACCAACACCTGGTCCAACAGCCTTCCTGCAAGGACAAACGGCAATTATTATATTCATTATGTTGCCCCCTATGCATGGTCACATTTTGAAGCAAACGGCTCTGAAGCTGCGGCAAGGACCAGTAATACCGTTGAGGAAAAACGCATTGGTGCCATTTATCCCAATCCTGTTACGCAACACAGTTTTGCTATCCGTATTTCCGATCCGGCAATTACAGATGTGATGGTAACCATTACGGATATGTCTGGTAAGGTAGTATTGAAGAAAACGGCGAAAGCGAATGAAACTTTTACTATCAATTCTTCTATACCTGCCGGTATCTATCATGTGGATGTTAGCAGTAAGAATAAAAAAGTGATGAGTACGAAGTTGATGATACAGTAATCATTATTACATAAAAAAGCCGGCAACGATATCGTTGCCGGCTTTTTTATGTAATTTTATTTTATTTCCAACCGCCTCCCAGATTCCTGTAGATATTAACTACAGCATTCATCTGTTGCTTTTTGGTCTCTATCAGTTCCAGTTTAGATTCCAATGCATCTCTCTGCGTCATCAGGACTTCAAAATAATCGGCTCTTGCGGACTTGAACAAATCATTCGAAATGTCTATAGATTTCGTCAGTGCATCTACTTGTTTCGATTTCAGGTCATAACTCTTTTCGAGGTTACCGATGTTAGAAAGCTGTGTAGACACTTCAAAGTATGCATTCAGAATAGTACGCTGATAATTATACAAAGCCTGTAATTGTCTTGCACTGGCGCTGCTAAACTCTGCTTTGATCGCATTCCTGTTAATCAATGGTCCCGCAAGTTCTCCTGCCAGAGAGTAAAGCAGGGATTCAGGGAATTTCACCAGGTAGGACGGCTTAAATGCCTGGAGCCCGGCCCCTGCAGAGATACCGAATGAAGGATAAAATTCTGCCCTAGCAATTTTCACGTCCAGTTTCGCAGCTGTTAATTCCAGTTCAGCCTTTTTAATATCCGGCCGGTTAGCCAGTAATTGAGAAGGGATGCCGGAATTGACTACTGCCGGCAGCAATTCCAGTATGTTGCTCTTATCCCTGGCTATTGCCTGGGGATAACGGCCTAACAGAAAGTTGATCTTATTTTCCGCTTCCGTTATGTTTTGCAGAATGTCAAATTCCAGACTTTGAGATTTCAGTACTTCCGCCTCAAATTTCTTAACGGCCAGTTCTGTTGCCCTGCCAGCCTCTTTCTGAACTTTGACTATTTCCAACGCGTTCTTTTGCAGTTCGATATTTTGTCTTACTATCAACAGCTGGTTATCAAAAGACAGCAATTCATAATAAGAATTAGCCACCTCTGCAACCAGGTTGGTCACTACAAAATTCTTGCCTTCAACTGTTGCCAAATACCTGGTAATCGCTGCTTTCTTAGCGTTATGCAGCTTTTTCCAGATATCCACTTCCCAGTTCGCATAGGCAGCAATAGTATAATCCATCAGTGGGTCCGGCATCTCTTTACCCGGCTCAATTTCCGTAGAAGCATCACCTGCACCCTGACTGGTATATCTGCCTACCTTTTCAACACCCACTCCTGCCTTTATACCTACTGTTGGAAGTAATGCGCCCTGTCTTACCCGGATATCGTTCCTTGCAATTTCAATTTCCTGCAGGGTCATCATCAGTTCCTGGTTGTTTTTCAGCGCAGTATCTATCAGGCTTACCAGGTTCTGGTCCGTAAAAAACTTTCTCCACTCAATATTTGAAATATTGGTCGTATCCCCATTATTGTTATAAGTGCCGGGGACTGGCTTATTATCATCCGAAGATGTGATTGCCGGGACCTTGCAGCTGGCTACGACCAGGCAAACACTCAGCAGCCCAATGCACTGATTTATTCTGAACTTATACATTATGATCAATTTCTTCGGTTAAAGGATTCTCTTCTTCATCTTTAACAAGAAGATGGCTTTCTGCAATTTTGCCGAATATGTAGTACAATCCGGGAATGACCAGCACGCCGAAAATGGTCCCGAAAAGCATACCACCAGCAGCCGCAGTACCGATTGTTCTGTTACCGATTTTGCCCGGGCCTGAAGCAAAAACCAATGGGATCAGCCCCGCAATAAATGCAAATGAAGTCATCAGGATAGGACGGAACCTCACCTTTGAACCTTCCATTGCGGCACTCAATACGGATGCTCCTCCTCTGTGTTTCTGAACGGCAAACTCCACAATCAGTACGGCATTCTTACCTAACAGACCGATGAGCATAACCATTGCCACCTGGGCATAAATATTATTCTCCAGGCCTAATAATTTCAGCAACATAAATGCCCCAAAAATACCAGCCGGTAATGAAAGAATTACGGCCATCGGCAGTATAAAACTTTCATATTGTGCAGAAAGGATCAGGTATACGAAGCCAAGACAGATGAGGAAGATATAAATGGCCTGATTACCCTGGCCCACCTCATCTTTGGATATACCAGCCCAGTCTATTCCATATCCTCTTGGCAAGGTTTTCTTGGCAACTTCTTCAATGACCTTAATGGCAGCACCACTACTATAGCCAGGTGCGGCTGCACCACTTATTTGGGATGCATTGGCCATGTTATGTCTGGTGATCTCTGATAACCCATACACCTTTTCCATTTTCATGAAAGCGGAGAAAGGTACCATTTCATCACGGTTATTCTTCACATATAACTTCAGGATGTCTTCGGGTAAGGCCCTGTATTCCGGCGATGCCTGTATTATCACCTTGTACTGGCGGTCGTATTTAATGAAGCTGATCTCGTAGTCACTTCCTACAAGTGTGGAAAGCGTATTCATGGCATTGTCAATAGACACGCCTTTTTGCTGGGCAATGTCATTATCAACCTTCAGCATATACTGAGGGAAACTGGCGCTGTAAAAACTGAATACCGATGATAGCTCAGGACGTTTATTGAGTTCCGCTACAAAATCATTACTCACCGTTTCCATTTTTTTATAATCCCCGGACCCTAATTTATCCAGCAAGCGCAATTCAAAACCACCAGCGGCTCCATATCCTGGTACTGCAGGAGGCATGAAGAATTCAATGGTAGCGCCTCCAATACTTTTAGATTTCTCTTCCAGTTCATGCATGATTTCCTGCACAGAATGTTTCCGGTCTTCCCAGCTTTTCAGGTTGATCAGACATGTTCCTGAATTCGAACCGGTACCTTCTGTCAGGATCTCATAACCTGCCAGGGCAGAAACGGATTTTACTCCTTCAATACCTTGCGCAAGTTTCTGCACTCTTTCAGCTACATCATTTGTTCTTTCCAGAGATGATCCCGGAGGTGTCTGAATGATCGCATAGAACATCCCCTGATCTTCATTAGGAATAAAACCTGAAGGCAGATTGTTATTCAGAAAATATATGCCCACACAGAAAGCAAGCAGCGTGATAAAAGTGATCGCTCTTCTGTTAACGATAACACCCAGCACTTTCTGGTATCTTCCTGTAAGACGGTTGAATGAGTTGTTAAAACCACCCAGGAATTTATCCAGTATACTTTTCTTCTGTTGTCCGTGATTATTTCTCAGGATCATAGCGCAAAGAGCCGGGGTAAGGGTCAGCGCCACTACACCGGAAAGCACGATAGCCGTTGCCATAGTGATGGAGAACTGCCTGTAGAATATTCCCACCGGACCAGACATAAATGCCACCGGAATAAATACCGCGGTCATCAGGAAGGTGATCGCTATAATAGCTCCGCTGATCTCATGCATTGCTTTCTTGGTAGCCTTCAGCGGAGAAAGATGTTCTTCTTCCATCTTGGCGTGCACCGCCTCAATTACCACAATGGCATCATCCACCACCACACCAATGGCCAGCACCAGTGCGAACAGGGTGATGAGGTTCAGCGTAATACCGAAGAACTGCATGAACAAAAATGTTCCGATAAGGGATACCGGTACCGCCATCGCAGGGATCAGGGTAGAGCGCCAGTCGCCCAGGAACAGGAATACTACTAATCCTACCAGGATGAAGGCTTCTACCAGGGTGTGAATTACCTTTTCAATAGAGGCATCCAGGAATTTGGAAACGTCATAGCTGATCTCATAGTCCATTCCTTTAGGGAAAGAATTTGCTTTAATCTCTGCCATTTTAGCCTTTACATCCTTGATAACCTGGCTGGCATTACTTCCGTACGATTGTTTCAATACGATCGCAGCTGAAGGTTTACCATTCAGGTTGGAGTAAATATCATACATCGAAGAGCCGAACTCCACATTTGCCACATCTTTCACACGAAGTAATTCTCCGTCTGCACTGGCTCTTAAAACAATATTTTCGTATCCTTCCTTCGTACTGAACCTTCCCGGATATTTCAATACATATTCAAATGTCTGGGACCTTTTACCGGAGCTTTCGCCGGTTTTGCCGGGAGAAGCTTCCAGACTCTGTTCATCCAGTGCTTTCATCACTTCATCGGCAGAGATCTTATAAGCCAGCATACGATCTGGTTTCAGCCAGATCCTCATGGCGTATTCCCTGTTCCCAAGGATATCTGCGAATCCAACACCATCTACCCGTTTCAGTTCTGACAATACGTTAATATCTGCAAAGTTGAAAAGGAATTTCTCATCTGATTTAGGGTCTGTACTGTAAAGATTAATGTACAAGAGCATGTTAGATTCCTCACGGGTGATCTTTACACCTTCACGAACTACCAACGGCGGCAGTTTATTTACCACTGACGCCACCCTGTTCTGAACATTCAACGATGCCTGGTTAGGGTCTGTCCCCAGGTTAAATACTACCTGTATGTTAGCCTCACCATCATTACCAGCAGATGATTCCATGTATTTCATTCCCGGAATACCATTGATAGCTCTTTCCAAAGGAATGACAACCGATTTGATCATTAACTCCCCATTGGCACCGGGATATTCTGCAATCACATTCACCTTTGGCGGTGATATGGAAGGAAACTGCGTTACCGGTAATGAAGTCATAGCCAGGATCCCCAGGAAGACGATGATCAGCGATATGACTATTGACAGTACCGGTCTCTGTATAAATTTATTAAACATTGAACTACGCTATTAGAGATTAAACTACTATTCCGCTTTTAACCGCAGATGGGAAATAACTTCCTGAGGAGCCTGATATTCATAGTTGATCTTATCATCATCTTTTACTTTCTGAACACCCTCTAACAGAATCTTATCCGTTTCGGAAATACCACTTTCAACCACGTACAGGTCAGGCATACGACCACTGATGGTAATATTCCTCGACTTTACTACATTGTTCTTATCAACCACAAAAACATAGATCTTATCCTGGACTTCGTAAGTTGTTTTCTGTGGTATCACCAATGCATTACTTAGCGGAACAGTCATTAAGACCTTACCGGTTTCACCATGTTTCAACAGTTTATCAGGATTCGGGAATCTTGCCCTGAAAGCAATATTTCCTGTTTCATGATCAAACTCACTTTCAATAGTCTCCACATTACCTTTATATTTCAGGGAAGTGTTGTTTGCTAAAAGCAGACCTACCTTAGTATTACCACGGTCTTTTATATTGGTTTCATAGTCCAGGTATTCCGGCTCAGACACATTGAAATATGCGAACATCTGGCTGTTATCTGAAAGGCTGGTCAATAAAGCGCCTTCATCGATAAGACTTCCCAATTTCAATGGGATACGGTCAATAGTACCGTCAAATGGAGCCCTGATCTCTGTGAATGACAGGTGGAGTTTAGCCATTGCAATTTCGGCCTTTGCCTGGTCCAGCTTGGCCTGTGCCATTGCCTGCTCATTTTTTGAGATCACATTTTTATCCACCAGGGTTTTAGCGTTCTGCAGTTCTATTTCTGCACCTTCGGCTTCAGCCTGTGCTTTCACAAGTTCCGCTTCATATATTTTAGGCATGATGCGGAACAACAGCTGACCGGCTTTCACAAACTGGCCTTCATCCACATAAATATTTTGCAGGTAACCTTTTTCCTGCGCCCTGATCTCAATGTTCCTTACAGATTTTATCTGCGAAACATACTCCTTCGTAAAGGAAGTATCAACTCGTAAAGGGCTTGTAGCGGTGTATTTGCTGGCTTCTTCCTTTTCTTCTTTTTTAGGTTTACAGCCGGTCTGGTACAACAGAATAGACAGGCCTGTGAACATGACAATTCTCTTCATGATATTAGATAGATATTGAACGTTTGAATGGTTGGCAATCAGAGATTCCTTTCACATAATATAGGACCAGTTACCAGGGGAAAGACCAGAGCGGGCATGCAGGAAGACATAACATCTACCAGGTATACATGATCGCACATAGGTAACTGATGCATTTTATCTGATCAGATCCTTAAGACTTGTTGTGTGATGTATTTATAAGACGAAAGACTTCCAAAGTTAAGAGGAGCTTTAGTGCAGTCATGGAAATCACGTAAAATAAAAAGATGGGAGTTGATCAAATAAGCATTGAACAACAATCTGTACTTTCTGGCAAAGAAACTATTTGTTTCCTCATCTTCAACATCATCCCCGATAAGATATTCATCTTCATCATTCGGATCAGCATCCTGTGTTAATGAATAGTCCTGATTGGTATGTTTAACTTTTATCAGTTGCGCTTCTTCAGTATGGTGAGCTGAAGTGTTGGTACCTGTAGATACATAGTCATACCCCTTCAGCAGAAGGACGCATAGGCATACGAAAAATACAGTTAGTCTCATTTGGAAGCCGAAAATAATAAAAGTTTGAGAGCCGGAGAAAAATTTCATCCTCTCTAGCACTAAAAAAAATGATTCCGCTTTTAATTCTTATCGACAGGCTTTCATATTGTTACTTATCCTTATTTTTTATTACATATATGACAAAAGAACGGGATTTTCACTCATCATAAATTATCGAACTCCCCTATTTATTTTTCTATATTCATCCAATATTAAAAGCCGTTATGAAAAGAAGAGACTTTATTAAAACAGGCAGCGTTGCTGGCATAGGGGCAGGGTTAACCTTTCTCAACTTCCCTGTCTTCGGAAAAAATGCCCCCAGTAATAAGCTGGTACTGGGAGTAATGGGTGTTAACTCCAGAGGAAACTGGCTGGCACAGTGTGCTGCTAAATTACCCGGCGCTGAAATAGGTTATATCTGTGACGTGGAGGATTCCGCTATTGCAAAAGGGCTGAAAGCCGTGGCAGGTGCTCAAGAACGCAAACCTGTCGTCATAAAAGATATACGCAAATTGCTGGAACGTTCTGATTTTGATGCGCTCTTCGTAGCCACACCGGACCATTGGCATGCACCAGCGGCAATTATGGCCACGGCAGCCGGCAAACATGTATATGTGGAGAAGCCTTGTGCGCATAACCCGGCAGAAGGGGAACTACTGCTTGCTGCGGCCCAAAAATATAACCGGCACGTACAAATGGGCAGCCAGCGCCGTTCCTGGCCTAATATGCAACAGGCGATAAAAGAAGTGAAAGAACAACATGTACTAGGCAAAGTATACTATGGAAAAAGCTGGTATGTAAATAACCGTCAGCCTATAGGCGTGGGCAAAAAAATAGCAGTACCGGGTACGCTGGACTGGGATTTATGGCAGGGACCGGCACCACGCCGCGATTACTTGGATAATATTGTGCATTACAACTGGCATTGGCGCTGGCATTGGGGTACTTCAGAAACATGTAACAACGGAACGCATGAACTGGATTGCTTACGCTGGTTCATGGATGTAGCGTTCCCAACCAAAGTGACTTCTGCTGGCGGTCGTTATGCTTATTCGGGAGATGATTGGGAAACACCGGATACACAAACGCTGAACTTTGAATTTGAAGGAGGGAAAGCTATTTCCTGGGAGGGACGGAGTTGCAGCCCCTTCGGGCTTGAAGGCAGTGACCGCGGATTTGTGCTTTACGGAGAAAATGGTAGCCTGTATAATACCGGAGGTGACAGCTATAAGATCACAGACCTGAAAGGGAAGGTGATGAAAGATGTGAAACCGTCAATCAACACCAATCAGAGTGTGACCAATACGGTGAGCCCGGCCGGCGAATATTATGACGCCATACATATTAATAACTTCCTGGAAAGCATACGCGGCAACACTACGCTTAATGCTGAAATAAATATTGGTTACCGCAGTGCGTTGCTGCCATTATTGGGAAATATTGCCCAGCGTACCGGCAGAATATTACATACAGATCCTTCCAATGGACATATTCTGCAGGATGATGAAGCGATGAAACTGTGGAAAAGAGAGTATGAAAAAGGCTGGCAGCCAAAGGTATAAAAGCGCTATAAAATTCATTAAATTCCCTTCCTAAATCCATTAAAATGAAACCCATTTTATTACTAATAACTCTCTTTATAACCTTGCAGGGCTTTTCCCAGGCTACCGTAAAATTAGTAAACCCTCCTGCCCTGGCTACTCCTAAAGGGTATTCCCATGCTGCGGTGATAGATCTGGGTACGGCCAGGATGATTATGATGTCTGGTCAGGTAGCACTGGATAAACAAGGAACGCTGATAGGCAAAGATGATCTTGAAAAACAAACGGAGCAGGTTTTCAGGAATATTAAAAGTATTGTTGAAGCCAATGGTGGTACAATGGAGAATATTGTGAAGCTGGGGTATTTCATTACTGATGTATCGAAGATATCTGTTGTACGCACAGTAAGGGACCGGTTTATTAATACTCAGCATCCGCCCACAAGTACATTGGTGGAGGTTAGTAAACTGTTCAGAGATGATATAATGATTGAAATAGAAGCGACTGCGGTTATTCCCGTAAAATAGTACGCCGGTTGTGATGATCGGACAAACTGTTATTCCTGTGAAATAGCGGAAATTTGGTTAATTTTCAACTTACTTATGGATAATAATAAGCCCGAACTCAGGACTGTCAATGTGATAAGATACGTCACGCCATTGCGTGAAGGAGGCTCATTACCTGCTATTGCAGAAGCAGATGATGGGTTTCTGTATGTACTTAAATTCCGTGGTGCGGGGCAAGGTGTAAAAGCCCTGGTAGCAGAATTAATCGGGGGCGAGATAGCCCGTACCCTTGGAATAAAAATGCCGGAACTGGTATTTGCCAACCTCGACGAAGCCTTTGGCAGAACAGAGCCGGATGAAGAAATACAAGACCTGCTGAAGGCAAGCGTTGGCCTTAACCTGGCCTTGCACTACCTCTCCGGGGCCATTACTTTCGATCCTACGGTTAATAAGGTGCCTTCTAAAGTGGCTTCACAGATCGTATGGCTGGATTGCCTGCTTACCAATGTAGACCGTACCGCCCGTAACACCAATATGCTGATATGGCACCAGGAGTTATGGCTGATAGATCATGGTGCTTCTCTCTATTTCCATCATTCCTGGGACAACTGGGAAGAACAGGCTAAACGTCCGTTCGTACATGTAAAGGACCATGTGCTGCTGCCCCAGGCATCCGAGCTGGAAGAAGTGGATGCAGCGTTCCGCTCTATTCTTACGCCGGAAAAGATAAAAGCGATTGTCTCCGTAGTGCCCGATACATGGCTGGCATCAGGATCGGAAGAAGAAACTGCGGAAGAACGCAGACACGTCTATGCACAATTTCTAACATCAAGAATCGCTACCTCAGAAATCTTTGTAAAAGAAGCACAAAATGCAAGAAAATCACTTATTTGAGTATGCCGTTATTCGGGTTATGCCACGGGTTGAACGGGAAGAATTTCTCAATATCGGTGTCATTCTTTATTGCAAACAACAAAGGTTTCTACAGGCGGTTTATACACTGGATGAACAAAGGCTTTCTGTTTTTTGCGGGTCTTTGGATATAGCTGAACTTAAAGCATATCTCCATGCATTTGATCAGATCTGCATAGGGAATAAAACAGGTACTATTGCCTCTTTAGATATGGCCTCCCGTTTCCGCTGGCTTACAGCTACACGAAGCACTATATTACAGACATCAAAAGTACATCCGGGATTTACCAGTAATCCACAGGCGACACTTATCAGGCTGCATGAGCAATTAGTATTGTAAAATTTCATACATGAAAGTTTTAATCATAGAAGATGAAAAGGAACTGTCGGATAGTATCTGTACTTATCTGAACAATGAGAACTTCATTTGCGAAGCAGCATACGATTTCAATACTGCCAGCGAAAAGATTCATCTGTATGATTATGCCTGTATCATACTGGATATCACTATCCCTTATGGGAATGGCCTTGATATCCTAAAAGAATTAAAAGCATCCAATAAATCGGAAGGGGTACTTATCATCAGCGCTAAAAACTCACTGGATGATAAAGTACACGGGCTTAACCTGGGTGCAGATGATTATCTCACAAAGCCTTTTCATCTCCCTGAATTAGGCGCCCGGGTATCTGCCATTATCCGCAGGAAATCCTTTGAAGGAAAAACTGTTATCAGGTTAGATTGCCTTACGCTTAATATTCAGGATAAAACATTGACCGGTACAAAAGGTATCCTCGTTGATCTTACCAGGAAAGAGTATGAACTACTGGTATACTTTTTTGCCAATAAAAACCGCGTCATTACCAAAGAAGCCATCGTAGAGCATTTATGGGGGGATGATATTGATATGGCGGGCAGTTATGATTTCATTTACACGCATATCAAAAACCTGCGCAAGAAACTGATACAGGCAGGATGCCCCGATTATATTAAAGCGGTGTATGGCATGGGTTATAAGTTCACCATCAATCAATAAACCAACATGAAACTATTTACCAGGTACAACCGTATCAATCTGCTTGTAATGGTAATTGTTTTCCTCTTGTCCAGCTGTGCGTATTATATTATCCTGAGTTATGTATTGCTGAATGAATCAGACAGGGACCTGCATGTGATTAAAAGTAAACTGGAAGAATATGTAGCGGAATATCACCAGCTTCCTACCAACAGGCTGATAGATGATGAGCAGATTACTTATACGCCTACGTCCTTCCGGGGAACAGGGTCTCATATACAATTCAGCCAGCTGTATGATCCTGAAGAGAAAAAGAAGAGCACCTTCCGGGTACTTACTTTTTTTATTCTTGCAGGAGAAAAACATTATGAGGTCACTATTATCAAGCCCACAGATGCTACCACAAGACTTTTACGCACGATCGTTATACTTACCATCGCCACTATCTTCATCATCAGTATTTCCTCCCTGCTTATCAACCGCCTTGTACTGCATAAATTATGGCAGCCATTTTACAGGACAATAGATATTATGCGGAATTTCAAGTTGGGCACAAAGGAGCGGCTAACACTGCCTGAAACAGATATTGAGGAATTCTCTTTTATGAACAAGAGCCTTCAGCATGTAGCCAGGAAAGCAGATGATGAATACCTGGTGCTGAAAGAATTTACAGAGAATGCTTCTCATGAAATACAGACTCCGCTGGCAATTATCCGTTCTAAACTGGACCTGCTGATACAGGATGAACACCTGTCCGAAACGCAGAGTAAGACCCTACAGAGCGCTTATGTGGGGATTAAGAAGATCTCCCGTTTGAACCAGTCCTTATTGTTGCTGACCAAAATAGATAACTATCAGTTTAAGGATGTTGAAGCAGTAGATATTAAAGAAAAGATAGAAGAAAAGATCGCCCAGTTCCAGGAGCTGTGGCAGAATAATCAGATAGAAGTGGTTAAAACACTGGCGTTAGCTACCATTAATGCTAATCCCGAACTGATAGAGATCCTGCTGAATAATTTACTGAGCAATGCTACGAAGCATAATATGACAGGGGGATCTATCGGGATTACTTTGGAGGAAAATAGCCTGGAGATCTGTAATACCGGTCCGGCGCATGCCCTCGACCAATCGCGGTTATTCCAGCGGTTTTATAAAGAGGCCCCGCATAGTAATCATAATGGCCTGGGACTTTCCATTATCAAGCAGATTTGCGAGGTATCAGGAATTACGCCTCAGTATTCATTTAAAGAGAATAAACACTTTTTCCTCCTTAGCTGGTCCTCTGGAAAAATATTATAAATTTGAATATGCAGCATACAGAACAACATCTTAAAAGCTCAGATTTTATTACGGACATGGTCATAGGTATGAGTGATGGACTGACCGTCCCTTTTGCACTGGCAGCAGGGCTTAGTGGTGCTGTAAGTAGTAACAATATCATTATCACCGCTGGTATTGCCGAAATAGTAGCAGGTTGTATTGCCATGGGCCTGGGTGGTTTTTTAGCCGGGAGGACTGAACTGGAACATTACGAGAGTGAACTCAAAAGGGAATATGAAGAGGTGGAAAATGTGCCCGAAAAGGAAATGGAAGAAGTAAAAGAAGTGTTTGCTGAATATGGGCTTAGTACCGAAGCCCAGGACCTGATAGCCAAAGAACTGGCGAAAGATAAAACCAAGTGGGTGAATTTCATGATGAAGTTTGAGCTTGGACTGGAAGCGCCTAATCCGAACCGGGCCGTTCAGAGCGCCCTCACCATTGGAGCATCCTATTTTGTAGGTGGGCTACTTCCCCTTTCCGGTTATATCTTTACATCTAATCCTCAGCAAGGGTTGGTAGTCTCTGCTGCTCTTACGGTTATCTGTCTTTTTGTATTTGGCTTCTTCAAGAGTAAAGTAACAGGACAACCCCCTGTTCAGGGCGCATTAAAAGTAACGATGATAGGTTTACTGGCCGCAGGCGCGGCTTTTGGTATAGCTAAAGTAGTGGCATAAGACAATGTAAATATCATGTATTAGGATGTACATATTATCGGTTGCCCCCACTGTTAGTGAGATAATAAGTAACTTTAACTGACATGAATAATATTACAACTGAATGGCTGCAATCTGTAGAAGTACTACAGGATGTTCCTGTAGACCAGCTTCAATGGCTGATAGACCAAAGTGAACAACTCACCATACCGGCAGGCGGGTTTTTATTCAAAAACGGAGACCGGTTCGTATCTACCCAATTCATTATATCCGGCATGGTCCGGCTATGCCGGATCATGAATGATCATCAGGCCCAGGAAGTAGCCCGTTTTGAAGACAAATATATCATCGGTTACCTCCCCTTCTCAAGAGGACTGGTCTCTGCTCTTAACTGCGAAGCCGTCGTAGACACCGTCATCATGAGTTTTCCTATTGAGAAAATGAATGACCTGATCCGCAATTATTTTGAACTTACACAGGCGCTGGTGCACGTAATGACCAACAGGGTGCGTAGCTATACCGCTCTTGTACAACAGAATGAAAAAATGGTAGCGCTGGGGAAACTCTCTGCCGGTCTGGCACATGAGCTTAATAACCCCGCAGCAGCTGTTGTACGTGGGGCTGTCACTTTAAAAAAACACCTTCATTTATTGCCGCAATCGTTTAAGGATATCATTTCTATAAGGATGAGCCCCCAGGATGTGGATATTGTAAATGACAGGATGTTTGCGGTACTGAACCGTGCAGATAAACCGGTGTTATCTTTATTAGAAAGATCTGATAAAGAAGATGAACTGACCGACTGGCTGGATGATCATGAGATAGAGAATAGCATGGAGCTGGCTGAGAATCTTGTTGACTTTGGGTTTACAGTGGATGATCTGGAATCTTTCAAAGAACATATACCTACCGTCCACCTCTCTGTCATCTTCACGTGGATCAATAATAATCTTGTGACCGAAAAGATGGTGACCGATATCGAAGAAGCCTCCAGTCGTATTGCACACCTGGTAGGCTCTATCAAAACATTCACACATATGGACCAGGGGCTGGAGAAGCAAATGACCGATATCCATAGCGGCATCAGCAATACGCTGACCATCCTTCAATATAAGATCCGTAAAGGGAATGTTGAACTGGTAGAACATTTTGATAAGGACCTGCCACAGATAATGGCCTTTGTGGGGGAATTGAACCAGATATGGACAAACCTGATCGATAATGCACTGGATGCTATGGAACCTAATCAAAAAGGTGTCCTGGAAATATATACGCAGAAAGAAGGGGATTATATACAGGTTTGTATTATTGATAATGGCCGGGGAATTCCGGAGACCATTATGTCCAAGATCTTTGATCCTTTCTTCACTACTAAAGAAGTAGGAAAAGGGACCGGACTGGGACTGGATATTGTACACCAGATTATTCGTCATCACCGTGGCAACATCAACGTTAGTTCCGAACCAGGACGTACAGCGTTTGTAGTCCACCTGCCAATCAATGGATAATTTGCATATTTAAAACTGGTATTATATGCCAACAGATAAAACGATGAGTTTACCAATCATTCTTTGCATCGACGACGATGCGCAAGTATTACGTGCTTTAGTCCGGGACCTTAAAAGTAAATACCGCGATCATTATAAAATAATCAGTACCGCTGATGTGAAAGAGGCTTTGAGCAGTTTGCTGGAACTGAAAAATAAGGGCGAAACAATTACCATGTTCATCACAGACCAGCGTATGCCTGGTGTAGAAGGTGTGGCTTTCCTGGAGAAAGCGATATCGTATTATCCGGAAGCTAAACGCGTGCTGCTGACAGCTTATTCGGATACAGATGCTGCCATCAAAGCGATCAATATGGTACAGTTGGACTATTACCTGGTGAAACCATGGGACCCACCGGAAGAGAAGCTGTACCCGGTTATCAGCGGATTGCTGGAAGACTGGCAAACTGAGTATCATTCGGACTTTAAAGGAATTAAAGTAGTAGGGCAACAGTATTCCAGAACGTCTCATACCATCAAGGAATTCCTTGCCGGGAACCTTATTCCCTATAAATGGCTGGATATACAGACAGCTGAAGAAGCCGGTCGTTTGCTTACACTGAATAATCTCAGCAATGATAATTTACCTGTTATCTTTTTTGAGGATGGCAGTTATCTGACCAATCCTACTATTATTGAGATCGCCCATAAGGTGGGATTGAATCCGCAGGTGAAACATGATGTGTATGATGTAGTGATTATTGGTGGTGGCCCGGCGGGTCTTGCTGCGGGAGTGTACGGCGCTTCTGAAGGACTGAAGACATTGCTGATAGAAAGACGTGCGCCCGGCGGACAGGCAGGTACCAGCTCCCGTATAGAGAACTACCTGGGCTTTCCTACGGGATTGAGCGGCGCCGAGTTAACCCGCCGTGCAGTGACGCAGGCCGCAAGATTAGGAACAGAATTGATTACCCCACAATCGGTGAAGGATATCCGGCAGAAGGATGGGTATAATAAAATTATCCTGGAAGATGATACGGTCATTAACACCCGCAGTGTGATTATCACTACCGGTGTTGATTACCGGACATTAGATACAAAAGGGGTAGCTGATTTTACAGGAGCAGGGATTTATTACGGTGCTGCTATGACAGAAGCTACGGCTTGCAGAGATAAGGAAGTGTATGTTGTAGGCGGCGGTAATTCTGCTGGTCAGGCGGCAATGTATTTGTCCAAGTTTGCAAAGAACGTGTATATACTCATCCGTAAAGATGATCTTACCAGTACAATGTCTGCTTATCTTATAGAACAGATAAAAGGCGTACCTAATATTATTTTACGCCCAAAGACAGAGATTACAGAAGCCAAAGGATCTGATAAGTTAGAGCAGCTGACACTGATAAATGTGGAAACGTCCGAAACAACAACTGTGCAAGCAGATGCACTGTACATTTTTATAGGGGCAAAGCCTTTTACAGACTGGATTGCGCTGAATATTATCAAAGATGAGAAAGGGTTTATTGAAACAGGCCGGGAGTTAAAGGGCTATGAGAACTTTACCAAAATCTGGAAAGAGAACCGCGATCCTTATCTGCTGGAGACCAGCTGCCCAGGTATTTTTGCTGCCGGAGATGTGCGTGCGCGTGCCATGAACAGGGTAGCGGCAGCTGTGGGTGAAGGATCAATGGCTATTAGTTTTGTACATAAATATCTTGCTGAAGTAAAATAATAAAACATGGAACCAGATATCTGTCAACACCTGCAGGCGATTCACACATTAAAAGTTGAGCATGAGCACGTATGTGAGGAATGTATAAAGACAGGCGATGAGTGGTTACACCTTCGTACCTGCCAGACCTGTGGGGTAACTTTATGTTGTAATGATTCCCCGAATCAGCATATGCTGAAACATTATCACAAAACGAAACATCCTGTTATTTCATCAGCAGAGCCGGGTGAAAGATGGCTGTGGTGTAATGTGGATGAGATGATGGTAGAATATTAATTTTTTAGAGAGGCTCCGCAAAGAGCCTCTCTTCTATTTTTCAAGTATGACGGTAGCTCCCTGTCCACCTGCGGCGCAAACAGAGATAAATCCTCTCCCACTCCCCTTCTCATGCAATAATTTGGCCATTGTAGCCAGGATGCGCCCGCCGGTAGCGGCGAAGGGATGTCCTGCTGCAAGGCTGCTGCCGTTTACGTTTAGTTTGGCTTTGTCGATGCTCCCAAGGGCATGATCAATACCAAAGGTTTTCATTAGTTCAGGGCTTTCCCATATTTTAAGGATGGCCAGCACCTGCGCCGCAAAAGCTTCGTGAATTTCGTAGAAATCAAAGTCCTGCAATGTAAGGCCCGCTTTTGTGAGCATACGATCAGCAGCGTATACAGGCGATAATAAGAGGTTTTGTTTGTTTTCGACATATTCTATTGCCGCTACTTCCGCATGTGTGAGATAGGCCAGGATGGGCAGATGATGTGCTTTTGCCCAGTCTTCACTGGCCATCAGGATGCAGGAAGCCCCGTCTGTTAAAGGGGATGAGTTACCAGCAGTGAGTGTGCCATTTACTTTATCGAAGGCAGGTTTTAGATTGGCCAGTTTCTCCGGGCTGGTATCTCTCCTTAAATTATTATCCTTTTCCAGACCAAGGAAAGGCGTTAGCATATCATTAAAGAAACCGTTATCATACGCTTTTGCCATTTTCCGGTGGCTTTCCAATGCGTACTGGTCCTGTGCTTCTCTTGAAATATTATAGTATTTAGCGGTGATCTCTGTATGTCCCCCCATAGATAAACCAGTTCTTGGTTCCATATTCATGGGCGCGATGGGGGTGAGATCACTCAGCCGGACCTTTGAGAACTGTTTTAACCTTGCGCCAAAGGTTTTTGCTCTTCTGGCGGACAAAAGGATGTTTCTGAGCTTTTCTCCCAATACCAAAGGAACGTTGCTGGCGGAGTCCACCCCTCCGGCGATACCGGCATCTATCTGCCCCAGGGCTATTTTATCAGCGATGTATATCGCTGTTGCTATACCAGTATTACAGGCCTGCTGGATATCACAGGCCGCAGTGTTCGGGTCCAGGGAGGTACTCAGCACACATTCCCGTAACAGGTTGATTTCCCGGCTGTGTTTGATGACAGCGCCACCGGCCACTTCCCCTAACAATTCTCCCTGCAGGTGATAACGGTCTATTAAACCGTTGAGGGCTGCTGTCATCATATCTTTATTACCGGCTTCTGCATAGGCGGTGTTGTTGCGGGCAAAAGGGATACGGTTATAACCTACGATTGCAACTTTACGTGGAATCATATAATTAGTTTAATGGTTATTCCAAAGTTCTCTTTATTTTGTTAAATGAATAAGATTGTTTTTGTTCTGGAATATTCGCCCTTCCTATGATAAAAAATGCATTGTTTTGGTTTAAGCCGGGACGTTCTGTGGGGTTTAAAAAAGTGATAACTGCTGTTTTTCTTTTCTTTGTTGTTTATGCGATATTACTGCTAACAGTCGCCCTTCTTGCCATAGCCGTTTGTTTTACCGGCCTCCGGATTATCAATACCAAGCCTGAACTCCTGATTATTGCTGCAGGTGCCGGACTGGTTATCTTTGGCTGTTTCATACTGTTTCTCCTTATAAAATTCCTGTTTACGCCCTGGAAGCATGACAAGGTTATTTATGCTGTTATAGTGAGTGCTGCTTTAGCGCTTGTTGGTGTGTGCGGGTCTTCAGGCACCTGGATTATTATGGCCAGGCCCGCAATAGCGGCTACTGCGCTGGGCGTAGCGGTGATTGCCGGTGATATGCTGGTATTGTTTTTTTTAATCAGGTACTTGTTTAAGGTATCTAAAAACATACCCCCTGGGAGAATAGAAATTACGGAAGAAGAACATCCTCTGTTGTTTACGTTTATCCGGCAGTTGGCAGCCGATATTGATATGCCATTCCCTAAGCAGGTTTTTGTATCTCCGGAAGTACATGTCAGTGCCTTTTATAACGCTGGTTTATGGCGTATTTTCTTCCCTGTACCGGGTAATCTTGAAATCGGGCTGGGACTTGTGAATAGTATTAATATCAGTGAGTTTAAGGCGATTTTGGCTAGTGAGTTCGGGTATTTTAGCAGGCGAAGTACAAACCGCTTTGTATACAAGGCTAATTACCTTATTTATACCATGCTGTATGATAATAGCAGGAACGCAAAATTTATGCAGTCCCGGGCAAAGATGCATGATATATTTGCATTCTTTGCGTTGCCTGCAAGTAAGATTGGCGGGGGTATTTTACTGATCTTAAAGAAGATGTATAAGATTATTGGTAAAAACTATCAGGCAATAAGCCAGGAGATTTCGTTTCATGCAGATGCGATTGCGGCAGATGTTGCCGGAGGGAATAATCTGGTAACTGCATTTAACAGGATAGCTGTTGCCCGTGGTTCTTATACAATCGCACTTAATGCGGCCGGTACATTTACGAAAAAGAAAAAGGTAACACGTAATATTTTCAGTAACCAGGCGACCGTACTTCGTTCCCTGTTTGTTGGTCCCTTTTCAACACCAAGGATCAACTATAAAAATCAGTGGGCCTGTTATCCTGCATTAAAAGAAAGAATACAACAACTTGCCTGTGAAGAGCTTCCTGCTATTGCAGGGCCGGATGAGAGAAGTGCCTGGACGTTGTTTAATAACGCAAAGGCTTTGCAGGAATCCTTAACAGCTAATCTTTACAGGGAAATAACAAAGGGACGCGGTTTTCAGTTGTATGAAGAAAATGAGTTTGATACATGGTATCTGGCAAGCCCATATAAAATGCCTGCCGTTTATAAAGGATTCTACGATCAACGTTCCATTGATCTTACCAACTGGGATTTGGAAGCATTGGCTGCACAACCTGTAAGTACGCAGTCCGGAGAATTATTCAATGAAGAAAACGGGCAGTTACCCTCTTTTATCTCCCGTAATAATAAGGATATTGCTACTTTAAAAGCAATTAAAGAAAAACATATTCTTGCTGAGTCATTTGATTTCGAAGGGACTAAGTATTTACGGAATAATTGTGATGAGATCATAGTAAAAATAGAAGAAGAGACCATGCTGATTAAAGAAAAACTGTTACAGACAGATAAACAGGCATTTACTTTTTTTTATCAGCAGAATAATAATGTGATGGTACTATATCAGCAGTATCAGGCTATTCAGCGGCAACAAATTGCTTTCGCAGCAACAGCCTCTCAGGTTATACAATTGATAAACTCTTTTTATTCCGGTACACTTACATCTGAAGAAGTGAAATCTGCCTTAGGTAAAATAACAGCGCATGAATTAATAATAAAGGAAGCGATGCGCGTTCTGATAGAAGAAAACATTATTACTCCGGAATCCCCTTTGCATAAGCAGATTACTGATTATATTAATACGCAGTATGTATATTTTAGTGATAAAGGAAAGCACGATGAGGAATTGTATGTATTGAGTGAAATGCTCACCGGCAAGATTCCCTTACTGGAAGAAATACAGTATAAGTATTATAGAAAGATGATCGAAGGCCAGCTATCAAAAGATGATCCAAATGCCTGTTAAAACAAACTCCGTAGGGCTTCCCTGGCTGCTATCCAGGGGGTTCCTACGGAGTCTGTTAAAGAGAATATAAATAAGTTGCTCCTGAAGGAGCTCAGGATACAGTTTCTTCTTTACTTTTCCGGGCCGTATACGTATACCCCAAAAGTACCCGGTTTAATTTGTTTATCCTGTAATTCAGCTCCGCTGATAAAAATTTTATGGGAAGCTTTGCTATATACCAATGTTTTTAATCCCGGATGTGTTTGTAATGTCTGTACAACTTCGTAATGGTCTGCATCTTTCTGATGGATAAAAGTAGCATTCCCTTCACCGTTGGAAGTAACGATCAGATGCTGTTCCTTATCATAGATAACAGCATCTACCCTTCCACCGATAGGCAGTTCTGCAACGATCTTACCATCGCCGGCATCTAATACCAGCAGATTTTTAGTATCACTGCATACAGTGAATAACCTGTTGTTAGTTTTATCCATTGCAATACCGGTAGGTGCTTCCCCTTTCTTTAAAGCATAACGTCTGATTACCTTGCCAGCTTTAGTATCAATCACAACTACTTCATTCTTATCTTCCAGGTTATTATATATCAGCCCTTTCCCATCGGCAACTGCGAACTCAGGGCTTCCCCCCAGTTGAATAGTCCCTGATTCTGTATCTGTCTTTACATCAATAACTATTACATTCTGACTGTTCCCACAAAAGGCATATACTTTACCGGAGAATTTATCATAAATGATGCAGTCTGGTTTTTTACCGCTGAGAGTAATTGTTTTGAGGACTTTAAAAGTATTATAATCAAAAACGGTCACGGAATTAGTCGTACCGTTAGAGATATATCCCTTATTTTCTTCCTTTACCAGTGCAATACCATGTACCCCGCTTAAGTTGCTGATCTCTGCCAGCGGTTTACCGGTTGTAAGTGATATCACATGTACCCTGTCAGAGTGAGAAACGAACAGACGGTTATTATCATCGTCCATCTTCAGATAGTCCCACTTGCCGTCTCCGGGCAGGTTGATCTTTTCCAGCAGATGATAGGTTTGCTGTGTATAACCGGCAAAACCTGTTAACAGTGCGATTGCGAGGAATGTTATTAGCTTCATGTGATAAATTTAGCCGGCAATTCTGTAAGCATTCTGAAGTTTATACTTTCAGGAATAGCTTATTCCTGATCACCGCTATAATAGCAGACAGTTGCACCAAGTATTATCATTATGTAAACAATGCGCAGCAATTCATGGCATGTTTTTATAATATTTTTACTTCTTGCTTAACCGGAACAAGGCTGTTCCATGCGGATTGATCTTCTGTTTAAAACTATTCCTGGCAACACCTGCTGATGTTTGCTGCCATAAGTCTTTTACCTGCCAGCTGCCTTTTATACCCAGTGCAGAGAAGTCTACAGATATGTCCTGCGGTTCATCTGCCAGGTTAAAGAATGCGATGTTCCAGGCGCCGGTACCCGGCATCTGTGATATCCATACAACGGCGTTTTCCTTACGGTATAACTGACGGCTGTTAATACCGTGCTGATCTACGTCCAGCACGTCCTTATTGGTCAGTAACTGTTTTACAAAGTCTGTATTCTCCGGCATATTCCCACCCATCATCAAAGGAGAATTAAACATGCACCATAAGGTCATGTGGGTGCGTTGTTCATCTTCTGTCAATCTTGAAAACCGTTCTACTGATACAGGTCCGCGTTTGGAGACTTTCCCGAATTGCAGCATATCTGCATCCGGCCAGTAGCCGGGAGCACCGATGCCCATCCATTCTGCGCAATGATCAAATTGTTGTTTTAACTGTCCCCAGTTATCCCAGAAATCCCCTGAGATACGGGATAGGTTTGAATTCTCTTTTATACTGCCCAGTTCTTTTTTCAGGTTTTTAGGAGAAAGACTGAGAACGATAGGTCTGCCAGATTGCTTTATTGCTTTGTGAATAGCTTCTGCTTCCGCCTGGTGATACACCTGATCTGCGGCATCAGCCGTCATATCATCCATCTTGATATAATCCACCCCCCATGAGGCATACAGTGTTATCAGTGAATTATAATATGCCTCAGCATCTTTTAATCCGTACATATGGTTCAACCAGGGACAGATGGATTGCTGGTCTGCAATGTCAGCGGCATGTGCATCCGTACCTAATATCTTTGTGTTCGCCCATACTGCCTGCCGTGGTATGCCTCTCATAATATGAATCCCGAATTTTAATCCGAGAGAATGTACATAATCTGCTAAGGGCTTGAATCCCTGTCCATCTTTTGCCGAAGGGAACTTACCAGGATCTGGTAATAACCTTCCATATTCATCCATACTGCACCAGGGAACATAAGCCCCGTCTTCCAGCCTGAACTGTGGTGCATTAGATACCTTTGCTCCGGGTGGGTGGGGGTAATACCAGCAATAATCAACGATCACATATTCCCAACCGTATTGCTTCAGGTTTTTCGCCATGTAATCGGCGTTTGCTTTCACTTCATCTTCATGCACCGCACCACCAAAGCTATTGTAACTATTCCAGCCCATAGGGGGGGTAGCAGCTATTTCCTGTCCAAAAGACACTTTACTTATAAAGCAGCAGATAGAAAAAAGAACAATACGTGAGACCTTCATAAATTAACTGATTTTTATATTCATAACGGGAATGGGGCTGAATATATCAGCCCCAATGCCCTGAAAAGATATAAAAAAACAAATGCAAAATGAACTATTTTAATATCCGGGGTTTTGATCCAGCCTGGGATTCAATGCCCTGGCAAAAGTGGGTATAGGATAGATACGGTGATTGACATCTGCATCCGTTTTATACCCCCATGAGCCTTCAAACTTACCAAAGCGGATCATATCATTCCTGTGCCAGCTTTCATATATTAACTCACGATTTCTTTCTGCATACAGATCGTCCAGCGTTACAGCGGTTAATGCCGTAGTATTACGGATGGTCCTTACATTGTTGGTAAGGGAAAGTGCTGTCTGACCGTTGGTTGCAGCGGCTCCACGCAGGATAGCTTCTGCCTTCATGAGAAGGATATCCGCATACCGGAAAATCGGAAAGTCATTATCCTGGTTACGGGAAGTAGAAGTACTGTCCGGATAGAATTTAATACAACGGTATCCTTCTGCCCAGCTCTTTTCATCATTACCGGCGTCAAAGTTAGCCACATTCGTAAGTACAATAGCGGGGGTAAGGTTTAACTCGTAGTTATATGCTGCTTTTGGATCACTACCAGAGTAGCTGGCATCATAACCGACATTGGTTGTGGAAATCACAATGGGATTCCCACTGTAATCATATTGTTTGCCAGTTAAAAAGATATTATTCCGTACATCGCCCGGCTGGTTAAAGTAACTATAATATTCCGGCAGTATACTGATAGCGCCACTCGGTGTATAAGGCAGGTGGTATTTAGCCTTCATTGCTCTGTGCAGATAATACCGCGCAAAGAACTGCCCGCTTGTTTGTGAATTCTGAGTAGCTGAATTAGTACAAGGCACCGCAAAGATAAATTCCTTGACACCAGGTCCATTGTTGATGGCAAACATGCCTTTGTAATTGCTTTCCAGTGCGAATTTACCTGAAGTGATAATACTATCGCACATTCTTTCAGCATCAGCATTACGCTCTGTACCAGTATATATTGCTGCATTCAGGTACATCTTAGCCAGTAATGCAAATGCTCCATATTTTGTTGGCCGGCCATATGTACTGGCATCTACTGTTGTACTGAGACTTGGCAGGGCATCCAGTACTTCTTTCTCTATAAAGGTAAATACATCTGCACGTTTGGTAGTACCTGGCTGTGTGGTATCCCCGAAAGTAGTGATCACCGGAATATTCCCATAATTATCCATCAGAAAATAATAAGCCAGTGCACGCATGGTCTTTACTTCTCCAACGATTTGCGGATCGGGCGTTACAGCAGAGCGTGCAAAGGTAGAAAGCACCTGGTTACAGGTACTGATAGTGGCGGTCAGGAATGTCCATGCCCCCCCTACATTACCATTATCGGCATTCCAGGTATGCAGATGCGTCTGCTGGTATTTCGCGCCATCAAACCAGTTGCCACCTCTTGCAGGTAATATGCTTTCATCGGTACTTAGTGATTGCAGGAACCAGAATTCCCTGGTAAGTGTAGCATTACCAAAAGCCGTATATACCGGGCCGGAGGCCAGGATAAACTGTGCCTGTGTTTTGGGAAAGTTTTCAGGGTTCAGTTTACTTTGCACAGGCACATCCAGGTCATGACAGGCGCTCAAACCACTCGCCGTCAGAAATGTGAATAATATATATTGAAGAAGCTTATTCATAACTAATAATTTTATTTATTTAAAACGAAGCGTTCAATCCTATCAGGATAGTGCGCGTTTTAGGATAGAAATTATTTGAGTCTACACCAGGAGTTAACCCGCCCAGGTTTACCTCAGGATCAATGCCTTTATAGCTGGTAATTGTCATCAGGTTATTACCACTTACATATACACGCAGAGAATGGAGATTCTTTGCAATATCCTTAAAGGTGTACGCAACTGTTGCATTATCCAGTCTCACATAGTCCCCCTTCTCAATAAAGCGGCTTGAATACCTGTAGGCATTGACGTCCTTTGCAGATTCGTCAGCTGAAGATACCAGCAGATTATTGATACTGGCAGTAGCAGGCCTGTTCAGATCTGCCCGGGTAGCATTGAAGATGTGGTTACCTAATGTTGAACGGAAGAAGAAATTAACTGACAATTGCTTATAGTTAAACGTATTATTCCACCCCAGCAATAATTTAGGTTGTGCATTACCGGCATAATAGTAATCCTTCAGATTCGTAAGCGTTGATACATTCGAAGTAACGTCCCCTTTTGAATTATAGAACTGTGAAACACCGTTTGCGTCCTTACCTGCATATCTAAAAGTGAAGAACTGTCCTATGGGATGACCCGATTTTATTAACTGCAGCGTTGATCCTGTTTGTCCGCCACCATCCGGTTGCATCAATGCAATGGAATCCAGTCTGAACCGGCTGTTGGACATAGATTCAATATTATTTACATTATGTGCCAGGTTCAGGGAACTAACCCATGAAAAGTCTTTGTTCTTTACTGGCGTTACGTTAATGCTTAATTCTATTCCTTTATTTGTCATTGTCCCTGCATTCGCAGTTAAAGTCGCCACAGGGTATTGTGTTGTTGATACCGGGTAATCCCAGATCAGATCTGATGTTTTCTTATTATACACATCTACCGAACCTGTAATCAATCCATTTAACAATGTATAGTCCAGACCGATATTACTCATCGCCGTTTTTTCCCAGCGTAAATCAGGATTTGCATTCTGTGAAGGACCAATAGCTGTTACCCATGCACCGTTATAATAAAGATAACCGGCTGCACCATATTGTAGCTTTGAAATGTATGGATCAAAACCAAGGGAGTTACCCGTTATACCATAACCCACACGTAATTTCAGTTCATCAACAACATGTTGTCTTTTCATGAATTCTTCGCTGGTAATATTCCATGCTGCTGATATAGAAGGGAAATATCCCCATTGATGATTTTTACCAAAAGCAGAAGAACCGTCACGTCTCACAGCTGCCTGCAAAAAGTATTTACCTGCATAATTATAATTCAACCGGGCAAAATCCGATATAAGGCGCAATTTGGTATAATAGTTATTCCCCCAGTCTACTTTATAGCCAGATCCACTGCTTCCAAGGCCAATCCCATAATACCCGAGCGCATCGGAAGGGAAATTATAGTTATTACTCTGGAAACCATCATTATTACCATCCTGCTGATAAGAATAACCTGCCAGTGCATTAATGGAATGAGCGCCTAATTTTTTATCATAGGTCAGGTAGGTTTCTGCAATAGTGTTCGTATTCTGGAAAGATGTTCTGTAGGCAAGGCCATTGGTGGCCCCTGTAGGCAGTAAAGAATTATAGTTGGTAGTATAATAACTATTATAATAAGTACCTCCCGTTTTCTGCACATTCTGCCAGGCCAGGTTAACATTGTATTTAAACCCAAAAGGTAACTTCAGTTCTGCGGTCACATTTGCAATCGTTGCCTTGGTTTGCAGCTTATTAAATGCATTGGTTTGCAGCCCTACCGGATTAAAATATTTTTCACGTTTAAAATTCTCTGTGAGACTACCGTCTGCCTGGTATACAGGAACTGTCGGTAAATACTTTACCATGTTTTCCAGCAGATATCCCTTGTTGGTATTCTCCGGGGCATTTGTTGCACTCGTCAGGTCTGTCACCTGCAGGTTAGGGATATTGTCGGCATTCGTCACTGAATTACTGAGGGAGAAACCCAGTTTCAGTTTATCATCAAAAGCTTTTTGCTCAATGAACAGACGGCCATTGTAACGCTCCGACTGCGTCCCTTTGATAATCCCTTCTTTCTTAAAATAATTAAGACTTACGCTATATAAGGTTTTATCACTTCCCCCGCTTACGGCTATATTATGATTATGAGAAATGCCGGTTTTACGCTCTACCTCTTTCTGCCAGTCTGTATTACCGCCCTGATCATCAATAGGATCAAATGCAAGGCTGTTCTTCGTTGCAAAGTCTCTTATCTGGGATGCATTCATCATCTTCATCTTGTTAGACACTTTCTCGAAGCCTACATAACCACTGTATGATAATTGTGATTGTCCACTCTTTGCTCTTTTGGTCGTTACCATAATCACCCCATTTGCAGCACGTGTACCATAGATAGAAGTTGCAGCAGCATCTTTCAGTACATCTATAGAGGCGATATCATCCGGCGCAATCAATGTAATGTCTACACCGGGTACACCATCCACTACATAAAAAGGTTGTTGTGCAGCTCCCGTGCGTAAAGTAGAAGCTCCCCTCAGCACCATTGTAGCTGTTTTATTCGGATCACCACTACTGGTAACGTTTAATCCCGCTACTTTACCCTGTAATAACTGAGCAGGGTCATTGGAAGGAGTACGGTTCAGGTCTTCACTCTTTACGGAAGTTACGGCGCTGGTCAATGCCCGACGGCTCTGGCTACCATATCCTACTACCACCACGTCGTTAAGCCCCAGAGAACCGGTGAGCATGGATACAGCAATGTTGCTGCGGCCACCCACGGCTATTTCCTGCGACTGGAACCCTATAAAGCTGAATACCAGTACTGCATTGTCTGCAACACCACTGAGGGAGTATTCACCTGTAACACTGGTTTGTGTGCCTTTGGTCGTTCCCTTTACCTGTACAGATACGCCGGGTAAGGGATTGCCTTTATCATCAGTTACTTTTCCCACTACGGTCAAGGCAGGTGCCACGTCTGGTTCAGCCACCATAGTGGTGTGGCTCCCGGGCTGTTTAGCCTTTATCACCACAGTTTTATTCACCATTTCATAGGTAAGAGGCTGATCTTTAAAGATGATGTCCAGCACTTCATGCAGGTCTTCGTTTTCTACGCTTACGCTTACCTTTTTAGCCTGCTGTAACATTTGCAGTTTATAAAAGAAAGTGTAACCTGTCTTTTTCCTGATCTCCCGGAATACGTCTTCCAGCGGACGATCTTTTAACGACAGGCTCAACTTTTGCGCATATCCTGCAGCATTAACCTGCAGGAAGGCGATAGTGAGCAGAAAAACAGTCATTTTCATAACAAGCAGAATTTTACGGTGCATTATAGCACCCTTGCAGCGGGCTGCGATTTTGGTTGGTAAAAGCCACGATAAAGAAGTGGCCCTTACATAATCATGCAATTGCATAACTTTGCAGTGTTTGGGTTTAAGTAATAAATAGTCTTCGCGGATTGTTTCTAACGTGGCCCGGGCATTCAGGGGCGGGCTCAATCGCCCCTTTTTTTGCGGTATATGGGCAGTCTTTCCTTACGGTGCTTTGTCCATCAGTTTCATAACGTGTTTAATACTTACTGGTTGATTAAGGCTTTACAACGATCCTTCTACCTTGTACGCTAAAGTTGACACCACTTGCTGCCAGGATCTTTAATACAGAAGACATGTTTTCATTCCTGAACATTTCCCCCCGGAAGTGGTCTTGCGGAATGCCTTCCGGATAAACAATCTCCATATCGTACCACCGGCCAAGCTGGCGCATTACATCTTCTATTGTTGCATCATTAAAAGTAAAAAGCCCGTTCTTCCACGCAATAGTTGCATCAAGATCTGCTTTTACCACTTTTATCTCTCCATTATTGTCTGTTTGTGCCTGCTGGCCAGGTTTCAGGACCACAGTCTTATTTTCCTCTGCTACTTTCACAGCGCCCTCTACCAGGGTGGTTTTCACGGTCTGTTCGTCTGCATACGCCATCAGGTTGAAACTGGTGCCTAATACCTGCACTTCCATCTTATTCACTTTCACCATAAAAGGCTGCTTTACTTTAGCGGCTACCTCAAAGTAGGCTTCTCCTTTTAAGGCTACTTCCCTGTTCTTACCCGTGAAAGAGGTAGGGAACGTAATGCTGCTCTCAGAGTTCAACCATACGATAGTGCCGTCCGGCAACGTCACCTGGTACTGCCCTCCTCTTGGTGTGGCGAGTGTGTTCAGTGCTGCCGGTTCATTGCCCTGCGTTTTTCCGTTATTATAGGCTAACTGGCCGCTTTTTAGTTTTATTATGGTAACGGCACCTTGTTTGCTTAATGCGCCATTTTTAGCGTCTTCCAGTACGATTACAGCGCCGTTTGCGAGCGTGAGGGTAGCTTTATTGCCACCCGGACCTATATCTTTAACGGATTGTTGTGCGATAGGTGGTTTGTTTGCTGTTCTTAACCACCAGCTACCGGCAAGCACTAATAACAGCACAGCGGCGGCGGCACTCCACCAGATGGTCCTTCCGGTATGTTTTACTTTTACGGAGAGTATGTTCTGTAATAATTGCCTGCTCTGTTCTTCTGTATATATCTCAGGCATATCTGCGCGGTCTTTCCATACATCATCCATTACAGCTTTTACGGCAGCCTCGTTCTTGCTGTCCGACAGCCATTGCATCAGCGCTTCTTCCTCTTCGGAAGTGGCTGTACCATTGAAATAACGGTGCATCAGATTTTGTAATTCCGGATCAGACATCAGTTGATGATTTTGGTTCCTTCTGTATTAAAGACACCAGAAAAAACAAAACCGGGTAGTCCGTTTCAGATTATTTTAAAAAAATTTGCTGAGGAGGAGTATAATAATATGATGGAGATGCGCCCGCACATAAACAGTAATAGAGCGCAAGGCTGCTGACAGGTGTTTACGGGCAGTTTCGGGAGAGATTTGCATATGGCGGCTGATTTCTGCATATGCCATGCGGTGATGTTGTTTCATCAGGTACACCTTCTTTTGCTGTGTGGGGAGTTTAGCTATCGCCTGTTCTATTAATGGGGTGTAGTCATCATCTTCTGTGGCAGGTACTGCATCCTGCCCGTGTTCCCAGCTTTCCCGGCGTACGCGTTCCCTGGCCACCTGGCGAAGGCAGTTGAATGCCTCGTTACGGGCTAAGATATATAAGTAGCTGTCTATCTGTTTAATTTCTGATAAGCGTTCCCGCTGTGTCCAGATCTTCATGAATACATCCTGGACAATCTCTTCCGTCAGAGCGGCGGATTTGGTCCAGCCCAGCACAAAGCCACCCAACCGGTTATGGTAAGTGTGGAATAATCCTGCAAACGCAGCTTCGTCTCCGGCAGCTATCCGTTGCAACAGATCATCTTCTTTATGCTCACTATTGTACATGCTGTTCACCCCTTAGCAAAATAAGTAGAATAACCCCTTGTACCTAAAAATACAAAAACATCCTGATGAAATAAAGATAAGCTGTAGAAGCCACAATTATTAATAAAGGTAATATCTACATTTAACAGCTCCGCATAAGTCTGTTAAGATGAGTAGTTTATCCTTGCTATGGCTTACGTGAAATGAATTCCGGATGGTAATTCTCACATCTGTATACAAGAAATTTCCTTACCACTTTACCATTCCTGTGAATGATAATAGGTTTTAATGGTCTGATAGTATCAAAATAACCATTCAGATCAGCAACGAATTTCTTCTCATCAAAATCATCTTTTACATCCGGAAGAGAGTTGATGAATAAGGCATTTCTGCCTTTCAACATATTCAGGTCAGTACCTACATAATCAAACTGTAATGCAGGACGACCAAGAACATTTTGTCCGTATACCATTTCATCCATGTAAAAATTCAATACCGCACTCGTTTTATAATCATCTGCAGAGAATATAAAATCCGCCGGATACTGGTGCTGTAATATCTTTACATCATCTGCCATACTCTCCCATCCCACCCAGATATCATCTGATTTTACAGCTACCGGATAAAACAATAATTCTACTGCCATACTCAGATGTACAACAAGCGCAAACCATAATTGCCATCGGACCCATTTCTTACTGAAGTAAGGGGCCACTAATATAATACCTGTGATATAGGCTGGCATCATCCAGTTTAATTTCACCCAGATAACAAATGACAGGAGAAAAAATCCTGCAAATACCGGTACAAAAAAGCATAAGAGGAATAATTTCTTCTGAGGTATAGCCGCTATTCTCCAACCGTATTTTTTTATGGTCCGGTATAACAACCAGACGAATGCGAATAATAATACGGGCATGAGAATAGCTGCCTGATGCCCTACTACTCCAAGGAAATCAACCACATTGACATGGAAACCACTGACTCTTTCAGACGACTGAAAACGGAAAGAGGCTAAATGATTACGCACATTCCATATGATGACCGGACTAATAGTCATACCAAAGAACAATACGGCTAACCAGCTCCAGGGAGAGCGCAGCAATGGACGGTATTTATCCGATAATATTAAAAATAATACTACGCCTGCAGGCATCAGCAATCCCGTGTATTTACTATCGAAAGCAAGGCCCATGCTAATACCGGCCAGTATCCACCAAACCTCTTTATGCTGAAAAATGGCTTTACACAGGCATACAAGAGATAAAGTCCAGCATAATAGTAATGGAACATCCGGAGTGGATACCAGCGACAGAATGGTTACCATCAGCGTGGAAAAAAGTATCAGTAAAGCGTTATCCGTCCTGCGGGGACTAAGGAAATATCCTGCCAGCTTATAGAATGAGAGTAAGGTAAGCAGGGTGACAAAGGTATCCGCCAGTTTAATGGCGAATACCTTCTTCCCAAATATAGTTGTGAATGTTTTTAATAAATAAGCAATGGCCGGGGGATGGTCAAAATATGAAAGGGCCGGATGTTCTCCATAGAATGAATAATAAGCATCCTGGGGCATTAATCCCATGATGCCGATGAAGGTTAATCGTAGTAAAAGAATAATCAATACCGTAACTGTCATGAACTTGTGCTCTCTTATAACAGCTCGGGGATTTGCCCAAAATCCGGCTTTCTTCATATAGATTGACAAAGGTAAAAGGTAATAATTCCCTACATACCTTCACACTATAACCATTCCACAATTTTACCTTATTGATTCATACCCGGTAAATCAGAGCTTTACCCTTCCCATCAATGGATCTGTGAAACCGGCTTTTCCTGTTTCCACTCTTCCTGCAAAGCGTTGCTCAAATGTTGCATATCCTTTGGCCCTTACTGTAAAATCATACCAACCGAAACTCTGGCTAAGGTCCAGCCTGATGCTGCCTTTGCCCGGAATTACAAATGCCTGGTCTCCGCTTTTGTAGCCATTGTCTTTAATTTCAATACTGTACATGGCAGAGCTGGAGAATTCAATATTCAGATTTCCTGTAAAAGGCTCATTATGGCAATAGACTTCCATCTTAGGATCATCCTTATCTCCTTTGAACTCACGGAAGAAACCATTAGGACCATATACTTTCAGGTGATATTCTTCATTTTCAAACTGCGACAACGGCCATTTGTCAGTAAGTTCATCTCCTGCCGACACCGCATAAGACCATGCCCTTACTGCTTCCATTTTATTGCTATTCCTGGACATGTATTTCCCGGGAGCATATACGTTAAATGGTGCGCCGGCCGCTTTCTTTTTAAACAATGTATTGCCAACCTGGAATTCAATCGCAAACACTTTTCCGGATAAACGCCCGTTCACAGTCAGTTCATAAGGCAACGCACAGGAGTTACTGATCCCTTCCTCCTGCCTGGGCATTAGTGGAGATGCAGCAGGATTCTGGTTGATAGCGGCAATATCTGCTGCTGTCAGCTTATGGAAACCGGATGGCACTTCCTTAAATTGTGCCTTATGAATGCTTTCTATAAAGGGGTCTCTGTCCAGGTATTTGGGCAGGGTGATCTTTTCCCCGTTGTACGGCCGGAAAACGGAAGTCAGATCTCCGCAAACAGTACGGCGCCACTGGCTGATATTAGTTTCTACGATCTTTTTCTTTGTCTTATGCCCAAGGAATTCTTCCAGGAACTGCAAGACAGAAGTGTGATCAAATACCTGTGAATTTACCCATCCACCTCTGCTCCAGGGAGAAGCAATTACCAGCGGAACCCTGTATCCCAGGCCGATAGGGCTTTCCCTTACATTTGCGGCTTCCATGCCCGGCTTGTTCATTTCCTGTTCGCGGGTCACGTATTCAGCAGCTGTGTTTATCTTTTTAGATGCTAATCCTGTTCCTGGCAGATGAGGTGATACAAATGGTGGTATGTGATCGAAGTCCCCATCATTCTCATCGTATGCCAGGATGAAAACAGTTTTTTTCCATACATCGGGGTTCTGGGTAAGAATATCCATTACTTCAGATACATACCAGGCACCATACCACGGTGCTCCCGGATGGTCCGAGAAGTTTTCCGGAGCCACCAGCCAGGAAACGGTAGGCAGCTGGCCCGTCTTTACGTCTTCCCTGAACTGATGTAAAACATCTCCTTTGGGAACGATCATTGTCCGCTCTATATCTCCGTCCTGATAGTTAAGGGTGGTAACGGAATGATAAGCAGGATCTTTTTTATTGGTCGTAAAAGCTTTTTCATGCAGATTCTTTTCCTTTTGGGAAAGCTGTTCAAATTTTTCCGGACGCCATTTCGCGGCATATTCTTTCAGTTCCGTCAGCTTTTTCTGCTTTTCCTCATCCGGTGTAGTCTTTATCTCTTCGGATAACTGCGTTATTCTTCTTTGTACGTCTTTATAATGCGGGATAGAAAAGCTCACATGATACTGTGAGAACCATTCTAAGGGATTATCGGTAAAATTGGCCAGCCAGGCATCTTCATCCTTATCAAATCCTACTTCTGCACTTATTTCGTTCTGGTATATTTTCCAGGAAATGCCATTGTCTTCCAGTCTTTCGGGGAAGGTCGTCCAGTTGGCAGGGTAGCCGTAATCCACCTCACTGTTCCTGACATTTGGTTGCCCGTCTGCCTTTCCCCCGGAACGGAGTGTGCCGGTCCAGAAATATAAACGATTGGGAGTGGTGCCTGTAAGTGAGGAGCAAAAATTCTGATCACATACGGTGAAGGCATCTGCCAGAGAATAATAGAAAGGGATGTCCTCGCGGGTGTAATGCCCCATTGTCAATGGCATATCCGCATACTCTTTGTTACCAGACCTTTTAGAATCGAGCCACTTATCATATTTGCCATCATTGCGGGCATCTACCTGGTTTTCCCAGGAGTGTGGCAGAGAGCTCATCCAGGTAGCTTTGGAATCTTTCAGGTCCAACCGGAACGGCGCGTATGTTTGCCCTTCTTTGTTAGACTGCAACCATACCAGGTTTTTATTGGGCAATGTGATAGCCCGTGGATCATTGAATCCACGTACGCCTTTCAATGTACCATAACAATGATCGAATGAACGGTTTTCCTGCATCAGGAGAACAATATGCTCGGCATCCAGAAAAGTGCTGCCAGGAGCGGGATCGATTGCTAATGCTTTTTGAATAGAAGCGGGTAATACACCTAATAAACCTGCGCCGCCGGATAATAACGCGGCTTTCTTAATAAAATCTCTCCTGTTATCCATATACGTGGCAATATAATGTATGAGTATCTAAGCTACAATTACTCAATAAAAAGTTCAAACCTATTTAACATTGTTAGAAGGGGAAATATGCCCCCCGCAGATTATTTATTACCCTTCATGACTGGCCCGATACTGGACCTGGTGAAAAGGATAGAGACGAATCGTTTACAGACAAGCAGCCTGTAATATTCCTTTAAATAAATAAATCTGCAGCATTATATAAACGCTGCGGGTTTATTATTTGCTGCAATAATGGGGACATCTGTTCTCTTTTATGGAAAGCATGTTCTATAAAAGGGAATTCCCAAGTCTCCATCAGATATGCAAATGGAACGTATCCAAAATAAAAATCAGGCTTGAGGATCGCTTAAACGGCTATTTGTTTACATCAGTACCTCAAATGAAAAGAGGTTGTATTCGCAAGAAATACAACCTCTTTTTGTTCTTTATCAGAATATCTTTATTTGTGTGCTTTCTTCTTTGCAGCGGCTCTTTTCTTAGCTGCTGATTTGTTTTTTACCGCTGTTCTGTGTTTTGCCGAGTGTTTCGCTCTTGATGAAGTAGCACTTTTCTTTGCTTTCGCTTCAGGGATCGCTGCCATTTTTGCTGGCGGCGGGAACTTAGATTTATCTACACCACTTGCTTTATCGTCCAGCATTATCTGAAGAGATTCTTTCAGGATTTCTTCTTTCTCTGCCTGGAACTGTTGCATTTTCTCTTTAGGCACACGTAAGTCGTAGCTGTTGGATGGGCCAGACATCAATTTCTCGAAATCGGGGTTCAGGTGATCCAGTTCAGCCTTTTCCATATTCAGGTGTTTGGCGATTGCCTCCATCCTGTATTTACCGGAAATGTTGAATTCTACAGTATTGAACATTTCATCTTCTGTGAGTTCTGAAGCCATAGAGGTAACTACTGCCGCAGAAGCCGGGATATTGGCCGGGATGATTTTATCATCATCGTCGCCTACACCGAAGAAGTTATTGAACCTGTCTAATATATAACCTGTAGCGATGAATTTGTACACGTGATTACGTGATTCGGCAGGCAGGAAGTACTGCATACCCCAGAAATCGCTGCGGCCGCTTGCAGTCATAGCGCGTTTTACGCCACCGGCCCCGCAGTTATAAGCTGCTACTACCAGGAGCCAATCGCCGAACTGGTCGTAGAGTTCATTTAAGAATTTTGCTGCTGCCACGGTTGATTTGTAGAAATCCTTCCGTTCGTCCACTTTTTTACCAACACTCAGTCCGAAGATGCGTGCAGTACCGGACATGAACTGCCAGGCACCTACAGCCCCTACACGGGAACGGGCATTTGTATTAAAGCTGGATTCTATTACAGCCAGGTATTTCATTTCCTCGGGGATCCCATTTTCTCTGAAGATCTTTTCAACCATGATGAAGTATGGTTGTCCTTTGGCAATCATTACCTGCAGGTGTTGGCTATATCTGCTGGCAAAATTGTTAATGTAACCTGCTACTATGTTATTATTGATTTGTTCGTAGACCTTGGGACTACTAATGCTGGCGGGCAGGCTTTGTGCGTTCTGACGCACTGTTACAGAGGTTGCGGAAGGCGCTGTCGAGTCCTTTGGCAAACGCACTTTGTGGTTAAGTACTGTAGTATCAGGCGCCTCATAGGAAGATGCCGTCATGTTTACAGATACCCTGTTGTTTCCTTTCGCCTCAGAATGCCATGCACCCAAAGCAGGTAACAGCAGTAATAATAAGATTTTCCTCATACACATATTTATTTTAAACAGGAGTGACCTGTCTTGTCTGCATTACGTGTTCTGCAATGCTTAACAGGTTCGCTTCGCTAAATTGCTTTGTGATGATCTGTACACCATACGGCATTCCGTTTGAATGCCGCCGCAAAGGGACCGAAATAGCCGGAACCCCTGCCAGATTTGCCAGTACCGTATAAATGTCTGCCAGGTACATGGCTATAGGATCGTTTGTTTTCTCCCCTATTTTAAATGCCGTTGAAGGCACTGTTGGCATAATAATCGCGTCGTATTGGGACAAGATTTCTGATAGTTTATCTACTACCAATCGTCTAACCTGTTGAGCTTTCGTGTAATAGGCATCGTAATACCCAGCACTCAGCACAAATGTTCCCAGTAATATACGTCGTTTTACTTCCATTCCAAAACCTTCTGACCTGCTTTTTTTGTAAAAGTCCACCAGATCCAGGTTTTTTAAGGGAGTTCTATGCCCGTATTTTACTCCATCGAACCTGGAAAGGTTGGAGGAGGCTTCAGCCGTAGTTAATACATAATATGCAGGAACTACGTAATCGAGATAGGCGAAATCCGCGGCAGAGACAGTATTACCGGCGGTTTCCAGTTCTTCCAGGAAGAGACTGTAGCCTTCTTTCATTTCTGCGTCCAGTCCCGGGTGCATTAACGCATCTTTTAAATACGCTATTTTCCAGGATTTATTGTTCAACGATTGATAATCAGGCACTTTTTCAGTAGAAACCGTGCTATCATATTCATCCGGACCAGCAATGGTCTGTAGAACTGCGGCTACATCTGCAACATTCCTGCCAAAAATGCCAATCTGATCAAAAGAAGACGCATAAGCAATCAGCCCGTACCGCGAAATGCGGCCATAGGTGGGCTTTAAGCCCACTATACCACAAAAATCGGCCGGTTGTCTTACAGAGCCACCTGTGTCACTGCCAAGACTTACCATACACAGATCAGCCTGTACCGCTACTGCCGAACCGCCTGAAGATCCACCCGGCACGCGGCTGTTATCCAATGCGTTAAGAACAGCGCCATGTGCTGAGTTCTCATTTGTGGAACCCATGGCAAATTCGTCACAGTTAAGATTGCCTATGATAATAGCATCTTCCGCCAGCAGCCTTTCTACGGCGGTGGCAGAATACAGGGAAGTGAACCCGGTAAGCATGCGTGAAGCTGCGCTTATTTTGTGCCCTTTATAGCAGATAACATCTTTGATGCCCACAACAACACCTCCAAGCGTCCCCAACTGTTCTCCATTTTGTACACGGATGTCGAGTGCCTGTGCTTTATCCAGGGCTTCCTTTTCAAAAACTTCCAGGAAAGCGTTCAGGTGTTTTGTCTTACTGATACGGTCCAGGTACAATTGTACCATTTCCGTACAGGTAATCCTGCCGGCGTATAGTGCTTCATGGAAAGCTGATATACTGCTGAATTTAGACAAACCAGATAGTTGCTTATAAGATAAGATAATCAATCAAACGTAGGCCAGGTCGGTTGGCGTACCGGAATATACCGGTGGCCTATTGGTCAGAGTCAGTACCCGTTCCCCAATACAGTTTGAACATTCATAAATAATAAGGTCAGGATATAGCACTGAGCAGTCCCCGGTTAAAGGGACTTTCAGTTATATCAAACGCTTTTCTGATCAGTAGTAGAAGGCTGGTCCTTCATACCATCTTCAATTTCCTTACGAACGTTATTTTTGGCATCATTGAACTCACGGATACCTTTACCAAGGCCTTTCATCAGTTCAGGGATTTTCTTACCACCAAATAATAACAGTACAACCATTGCGATCAAAAGAATTTCAGTCATACCCAGATCCTGAAACAATAAGAGTGGTGCTTTTGCGATAACGGCAGTCATTTTCTCAGTTTTTATAATGTTAAGCTAACAAAGATAGACAATTATATTCGGGATTTCTTCAATGCCGGACTGGGGATAAGGAGTTTTAATTTTATTTTAAGAGCGGAAGCTCAACCGTATAAAATAGAAAAGGTGAAGACTGCATATTCATGCGATCTTCACCAATGAAATAAAAACGGAGACCGGAAAGGTCCCCGTTATCACTAATTTCCCTGTATTTATACTAAACCCTTTTCTCTTTAATACGGGCAGCCTTACCAGCACGTTCGCGCAGATAATACAGCTTTGCCCTTCTTACTTTACCTACTTTATGCAGCAGGATACCATCGATGTTAGGCGAGTACAAAGGGAATACCCTTTCTACACCTACTCCATCGGAGATTTTTCTAACTGTAAAAGATGCGGTAAAGCCAGTACCCTGGATTTTCACCACGTCCCCTTTAAAGGACTGGATCCTCTCCTTGTTACCTTCTACAATTTTATAATTTACAGTGACGTTGTCACCGGCCTTAAACTTAGGGTATGTTTTGTTACCTGTCAGTTGCTCGTGAACAAAAGAAATAGCGTTCATCATTCAAATATTTATCGGAGTGCAAAGGTAATTTAAGAAATATCAAAATCCAAATTAAATCAGAAAGAATTTGAGAAAACGGTTACACTACCTCTCCGTTCCCTCCAGATCTCCCCGATCTTCTATAATAAATCAGGGCGGCGTTCCCTTGTGCGTTCCAGTGCCTGTTCATGCCGCCAGTCGTCTATCTTCTTATGATCTCCGCTTAACAGTACGTCCGGTACTTTCCAGCCCCTGAATTCTTCCGGACGGGTATATACAGGCGGTGCCAGGAGATTGTCCTGAAATGAGTCCAGCAGGGCCGATGTTTCGTCATTCAGCACACCTGGTATCAGGCGGCCTATGGCATCTACGAGTACGGCAGCTGCCAGTTCTCCGCCAGACAATACATAGTCACCGATGGAGATCTCTTTTGTTACAAAGTGCTCCCGGATGCGTTGGTCTATGCCCTTGTAGTGACCACACAGCAGCAACAAGTTCCCTTTGAGGGATAACTGATTGGCAATCTGCTGGTTCAGTGTTTTCCCGTCAGGTGTCAGGTATATGATCTCGTCATATGTCACTGTTTCCTGCAGGGTTTCGATAGCCCTTACGATGGGTTCCAGCATCATTACCATACCGGCCCCACCGCCAAACTGGTAGTCATCTACCTGTTTCTGCTTCTGCGTGGAATAATCACGTAAGTTATGTACGTGCACTTCCAGCAATCCCTTTGTTTGCGCTCTTTTTAAGATAGAGTGCGAGAAAGGGCTTTCCAGCAGCCCGGGTTGTACGGAAATGATATCTATTCTCATGGTTACGCTAAATATATATCTACCAGGCCTTCAGGAAGGTCTACATGCACAATCTGCCCTTTCTTGTCCACCTTTACGAGCGACTGCTCATTGATGGGCAGTAATACATCCTTTCCGGTAATGACTATCCTGGCCAGTACCTGCATAGGCATTTCGATAATTTCTTCAATAACGCCCAGTATGCCCAGATGTTTGTCATGTACGGTAAACCCAAGCAAAGATAAAGGTGCAGAGGAAGCTGTTTGTTTCTTGAAATCAGCTTCTTCCATATATACCCCCATTTGTAATAAACGGCGGGCATCTTCTTTATTATCAATGCCTTCGAACTTTACAAATACATGTTCGTGGTCTTTGGGACTGGTTTTCTGTACAAAGTACGGAATAAAGGAGTTCTTGCGTTCTTCTATGAAAAGCGCATTTACTCCCTGCAGCGTAGTCTTTTTGCCCAGGCTATGCTTAAGGATATATTCCCCCTGTAGGCCAAATACGGCTACCAGTTTACCGATACTGAAGTAATTATTCATATGCTTTTGCATGAAAAAGGGAAATATTTGCGCACAAATATTTCCCTTTTCAATATAATCCTAAAAGGCCGGATTAAGCTTCTGCGCCGCCTTCAGACTGCGTAGGAGCATCTTCTACCCTTTTAATAATTGGCTGAACTGCTCTTGCTGGCTTTTTGGTATCACGACGGGCAGCAACTTTCTGCTCGTGTTCAGCCTGCCATTGTTCAAATTTCTGGAATGCAGTAGGTTCGTCGAACAGACCCAGTTTAACACCTCTCAGTAAGTGTTTCAGGTAAAGAACACCCTTAAATGACAGGATTCTTCTAACTGTGTCAGTAGGTTGTGCACCTTTCTGCAACCAACGCAATGCTTTCTCTGTATCTATATTGATAGATGCAGGAACAGTCAGCGGATTGTAAGTACCGATCTTCTGGATGAATTTACCATCTCTGGGCGCGCGAGCATCGGCTACTACAATAAAATAAAATGGTCTCTTCTTAGCGCCATGACGTTGTAATCTGATCTTTACTGGCATAAATAATTCGAATTATTTTTTTGCGAGTTTAAAAAAATATTTAATCGGGCTGCAAAAGTACGTAGTAAATAAGGAAGTTCAAAATATTTTCTTGCAGAATTGAGATAAACAGGCCTCAATTCTAAATATTTTTTATCTCCCTAACGCCTTTAAACCTTTCCCGCCTGTTCCAAATTTATTCATCATTTTCATCATTTGACGCATTTGGTCAAATTGTTTCATGAATTGATTGACATCCTGAATCTCCTTTCCTGCTCCTTTGGCAATACGCTTGCGGCGGCTGCCATCGATCACGTCCGGATTTCCACGTTCCTGGGGGGTCATAGAACTTATCATCGCTTCTATGCCTTTGAATGCATCATCGCTGATATCCAGGTCTTTAATGGCCTTTCCAACACCCGGGATCATCGCCATCAGGTCTTTCAGGTTACCCATTTTCTTGATTTGCTGTAACTGTTCCCGGAAGTCATCAAAATCGAACTGGTTCTGACGGATCTTCTTTTCCAGTTTCTTCGCCTGTTCTTCATTGAACTGTTCCTGTGCACGTTCTACCAGGGTGGTGATATCACCCATCCCCAGGATACGCTGCGCCATACGTTCCGGATAGAATACGTCCAGGGTATCCAGCTTTTCTCCCATACTTACGAACTTGATGGGTTTCTCCACCGTGTATTTGATCGTAAGGGCAGCACCACCGCGGGTATCACCATCCAGCTTGGTCAGTACCACACCGCTGAAGTCCAGGCGTTCATTGAACGCTTTGGCGGTGTTAACAGCATCCTGTCCTGTCATAGCATCTACGACAAAAAGGATCTCGTTGGGTTTAACGGCAGTTTTGATGTTGGCCACTTCGGTCATCATCACTTCATCTACAGCCAGACGGCCGGCAGTATCTATGATGATAACGTTGTAATTATTCTGTTTGGCATGCTGGATAGCGTTCTGGGCTATCTGCACCGCATTTTTGTTTTCCGGTTCGCTGTACACTTCCACACCGATCTGCTCTCCCAGCACTTTCAACTGGTCTATCGCCGCAGGACGGTAGATATCTGCTGCTACCAGCAAAGGCTTTTTACCCTTTTTGGTTTTCAGGAAATTGGCCAGTTTACCGGAGAAGGTAGTTTTACCGGACCCCTGTAAACCTGCGATGAGGATAATGGAAGGATTGGATTTAATGTCCAGTTCGGCTTCTGCCCCACCCATCAGCGCTGCCAGTTCGTCCTTTACGATCTTCACCATCAGCTGGCTGGGAGAAATGGCTGTAATTACCTTCTCACCCAGGGCCTTTTCTCTTACTCTATCTGTAAAATCCTTGGCTATCTTATAGTTTACGTCAGCATCCACCAGTGCGCGGCGTATTTCTTTCACCGTGCTGGCCACATTTATTTCGCTGATACGGCCTTCACCTTTCAGTTGCTTGAACGCCGAGTCTAGCCGCTCTGATAATGATTCGAACATGAGTAATCTGTTTTAAAAAAATGGGAGCTTCCCAAGGGTTGCAAAAATAGTATAAAGTAGCATGCAAACCAGTAGGCAGCTATAATTAACAAAAAAAGGTGAATATCAGCCCGATATTCACCTTTCTAATATGTTTACTAGTAATTTATCAGCTTCCTAAATAATTCCTCAACAGTTTACTACGGGAGGTAGTACGCAGTTTGGTGATCGCTTTATCTTTGATCTGACGGACCCTTTCACGGGTAAGGCCAAATTTTTCACCGATATCTTCCAGGGACATAGGGTGTTCAACAGCTATACCAAAGTACAGGATGATCACATCTTTCTGCCTGTCTGTAAGCGTGGACAAAGAGCGTTCTATTTCGCGGCGCAGGGAATCATGGTGTTCCAGTTCTTCATCTGCACTTACCGCATTCGGGTTGGCCAGTACATCCAGCAGCGAATTATCTTCACCATCTATGAACGGTGCATCCATGGATACGTGACGGGCAGCAACACCTAAAGTGGCTTCGACTTCTTCCGTATTGATTTCCAGGATAGTAGCCAGCTCGTCAGGAGACGGTTCCCTCTCAAATTCCTGTTCCAGCTGGGAATAAGCCTTGCTGATCTTATTGCTCAAACCTACTTTGTTAAGCGGAAGGCGTACGATACGGCTCTGTTCTGCCAATGCCTGCAGGATAGACTGACGAATCCACCATACGGCATAAGAGATAAATTTGAACCCGCGGGTTTCATCGAAACGCTGGGCCGCTTTAATCAGACCAAGATTACCTTCGTTTATCAGATCACTCAGTGACAATCCCTGGTTCTGGTACTGCTTTGCAACAGAAACCACGAAACGTAAATTGGCTTTGGTGAGCTTTTCAAGGGCTCTCTGATCTCCTTGCTTAATGCGGATGGCCAGGTTTACTTCTTCCTCAGGAGTGATTAAATCCACCTTCCCAATTTCCTGTAAGTATTTCTCCAGGGACTGGGATTCCCTATTTGTGATGGACTTCGTGATTTTCAGTTGGCGCATTGACATAATAACTCGGAACAGTTACAGGTTAATAAAATGTTACCCATTTGATGAATGCAAGACAAAAATAAGTTTTTTTAGACAGTGGCCAAAAAAAATGTTTACTTGTTAAATCCTTTTCAAGCAAAAACGTTTCATCATTCATAAGTTCCTTATTGAACCCATGGAACGTATACGCAGCAACAAAAAGGGGTCGGAAATTGTCTCAAAATGCTAATGTATTTCTATTTTTTATAATAGAATTGTTATTTATAAAGTGTAAAAAGATTTGTGGCAATTATTAAAAAAAACCATGAAATAATTTTGACAGAATAAATAATTTTCTATAATTGCAGCCAGATGATATTGAATTACTAATTACTTGAGCGATGTCAAAGAAAGTGCAATATGAGTTAGAATACCCCGTACGATGCTCACCAAGTATCCTTTACGAGTTCCTGTCTACCCCCGCAGGGCTGCAGGAGTGGTTTGCGGATAAAGTAGACTTCAGGGACGGTGTATTCTCCTTTTCATGGAATGGTTCACTGGAAGAAGCAGAAGTACTGGAGCAGCAGGAGAATGAGTATATACGTTTACATTGGAAACATGCACCCAAAGAAGAATTCTTTGAATTTCGCATCCAAATATCCGAAGTAACTACCCAAACGATCCTGATTGTCAAAGATTTTGCTGAGAAAAAAGAAATAGCTGATCAAAGCCAGCTGTGGGATTACCAGGTGAAAGACCTGTTCCACAGAATCGGTAACTAATTGATTATGTTACTTATTAACTAATATCTGTAGCAGTAATGCGTAGTCCATTACTACTTCAGGTATTATTTTTCCCCAGAGAGCTAATTTATAAGGTTTAGCGAGTTTAATAAAAGATAGCTGGTATATAAGATGCTTAAATTCCTGTGCCTGCATAGCTGATATTAATTTGTAATTCCCGTTTCCAAAATCATGCTCCCATGGGTCTTCCCCAACATAGATCTGGAACTGATGAGTGGCCAGTAAGGTCCATGCTTTCGCCAGTACCCCGCTATGCTTGTCTTTGGCTTCGCCCGCCAGATGCAGGGTGGCGCTAAAATAATGCCCCCACCAGAACATGGTCCGGAACGCAAATATATCCTCCCTGCTAAAAAACCTGGGATAATCCAGGATAACATACGGCAACTCCTTGTAACGCTCTCCCCGGGAAATTTTCCCCCCTTTTGCCAGACAACCTTCGGGGAACAGAAATTCCCCTGTCAATGGATGTGCCTGCAACGCTTCCTGCAAAGTCCCAAACAGGTCCATCACCTTTTGTAATGCACTGTTCTTCAGGTAGATCCATCCTGCATTATCAATCAGTTCCTGCTCTTCCGGTGTCAATTCGGGTATCTTCATCCTATAAATTTATAATTTAACGGTATTTTAAAGCATGGTCTGTCCGTAATTCATACTAAATTTGTAAGATTTGTAAAAAGTTCGGACTGTGATCCGGAAGTATCTAATTAACTGCCGGCTGTGAAAAAACTGGATAAGCTACTCGTTAAAACATTTATAGGTCCCTTCGTGGCCACGTTCTTTGTTACCTTATTCGTACTGGTCATGCAGTTCCTGTGGAAATACATCGACGACCTGGTAGGAAAAGGGCTGGATACACCTGTAATCATAGAACTCATTACCTATACCAGTGCAAACCTGGTATCCCTGGCATTACCGCTGGCCGTGCTGTTATCCTCTATCATGACCTTCGGAAACCTGGGAGAAAGCTTTGAACTGGTGGCACTGAAATCCTCCGGGATCTCATTACTGCGCTTTATGCGCCCGCTGCTGCTGGTATGTACCACCATTGCCGTACTCGCTTTCCTTTTTAACAACTATGCCATGCCGGTAGCCAACCTGCGGGCAAAATCACTCCTGTACGATATCACCAACTCTAAACCAGCCTTTAATATCAAAGCAGGTGTGTTTTATACGGATATACCGGACTATACCATTAAAGTTGCCAGTAAGGAAAAGGATAATAAAACCATTCACCAGGTAATGATCTATGATCATAGCGCTGGCGGACAGGATAAACTGATCCTGGCCGAGAAAGGGACTATGCTCCTGTCTGCAGACAAACGCTTTCTTTATTTTGTACTGGAAAAAGGCTGGCGTTACGAAGAACGTGGTACCCGTGCTGCTACTATTCCGGGAGATCTGGTCCGCCTGGGTTTCCGGGAATACAAAAAAGCATTCGACCTCAGCTCTTTTGCTTTCAGTCGCCTGGATATGGGCCTCTTTGCCTCCAACCAGCAAATGCTGAACGTAAGGCAGCTGGACAAAGCCATCGATTCCCTGGCCCTCCAGGAGAAAATGTTCACCCGCACTGTCAATGCATACGTTACCACCCGGTATCCTTTCTATAAATGGCAGGACACCGGCTGGTTAGCTACTGCGCCCCCGTTAACAGTAAAACATTTCAAGGACATAATACCTGAGAAGTCCCTGCGTTATGTAACCGAAAGAACGGAACAGAATATCCGTGATGGTATCAGTAACCTGGAGGGCCCTGCAAGGGAATTTACAGACAAACACAATACCCTGCTCCTGCATAAGGTAGAATGGCAGCGAAAATTCACCCTGGCGTTCTCCTGTATTGTAATGTTCCTGATCGGTGCTCCGCTGGGATCAATTATCAGAAAAGGAGGTTTAGGTACTCCGCTCATTTTTGCCGTTATATTCTTTGTAATCTTTAATATATTTTTCATGGTGGGAGAAAAGATGGCGCGTAAGGATGTGATGGCTACCTGGAGCGGCATGTGGCTTTCCAACATAGTGCTGATTCCTATTGCAGTATTCCTGATTGTGAAAGCGCTCAACGACTCCCAGCTGTTCAATAAAGATTATTACAACAAGATTTTCAGAATAATTAAGCAATTCGTACAGAATTTAAATATAAAAAAGAAGACTGCCAGCATTTAGTCCGCCGGCAGGCCACAACAACCTACAACTTTTAAAACGCGACTATTTGAAAACGCTGATTACGCTGTTCGGCAAAAACCCATGGTTCTTCGTTCCGTTCCTGTTATGGGTAGTAACTGGTGGAATATTGCAGATCTTTTTCTTCACACATGAAGAATTATTTCTGGCTATCAATCATGCACACACGCCATGGGCCGATGTGCTGATGTCCGGCATAACCTACATTGGGGACGGTATCACCTTTGCTGTTATGCTGACGATCATTCTGTTGTTGCGTAAATTCAGGTTGTTTTTTAATGCGGCAGCCATCCTGTTACTGGTGACGGTAATCGTACAAACTGCGAAACATATCTTCAATGCGCCAAGGCCCCTCAGCTACTTCGGCGATACCTCTCTCATACATACCGTAAAATGGGTAACGGTACACGGTAGCTGTAGCTTTCCTTCCGGGCATACCACTACTGCTTTTGCCATGTTCTGTTTCCTCGCACTGATCAGTAAGAATAAACTGAGCGGCGCCTTATTTATAATAATGGCACTGATCGCTGCCTGGTCAAGGATTTACCTGGCGCAACATTTCTTTATTGATGTGTATGCAGGCAGCATCATAGGTACATTAAGCAGTGTATTCATTTACATGCTGTTCGAACAAAGAAAAATCAAGTCATCTCCCGAAATTGTTCAGGAACCGGTCATAGGTCTAAGTTGATTTAGCTATTTTTGTTGATTTTGTTAATTAAGCAGGTCAACTTGATTAATTGATTAACCTAATCAACAAACTAATGAATGGAATGAGATACCTGTTGATTGCCATTGCGGCGGCCATACTCTTTATACCCTTCCTGGGAGCTGTGCACCTGTTCGATTGGGATGAGATTAATTTTGCTGAAGCTGCCAGAGAAATGATCGTGAGTCATAATTACTCACAGGTGCAGATCGACTTTATGCCTTTCTGGGAAAAGCCTCCCTTGTTCATATGGTTACAAGCCGGCAGTATGCACCTGTTCGGCATCAATGAATTCGCTGCCCGTTTTCCTAATGCAATTATCGGCATCGCTACTTTACTCTGCCTCTATGGTATTGGCAGGAAACTGGCCGACGCCAAACTGGGATTATGGTGGGTGCTGGCTTATGCAGGATCCTGGTTGCCTCATTTCTATTTCAAATCAGGTATCATAGACCCTACTTTTAACTTCTTCATCTTCCTCGCTATTTACTGTGCTTTCCGTATTGCATATGCTGCTAAGCCTTCACGTATGGCTATATTCAGCGGTATATTCCTGGGGCTGGCAGTATTAACCAAAGGCCCCGTAGCCATTCTAGTGAGTTTATTAACGCTGGTGGTATACTGGGTCTGTAAAAAAGGAAAGACCGGTATAAGCCTGCGGCAACTGGGCATTATCGTGCTTTGTTCAGCATTGACCCCTTTACTTTGGTTTGGTTATGAGATCCTTTCTCATGGCTGGTCTTTCGTAAACCAGTTCATTATTTACCAGGTGAGATTGCTTACTACGCCGGATGCAGGGCACGGTGGGTCCTTCTTCTACCATTGGATAGTGTTGCTGCTGGGTTGCTTCCCTGCCAGTATGTTCCTGTTCTCCTATATCCGCGGACGTAAGGGCAAATCCATTTACAGTGGTTCGCAATCGCAGGAAATAAAGGATTTCAAAATATGGATGTGGGTGTTATTCTGGGTGGTACTGATCCTGTTCTCTGTTGTAGAGACCAAGATCGTTCACTATTCTTCTCTCTGCTATTTTCCACTTAGTTTCCTGGCGGCCTGGCAACTGTACCGTATCACAGAAAAGAAGGTACAACTGCATGCATGGAATATTGCCCTGATACTGCTGATTGGTCTTTTACTGGGGCTTGCCATCACATTATTACCAGTGGTAGGCCTGTACAAAGAGGCGCTGATCCCTTATATAGGGGACCGTTTTGCACAGGCCAACTTACAGGCACAAGTACCCTGGTTTGGCTGGGAAGCGGCTTATGGTGCAGGATATATAGTACTGATCGTTATCAGTGCGGTATTCCTGTTCCGCAAAAAGATGCAGACAGGTTTATTGTGTTTATTCCTTAGTACCATATTAACAGAGCAGATTACCGTTGTACATTTCACGCCTAAGATCGAGCAATTCTCCCAGGGCGCGGCCATAGAATTCTTCCAGTCGCATGAAGGGAAAGATGATTATGTGCAGGTACTAAGTTATCATAGTTATGCTTATTTATTCTATACGAAGAAGCAGCCTCCTGCCAATAAGAATTATTATAACAGAGACTGGTTGCTGAATGGCGCTGTAGATAAGCCCACTTATTTCATCTGCCGTAATACGGACAGTGATCCCTGGAGGGCTAATCCCCATCTTATTGTCATTGGGGAGAAAAACGGATTTGTATTCTTCAAAAGGAAATAAAAAACAAAACGCGAAACACCTGAAATGTTTCGCGTTTGCTTTTTGTATTATATGGACGGTATTAACCTTTTAATGCTTCATTATATCTTGCTTCTACCTCGTTCCAGTTAATTACATTCCAGAAAGCTGTAATATAGTCCGGACGAACGTTATGGTATTTCAGGTAATAGGCATGTTCCCATACGTCCAGTGCCAGGATAGGTGTACCATGATCTTTTACGATACCATCCATTAATGGATTATCCTGATTAGGCGTTGAGATGACTGCCAGCTTTTTAGCAGGTGTCACTATCAGCCAGGCCCAACCTGAACCGAATACTGTTTTAGCAGCAGTATTGAAGGTCTCCTGGAATTTCTCCCATGAAGTGAAGTTGCTGGTGATGGCAGCTTTTAATTTATCTGAAGGTGTTGTTTTTTGCGGAGAGAGTAAAGTCCAGAACAGTGAGTGATTATAATGCCCTCCTGCATTGTTACGGATAGCTTTATCTTCTGGTTTTACTTTTGCCAGTATCTCGTCGAGCGTAAGGCTTTCGTAAGCAGAACCCTTGATGTTATCATTCAGGTTTTTCACATAAGCCGCATGATGTTTATCATGATGAATCTCCATCGTGGTCTTGTCGATATGAGGTTCAAGCGCATCATATGCGTATGTTAACTTGGGTACTTCAAAAGGAGCTTTAGGGCTGTTAACGGATCTGCGGCGTTTTGAAGGAGCTGCAATTATGCCTGTTGGATTAATTAAAGCGGCTACGCCTGCAAGGCCACCCAGCTTTATAAATTCTCTTTTGTCCATATACAAAGAAGTTAATAAAAGTGAAGAACTGATGTATGCTGAAAGCAGCAAATTCTACACCAATATTATTAAATTTTAATTTATGATAATGTATTTGAAAGAAAATAAGGATTATCCATAAAATAACTGCCTCATTGCACAATATTTTCAAATTAATTGTTATTTTACCTTACGCTTTCATGTGAAACTTTTTACTTGACCAATTAAAATAATTTATCCCAGGCTACATATTAGTTATATGGTATATGTAGAGAGCAGCGAACTTGCCTATTTACAGGACAACACTATACAGGAATACAATATATATTTTTAGACCTGCTGCATTGCAGCACTGTATTGCACATTTTTTTTTACCATACTAACTATTCCAGTAGGCCTATACATTGTCAACAAATTTTTTTATGCCAGGCAAAATGACAGAATTAGAGGAATACATAAAACAACAGCAACAAGAGCCGGATAATTATACGCCCGTATTTTACCGATTAAAGAATCAACAGGAATACGATGCATTATTAGCCCTGCTTGCCTCTAAACCACATATACGGGTATATGACCAGATCTCTTCTCAACTGAGTGAGTTGATGAAAATCCGTAATCCGACAAAACGCCTTACGACCGAAGAATCTGAACAACAAATAAACGAGTTCCTCGGGAACGCTTCTTTATTGACAACAGGTGTATGGGTTTATTTCCCATGGTCCGGACGTGTCGTACATATACTGGACGAAAAAGAGTTTGTTGAACTGCGCACCAGCAGGAACAAACACAAGATCACAGATGAAGAAGCTGCCTTATTGGGAACAAAGAAAATTGGCGTCATCGGTTTATCTGTCGGGCAATCGATTGCTTTAACCCTGGCCATGGAGAGAGTATGCGGAGAACTGAGACTGGCCGATTTTGATGAACTGGAGCTGTCGAATATGAACCGTATCAGAACAGGCATCTATAACCTGGGCCAGTCGAAAGTGGTGATAGCTGCCAGGGAAATAGCCGAACTGGACCCCTTTATAAAAGTAAAGTGTTATACCCAGGGTGCTACAGAAGATAATCTGAAAGATTTCATGACTGGCAATGGCCAGCTGGATATATTGGTAGAAGAGTGTGATGGAATAGATATCAAGATCATCAGCCGAATGATGGCCAAAGACCTGAAAATACCAGTGGTGATGGAAATGAACGATCGCGGGATGCTGGATATAGAACGTTTTGACCTGGAACCTGAACTGCCATTATTGCATGGATTAATCCCTGACATCGACCTGGTTGCCTTACAACACCTTACCTCAGAAGAAAAAATACCCATCCTGGGCCCCATGGTTGGTATGAAAGATATGTCTCCAAAAATGAAATTTTCTCTTTCGGAAATCGGTAAAACAATCACCACCTGGCCTCAGCTTGCATCATCGGTAGTACTGGGAGGGGCTATGGTAGCAGATACCTGTCGCAGAATAATACTGGATCAACTCCGCAGTTCCGGGCGGTACTATGTAGATTTCGAACAATTGATCAGGTAAGCAATATTAAGAGCAAAATGAGTATAACAATCAATGTGCGGGCTTTTGTTGCTCCTGATGATCCGGAAGCATGTATGCGGTTTTATGAAGGCCACAGCAAACTGCTGGAAATTCATTTCGGCATCGCAAAGATCACATCAGGTAATATAGATTGGTTACAACACAGGAATACAATTGTAGTAATAGTTGAAGATGAGACCGGGAGCAAAACATATGGAGGTGCCCGTGTACAGGTAGCAGACGGCGTACTGCCGCTTCCTATTGAAACAGCTATCGGGAAATACGACCCGAACATATATTCATACGTACGCAAAGGCAGTGCAGAGATCTGCGGAATGTGGAATTCCAAGGAAGTTGCCGGTATGGGCATCGGAAGCCTGATCCTTTGCCGGGTATGCGTGGCACTGATGCCGCAGCTGCCCGTAGATAAAGTGCATGTACTCTGCGCCCCTATCACCACCCGCATGGGAAAACGTGTAGGCGCCGTGATAGACAAATCCCTGGGCAAAGAAGGGACTTTCTATTATCCCAAAGACGACTTCATTGCCACTGCTATGGTGATAGACGACATATACAACCTTCCCAATGCAGACCCGTCAGAAAAAGAACTGATAGACATCTTACGGGAAACTCCCATGCAACACAGACAGGAAAAAGGGCCGAAAGGCGTTTTTGATGTAAATTACCAGCTGGAAGTCCCGAACCTTCACCAGGTACGTAGCTTATAACCTTAAAAAGTAATAATTTACAGCTGTCTTTTTTAATCAAAAGGAACAAATGTCTATACGTGCATTTTTTGCGTTTCTTATTACGGTTACGCTGTTCACTCATCAAACTCAGGCATCAGTACCCGTCATTTATTCAGACAGCACCCAGCTACTCCAGATGGGTAGATGGCTGGACCTGTACACTGATCAGACCAATCAGCTCACTTTCCGGCAGGTAATGAATCAGACTTTCACCAATCTGAACGAACAGGTCCCCAATCTGCAGATAACTCCTTATACGCACTGGGCCAGGTTTACTGTTACCAACAATACATCCGTACAACCCCTGCTACTGGAAATAGAATATCCGACCATCGACGATATCAGTTTGTACGAACCGTTACCGAACGGTACCTGGAAAGTAACCAGGATGGGGGAATTTCAGCCTTTCAGATACCGCATCTTCAATCACCAGAATTATATTTTCCCCCTTTCTCTCAACTATGGAGAAACAAAGACTTATTATCTGAAGATCAAAGCAGGTGAACAGGCACAGTTACCCATATTCCTCGGGCCGGAAACACTCATCGATAATAAAAATGCGCTCCGGAACCTGATATTCGGGATTTACAGCGGGATTATACTGGTAATGGCCCTCTATAACCTGTTCATTTACTTTTCAATACGCGACAGAAGCTACCTGATTTACGTAGCCTATATCATCTGTGTGGGCCTTACCCAGGCCTCCCAGCACGGTTACGCATTCCGCTACCTGTACCCGGACAACAGCTGGCTGGCCATGCATGATACGGTGCTGATCCCTATCCTGAACGGTCTGGCAGCGGCTCTTTTCATACAATCATTCCTGCATGCGCGGGAGAAGTACCCTTTAGGACATAAACTCCTTGGCTTCGTGATCATCGCCTACCTGGGCTGCCTGATACCCATGTTTGCCAATAACTATTATGTGGCGCAGATATGGGTAGAGCTGGTAGCGCTGTCAGGATCCTTCCTCGCGATATTTATAGGATATAAAGTAGCAAAGACAAACTATATACCGGCAAAATTCTTCCTGGTAGCATGGTCTATCTTCCTTACAGGCGTCATCATCTTTGTCATGCGCAACTTCAATGTGCTTCCTTATAACGACATTACCTACTATGCCCTGGAAGTAGGATCAGCGGCAGAAGTCACCCTGTTGTCGTTTGCACTGGCTTACAGGATCAATATCTACCGGAAGGAAAAAGAAGATTCACAGGCGCTGTCACTTGAAATATCCAAGGAAAATGAAAGACTGGTACGTGAACAGAACGTGATCCTGGAAATAAAGGTGAATGAAAGGACTAACCAGTTACAACAGGCCAATGATCAACTGAACGTTGCGCTTGTAAGCCTGAAAGATGCACAGTCACAATTGGTAGAGAAAGAGAAAATGGCCTCTCTGGGTCAATTAACGGCAGGGATCGCTCACGAGATCAATAACCCCATCAACTTTGTAACCTCCAATATCAAGCCTTTAAAATTAGATATAGAGGATATTAAATCCCTGCTTGGTAAGTATGAACGGTTAGAAAATGCAGAAGATTTCAAATCGGGGCTGCAGGAGATAAAACATTTCAGACAGGAAATTGATATTGATTATATTCATGAAGAAATCACTTCCCTGATAAAAGGTATAGAAGACGGGGCAACACGCACCGCAGAGATTGTAACAGGGCTAAGGACTTTCAGTCGCCTGGATGAAAGCGATCTGAAGTCCGTAGATATTCATGAAGGACTGGAAAGTACACTCGTATTGCTACGCACCAATATCCCGAAGAATGTGAGCGTAGTCCGTAACTATGGAACTTTACCCAAAATTGAATGTTATGCGGGTAAGATCAACCAGGTGTTCATGAATATCCTTACGAATGCCTTCAATGCGATCAAAACGTATTCAGACGGACGCGAAGAATTCGTAACCATTACTACCAGGGAAGAGAACGGGCAGGCTGTCATCAGCATAAAAGATACAGGACCGGGCATGACGCCGGAAGTGAAAGAAAAGATCTTTGATCCTTTCTTTACGACCAAAGACGTAGGGGAAGGGACCGGACTCGGACTTTCTATTGTATTCAGTATAATAGAAAAACACCATGGCCATATCAACGTTATATCTAGTCCGGGGGAAGGTGCGGAATTTATTATATATTTACCAATGAACATTATTACAGGTTTATAAAGCCCATAATCAGTTATGACATGTTCCCCGATATACCAAAGCACTCAATACCGCGATATAAAACCTTAATGGATGAAAGACAACCGTATCAGGATATTGTACATTGACGACGAGATTCATAATCTTAATGCTTTTAAAGCAGGGTTCCGCAGAAGTTATGAGATCTACACAGCAAATTCCGCTCAGGAAGGGAAACAGCTGCTGAAAAACATTGATGTACATATCATCATTGCAGACCAGAAAATGCCTGTCTCTACCGGCGTCGAATTCTTCAATGAGATAAAAGAAACACTGCCGGATCCCATGAGGATACTGCTGACGGGATATACTGATGTGGAAGACATCATTGATGCCATCAACAAAGGGCATATTTATTCTTATATCAAGAAGCCCTGGGATGAACATGAATTGCATAAGACCATCAACAATGCTTTCGAAATATACCAGACACGCAAGCAACTGAAAGAAAAGATTATAGAGCTTGAAAAGATTAATGATGAGCTCAACCGCTTCATCTACTCCACTTCTCATGATCTTCGTTCTCCGCTGATGTCCGTACTGGGAATTATCAACCTGAGCCGCCTGGATAATTCTGTGGAAGATCCGAACGGTTACCTGAATATGATAGAGGTTTGTATACTGAAGCTGGACGGGTTTATTCAGAAGATCATAGAATACTATCGTAATTCCCGGCTGGATGTGGAATACGAGAAAATAGATTTCAATAACCTCCTGCAGGAATGCATTGCGTCATTCCGGCATCAGAACACCGCTATCGAATTTCATGTGAATGTGGAACAACCGGTAGATTTTAAAGGAGATACGTTCCGTATCAGCGTTATACTCAACAATCTTATCTCTAACGCTGTTAAATATCAGAAACCGGATGAGAGCAATCCGAAAGTGAATTTATCTGTGAAAGTAGAACCACATAAGGCCACATTATATATAGTGGATAACGGTATTGGTATATTGAGTGAACACCTGAACAACATCTTTAAGATGTTCTTCCGTTCCAAAAACAATAACAAGCCTGGCAGTGGTATAGGATTGTATATTGTGAAAGAAGCGCTGAATAAGATTGGTGGTACGATTAACGTGGAATCCAAATATGGAGAAGGTACACAATTTGAAATAAGCATCCCCAATAGAAATGATTTCGATTCCTGATTTGCGTGTTATTCTGATTGATGATAATGAGGTAGATCTTCTGCTGCACGAGAAGCTGATTACGCTACAACATATCAGCAGAACTGTGCTTGCTTTCAATAATGCGAATAAGGCATTGGAATTCCTGTCTTCCAATATCGCCCTCCCCAGGATCCCTCCTACAGTGCTGTTGCTGGATATACAAATGCCGGAAATGGACGGCTTTGATTTTTTAGATGCCTTTGACAGTTATCCGCAGAAGATAAAATCACAATGCCATGTAATCATGGTTTCTTCTTCTCTTGATTATGGAGATATCAATCGCACCTATGCCAGTCCGATGGTGGTTAAGCTACTCAGGAAACCCCTGATAGCAACTGAGCTGAAAAACGCGATCATAGAGATTTTCAAAGATTTTTAGGGAAATGCTTGCAATTACAGGAAAAAAATTAAATTTGCACCTCGCTCGGGGGATTAGCTCATCTGGTAGAGCGCAAGCATGGCATGTTTGAGGTGATCGGTTCGAGTCCGATATCCTCCACCCGTAAAAGAGCCTGTATTCTATGAATACAGGCTCTTTTTATTTGGATACCTACCTGATGGAGACAGATAGCCGTTTAAGTGATCCTCAAGTCTAATTTTTATTTTTGATACGTCATCTTTTTTATGCCTTCTAATCGCGACGGATAAACATCAGCTGACCCAGGTGGTAAGCAACATGCGACGTACGGCTCATTAATACACTCAGTTTGTTACGGTGTGGTTCTCTTTGAAAATCTTCATCTGTCATGGCGGTATGACGCTGTAACCATTGTTCTGCACTCATAGCGTTAAATGCTTCAGCCAGTTTGCTGTGAATGGCAATCCAGCGTTCACGCAGGTCTTTGACAGACGTTACTGCCACATCCGCATTATCAGGATTTTTGAGGAAGGGTTCTTCCAACTCAGGGTAGCGTTTTTCTCCCAAACCCAATAAAGGCAGCATCCCATCATGTGCAGCGATAAGATGCCCTAACAGGTAAATACCCCTGTTCCTGCCAGGAGCTACTTCCTGTAACAATTGCTCATCGCTTAGACTGTTGATCAGTTTCTCTGTTCTCTTTATCTGAGCATCCCATGCCTGTAAGGCCATTTTTACGAATAATTCCATATTTGGTGGTTGTTTTAAATTTTTGACATATTCCCTTTCCTTTAAAAAGATAGCTTCATCTTTCTACTGCGTTTTTTTAATCACCAGCCAATACCATAATCTTCTCCGTGATTGCTGCTACCGCCCCATATGCTACCATGCCTGGTATCTATCAGTATCGCATTTATCGGACCGCTGGTACGTTCTCCAAAGGTGGGGATATAACCCATATTTTTCAAAGAAGTTCTTACGCTGTCCGGTGTATTTTTATTCAGCAGGATACTGCCGGGATGTGGTTCCCTGTCTTTTGTAGCAGTACCTCCCAATGATAACCATAATTGATTGGTGTTGATGTTCGCAGCTTCTGTGGCCTGTTGTACGGTCATACCAAATTCCGCTATGTCTAAGAAGAACTGTAACAGGTTTTGATCCTGTGTATCACCACCCTGTACACCGAAGGCGAGAAAAGGTTTACCGTCCTTTAATGCGAGTGAAGGTGTAAGTGTGACTCTTGGTCGTTTACCGGGAGCGATCACATTGAAAGGACTTAATACAGAATCCAGTACAAAACTCTGTAAACGCTGACTCATACCAACACCGGTGTGCCCGGCGATGCAGGCGGGTGTCCATCCACCGCTGGGTGTGATAGAAATGACCCAGCCATCTTTATCAGCGGCTTCCACACTCGTAGTACCACGCCATAAACGATCCATGTATAAACTGTCTGAGTTGACAGCTAACATATTTTCTGTAACGGGTGTGTTTAATAAAGTAGCAGCATCATGCTTTGGTAAGAAACCGCCTTGCTTTTTATTCGTAGTATCTGTGTACGATTTTCTTTGTTGCAGTAGTTGTACAAATGGATTTGTTTTTCCTTCATAAGGATAAGGATCTCCGGGAGCCGCTTGCGGATCATTCCTGTCCGGATTGATCTGTTTTGCTCTTTCTTTTGCATATGCTTTACTGAGTAATCCTCTAATAGGTATTGCAGTTGTGAAGTAAGGATCTCCATAGTAAAAATCACGGTCTGCAAAAGTAAGATTCATTGTCTGATACAGCGTATGAATATAACGTGTGCTGTTATATCCCATCCCCTTCAGATCAAAATTTTCGAGGATATTGAGGCTTTGCAGTAACATGGGCCCCTGTGTCCAGGATTGTAATTTATATACTTCTATCCCTTTATAATCAGTATGTAAAGGTTCTTCTTCAACAGGCTTCCAGCTGGCCAGATCCTGTAAGGTAATCAATCCACCCTGCTCCTGGCAGCCACGTACAAATTCCTTCGCAATATCTCCTTTGTAGAAACGATCATACGCTGCCATGATAGCTTCTTTCCTGCTTTTCTTATTGCGAAGCGCCTGCTGTTCTGCTTCCACCATTTTAGTCAATGTAGCCAGTAATTCTTTCTGCACAAAGATCTCACCTGCCTCCGGCGCTTCTCTCTTCTCTCCCGGATGTGTAAGGAATACAGCCTTGCTGTAAGGCCATTCCCTGATGCGTTGCTTATTATTTTCTATACTGTTGGCTGTTTGTGCTTCTATAGGATAACCGGCTGCCATTTCCATCGCAGGGGCCAGTACATCTTTCAAACTGAGGGTCCCGTATTGCGCCAGTATGTAACAAAGGCCTCCCGGCGTTCCTGGTGTAACAGCCGCCAGCGGACCGTATTCAGGCGGGAAGTTATACCCCCTGCTCTTAAAGAAATCGACGGTAGCACCGGTAGGCGCTACTCCCAGTGCATTAATAGCTATTACTTTCCCTGTTGCAGGATTGTAGATGAGCGCCTGGGTTTCTCCTCCCCAGCTAAGTACATCCCACATGGTACAGGTAGCAGCCAGCATGGCACAGGCAGCATCAACTGCATTCCCCCCTTTCTGGAAGATCATGGCACCTGCGGTAGCTGCCAGCGGCTTGCCGGTAACAGCCATCCAGTTCTTACCATGTAAAGGAGGTTTCTGGGTCTGCCGGGCGTGTATTTTTCCTGTTATCAGTAAAGAGAAAGCGAGGAGGAAAAAGTGTTTCATAAGCTATTAACAGTTTTAAATACGGGAAGACGTAAATTAAGAAAATAGCCTGTATCGAAAAGGATTCCCTACATGAGTGGTTATTATGATAAAAGGAACAGAAAAGCAATTGGTCAGCTCTTGAATAGGTTTATCCTCCGTTCATCCTTCGCTCAAAAGCGAAGGATGAACGGAGGATAAACCTATTCAAGAGCCGGTCAATTGCTCTTTAAGACATCAGAAAGCACTAAAAGCTTCCTGTTCACTTAGAAAAAGAATTGCTCTGAAATAATCTTTCCATCTTTTGTCACATACACACAAACTTCAGACATTGTTTCACGGTCACGCCCTTTCATTCTAACGTCCATATCCATGGTAATTGCAAATGAACTTCCGGCGACAAGTGGTTCAGACACTTTCGTTGAAAAGACTTCTTCTACCATAGACATAAATTGCCTGATCTTTTCATTAACGGCGGGCAACCCTTTTGTTTCTTTTTCAAACATAGGAGTAGCATAAGGTTCAATACTTACTACATCATCTGCATACAATTCTTTTTGTGCTTTCTCGAATTCACCCTTAGCACAAAATGCGGCCAGCTCAGTGGCGAGTTGTTGTGTAGTCATTGTAAGAAGTGTTTATGGGGTATGATAATTGAACTAAGTTATTATAATTTCCTGATAACGTTCACCTTACACAACAATTTTTCTGTAACCTGGCACAACTGTATACGTTTAAATGTTATTTTGACAATAGGTAATATCATCGCAGTCCTGCGATATAAATTGCATAGGCACAACTTACTAAACCAGAATCAGGCTTACAGTTTAACCGGCTAAATATGTGAATAATATGATCTCCAGTCAATATCCCTCAGCGCTGCAATTTGGGATACCTGCAAAAATGCATCCTCATATAAAAGTTTCCACACAACTGCCCGACCATTACCGTCAATACAGGGTTGCTGTTCCGGCTGAGACCAAATATGTAGAAGCCCCTTTCGGTAGTTACATTACACAAGAAATAAGGGACCCGGAATGGGCCATCAGCTGGCAACAATGTTTCATTAAGGAAAGGGTAAGGCTACGCCCCTCTGCTGCCCATCCTATGCTGGTCATGTACTGCATTCTGAAAGGCAATGTACCATGCCGTTTACAGGGACAGGGGAAATTAATGCTGATAGAAAAAGAGTACGGAGTATATTATATTCCTTCTCAGTCCCAGAACATTGCAGATTTAAAAACGGGGAATTATGAAATGATCTGCATCTCCTTCTCTCCTGCCTTTTTCAGCAGGTTTATTGCAGGGCATCCTTCCTTTGAAGACATCTACCAGCAACAGTTAAAACAAGCCCGCAGGGGAACGATGTTACCTGCCATCCGCATGGACAACTGTGATCTGAAGGTACTGAACGAACTGAGGGAGAGTCCTGCAGAAAGCACTGAAAGGAAGGTATTCATTCAGGAAAAACTGAACGAGCTGCTCACCTTCTACTTCAATGCGCTTACACCCAAATACCTGCAAAACGGCGAGCTTGCAAAGAAACTACGGCAGGTATGTGCATATATCCAGAATCATTATCATCAGTCGCTCAGCATTACTGAACTGAGTAAACAGGCAGGCATGCATATCAATACTTTTGAAAGGGCTTTTAAGGAATTACTGGGCACCTCTCCAAGAGGATATATTGAACATCTGAGAATGAAGAAAGCAGCAGGACTATTACTGCAAACTTCACTGAGCATAAAGGATATCAGTCTTAATACCGGCTATAGTGGCGCTAATTACTTCACCGCCGTTTTTAGAAAGCGTTACCATTGTTCACCAAGAGAATATCGTAAAAACCGCTTATCTTAATGCAAAACCTGCATTAAAATGGATAGGCAACTCACAGACCGGCTCATCAGTATCAGAAGACAGATTCACACTCAACCGGAATTAGGTTACCAGGAAATACATACCTCACAGCTCGTCCGCAGGGAGCTGGACGCACTTGGCATTCCTTACGTGGCAGATGTTGCCGGCACAGGGGTAATTGGCACTATTACCAAAGGTCACGGGCCATCGGTAGCCATACGGGCCGATATGGACGCATTACCCATAGAAGAGGAGACCGGCCTGCCTTTCAGCTCTGCCAACAGTGGTAAGATGCATGCCTGCGGTCATGACCTGCATACTTCTATGCTCATAGGAGCAGCTACGCTGTTAAAAGATATCCCCTTTGAAGGAACAATAAAACTACTTTTCCAACCTTCTGAAGAAGGGCCCAATGGCGATCCTGAAAGTAAAACAGGTGCCCATAAAATAGTGGAAGCAGGTTACCTGGATGATGTAAAATCGGCACTGGGCTTGCATGTTCATCCACTGATGCCTGTAGGCAAAATCTCTTATGCCCTGGGACCGGCACTGGCCTGCACAGGATTTTTTACGATAGACGTACTGGGCAAGGCCACACATGCCGGCGCTACTCCCCAACTGGGCGTGGATGCCGTGGTGATTGCCGCACAGCTGATACAATCTGCACAGATGATCGTATCCCGGCATACGGCCCCTACTGAAACGGCCGTACTTTCCTTTACAAAAATAAATGGCGGGGTAGCACCTAATGTAATTGCAGACAGGGTTGTTATTGAAGGCACTATCCGCTCACTTAACCTGGATGTTTACAGGGAGATCATCCGCCGTATAGAGAAGATCGCAGAAGGGTTGATGACAGCTTTTGATGCATTGATCAAATTTGACCTGTATTATGATCTGCCAAGCGTGATCAACGATAAACAGGTACATAGCAGTTTACAACATAGCCTGCAACAGGTATTCGGAGAAACGAATGTAATTGAAACGGAAGCTATCCTGGCAGGAGAAGACTTTGCTCATTACTCCCGGAAAGTACCCTCCATGTTTTATTTCCTGGGAGCACAACACCCGGATAATGCCGGTTACTTCCTTCATCACCCACGCGTACTTTTTAATGAAGATTGTATCGCTTATGGTGCATCATTCCTGGCCAGCGGGGCAGTTGACATGCTAAGGCCATAACATTTCCCTACCTTCGCGCCGTCTTGTAAATAAAGGGAAATGGACCAACAGTATTTAGGGAAAACAGATATCATTATAATGGCAGCCTGCGCCGGATTAATGGTAGCCAATATTTATTATTGCCAGCCACTGATCGTTTTAATGGCCAGGGATTTCGGGATCCGGGAAAGTGCCGCCGGAAGGGTTGCTTACTTTACACAGATCGGTTATGCCATAGGGTTATTATTGCTTGTACCGCTGGGAGATATCCTGGAACGCCGGAAACAAATATTATTCTCCACATTTATAACCATCCTGGCGTTGCTATTGTCTGCAAAGGCGCCGGATTTCCTTGTTTTACAGATTGCCAGTTTATTAATAGGGATTTCTTCTATCGTCCCCCAACTCATCCTGCCACTGGCAGCCAGTATGGCACCTTCCCATAAAAGAGGCAGTGTGATAGGCTCCATTATGGCCGGACTACTGGTGGGGATACTGGCCTCCCGTTCACTGAGCGGGGCTGTAGGCAGTTTATACGGATGGCGGGCGATGTACCTGATCGCAGCAGGCATCTGTACGTTATTATTAGGAGTGATGTGGTGGCGTTTCCCTAAGAGTACCCCTACTTTCAAGGGTAATTATAAAGAACTGATGGCTTCTGTAGCTCATTATGTAAAGACCCAGCCGGCATTACGACTGGCAGCACTGATAAATGCGTTGTCCTTTGCCGTTGTGAGCGCCTTTTGGGTAACGATGGTGCTGTTCCTTACGCAGCCTCCTTTTGGGTATAAATCGGCGGAGATAGGCCTGTTTGGTCTTGCCGGAGCAGCAGGTGCTTTAGCGGCTCCGCTGATTGGTAAGATCAGCGATGGCCGTGATCCCGGAAAGAATATATTGATCGGGCTGATATGTGAGCTGATCAGCTTTGCTGCCTTCTACTTCACCGGCAGCGGTATTTTTCTCCTGCTGGCAGGGATTGTATTGCTGGATGTAGGACATCAGTCGGTACAGGTGACCAACCAGACGATTATCTACTCTATACTGCCTGAGGCCAGGAACCGGTTCAATACGGTTTTCATGACTTCTACCTTTATAGGTGGGGCCAGTGGCTCTGCTTTGGGTCTCTTATTGTGGAACATGGGACAATGGGCAGCAGTATGCGCCGGAGCGTCTCTGGTAATCATATTGAATGTATTTTTGTTTTTCATGTACAGGCCGGGCAGGCAACAATTAGACTAAATACCCGAACCAGCTCTTATGCGCAACTTAGTTATTATAGAAGCCCCATCCAACCTGGGTTTAAAATCGCTGCAGCCAGGTACAGAACCAGGTGCAAGGCTATTCCCGGAAGCACTCAGGAAAACAGGTTTCGCCGGTAATACCGGTATTTCCCATACCATCCTGGTCCCGGCTCCCCCTTATAGTATGGATATTCATGCCGGAAGTAAGATCCGGAATGCAGCAGCCATTGCAGACTATAGCCGGACGCTGGCCACTCATGTGCAGGAAGTGATAGAACAGGGTTTGATCCCTGTGGTCATAGGTGGGGATTGCAGCATTTTACTGGGCAATACCCTGGCACTTAAAAATACCGGGGGCCGGTACGGGCTGTTTTTTATAGATGGTCATACGGATTATATGTTGCCGGAACATTCAGGCACAGCCGGAGCCGCAGGTATGGACCTGGCCCTGGTTACCGGTAACGGGCCTGCCATCCTTTCGGATATAGACAAGCAGGGGCCTTACATAGCAGAGGAGTTTGTTTTCTCTTATGGCAACCGGGAACTGGACGAGGATTATGTAGCGATCATTAAAGACAGCAATATCCGTTATTACGACCTGCCGGCTATCCGTGAGCAGGGAATTGACCGGATTACGGCAGATTTCCTGAGGATGACCGAACAAAATCATCTCGACGGATTCTGGGTCCATATGGATGTGGATGTCCTTAACAATGAGATCATGCCTTGTGTAGATTCGCCACAGGAAGACGGGTTGTCATACCAGGAATTAAAGCAAACATTACAGCCATTGCTGGCCTCTCCCTCTTTTAAAGGGATCAATATTACGATCCTGGATCCCACGCTGGACCCGCACGGGACCTATACTGCTGCCTTTTCAGCACAATTATCCGCTTTACTGAAGCCAGTAAACATATAATAAATCCGGAAGCACATTTTTTTAATCCATAAAATACAATACCTTTGCAGACCTTTTTCGGTATGTTTAAGTACTGATCAAGCAGCTCTTATAAATAGGATCGCGGGTGTGGTGAAATTGGTAGACACGCCAGACTTAGGATCTGGTGCCTCACGGTATGCGGGTTCGAGTCCCTCCACCCGCACAAAATGCTGAATGCAGAACGCTGAATTTAAAATGCTATACACATAATTAGATGAAGCCTTCTGCATTCAGTGTTTTAACTACAGCTTACATCGAACTTTGCCATTAAGGCGCTAAGTCACCAAGTAACTCCCACATAGCTGCCATTCCTTCGTGCCTTTGTGACTTCATGGCAGAAATTCAAAACAAGGAATTATTATTGCTTCATACAAGAACATTTATTTAAACAATTATGGCAACCGTTACCAGAGAAAACATCGGTTTATTGAATGATAAGATCACTGTGAAAGTGAGCCAGGAAGATTATCTTCCGAATTTTGACAAAGCAGTAAAGCAACTCAGCAAGACCGCCAATATACCCGGGTTCCGCAAAGGCATGGTGCCGGTAGGAATGGTGAAAAAGATGCATGGACAGGCCATTTTTGCAGACGAAATACTGAAGACTGTAGAAAAGGAGCTGACCGGCTACCTGCAGAACGAGAAACTGGAGATCTTCGCACAACCCCTCCCACTTGATCGTGAAAGCGTAAAATTTGACCAGTTCCAGCCTGCCGACTATGACTTCGGTTTCGAAGTAGGTCTGAAACCGGCTTTTAATATCACTCCCCTTGAAGAAGGAAAAACAACGCTGATCCGCTATAAGATCAAAGCTACCCCTGAAATGGTCAACGAAGAAGTTGAGCGTTTACAGATGAAGGGTGGTAAGATGAGCGAGCCTGAAACTATTACTACTGAAGAAAATGTACTGAACGTAGAGTTTGAGGAAAGCGATGAAAAGGGTAACATCATTGAAGGAGGTATCAAGAAAGATAACTCTCTCCTGTTAAAATATTTCTCTGCTCCTATCCAGGCCCAACTCATGGGCAAGAAACTGGGCGATTCTATCGTATTCCAGCTGGCGACCTCTTTTGACGGCGACAAACTGGGATGGGTACTGAAAGACCTGGGTTTTGACGAAAACGACGCTGAAGCAGCAAAGAAATACTTCAAGCTCAGCATTACCAAAGTAGGGTTAATTGAAAAAAGAGAATTGAACGAAGAGTTCTTCAAGGAAATCTACCCCGCAGACAATATTACTACAGAAGCAGCTTTCCGTGAGAAACTGCAATCAGAAATAGAAAAATACTGGGATTCCGAAAGCCGGAACCATCTGCATAACGAACTGTTCGAAGTGCTGGTTCACGAAACGCCTATAGAACTGCCCAAAGATTTTCTGAAACGTTGGCTGCAAACCGGCGGTGAAAAACCCAAAACTGCCGAAGAAGCTGACAAAGAATATCCTGGTTTTGATCATCAGTTACGCTGGACACTTATCAGCGATAAACTGATCCGCGAAAATAAACTGGACGTTTCTTTTGATGAACTGAAAGAAAACGCCAAGCAGAAAGTTATGGGCTACTTTGGTGGCGCTGCCGCTACAGATGGAGCTGACTGGCTGGATAGCTACCTGGAGCGCCTGCTGCAGGATGAGAAATTCGTAGATCAGACTTACCGTGAAATGGTGACACAAAAACTGTTTGACTGGGCAGAAAATAAGGTAAATGTAAAGCAGGAGGAAATTACCGCCGAAGAATTTGCTAAATTACCTAATAAACATCACCATCATGAACATTAATAACGAATTCAGGAAGTATGCCATCCAGCATAGAGGGATCAGCAGCCTGGTAGTAGATAGTTATACGCGTCATCAGATTAACGCCCTGACACCAAACATCATCGAGGAACGCCCGATGAACATGGCCATCATGGACGTATTCTCCCGTCTGATGATGGACCGTATCATTTTCATGGGAGATCCCGTGAATGACTATGTAGCGAATATAGTGACGGCACAGATGCTGTTCCTGGAATCTACAGACCGTACAAGAGATATACAGATGTATATCAACAGCCCTGGTGGTAGCGTTTATGCAGGTTTAGGCATTTATGACACCATGCAGATCATTGCCCCTGATGTGGCCACTATCTGTACCGGTATGGCAGCCTCTTTTGGCGCTGTATTGCTGGTAGCTGGTGCTAAAGGTAAGCGTACGGCACTTAAACATGCCAGAGTAATGATCCACCAGCCTCACGGTGGTGCAGAAGGACAAACATCCGATATCGAAATCACCGCCCGCGAGTTCGTTAAGCTGAAGAAAGAGCTGAATGAAATCATTGCCACCCATTGCGGCCAGCCCGTTAAGAAAGTGGAAAAGGACTCTGATCGTGACTACTGGATGACTGCAGACGAAGCTAAAGAGTATGGCATTATTGATGACGTACTGAGCAAACACCCAAGAAAACAGCAGGAAAATAATCCGCAATAATATCCAATACAAGTAAAATATACGTTAAAAGGGCACGCTGTACAGTACGGCGTACCCTTTTTTACTTATATTTTGCCCTTTTAACGTACATTTGTAAGCTATGAAAGAGTCCAAAATACGTTGTTCATTCTGCAACCGCTCTAAAGATGAAGTGCAGATCCTGATTGCTGGTGCAGATGGCCACATATGTGAGAACTGTGTTGCAAATGCTCAGGAGATCATAGAGCAGGAGCTGTTTCAGCAACAAGGAAAAAAAGCGCCTTCTCACTTTGTACCCAAAGTGTCTAAGCCCGTTGAGATAAAGAAATTCCTGGATGAGTATGTCATCGGCCAGGATGATGCCAAGAAGATCCTGGCAGTGGCCGTATATAATCACTACAAACGTCTGAACCAGCAGGTAGGCGATGATGATGTGGAGATTGAAAAGTCCAATATCATCATGGTAGGTGAAACCGGTACCGGTAAAACCCTACTTGCCAAATCCATTGCACGTTTACTGAATGTGCCTTTTACCATCGTAGATGCAACGGTATTCACTGAGGCAGGTTATGTAGGGGAAGATGTGGAAAGTATCTTAACCCGTCTTTTACAGGTATGTAACTACGATGTAGAAGCTGCTGAACGTGGTATAGTATATATTGATGAAATAGATAAGATCGCCCGCAAAAGCGATAATCCGTCCATTACCCGTGATGTTAGCGGTGAAGGTGTACAACAGGGTCTCCTGAAGCTCCTGGAAGGTACAGAAGCACTGGTCCCTCCTCAGGGCGGACGTAAACATCCGGAACAAAAGCTGATCAAAGTAAACACCCAGAACATCCTGTTCATTTGTGGTGGTGCCTTCGACGGCGTGGACAGGATCATCAGCCGCAGGATACAGACCCATTCCATCGGGTTTACTGTTAACAAGGAAAAAGAAGAAGAAAACAAAAAGCATATCCTGCGTTATATCAACTCACAGGACCTGAAAGCGTTTGGTCTTATTCCTGAGTTATTAGGCCGTTTACCGGTGGTTACTTATCTGAACACACTGGATGCAGACGCACTGAAACTGATCCTTACAGAGCCTAAAAATGCCCTGTTAAAGCAATATAAGAAGCTGTTCATGGTAGAGAATATAGAACTCTCTATAGAAGACGGCGCTATTGACTACATCGTTGAAAAAGCGTTGGAGTACAAACTGGGAGCACGTGGATTACGTTCCATCTGTGAAGTGGTACTGAGTGATGCGATGTTCAACCTGCCTTCTTCCAATGAAAGTACTTTTGTACTGTCAAGGGCCTATGCAGAAGAAAGATTAGACAAGTCTACACTGGTGCAGCTGAAAGTTGCCTAAGTACGATAAAATCATAATAAAAAAGGGAGCCACTTTATGCGGCTCCCTTTTTTATTATGATTTTATTGCATTAACTTATTTATTATCAATAGTTCCAATTTTAATGGCAGTTTCTTTTTTCTCCGAAGGTTTTGGCAGCCTTTTTATTTCTTCCAGGGAGAAAGTACCCAGGTCAAATAGTGCCGTATCAAACCTCCATTTTTCCTTTGCCATTTTGAACAATGTGCTTTTACTGATCCATACCTGGGGGATATTCCGTGTACTGTCTTTCTGCAAGGCTGCCACCTCAGTGGGTTCATTCGTCCACGGGTTCACTAAAGCAACAGACAACAACAAGGCCGTATCATTTTCCCCTGCAACTGTTGCATATTGCTCGCTGCTACCGGCAAAATGGTAATAATCCTGTGGGGTAGGTTGTTTGATGAAGCTCACTGTCTTCTCATATTCCTTTTCCAACCGTACTTGCCGGTCGTACTCTTTGTACTTGCCCTCCAGGTAATAGAACAGGCAGCCGAGCAGTATCAAAATCGGTCCTATAAATGCAATCAGGCCGGATGCCCATGAATAATGGATATGCTTTAATTGCTGTTCCAGTGTTTCATTTATCTTGTATAATTTCTCGTCATTGCACCGGGCATTCCAGGAAAGTCCAATAGGGAATAATGGTATCCAGTAAAGATGTGCATAGCGCTGTGTTAATTCAAAGTGCTTAATATTTTCAAGGGGAGTGAAGATACCAAGCTCTTCTAATTTAACTGACTTTCTGCAATAGTGGTTGTGTCCAAATACTATTCTCATAGATGTAGGTAGATATAGGTGTTCTACAAGGTAACAAATAACCTTATTTATATATGTTATTTAATTAATTCAATGTTTAGTGAGTGTTATAACAGATGTTGTTTATCATAACTACCCTGCATCTGACTGTGTAGTCCCTGATGTTGCTTTGAAATATGTGCAGGATTTGTTTGTGAGGATAATGTAATCTAACCGGGTCAAAGTCACTATCTATTAATAACTACTCTTCAACCATTTATTTCCTCCTTTTTTCAATTCTCGTTACCTTTAAGGCTCAAGCTATTAATTATGGATCTGTTACAAGAATTAAAAGACAAAGCCGGCCTTACCAATGAGCAGGCACAGAAAACTTTTGAGATACTGAAAGAGTTTGTAAACGGTAAAGTGCCTGTTTTCTTAGCGGGTACTGTAGATAAATGGTTTAAAGATATTGAGAAAAGGGCTGGCGAGAGTAATAAAGAGAATGACTACCTGGAACACTAGTATTATTGATTGATACAAATGTAAAAGCATCCCGGTTGAGAGGATGCTTTTTTTTGGGTAGAAATTTTTCGAGTGTCTGTCTGTGTTGAAGGTTGATAAATGGTAAAGAGTGATGAATTAACCCAAATTTAACGTTCTTAGTTCAATATTCCATCACACTAAAGGGTTAATACTCACTTTTTTGTAAAATAATCTGGCCACCAACGTTATATTAATAAATTAATCTATGGCTAAATAATTAGTTAATAATAACGTAACACTCTTTATTCGGCTAATACGATATTGCTTAAAATATGTATTTTGTTGATAAAAAGTTCGAAGTCTGCTCGCTGATGATCTGATTGAGCAACTTTTTATTCTCTTCTGTTTGTTTTACTGCTACCATTGTACGAATAGAAAATGCTCTCAGTGCATCCGGCACACTTAATGTTCCTTCTGCAGAATCTTTACGGCCGGTAAATGGAAAAATATCTGGTCCGCGCTGACACTGACTGTTGATATTTACCCTGCTTACCTGGTTTACAAGTGGGTCTATCAGTGATGCCAGTTCATCTGCATCGTTAGAGAACAGGCTTACCTGCTGTCCGTGATCTGAATGGATCAGGTATTCTATAGGTGTTTCTATATCATCAAAGGGCAGTACAGGAATTACAGGGCCGAATTGTTCTTCCCTGTATAACTTCATTTTATCGTTTACAGGGTATAACACTGCCGGATATACTAAAGATTCGTACATGAGTCCTCCGTTTTCATTCATCACCTTTGCACCGTTAGCTATTGCATCATCAATACATTCTCTCAGATATACCGGTTTCTGTGGCTCTGGTAATGGCGTAAGGAATACATCTTTTTCCCAGGGCATGCCCAGTTTCAGCTTTCCGATAGCGGCGCTTAATTTCTCCAGGAAAGCATCTGCCACCTTCTTATGTACAAAAATGATTTTAATGGCCGTACAACGCTGTCCATTGAACGATAATGATCCCAGCACACATTCCTTCACTGCAAGGTCCAAATCGGCCTTATCGGTGATAATAGCGGCATTTTTAGCATCAAGTCCGAGGATGGCACGGAGCCTGTTTACTTTCGGATGCATTTTTTTGAGCTGGTTGGCTACTTTGCTGCTGCCTATCAGTGTTAATACGTTGATTTTACCGGATTCCATTAATGGTGCAATGATCACGTTACCACGCCCGTAGATCGTGTTCACTACTCCTTTGGGGAAGCAGGTACGGAAGGCTTCCAGTAATGGATAGTGTAATAATGTACCATGCTTTGGTGGTTTGAACAGGATCGTGTTCCCCATGATCAAAGCGGGAATCAGGGTGGTAAATGTTTCATTCAGCGGATAGTTGAATGGTCCCATACAGAGAACGACGCCCAGTGGCGATCTTCTGATCTGACCTATTATCCCCTGCTCTATTTCAAAACGGCTGGAGTTGCGGTCCAGGTCTTTCAGCGCGTCTATCGTACTGTTAATGTATTCTATCGTTCTGTCGAATTCCTTTATGGAATCTCCATATGATTTTCCTATTTCCCACATGATCAGCTTTACGATCTCGTCTTTCTTTTCAATCATTTTACCAGTGAACTTATCCATGCAGGCGATCCTTTCTGCGATGGGCATAGTTGGCCATTCTCCGCGACCGTCATTATATGCTGATACAGCAGCATCCAGGGCGGTCATTGCTTCATCTGGTCCGCATAAAGGGTAAGAACCGATTACCTTTCTTTTTAACCCTTCCGGTGTTTGTATGCATATAGGCGAAAGAACGGTATGTACATCCCCGTTCCATGGCTTCATTTCTCCTCCGGTCAGGTACTCTCTCTGGTGAACTTCTGCAGATAGTTGATATTGAGCCGGAATGGCATCCGCAGAGGGGAACATATGATGTAGTTGTTCTTCAAAGCTCATGACATAGTTTTTAGTACTGAAAGATAAGAAAAGCAGGATTATCTAAATGTTATAAGATACTATACTACCGGATACTACGTTGCCCGATGCTATATTATTGGATGGTTATTATTCAGGTTCCTACGGAGCCTGTGCCTGTAGACAATATTTATGCACGAAACCCAGACTCCGTTAGAAGTCCCCTATTTGCGATAAACAGGAGATCCCTAACGGAGTCTGGGTTTGATGATATATCGTATTGCGACAAACACTACGCACTAACGGCGCTCATAATGCGGCAAACACAAAGTTCATGGAACTAAAAACTATTTTAGGGCTTCCCTGGCTATCACCAGTTTCTGTATTTCAGATGTGCCTTCCCCGATCGTGCAGAGTTTTGCGTCCCTGTAAAATTTTTCTACAGGGAAGTCCTTCGTGTAGCCATAACCACCAAAGATCTGTACGGCATCATTGGCAGCACGTACAGCCACTTCGGAGGCATAATATTTGGCCATAGCAGCATGTTTGGTAACTTTCTGTCCTAATGTTTTACCAGCTGCGGCCTGCATGGTTAACAGTTCTGCAGCCATTATTTCAGTTGCCATATCTGCCAGCTTAAAGGAGATGCCCTGGAAATTTGATATCGGCTGATCGAACTGGTAACGTTCCTGGGAATATTTGAGGGCTGCTTCATATGCTCCTTTAGCAATACCAAGGGATAAAGCAGCGATAGAGATCCTGCCACCATCCAGTACTTTCATAGACTGAATAAAGCCTTCTCCCGTGTGCCCCAGCATATTACCTGCGGGGATGCGGCAATTATCGAAGATCATCTCTGCTGTTTCAGAGGCTCTCATCCCCAGTTTGTTTTCCTTTTTACCCCCACTGAACCCCGGAGTACCTCTCTCCACGACGAAGGCAGTCATACCATGACTGTCACGCACATCGCCGGTACGGGCAATGACTACTGCCAGGTCTCCGCTTTTACCGTGGGTAATCCAGCATTTTGTGCCATTAAGCACCCATTCATCCCCATCCTGCTGTGCTACACATTTCATGTTCATTGCATCAGAACCGGTGTTAGGTTCTGTTAGTCCCCAGGCACCTATCCATTCTGCGCTGGCCAGTTTAGGCAGGTATTTCTGTTTTTGTTCCTCTGTTCCGAATTGCAGTATATGTCCTGTGCACAAAGAGTTATGTGCGGCAACACTTAAGCCGATGGCTCCGCAGATTTTAGAGATTTCGCTGATGACTGTGACATATTCCAGGTATCCCAATCCGCTGCCACCGTATTGTTCTGGTACGAGTACTCCCATTAAGCCCAGTTCTCCCAGTTGTTTGAATAGTTGCACCGGAAATGTCTGGGTTTCATCCCATTCCAGTACATGTGGTTGAATATGTGTTTTCCCAAAGTCACGGATCACCTGTGTGATCTGTTTCTGCATTTCTGTAGGCTCAAAATTCATAACGGGGGTCTATTTTATTGTTTTGATGTAAGGTTCAAGTTTACGATAAATACTATCATCTACCAATGGTATGCCAAGAAGCTCCTCAGCATGCCTGAAAGGCCCGTTGTTATTGCGATACAACACTATTAACCGCGCCAGTTTGTAGTGTATGTAAGGGTGTTGTGCCAAAGATTTCTCATCCAGCTGGTTGATATCCAGATTTTTTAGTGAAACCGTATCTAATTGCAGAGATGGTTGAATTTTCACAAATGTGGAATCAGGCAAACCGTATGTTTCTCTTATCTGGCTGATGCTGTAAAAGCCGCCAAGTTTATTTCTGAAGCGGATAATACGGCTGGCCAGGGCCGGACCGATACCTGGTAAAGATGTCCAGGCGGCGGAATCAGCACTATTGATACTGATGATTAGTTTTTTTCGCGTATAGATGGTATCTCTCTTCCAGTCTGTTCTCTTCCAGGCAGTTACACCGTATATGCGTGACTGCTTATCCTTTTGCTTAAACTGTTTACGGGGCGTTTCTGCCGGTTTAATCCATCCTTTATCTGTAATGATCTCTCCTTCAGTTACCGGGGGATGGAAATATTCCCACGCAGCAGGTGTGGAAACACAAATACTGATGAATACCAGTAATACTGTAATACCAGTTCTTTCCTGTTTGGAAAAGTTGAAGTATTCCTTCCATAACGTCTGCTTCATGGGTCAACAGTTAAAGGGCGGCAAGTTATGGTATAAATAAAAAAAACGGGGTTAATAAGGCGTTAAAGAATAGCAGCTCTTATGGCAGCTCTATTTCCAGTCCGTCATAAGCCAGGGCCATTCCGGGCGGCAGCTCTTTCATCACTTCATCATGCAGGCCAAGCTGGTGGCTGATATGTGTAAAGTATACCTGGGGAATATTCAGTTCCTGTGCCAGGGCAATAGCTTCTCCCAATGTGAAATGGGAAATATGTTTCTCCATGCGCAATGCATTCAGCACCAGTACCTTGGAACCCCGGATCTTATCCTTCTCCTCTTCGGAGATGAAATTGGCATCCGTTATATAGGTGAAGTCACCAAAACGGAAGCCCAGTACTGGCATCTTATGGTGCATCACCTTTACAGGCATGATAGTAAACCCATTTACATTAAAGGGATCACCATCAATTGTTTTAAGATTTATTTCCGGAATACCCGGGTATTTGTTTTCTGCGAATGCATAGGCAAACTCCCGCATGATTATTTCCTGGGAGAATTCACTGGCATATATATCTATGGATCGCTGCTGGAAATAGTTAAATGCACGGATATCGTCCATTCCAGCGATATGATCTTTATGAGAATGGGTGATCAGCACTGCTTCGAGGTGTTTGACATTTGCTCTCAGCATCTGGTAGCGGAAGTCGGGGGTAGTATCTACTACAATGTTCCCGGCCACCGTTCCGGTAACCATGATACTGCTGCGCAGGCGATTATCCTTTGTATTGATAGAAGTACAAACGCTGCAGCCACAGGCAATTACCGGTACACCCTGAGAAGTACCTGTTCCAAGAAAAGTTATTTTCAATTGTCTGAGGGTTGTGCTGGTGAAGGGTTTTCTTCTTCAGAAGTGTTATCTGAAGAAGATTTTTCTGCGGCTGGTTCTTCAACTGCTGTAGTTGTCGCTTCAGCAGATGCTTTTTCCGCGGCCGCCTCTGCGGTTTTGACAGCTTCTGCGGCGGCCGCTTCAGCCTCTGCCACTTCTTCTGCTGCCTCTGCAGCCTGCAATGCATTCCGGTTTTCCACTATCTGCTTGTATAACTTCAGTGATTCAGGTGTCAGCAGTGTATCATCCAGCTGCATAGTAGATAAGATATCCAGCAGGCTGTTGATACGTCCTTCCAAATTCAGGAATTTATTGATCACCACCACTTTCTTGTGTTCCAGAACACAATAGCCAGAGTTGAATGTGCCTTTTTCAAAACGCAATTCATACTTGATTTCGCTGAAAATCTTTTCCAGACGTGTCAGGTTATTGGGTGTGACTTTAAAGTTCATTCCGCAAAAATACTACTTACTCTTCAATACTACTTACTTGGGTACGGCTTCAGTTTGATAACATCATCTTCGCACTCTTACTTACTTACCATCCTTGCTATAGGTACAATGACCTCTTCCAGGGAAATACCACCATGCTGGAAGGTATTCCGGTAGAAATTAGCAAAGTAGTTGTAGTTATTCGGATAACAGAGATAGCCGTCTTCCTTTGCAAAGATGTAGGAAGAGTTTACGTTTGGCCGGGGTAACCCAGCTTCACGGGGATCGCGGAAAGCCACTACATCTTTGGCTTCGTAGTTCAGGTTACGGCCATGTTTGTAGCGCAGGTTGGTCGTTGTCTGCTTATCCCCTATCACCTTTATAGGTGTTTTCACACGTACATTGCCGTGATCGGTGGCCAGCACTATATTGATTTTCTTATCTGCGATACGTTTTAATGCCTGATGTAAAGGAGAGTGTTCGAACCAGCTGGCAGTGATAGAACGGTAAGAGGCTTCATCTCCTGCCAGTTCTTTCAGTACTTCCATTTCTGTGCGGGCATGACTCAGCATATCCACAAAATTATACACGATCACATTGATGGGATAGGCCATCAGGTTATGAATATTGTTCACCAGGTGCTGCCCGTCGCTATGGGTAGTTACTTTTGTATACGAAAAACGGGTATCCATTTTAAGCCTGTACAGCTGGTCTGCAAAGAATGCTTCCTCATGCAGGTTTTTCCCTCCATCCTCATCATCATTCTTCCATTCTTCCGGGAAGTCATGTTCTATATCTATCGGCAGCATGCCTGCAAAGATGGCATTACGGCTGTATTGAGTAGAGGTAGGTAATATGCTGTAGAAGGTATCCTCATTCACCAGCCTGAAAGATTCCAGGAAGATAGGCATGATAGCCTTCCACTGGTCCAGACGCAGGTTATCTATGATAATAAAGAAATTGGGGACCTCGGGGTCCAGGTTCGGTACTACCTTTTCCTGGAAGACGGTATGAGACATTACTGGCGCGTCTTTGCTTTTGGGACCTACCCAGCTGGCATAGTTACGGCCTATGTATTTGGCAAACTCGGTATTAGCCTCTGCTTTCTGCATATTCAGGACTTCCAGCATCTCAGGACTGTTCGTCTTGGCCATTTCCATCTCCCAGTATACCAGTTTTTTATAGATGTCCATCCATTCATTATGGTCCGGATTGGAACTAAGGGCCATGAAAAGCGTACGGAACTCCTGCTGATAAGCAGTAGTCGTCTTTTCCGCTACCAGGCGTTTGTTGTCGATGATCCTTTTCAGGGATAATAAAACCTGGTTAGGGTTTACCGGTTTTATAAGATAATCGGTGATCTGGGAGCCTATTGCCTCGTCCATCACGTTCTCTGCCTCATTTTTAGTGATCATCACCACCGGGATCTGCTGATCGATCTCTTTGATCTTGGCCAATGTCTCCAGCCCTGTTATCCCCGGCATAGACTCATCCAGCAACACTACATCCACAACTACCGACCTCTCTTTCAGGAATTCAAGCGCATCATAACCGTTGGTCAGTGCAGACACTTTATATCCCTTATTTTCGAGGAACATGATCTGCGATTTCAAAGACTCTATCTCATCATCTACCCAGAGTATATTTATCTGACTCATGTAACTTTGTATATTTTGATATGGTAAATTTTCAGCTCAATCAGCCCAAGTTAACATTCTATTCTGTCAAAAACCGTACTCCATAGCCATTTGAGGCACAATTAATTGTTAAAAAGCACCCGGTATCCTTTATAATATTCAAATATTAGTATTTTTAATCATAAAATTGTCAGAAACGGCCAAAAATGGGAAGATAAATAGGGGAAGTTTCATCCTTCATCGTCTATACATTAGAAAAAGTTACAGATAATAATTCCTTAACGTAGCTTTGTCTAAGCTAAAGGAGAACGGTAAATGGCAGAACGCAAGCGTAAAATTGTAAATGATCCGGTATATGGCTTTATTACGATAGACCATCCACTGATCTTTACTCTTATTTCTCACCCTTACTACCAGCGTTTACGCAGGATCCATCAAATGGCATTAGCCCATCTGGTTTATCCTGGTGCTATGCACACCCGTTTCCATCATAGTATGGGGGCTTATCACCTGATGAGTTGCGCCCTCTCAGAATTAAAAAGTAAGGGGGTAGAGATTACGGAGGAGGAAGATATAGCGGCAAGAATGGCCATTCTCCTGCATGATATTGGCCATGGGCCGTATTCTCACGCACTGGAAAATGGGATTATAGAGGGTGTATCCCATGAAAAGATCAGTCAGTGGCTGATGGAAGAGCTGAACAAGGAAATGGGCGGAGCCCTTAGTCTAACAATAGATATCTTTAACGGGCGTTATCATAAAACCTTTCTGCATCAGCTCGTTTCAAGCCAGCTGGATGTAGACAGGATGGATTACCTGAACAGAGATAGTTTTTATACCGGGGTTTCGGAAGGAGTGATAGGCTATGACCGTATAATAAAGATGCTCACCGTGCATAACGGCGAGCTGATGGTGGAAGAAAAAGGTATTTATTCCATAGAAAAATTCATTGTCGCACGGCGTTTGATGTATTGGCAGGTATACCTCCATAAAACCGTACTGAGTGCGGAAAACATGCTGGTGAACATCCTGAGCAGAGCAAAGGAACTGGCATCAAAGGGAGTACCCCTTTTTGCCTCTCCTGCCCTGCAATATTTTCTATATAATACGATTACTGCTGCTAACTTTGAGGAAGAGCCTACCTGCTTACAGAAGTTCTGTCTGCTGGATGACTACGATATCATGGGCGCCATTAAGGTTTGGGTACAACACGACGATAAAGTGTTGTCATTACTTTGCAATTGGCTTATAAACAGGCATTTATTGAAATGCACCCTTAGCGATGAGGGCTTCGATGCAACAAGGATTCAAAGATTTAAACAGCTTGTAGAAGAGGAATATGGCATCACCGGAAAGGACCTGGATTACTTCGTTTTTACCGGAACAGCCAGTCTGAGCGCATATAACATGAATACAGAGAAGATAAATATTCTTTTTAAAGATGGAACTGTAAAAGATATTTCCTCGATCGAGAATGCACTGGTAAGCCATACACTGGCTATACCCGTAAAAAAATTCTACATTTGTCATCCTAAAATCTAAGCGCCGTTAAAGACAAGGCTTAGATAACTATATTAATTAATAACTATGCAGTTTAGCGCATTACAATTGGCTACCATGTTGGATGGTAAGCTGGAAGGCAACCCGGACGTAAAAGTGAGCAACATCGCCAAGATTGAAGAGGCCGGTGAGGGGATGCTCAGCTTCATTGCGAATCCTAAATATGAAGAGTTCATCTATACCACCAATGCTTCCATACTGATAGTAAATGAGAGTCTGGTAATTGAACGGCCGATAAAATCAACCCTGATAAGGGTGAAGGATGCCTACAGCAGTTTTGCGCTGCTGCTTGAGACATACAAGCAGATGACCAGCAACAAAACCGGTATACAACAGCCATCTCATATTCCTGTGACTGTAAAAACAGGTCAGAACGTCTTCATTGGTGCTTTTGCATACCTGGGAGAAAATGTGGTGCTGGGTAATAATGTAAAGATATACCCTGGCGTATACCTGGGCGATAATGTGACTGTAAATGATGACAGTACCTTATTCCCCGGGGTAAAGGTGTATGATAACTGTGTACTGGGCAAACGTGTGATCCTGCATGCAGGTTGTGTGATTGGCGGCGATGGCTTTGGTTTTGCGCCTCAGCCGGACGGTACTTATAAAAAAGTACCCCAGATCGGTAATGTAATTATCCACGATGATGTTGAGATAGGGGCCAATACCACCATAGACCGGGCTACAATGGGTTCTACCATTATCCGCCAGGGGGTTAAACTGGATAACCTGATACAGGTGGCACACAACGTAGATGTAGATACCAATACCGTTATAGCAGCACAGACCGGTGTATCCGGCAGTACCAAAATCGGCAAAAACTGCGTGATTGGTGGTCAGGTTGGTCTTGTAGGCCATATCCAGCTGGCAGACGGCACTAAGATTAATGCACAGAGCGGTTTATCCAAATCTGTACCGGAACCTAATACCTCTTTAATGGGTTCACCCGCATTTGATTACAAAAGTTCGTTGAAAAGTCAGGCAATTTTTAGAAATTTGCCCGATCTCGAAAAACGTGTGAAGGAACTGGAAGACATGGTAAAACAGCTGCTTTCCGTGCGGGAAGGTGTTTGAAAGGATTTTGTAGGATAAACAGTTATATAAAATATGGAGAATCAACAGTCGCCAAGTCAACATACGATAAAAGCCCCTGTCACAATATCGGGTGTCGGCTTGCACACAGGCGCCCATGTAAACATGACCCTTAAGCCGGCTCCTCCCGGTTCCGGTATTAAATTCCAGCGTATAGATCTGCCGGATCAACCTATAGTGAAAGCCGATGTGGATTACGTAGTAGATACTGCCCGCGGTACTACCCTGGAACACAATGGCGCACGCGTCAGCACTATTGAACACGTAATGGCGGCCCTCGTAGGTACCGGTGTAGATAACGTACTCATCGAGATCAACGGTCCTGAAATTCCTATCATGGATGGTAGTTCACAGCCTTTCGTTACAATTATCGACGAAGTAGGCGTATCCATGCAGGATGCGAAGAAAGTGTATTACTCCATAGATACGAATATCAGTTTCTATGATGATAAGAAGAATGTGGAAATGGTAGCATTACCTGCTATTGATTACCGCATCACTACTTTGATAGATTTTAATTCTCCGGTGCTGGGTACGCAACATGCGAACCTGAACAGTATAGAAGATTTCAAAAAGGAAGTGGCTTCCTGCCGCACCTTTGTATTCCTTCATGAGCTTGAATACCTGATCTCCAATAACCTGATCAAAGGTGGAGATATCAATAATGCCATCGTGATCGTGGATAAACCGGTAAGTGAAGAAGAACTGAAACGCCTGGCTAAAGTATTCGAACGCGAACATATCAGCGTTGAACAACGTGAAGGTATCCTCAATAATATACAGCTGCGTTTCCCTAATGAACCAGCCCGTCACAAACTGCTGGACGTTATCGGAGACCTGGCACTGGTAGGCTACCCTATTAAGGCACATATCATAGCCAACCGCCCGGGACATGCTTCCAACGTGGAGTTTGCCCGTAAAATCAAACAATACATCAAGAAGAACAAGCATATCAAAGATGTGCCTGTATACGATCCTAACAAACCGCCGATCTTTGATCTGCCACGTATTGCAAGGACCTTACCTCACCGCTACCCTATGCTGCTGGTAGATAAGATCATTGATCTGAACGACTCTACAGTAATCGGTATTAAGAATGTAACCTTCAACGAAGGATTTTTTCAGGGTCATTTTCCCAACAATCCGGTGATGCCCGGTGTTTTACAGGTAGAAGCCCTCGCACAATGCGGAGGTATCCTGGCACTGAATACGGTACCTGATCCGGAAAATTATGACACCTACTTCATCAAGATTGACAATTGTAAGTTCAAGCAAAAAGTTTTTCCGGGAGATACGATGATCCTGAAGATGGAATTGCTGAACCCTATACGGAGAGGAATAGTTGAAATGCGCGGAACTGTATTTGTAGGGAACAAGGTAGTTACAGAAGGAGACCTGACAGCTCAAATCATTAAAACAAGAGAAGCTAAACAATAGCAATGATCCATCCGCTAACTTACATTCACCCTGACGCCAAAGTGGCGCCCAATGTAAAAATCGATCCTTTTACTGTAATTCACAAAAATGTTGAGATCGGAGATGGCACCTGGATTGGTTCCAATGTAACCATCATGGATGGTGCCCGGATAGGTAAAAATTGCCGCATATTTCCAGGCTCTGTAATATCTGCTATTCCACAGGATCTTAAATTTGCGGGAGAAGATACTCTTACCGTGATAGGTGATAATACCACTATCAGAGAGTACGTAACCGTAAACAGAGGGACAAAAGACAAACAAAAAACAGTGATCGGCGATAACTGCCTGATCATGGCTTACAGTCACATTGCACACGATTGTGAAGTAGGTAACTACTGCGTATTTTCCAACAATACCACACTTGCCGGACACATTACCGTGGGCGACTACGTTGTACTTGCAGGAATGGTGGCCGTTCAGCAGTTCTGTAAAATAGGCGCTCACGCCTTTGTTACAGGTGGCTCCCTGGTAAGAAAAGACGTTCCTCCTTATGTGAAGGCTGCACGTGAACCATTGTCATATGTGGGCGTGAATTCCGTTGGTCTGAAAAGAAGAGGCTTCTCCCTGGAGAAGATCAATCATATACTGGACCTCTATCGTGTGATCTTTGTAAAAGGATACAAGCTGTCTAAAGCAATCAGTATCATTGAAGCAGAATATCCTGCCACAGATGAAAGAGACGAAATATTGTCCTTCATCCGTGAATCAGGTCGTGGCATCATGAGGGGATATACCTCTCTATCAAATGACGAATGAAGATTATTCTTGAACAGGCAGGTAAGCGTTTCAACTACGACTGGATCTTCCGCCGTGTAACCGCCACCTTCAATGAAGGCGAACGCTACGCTATACTTGGCCCTAATGGTTCAGGGAAATCGACCTTATTACAGGTAATAAGCGGGCATCTTCATCACAATGAAGGGACCGTCTCCTATAACACAATGTCGGGAAAACAGATCCCCCCCGATGAGTTTTTCCGGCATTGTGCCATTGCCGCTCCCTATCTTGAACTGGTAGAGGAGTTTACGCTGGCAGAATCCCTCCAATTCCATTTACAGTTTAAACAATTCATACCTGCAGTGAAACCCAGGGATGCGGTTGGCCTTGTAGGACTGGAAAAGTCTATGCATAAACAGATCCGCTATTTCTCTTCCGGTATGAAACAACGCCTTAAACTGGCCCTCGCCATCTTCTCCGATGTGCCGGTATTATTATTGGATGAACCCTGCACCAACCTCGATGCTGCCGGTACCGCCCTTTATCAGCAACTGATCACCGAATATTGCGGCAACCGGATGGTGATCGTCAGCTCTAATGATGAACAGGAGTATTTCATGTGCCCAAACCGTATCAGTATTCAGGATTATAAAAATGCATAACGGCTAAAATTGTATATTCATCCCCAATTAAAGATGCATATGCAAACTGCCAGTAAAAAAGTAATTAATGGGTGGGCTATGTATGACTGGGCTAACTCAGTATACAACCTTGTGATCACCACCACTTTTTTCCCTATTTATTTCCTCAGTTCTACCAAAGCTCATTTCAACAGCGAACGTATTCCCTTCTTCGGAAAATTCTTTGTAAGCTCGGCATTGTACGACTATGCCATGGCTGCTGCGTTCCTTGTTGCTGCTATCTTCTCTCCTATCCTGTCTTCTATTGCGGATACACGGGGGAATAAAAAAAGATACCTGATAATGTTCACCTGGCTGGGTGGGATCAGCTGCAGCGCCCTGTATTTTTTTAATGGCGCGAACGTAGAATTTGGCGTGATCTTTTTTATCCTCGCTACACTGGGGTACTGCG
>Ga0209148_1000170_pt1 | contig 132641 bp, 112 predicted proteins | sample AraplaCol_mMF_r2_2_FD_184288 | JGI IMG/M metagenome (GOLD analysis project Ga0209148, IMG submission 184288) | Arabidopsis root microbial communities from North Carolina, USA - plate scrape CL_Col_mMF_r2 (SPAdes) (version 2) | ecosystem: Host-associated > Plants > Roots > Endosphere | place...
GTCGAATCGTTCGTCGACGCGGAAGCGAAGGTCAGGTGCAAATTTCAGGTTAACGCGCCGCGCGACTTCGCCGCGCAGGAATTTCTTGTTGCGATCGAGCGCAGTGATGACGAGCTCGGTGTCGCGGCCACCAAGCGGCATCACGTAGATTGTCGCGAGCTTCAGGTCGGGCGACATCCGCACCTCCGGTACGGTGATGATGTGACCTTCGAGGTCCGCATCATGCACACTGCCTTGCGCCAGAATGTCGGCTATCGCGTGGCGAACCTGCTCGCCGACACGCAGCTGGCGCTGCGAGCCGCCGGGCGCGGAACCCTTCTTCTGATGATGCCGTGGCATAGTCGAAAATCACCTCGTCGTGCCCGCGTTTGGGACACGAGCATTGTCATTTGTCCTGTTGAAACGAATGGAGCGTGGATGGCCGGAAAAAATCCGGCCATCGCACTCCCGCAATTTCAGCTCAAAAAGATCCGGGCGCTTCGGTAAGATTTGGACTTACAGGGAGCGCTGGATCGTCTCCACGCGATAACACTCGATCACGTCACCGGCACGCATGTCGTGGTAGTTCTCGAAGGCCATGCCGCATTCCTGACCGGCCTGGACTTCCTTCACTTCGTCCTTGAAGCGCTTGAGCGTCGACAGCTTGCCTTCGTGCACGACGACGTTGTCGCGGATCAGGCGCACATTGGCGCCGCGTTCCACGGTGCCGTCGGTGACGCGGCAGCCGGCAACCTTGCCGACCTTGGAGATATTGAAGATCTCCAGGATCGAGGCATTGCCCAGCATGGTTTCGCGCAAGGTCGGCGCGAGCAGACCGCTCATCGCCTTCTTCACGTCGTCCACGAGGTCGTAGATGATGTTGTAGTAGCGGATCTCGATGCCGTTGCGCTTGGCGGCAGCAGCAGCTTCCTTGTTCGCGCGAACCGAGAAGCCGATGATCGCGGCGTTGAAGCCTTCCGCGAGCGTCACGTCGGATTCCGAGATGCCGCCGACGCCGGCATGCAGGATGCGGGCGGCGACTTCGTCGGTGCCGAGCTTCTCCAGCGAGCCGAGGATCGCTTCCAGCGAGCCCTGAACGTCTGCTTTGATGATCAGCGGGAATTCCTTGCGGCCCGCCGTCTTCAACTGCGACATCATCTGCTCGAGCGAGCCGCGCATGCCTGAGATCGAGGCAGCCGCGTTCTCGCGCTTCTGGTGCGCGCGGTAGCTGGTGACCTGACGGGCGCGGGCTTCGTTCTCGACGACAGCGAGACGATCGCCGGCTTCCGGCGGACCGTTGAACCCGAGCACTTCGACCGGCACCGAGGGGCCGGCTTCCTGCACCGTCTCGCCCTGATCCGAGATCAGCGCGCGGACGCGACCCATCTCGGCGCCGGCGACGATGATGTCACCGACCCGCAGCGTGCCGCGCTGGACCAGCACGGTCGCGACCGGACCACGGCCGCGATCGAGCTTGGCTTCGATCACGGTGCCTTCGGCCGGACGCTCCGAATTGGTCTTGAGGTCGAGGATGTCGGCCTGGAGCGCGATCATCTCGAGCAGCTTGTCGAGATTGGTCTTGTTCTTGGCGGACACTTCGACGTCGACGACTTCGCCGCCGAACGATTCCACCTGCACTTCGTGCTGGAGCAGCTCGGTGCGGACGCGCTCGGGCTTGGCATCGGGCTTGTCGATCTTGTTGATGGCAACGATGATCGGCACCCGTGCCGCCTTGGCGTGGTTGATGGCTTCGACCGTCTGCGGCATGACGCCATCATCGGCCGCAACCACCAGCACGACAATGTCGGTGACCTTGGCGCCGCGGGCGCGCATCGCGGTGAACGCGGCGTGGCCGGGCGTGTCGATGAAGGTGATTTTCTTGCCGCTTTCGGGCGAGAGCACCTGATAGGCGCCGATATGCTGGGTGATGCCGCCGGCTTCGCCCGACACCACGTTGGCATGACGGAGTGCGTCGAGCAGCGAGGTCTTGCCGTGGTCGACGTGGCCCATCACGGTCACCACCGGCGAGCGCGTCTCGGTATCGGTGGAATCGTCGATGGCGTCGAACAGGCCTTCTTCGACGTCGGACGCAGCCACGCGCTTGACGGTGTGGCCGAGCTCTTCGGCGATCAGTTGCGCGGTGTCGGCGTCGATCACGTCGGTGATCTTGTGAATCGCGCCCTGCTTCATCAGCATGCGGATGATTTCCACCGCGCGCTCGGCCATGCGGTTGGCGAGCTCCTGGATGGTGATCGCTTCCGGAATGACCACCTCGCGAATGAGCTTTTCCTTCGGCTCGTTCGAGGCGTGGCCCTTCAGGCGCTGGGTGCGGCGACGGAACGAGGCGATCGAACGCTCGCGCACTTCGTCGGCATTGAGCGCCGTGACGACGGTCAGGCGGCCGCGCTCCTTCTGCGGGCCAGGCTTATGGGTGGGTTTGGGCGCGACCACAGGACGCGCGGCGCCGCCGGGGCCGCGACGGATCTGGCGCGGACCATCGTCCTCGTCCGGACCGGCTGCGACCGCGGGAGCGCGACCCAGTGGGCCGCCTGTCGGCCGTGCCGTGGTCGTTCCGGGGCGCGCGGTCGTTGTTCCCGGGCGCGCGGTGGTCGACGTGTTGGTGCCGGGGCGTGCTGCCGGCGCGCCGGGACGCGGCGCGGGAGCGGCCGGAGCCGCGGCAGCTGCCGGGCGGGGAGCGGACGGCTGCTCGCCTTCGCCAAACCGCTTCTTGGCTTCGGTCTCGGCCTTGCGCTTGGCCTCGTCCTCGTGACGGTGACGCTCTTCCTCAGCCTTGCGGCGGGATTCGGCGGCTTCGCGCTCGGCGCGTTCGGCGGCCTCGCGGACGGCGCGGCGCTGGGCTTCTTCCTCGGCCTGGCGGCGCTCTTCGACTTCGCGAACCTTGGCATCAGCGAGCGCGCTGGCGCGGGCGGAGCGTTCGTCCTCGGTCAGCGTACGCAGCACCACGCCGGAGCCGGAATTGCGCGGCGGCGCCGGGCGTGACGGGGGAGGCGGTGGCGCAGCCGGCGCCGGCTTTGCAACAACCGCGGGGGCCTGCGGCTCAGGGGTGCCATCGACGCGGCGCTTGCCGCGCTTCTCGACAACGACCTGCTTGCTGCGGCCATGGCTGAAGCTCTGGCGCACAGTGCCCGTTTCGACGCGCGGCTTGAGCGATAGCGTCTTGCTCGGAACGCTCAGCTTCTTGTCGTCAGGGGTCTTGGTATCAACCATTCAGCAGTCCTAATCCTGATTTATAGTGTTGTGCGTTTGCCGCACCGTCCTATCGGGTCGTCTTGTCTCTCAGAAATCCTGGCCGGGCTTTTCGGCAGTCTTGTCAGCGTCCGCCATCCGGTATCGGACCAGCATCTGGCTACGTGACAGGAATGACTTGCTCGCCGGGCCCGCGAGCAGGGCAGCATGTATCACATTTGACCGGGTAAGTGCCAAATCCAATTCTATCGATTTCAGGGCGCTGATGACGGGAATCTGCGGTCTGGTACCGCGATTTCCGGCATTTTGCCGTGCCAGCATGTCCAATTTGCGGATTCCGTCCGCGGCCCCGTCGCTGGCGTGAATCAGGACCTCGACCGTGCCTTCCTTCAGGGCGCTCTCGACCTTGCCAAAACCGGCGACGATCTGGCCTGCCTTGGCGGCAATCCCAAGGGCCTCGGTCACGCTCCGAACCAGGAGCGCCTCGATGTCGGCGGGAAGCGTCTGGGGAGTGCGCAGCTCGCGCTTGAAGGCTTTGCTAAATTGGTGACGCCGCACGGCTTCCGCAACCACCTGGCGCGAGGCGGTCACCCACATGCCGCGTCCAGGCAGCTTGCGCTTGAGATCGGGAACTATGTCGCCGGTGGGCGATAGGACGAAGCGGATCAGCTCGTCGATCGGCCGGACCTCGCGGCTGACCGCGCACATGCGCATGGTCGCGGACCTTTCGGCCCGCGGTCCATGGTCAAGTTCGTTGTCAGTGCTGGCAAGCATCCGGGCGACATTCTCCTTCGCCCTTAAGCCGGCTGATCTTCGGCCGCGTCAGCCTCTTCGGCCGGCTTGGCGAGGTCAGCTTCGGTGATCCAGCCGGCCTTGACGCGGGCCTGCATGATCATGGCCTCTGCATCGTCGCGGGAGATGCCGAGGCCGTCGAGCGCGCCAGCAAACTTGGTCTGCTCGCCGCCTTCCTTGCGCTCGGTCCAGCCGACCAGATCGTCGGTGGCGCAGCCGGCCAAGTCCTCGACCGTCTTGATGTCGTTCTCGCCGAACTTCACCAGCATCTTCGAGGTCACGCCGGGCACGTCCTTCACGGCGTCCTCGACGCCCAGTTCCTTGCGGCGGGCTTCGATCTCGGCTTCCTGCTGATCGAGATATTCGCGGGCACGGCTCTGCAGCTCCTGCGCAGTCTCCTCGTCGAAACCCTCGATGCCGGCGAGTTCCTTGAGGTCCACCATCGCGAGTTCCTCGACCGAGGTGAAGCCTTCGGAGGCCAGCAGCTGGCCGACAACCTCGTCGACATTGAGCGATTCCATGAAGACGCGGGTGGAGTTCTCGAAGTCGGCCTGGCGGCGCTCCGATTCCTCCTGCTCGGTCAGGATGTCGATGTCCCAGCCGGTGAGCTGCGAGGCGAGGCGCACGTTCTGGCCGCGGCGGCCGATCGCCAGCGAGAGCTGGTTGTTGGTGTCGGGCACCACGACCTCGATGCGCTCGCGGTCTTCGTCGATGACGACCTTGGACACTTCCGCCGGCGCCAGCGCGTTGACCACGAAGGTCGCGATGTCGGGCGACCACGGAATGATGTCGATCTTCTCGCCCTGCAGCTCGTTCACCACGGCCTGCACGCGCGAGCCGCGCATACCGACGCAGGCGCCGACCGGATCGACCGAGGAATCGCGGGAAATCACGCCGATTTTCGCGCGCGAGCCCGGATCGCGGGCGACCGCCTTGATCTCGACGATGCCGTCATAGATTTCCGGCACTTCCTGCGCGAACAGCTTCGCCATGAACTGCGGATGGGTGCGGGACAGGAAGATCTGCGGACCGCGGGTCTCGCGGCGAACGTCGAAAATGTAGGCACGGACGCGGTCGCCGTTGCGGAACACTTCGCGCGGCAGCATCTCGTCGCGGCGGATGATGGCTTCACCACGGCCGAGATCGACAATCACGCTGCCATATTCGACGCGCTTGACGACGCCGTTGACGATGTCGCCGATTCGGTCCTTGAATTCCTGATATTGCCGGTCACGCTCGGCCTCGCGCACCTTCTGCACGATCACCTGCTTGGCCGACTGCTCGGCGATGCGGCCGTATTCGAGCGGCGGCAGCGTGTCTGCGATGGTGTCGCCGACCTGGGCGCCGGGATTGGCGCGCTGCGCATCGACCAGCGAGATCTGGTTGGAGTGGTTTTCGACCTTGTCGACCACCAGCATGTGGCGCGACAGCCGCAGCTCGCCCTTCTTCGGGTCGATCTCGGCGTGAACGTCAGTCTCGCTGCCGTAACGGGCGCGTGCCGCCTTGGCGATGGCATCTTCCATCGCCGCGATGACGATGCCGCGGTCGATCGATTTCTCGCGGGCGACGGCGTCGGCGATCTGGAGCAATTCAAGTCGATTGGCGCTGACTGCCATGGCTAGTCTCCTTCGTCAGGCTCGATCTCGCCGCGCTGCGCGCGTTCGGCGGCAAGGCGATGTTTCTTCGTATTGGTCGGGGCCGGCTTCTTTTGCTTTTGCGGCTTGGTGTTCTTGGTGATCTTCGCGCTGATCTCGGCGTGCGGCGCCGGCGGCGGCGCGATGCCGAGATCCCGGCGCATCTGGCGCTCTTCGGCCTTGCCGCGGCGCATGGATTCGGCGATCAGCTCATCAGTCAACACCAGACGCGCCTCACCGATGTCTTCCATCGTCAGCAGCACGTCGGCATCGTCACCCGGCTTGGCGTCGTCGCGATGCAGATGCACGCGGTCGCCTTCCACAGGGCCGAGCGTGCCGCGGAACCGCTTGCGGCCCTCATGGGCGACGGCCATCTCGACCTTCACCAGATGACCGGAATAGCGCTCGAAATCAGAGCGGCGCACCAGCGGACGATCGATCCCCGGCGAGGAAATCTCCAGCCGATAGGCGCGGTCGATGGGGTCGGCGACATCCAGCACCGGCGACAGCGCCCGCGAGATCGCCTCGCAATCCTCGAGCTGCATCGAACCGTCAGGCCGCTCGGCCATGATCTGCACGGTGCAGCCGGCCTCGCCCGAAATGCGGATCCGCACCAGGCGGTAGCCCATGCCCTCGAGCACCGGCCCCGCAACCGCAGACACCCGTGCCGCCACGCCCGGCTCGACCACGAGCCTCGGCTCGGCCAGCAACTCGGCATCGGTGGAACCAGTGGTCGGTCCGGTCATATCAGGGGTCAAGGCGCTCGATGGTTAACGCTTGGCTAAGAGATCAAAGCCCGCTTCGGAACTTTCCCGACAGCGTCGGGCCGCATCTTCCGCCAAGCCGCGTTCAGGTAATAAAAAAGAGCGGGTCCTTTCGGGCCCACTCTCACTACGCGGATCGTATGAGAAGATGAATTGGCGCTGGTATAGCCCTTTCCGTCCGCCCGGACAAGGCCCATCGCAGGCGGATGCGGGCTTTTTGCGCCCCAGGGAGCGCGGACGGGCGCCCCGAGAGGCGCCCCGGGGAGCAACGCTTCTTTCACGAAGGGGGCCTAAATTCCTCGATTGTGGAGCGGCTTGAGCTATGGCGCGCCCACGGCGTGCCAGAACCGAGTTGCGTTAAATGACCGTTGCCACGTCGCTCATTCCCGGACTGGACGATATCGTCAAACGCGGCGATCCCCGGCGTCGTGGCGAGATCGCGACCGCCATCTCGGCGCTGTTCTTCCAGGACGCCTCAAATCTTCGCCCCGAGCTCGTCGATCTCTTCGACAATCTCCTGATCGATCTCGTCCCGCATGCCGAGCTTGCCGCGCGCGTCGATCTCGCCGAGCGCTTCTCGCGGCTGGACAATGCGCCGCCTCATCTGGTCGGCCAGCTTGCGCGCGAAAATGAAATCATGGTGGCCGGCCCGGTGCTGCGCCGCTCGTCGGTGCTCGATGAGGCCGCTCTTGTCGAGATCGCGCGGCTGAAAGGCCAGGGCCATCTGCTGGCGATGACCGAGCGGCCGACATTGTCGACCGAGATCACCGACGTGCTGGTCGAGCGCGGCGATCGCGACGTGGTGCGCCGTGCCGCCGGCAATGCCGGCGCGCATTTCTCGCCGGGCGGCTATTCGGAGCTGATCAAGCGCGCGAGCCAGGACGGCGTGCTGACGCTTAAGATCGGCCAGCGTGAGGATCTCTCGGGCGAGCACCTCAGGGAGCTTCTCGACGGCACGCTCGACGTCATCAGGCGTCGCCTGTCCACGGTGGTCAATCCGACCCGTCAGGTCGAGATCAAGCGCGCGATGGCCGCGATTGAGGAAGCCTCGCTGCCGCCGGGGCCGCGGCGCGATTTCTCCGCCGCGCAACGCACGGTGCTCGGTCTGCATCGCGGCGGCCATCTCGGCGAGAGTGCGCTGCTCGGTTTCGCCAAGGCGCACAAATACGAGGAATCAGTCGCCACGCTCTCGGCGATGGCGGGTGTCAGGCTGTCGATCCTCGATCGCCTGATCTCGGGAGATCGCTACGATCCGATTCTGGTCATCGGCCGTGTGCTGAATCTGGGCTGGCCGACGGTGCGCGCGCTGATCCTGATGTGGTACGGGCCGCATCGCACGCCTGCCGATGCCGATCTCGAGCAGGCGCGGATGAACTTCACGCGCCTGATGCCGTCGACCGCCGAGCGCGTCGTCAATTTCTGGCGCAACCGGCAGACGATCTAGAAGCGCTTGAACCTCAGATACGCGGCCTGTCGTCCTTCGCGCGCGGCCTTTCGTCCGTAGCGCGTCATGGTGTAGCCGGCCCAGGGCTGGCGGAAATCATCGGCGCGCTCGGCGAGCCATTGAAAATCCGGCGAACGCGCAAGATGCGACAGCGTCCAGGCGCAGTAATCGTCGATGTCGCAGACGAAGCGGAATTCGCCGCCCGCCTTCAGCACGCGCGCCATTGCAGCGATGGTCCTATCCTGCACGAAACGCCGCTTCCAGTGCCGCCGTTTCGGCCAGGGATCGGGATGGATCAGATCGATCCGCGACAGCGAGGCATCAGGCAGCCAGGCCAGCAGCTCGGCGGCATCGCCTGCGAACAGGCGGATGTTGGCGATGTTGGCGGCTTCGATCTGCGCGAGGATCTTGGCCATGCCGTTGACGTAAGGCTCGCAGCCGATGAAGCCGGTCGTCGGGAAGGTCTGCGCTTCCGCGGCAAGATGCTCGCCGCCGCCGAAGCCGATCTCGAGCCGCACATCCTCCGCTGCGGGATCGAAGATCTCGTTGGCATTCGCCGGCCTTTCTGCCGCAATGTCGAGCGACAGATGCGGCAGCAGCTGATCGACCAGCTCGGCCTGGTGCTGCCTGAGCTTGTGACCCTTGCGCCGTCCGAAGAAGGCGCGCTCGCCGTCGGCGCGATCAGGATCTGATTTGCGTTCGCTCATCGCAGCGTCTGGTACAGGCGATAGAGCAGCCGCGCGCGCGGCTCGAGCGAGGAGACGTAGATCTGCTCATAATGGGTGTGCGCGCCCTTGCCGTCGACGCCGAGCCCGTCGAGCGTGCCGGTGTACGGCGCCGTGAAATTGCCGTCGGAGCCGCCGCCGGTGTGGGTATCGATCAGCTCGAAACCAAGCTCGGCGGCGAGCGTCTTGGCATGTTCGTACAGCGAGGCGCCCGCATTGCCCTTTTCGTAAGGCGGACGGTTGAGCTCGCCGGTGACGGTCACGGTCACGCCTGGTGTCTTTGAAGTCAGCCCGAGGATCTTGCCGACGAACTCGTCCGCGTCGGCGACGCTCGGCACGCGCAAATCGACTTCGGCATAAGCCTCTTCCGGCGTGACATTGGGACGCGTGCCGCCGCGCACCACGCCGACATTGACGGTGACGCCGCGCTTCAGATCGTTCATGCCCTCCAGCGTCTGGATGACGTTGGCGAGCTCGCGCACGGCGCTGCGGCCGTCTTCGGGTCGCGAGCCGGCATGCGCGGGCACACCCTTGATGAACACCTGGAAGCGCCCGACGCCCTTGCGCCCGGTGACGATCTTGCCGCCGTCGCGCGCCGGTTCCGTCACCAGCACGTATTTGGCCTTGCGTCCCTCGTTCTCAATCAGCGCACGCGACGTCGGGCTGCCGATCTCCTCGTCAGAGGTGAACAGATGGGTGATGCCGAGCGGCGGCCGGGTAGGTGCAGCGCAAAGCTCGCGGAATGCGTGATAGGCGATGTAGGCGCCGCCCTTCATGTCGTAGATGCCGGGACCGAACGCGCTGTCGCCTTCGACCTTGAATGGCAGCCGCGCGATGAAGCCCATGGGATGAACGGTGTCGAGATGGCTAAGCACCAGGATACCGGGTCGGTCCTGGCCCCAGGTCGAGCGCACCGCCAGATGATCACCGCAACCATCGACACCGGCGACGCGCTCGAGCGTGACGGGCAGATCGCGATAATGATCGGCAACCATCGAGGTCAGCTTGTTGACCTGCTCGGGCACTTCCGTCGGCGTCTCGATTTCCACCCAGCGGCGGATACCAGCGAGGATAGTTTGGGAATCGAACGAATTGGAGTTCGCCATGGACGTATCTGTGCCTTCGAATCGCATCACTTAAGCGGAGGCAGCGCAAGGTGCGGTCCGCAGATGACGACATAGGCCAGATTTGGCGCAGTCTCAAATCGGAATGAAAAAGCGCCTCAGCGCTTGTCCGGGCCTTCGCGGGCAGCGATCTGTTCGACGAGATCAACGATCGAACGGCGCAGCTTCGAATCGGTGATTCGGGTGAACGCCTTGGTCAAGGCGAGCCCTTCTGATGTCGCGAGGAAGTCTGAGACATAAGAGGGCGATGCGCCTTCGGCGAAGCCGTCGGGTCCGGCCACGCCGCTCGGTCCGCCTTCGAACAGGAACGACACCGGCACCTGCAGAATCTCTGCAATTTGCTGGATGCGGCTCGCGCCGACCCGGTTCGTGCCCTTCTCGTATTTCTGGATCTGCTGGAAAGTCAGGCCCAAAGCTTCACCGAGCTTTTCCTGACTCATGCCCAACATGATGCGGCGCATTCGCACGCGACTGCCGACATATTTGTCAACAGGGTTGGGCGCTTTCGACATTTCCTCAGCCCTCCAAACACCACCGTCGGCGCAACGAAAATATTGCCTCGGGTGCCAGCGACTCAAAACTTCACTTCTGATTGGGGAAACATTGCGGAGAAATTTAGCAATGCACCGCTGTCTTTTGCAGCCAGTGCAGAATGGGGAGCCCGCGTGCAGTCTGTCAACCGTGGGACTACGGTTGTCAAAGGATTCCGGCCGCCTCGCCGGAAATCGCTAGCGATGGCAATCAGGGATGCCGTTTGGCAACACGACGCCGCACCGCCAAAATCACAGCCAGTGCGACGAGCATGGCTGCGGGGATGTCGCCGACCGTCGCATAGATCGTGGGCGGGATTGCGGTCGGCAGATTTGCATCCAGAATGCCTTCGATCCCGAGGCCGAGGCTGGCCACCGTGCGTCCCACCGGATCGATCACGGCCGAGATGCCGGTGTTGGCCGAGCGGACCAGCGGCAGTCCAAGCTCGATGGCGCGCATCCGCGCCTGCTCCAGATGCTGGTACGGACCGGTCGAAATGCCGAACCAGCCGTCATTGGTGAGGTTCACCATCCAGCCCGGGCGCTCGTCGCGCGTGCCGATCTCGCCGGGGAAGATGGCCTCGTAGCAGATCAGCGGCAGCGCGGGCGGTGCACTCGGGACCGGCAGGGCGTGCCGCACCGTACCGGGAATGAAGCCGCCGCGCAGGCGCGTCAGTTGCTCGAAGCCGAGCTTCTCCATGATACCCTGGTACGGAAGATATTCGCCGAACGGCACCAGGTGCAGCTTGTCGTAGACCGCGAGCACGCTGCCGTCGTGGTCGATCACATAGATCGAATTGTAGGCCCGCGTGATCGGCGTGCCCGGTGGCAGATCGGGCGCGCGGACCGAGCCGGTGATCAGCACCGTGCCCTTGGGCAGCAGCTCGGCAATCTCAGCCATCACGTCGGTTTCACGGGTCAGGAAGAACGGAAAGGCTGATTCCGGCCAGATCAGGATGGTGGCGGCGCTCACGCCGGTCGATTGCGGCCCGGAGGCGCGGTCCGACAGCGCCAGATATTTCTTCATCACCTCCGCCTTGGCGGAGTAGTTGAATTTCAGGTCCTGCTGCAGGTTCGGCTGCATCAGGCGCAGCTTGGCACCGGCAACCATCGTGGTCGGATGCAGCGACAGACGGATCGCGCCGAAAACGCCCATGACGACCAGCAGCGCGAGCGCCGCGGCCGGCACGCGCCAGGCGAGCTTGCGGTCGCGCGTGCGGTCGATCAGCACTGCGGGGCTTGCGAAGATCGCGACAGTGAGGAAGGTCATGCCCCACTGGCCGATAAGCGAGGCCGTCTGCGCCAGCGCCAGCGGCTCCGACAGCGCATAGCCGAATGCGTTCCAGGGAAAGCCCGTGAGCGCGTGCCCGCGCAGCCACTCGCCGATCGTGAGGCTTGCGGCGAGCGCGAGAATGCGGGTGGCATCCTTGGTCCAAAGCAGGCGGGCCAGCGCGAAACCGATCGTCGTGAAGATGGAGAGATAGGCCGGAAGACCGAGCACGGCGAACGGCGTCAGCCAGGCGAACACGTCGGCATCGACGAAGAAGGCGATGCCGATCCAGTAGAGGCCGGGGACGAAATAGCCGAGCCCGAACCAATAGCCGGTCAGCGCCGCGGCGGGGACGCCGCCATAGCGTCCGGCACCGGCGCCGTCGATCAGCCAGACCATCACCGGGAAGGTGATGAACAGCACCGGAAAGATGTTGAACGGCGCGAGCGCAAGCACCGAGAGTGCGCCGCATGCCATCGCGAGGAGCGCGCGCTTCCATCCCCAGGTCAGGATGATGGCAAGTGCAATCTGCCTGAAACGCTGGAACGCGGTCACTGCGGGCCGGTCCCGTCGGCAGGTGGCGGGGTGTCGCCGGCCGGCGGTTGGCCGCTGTCGGGCGCAGCCTCGCGGCGGCTTCGCTCGCGCTGGGTGCGTGGTGTGGGGCGTTCTTTCCGGGTCGAGATGCGCAGCCGCTTGACGCGGCGCGGATCGGCATCGAGCACTTCGACCTCGTAATTGCCGGGACCGGAGATCACCTCGCCGCGCACCGGCAGGCGGCCGACGAAGCTGACGAGATAGCCGCCCAGCGTCTCCACTTCCTCGCCGGCCTCGCCGGTGACGAAGTCCTCGCCGATCACGGTGCGGACGTCGTCGAGGCTGGCGCGGGCATCGGCGATGAAGGCGTTGTCGGGCAGCCGCACGATCGACGGCGGCTCGTCGCTGTCATGCTCGTCGTCAATCTCGCCGACGATCTGCTCGACGATGTCCTCGAGCGAAACGAGGCCGTCGCTGCCGCCATATTCGTCGACGACCAGCGCCAGGTGAATGCGCGTCGCCTGCATCTGGGCTAAAAGATCGATCGCCCGCATCGACGGCGGCACGTAGAGCAGCTTGCGGATGATGCGTGCGTCCTGGAGCGGCAACGCCAGATCCACGGCTTTCAGATCGAGCCCGGCCGGCAGCGGCTTCTTGCGCTTGGTCTTGGTGGCCTCCGACACGCGTGCCCGCGCGGTCATGAAGGCGAGCAGATCGCGGATGTGGACGATGCCGACGGGATCGTCCAGCGTCTCGTTGTAGACGACGAGGCGCGAATGGCCCGCGCTCTCGAACCGGTCCATCAGCTCGCCGAGCGGAATGTCGCGCCTCACCGCGATGATGTCGGCACGATGCACCATGACGTCGGCGATGCGGCGCTCATGCAGGCCGAGGATGTTGCGCAGCATGGTGCGCTCGACCGCGGAGAAGCCGGTGTCGTCGGGCGTCGACGCATCGAGCACGACCTGAAGATCGTCGCGCACCGAGCCGGCCTTCCAGCCGAACAGCGTGCGGATGGCGCGCAGCAGCCAGCCTTCCGCCGTCGGGCGCATGACCTCGCCAGGCGTCACGACGGCAGGCAGATTGGCCGTGTTGCGCGGATTGTCGTGAATAGGCTCCGAGTCCGGCATCTCAGTGCGTCCCCGCGCGATCTGCATAGGGATCGGGAATGCCGAGATGAGCCAGGATCTCGGTTTCGAGCGCTTCCATCTCTTCCGCGTCGTCGTGGTTCTCGTGATCGTAGCCGATCAGGTGCAGGAATCCATGCACCGCGAGATGACTCAAATGATGATCGAACGGCTTGTGTTCCTCGTCCGCCTCGCGTCGCATGGTCTCAAAGGCGATCGCGATGTCGCCGAGCATGCGCGGCGCATCGCCCGGCTTCCATTCGCCCTCGGGCTGGAGCGCGGGAAACGACAGCACATTGGTCGGCTTGTCCATGCCGCGCCAGTTGCTGTTGAGCGTGCGGATGCCGGCATCATCGGTCAGCATCACGGCCACTTCGGCGTCCGCGACGTCTTCGTCGACAGATTCGGCCGCGGCGGCGACGGCGCGCTGGATCACGGCTTCGGCGTCAGGCTCGCTCTGCCAGCAATCGGCGACGACGAGGACCTCGGTGATGGGAAGGTTGGGATGTGACATGTCTTTGTTCGGAACGATGAGGCGCTGTGTCAGCGCCCGCTTGGTCCCGCTGTTGTCTCGTCAGGATTTGTTGCCGGCGGGCGGCCGCTGCGGCGAGCCTTCGTAGGCGGCGACGATTCGTGCCACGAGCTCGTGGCGGATCACGTCCTCGGCCTTGAAATGAACTTGCGCGATGCCTTCGACGCCGCTCAGCAGCTTGGTCGCCTCGGCGAGACCCGAGGTCTGGCCGTTCGGCAGGTCGATCTGCGAGGGATCGCCCGTGACGATCATGCGGCTGTTCTCGCCCAAACGAGTGAGGAACATCTTCATCTGCATCGACGTCGTGTTCTGGGCTTCGTCGAGGATGATCGCGGCATTGGTGAGCGTGCGGCCGCGCATGAAGGCGAGCGGCGCGATTTCGATCTCGCCGGTCTGCAGCGCGCGTTCGACGATGCGGGCGTCCATCAGGTCGTAAAGCGCGTCGTAAATCGGACGCAGATACGGATCGACCTTCTCGCGGAGGTCACCGGGCAGGAAGCCGAGCCGCTCGCCGGCTTCCACGGCGGGGCGCGACAGGATGATCTTGTCGACCTCCTTGCGCTCGAACAGCTGCGCGGCGTGCGCGACGGCGAGCCAGGTCTTGCCGGTACCGGCGGGGCCGATGCCGAACACCAGCTCGTGGCGTTTCAGCGCGCGGATGTAGGAATCCTGCGCAGCCGTGCGCGCGCGCACCGGACGCTTGCGCAGATTGATGCTGTCGAAGGCCGACTTCGACGACTTGGCGTCGAACTCGAACAGCGAGCCTTGCGCAATCACGGCGCGGATCGCGCCTTCGACTTCGCCCTGGTCGACGTCCTGGCCCTTCGCGGCGTGAGCGTAAAGCGTCTCCAGCACGCGGCGGGCCGCGTCGCAGCCGTCGCGGGTGCCGCCGATGGTGATGTGGTTGCCCTTGGAGTCGACGACGACGCCGAGCCGGCGCTCGATCTGCGCCAGGTTCTGGCCGTAGGGGCCGACCAGCGCGGATGCGGCGCGGTTGTCGTCGAAGTCGATGACGACCTGGGTCTCGGGCGGAACTTGCATGTCGCGGTCAAATTTGCGGCTGGGAGCGATAGAAGACGAATCCGATGCGCTTTTTGGCAAGGGTTCAGGCTCCAGTGGCGATGGATGATGAAGCGGGCTCGCGCACATGGCGTGGCGTGGCGAGCTCGCCGAGGAAGCTGTAGCGCTCGAGGCTGTCGATCCTGACCGGCAGGATTTGTCCGATGATGTCAGGCGAGGCCATCACATGCGCAGGCTGGAGGAAGGCGGTGCGGCCGACGATCTGGCCGTCCTTGCGCGCGGGACGTTCGAACAGCACGTCGACCGTTGAGCCAATCGCAGCCTTGTTGAAGGCCGATTGCTGGCTGTCGATCAATTCCTGGAGCCGCTCCAATCGCTGGTCCATCTCGGCGGGGGACACCGTCTCCTGCATATCCGCGGCCGGCGTTCCCGGCCGGGCGGAGTATTTGAACGAATACGCCGCAGCGTAACCGATTTGCGTGACAAGCGCGAGGGTCGCGAGAAAATCTTGCTCGCTTTCGCCGGGGAAGCCGACGATAAAATCTGAAGAAAAAGCAATGTCTTGCCGTCCGGTGCGGAAACGATCGATAACACGCCGATAATCATCGGCGGTATGTTTCCGGTTCATGGCGGCAAGAATCCGGTCCGAGCCCGACTGCACCGGCAGGTGCACGAACGGCATCAGGGCATCGAGATCGCGATGGGCTGCGATCAAACTGTCATCGACGTCGCGGGGATGGCTGGTCGAATAGCGCAGTCGGGCGATGCCGGGAATTGTGGCGAGATGCTCGAGCAGCCGGCCGAGCGGCCAGGTTTTTCCGTCAGGCCCCTCGCCATGATAGGCGTTGACGTTCTGCCCGATCAGCGTGAGTTCGCGCACGCCGTTGTCGGCGAGCCGCTTCACGTCATCGACGATCTTCGCCACGGGGCGCGAGACTTCCGAGCCCCGCGTGTAGGGCACGACGCAGAACGTGCAAAACTTGTCGCAGCCTTCCTGCACCGTGACGAAAGCGGAAATACCGCGCGCGCGGATCGCATCAGGCTTGGGCTGGGCCAGAAAGCCGAACTTGTCGGCGGCGGGAAACTCGGTCTCGATCGCGCGGCCTTCGTGGCCGGCGCGCTTCAACAGCTCGGGCAGATGATGATAGCTCTGCGGCCCCACCACGACGTCGACTGTTGGCGCGCGGCGCACGATCTCCTCGCCCTCGGCCTGCGCGACGCAACCGGCAACGGCGATCTGCATGGCGCGGCCCTCGCGCGCGGCCTCGTCCTTAGCGACCCGCAGGCGGCCAAGTTCCGAATAGACCTTTTCGGAGGCCTTCTCGCGGATATGGCAGGTGTTGAGAATGACGAGGTCGGCATCCTCAGCACGATCAGTCTCCACGAATCCTTCCGGAGCCAGCGTGTCCACCATGCGCTGGGCATCGTAGACGTTCATCTGGCAGCCATATGATTTGATGTGCAGCTTGCGCGGCGGCGTCATGGAACCCGAAAATGGAGGTGGAGGACGGTCCTCAGATATAGGCTGGGGCGCCGAAAATCCAGCGAATGGGCGAGCCGAAAGGGCTCATTCGGGGTGGCGAGGTGCGGAATCGCGAGGTCTAGCGCCGGATTCAGCCCGTCAGGGCGTCCGCCGCGACCCGCCGGACCAGTTCGGGCAATTGATGCATATCCGAGAAGGTCAGGTCAGCGCCGGCGCGGCACAGGGTCTCGGCATGGTCGGCGCCGCAATGGCTGCCGCCGCAAAAGCCGAGCACTTTCATCCCGGCCGCCCGTGCGCCGGCAATGCCGGCCAGACTGTCCTCGACCACGACGCAGCGTTCCGGGGGGACGCCCATCTGCCTGGCCGCAAACAGGAACAGGTCCGGTGCCGGCTTGCCGTTTGTCACCTGCGAGGACGAGAAGATGTTGGGCATGAGGCGGTCATAGAGCCCAGTGCTGCCGAGACTCACCTGCATGCGCGGATGCGAGCCGCTCGAGGCCACGCAGACGCGTTGCGTTACGACATTGAGCACGTCGTGGATGCCGCGGATCGCTTCGAGGTCGGCTTCGAACGCGCGAAACAGCTCGTCCTGGAGATCGCCGTGATAGGCCTCGGGCAGCTTGCGGCCGAGCTCGGTTTCGATCTCGAGATTGGCCTGCTTGGTCGAGCGGCCGAGGAAGCGCTCGGACACCTGCTCCGACGTGATCGGATAGCCGTGACGGGTGAGCACATCGGCATGGGCGCGACAGGAGATCACCTCGCTGTCCACGAGCACGCCGTCGCAATCGAAGATGATGAGATCTATCGGCACGAGACTTAGGACGTCGGCTTGTCGTCGTCGAGCGGGACGCAATAGAGCTCGAGCCGGTGGTCGACCAGCTTGTAGCCGAGCTTGCGGGCGATCTCGGCCTGCAGCTTCTCGATCTCCTCCGAGGTAAACTCGATCACCTTGCCGTCGCGCAGATTGATGAGGTGGTCGTGATGGCTGTCGCGCATCGTCTCGTAGCGCGCGCGGCCCTCGCGGAAATCGTGGCGCTCGATGATGCCGGCATCCTCGAACAGTTTCACAGTGCGATAAACGGTCGAGATCGAGATCTTGTCGTCGACGGCGACACAGCGCCGGTACAATTCCTCGACATCGGGGTGATCGACAGCCTCCGCAAGCACGCGCGCGATCACGCGGCGCTGCTCGGTCATGCGCATGCCGGTGGCGGCGCAGCGCGCCTCGATGCCGGTCGCCTTGGATGCCGAAGAAGGTTTAAGTCCGGTCATATCGTGTCCGCCTGACGGGGCGCTTACTGCCATCAATGTTACGACAAGTCACGTCGCATCAGAAGTGCGTTCAATTGTTCCCCGTTCGGCTGCTTATAGTAGCGTTCGCGGCGTCCGACCACCACGAATCCGCCCCTGTCGTAGAGCCGTCGTGCCGGCTGGTTGTTCTCCTCGACCTCCAGAAAGATTGTGCGCACGCCACGTCCGGCGAGGTGACCGAGATGGGTCATCAGCAGCGTGCGGGAGAGGCCGCGGCCGCGGTGGGACTGATCGACCGCGACGGAGAGGATCTCGGCTTCGTCTGCGCCGATCCGCGACACCGCAAAGCCGATGGTTTTGCGGCCGAGGCGCAAGCGATGGACGAGCGTGTTGCGCTCGCTGAGCATGGTCTCGAATTCAGTTTCGCCCCAGCCATGTGCAAAGGAGGCGCCGTGAAGCTGCGCCAGGCGCTGCGCGTCGCGCGCTGACGCTGGCTCGACGGCGGCCGTGCCGCCGCGCCACCATTCCAGAATCGATCTCATCATGAGCTTGCGGCTTGTGCGAGCGGCGGCAGCGCGGCCGGCTTTGCATCGGGTGCTTTCAGATAGAACGGCCGCGCCGGCGTCGTCTCCGGATTTGCCGCCGCGCCGAGCCATGCAACCCAGCTGATGTCGGGTGCTGGCTGTGTGTCGACAGTCACAGGCTGCGGCGCATCCTTCGGCCAGCGCTCGGCGATGATCTTCGCGGCATTGCCGACCAGATGCGGCGCGCCGAACTGCGAGGCCGCGATCGCCTCGTCGATCGGAGCAATGCCAGGCCGTACCAGTTGGCTGCCGTCGCCGCCGACGATCTGGAAATAGACGTGGTCATGCCGCGCATCGATCGCCGAGATAACCGGCGCCGGACCGTTCCGGCCGACGATGGGGGCCGCATAGGCCGACAATGTCGTCAGCCCGACGGCCGGCCGCTGGGCTGCGAGCGCAAGACCGCGTGCCGCCGAAATGCCGACGCGCAAGCCGGTGAAGCTGCCGGGACCGACCGTCACAGCGATGCGATCGAGCGCCGTGAAAGGAAGATCGGCCGACTGCATGACGCGCGCGATCATCGGCATCAGCGCCTCGGCATGGCCGCGCTTCATGAGCGTTTGCTCCTGGGCGAGCAATTCACCGGCATCGGTGTCGAGCACGGCGGCGGCGCAGGCTTCCAGCGCGGTATCGATGGCAAGGATCAGCATCGAATCAGCTTAGTCGGTTCCGGCGCGGTCGAACCAGTCCAAGTTTGATTTCTCGACAGGCGCACGATCGTGCCCCGTAGTTCTACGTCGCCGGGAAAAGCATGCAATCCGAGCTCTCTCGTTTTGATGCGGCCGCATCATTTGCAACCTAAAATACCTCTAAGTAATTGAAATTATTTCAAATTAATACTGCATTAGCAATCAACTGACACCTTTCGATCGCGGAAAAGCGAGTCAACGGCGACTCGGGCGATGCAACATTGGCAGATCAAGCCTCGCACGCTCCGGGCAATTGGAAGGATTTTATTAATGTCTTTTTGGCGGAGCGGCTCTTCAGCGCGCGAGGCTATGGCCCAGGTCACGGCGCTCTCGAAATCCCAGGCGGTCATCGAATTCAATCTCGACGGCACCATCATCACGGCGAACCAGAACTTCCTGGACGCGATGGGCTATCGGCTCGACGAGATCAAGGGCAAGCATCACTCCATGTTCGTCGTGCCGGAAGAGCGCGGCAGTGCCGCCTATCGCGAATTCTGGGCCCGTCTCGGCCGCGGCGAATATCAGTCCGCCGAGTACAAGCGGCTCGGCAAGGGCGGCCGCGAAATCTGGATCCAGGCCTCCTACAATCCGATCATCGACGTAACAGGCAAGCCGGTGAAGGTGGTCAAGTTCGCGACCGACATCACCGCGCGCAAGATCCGCAGTCTTGAGGATGCCGGAAAGATTTCCGCGATCGGCCGCGCGCAAGCCGTGATCGAGTTCAATCTCGACGGCACCATCATCACGGCCAACGAAAACTTCTTAAGCACCGTTGGCTATCGGCTGGATGAGATCCAGGGCCAACATCACAAAATCTTCGTTGGCGCAAGCGAACGCGTTAGCGCGACATATCGCGAGTTCTGGGCGAAGCTCGGACGCGGCGAATTCCAGTCCGGCGAGTTCAAGCGCTTCGGCAAGGGCGGGAAAGAGGTGTGGATCCTCGCCTCCTACAATCCGATCCTCGACGACGCCGGCAAACCGTTCAAGGTGGTGAAGTTCGCCACCGACGTCAGCGCGCAGAAGCTGTCGAACGCGAATTTTGCCGGCCAGATCGAGGCGATCGGAAAATCGCAGGCCGTGATCGAGTTCGACATGGACGGCAAGATCATGACTGCGAACCAAAACTTCCTCGGTGCGCTCGGCTACACGTTGTCCGAGATCGTCGGCCGCCATCACAGCATGTTCGTCGAGGCTGGCGAGCGCGAGAGCGAGGCCTATCGCGCCTTCTGGGCCAGGCTGAACGCGGGTGAATTCCAGTCCGGCGAATATCAGCGCGTCGGCAAGGGTGGCCGGGAGGTCTGGATCCAGGCCTCCTACAATCCGATCCGCGATCTCAACGGCAAGCCGTTCAAGGTGGTGAAATACGCCTCCGACACCACCGCCCAGGTGATCGCGCGCAAGCGCAGCGAGAAGGTGCGCGACATGATGGAATCCGTGGCTGCCGGTGCCGAGGAGCTCAACGCCTCGGTGCGCGAGATCGCGGAAGCGATGACGCGCTCGCGCCAGACGGCATCGACCGCGGTCGATCGAGTCGAGGCGGCTGACCAGCAGGCGCACCGGCTGACCCAGGCGGCGGAGTCCATGAGCACGATCGTGCAGCTGATCGGCAACATCACCGGCCAGATCAATCTGCTGGCGTTGAATGCGACCATCGAATCCGCGCGTGCCGGCGAGGCCGGTCGCGGCTTTGCGGTGGTGGCATCGGAGGTGAAGAACCTCGCCAATCAGGCCAAGCAGGCGGCCGACCGGATCGAGCAGGAGATCGGCAATCTCAACGGCATCTCGGTCGATGTCGTCGGCGCGCTGGACGCAATCAAGAGCGCGATCCAGGGCGTCAGCGAATATGTCGCCTCAACGGCCGCCGCCGTCGAGGAGCAGAGCACAGTGACGCAGGAAATGTCGGCGAGCATGCGCAAGGCGGCGGAAGAGGCTGCGAGCATCGGGCAGGCCGCGTAGCGAGGTCTTGTAGGGTGGGTTAGCGAAGCGTAACCCACCACTTTCGTTGCAACAGAGAAAGACAGTGGTGGGTTACGCCTTCGGCTAACCCACCCTACGCACCGTGCTTACATCGGCCGGACTTCAACCACGTCAGGCACGAAGTGCTTCAGCAAATTCTGAATGCCGTGCTGAAGCGTCGCGGTCGATGACGGGCAGCCGGCGCAGGAACCCTTCATGTTGAGATAGACGATCCCGTCCTTGAAGCCGCGGAAGGTGATGTCGCCGCCGTCATTGGCGACCGCCGGCCGCACCCGCGTCTCGATCAGGTCCTTGATCATGTCCACAGTCTCGGCATCGGCCTCATCGAAGAACTCGTCCTCGTCGTCGAGATCGATGTCGCCCTGCGCGTCGCCGCCGGCGAGCAGCGGCGCGCCCGACATGTAGTGCTCCATGATGGCACCGAGGATCGCGGGCTTGAGCTGCTGCCATTCACCGTTCGCCTTGGTGACGGTGATGAAATCCGATCCATAGAACACGCCGGTGACGCCGGGCACGTCGAACAGCTTTTCCGCGAGCGGCGAGCGGGTTGCGGCTTCGCGGCTCGCAAATTCCATCGGGTTGCCGTCGGAAACGACGCGGCCGGGAATGAACTTCAGCGTGGCGGGATTGGGGGTGGCTTCGGTTTGAATGAACATGGTTTTCTTCAGACGTCGCCGGTTCAAGGCCGGCGCGTGCTCTCTTCCCTAGCAGATGGCGACGGAGAACGCACGATCAAGGGGCGGTGAGGGCGTTTCACCGCCATATCAATGGGTTAGGTGCCAGCTTACCCTCCCCTCGAGGAGACCCCGAGAGGGAGGATGAGAAGTGTCAGCGCCGGCGGATGAAGCCGACGATGTCTTTGGAGAGCTTCATGGTCTCCTCGGCGATGGCGCGAGCCCGGTCGGACCCATCGTTCAGGATAGAGTCGATATGGCCGGGGTCGGCGACCAGACGCTTCATCTCGCCGGCGATCGGCGCGAGTTTTGTCACGCACAGCTCCGCCAGCGCGTTCTTGAAGCTGGAGAACTGGCCGCCGCCGAATTCACGAAGCACGTCGGCCTTCGAGCGGTCGGAGAGCGCAGCGAAAATGCCGACGAGATTGTCGGCCTCGGGGCGCGGCTCCAGGCCCTTCTCTTCGGTCGGCAAGGGCTCCGGATCGGTCTTCGCCTTGCGGATCTTCTGCGCGATGGTGTCGGCGTCGTCGGTCAGATTGATGCGCGAATTGTCCGACGCATCGGACTTCGACATCTTCTTGGTGCCGTCGCGCAAGCTCATCACGCGCGTCGCCGGGCCGGTGATGAAAGGTTCCGGCAACGGGAAGAACAGGCCGTCATTGGCGCCCTGCGCGCGAATGGAATCGCCGAAATCATTGTTGAACTTCTGCGCGATGTCGCGCGAGAGCTCGAGATGCTGCTTCTGGTCCTCGCCCACGGGAACATGGGTGGCGCGGTAAAGCAGAATGTCGGCGGCCATCAGCACCGGATAGTCGAACAGCCCGACCGAGGCGTTCTCGCGGTCCTTGCCGGCCTTCTCCTTGAACTGGGTCATGCGGCCGAGCCAGCCCATGCGCGCGACGCAGTTGAAGATCCAGGCAAGCTCGGCATGGCCGGAGACCTGGCTCTGGTTGAACACGATGTGCTTCTTCGGATCGATGCCGGCGGCGATGAACGCCGCGGTCACCTCGCGGGTGTTGCGCGCGAGCTCGACCGGTCCGCCCCAGACGTCCAGGCCTTGCGTGATCGCGTGCATGTCGACGACGCAATAGATGCAGTTGTGGGTTTGCTGCATCTTCACGAAGTTGACGATCGCGCCGAGGTAGTTGCCGAGGTGCAGATTGCCCGTCGGCTGGACGCCCGAAAAAACCCGTTCAACGAATGGCATGGCCAGTTTTCCTGAGAAGTCGCCGGGCGTCGTTTCCAACAGCGGCGCTGCTCCGTCAAGGGTAATTCGCTAGGCGGGCCGCTTCAGGGCCGCAGCCGCCTCGCGCCAGGAGGCCGCGCCCAGGATTTGCAGGAGCAGGCCGTAGACGGCGATCCCCGCCCCGATCTGAAGGCCCAGCACAATGAAGCGAACGAGGCCGTGGGCCTCTGATGGCGTCAGCCCCGTGGTCAGCCAGAGCAGGGCGCCCATGCCGGCGGCAGCAAGCACGATCCGCGGCAACCGCTTGCGGGCGTCAACATCGACCGAGAAGCCGAATTCGCCGGTGCCTTTCCGGAGCAGCGAGACGGCACTGCTCCAGGCGCCGGCCGCGATGCTCGCAGCGATCCCGCTGGCGCCGAAGACATGCCCGAGCAGGACGGCGAGGGCGACCGCAACCAGAAAGCCTTTGGCGGTCGCGAGCAGCGGCGTCATCGTGTCGCTGCGGGCAAAGAAGGCCGGCGACAGCGCCTTGATCAGCACATGCGCCGGCAGGCCCAGCGCCAGCCACATCAACGCGTGCGCCGTCGCGGTGCTGTCCTCCGTGCCAAAGGCGCCATGCTCGAACAACAGCCGCACGATCGGCTCGGCGAGCACGGCGAGGCCTAGCGTGGCGGGCAGCGCGAGCCCGGCCGCCAGCTCCAACGCGCGTGATTCCGCATGCGCGACGGCCTGGCGGTCATTGCTGCCCACCGCGCGGGTCAATTCCGGCACCAGCACCGTGCCCATGGCGACGCCGACAATGCCGAGCGGCAGCTCGATCAGGCGGTTGGCGAAATAGAGCCAGGACACGGCGGACGGCGTCGCGGAGGCGATGATCGCGCCCGCCACCATCAGCCATTGCGGACCCGAGCTTGCGATCATGCCGGGAATGGCTTTGGCGAAAAACCCGCGCATTTCCTTGTCGAAACTTGCGCGCAACGGCGTCGCCAGCCGCGCGCTTCGCTGCGAGCCCAGCATCACCAATTGCAGCAGGCCGGCGATGCCGACCGTCGCCGCCAGTATCCATGCAGCGAGGCCCGCTTCGGCGTGCCAGACCAGCAGCACCGAAATGGCTGCGATCAAGGCGATGTTGAACAGCAGCGGCGAGAACGCCGTGAGCGCGAATTTCCCTTGTGCGTTGAGCAGCCCCATCAACACCGTGACCGGGCCGGCAAAGGCGAGATAAGGCAGCATCAGCCGCGCATTCTGGACGGCGAGATCGAGCGTGGCGCTGCCGACGAAGCCCGGCGCGATGATCATGATGATCAGCGGCATCATCAGCGCAATGCCGATCGAGACCACGATCAGGGATGCGCTGACCGTGCCAAGCACGCGCCCGGCAAATGCGGAGGCGGCCTCCTCGCCATCGCGCTCACGGACGCGCAGCCAGGCCGGGATCAGGGCTGCATTGAGGGCCCCCTCGCTGAGCAGACGCCGCACCACGTTGACGAGCTGGAACGCGGCCAGAAACGCATCCGCCACGACGCCGGTGCCGAGCAGCGCCGCAATCAGGGAATCGCGGGCAAAGCCGAGCAGCCGTGAGGCCAATGTTCCCGTCGAAACGGTGAGAAAGGAGCGGATCATCAGGCGTACATACCATAGCGTTTTCAAGCGAAGTGGTCCCGGTTCGCGTGAAGAAAACGCGTCAAAGGATAACTTCCGTTGCTTGCCCGCGAAGGCCTGGTCGTGATAGGCCGCGACCCAGATTTCAGGCCGACAGGAAGCGGATTTCTGCGGGTATCGCAATCCGGCAAACAGGATCAAGGTGAATGGCTGACGTGAAATATGACGTTCTCGGCATCGGCAATGCGCTGTTCGATGTGCTGGTCCGGACCGATGAGGCCTTTTTGGTCAAGCACGGCATGACCAAGGGCAGCATGTCCCTGATCGACGAGGCGCGGGCCGCCGCGATTTACAACGACATGGGCCCGGCGACGGAAGTCTCGGGCGGATCTGCCGCCAACACCATCGTCGGCATTGGCAGCCTGGGTGCGGGCGCCGCCTATGTCGGCAAGGTCAAGGACGACCAGATCGGCAAGCTCTATGTCCACGACATCCGCGCCGCCGGTGTCGCGTTCAACACGCCGCCCGCGAAGGATGGCCCCGCCACCGGCTGCTCCTACATCCTGGTCACCGGCGACGGCGAGCGCACCATGAACACCTATCTCGGCGCGGCGCAGGATCTGTCGCCCGCCGATATCGATCCGGCTGAGATCGCGTCCGCGAAAATTGTCTATCTCGAAGGCTATCTCTGGGATCCGCCGGGTGCCAAGGAAGCCTTCCTCAAGGCCTCCAAGATCGCGCATGAGGCCGGCCGCAAGGTGGCGCTGACATTGTCGGACTCCTTCTGCGTCAGCCGCTACCGCGACGAGTTTCTCGGGCTGATGCGGAACGGCACCGCAGACATCGTGTTTGCCAACGAATCCGAGCTGCACTCGCTCTACGAGACCTCAGATTTCGACACCGCGCTGAAGCAGCTGCGCAATGACGTCAAGCTCGGCGTGGTCACCCGCAGCGAAAAGGGCTGCGTGGTGGTGACGCCGACCGACGCGGTTGCAGCGCCGGCCTCGCCGATCACGCAGCTGGTCGACACGACAGGCGCCGGCGATCTGTTCGCGGCGGGCTTCCTCTACGGCCTCTCGCGCGATCTCTCGCACAAGCAGTGCGGCGAGCTCGGCGCGCTTGCCGCCGCCGAAGTGATCCAGCACATCGGCGCCCGCCCGCAAGTGTCGCTGAGGGAGTTGGCCCAGCAGCGCGGGCTCACGGTTTAACTCCGCTGTCATCGCCCGGCCAGTGCGCAATTGCGCACCAGGACCGGGCGATCCAGTACTCCGAGACGCCAGCGGTTTATTGAGAAGCCGCGGCGAACTGGATTCCCCGGTTCCGCGGGGAATGACAGTGTTCGTGTGGCGAGAGCCGTGCTTCCTACGCCGCCTTCTGCCCGCTCCCCGCGTCGAGCCCGGCATAGACACCACGCTCGAAGCCCGCGAACGCCTGCAGGCACTTCGCGTCGGCAAACGGCAAGACCTGCATCAGGATCACGCCGGTGACGTTGCGCGCCGGGTCGATCCAGTAATAGGTGTTGGCGAGTCCGGCCCAGGCGAGGCTGCCGGCGCTGCGGCCCTCCGCAGTCTTGGCGGTGTTGATCATGAAGCTGAGGCCCCATTTCTTCGCCTGGTCCGGATAGAGATCGACGTCGTTGGTGTAGGGCGGGGCCGCCGTCGTCATCTTGGTCATGTTGAGATCGCCCATCTGGTTCTGGCCCATCATGGCGATCGTCTCTGGCTTCAGCACCTGGTTGCCGTTGCCGCGGCCCTTGTTCAGGATCATCTGGGTGAACTTGATGTAGTCGGCCGCGGTCGAGTAGAGGCCGCCGCCACCCATGTGGAATTCCGGGTTCTGCTCGAGCTCGAACGGCATCGCGGCAAGCTGGCCATCCTCGCCGCGGGCATGCATGCCGACGAGGCGCTTGCGCATGTCGTCGCTGATCTTGAAGCCGGTGTCGGACATTCCGAGCGGCGCAAACAGATGGTCGCGCAAGTAAGCATCAAGACGCTTGCCGCTGACGGCTTCCACCGCCTTGCCGACGAAATCGATATTGGTGCCGTATTCCCAGCGCGTGCCGGGATCGGTCATCACAGGCGTCTTCAGCGCCGCGTTCTGGCAGGTGATGATCCCGGGCGTGCCTGTTTTTTCCATGTAGCGCGCGAATTCGCCGTTCCACATGTCGTAGCAGAAGCCCGCCGTGTGGGTCATGAGCTGGCGCAGCGTGATCGCGCTCTTCGCCGGCCGCAGCTTTGGCTCGCCCTTGGCATCAAAACCTTCCAGCACCTGCACCTTGGCGAGGTCGGGCAGCAGTGAACCGATCGGCGCATCAAGCGACAGCTTGCCTTGCTCGACCAGCTGCATCGCGCCGGCAGACGTCACCGCCTTCGTCATCGAGGCGATCCAGAACACGCTGTCTGCCGTCATCGCGTCGGGCTTGGACAGGTCGCGCTTGCCGAACGCGCCCTGATACAGAATTTCGCTGCCGCTGGCGGCGATCGCAACAACGCCGGGAATCTCCTTGGCATCGCTTGTCTTGCGCAGAATCTCGTCGATCTGGGCTTTGCTTTGCATCAGCGTTTCCTCCGGTTTGATTATTGTTGGAAGTGTTTGGATTGTCCTCCCGCAAGGCGCGTGCGGCAAGCGTGACGATATGCACCTTCCGGTCGCGATGTCGTGACTTGACGCTCTGCGCTGCGCGCGGGACGACTGATCTGCAACACTTCTTCACAATCTGCGGTGGATGGCCGCAACAGGCCGTGACCTTGGATGGGCGCTGGCGATATGTTTTCCGGTGTTTGAAGCACTTGAAACATTTTGTGCGTTGCGGCGTTCAGCCTCTGGCCTGATCGGCGGCTGACGTTAGAACTTGATGCAAATTGGCGGCCTCCATCGGTCGCGAGGGGACCTGAAAATGATTTCGACCTGGAGCGAATGGAAGCGCTATCCCCGTCCCGGACGGGGCGAGAATCTGGAAGCGCCGATCTCGCCCGGCATTTACGAGGTGCGGATTGCCGGATCAGGCGCGCTCTATTCGTTCGGCGCGGTCGACAATCTGGCCCAGGCGCTGGCGCTGCTGCCGGTCGGCTCAAAGTCCTGGTTCGGCCGCCGCGATACCTCCGATGCGCCCGATCTCGAATACCGGACCTGCGCAACCTCCTCGAAGGCCAGCGCCAAGGCCGCCGCCGAACGCATGATCGGCCGGCGCGAGACCTATATGAGTGGCGCGGCCTGATCGTCTCCGCAGTATTGGTGCCACACCTCTCCCCGCTGGGGAGAGGTGAAGAACTGACCGCTCCGAGTTTAGCTCCCGGCAGATGTGCGTTGCGGGACGGTGTATTGCGCGCCTGATGTCCCTATATTCCGGGCCAATCGATGACCCGAGGAGCAACGTCATGACCCCGACCGCCGCCGCACGCGCCCAGCACGCCACCGCCAATTTGCGCGACCGGTTGAAGGACCCCTCGCTGTTGAAGGAGGCCTGTTACATCGACGGCGCCTGGGTCGGCACGCCGGTCTTCGCCGTGAACAATCCCGCAACCGGGGTCGAGCTCGCAAAGGTCCCGCAGCTGGGTGCCGACGACACCACCAGGGCGGTCGAGGCCGCGCAGCGCGCGTTTCCGACCTGGGCCAAGCACACCGCCAAGCAGCGCTCCAACATCTTGCGCAAATGGTTCGAGCTGATCATCGCCAACCGCGAGGATCTCGCGCTGATCCTTACCTCCGAGCAAGGCAAGCCGCTGTCGGAGGCGCTCGGCGAGGTCGACATCGGCGCTGCCTATATCGAGTTCTTCGCCGAGGAAGCCCGCCGCGTCTATGGCGAGACCATCCCGACGCAGCGGCCCGATGCGCGGCTGCTCGCGATCAAGCAGCCGATCGGCGTCTGCGGCGCCATCACCCCCTGGAATTTCCCGAACTCGATGATCACGCGAAAGGTCTCGCCGGCGCTGGCCGCGGGCTGCACCGTGGTGCTGAAGCCCGCCAATGAAACGCCGCTGTCGGCTTTGGCGCTGGCGGTGCTCGCCGAGAAAGCCGGCATTCCCAAGGGGGTGCTGAATATCATCACCGGTGACGCGCCGCCGATCGGCAAGGTGCTGTGCGAGCATCCGGCGGTGCGCTTCGTCGGCTTCACCGGCTCGACCGCCGTCGGCAAGATCCTCTACCAGCAGGCCTCGGTCGGCGTGAAGCGGCTCGGCCTCGAGCTCGGCGGCAACGCACCCTTCGTGGTGTTCGACGACGCCGATATCGACGCCGCGGTGGAAGGCGCAATCGTCTCGAAATACCGCAACATGGGTCAGACCTGCGTTTGCGCCAACCGCCTCTACGCCCAGGACAAGATCTACGACGAGTTCGTCAAGAAGCTGTCGGCCAAGGTCGCGACGATGAAGATCGGCGACGGCACGGAAGCCGGCGTCACGCAAGGGCCGCTGATCAACATGAAGGCGGTCGACAAGGTCGAGCGTCACATCGCCGATGCCGTCAAGCGCGGTGCCAAGGTGCTGACCGGCGGCAAGCGCAGCGAGCTCGGCCGCTCCTTCTTCGAGCCGACCGTTCTGGTCGACGTGAAGCCGGACTCGCTGGTGTCGCAGGAAGAAACTTTCGGCCCGCTCGCGCCTGTGATCCGCTTCAAGGACGAGGCGGACGTCGTCGCGATGTGCAACGCCTCGCCGTTCGGTCTTGCCTCCTACTTCTATTCCCGTGATATCGGCCGCGTCTGGCGCGTCGCCGAGGCGCTGGAGTCGGGCATGGTCGGCGTCAACACCGGCCTGATCACGACGGAAGTCGCGCCCTTCGGCGGCGTCAAGGAAAGCGGCTTGGGGCGCGAAGGCTCACGTCACGGCATGGAAGAATATGTCGAGATCAAATATGTGATGATGGCGGGGGTGTAAGTTTGGTCGTCCCGGCGCAGGCCGGGACGACACTGAATTCGTGGTGTTCCGACTGACCTACCGCCGCAGTACCGCGATCGTCCGGTTCGCGAACGTCAGCCGCTCGGCCATGACGGACACGAAATAGGTCAGCAGCTTGTGGCTGAGCGCGGGATCTTCGTCCTTGATCTCATCGAACTGCAGCGTGTTCAGCACGTAGAGCACGCTGTCGACCTCCGCCTGGATCGTCGCGCTGCGCGGCGTCTGCGACACCAGGCCCATTTCGCCGATCGTGGTGTAGCGGCCGAGGCTGCGCACGCGTGTGGTGCGGTCTTCCTCGGCCGGCACCATGATGCCGACGCGCCCGTCGAGAATGAAGTGCATGGAGTCGGCGGGATCGCCGGCCTGCACGATGATTTCGCCGGCCTCGACCTCGAGGCGGTGGCAGCGGCGGATCAGCTCGTCGGCGTCGTGCTCGCTGTCGAGAATGCCCGTGAACCAGTCGCGCAGACTGGCTTCTTCCTGCGCCAGGCCCTGGTGCTGCGCGATGAGCTCGTTCTCGCACCATTCCAGCGCACGATCGAGCTCGGGAATGATGGCGACGCCGTCGCCGATGAAATCGCCGGAGCGCAGCACCTTCTCGGCCGCGGCCGACAGGTGCACCAGGATCAGCTCGACGCCCAGATCGGCCGCGCTGCGCTTGATCTGCGCAAAGCTGTAGGCCGCGGATGAATCGACCCCGGTGACGAGCTTGAAATCGAACAGCAGATAGCGGCACTCCGGGCGTTCGTGCAGCAGCCGCTTGACGTGCTGGTAGAGCCGGTTGGCGGATCCGAAGAACAGATAGCTCTGAAGGTTGAGACCCTGGATCTTGCCGCCATGGGCCAGCAGCACCTCCTGGTCGTCGCGCGAGCGGTCGAGCGAGGACCGATATTCCGAACCGTCAAAACTGTACTTGATCGATTCCACCCGCGCGGCGCTGAACGCAAAGGTCGCGCAGCCGATGATCACGCCGATCAGGATGCCCGGCACGAAGCCCCAGACGACGATGATCGCGATGATGGCGATCAGCGACAGATATTCGAGCCGGGACAGCCGCTTGCGCGATTCGATGATCCATTTGTGCAGCTGGTCGGCGCCGAGATAGAGCAAGAGGCCGCCGAGCACGAATTTTGGCATGAAGCCGAGCAGCTCCGGCGCGACCGCGAGCATCAGCAGCGAGATGGCTGCGACCGTGAGGCCGGACAGGCGTCCGCGTCCGCCGCTCGAGAAATTGAGGATCGAGCGGCTGACCGAAATGCAGCCGGCATAGCCGCCGAGTGCGCCGGTCAGCATGTTGGCGGCGCCGGTGACGTTCAGCTCGCGTTCCAGATTGGCCTCGCGATGCACCGCGACTTCGATGCCGGTGGTGTTGAACAGCGTGCTGGAGGCGGTGACGAAGATGACGGCGACGAGGTTGCCGAGCAGGTCGGGCACCGCGAACCAGGGATATTGGACGAAGCCGTCGATGTGCCAGGGCACCATGAACGCCGCCGCCGGCGGCGGCTGGAATGTCCAGCCCATGGCGCGGGCCTGGTCGAGCGAGACGCCCGTGACCCAGAATGCCAGATGCGCCGTCAGCATGCCGCCGATCAGGATGATCGGCAATCCAAACGGGCTGCGCGAGCGATGCCAGGTCAGGTACAGCACCAGCGCCATCGCGCAGGCCGCGCCGAGCTCCGACAGCGTGACGCCGTTGATGAAGCGCAGCAGCGTCGTCAATTGCACGGGATGACCGGTGATCACCCGGATCGCGCCCATCACGATCAGCAGCCCGGTGGCGCCGAGGAAGCCGCCGACCACGGGATAGGGCACGTAGCGGATGGCGCGGCCCATCCGCGTCAGGCCCAGCCCGCACAGCACGACGCCGGTCAGCACGGTCGACAGGCCGAGCGTGATCAGGACCGGGGAGAGCAGGGGTGCCGAGACGTTGGCCGCTTCGATGCGCTCGACCAGCGAGGCCGCCAGGATTCCGGTGACGGCCGCGGTCGAGCTGTCGGGGGCGGCGATCGCGAAGGGCAGCGAGCTGCCAAGCCCGATCACGAGTGCGAACACGGCCGAGCTGACAAAGGTCGCAGCGATACCGTAGGAGAGATAAGGCGACAGCGGGCCGGCAAAGATCAGCAGCGAATAGGACAGGCCGAACGTCACGGTGAGGACGCTCGCCGCACCGCCTCCCAGTATATCATTCAGTGCACGCTTGACGGACGGGCTGATCCCCTCGACCGGACCAAAGCCAATTGCCGGATCTGTCACGTCCTGAAACTCGCTCATGAAAATTCTCGTCCGGAGAGGTAGACGAGTGCGAGCCTAGCGCAACAGGATTCTTGCAAGTATGAGATAGCCGACAGTTCAGCGGAGGTCCGCGTGTGAACGGTCAATCATATGGTGGAGGGGGAAAACCGAAATCCTCCCGATGTCGTCCTGGCGAAAGCCAGGACCCATTACCCAGGGAGGAGTTTGGCGATGATTGGTCGTTCGGGATTAGCATGGTCCGCGACCGAGCGACCTCGCGGTATGGGTCCTGGCTTTCGCCAGGACGACAATAAATAGCCGGGCTAAATCTTCAGCTCTTTCCCCGTCACCCGCCGATACGCTTCCAGATATCGCTTGCTCGTTGCATCCACCACGCTCGCGGGCAGCGGCGGCGGCGGGGCGTCGCCGTTCCAGCGGCCGGCGCGGCGCTCGGCGTCGAGATAGTCGCGCAACGGCTGCTTGTCGAAGCTCGCCTGCGGCTGGCCGGGCTTGTAGGCATCGACCGCCCAGAAGCGCGATGAGTCCGGCGTCATGACTTCGTCGATCAGGATGATGCGGCCGTCCTTATCGCGGCCGAACTCGAACTTGGTGTCGGCGATGATGATGCCCTGCTCGCGCGCCAGCTCCTCGCCGAGCGTGTAGATCGCGCGCGTCATGCTCTCGAGCGTATAGGCGACATCGTCGCCGACCACCGATCGCATCTTCGCGATGGTGATGTTCTCGTCATGGCCGGTCTCGGCCTTGGTCGCCGGGCTGAAGATCGAGGGCTCGAGCTTCTCGCTCTCGACGAGGCCCGCTTTCAGCCTCTCGCCCGCCAGCGTGCCGCTCGCTGCATATTCCTTCCACGCCGAGCCCGAGAGATAGCCGCGGATCACGCATTCGATCGGAAATACGGTGGTGCGGCGCGACAGCATGGCGCGGCCGAGGATCTCGGCACGATGCGGCTGCAATGCCGGGACGGCCGCGATGATCTCGTCGGTGTCGGCGCTGATCATGTGATGCGGCACGATGCCTTCGAGCTTGTTGAACCAGTATGCGCTGATCTGCGTCAGCACCGCGCCCTTCATCGGGATGGTCTCGCCCATCACGACGTCGAAGGCGCTGATACGGTCGGTGGTGAGGAGCAGCAGCCGGTCGTCGTCGACGGCGTAGATATCGCGCACCTTGCCGCGGCCGATCTTGGTCAGGGGCAGGTCGCTGGAGAGCATGGTGGTCATCGCAAGGCTTTCGTAGATTTGGCCTTCAGGAAATAAGTCCGACCGCGCCCGATGGCACGGCCGGGCACCGGATTAGCCTATTCCGGCAGCGGAATGAACTCATGTTCCTGCGGAACCGCGGCGAAGCGGCCGGTTTTCCAGTCCTGCTTGGCCTGCTCGATCCGCTCCTTGCTGGAAGAGACGAAATTCCACCAGATGTGGCGCGGGCCTTCCAGTGCATCGCCACCGAGAAACATCATCCGCGTCGCCTTCAGCGCTTTCACGGTGATGCGGTCGCCGGGCCGAAAGATCAGCAGTCGCGGCCCTTCGTAGCGCTCATGGGCGATCTCGACCTCGCCGTCGACCACATAGATCGCGCGCTCCTCATGGTCGGGGTCGAGCGGTACGGTCGCGCCGGCAACGGCCGTGACCTCGGTGTAGAACCACGGCGAGACCATCTTCACCGGCGAGGTGATGCCGAAGGCAGATCCGGCGATCACGCGCGCGGTAAAATCGCGTTCGGAGATCATCGGCAGATCGCCTGCCGCGTAATGCTGGAACGAGGGATCGATCTCCTCGGAGCCTTCAGGCAGCGCGATCCAGCTTTGCAGGCCGAGCATCTTCTGCCCCGAGGCGCGCTGCGCATCCGGCGTGCGCTCGGAATGGGCGATACCGCGGCCCGCGGTCATCAGATTCATCGCACCGGGTGCGATCTCCTGCACGTTGCCCTCGCTGTCGCGATGCATGATGGAGCCGTCGAACAGATAGGTGACGGTGGCAAGCCCGATATGCGGATGCGGCCGCACGTCCATGCCCTTGCCCGAGACGAATTGCACCGGGCCGAAATGATCGAAGAAGATGAAGGGGCCGACCATCTGCCGCTTGCCATGCGGCAGCGCGCGCCGCACCTCGAACCCGTCGCCGAGATCGCGGGTGCGCGGCACGATGACGAGATCGAGCGCATCGCAGGACATGGGATCGCCGAGCACGGGATCGTTGGAGGGTTGCCAGCTCATGGTGGACTCCTTTTTCTTGGTGGCAGGATCGTAGCAGGATTTGTCGTCGTCGTCGCGACAAAGGCCGGCCACATACTCCGCTGTCATGCCCCGCGACCCGGCTATACCAAGGCTTCGCCGAGGTTTCGGTCTCGGGCGCGCCGAAGCTTTAGCGTAGGCGGCAAGCGGGGCATCCAGTACGCCGCGGCACCTCGATTCCGTCACAACCGTCTCGGCGTACTGGATCGCCCGGTCGAGCGGGGCGATGACAGTCGTGAGTGAGGTGCTAACCCTGGTCAATCGATCGTCCTTGAAAAAGCCGGCGCAACAAACGATGTTCGGCTGATGTCAACCGCGACCGATCGCTTCGTCAGATGACCCTTGCCACCCTCGATCTCGCCTTTCGTGCGGCCAGCGTTGCGCTGCTGCTGATGCTGGCGGTGTCGCTGCTGCATGATTATCGCAATGTGCTGGCGGCCCGCCTGGGTGCGGCCTTCGTGCTCGGCTCGGTTGCGCATGCGATCAGCTATTCGCTGGATGTCACGTCGCGGGTCCCGCTCTGGCATGCACCGCTGATCGCGGTATCGACCGGCACCATCGTGGTGTTCTGGCTGTTCACGCGCGCCCTGTTCGATGACGAGTTTCGCCTGCGCTGGTGGCACGGATTGATCTGGGCGCTGGTGACGGCCTACAGCTTCGCGGGCTGCGTCTGGATCGCACCGAGCGGCCATGTGCGGTTCTCGGTGACGATGGTCAATCTGATCGTGCTCGGCTTCATCGCGCTTGCGGTCGGGCAGATGATCGCCTCCTGGCCAACGGACCTGGTCGAGCGCCGCCGCCGCGTTCGCGTCTTCATCGTCTGCGCCATCGCGCTCTATGGCGGGCTGAACGCGGTGCTCCAAATTGCCGCCGCCGGTTATCATGTCGGCGACGTCGCCGAAACCATCAATGCTGGCGCGCTCACCTGCACCGTCGCGGCGATCGTCTATGCCATGATGCGTGTTGACGGGGCGGATCTGTTTCCGACAGCCGTGGAGCCCGCGCCGCCAATCGTTTTCAGTCAGCCCGCGGCCGATGACGCCGCCGATCAAAAGCTGATCGACGCCCTGATGCGGCTGATGGCGGACGAGCGGATCTATCGCCAGGAGAACATCACCATCGGCGTGCTCGCAGGCCGGCTGAAGATCCCGGAATACCGGTTGCGGCGGCTGATCAACCAGCGGCTCGGCTATCGCAACTTCAATGTGTTCCTGAACAACCACCGCATCGAGGAAGCCAAGGCGGCGCTGGCCGATCCCACCCAGGCCGAGGTTCCCGTCATCACCATCGCGATGGACGCCGGCTTCCAGTCCCTCGGACCGTTCAACCGCGCCTTCAAGGCGGTGACCGGGGTAACGCCGACCGAATACCGCCGCCTCAAGGCCGATGCGGCCTAGATTTCAGGCCTTTGAAATCACGTAAGAATTCCAGAATCAATCAGCCCCCGATCAGTTTCGGCGAGGCCGATTTCCAAATCCGGCGAGCGCGGTTCGCCCGCATCAGGCTTCCTCCCTGGCACACGTCCCATAGCCGGAGAAAGCCCGTGACCCGCCGCCGCAAAATCCTCCTTCTCACCACTGCCATTGCCTGTGCCGGCCTCGCCTTCGGCGCGGCGCGGGCCCGTGACGTGCCCAAAATTGCCACCGGCTTCGTTGCCCACACGCTCTGCTCGGAGACGTTCGTCTCCGGCCTCGATCCCCAACGCGACCTCGTCGAGACCACCGACGCGATGCCGGGCGCGGATCTGCTGACCTGGGCGATGAATTCGCAGATCGACCGCGCCCGCAAGGACGTCACGGTGTCCCTGTTCGGCATCGGCCGCAGCCACGCCGTCTATCGCGACGGGCTCGGCTGTACGCTCGAGCACGGCGAGGGGCTCGCCGATGTCGCATTGCCGTCCAGCGACAAGCAGCCTACGTTGCTGCCCGAGAGCGCAGGTCCTGAAATCGTCGCTCCGCAAAGCGAGGGCCTGTCCGCCGCGCTCGACCGCGCCTTCGCTGAACCCGCGCAGCCGCCTTATCGCCGCACCCGCGCGGTCGTCGTCATGAAGGCCGGCCGCATCATCGCCGAGCGCTACGCCGACGGTATCGGGCCGCAGACGCAACTGCTCGGCTTCTCCATGACGAAGTCGGTGATGTCGGCGCTATCGGGCATCCTCGTGCGCCAGGGCAAGCTGAAGCTCGACGGTCCTGCGCCTGTTGCCGCCTGGCAGAGTCCTGATGATCCGCGTCATGCCATTACCGTCGACCAGTTGCTGCGCCACACCGCCGGCATTGCGCTCGGCAGCTCGTTGGAGGCCAAGCTTGGCTCCGTGCTCGAACCGGTCAACACCATGAAATACGCCGCCGATGACATGGCAAGCTTCGCCGAGCGCGTGCCGCTCGCCACCGCGCCGGGGACGGAGTGGAACTATCACGACGGCAACTACCTGATCCTGGCGCAGCTGATCCGCAACGCCGCCGGCGGCAAGCCGGCCGACGCGCTCGCCTTCGCGCGCCGCGAATTGTTCGCGCCGCTCGGCATGAACAACGTCACGCTGCAGCTCGATGCTTCAGGCACGATCGAGGGCTCCGGCGAGATGATGGCCTCCGCACGCGACTGGGCGCGGTTCGGCCAGCTCTATCTCAATGACGGCGTCGTCGGCGGCAAGCGTATCCTGCCGGAGGGCTGGGTGAACTACTCGGCGTCCGCCACGCCAAACGCCTGGGTCGGCATCGGCGCCGGCTTCTGGACCAACCAGGGCGACAGCTTTGGTGCAAAGGTTCGCATCAGGCACGGCTGGCCGCGCGATGCGTTCTTCGCCAAGGGCACGATCGGGCAGTACACGATCGTCATTCCCTCGGAAAAGCTCGTCATCGTGCGCCTCGGCCGCTCGCCGAACTTCCCGCCGGATGCGGACGGCGTGTTCGATCTGGTGCGCGATGTCGTGGCTGTCGCGCGCGAGCAGGGGAAGTTGGCGGGCGCGAATTAGGCCGCTACTGCCTGCCCAGCTCCGTCGCCGACGCCACGCGATCGAACCGCTCCAGCGTCATGATCGCGTCGGCGAACTTGTCGGCCCGTGCATTCAGCACGGGCCGCGCCAGCGTCAGAAATTTCTGCTGCATCGCCTGCGTGTCCGGGAACGAATTCGGCTCTCCGGACGGATCGGCATAGAGCCGCTCATGCACGCCGTCTTCAGTGGTGATGCTGACGCGGGCGCCGAACGGATGGGTGCGACCGATCTCGAGCCGGTCGTCCTGCACCACGTCGAACTTGTCGGCGAGCGCGTCGATCGCGGCATCGCCGAGCCTGGCGTAATCGTCCCAGCCGAACGAGCCCTGGTCGAGCGCGAGCGCGCCGGTGAAGAACATCGAGAACTGGCCGCCGACGATCGAGGTCGGATGCCGCTTGGTGGCGGCATCGCCGGTCAGCGTGATACCGTTGCGATGCAGGCCGATCTCGACGCGCTTGACCTGGTCGGGCGTCAGATTGTGCTCGCGCCGCATCGCGATCAGCGCATCGATTGCGGCATGGGTGTAGCGGCAGCTCGGATAAGGCTTCACGCCGATCTTCATGGTCTCATAGGTCTTGCCGAGGCCTGCCACCGCCTTGTCGGGATGCGCGTCGTCGGTGTAACCGGCCAGCAGGCCGTGCTTGCCTTCGACCGATTCCGTCGCGCCGACGAAATCGTTGCGCGCCAAGGTCGCTGCGATCACGCCATTCATCGCGGCGGCGCCGACCTGGTAGCGCTTGTTCCAGGCGCCGTTGACAAGGAATTGCAGCGAGCCCGCGGCCTGGCTGCCGGCGACGCCGAACGCGGCGATGATCTGCGGCTCGGCGAGGCCGAACAGCTTTGCCGCCGCCGCTGCCGCGCCATAGGTGCCGGCGGTCGCCGTCGGATGGAAGCCGCGCGCATAATGCGAGGTCGGATCGAGCGCGTTGCCGAGCCGGCAGCAGACCTCATAGCCCGCGACAACAGCGGTCAGCACATCGCGGCCGGAGGCGCCGACCATCTCGCCGACGGCGAAGGCGGCGGGAACCACCGGCGCGCTCGGATGCAGCGAGGAATCCGCATGGGTATCGTCGAAATCGAGGGAATGGCCGAGCGCCCCGTTGAGCAGCGCCGCGACCGCCGGTGTCCAGGTCTTGCTGTCGCCGAACACGGTGGAGTCGCCCTTGGTATCGAGCGACAGCGCTTCCAGCATCTTCAGCAGCGACGGGGTGGATTCGGCCTCGGACCTCGCCCGGATGGCGCTGCCCAGAAAATCCAGCGTCAGCACCTTGGCGCGATCCAGCACCTCCGCCGGAATATCGGCGAATTTCAGCCTGGCGACATAGGCGGCGAGCGTTGCGGTTTCGTGGGCCATCGTGTTTCCTCGTTTTGGCCGGCAAGTTAGGCGGGCTGATTTTGCCTTTCAAGCGGCCTTGGGGCCGCGGGCATCAGCTATGCTTTTGGCTGGTGCGATGGGATCGGAGCGGGACGTGTGACGATGATTTCAGCAAGTGAGCTGTTCGACCGGGTCTGGTCGCGCAGGACGCAATTGGGGCTGGCGGTCCGGGTCACCGTCGCGGCCACCGGCGCCTATGCGCTCGCCACCGCGCTGCATCTGATGTTGCCGCTCTGGGCCGTGCTGACGTCGATCATCGTGACCCAGATGAGCGTCGGCCGCTCGCTGAAGGCGACGCGCGACTACATGCTCGGCACGATCGGCGGCGCCATCTATGGCGGCGCGATTGCGATCCTGATTCCCTATTCCAGCGAGCTCGGCCTGCTGGGCTTGCTGGTGCTGGCGGTCGCACCGCTTTCCTTTCTCGCAGCGCTCTATCCGAATCTGAGCTCGGCGACGGTGACGGCCGTGATCGTGCTGGTGCTGCCGTCGATGCATCATGCCGATCCCATGGCTTCGGCGATCGACCGCGTCTGCGAGGTCTCGGTCGGTGCGGTGACGGGACTGCTGGTGTCCTTCCTGGTGCTGCCCTCGCGCGCGGTGCGGCAGATCCGCGCCAGCGCGGCGAAACTGCTCGAGCTGATCGCGGAAGCCTTCAGCGAATTGCTCGCAGGCCTCACGCGCGGCCGCGACAACGATGCGCTGCATCGGATCCAGGACGGCATCGGCACCGCCATGGTGGGCATGAACACCATCGGCGCTGAGGCCGAGCGCGAGCGTTCGGCGCGGCTGTCGAGCGGTCCGGACACCGGGCCACTGCTACGCACGATCCTGCGGCTGCGCCACGACGTCGTGATGATCGGCCGCGCCACCGTGGTGCCGCTTCCGGTCGAGGTCCAGGTCAGGCTCGCTAGTCCCCTCGCAGAGGTGAGCGCGGCAATTCTGCGTTTCCTGAAATCGGCCGCCGAGGCCCTGCGCGAGGGCGGCGGCGCGCCGCCGATCCACCCCGTGCACGTCGCGCTTCAGCATTATTCCGAGGCCGTCGCCGCGGTGCGCCAGGATGGATTGATCCGCGGCCACACCAGCGACACCGCCGAGCGCTTCTTCGCACTCGGCTTCTCGCTGGAGCAGATGCACCAGAATCTCTGCGATCTCGACCGCGTCGTCGGCGAATGGTCGGAGGCGGCGGCGGATGGACCGGTGAAGGTGGCGGAATGATGCTAGCGCTTCGCGAGGCCCTTGCCCTGCAAGCGCCAGAGCAGCAGGTCGATGCGGTCCTGGCCGAAGAACGGCTCGTTCTCGAACACGAAGGTCGGCACGCCCCAATGGCCTGAGGCCGCGTGATCCTTCTCGTTCTCCGTGATTACCTGCTCGTAGCGATCGGGATCGGCGCTGATCGCGGCATCCATCGCGGCGAGATCGAAGCCGGCTTTCTCTGCGGCGCGGGCAAGGTGATCGCCCTCGTTCCAGCCCGCGACCGAACCATCCCACAGCACAGGCGCGATCGCGGCGGTGAAGGCAAGCGAGCGATCTTCGAGCTGCGCCATCGCGCCGAGGCGCGTCAGACGATGGATATAGGGCTGCTCGGCCGCGACATCGAACGTCGTCTTGTCCTGAACGATCGGGTCGGGCCGCGGAAAGCGGAACGGAATGCCCTCGTGCTGCGCCACGCGCGTGCTGTCCAGCACCACATAGCGGATGAAATTCGGGCTGGCCTTCTTGAAGAAGCCGGGTATGCGCACCGCGATCGGATAGACCGGCCGCAGGTTCACCGCGAGATCATACTCCGCGACCAGCTTCAGCGTCTTCGGCAGCGCCAGATAGCTGAAGGGGCTGCGAAAGGAAAAGAACAGGTCGACGGACAGCGTCATCGTGCCGGCTCCGCGATGTCTCCCATCATGCTGCGAGCGACGAGCTTGTGGAACGGCACGATCAGCGCGAGGTAGGTCCGCCCGAGCAGATTGTTGGTCCGCACGATCGTGGTCAATGTCACCCGTCGGTCCGCCGCGTCGCCGCCGACGTCGACCACGACGCGGAAATCGAGATGGTAGTCGTCAAACCCGGCGATCAACCGCTCCGGCGTTTCGCTCAGCACCGGAAACAGGCCGATCATCCCGTGCGGAGCCGGGGCGCCCTCGCCCGACGTCTTCAGTCCGAGGGGTTTTACCAGAATGTTGCGCAAGCGCGTCAGCGCATCGACCCAGCGCGGCCCGTGCACCACCATTCTTGTGCAGGCCTCGCGGGCGCTCAATTGCCTCGCGCCGACTTCGACACGAAAGGCATCGATGAACTGCGCGCCTGAGAGAAGCGCGCCGGCATCGACGTCAGGGGTGATTTCGCGAACCGGTCCTGTCATCCCGCCAGTTTGCGCGTCAACATCCGGAATCGCAAGATCAGGAGTCCGGCATAAACGAACGATCCGATCGACAATCCGGTCCAGACCCCGACCGCGCCGAGATCGGCGTGAAAGGCGAGCATCCAGGCGATCGGGAAGCCGACGCACCAATAGCCTGTTGCCGCGAACACCAGCGTCATCTTTGTGTCATTGAGGCCGCGGAGCGCACCGCCCATGATGGTCTGGAGCGCATCGGCAATGAAGAAGGTGGCCCCGACCAGCAGCAGTATCGCGGTGAGCTCGACCGTCGGCGCGCTGGCCGCACCGCTGCCGAAGAACAGCCGCCCCAATTCATAGCGCCCGAGGATAATGCCGACCGTCAAGGCCGAGACAAACGCAATCCCGAGCACCGCGGCGACGAGGCCCGCGCGTCGCACCCCGGCCGGATCGTCGCGGCCGAACGCATGGCCGACCCGCACGGTCGCGGCCATGCCGATGCCGAGCGGGACCATGAACAGCACGGCGGTGACCTGCAGCGCGATCTGGTGCGCGGCAAGCGCGGTGGTCGAGATCAGGCCCATCAGCAGCGCGGCCGAGGAAAACAGGCCGTATTCCAGCAGCAGCGAGAACGAGATCGGCGCGCCGATCGCGATCAGCTGGCGCATCAACGGCCAGTCGATCCGCCAGAGACGCGTGAGCGGATGGTAGTCGGCGAACGGCTTCCGCAACGCTGCAATGGCGAGTGCGGCGATGAAGGTGCCGAGATTGACCAGCGTGGTCGCCAGCCCCGCGCCGAACAGGCCGAGCTCCGGCAAGCCAAACAGGCCATGGATCAGGCAATAGACCAGCGCGAAATTCGCGGGGATCGCCGCGAGCGTGATCCACAGCGGCGCCTGCGGCCGGTTCACCGCGCTCATCATGCTGCGGATCGCGATGAAGCCGAGCGCCGGCGCGATGCCCCAGGCGAGGCCATTCAGATAGCGTTGCGCAAGCGCGGCCGAGTGCGGCGCCTGTCCGAGCGCGATCAGGATGTGCTCGCCATAGAGCGGCGAGGCCATGATCGGCAGCGACATCAGCAGCGCGACCCACAGGCCGACGCGCAAGGAGAGGCGGATGCGCCTGACGTCGCCGGCCCCGAAAGCCTGTGCGGCCAGCGGTGAGACCGCGGCCATCAAGCCAAGCCCGAAAGTGAAGCTGACGAAATAGACGGTGTGCGCAAGTGCCGCAGCCGCGACCGCATCCTCGCCGAGCCGCCCGATCAACGCGAGATCGCTGGTGATCATCCCGATCTGCCCGAGCTGCGTCAGCATCATCGGCACGGCGAGCCGCAACGTCTCGACGAATTCCTGCGCGAGATGGCTTTGCACGCCTGTTTGTGGCGTCTGTTGTGGCTGGACGGTGTCGAGCATGGCGGCGTCAATAGCACAGCCGGGCGTCGAAAACATGGCCTGCTGTTACCCTCTCCCCTTGTGGGAGAGGGTGGCTCGCCGCGGAGCGGCGAGACGGGTGACGGGTTGTCTCCGCGAGTCCAACTCTTATTGAGTTCGCGGAAACAACCTCGCATCCGGCGCTTCGCGCCACCTTCTCCCACAAGGGGAGAAGGGAAGGAGAGGCCTACCCCTTCCGCTCCGGCACGCGGCGGATCTTCGCGCCGAGCGCATTCAGCCGCTCGTCGATGCGCTCATAGCCGCGCTCGATCTGGTCGGCGTTGTTGATGGTGGAGGTGCCCTCGGCGCAGACGGCGGCGAGCAGCATCGCCATGCCGGCGCGGATGTCGGGCGAGCTCAGCGTCGCACCGTGCAGCCGGCTGGGGCCGGCGATGATGGCGCGATGCGGATCGCACAACACGATGCGCGCGCCCATTCCGATCAGCTTGTCGACAAAGAACATCCGGGATTCGAACATCTTCTCGAACATCAGGATCACGCCTTCGCATTGCGTGGCGGTGACGATCGCGATCGACATCAAATCGGCCGGGAAGGCCGGCCAGGGCTGGTCCTCCAGCTTCGGCACATGGCCGCCGAAATCGTCCTGGATCTTCAGCGTCTGGTTCGACGGCACGATCAAATCGTCGCCCTCGACGCGGCAGACGATGCCGAGCCGCTCAAAGCCCATGCGGATCGAGCGCAGATGCTCCACGCCCGCGCGCACGATGCGGAGCGGCGAGCGCGTCACGGCGGCAAGCCCGATCAGCGAGCCGACCTCGATATGGTCGGGCTGGATCCGATAGGTCGCAGAGCCCAGCGTCGCCGGGCCATGGATGATCATCGTGTTGGTGCCGATGCCCTCGATCTTCGCGCCGAGCGCGACCAGGAAATTGGCGAGGTCCTGCACATGCGGCTCGGAGGCCGCGTTGCGCAAATATGTGGTGCCATCGGCCGCGGCTGCGGCGACCAGCGCGTTCTCGGTCGCGGTGACGCTCGGCTCGTCCAGGAACACGTCGGCGCCGGTGAGCTTGGGGCAGCGGAATTCCAGCCGGTCGGTCGCGGTGACTTTGGCCCCCAACTGTTCCAGCGCCAGCACATGGGTGTCGAGCCGGCGCCGGCCGATGACGTCGCCGCCGGGCGGCGGCAGCATCACCTCGCCGCAGCGGGCGAGCAGGGGGCCCGCCAGCAGGATCGAGGCGCGGATGCGCACGCAGAGCTCGGGGTCGAGATCGGCGGCGCGGATGCTCTTGGCGTGGATGTGAAGCGTGTTGCGGGCGGTCCACTCTGCCGATGCACCGACCGAGCGGATCAGCTCGACCAGCGTCTCGGTGTCGCGGATCCGCGGCACGTTCTCCAGCGTCACCGGATGCTCGGTGAGCAGGGCGGCCGCGATGATCGGCAGCGCCGAATTCTTGTTGCCGGCCGGCTCGATCGAGCCCGAGAGCCGGTGACCGCCCTCGACGATGTATTGGATGGGCGCCACTGGGTTCTCTCCGTCCTGTTGCGGTGGGGCGGGCTGCTTTGGAGGCGGAAACTATAGGGAATTGAGCAGGGTATCAATTCTGCTCTTGCCGCGGACGACGGGCGCCCGGCAGCCGCCGAAAGCGGCCCTTTCGGGCCCGCGTTTAGAACAGCCCGATGATATTCGCCACCACATAAAGCACGGCGATCAGGATCAGCACGCCCATGAACAGGAAGGATATCTCGATGGCGATGGCGCCGGTCCCGAGCGCGGCGGCGACGGCGGCCAGGAGCCGCTCCTCGCGAAACACCAATGCGAGCACCGAGAGCAGGATAGCGAGCAGACCGAACGAGATGGCTCCGATCGAGGCGGCGTCGTGCAACTGGCTTCCGGTCGACGTCTCGCGCGGCGGCGCCTGGTATTCGACGCCTTTGACGCGCGCGATCAGGCGCTCCTTGAGGCGGTGCCCGGTGTCGACGATGACCTTGTCGGCAGGCGGCGGCGGATAGATCGCCGGCAACACCCAATGCGGCAGCACGGCCGCGATCAGCGCCAGCACGCCAACGAGGCTCCCGATCACGCCGAGGCGGCGGGAGGGGAGAGCAGAAGGTGTCGTTGAAGTGCTGGTCATGGCTTGGCGGTTGCGGAGATCACCCCGCCCTTCAATTGCGGAGCAAATTGATCACGCCGCCTTCGCCTTTTTCCTCAAAATACATGAGATCGATGTAGATCGCGGCTGCGAGAACCAGCGCTCGCTCATCTTCCGTCAGACCGCGTTCCAGATATTCCACCAGGAAATTGTCGCGGTCGGTGAACAGTTCAGAGCCGAGGCCAGACCATTTTTTCGCAACGCGCGCGCGCTCTTGCCCTCCGCGCATGAATGGAAAGGTCCAGACGCGCCAGAATGGCGAACTGACTTCGAGCACCACGCGTCCCTGCGCGTCGTGCACATGGAAGCTCTTGGTGAGAATCGAGAACTGGCGCTCGATGGTCCCCATGAGGCGGCCGTCGCGCGAACGCAGCTCCAGACACTGAAAGAACCAGCGGAAGGGATGAATTCCTATCATCACGGGCTGTCGCGAATTGTCGAAAAAATGGACCTCAAAGGAGCGCCAGTGCCCGAATGTCTGCCGCCCCAGGAAGCCGAGAAGTCCCTTTTGCTGTTCAGCCGCATAGAGCAGATCGCGGCCATTTTCGTCGCGAATGCGGTACTTGTTGCGGGTTTCGAAGCCGAAGAGTTCGGCCATTTCGAAGACCTGCTGCACGTACATTCGGCTCTGTCCAGCTAACGTCGGCAACATGAGTTCGGACCTCTTCCAGAGCCACCTACGCCATTTCGTCGCGATTGCCGGGGGTGAGGTTCAGGAGTTCAGGAGGCGGTGTCGGTCCACCTCTCCCCAGCGGGGAGAGGTCGGATTGCTTTGGCGCGCAATTGCGCGCCTGGGCAATCCGGGTGAGGGGGCGCGGCGCTAAGTGGGGCCGTAACCCCTCACCCGGAGCGCATCGATCGATGCACTCCGACCTCTCACTTCGGGAAAGGTGATCCGGGCCGGCGCTTTTCGCCGAGCGTCAAACGCAGCGAGATCAAATATCGATCGTCGCGCTGAGCGAATGTTCCTGGATGAAGTCGCGGCGCGGTTCGACCACGTCGCCCATCAGCTTGGTGAAGATGTCGTCGGCCTCGTCGACCTCCTTGACCTTCACCTGCAGCAGCGAGCGCGCATTGACATCCAGCGTCGTTTCCCAGAGCTGCTCCGGGTTCATCTCGCCCAGACCTTTATAGCGCTGCAGCGTGACGCCCTTGCGGCCGGCGTCGGTGACCGCTTCGAACAGGTCGACCGGGCCGTAGACCATGTGCTCGATGTCCTTGCGCCGCAGCCTGCCGGTGCGGGCATAAACGTCCTGGAGCTTCACGGTGTATTCGTCGAGCTTGCGGGCCTCGGCCGACCCTAAGAAAGCGTCGTCGATGAAGGCGGCTTCCTTGACGCCGCGCACCGTGCGCTCGAACTGGAAACCATGGCCTTCCACGTATTGGCCGAGCCAGCCGCGTTCGACCTCTTCGGACTGATTGTCGAGGCGGCCGGCGATGTATTGCGCCGCCGCGGCAGCCTTCTCGGGATCGCCGTAAATCGCCTTGTTCAGCACGCCGGTGATCGCGGCCTGCTCGATCACCTTGCGATTGTAGCGACTGTGCAGGTTGCGCAGAATGCTGCGAACGACCCGGGCGTCATCGACCAGCGAACGCAGGTCGCGGCCGGTGCGGTCGCCGCCGGCGCCGGGGATGAACACGCAGTCATCGAGTCCTGTGTCGATCAGATAGTCTTCCAGCGCGCGCTCGTCCTTCAGGTACTGTTCGGACTTGCCGCGTGAAACCTTATAGAGCGGCGGCTGCGCAATATAGAGATAGCCGCCGTCGATGATGTCGCGCATCTGCCGGTAGAAGAAGGTCAAGAGCAGCGTGCGGATATGGGCGCCGTCGACGTCGGCGTCCGTCATCACGATGATCTTGTGATAGCGCAGCTTCTCGACCGAGAACTCGTCGCCGATGCTGGTTCCGAGCGCGGTGATCAGCGTGCCGATCTGCTCGCTGCCCAGCATCTTGTCGGGGCGGACGCGTTCGACGTTGAGGATCTTGCCGCGCAGCGGCAGGACGGCCTGGAATTCGCGGTTGCGGCCCTGCTTGGCGCTGCCGCCTGCCGAGTCGCCCTCGACGATGAAGAGCTCTGATTTGGCCGGGTCCTTTTCCTGGCAGTCGGCGAGCTTGCCGGGCAGCGAGGACACCGAGAGCGGGCTCTTGCGCGTCAGCTCGCGTGCCTTTCGCGCAGCTTCACGGGCGGCGGCGGCCTGGATCACCTTGCCGACGATCATCTTGGCCTCGGACGGGTGCTCCTCGAACCAGGCCTGGAGCGCCTCGTTGAGGACGTTCTCGACCACGGGGCGCACTTCCGAGGACACCAGCTTGTCCTTGGTCTGCGACGAAAACTTCGGATCCGGCACCTTCACCGACAGCACGGCGGTGAGGCCTTCGCGGCAATCGTCGCCGGTGAGCGCGATCTTTTCCTTCTTCGCATTGGCTTCGGCATAGCCGTTGACCTGGCGGGTCAGCGCGCCGCGGAATCCGGCAAGATGGGTGCCGCCGTCGCGCTGCGGGATGTTGTTGGTGAAGCACAGCACATTCTCGTGGTAGCTGTCGTTCCACCACAACGCCGCTTCGACGCCGATGCCGTTGGCTTCCGAGCGCACCATGATCGGCGCCGGAACCAGCGCCTTCTTGTTGCGGTCGAGATATTTGACGAACTCCTCGACGCCGCCGGAATAGTACATCTCCTCGCGCTTCTCGACCGCGTGACGCATGTCTGAGAGCGCGATGTTGACGCCGGAATTGAGGAAGGCGAGCTCGCGCAGGCGATGCTCGAGCGTCGCGAAATCATACTCGATGTTCTTGAAGGTCTCGCCCGAGGCTAGGAACGTCACCTCGGTGCCGCGCTTGCCCGGCGCATCGCCGACCACTTTCAGCGGTGCGACCGCATCGCCATGGGCGAACTCGATGTAATGTTCCTTGTCGTCGCGCCAGATGCGCAGGCCGAGCTTGCTCGACAGCGCGTTGACGACGGAGACGCCGACGCCATGCAGGCCGCCGGAGACCTTGTAGGAGTTCTGGTCGAACTTACCGCCGGCGTGCAGCTGGGTCATGATGACCTCGGCCGCCGAGATGCCTTCGCCCTTGTGGATGTCGACGGGAATGCCGCGGCCGTCGTCGCGCACGGTGACGGAATTGTCGGCATTGAGCACGACGTCGACGCGCGTGGCGTGGCCCGCCAGCGCTTCGTCGATGGCGTTGTCGACGACCTCGTACACCATGTGGTGCAGGCCCGAGCCGTCATCGGTGTCGCCGATATACATGCCGGGGCGCTTGCGGACGGCATCGAGCCCCTTGAGCACGCGGATCGATTCCGCGCCGTATTCGCTCGCGGTGGAGGGCTCGTTTTCGGCAGCTTGCTGCCGAGCAGGTTCTGTCATGAGAGGCCTTCGAGATGTCGCCCGAATCAGCCGCGCAAAAGGCGCTGATTAGAAGCTATTTGTGCCATGAAAGAGGGTTTGCGCCTAGCGCAAAGTATCTCCCGGCAACCCTTTGACAAAATAGGGATTTTTTGCCGGTTTTCAAGGCGTTCAAAGGCCGATTCCGGGCACCTCGAAAAGCCCGATTCGAGGCCCGGTTTTGAGCCCGCAAAGACGTGGATTTTGCGGGGGTGCGGAGGCCTGTTCCGGGACGCCGCTATGCTCCCGAACAGCTCACGGGTTCAGTAGATCTGGGACGGCTTTTTGTCGTCGCTGAGGCCCCAGGCCTCCCCTGCAGCCAGGGTGACGGTATCGGCGCGCAGCAGAAGGCCAAACGCGCGCAGTTCGTAAGGATACGTGCCGGGCGGCAGATCCAGCGTTTGTGGATGATTTTCGCCGCCAGCGATCTCAATGGTCTGATCGTTGATCACAAGCGAAGCCACGTTTGGCCTGAGATAGCCGAATATCAGCCGCGCCTGTCCTGGGATCGGCAGGAAGTTGGCCTTGGCCGCGACCTCCGTATTTCGCTGCACCAGATCGACAATGGTCTCGCCCTTGGCGCGGTCGAGCGTCAGCGTGCCCGGCCCCTTCGGGGAAGCGAAGACGAGCAGCGCGCGATCGGCGGCGACCATCGCGCCATCAGGCTTTTCCTGCCAGCCGCGCTTTCCGAGCTCCGTGCGGTAGAAGGCGAGGACGTCGCCGAGGTCTGCGGGCACCTGGGCTTTGAGCTCGACGCGGAATGGGATTTCGATGCCGGACGCGTGCGAGGTGCTGTGGCTCGCGTGGCTCGCTCGCGTCGGCACGGGCATCTCGGCGCGGGGATCTGCTGCGGTCAGCGGTGCCTGCGAGCAGCCTGCAAGAAGCGCGAGGCCGCACAGCATCAGCCGCCTCCGTGCCGGGACCTTCGTCCCGCGCCTTGCCGTCGTCATGTCCATTCTCCGGGGATGTCGCACGTTGCGATGTTTGCGCGCGACAATTGCTGCGATACGGGTCGCCGCCGCTTCCAGACAACTAGTCGCCCCGTGAACCCGATGGGTTCAACCTCGCCGCTACAGGCACAGTTGGGATCAATACATCTGCAACGGCAGCACTTCGCCTGTAGGCCCCACCATCAGGCCCCAGGCATCGCCTGCGGCGATGTCGATCGTGTCGTTGCGGGCGGGGCGGCCCGCCGTTTTCACCGAATACTGGTACTTGCCCGGCGGCAGGTCGAGCATCGGCCCTTTCGGCGATTGCGGGCCGCCGGCACCGGCCGCAACCTTGACAGTCTGCTTGTTGATGGTGAGCACGGCTTCCTGGCTGCCCATATTGCCGAGCAGCAGCTTGGCCTGGCCTGGTTTCGGCATGATGTCGGCCTTGGTCGCGGCTTCAGGGTTCTTTTGCACGAGGTTGACCGAGGTTTCGCCGTTGGCGCGGCCGAGCTTCAGCGTCGCCGGCCCCTGCGGCGAGGCGAAAGCGAGCTGGACGCGATCGGCAGTCGTGACCGCGCCTTCGGGCTTCTCCTGCCAGCCGAGCTTTTTCAGCTCGCCGCGATAGAAGGCGAGCACGTCGCCAAGTTCGGCCGGCACGCTGGCTTCGAGCTCGCGGCGGAACGGCACCTCGATGCCAGGCAGCTTTGCCGTGCCAAGCGACGTCGATGTGTGCTGCTTTGGCACCGGCAGCGCAGAGTCTGGATCGGCTTCCAACGGGGCGGAGGCTTTGCCTTGCGTGCCGACGGAATCGTTGCTCCCCGATGGGCTGGCGGCGGCAGGCTTTGCGGCAGCAATCCTCAGGCCGGCTCCGTTGGCGCTGACATTCACCTTCGGGCCCATCTGCATCAAGGTCATCGAGATCGACTTGCCGGCCTTGGAAAATTCCAGCACCGCCATGTTGGGTTGGTTGATGACTGAGGGCTGCTCCTTCCAGCCGGCGGGCTTCATCGAGGCGCGGTAGAACGCGGCCAGCGCCTTCACGCTCGAGGTCGAGTTGAATTCGAGCCGGCCGTCGCCGGACTCAACCTCCTGCGCGTTCTCGGGCACCGGCAGCGGTGTGTTGCTGCCTGCGAGCGCCTGCAACGGCGCGTCCGAGAGTGTGGCGGCCTGCGCCTTGCGCCTGACAGCATCGTCGGCGAGGACCTGTTTCGTCATCGCCTCGGCATCCCTCATGAATTGATCGTCGGCGTCCTTCTTTGCCTTGGCGCGGGCGGCGAGCACGCTCTCCTTCACCTGCGCGGTCAAATGGACCATCGTGAAATCGTATTTGCGGCCAAGGTGCAGCACGCCGTTCTCCTCCGGCGAGGAGAATTTGAACGCGACTTCGTCGCCGGGGGTGAGCGGTGCATTTCCCTCTTCCGTCCAGCCCCGCGCGGCAAATTCGCGGTGGTAGAAAGCCTCAACGGCGGGCAGATCGGCAAGGGCCGCGACGATCAGCTCGCGCGTTGATGTTCGCGCGTTGCCTCGGCCCGAGGACGATTTGTATGGCTTCGGCTCCGGCAGGCCGGCCGTATCGCCGGCCTCGAGATTGGTAGGCAGCGCGAACGGCGCGATCCTGATATCCACATTGGTGCGCCCGTCGTCGCGGCGGGTCAGCGTCAGCATCACCGGCTTCTGCTTGTAGAAGCCGGTCGCTTCGTCATCGTCATGGTCGTAGAACGCGCGCACGCCGTTCGTGACTGATGCGGTCAGGTCCGCGCCCGGCCAGCTTGCGGCCGTCTCGGGCGTCAGCTTGCGCCAGCCGATCGCGGCCATTTCCTTCGCGTAGAAATCCTGTGCGGCTTCGAGCGTGGCCGGCGCGATGCAGCCGAGATAGGGGCGCGTCTCGTCGAACACGAGGTCAACAGCGCCCTCGGGGAAGGGCACGTTCGAATAGATGCGGTTCGGGCTGTAATAGACCACGGATTGATCGGGGCGGCCGAGGCCCTGTGTGAAGGAGACGGACAGTCCCTGCCGTCCCTTCTTGAAGGCGAGACTGGTGCTGGTCTCGTCAAGCGGGCGGACATAGGGTACCCAGCCCTCAGTGATCAGCATCTTCTTCACGGCGGCTGATGTCACCGCGACCACGGTCGGCACGCCATATTGCACCCGGGAGGTGTCGGGGCGAGAGGTGTCCTCGATCGCGCCCGGCAGCATCGGCACCGTGTGAGGATCGATATAGCCGGCGTCGAATAGTCCCGCGTGTCCAGCGCTCGCCATCAGCATCAGGCTGCAGGCGAGCAGCAGCCCGCGTGCCGGGGCTCGCGTCCCGCGTTTGATCATCGACATCGGCCAAAGCTCCTGGAAATCGCGAGAATTGGCGCGGCCCAATCAGCTAGTCGCGGCGGGAACCTGACAGGTTCAACAGCGGTATCCGGCGGCGCCGAGCTCAATAGAGCTGGAGCGGCGACCACAAATCGCCGTCGGGGCCGACCGTAACCTCCCAGGCATCGCCGGCCGCCAGCTCGATCGTCGTGTCGCGATCCGCGCTGCCGCCGATCTTCAAGGCATAGGCGTATTTGCCCGGGGGCATGTTGAACAGCGGCGCCTCGGGACGTTCCCTGCCGGCGCGCGCCGGAAGCGTGACGGTGTGGTTGTCGAGCGTGAGCACGGTTTCCTTGTCGCCGAGATTGGTGAACATCAGCGCCGCGCGGCCTGGCCGCGGCATGACATGCGCCATGGTCGCGGCCTGCTGGTTTCGCTGCACCAGGTTGACCGATGTGCTCGAGCCCTTGCGGTCGAGCTCCAGCGCCGCCGGACCCAGCGCCGTCGTGAAGGCGAGCCGGACGTGATCGCTGGCGATGTCGGCGCCATCGCGCTGTTCCTGCCAGCCGAGCTTGCCGAGCTCGGTGCGGTAGAAGGCGAGCACGTCGCCGAGCTCGGCGGGAATGCGCGCCGTGAGCCTGGTCCGCAGCGGCGCGTCGATACCGAGCATTTTTGTGGTGTTGATTTCGCGGTAGCTCGCCCGCGTCGGCGCGGGTAGCACGGCGTCCGGATCCGCCGTGAGTGCGGACGAGAACATAAGCGGCAGATGTAACGTCCATCCGCTCGCGCCTGCCGCGGCCACGCCGCTTGCGAGCAGAGCGAGGCCGCACACGAACAGCCGCCATCGTGCCGGGACTTTCGTCCCGCGCCTTACCGTCGTCATGGTCCTTCTCTCCAGGGATATCGCGCGTGTCGATCGCGCGATTGCAATGGCTGCGACACCGCCTGCGCGGCCTCACAGTCCTAGTCGCGATCCGAATAAGGCGGGTTCAACAAATCAGGCTATCGACGGGCGGAAACGCGTCCGCTCTCGACGTCAAAGACTTCGCCGCCCGCGCCGATCTCGGCAAACGCGGCCGGGTCCGCGCCGGTCAGCCAGACCTGCGCGCCGAGCTTGCGCAGCTCGTCGAACAGCGCGGCGCGCCTGGCGGGATCGAGATGGGCGACCACTTCGTCGAGCAGCAGCAGCGGCACGATGCCCGTCATCTCGGCGACCAGCGTCGCGTGCGCCAGCACGAGCCCGATCAGCAGGGCCTTCTGCTCGCCGGTGGAGGCGTCGCGCGCCGGCATGCTTTTCGGCGCATAGATCACCTGCAGATCCGTCAGATGCGGGCCGTCTGTAGTGCGGCCGGCGATGGCGTCGCGCGGACGGTTGTCGCGCAGGATCTGGCGGTAGCGGTCCTCGACCGAGGTCGCAGTCTCGGTCAGCAGTGCGTTCTCCATCCAGCCGTCGAGCGCGATCTGCGCCGACGGAAAGGCTGAGGCTTGCGCGCGTGCGTTGAGCATGCCGGTGAGGCGCGCTGCGGTCTGGCCGCGCGTTGCGGCGACGGCGACCGCGAGCTCGGCGGTCTCGCGCTCGATCGCATCACACCAATGGTCGTCGTAATTGCGCGTCTCCAGCAGGCGGTTGCGCGAACGCAGCGAGCGTTCCAGCGCGTTGATGCGGCTGGAATGCTCGCTGTCGATCGCCAGCACCAGGCGGTCGAAGAAGCGCCGCCGCTCGGACGCGGCGCCCATGAACAGCCCGTCCATCGCCGGCGTCAGCCAGACCATGCGGATATGGTCGCCGAAGGCGGCCGCCGAATTCACCGGCTCGCGGTCGATGCGGCAGCGCCTGACCACCGCGGCATCCGCGCGGGGCGGCTCGATGCCGGTGCCGAGCGTGGCGAGGCCCAGCGCGCCCTCGACCTGCGCTGAAACCGCCCAGGAGCCGTCGCCCTGGTTGTCGGCGACATCCTCCAGCGTGGCCCGCCGCAGGCCGCGTCCCGGCGACAGGAACGAGATCGCCTCGATGCAATTGGTCTTGCCCGCTCCGTTCGGCCCGACCAGCGCCACCATGTCAGCCGCCGTCTCGAGCCCCGCCGCCCGATAGTTCCGAAAATGCGTCAGCGTCAGGCGATGGATGCGGGAGGGGGTCATGTTGTCTTTGTCATTGGCGCGCATCAGCGGCGCCGCCCTTCGGACGGCTATGCCCGGCCATGACGGATGTAGTCAATTCGCGGAAGGCCGGTAGCCCCTCACACCCGCATCGGCATCAGCACGTACAGCGCGCTCTTGTCGTCCTTGTCCTGGACCAGCGTCGGCGAGCCGGGGTCGGCCAATCTCAGCGTGGCGACGTCGCCTTCGATCTGGGCGGCGATGTCGAGGAGGTAGCGGGAGTTGAAGCCGATATCGAGCGCGTCGGAGGCGTATTCGACCTCGAGCTCTTCGGTGGCGCTGCCCGAGTCCGGATTGGTCACCGACAGCACCAGCTTGCCCGGCGACAGCGACAGCTTCACGGCGCGGCCGCGCTCGCTGGAGATGGTGGAGACGCGGTCGACCGCGTTCTCGAAATCCTTCTTGTCGACCACGAGCTCCTTGTCATTGCCCTGCGGGATGACGCGGCCATAATCGGGGAAGGTGCCGTCGATCAGTTTCGAGGTCAGCACGACGTTGCCGATCGTAAAGCGGATCTTGGCCTGCGACAGCTCGATCGTCATCTCGGCTTCGGTGTCCTCGATCAGGCGCTGCACCTCGCCGACGGTCTTGCGCGGCACGATCACGCCAGGCATGCCCTCGGCGCCCTTGGGCTGGACCAGGTCGAGCTGGGCGAGGCGGTGGCCGTCGGTGGCGACGCCGCGCAAGGTCGCGGCCTTCGCGGTGCCCGCGGCATGTAGATAGATGCCGTTGAGGTAGTAGCGCGTCTCCTCGGTCGAGATCGCGAACTGGGTGCGGTCGATCAGCCGCTTGACGTCCTTGGCGGCGAGATTGAACGAGTGCGAGAGATCGCCGGCGGCAAGGTCCGGGAAGTCATTCTCCGGCAGGGTCTGCAGCGTGAAGCGCGAGCGGCCGGCGCGGATCGCCAGCACCGCGCGGTCGCCGTCGGCCTCGAGCACGATCTGCGAGCCGTCGGGCAGCTTGCGCACGATGTCGTAGAACATGTGCGCCGGCACCGTGGTCGAGCCGGCCGTGGCGGTTTCCGCCGGCAGCGTCTCGGTCACCTCGAGGTCGAGGTCGGTCGCCTTCAGCGACAATTTCGCGTTCTCGGCGCGCACCAACACGTTGCCCAGGATCGGAATCGTGTTGCGGCGCTCGACCACGCGGTGGACATGGCCCAGCGATTTCAGGAGTTGCGCGCGTTCGACCGTAACCTTCATTGCACTACTCGCCCGATCCCCAAAGACGGAAAAAGCCGGGCGGAGGACAGCGCGCCGCGGCACCCAAGACCCCGGAAGGCCGGGTCATCGAGCCGATATGACCAAAGCCGTCAGGGTCGCGCAAGGTGTCCCGGATGGCTTCCGGTTTCAAGGGATCGGGGGCCAGTTCCCCACGATTTACCCGCAGAAACCCAGGCCGCCGCCCAGGCAAACGAAACCCGCCGCCCGGGCGTGCCCGGGACGGCGGGAGGTGGGGGAGGAAAGCGTTAGGCGTTTATTCCTTGGGCGTTATTCCTGCAGCTGGCGCTTGAGCGACTCGACCTCCTCGGACAGCGCATTGTCCTTGGAGACCAGCGCCTCGATCTTGCGCACGGCGTGCAGCACCGTGGTGTGGTCACGGCCACCGAAGCGGCGGCCGATCTCGGGGAGGGAACGCAGCGTCAGCGTCTTGGCGAGGTACATCGCCACCTGGCGCGGACGCACCACATTGGCGGTGCGGCGCGAAGACAGCAGGTCGGAGCGGCTGACATTATACTGCCGTGCCACCACGCGCTGGATGTCCTCGATCTTGATCCGCTTCGGCTCCGAGGGGCGGATCAGATCGCGCACTTCGCGCTCGGCCATTTCCAGCGTCACCGGCTGGTTGTTGAGCTTGGAGTGCGCCAGCAGCCGGTTGATCGCGCCTTCGAGGTCGCGGCCGTTATGGGTGATGGCGCGCGCCAGATAATGCAGCACCTCTTCCGGAACGTCGAAGGTCGCATGGTGGGTGCGGGCGGCTGCAACGCGCGACTTGAGAATGCCGTGGCGCAGCTCTTCGCCGAGCGAGCCCATCTCGACCACGAGACCGCCGGCGAGACGCGAGCGGACGCGATCGTCGAGGCTTTCCAGATCCGACGGCGGACGGTCGGCCGCGATCACGACCTGGCGGCCGGCATCGATCAGCGCATTCAGCGTGTGACAGAACTCTGCCTGCGTCGACTTGCCCTGCAGGAACTGCAGATCGTCGATGACGAGCACGTCGATGCCGCGCAGCGCTTCCTTGAAGGCCAGCGCCGTCTGCGTCTTCAGCGCGGCGACGAAGCCGTACATGAATTTCTCGGCGGTGAGATAGAGTACCTTGCGTTCGTTGCCGGAATTGCCGGCCCAGGTCACGGCCTGGAGCAGATGCGTCTTGCCGAGGCCAACGCCGGCGTGAATGTAGAGCGGGTTGAACATCACGGGGTCGCCGCGGCGGCCTTCGGCGACCTGACGCGCGGCGGCATGCGCGAGCGTGTTGGAGCGGCCGACGACGAAGCTTGCAAAGGTCAGGCGCGGATCGAGCGGCGAGCCGCCGAGCGCATCATGATTGGCGGAGACAGGCGCGGTCGCGGTCGAGCGCAGCTCCGGCGCAGGCGCGCGGCGCGTCTCGACAGGCGCGGGCGCTTCCTTCGGCTGCACCACGGGGCGCACTGCGGAGCGAACGGTGAGATCGATGCGATGCACTTCCGGCATCTCGGCCTGCCAGCACGACAGCACGCGCTCGGCATAATGGGCCTGGATCCAGCTCTTCAGGAAGCGCGTGGGAACCGAGAGCCGCACGCTCTCGTCCTGCACGCCTTCGAGATCCATGCGCGCAAACCAGCTCGTATAGACGTCTTCGCCGACGTTCGAGCGCAACCGGCTCTTCACGCGGGACCAGCGATCCTGTTCCGATGTCGTCATCATTTGAAAACTTTTCTTGAGAGATAAGGTTGCGTGGTGGGCGCCATGCAGAGTTCCTGCCAGAACTTCCGGATGACGCGACCTCAAGCGAGTCCATCGTCGGGCACAGCTCGACCGTTCGGCGGGAAGCGCCGCGGTCAGATCAGCGATGTCAGAGATGGAGGGTTCGCGAGGTCAGCGCGTACTCGACGCCCCGTCAAAGGGGGGCTGTGCGCAGGACGGATTGGAGACGGCATCGTTGGACGATGAAGCTAAAGTCAATACCGCGTTGAATCCGTAGGACATGATACCTCCCCGTCCTGCCGTGATCGCTCACGGCAAGGTCCTGCGTAAAAGAACGTCCGCGCTGTACTCAAGTCGCTGACATCCTGCCCGTCTGTTCGTGTCGTCCGCTCGGCTACGCCATCATGCGTATCGGGGTAGTCCCAGGATGTCCCTCACATGTGATCTTGCACATGCGCTTGGTGCGAGCTGGATCGCGAAGATCCCGCTTGGAGACGTCAAGACAAAGAGCTACCGTTCCCATATTGCTATGGGTTTTGATCCGACTATCGCTTGTTGAAGCGTCGCCTACGTGCACACCGCCGCCGATTTGCACGCTCGCCTCGTTTCTTAAACCGCGCTGGTCTCAAGATCGTGGGCGCCGCGAACGACTTAAGGAATACACTAAGCGGAAAGACTCGCAACGAAATTGATTCACACTTGAGGCATCAAAAAACTTGACCAGCGTTAACGCCGCGCACGAGTTGTTCACAGCCTTGAGACCAAGTTTTTGGATTCGTGCACAGATTCGAAAATCGCACGTGTCATGTGACAACGGCTCCGCTACCGCCAAAAAAAATTTACAAAAGCGTCACGCACGCGACGTGCGAGCGAATTTTCCAAATGCTTGTCGCTGCTATGTCGATAAGTGATTAGCGAGACACCGTTTTTTGAGTCTCGTTTCACAGGGTAACCCGACGACGAAACAGGTTCCGGGGAAACTACGGTGTGCAGAACTTTGCTTCGCGCGAATTCAACTTAGGCCCGCCCCGCAGGGGTTTTTCGCACCGCACCGCAGCGCAAATCGAAGTTTCAGCTGTTGCAAAAACAACGGCAGGTAAAACTACGGACACAGCATAGCGAAGGCGACGAGATACTTCCAACGGAAGATGGCGCGCGTCAAAGACTGCAAGCGTGAAGAGAACGCAGGCGTGAATTGTGACAGCCAACAAAAAGCCCGGCGTGAAAGCCGGGCTGATTGAGACTTGCGATGTTGGCTTCAACCGATCGAATGACGCGATCGGCTTCGCGCGACGAACTTATGTCGCGAGCGCGCGCTTACTTCGCGCGCTTACTTGGCGAGCTTGGCGATCTGCGCGGTGAGGCGCGAGACTTTGCGGCTGGCGTTGTTCTTGTGAATGATGTTGCGCTGGGCGGCGCGCATCAGCGCGGGCTCGGCAGCGGCCAGCGCCTTCGCGGCGGCGGCGCGGTCGCCGGTCTTGATGGCTTCTTCGACGTTACGCACGGCACCGCGCATCTGGGTGCGGCGCGACTTGTTGACGGCGGTGCGGCGGGCGATCTTGCGCGTCGCTTTCTTGGCGGAGGTAGTGTTGGCCATGGTCTCAATGTCCTTTGCGGGTACCGGTCGCGTCTTGGTCGGGTAGCGCCGGCAGCTTGACCGCGGAATCGACGCTCGGATTTAGGGTGTTCGGTTGCTGGGCCGTTCCCGGAACATGAGCGAAAAGCCTTGCGGCCATCTCTGAGGCCCCAAAAGAGCCTGCAACTGCTCAAAGAACAGCGGCGGCAGGATTGCGCCCGCCGCCAGTTGGCGCCCTTATAGAGGGGGTCTTTGGCACCGTCAACGCTTTAGGGGCTGGAAAAGCAGGCTTCAAGGCCTGCCAAAGAGGGCCGTAACGCCCTGATGAGGTTGAATTTCTGCCGTCTCTTGGCTATTGGCTGACGGCGTTTATCGGGGTCATCCGATCGGGGTGACCATATTGGGTGGGGTATGATCCGCGGCTTTTTCCGACTGATTGGCTTGCTGCTGCTGGCCGGCGGGTTCTTCTTCATGGTCTATGACGGCGCCCGCTGGGTGGCCGACCAGACCCTGCGGTTCACCCGGTTCGGCCAGTTCTGGAATGACATCAACCAGGCCAGCCAGTCCGCCTTCCGGACCTGGGTCGAGGCCAAGGCGCCCTGGCTCTGGACTTCGGTAATCCGGCTGGTGCTGGATCAGCCGGTTTTCGCCGTACTCGGCCTCCTCGGTATCCTGCTGATGATCCTGTTCCGCCCGCGCAAGCCGCTGATCGGCTATTCCCGGGACTGATCTTCAGTTCCCGCCGGGACTGATCTTCAGTTCCCGTCGGGACTGATCTTCAGTTCCCGCCGGGATTGAGCTTGTGACGCGGGCCGCGCCGTAACAACGCTGCCGTTCCCTGCGTAGAGACCTATATTCCCACTCGATCGCGAGCACGCCGCCTGAACGTCTGGTTCAGGCGCGCGCCAGCTCGTTTCTCGGAGATCCGATCATGCTGTTCATGCGCAAGTCCACCAAATTGCCGAGCACAGCTGACGCGCTGCCCGGCCGTGCGCAAGCCATTCCCACCGCCAGCATCCATTTCGTCAACGGAGCCAAGTTGAAGCCGCCTTATCCCGATGGTCTCGAGCAGGCCGTGTTCGGGCTCGGCTGCTTCTGGGGCGCCGAGCGGAAATTCTGGGAGCTTGGCGAGGGCATCTACACCACTGCGGTCGGCTATGCCGGCGGCCACACGCCGAACCCGACCTATGAAGAGACTTGCTCGGGCCGCACCGGCCACACCGAAGTGGTGCTGGTCGTGTTCGATCCGAGGAAGATCTCTTACGAGACGCTGCTGAAGACGTTCTGGGAGAATCACAACCCGACGCAGGGCATGCGCCAGGGCAACGATGTCGGCACACAATATCGGAGTGCGATCTATACGTCCTCCGATGCACAGAAGAAGGCTGCCGACGCGTCGAAGGCGCTCTATCAGAAGGCGCTCAAGGCAAAGGGCCTGGGGGCCATCACCACCGAGATCGCGCCCGCAGGCGCGTTCTATTTCGCCGAGGACTATCATCAGCAATATCTGGCGAAGAACCCCGCCGGCTATTGCGGCCTCGGTGGCACCGGCGTGTCGTGCCCGATCGGTGTGGGTGTGAGCGCGTAAGGGCACTCGGTTGCGCCACGCGCGCCGCTGCACCTCTCCCGCTTGCTTGCGGGAGAGGTCGACACGCTCCGGGCGATGCGAAGCATCGTCCCGAGCGTGGCGGGTGAGGGCTCTCTCCTCTGGAGGAGTGTCCCGTTGAAGAGAAAGCCTCTCCCCAGCCCTCTCCCGCGGGCGGGAGAGGGAGCGTCCTGCGTCCGTGGCGCGCAGCGCCGTTCCACACGAGTCCCCTCAACCCTTTATTAACCATAACGGGTGCAAGACTGGAGCTGTCTCGGTTGTAGGGATGGTCCGGTGCGGGTTCTGCGCGCGTTTCGATGGTCGATCATGGCAGCGTCCGCCGCGCTGACCCTGGGCGGCTGCATGCAGACTGCAGGCCCCGTCGCTTACGTGCAGCCCCGCGCCGATCTCGACACCATGGCCTATGGGCAGCCCTACAGCGCGCCGCATCCGGTCGTCGTTGCCAACAATGGCGGTGGCGCCATTGACGCGCTCACCAATTCCTTTGCTTCGGGTCCCGCGCCCGTGCCGGTCGCCTATGCGGCGCCGATGGTGGCTGCACCCGTCCGCTACGACGCCTCCTATCATCTCGATGCCGGCGACAAGCTGCGCGTCGTGGTCTACGGCCAGGAAGGTCTCACCAACAGCTACGCCATCGATGCCGGCGGCTCCATCACCATGCCGCTGATCGGCGCGGTGCCGGCGCGTGGCCGCACCACGGCGGGGCTTGCCGGCGAGATCGCCGCGCGCCTGCGCAACGGCTATATCCGCGAACCGTCGGTCGCGGTGGAAATCGAGTCCTACCGCCCGTTCTTCATCCTCGGCGAAGTCGCAGCTCCCGGCCAATATCCTTACGTGCCCAACATGACGGTCGAGAGCGCCGTCGCGATCGCCGGCGGCTTCTCGCCGCGCGCCAAGCGCGACGTGGTCACCGTGACGCACACCGACGCCGGCGGCGCCATGCGCGCGGTCGTGCCGCTCGGCACGCCCGTCAGCCCCGGCGACACCGTGTTCGTCGGCGAGCGCTGGTTCTAGACGCGCACCGCGCGTCTTTCACCGCCTGAAATCCAGCCGTCCGTTCGGAAAGCAGCCGTCGATCCTGTCGGCGTCGACCACGAGCCCGATCCATGGCCTGACGATCGCGGGATTGGTCAGGTTGATGTATTTCCCGATCAGGCCGTTGCCGCTCTCGCGCACGGCATCGATCAGCCCGTGCCGTCGGCCATTGTCCCAATCGAACCGCAGATAGATCCGCTCGCGTACGATACGCACCTCCGCGCGGCCCTGTTTCCAGAGCTCCGGCGTATCGCCCGGTATGGTCGGGTCAGCACCGCCGTTCCAGCGGCTCGCCCAGGCGCCTTCGAGTGGATCGGAGAGCGCGGGGATGGAGGCCCAATGCGCCGCATTGCCGTCGGCGGCATCGCCCGCAAGCGACGCCGATATCGCAAAGTGCATGACGTCGGCATCGCCGGGCGCAGGCACATCCATGGTGCCGAACGGGTTGCGGATGACGACGTTGGTGTTGGCTTGCTGCATGACGCTTCTCCGGCGTGACCTGGTTTGATCAGCCAGCTCTATCGCCAGGCGCTGGCACGCAGCCACCCGATTCCTGCTTTGAGGAGTGGCGCGACACTCCCTCCTCGTCATTCCGGGATGCGCCGCGAAGCGACGCAGGCCCGGAATCCATATCCACGATCGGGAGTATGGATTCTCAGGTGCGCAATTGCGCACCATGGCTCGCGCTACGCGCGCCCCGGAATGACGGAGGAGAGAGTTGCGTCCGCTTACTTCAAATGCTTCGCGAAAAACGCCATGCTGCGCGGCCAGGCGATCTCCGAGCTGGCCTTGTCGTAGCTCGGCCGCTCGTCGCAATGAAAGCCATGCTGGGCGCCGGGATAGATGAAGATTTCGACATCAGGCCGCTTCGCCTTGACGGTCTCGACATCGGTGAGCGGAATGCCGGCATCCTTTTCGCCGAAATGCAACTGCGTCGGCACCTTCGGCGTCTCATCGGCAAAGCGCACGACGGCGCCGCCGTAATAGCCGATCGCGGCCTTCAGGCCCGACAATCGTGTCGCCGCGACGAAGGCGATGCTGCCGCCAAGGCAAAAGCCGATGATGCCGACCGGGCCGACGTGTTTCACCGCATCGATCGCGGCCTGCGTATCGCGCAGCATCGCCGCCCAATCCGGGTTGGCGACGAACTTGCGCGCTTCCGCGATCTCATCGGGCGTATAGCCGGACTGAAAGCCCGGCGCGGTGCGATCGAAGATCGACGGCGCGATCGCGACATAGCCCTCGCCTGCGAGGCGGTCGCAGACCGAACGGATGTGATGATTGACGCCAAAGATCTCCTGGATCACCACCACCGCGCCCTGTGGCGCGCTGGTCGGATCGGCGCGATAGGCGCCAAGCTGGAAATTGTCCGACGCCGTCAGTTTGATGTCTTGTCCCACGCGGGTTGTCCTTCTTGGTTGATCGTCGATGCGGGGGGCGCTGTTATCAGTCACTCCCACATCCAGTTGTCGCCGTAATCCTCTTTCCATCCTGCCAATCGTCCATGACGGAATTGCAGGAACAGGCGGTGACGGGACGGCACCAGTCTGCTGCCGCCGAGATCGCGAAGCGCGAGATAGATCTCGTTGCCGGGACGTCCCCGGACATATTGCAGGGGTTGCCCGAGTGCGTGCGCGGTCTGCTCCGCGTCCATCCCGAACGCCAGGGGCGTGTTGTTCGACGAGGTGTCGACGAAGGGGCGGCGCAGCGGCACCGTGCCGAACGGCTCGGCCTGCGCCGACGCCGCCGTGATGAGAAGCGCCGCGCCCGCAGCCAAGATTGCCCGCTTCATGGTCGTGAATCCTCGTCTCGCCGTCTATGCCGGCAAGTTCTTCAGGAAAGGCAGCACGGCGTCAACAAAAGCCTTGGGCTGATCGATGTTGACGGCGTGTCCGGCCGCGGGGATCACGACCTTTTGTGCGCCGGGGATTTTTGCCGCCATGTAATCCGACGCCGCCAGGAACGGCGTGTCGTCGGCGCCGACCACGATCAGCGACGGCACCTTTATATCAGGCAGCAATTCCATCACCGCGGCATCGCGCTGGGTCAGCATGCCGCGCGCGGCGAGCGCCAGCCCCTTTGCGTTGCGATGGCTGGCGGTGGCGCGCTCGCGGGTTGCCGATTTCAGCACGCCGAGACCTTCCTGGTCGAGCTTGTCGGCGGTGGCGAGCGCCCGCGCATTCCAGGCCTCGCGCGCGTCGTCTTTCCTGAAGCCCGGACCGGTGTCGATGATCAGCAGCGCGCGCGTGCGCGATGGATGGGCGCGATAGAACGCGAGCGACATGTAACCGCCGAGCGACAGCCCGCCGATGATGGCGCGCTCGGCGCCACGACATCCAGGATCGCGGCCATGTCGCCGACAGTGTGCGCTTCGTTGTAGGCTTTGGGATCGTCAGGATAATCGGATTGGCCGTGACCGCGCATGTCCCACAGCAAGAGCTTGTGGTCCCTCGCGAGCGCGTCGACCTGGCCGTGCCACATCGCCGAGGTCGAGGAATAGCCGTGCGTCAGCAGCAGCGGCGGTCCATCGCCGTGCACTTCATAATAGATCCCGACGCCGTCGCGGTTGATCTTCGGCATTGCTTCCGCCCTTTCTTGTTCATTCCAACCACGACGACGGTCCACCCTCTCCCCCTGCGGGAGAGGGTGGATTCGCGAAGCGAAGCCGGGTGAGGGGTCTCTCCTCACAAACGATCTTTCGAGTGGAGAGATACCCCTCATCCGGCGCCATAGCCGAAGCTTCGCTTCGGCGTTCTTAAGAACGGCGGCCGAAGGCCGCCTACGCCACCTTCTCCCACAAGGGGAGAAGGGAAGTCCGCGCCAGTGGCTGCACTCTAGCCTGCCAAGTTACCTCGAAGAAACTGCCTCGCCGCGATCGGATGCACACGCAACGCGCCATCTTGTTGTGTCCAGTGGCTAACGTCAGCGCTGTTGTCGCAACGCACAACACGTGATCGCCGAGATTGTTTCGATCGATTCCAAATTGCATTTGCCTCTGCGCGCGAACCCGATCATTCTTGCGCGCAAGGCGGAAGCCAGCCCGGTGGGCGTCCGTCAATCAAGTTGCCGCCGTAAGCGGCTTCATGCACCGGCAGGGGAAGACGCCTATGCCAACGCTCACGATCAACGGGCGGAGCATGTCCGTGGATGCGGCAAACGACACGCCGCTCCTTTGGGCTATCCGCGAACAATTGCAGATGACCGGCACGAAATTCGGCTGCGGTGCCGGCCTGTGCGGTGCCTGCACCGTGCACGTCAACGGCGAAGCCGTGCGCTCGTGCCAGACCATGGTCGGCGATGTCGCCGGCAAGAAGATCACCACCATCGAAGGTCTCTCCGCCAAGGGCGATCATCCCTTGCAAAAGGCATGGATCGCCGAGCAGGTGCCGCAATGCGGTTACTGCCAGTCCGGGCAGATCATGCAGGCGGCTTCGCTGCTGGCGAAGAATTCCAATCCGACCAAGGAAGAGGTCGTGGCGCATATGGACGGCAATCTCTGCCGTTGCATGACCTATTCGCGGATCCAGAAAGCGATCATGCGCGCCGCCACCGAGATGCGCACCGCATCCGCCGCCGGCAACGAGCGGAGGCCCACATGAACAAGCACGTGAAAAACATCACATCTGAGACCACTGATTTCAGCCGCCGCTCCTTCCTGGTCGGCACCGCTGCCACCGGCCTCGTGCTCGGCTATGCCGGCGTGCCCGGTATCGCTGATGCGCTCGCTGCTGCGCCCGCCAATTTCGAGCCGAGCGTCTGGTATTCGATCTCGCCGGATGGTTTGGTCACCGTGACCTGCGGCAAGGCCGACATGGGCCAGCACATTGCCTCCACCATGGCGCAGATCGTCTGCGAGGAGCTGGGCGCGAAGTGGAGCGACATGCGGGTCAACCTCGCCTCCAACGATCCGAAGTTCAACGATCCGGTGCTCGGTGCGCAGATCACCGGCGGCAGCTGGTCGACCATGATGAACTTCGAGGCGATGAGCCGCGCAGGCGCGGCCGGCCGGATGGCCCTGACAGAAGGCGCTGCGGCCGCCATGGGCCTGCCGCCCTACTTCAAGGACGAGCTGGTCGTGCGCGACTCCATGGTCACGCATCCGAAGTCCAAGAAGTCGATGAGCTTCGCCGACATCGTCAAGAGCGGCAAGGCCACGAAGACCTTCACGCCCGACGAGCTGAAGGCGATCAAGCTGAAGACGCCGGATCAATACACCATGATCGGTGTGTCGGTGCCGCAGATCGACATCCCCTCCAAGACCAACGGCACGGCCAAATACGGCATGGACGTGATGATTCCCGGCATGGTCTACGGCGCGGTGGTGACACCGCCCGTGCGCTACGGTGCCACGGTGAAGTCGGTCGACGATTCCGCCGCGAAGTCCGTGCCGGGCTTCGTCAAGGCCGTCATCCTTGATGACAAGACCCAGACGACGACGGGCTGGGTGGTCGCGGTCGCCAACACCTATGCCAACGCGAAGAAGGCCGCGGCGGCGCTGAAGGTCAGCTATGACGGCGGGCCGAATGCGAAGCTGTCCAGCCAGTCGCTGCTCGACGAAGCCAAGCGGCTTCAGAAGCTCGACGATTCCGGCCAGTTCTTCGTCAAGGACGGTGACGTCGCAGGTGCGCTCGGCTCGGCGGCGAAGGTGCTGGAGGCGGAATACACCACCAGCATCAACATCCACGCGCCGATGGAGCCGATGAACGCCACCGCGGAGTTCAAGGGCGACATCCTGCACATCTATTCCGGCAACCAGTTCGCGACGCGCTCCGGCGCAATTGCGGCGGGTGCCGCCGGGATCGACCCGAAGTTCGTGGTGATGCACCAGATGTGGCTCGGCGGCGGCTTCGGCCGCAGGCTCGACGCCGACATGATGGTGCCGGCGGTGCAGGCGGCGAAAGCCGTGGGCAAGCCGGTGAAGGTGATCTACACGCGCGAGAACGACATGACGATGGATTTCTCGCGTCCGCTCACCTACCAGAAGGTGAAGGCCGGCGTGGATGGCGACGGCAAGCTCGTCGCGCTCAGCCACGACGTGGTCTCGGCTTGGCCAACCCAGCGCTGGGGCATCCCGGACTTCCTGTCGCCCTCGGTCGACAAGAAGGGCCCGCTCGACGCGTTCACGGTGAACGGTTCGGACTTCTTCTACACCGTGCCGAACCACAATGTGCGCGCGATCAAGAACGAGATGGCGCACAACGCCACCCCGTCGGGCCAGCTCCGCTCGGTGGCGCCGGGTTGGACCTTCTGGGCGGTCGAAAGCATGATCGACGAGATCGCGGCGGCGACCGGCAAGGATCCGGCGCAATTCCGCATCTCGCTGCTCGATGGCGCGGGCAAGAACGACGGCGGCGCGCAGCGGCTGCGCAACACGCTGCTCGCCGCGATGGGCCTTGCCGGCTACGGGACCAAGAAGCTGCCGAAGGGTGAAGGCATGGGCGTCGCCTGCGTGTCGTCGCAGGAACGTGCGACCGCAAGCTGGACCGCTTGCGTCGCGCATGTTGCGGTGGCGCCCTCGGGCGAGGTGACCGTGAAGAAGCTCACGGTCGCGACCGATGTCGGCACGCAGGTGCATCCCGACAACATCCGCGCCCAGGTCGAGGGTGCGGCGCTGTGGGGCCTGTCGCTGGCGATGTACGAGAAGGCGACGTTGAAGGACGGTGGCATCGAGCAGACCAACTTCGATGGCTACACGCCCTTGCGCATGAGCCAGATGCCTGAAGTTGCGGTCGCCGTGATTGCCAATGGCGAGAAAGCCACCGGCGTCGGCGAGCCCGCGGTGACGGTGGTCGCCCCGGCCATCGGCAACGCCATCTTCAACGCCAGCGGCGCCCGCGTCCGGGCGCTGCCGATCACGGCGGAAGCCGTGAAGGGCGCGATGAAGGCGTAAGGCTGCTGCTTGCAATTGTGAGCTGAGATGATCCGCCGGAGGGCCACCTCCGGCGGATTTTTCTTTACCAAAAAGCCAATGTTTTCAAAGGCCGTTCTACTGTGCATGGGGTTGTTTTCGCCGCTCGTGCGAACCCGATCCGTAAAATTGCGCGCAATTCCGGCAGGTTCCGTTGAGCACGCCTCTTAAGGGCCGGAGAACCTGATCCGGCTTAGGCTGACGCCAAATACACTCCCGTGCTTTTGGGGAAGCCATGAACGCGCCAGCCAAATCCGCCAACAAACGCCGGCTTCTGCTCGCCTCCGACCGGAGCGATGCGAGCACCGAGCTCGCCAGCATCCTGAAGGCGGTCGGCGAGGTCTCGACGGTGACCACGCAGGAGATTCCCGAGCAGCCCTCGCGCGATCTCTCCGGCCTCGTCGTCGACATCAACCTCCGCTCGCCCGAAAGCGTGCAGCGCGTGCGCAACAAACTGCGCGGCGACGCCTATCGTTCGATGCCGCGGCTGTTCGTGCTGGCCGATGCGCTGCATCACGGCACCATGCAGGCCTGGGCGTTAGGGGCCACCGACACCATCTCGCGGCCGCTGCAGGCCGAGGCGATCCTGCAGCGCATCCGCGCCGCCTTCCCCGACACGGCCGTCTATGACGCGACCGATCGCGGCAAGACGCTCAACCGCGGCGTCGAGGCGGCGCATGCGGTGCTGAAGAAGATGTTCGAGAAGCTGCCGCTCGGCGTGCCCCTGACCTTCGACGACGTCATCGCCGCCGAGAACAAGATCCTGAAGGCGATCAAGCACTCCTCGCTGCGCGAATGGCTCACCACAGTCGGCTGCCACCATGTCGGCAGCTACCGGCACTGCCTGTTCGTCACCGGCTTTGCGGTGTCCTTTGCCCAGCATCTCGGCATGCGCGAGGACGACCAGCGTCGCCTGACCCGCGCGGCGCTGCTGCACGATGTCGGCAAGGCCTTCGTTCCCTCAGCGCTGCTCGACAAGGCGGGCAAGCTCACCGACGAGGAGATGGCCGAGGTCCGCCAGCATCCCCGCCGCGGCTATGATGCGCTCGCCGCGCAAGGCGGCTTCCCGCCGGAGATGCTCGATGTCGTGCTGCATCACCACGAATTCCTCGATGGCTCCGGCTATCCGAACGGATTGTCGTCGAACCAGATCAGCGACATCGTGCGCCTGACGACGATCGTCGATATCTATGCGGCGCTCGTCGAGAAGCGTGCCTACCGCATGCCCTTCACCCACTCGCGCGCCTTCACGATGATGGAAGGCATGGGCGGCAAGCTCGACCAACAATTGCTGCAGGCGTTCCGCCCGGTGGCGCTGGGATCGTTCTGAGGCGGCATTCTCCGCCCACCCTACGGCACCGTCTCTACCCCAGCATCTTCCGCAGCTCCGCCTTCGCCACCTTCTCCAGCGTCGAGCGCGGCATGTCGTCGACGAGCCTGATCTCGCGCGGCACCTTGAAGTCGGCAAGACCGTTGCGGCAGGCCGCCATCACGCGGTCCTGCAGATCCGGTGGCGCACCCGTGACGCCGCCCTGCGGGATGATGAAGACGACGGGCACCTCGTCCAGCATCGGATGCTTCTTCGCAACCACCGCGGCCTCGCGCACGCCTGATACCATTGCGATGACCTGCTCGATCTCGGACGCTGCGACGTTCTCGCCGCCAACCTTCAGCATGTCCTTGGAGCGGTCGCCGAACTTGATGAAGCCGCTCTCCAGCCGCGTGACGCGATCGCCGGTGAGGAAGAAGCCATGCTCGTCAAAGCTCTCGCGCGTCGCCTTCTCGTTGTGCAGATATTCGGCGAACAGCGACAGGCCGGGGATACCCTTGATTGCCAGATTACCGGTATCGCCGACCGCGCTCGGCCGTCCGTCGTCGTCGGTGATGCGGATCTGATATTCGGGCGCGGCGCGGCCGATCGACATCGGGATGTTGGGCTGGTCGACTTCGCCGATGATGCCGTGGGTGATGGTCTCGGTCATGCCCCACCAGCCGATGATCTTGACGCCGAACGCAGCGAACGCCGGCGGCTCATTGATCGCCGTGCCCCACAGGCGGAATTTGTGATCCCGCGGAATCTCCTGCTCGAGCAGCGCCTTCATGCAAAAGGGAATGGTCGAGGTCCAGGTCGCGCCGTGCTCGCGCGCAACGTTCCAGAACCGGCTCGCGGAAAAGCGCGGCTGGATCACGCAAGTGGCCCCGACCCACAATGTCGCCAGCATGGAATAGGCGAGCGCGTTGGTGTGGAACAGCGGCAGATAGGTCTGGTGCACGTCGCTGGCATGAAGGTCCTCATGCGCGGCATTGATCTTGGCGCCCCACAGCGCATTGGCATGGGTCCATAGCACGGCCTTCGGCCGCGACGTCGTGCCCGAGGTGTATTGCACGCTGCATGGCGCCAGCGGATCGGTCGTGCGCTTCGGCCGATCGGCGCTGTCCGCGAAAAGCGACTCAAAACTGTCGCCGCTCGAGACGGCCTGCGCCGGCGCAGCGCCCGCATCGTGCGACGTCACCGCCATCCAGCCGATGTTGCGGCAGTTCTGCGCAACTACTTCCGCATAGGCCGGTTGCGTGATCGCGGCGACCGCGCCGCAATGATCGGCGAAATACGCCATCTCCGCCGGCGCAGAGCGGGTGTTGGTGGTGACGGCGATGGCCCCGAGTTCGACGCAGGCAAACCAGGCCAGCAGCGCCTCGATGCAATTGTCGAGGTGAATGAGTACGTACTCGCCCGGCTTCACGCCCCGCTTGGCGAGCCCCGCCGCCAGCGCGCCGGCCCGCTCGTGAAACTCGCCATAGCTCCAGTGTCGCGCCTGCGAATCGAACGGCGCCCAGATCAGGAACGGATGGTCACGCCGCACCTCGGCGCGCATCCTCAGCAGCCAGGGCACGTCGAGACCGTCGAACGGGCTCACGATACCGGCGGCGGTTTGTTGGATAGCCATGCGTCCTCCCGTGCGACCTGTATCTTGATGGCGGCCGCTTATGGATTATTGCGTCTTCCTGCCATCGGATGGCGCGCGGCGCAAATGGAGGCGTCAATCCTCGTACGACGAAATCTCGATCAGGCTGCCATCCGGATCCCGGCAATAAACCGAGCGCAGCGTGCCACGGGCGCCCTGCTTTCGAACAGGGCCTTCCTCGACGGCGACGCCGTGGGCCCTTAGATGCGCCACCACCTCGTCGGGCGTTGAGGAGGTGAGGAAGCACAGATCCTCGCTGCCGGCGGCCACGTGGTCGGCGGTGAACCACTCCACCTTGTCCGCGTCGCGCGGCCGCACATTGATCTTCTGTTGGCCAAATTGAAGCGAGGTCCGCGGCGCTTTGCCGCCACCGGGGTCGAACACCTTGACTTCCATGCCGAGGATCTTGCGATACCACTCAGCGGTCGCAGCGACGTCGGCGACGTTGATGACGAGATGATCGAGGGCCTGAACCTTCACTGCCATGCCTTATCCTTTCGTCACCACGGATCTTGCGGACTTTCCGCAGCAGATGGGCTTTGTTACAACGCCGCTGACGCCGGTTTCAAGACATCAGGCTTTCAAGAACAACACTGGGAGAACCCTTGAGATGATCACTCGCCGTACCGCGCTGGGCCTGCTCGCCGCCACTCCGCTTGCAGCCAGCCCGCTGTCGAAGGCCTTCGCAGCGGATTATCCGTCCCGGCCGGTGAAGTTCGTGGTCGGTTATCCGCCCGGCGGCGCCACCGACATTCTGGCGCGGCTGATCGGCCAGCGGCTGTCGGAGCGGCTCGGCCAGCAATTCGTGGTCGAGAACAAGCCGGGCGCCGGCAACAATATCGGCACCGAATCCGTCGTGAACGCCGAACCTGACGGCTACACGGTGCTGCTGGTCAATCCGGCGAACTACATCAACACGACGCTCTACGCCAATCTCAAGTTCAACTTCGTTCGTGACATCGCGCCGATCGCCGCGTTCCAGCGCGTGCCGAACGTGATGACCGTCAACAAGGATGTGCCGGCGAAGACCGTCGCGGAGTTCATCGACTATGTGAAGGCCAATCCCGGCAAGGTGAACATGGCCTCGTCCGGCAACGGCACCTCGGTGCATCTGTCCGGCGAGATGTTCATGGCGATGACGGGCTGCAAGATGCAGCACGTGCCCTATCGCGGCGCCGCGCCCGCGATCACCGACATGCTCGGCGGCCAGGTGCAGGTGATCTTCGACAACATGCCCTCGATCATCCAGCACATCCGCTCCGGCTCGCTGCGTGCGCTCGGTGTCACCACGGCGCAGCGCTCGCCGCAATTGCCCGATGTGCCTGCGATCGGTGAGACCGTGAAGGATTACGAGGCGAGCGCGCTGTTCGGCATGGGGGCGCCGAAGAACATGCCCAAGGATTTGATCGCCAAGCTCAACAACGAGGTCAACACGCTCATGAAGGAGCCCGAGATGACCAAGCGTCTGTTCGAGCTCGGCGGTGATCCGCTGGTGGAGACGCCGGAGGCGTTCGGCCAGGAGATCGAGGCCGAGACCGCCAAGTGGAAGAAGGTCGTCGAGTTCGCCGGCCTCAAGGTCGAGTAGCGATCTCGTGATCGACGCGAACGAAGCCCCACCGAAAGGCGGGGCTTTTTTCTTGCGCGGGTCCCGATTGACGGGGGAGCATTTGCGCCTATACTAAACCTTATGGTTAAGTATCAGGACGAGACGCTCGATCGTACCTTTGCGGCGCTGTCCGATCCGACGCGGCGGGCGCTGCTGGCGCGGCTCGTCGAGAACGAAAATTTGTCGGTGAGCGAGCTGGCGGCGCCGTTCCCGATCTCGCTGCCGGCCATCATGAAGCATCTCGACGTGCTCACGGATGCGGGCCTGATCGTGCGCGAGAAGACCGGGCGCACGGTGTCCTGCAGGCTCACCGCGCAGCCGATGGAGCAGGCGATGAACTGGCTCAATCGCTACGCACAATTCTGGTCCGAGAGTTTCGACCGCCTTGCCGCCTTTGTGGAGGACAAACCATGGTCAACGCAGTCGCTGGCGCCGCGGAGCGCGCAAACGAAGGTCCGAGCCTCACGCTCACGCGCCGGCTCCGGGCGCGGCCGGAAAAAGTCTTCGCCGCCTGGACGCAAGTCGAACAGCTAGTGCAATGGTTCGGCCCGCCGAACATGAAGCCGGCGACGCTGAGTGCGGAGCTCGATGTTCGTACCGGCGGCCGCTACCGCATTTCGTTCACCCGTGACGACGGCGAATATTTCGAGGCTGGCGGAATCTATCGAGAGGTCGTGCCGAACGAGCGGCTGGTGTTTACCTGGGCCTGGCATTCGACGCCGGAACGTGAATCGCTGGTGACGATCACGTTGAAGCCCGACAATGCCGGAACGCTGATGATCTTTCATCATGCCCAGTTCTTCGACGAAACCGCACGCGACAACCACCAGCGCGGCTGGAACTCGTTCTTCGACAAGCTCGACAGCTTCGTCGCTTGATCCCTGTCAGAGGAGGATGCCATGCAGCAACATCGGATCGTATCGCGCGAGCAATGGGTCGCAGCCCGCAAAGCTCATCTCGCGCATGAGAAGGAACTTTCGCAGGCCCGCGAGCGTCTGGCTGAGGAGCGACGCGCCTTGCCCTGGGTGAAAGTCGACAAGAACTATGTGTTCGACGGGCCCGATGGCAAGGTGACGCTTGGCGATCTCTTCAAGGGGCGCCCGCAGCTCGTGGTGCAGCACGTGATGTTCGCGCCGGACTGGGACGCCGCCTGCAAGAGCTGCTCGTTCTGGGTGGATGGCTTCGAGCGTATGGTGCCGCACCTGGCGGCGCGCGACACCACCATGGCCGCGATCTCGCTGGCCCCGGTTGCCAAGCTCGAAGCGTTCAAGAAGCGCATGGGCTGGACGTTTGACTGGGTGTCTTCGGGTGGCAACGACTTCAACTACGATTACGAAGTCTCGTTCACGCGCGATCAGATCGACCAGGGCGTCCCGAAATACAATTTTGGCACGACGCCGTTCTATGGCCCGGAGCTGCCCGGTATCAGCGTGTTCTATCGCAACGAGGCCGGCGAGATCTTTCACACCTATTCCTGCTTCGCCCGCGGCCTCGACATGATGAACGCAGCTTACCAATATCTCGACCTTACCCCGCTCGGCCGTCACGAGCAGGGGCTGCCTTATCCGATGGACTGGGTCCGCCTGCGCGACCAGTACGAGCCGCAGGCGAAAGGCGCGTGCTGCCACGGGTGAGGGGGCGCACTAGCAGATGGTCGTCCTGGCGAAAGCCAGGACCCATACCGCGGAATCTATCGATCGCGTGTGGTCCTCGTACCGAACGACTCTTCGCCAACTCCCTCTCGGGGTAATGGATCCTGGCTTTCGCCAGGACGACACCGGTGGCTAAGGCTCGGTCTGTGACCACTTCACTTCTTCGCGTCGGCCTCTTCCGCGCCTTTGCACGAGATCAGCATCGTATAAGCCCGCGCGTTGCCGGCGATCTCGGGGGTCTTCAGCTCGCCCTTCGGCTCGGCCGTCTGGTACGGCACGACCGAATTGTCGAGGAAGTCGCGCAGCGCGCCGGTCTTGATGGCGAAGTTGATATTCTCGGGAATATCGCCGGTCAGCGCGGCAATGCGCAATCCGGGGATCTTGCCAGTGACCACGCCCACGATCTGGCCGCTGGTGTCGAACAGCGGGCCGCCGCTGTTGCCGGGCTGCACCGGTGCGCTGATTTGCAGGAAGCGCGTATCGTTGCGCATGCCGCTCAGTGAGCTGACGATGCCGGTCGTCACGGTGAAGTCCGACGTCAGCAAGCCGTGATAGGGAAAGCCGATTGCGACGACGGAATCGCCGGAGTGGAAGGAGCGGTCGCGAATCCGGGCAAAGTCCTTGAATGTCGCCGTCGACGACGGCTGCAACAAAGCCAGATCGTTGTTCGCATCTGCAGACACCACGCGCAAGACCATCGCGGCTTCGCCGGTGAGATCGCCCTTGAGCTCGCTGCAACCGTCGATCACGTGGTTGTTGGTGACGATATGCCCGCTCGCGCTCACCACGAAGCCCGTGCCAAAGCCGCTGCTGGTCCTGGTCCCTTTGCCGGACTTGCTGGCTGGCGGCGCACCTTGCTTGTCTGCCGTGGCTGCCGACTTCGCTGCGCCCTTGGTGAAGTCGCCGGCCTTGTCGAGCCCGTCGGCCTTCACTTTGGTCACGCAATTGGCCAATGCCGTGATCATTGGCCCGGTCGACTTCAGGTCGAAGTTCAGGACAGCGTGGCCGGCTGTCGCCACCATCAAGCTCGCCTTCTGAAACGTACGCACGACATTCACGGGCATGACGGCCGTGAGCATGTTGGTCTGGTACGCCGTGGCGAACAGTCTGGCTTGCTCCTGACCGTCAAACGTTACGTCGATTGCAGCACTCTCGCCCTTGTTGAAGTGGTAGTTGGGATTTGCGAAGGCCAGCGACCATGTGCCGGCGGCATTCTGGCTCACGACGAGGGAGACGCCGCTTGCATAAGGCGTCGTCGCCGCACAATGGGAGAAGGCGCCGGTCTGATCGTTACTGAAGGCGCCCCCGATCCAGTTGCCGACATTGACGGAACCGAACGGTCCCGCGGCTTGCGCCAATCCGGCAAAACCCAGCTGCAACAGACCGGCAACGATAAACGACCTCAACCACATAACTTCCCCCCGGAACGCTTTGGCCGCATCTTACCTGCGTGAGCCCGTTTGGTGCAACCGGCAGTTGTCTGCGCGGGTCCTGCTCCCGGCAAACGACTTTCCGGCTTGCCTTTACTTTGTAACGCGGTATACTTTGCATTACAAAGTGACTGGGCAAGCCGGTCCGTGAGCTTGGGTGGAGCGGAGTTTTGGCATTGCCGATGCGCGATCTCGACAAGGCACTGGCCGACATCGTGGCGATCCGCAGCCAGATTGCGGCCGGCACGGCGTTCCGCGGTTACGGGCCGGCGACGATGGCCGCGACCGGCGCCGTCGCGCTTGTCACCGCCGTCCTGCAATTCTGGCTGCTCGGCGATCCCACCGGTGAGCCGCTCGGCTTCTTTCTCGGCTGGTTCGTCGCAGCTGCGCTGTCCGGAGCGATGATCTGGATCGAGATGCGTGCGCGTTCACGTCGTCATCATTCCGGCCTTGCCGACGCGATGATTCATCAGGCTGTCGAGCAGTTCCTGCCGGCTGGCGTCGCTGGTGTCCTGCTTGCGGTGGTGATGTGGAAGTTCGCTGCCGAGACCCTGTGGCTGCTGCCGGGGCTGTGGCAGATCCTGGTGTCGCTTGGCATTTTCGCCTCCGTCCGCTCGCTGCCGCGCAGCGTGGCGTTCGCGGGCGCCTGGTACTTCATGTCAGGCTTCGCGGTGGTGGTGCTGGCGAGCCGGAGCCACATGCTGTCGCCGTGGACCATGGGGTTGCCCTTCGTGATCGGCCAGTCGGTAATGGCGGCCATTCTGTATTTTGCGTCTGGAGACAATGATGTCGAAGACTGACAGCGCGCCTTTCTCCTATGAGGGGCTCGATCGGGTAATCCACGAGAAGGCGAGGCTCGGGCTGCTGACGTCGCTGATGGCTCACCCGAAGGGGCTGGCATTTGCCGACCTGAAGCAACTCTGCGGCCTCACCGACGGCAATCTCAGCCGGCATCTCGCCGTGCTTCAGGAAGCCGGCCTCGTCGAGGTGACCAAGGGTTACGAAGGCAATCGCCCGCACACGACCTGCCGTCTGACCAAGAGCGGCCGCCGCCGCTTCCTCGACTATCTCGCCGTGCTCGAGCGTCTCGTGCGCGACGCAGCGAAAGCCGCCGGCCGCGAAGCGCCGCCGCTAGGCCGTCTCGGTATTCTCCCGACCTGATCGTCCCCTTTTTTGACCGGAGACTTTGCGATGCAAAGTGACGTCACGTCCTACAACGAGAAGCTTCATGTCGGCATCATCATGGACGGTAACGGGCGATGGGCGACCCGCCGGGGCCTGTCGCGCGTCCGCGGCCACGAGGCCGGCGTTGAGACGATCCGCCGTATCGTCGAGGCCGCGCCCAAGCAGGGCATCGGCACGCTGACGCTCTATGCGTTCTCGACCGACAATTGGCGCCGGCCCAAGGCCGAGGTCGCAGCATTGATGACGCTGCTTCGCTTCTATCTCGCCAACGAAGTGCAGAGCCTGGTCAAAAACGGCGTACGGCTCAACGTGATCGGTCGTCGTGATCGCCTGCCTGATGGTATCGCCAGCGCCATCGCGCGCGCGGAGGAAGCCACCGCAAACGGCAACACGCTGCATCTGCGCATTGCCGTCGACTATTCCGCGCGTGACGCCATCCTCAATGCGGCGGCCAAGGCGGCTGCGCTGACCAGCCTCACCCGCGAGGCGTTTTCCCAACTGGTCACCGGCGAGGCCGGCCTGCGCGACGTCGATCTCATCATCCGCACCTCGGGCGAGAAGCGGCTGTCGGACTTCCTGCTCTGGGAAGGCGCCTATGCCGAGCTGCATTTCACCGAACGGATGTGGCCCGAATTCGACGCGGTCGATCTCGCCGCGGCGCTGGCATCCTTCCATGGCCGCGAACGTCGCTTCGGCGGTCTCCAGGCTATCGTGCCCGAGGAGGTGCCGTCGCTCTCGCGGGCGTGAGGTACAGAGCGTTTTCGAGCGAAGTGGATGCCGGGTCGCGTGAAGAAAACGCGTCAAAAGTAGAAAATCGAGATCATATCGGTTCTGATCCAATCAGAATCGATATGATCCAAGCGGAGCCAAGCAAGGGCTCCGCCGTAGTCGCGTAAGATGTCTTCGAGTTCAGTCGGGGATTGGGCTTCTTCATAGAAGTGGGACGGACGATCACGCCAACCAAAGCGGGAGCGAAAGTCCATGCGTGTTCTTCTCGTCAACGTGCCTCATCCCTCGATCGGAAGCCGGATTCCGGACGATCATCTGCCGCCGCTCGGCCTGCTAGCGATTGGCGGTCCGCTGATCGACGATGGTCACACCGTGCGGCTCATCGATGCCGAGTTCGGCCCGATGCTGCCAGCGGACATTGTCGTTGAAGCGAACCGCTTCTCGCCAGACGCCGTTATGTTCGGCCATTCCGGCTCGACATCAGGACATCCCGTGATTGCCGAGATTGCGCAGGCGCTGGTGAAAGCCATGCCTCGCGTGCTGATCGTCTATGGCGGCGTCTTCCCGACCTATCACTGGCAGGACATCCTGCGCGATGAGCCCTATGTCAGTGCCATCGTGCGGGGCGAGGGCGAGGAGACCGCGCGGCGCCTGATGCGCGCGCTGGAATACGGCCATGATCTCGGCGGCATTGCCGGCATCGCGTTTTGCGACGCTAGCGGTCCGCGTGCGACACCTTCCGCGCCCGTCATCGTCGACCTCGACGCCTATCGGATCGGCTGGGAATTGATCGATCACGCCCGCTACTCCTATTGGGGCGGCTTGCGGGCCGTCGTCGTGCAGTTCTCGCGCGGCTGCCCGCATCTGTGCAATTATTGCGGCCAGCGCGGCTTCTGGACGCGGTGGCGTCACCGCGAGCCTGTGCGCTTCGCCAAGGAGCTGGCGCGGCTGCACCGCGAGCACGGTGTGAAGGTCATCAACTTTGCCGATGAAAATCCCACCGTGTCCAAGAAAGTCTGGCGCGTCTTTCTCGACGCGTTGATCGCCGAGAAGGTCGATCTCATTCTCGTCGGCTCGACCCGCGCCGACGACATCGTGCGCGATGCCGATATTCTGCATCTTTACAGGAAAGCGGGCTGGCAGCGCTTCCTGCTCGGGCTGGAGAACACCGACGAGAAGACACTGGAGCTGATCCGCAAGGGTGCGACTGTTGCAACCGACCGCGAGGCTATCAGGCTGTTGCGCCAGCACGGAATTCTGTCGATGGCGACCTGGGTGGTCGGATTCGAAGAGGAAACCGATCGCGATCATTGGCGCGGACTGAAGCAGTTGCTCGCCTACGATCCCGATCAGGTCCAGCTGCTCTACGTCACGCCGCACCGCTGGACGCCGTACTTCCGGCTTGCCGCCGATCGCCGGGTGATCCAGCCGGATCGTCGCCGCTGGGACTACAAGCACCAGGTCCTTGCCACGCGCTACATGGCGCCCTGGCGCGTGCTGCTCTGGTTCAAGTTCACCGAGATGGTGCTGCAATGTCGCCCCAAGGCGATGTGGCGCGTGCTGTTCCAGCGCGATGCGGGCCTGCGTCACGCCATGCGCTGGTACACCCAGATGGGCCGCCGGGTCTGGCCGCACGAGATCCTCGAATTCTTGCGCGCGCGGCGTCTGAAATGGGGGCCGACGGTGCGGGAATTCTGGGGCGCGCCGCAGGATGCCGAGGAGCAGTCGATGACGGCGACGCGGCCGGAGCGGCGCGTGGGACGACGCGAGGCCGCATGACCGCTGCCCGTGTGTGACGCACGGCACAGGGCAACGCCAGTTCGTTCCCGACCGCAAGTTTGACGGCCGTGTCCAAGCGGCAGGAGCGCGGCCTCGGTTAAGTGTTCAGTCATTGCAACCTGCCGAGGCCTCGCGCATGTCACAGCCGTTTTCGCACACCGTTATCGGGGCGAACGAAACGAAGGGTACGGTCTGCATCAGAGCCGCCAACGCGTGTGACGTGGAAAGTCTCTCGATCTATTTCACCGGTCTTTCCTCGACAACCCGTAACAAGCGCTTCATGGGCGCGCGGGCTGACGTCGCATTGCTTGCCGCTGAATGCATCGCCAACGTCAGCCATCCCGATCACTTCACCCTGCTCGCCGAACTCAGGCAGGAGGAGGGGCAGAGCACGATCATCGGCGAAACGCGATACGCCTATGATGCGGCTGCGCGGTACGGTGATTTCGCCATCTCGGTTGCCGATGTATTTCAGCGCAAAGGCGTCGGCCTGCAAATGATGAATGCGATGGAACGGCATGCGAGCAATCTCGGTCACGAGATGATTGCGGCGGAGACTGCGCGGGCGAATGCGGAAATGCGCGGTCTCGCAAAAAAGGCCGGCTTCGAGGATACCGGGCGCGGCGACTGGCAGTCGGTCCACCTCGCCAAGCGCCTGGCGCGATAGCTTTCCGCGCGTTGCCGGGTGGCACGGATCGTGCTCTAGTATCGCCTGACATCCCCGGCAATGGGAGCTTTGGCGATGCGCGCAGTTCTGGATCATTGCACCGGCGGCACCGAGCGGCAGGTACCGGCCGGCACGACTGTCATCACCGAAGGCGGCGCCAGCAGCGGTCATCTTTACGTACTGATGCAGGGCAGGCTCGATGTGCTCAAGAGCGACATGGTGGTTGCCACAATCGCCGAGCCCGGCGCGGTGTTCGGCGAGATGTCCGTGCTGCTCGGGCTGCCACACACGGCCACGGTGCGTGCCAGCTCCGACTCGGTGATTTATCAATTCGAAGATGCTGCGTCGTTCCTCATCCAGCGGCCGGAGGTGGCGATGATACTGGCGCGCACGCTGGCGCAGCGGCTCAATGTCGCCAACACCTATCTCGCCGATCTCAAGCGGCAATATGCCGGCCACGGTACGCATCTCGCCATGGTCGGCGAGGTACTGCAGAGCATGATCAACCTGCCGCCGCTCGAGGTCTCGCCAGGCTCGGATCGGCAATCCGACCCAAGAATGTGAGCCAGTCCGGCGGCTCCTCTATCGCCAAAGCCGGCCGTTTCAGCGGCCCATCGAGATCGATCCACTGCGCCTCGCCCGCCGCGAGCCAGAACGCCTTGTTTTCATCGAGATCGAGCACGATGTGCGTCGGCGGTCGTCCCGGTTGCTTCCCGGCGTTGAACACCCAGGTGCGGCCCAGCCGGTCGTACCACGAGCCGTCACTGATGAAGGGCGATTGATGCACATGGCCGGAGATGACCATCGACGGCTGATACTGCATGATCCACTGCACCAGCTCGACATCGCCGAAGAAGCGCTTGCCGCCCCAGCTTGTCGGCGAATTGGCCGGCGGCGCGTGATGCGCCCAGATCCATCGTTGCGGACGGTTGAGCGCGGCATCACGCAGCTGGTCGGCAATGCGCTGCTTGACCAGCGGCCCGTCCCACCATGGGCACACCGTGAACAGCGTGTCGCCGATGGTCATGTTGTCGCCGTCGCAGGCAATTCCTGTTGCCCGCAACTCCGAGATCCAGCGCGAGATCTTCTCGCCCTGCGCATTGCGCTCGTCGAGATCGTGATTGCCGGAGCAAAGGATCACGCGGGTCTGCGCCGCGATCAGCGCGAGGTACTTCTTCACCACCACGATCTGCGCGCGGAAATCCACCATCGAGCCGATGTCGAGCGCATCGCCGGCGAAGATCACCAGGTCGAATTGCGGTGCAGCGCTGACCAGCCAGTCGAGCTGCGGCAGCGAGTAGTGCAGATCGGCCACGACCAGGCAACGCATTGAGAATCCGTCGGCGAAAGAATGAAAATATCTGGGAATTCCAAAATCTTATGAAGCAAGAAGCAGACCAGCATCGCTGCCCGCGCTCCGCCAATCCGGGCAGCAGGCAGCATGCTGCGGCGCTTGCCGGTGCGCAAGTGGCTGCGCCAGCAAGGCTGGACCGGATCACCGAATTCTGCTGTCGTGGCGCGCTGCAACGCCGGTGATCGCATGCCCTCTTTCAAGACCATTCGTGCCCGCGCCGAGAAGCGCAAAGGTGGGCCCAGGGCGCTCGAAAAGCTGATGCCCGACAAGCCGGACCTGAAGGGTCTGGCAAAGCTCGGCGACGACCGTATCCTCGCCGAGATGACGAAGCGGGTATTTTGCGCCGGGTTTGCCTGGAGCGTGATCGACGCGAAGTGGGACGGTTTCGAAGCCGCCTTTCTGCGCTTCCAGCCGGCCAAGCTCAGCTTCCAGCCGGAAGATTATTGGGAAGGCCTGCTGCGCGATACGCGGATCGTGCGCAACGGCGCCAAGATCATGTCGGTGCGCGACAATGCCGCTTTCGTCCAGGAGATCGCCAGGGAGCACGGCAGCTTCGGCAAGTTTCTGGCGAAGTGGCCGCCGTCCAACGAGATCGGCCTGCTCGATCTCCTCACCAAGCGCGGCTCCAGGCTCGGCGGCAACACCGGCCAGATGCTGCTGCGCTTCGTCGGTTGGGACGGCTTCGTCACCTCGAAAGACGTCGTCGCCTGCCTGCGCGATGCCGGCCTCGACATCGCAGAAGAGGTCAAGTCCAAGGGCGATCTCGCCAAGGTGCAGGCGCAGTTCAACGCCTGGGCCGACGAGACAGGTCTGCCCTATACCTATTTGTCACGCATCTGCGCGCTTTCGGTCGGCGAAAACCGCAGCGAGCACTAGATCAGATCGTGAAGATCGTGTGGCGATCTCGCGCCGTCAGCGCGGCAAATGCAACGCGCGGTCACGAAATGCATTTTGCAGGAACATTTGTGCGCAGCACCCGTTCGGGAGTTTGAGCCAGGCGATACATGGGGCTACGCGCTCCGGCTCAGTTCCACGAAACTCGAACGACAGAACGGAGCAGCTCATGAAGCTCACATCCGAACAGGTCAAGCAGACCATCAACCAGCTCGGCGCTCAGGTGCTGCCCGACGAACACCCCGCCATGCCCCAGCTCAACAGCATGTTCGGCGAGCACACCTTCTTCGTCGACGAGATGGGCTTGAAGGTCCTCGAGCCGACGCCGTCGCTCGGTGCGGAGCGACAGACCGGTGAAGTCGTCAGCCTCGCCGACTGGAGCGATGCGGATCTGACGCGCCTGATGGCGCATGAGCCCGAGCCGACTGGCGTGATCGTCGTGTTCGAGCATGTGAGGCACTGACGGAGGCGCACAAAAAACCACCCTTCGCGGCGCCGAAGGGTGGCCTGCATGATCAGGCGTATGATGCGTCGCTGGTATCGGATCCGGTCGCCGTCCTCACGACGTCGGACAGGACGTTGTCGGGACGGGCGGCGTCGATCCGCTCGTGATGGTCGGGACAAAGTTGGTCTGGCGCGGATACAGATAGTAGCTGTCGCTGAGCATGACCGTGCCGCTGATCGTGTAGCCGAGGCCTGGCGTATAGGCGTAGGTTGCCTCACCCAGGATGAGCCCGCTGGTTGTCGGCACCGCCGACAGGGATGTCGGCAAGGTGACGGTGGTGCCGGCGGTCCGTGCGGTGCCGTTAAGCGACTGGCTCCAGATCACCTTGGCCGTGACGTGGTCGCCGGTCGGTTGCACCTCCGTGAGGGTGACGACGGCCTTGCTGATGTCGTAGGGCGAGAGGACTTTCGACGAGGCGCCGAGAATGCCGGTGACGTCGCTCGTGGTGACGCACTTATTCTGCGACAGGATATCGGCAATGGTATGCACCGTGGCCGTGACCTTGACGTTGATCGAGAGGGCGTTGCCGAGCTCGACGCCGCCCATGCACAGCAGCAGCATGAACGGCAGCACGATGGCAAACTCGATGGCCGCCACCGCATCTTCGTTGGCGCGGAATTGCCAGAGGCGCGCGGGCAAACGGGTCATTGATAGGGCTCATTCTGGAATGCGGCGGTCGCCGTGATCTGGCGGTTGCCGTTCGGCAGATTCGACAGTGTAAAGCCAAGCGGCCCGCCGAAGACCGGCCATTGGTAGATCACCTCCAGCACGACCTTGTCGGAAGGACCGCCCGGATTGTAGGGCCAGTTGTTGGAGACGGTGCCGTCGGCATTGAACGTCAATGTCGGTGCGGCCGCGCTCATGGCCGACCAGCTGCTCCCGGACTGGACGCTGATCATCAGATTGCTGCAGTTGAAGATGATGCGGACCTGCTGGCAGACCAGGGTCGAAAACTGGGTCGACGTCATCCCGGCTGCCTGCACCTGGCCCGTCATGATCTGCCGGGCGGATTGCTGCACGACCTGCTGGAGCAATTGCTGGCCGAAGAAGACCATGAAGATCTGGATGATTCCGACCAGCAACGCGATGAAGATCGGTGCGACCAGGGCGAATTCGACGGCGTTCGCGCCGTTCTCGTCGCGGCGAAAGGCTGCGAACCTCTCGCGAAGGCGTCGCTGTCCGGGTACGGCTCGCAACTCGGGCATGGCGCTCGCTCAGTTGGTCAGGTGGGGGGCCGTTTCAACGACCTTCAGGAACAACTGCTTGAGCGCTGCGGTAATGTCGCCGCCCGACTGCACGTCGTAGAACAAGCCGGGCGATGCGCAGGATTGCAGGTTCTGCGCGATCTGTCCGGTCTTCGAATCAGGACTGTTGAACGGCGCGACATAGGAGTTGTACCAGCCGGCGCTGGTGCCTGTGATCGGCAGGTATTCGGTATAGAGCACCGCGATGCGAATTCCCCGGTTCTTGATCGTCGTGCAGTTCGCAGTGTTGAGGGGCTGCTGGCAGCGGAATTTGGAGCCATTGGCAAGCGGCGTTCCGGGGTTGCAGGACGAACTCAGGTTGACCATCTTGTCTTCAACCCCGTCAGTGACGAGGAATACGACTTCCTGGGGCGTATCTCCGGTCTGGTTGGATCCTCCGCCGGGGGCGGGCATGAGCGCATTAACGCTCGAGAGCGCGCCCGCGATGTCGGTACCGTAGTCGGTGCTGATGGCGCATCCCGACAGCACGCAGTTCTGATGGTCGACGGTGAGAAGCGAGATGTTGTTGGCGGCCTGGGTCGCGGCGCTCGACAGGTCGGCGGACGGCAGCCCCGACGGGGCATAGACGGTGTTGAAACCGTAGTCGAACGTGTAGATCGCGGCCTTGTAGGTGTTGTTCTGCGTCGCCTCGGTCTGTTGCGCCGTGCTCATCAGGCTCGCGGTCGCCTGGGCCACGAGGTCGATACGCAGCGTGATGTTGTTAGCTCGCGCGACGCTGAGATTGTCTTTGGCCGATGCGCACGTGCTGCAGTCCTTCTCGGGATGCGATTCATGACAGGCGAACGCGCAGTTCCTCGAACCGGACCAGGCCTGGCTCGCGGTCGCGTTCGTCATCTTGGTGATGTCGTCCGATGTTGCTGCGATACCCATCGACGGCGAGTCGTCCAGAAGCAGATAGAAGTTGATGTTGGGCGCGCCCGAGGCGCTGGCCGTTGCCGAGCCCTTGATCGGCCACACCGGGGCGCCGAGCAGGGTCGGGAACGCGTTGCTGGAGTTTGCGGTGTACGTGACAGTCGCGGTGCGCACCAGGCCGACATTGCCGACATTGACCGTCAGGACGGGATTGCCGGTCAGGCCGCCGGCGATCGCGTTTGCCGTCGCGTTGAAAATGTTCGTGGCGGTCGTCTGGGCGACAGTCGTGCTCTGGGCCATCATCGACGGCGTCACGGCCGAGATCGCGGCGGCATCGGCTGCTGCGTCCAGTTGCGATTGCCGGCGCTGAGCCTGCGTGTAGTCGAGCGTCATGCCCAGCAGATAGACGGTCGGGAACAGCAGGAGCGCGAATATGACGGCAACGTTGGCCTTGCGATCCCTGACAAAACGACAAAGCGAGGCGCGCAGCATGACCTTCATCCTAATCGCCGTTAACTCTGGCACAGACAGTTCCCGTCAGTTCAGGTATCGGGTGCCGGAAGAGTGCGGATCGAAAAGCCTCCACCTGTCTTTCGGCGGGGGAACTTTGAAGGCGGCCTGTTTAAGTAATACTTACTGGCATCGCGTGAATATGGAGTGCCGAAAGGGGCCAATGTCAGATTGAAGCGACGCAATTAACCGGCCGTAAAGACGTCACCGCAAAACGGCGGTATTGAAAGCCCGGGGTCCATGGATGTCCGGAGCCTTGTCAGCCATTGGCGCATCACGGCCGAAGGGCTAGGCCGGAATAAATGGACCTTCCCCGATGTTTTGACTGCGTTGACCTCAACCAGGACGGCACGGGATGACCTTTGCCGGCTCAGCCTGCGAAATCGAAGGCACGAGGCATTTTGCCTCACGTCGCGCCGTGCTTGGCTGGGCAGTATCAGCCGCATTCTGGCGGCCGGCATTGGCTCAGGATCCGCCGAAAGCTCCGGGCGAAGTGGATTTGCTGGCGTCGATGGTCCGGAAGCTTGGCGAGCCGAAGCACGCAAGCAGGATCAGCTCCGAGGAGGCCGCGCGCTATGCGGATCGCGTGCCGCAGGCCTTGATCCGCTTCTGGCGCGATCACGGGCGCGGGGCCTATTTCGACGGATTGTACTGGCTCTGCGATCCCGCGCCGTTCGATCCCGTGCTCGACTTCATCTTCAAGGATGATGACGAATTCAACCCGTCCGAGATGACGGTGGTTGCCTATACGGCGTTTGGTTATCTGTACGTATGGCACCGGCACCGGCGTCAGCTGACCATTTCACTCCTGCTGTCCTCAGTGTTCAACCCGCCACCAAGCTCGTGGCACGACCGCGTCACGGGACAGCCGTTCTCCGAGGACTACAGCGTGTCCGCTCTTGCCAGCACCGGGAGATGGACATTTGATCGGGACGACTACGAACTCCTTGCCGCTGCCGCCGCCCGGTATGGAGCACTCGAACCGGGCGAGGTCTACGGCTTCTTTCCCGCGCTCCAATTGGGCGGCGCCTACGCGGTCGAGAATCTCAAACGCGTGAGAGCCGCCGAGCATTTTCAGATCCTCGCGCAAATCGATCGTTTCAAGCTGACGCGCCTGACGCCGCCAGATCCGCCGGGCTATCCCTACGGCCACGTCGAGTTCGTGCGCTACATCGGACAACAGGACAGGCAATAGGCGTCGGCCCGAAATGATCGGTTTCTCTACGCATTCGAGACATGGATTCTTGCGGTTTCAGCGCGATCGAGGGCGGAAGCCCAAACGTCGCAATGAGCGATGGCGCACCCGACACGATTCGAACGTGTGACCTTTGCCTTCGGAGGGCAACGCTCTATCCAGCTGAGCTACGGGTGCAGCGAGGCCTCATTTAGCCTAATGGCGAGGGGCGGGCAACCGGTCTCGCCGCGCCTATATCGCGCTTCAGGCCGATTTGCGTGGGGCGGCGGCAGGAACTGGCCCATTATCCCGGCCAAGGCCGGCAAATTCGGCCAGCACCCGCTCGGAGCAGACCACGCGGTTGCGGCCGAGCCGCTTGGCGGCATAGAGCGCCTGATCGGCCGCACCCAAGAGGCCGTTGGGGACGCCGTCGGCCTCGCCGGGGACGTGACAGGCGACGCCGACACTGAGGGTCACGTGGTCGCCGGCTCCATGGGCGCCATGGGCGATCCGCAAGGCCATCACGGCGCGGCGGATCTCCTCGGCGATGGCGCAGGCATCGTCGCAGCTCATCTCGGGCAGGATCAGCGCAAATTCCTCGCCGCCATAGCGGCTGGCGAGGTCGAGCGGACGCACCGCGTGGCGGCTGACGACACGCGCGACCGCGCGCAGGCACTCGTCGCCGGTCTGGTGGCCGTGCGCGTCATTGAACAGCTTGAAATGATCGACGTCGACGAACAGCAGCGCCAAGGGCTTCTGCGTCCGCTGCGCGCGGGCCCATTCGCTCAACAGCATCTGGTCGAACGCGCGGCGGTTCGAGAGGCCAGTCAGCCCGTCCTTGGTGGCGAGCTCCTTCAGCGCCATTTCGGCGCGCTTCTGGTCGGTGAGGTCGCGCAGCGTCTCCACCACGGCGATGAGATTGCCAGCCTCGTCGTGGATGGGGCCGGCGTCGATCGCGAGGTAAAGCTGGCTGCCGAGCTTCGGCATCACGCACCAGTTCTCGGCGGAAAAGCCGAGCCCGTTATGGCCGCGCGCGGCATATTCCGAATAGAACTCCGGCAGCTGCTCGGGCTGGTCGAGCGCCACCAGGTCGGCAAGGCAGGGGCGCTTGGTCTCGTAGAAGGCCTGCCAGTGCCTGTTGGTGCCGATCACATCAGTGGCGGCAACCCCGGTCAGCCGTTCGCAAGCCTTGTTCCAGATCACGACACGCCGCTTCGGGTCGATCACGAAGGTCGGCACCACCAGGTGCTGCATCAGCCGCACGGCGTAGGAATCGGCGACATCGACGGTCTTTGCGGGAGTCTTGATGAGCTTTGCCATCTCAGGCCACCGCCGCCACAGGCATGGCATCATCGGGGCCGAACAGCTCACGGACCTCGGCCGCCGGCCTCGGCCTGCTGAACAAATAGCCCTGCATCTCCGTGCAGCCGAGTGCACGTAGCATCTCGCGCTGGGCCTCGGTCTCGACGCCTTCGGCAACCGTGGTCATGTTGCTGGCGGAAGCGATGTTGACTACCGCCTGCACGATCACCGGCGAGCCGCCGGCGTCGTCGATGTCGGCGACGAAGCAGCGGTCGATCTTGATCTTGTCGAACGGGAAGCGCTTCAGATAGCTCAGCGACGAATACCCCGTGCCGAAATCGTCGAGCGCGATGCGCACGCCGATCGAGCGGAGCTGATGCAGGATCGAGAGCGCGGCCTCGTCGTCGCGGATCAGCACGGCCTCGGTGATCTCGAGCTCGAGCCGGCGCGGTTCCAGCCCGGAGGCGGCAAGTGCGCCGGCAATCCGCAGCGCCAGCGTGTCGCATTTGAGCTGGACCGGAGAGACGTTGACGGCGACGCGGATATGGGCCGGCCAGGTCGCGGCCTCGTTGCAGGCCGTGCGCAGCACCCAGTCGCCGATCTCGTTGATCAGGCCGGTATCCTCGGCGATCGGGATGAATTCGGCCGGCGAGACCATGCCGCGTTCCGGGTGGCGCCAGCGCAGCAGCGCCTCGCAGCCGGAGACCACGCCGGTATGCAGATTGACCAGTGGTTGGTAGTGGAGCTCGAAGCCGCCATTGACCAGCGCCTGGCGCAGATCCTGTTCCAGTGAGAGGCGCGCCTTGGCGCTCGCATCCATCTCCGGCACGAAGAAGCGATAGGTGCGCCGCCCCTCCGCCTTGGCACCGTACATCGCAAGGTCGGCATTCTTGATGAGCTGGTCGAGATCGGCCCCGTCCTGCGGCGCCAGCGCGATGCCGATGCTGGCGTCGGTGGAAAGCTGGTGGCCAAGACAGTGATAAGGGCGGCGGATCGCTTCGTGGATCTCCGTCACGAAGGCCAGCACGTCGGTGGACGATTCGATTCCGGTCTGGATCACGGCGAACTCGTCGCCGCCGAGCCGCGCGATCAGATCGCCCGGCTTGAGGCAGGCGCGGATGCGGCCGGCGATCGCCATCAGTAGCTCGTCGCCGACATGATGGCCGAGCGAATCATTGATGCCCTTGAACTCGTCGACGTCGATATAAAGCAGCGCGAACCGGGCGCCGTCGGCGACCTTCTCCAGCTCACGTTCGATCTGCTCGCGGAACAGCGCGCGGTTGGGCAGGTCGGTCAGCGTGTCGTAATGCGCCATATGCGCGATCTTCTCGGCGGTGTTGCGCTGTTCGGTGACGTCCTCGATGACGTTGATGATGTAGCGGGGGTCACCGGACTTGTCGCAGATGCCGATCCGCTTCGAAATGGTGTGGCGCTGGCCATCGGTCGGGGTTTTCCAGCTCTGCTCCTTTTGCAGCAGCCGCTCCGGTGATTGCAGCACAGTGTCGTCGTCGCGCGTGACGATGTCGGCATCGGCTTCGGGCAGGATATCGGCCGCCGTCTTGCCGACGATCGTCTTGCCGCCTTCGCCAAAGATCTCCTCGGCAATCCGGTTGACCAGCAGGTAGCGCCGCGTGTGTGCGTCCTTCACCGTGATCTGCGACGGGATGTGGTCGATGATCTCGCGGAGGAAGGTGTAGTTGCGGTCGCGCTCCTGCTCCAGATTGCGGCGCTCGGTGATCTCCTCGATCGTGGCGACCCATCCGCCCTGCGGCAGTGGCGTGTTGATGACCTGGAAGGCGCGCCCGTTGGGCAATTGGTGCTGTTTGGTGGCTACCTTGCCTTCGGCGACGCCCCTGAAGACGTCGGCACAAAATTCCTCGACGTTGCCGCTGAACGCGTTGCGCTCCTTGCGGTGGTACATCGCCTCGTGGATGTGACAGCCGGGCTTGATGACGTCGTGGGAGAGGCCGAACATGTCGGCATAGCGGCGATTGCAGGTGACGATATAGCCGGCGGCGTCGTACAGGATCAGCCCTTGCGACATGTTGTTGAGGGCGGTGTCGAGCCGCAGCCGTTCCGCCTCCAGCCGCTGCTGGGCCTCGCGGTTCTGCCTGATGATCTGGCGGATGATCGTGAACAGGATCAGCGCGATCACGGCCGCCGACAGTGTCGCGGCAGTGACCATGAAGCCGGTCTGCTGCCGCCAGTCCGCGAGCGCGGACGACATGGTGTTGGTGGCGACGACGACCAGCGGGAAATGCGTCAGTGACACGGCCGAGCCCAGCCGATCCGCGCCGTCGATCGGGCTCTTGATCCGAAGCGTCTGCTGACCTCCCTTGGCCAGCACCTGCCGCATCAGCGGTGCATTCTTGTAGTTGGTTCCGATCATCTCCTCGACATGCGGGTAGCGCGCCAGCATCGTGCCTTCGCGGTCGAACAGCGTGATGGCGGCGCCCTCGGCCAGCGCAACGGAGGCGAAATAACGTTGGTAACTGTCGGGATCGATCCGCCGCACCAGCGCGCCGACGAAAGTGCCGTCGGGCAGGCTCAGCCGCCGCGCCACGACCGTCGTCCATTTGCTGATCAGGAAGCTGCGCACGGACTCCAGCAGCACCGGCTCCGACATCGGATTGGTCTTGAAGGTCTGGAAGTAGGCGCGCGAGGAGATATTGATCTTGGGCAGCGGCTGCGCGCGCGACCAGGAGATGATCTCACCGTCGGCGTCGTAGATCGCGATATCGCCGAGATAGGAGACGGCGCTGATCTTGCCCCGCAGCATCCTGTTCGCCTCGGGGCCCGACATGCGCTCGCGGAACATCTGCGGCGATGTGATCTCAGGCAGATGCATCTGCCCGATCAGATCGGCTGCGACGACGTCGGAATCTTCAAACTGCTGATCGAAGTGCCGCGCGATCAGCTGTACCGTGTTTTCCAGCTCGCGCTCGCGGTTGACCAGCGTGCGCTCACGAAACTCGCCGACGGCGATCGCCGTCGTGCCGAAGATGCCGGCGACCAGCAACATGCCTGAGAGGGTCAGCCACAGCACGGGGCCGCGCCGCATAGCGGCGTCCCGGCCACCTTTCACGGCCCGGAATATTGCAGCTGCCATCTCTGAAAGAAACTGGCGCATCCCTCTCCCCTGGAGGAGCAGAAATACCATCGACAGATGGCGCAATGCTTAGGAAAGCCGGTTACCCATGGCTTAAACCGGTCGCCGATTTCTACTGATATCAAGCAAGACGGGAGCCGCTTGGGGGTGCGTCCCGGTTGCGCGGCGCCAGCGAGGTGCGCTGCGCTGCATCGTTAAGCGAAGCTTAATGCGAGGCGCCCGCACTCTTCTCGCCACGACCGTGACGCAGCCGTCCGACCACGCCGGTCGGGAAGAAATACACGCTGGCAATGAAGAGCAGCCCGAGCCAGAGCAGCCAGCGATCGGGATGCAGCAACCCCGGCAGCAGCGGCAGACCGGCTTCGCTCGCGGCCTTGGAAGCGACGCCCATGAGAGATTGCAGATAATTCTGCGCGAGAATGAAGATCGTGGCGCCGATGATCGCGCCATAGATCGTGCCCATGCCGCCGATCACCACCATCAGGAGGATATCCAGCATGATGGAGAAACTGAGCGAGGTGTCCGGGCCGGCATAGCGCAGCCACAGCGCGTTCAGGATGCCGGCGCTGGCGGCGACGAGCGCCGCGAGGCAGTTCGCATAGGTCAGATGGAACACGGTGCGGAAGCCCAGCGCCTCGGCACGAAAGCGGTTCTCGCGGATCGCCTGCAGCACGCGGCCGAACGGTGAGTTCACCACGCGCAGCAATGCGAGGATCATCAGGGCCGAGACCGCGAACACCAGATAAAAGGTCAGGATGCGGCCGTTGACCTCAAAGCCGAACAGATTTTTGGAGATCAGCACCGTGCCGGGGCGGAGCAGCTCCGGCAACTGGAAGCTGCGCCCGTCCTCACCGCCGGTGAGCCAGGACAGTTGCGAGGCCAGAACCTGGAAGGCGGAGGCGACGGCGAGCGTGATCATCGCAAAGAAAATCGCAGCCACCCGCAACGAGAACAGGCCGATCGCCAGCGCAAGCAGCGCAGCCAGCGGCAGGCCGACGACGATGCCGGTCGCGACCGCGGCCCAGTTCGGCCCCATGCCATACAGCGCGATCGCGATCGCGTAGCTGCCGATGCCGTAGAACATGGTGTGCGCGAACGACACCGTGCCGGTATAGCCGAGCAGCAAGTCATAGGACGCAACCAGGGCGGCAAAGACGCAGATCTTGGCCGCAACGTTCAGCGCTTTTGCTCCTGGAAACAGGAACGGCGTCGCTGCCAGCGCCAGGATGATAACGACGAGAATGAGCGTGAGCACGCGGCTCCGCGGCGGATCGCCCGAGAGAAGCATCATCGGCTGGTCACCGCATAGAGGCCGCGCGGCCGCCACATCAGAACGGCGACCATCAGCAGGATGTTGGAGACGAGGGCGAGTTTCGGCACCAGGAAGCCACCGTAGTTTGCGACCATCGCGACCAGGATCGCGCCGATGAAGCAGCCACCGATCGAGCCGAGGCCGCCGATGATGACGACGACGAAAATCAGGACGGTGAGTTCGTCGCTCATGGAGGCATGGACCTGCTCGCGATAGAGCGCCCACATCACGCCGCCGAGCCCTGCCAGCGCCGATCCCGTCATGAATACGCCGAGAAACAGCCGGCGGATGCGATAGCCGAGCGCCTCGACCATCTCGCGATTCTCGACGCCGGCGCGGATCAACAGGCCAAGCTTGGTGCGGTTGAGCACGAGCTGGATCGCGATGAAGACGGCAAGGCCGATCAGCATCGCCAACACGCGGTATTTGGCGATCGCGACGTCACCAAGGATGAAGGAGCCGCGCAGCGAGGCCGGCAGCGGCATCGGAATGATCTGCGGTCCCCACAGCGCATAGAGCGTCTGCTCGGCAACGATCAGCCCGCCTGTCGTCATCAGGATCTGCTTGAGATGCTGGCCGTATACCGGAAGGATCAACACGCGCTCGACGACGAGGCCAAGCGCGCCCGATACCGCCATCGACAGCAGCGCCGCCGGCGCCAGCACCGCGAGGTTGACCCAGAGCGAATCCGCCTGCACGGAGGCTGCGAACGGCGCGAACACCAGGGTTGCGACATAGGCGCCGACCGCGATGAAGGCGCCATGGCCGAAATTGAGCACGTCCATCAGGCCGAACACCAGCGTCAGGCCAGAGGCCATGATGAAGATCATCATGCCCATGGCGAGGCTTGCGGCGGTCAGCGTCAGCCAGGTCGATGGCGAGCCGACCAGCGGGATCATGATCAGCGCGAGCGCGACCGGCAGCAGGATCGGCGCGAGGTCGCGCTTCGGCTTCGGCAGCGGATCTGACGCGGCGAGTTCGCTCACTGATGTGCCTCCAGGCTCAGGCCGAGCAACCGTTCCTGCAGCGGCACGTCGGCGGCCAGCGCCGCCATCTCGCCGCGATGGACGATGGTGCCGTTGTCCATCACCAGCACGCTGTCGCCGAGCTCGCGGGCTGCAAAGAAATTCTGCTCAACGAGGAGAATGGTCGCGCCCTTGCGCTTGATCTCCTTCAGGCATTCGATCAGCGCGATCACGATCGCGGGCGCCAGACCCTTGGTCGGCTCGTCGATCAAGAGCAGCTTGCGCGGCTCGATGATGGCGCGCGCGATCGACAACATTTGTTTTTGCCCGCCGGAGAGGCTCCCGGCACGCGACAGCCAGAAGCGGCGCAGCGCCGGGAAGAAGCCAAAAATCCACTCCAGCTGCTTGTCGTCCATCGCCGTATCGCGGGCGGCGAGCACGAGATTTTCCTTCACCGTGAGATCGGAGAACACGGCCATGCTCTCGGGCACATAGCCGACGCCGAGCCGGGCGATGTCGGGCGTGGCGAGGCTCTCGGTGCGCATCCCGCCAAGCGTGATCTCGCCCGAGGAGGCCTGCCACAGGCCCATGATCGTGCGCAGCGTCGTGGTCTTGCCGGCGCCGTTGCGGCCGAGCAGCATCGTGACCTGCCCTTGCGGGACAGTGAGGTCGATGCCCTGGAGGATGTGATAGCGGCCGATATGGGTGTGTACGCCGGAGAGTTTGAGCAGGTCGGTCATGCGGCACTCCCCGCGGCGTTCTTGGGAGCAACGCCGAGATAGGCTTCCTGCACGATCGGCGAGGCGATCACCTCGGCAGGTACGCCGTCGGCGACAAGCTGGCCGTTATGCAGCACGATGATGCGGTCGGCGAGCGAGCGCACCACGTCCATCTTGTGCTCGACGAGCAGGATGATCTTGCTCCTGTCCTGCTTGAGCTGCGCGATCAGGTTCAACACGACCGGCACCTCGTCGATGCTCATGCCCGCCGTCGGCTCGTCGAACATGAAAACATCAGGCTCGAGCGCGATCATCAGCGCAACCTCGAGCTTGCGCTGGTCGCCGTGCGACAGCACGGTCGCGGCGACGCTGCGGCGATGGCCGAGCGCGACCTGGTCGAGGATGGCGTCAGCGCGCGCGATCAAATCGCGGCGGAGCATCCAGGGCCGCAGCATGTCGTAATGGGTGCCGCTGGCCGCCTGCACCGCGAGGCGGACGTTCTCTTCCACGGTCAGGTTTGGGAAGAGATTGGTGAGCTGAAACGCGCGTCCGAGACCCGCACGGGTCCGCAGCGGCGCGGAATGCTCCGTAATGTCGGTGCCGTCGAACAGGATGCTGCCGCTGGATGCGCGAAGCTGGCCCGAGATCAGGTTGAAATAGGTGGTCTTGCCGGCGCCGTTCGGCCCGACAATGGCGGTGAGCTCGCCCGGGCGGAACGTGCAGCTGACATTGTTGACCGCGACATGCCCGCCGAAGCGGATGGTGAGGTCGCGGGTTTCGAGGGAGAGCGTCATTCTTGCGAACCGAGTTGGTCTATCCGTTCACCTCTCCCCGGAGGGGAGAGGTCGATTTGCATAGCAAATCGGGTGAGGGGGCTCAGGTCCCATGAGAGGGCGGTGCCCCTCACCCGGCGCCGTAGCCGATGCAGCGCATCGGCGTTCACTAAGAACGGCCGCCTAAGGCGGCCTATGCCGACCTCTCCCCATGGGGGAGGTGAAAAACTCAGCGCTTGTTCTTGATCGGAACGTCCATGTCCTCGATCTTCAGCTCACGCACCGGCTCGAGCACGGCCCAGGCGAGGTTCGGATCGACCTTGACCTTGAAGTGATACATGCTCTGCAAAGCCTGATGGTCCTCCTTGCGGAACACCATCTTGCCCTTCGGCGTGTCGAACTCCATGCCTTCCATCGCCGCGATCAGCTTCTCGGTGTCGGTCGACTTCGCCTTGGTCATGGCGGTCACGACCGACATCGCGGCGGCAAAGCCGCCCGCGGTGAAGAAGTCCGGCGGCGCGTTGAAGCGCTTCTGGTGCTCGGCAACCAGCCAGTCGTTCACCGGATTCTTCGGAATGTCATAGTAGTAATAGGTTGCCCCTTCCATGCCCGGCAGGCCCTTATAGGCGGCGAGCGCCGGCAGGATGTTGCCGCCGGTCGAGAGCTCGATGCCGTAGCGCTTCGGATCCATGTCCTGGAGCTTGGACGGCGGGTTGCCGGCGCCGGCCCAGATCATCCAGATGATCTTGCGGCCCGGCTTGTCCTTCAGCGCGTCGAACAGGCGTTGCCCGATGGCGGTGAAGTCGGTCGTGTTGGCGGGCGCATATTCCTCGGTCGCGAGCGTCGCGCCTGTTTTGGCGAGCGCCTCTCGGAAAGCGGCGACGCCATCGCGGCCGAAAGCGTTGTCCTGCGCCAGCGTTGCGACAGTCACGCCCTGCTTGCCGATCGCGACCGCGTTCGAGATCGCGTCCTGCGACGAATTGCGTCCCGTGCGAAAGATGTAGCGATTCCACTTCTCGCCGGTAATCTGGTCCGCGACCGCCGGCTCGACGATCAAGATCTTCTTGTTTTCTTCCGCGACGGGAAGAATCGCGAGCGCGGCGGCCGAGGAGGTCGTGCCGACAGCGATATCCGCCTTGTCGTCCTGATAGGCTTCGGCAAGCGCAGCCTTGGCAAGATCAGGCTTGCCCTGATCGTCCTTGGTGATGATGACGATCTTGCGACCGTCGAGCATCATGGTGCCCTTGGTGGCATATTCGAAGCCCATCTGCAGGCCGGTCTCGGTCTGCTTGGCATAGGCTTCGAGCGGACCGGTCTTGCCGTAGATCAGCGCGACCTTGAGGTCGTCGGCGTGCGCGGAGGTGACCGCGGCGAGGGCGAGAATGGTTGTTGTTATGAAGAGTGATCGACGCACGATGGTCCCTCCTGACTCAATTTGTTGGGCAATAGCGATTTGCACAGCCTGACGCACATTGCAATTCGACCTTACGGCTGAGACTGCTGCTCGCGAGCGCTGCACTATTTTTAACCTTGCCGTGCCGCGAGCCGCGCGCCATCGGCCTCGGTCTGCCAGTCCGAACGCGCCTCTTCGGCACTCTCGAAGATGTGCGGCGCGACGCCGCGCCGCTCCAGCGCCTCGCCGAGCTTGATACGCAGGAAGCCTGACGTCGTGTAGCGCGACACGCCGGCATAGAAGCGGTCGACCAGGCTGCGCACCATGGCCGAGTAATCGTCCAGCAGCTCCGGCAGGATCGAGAAGTTGTCATAATTGACGATGGCGTAGACCTTGCGGCCGAGCGGGGTGAGCCTGGCCGCGACAATCCGCTCGATCTCGTCGATCTCGGCCTTGCTGCGCAGCGGATAGCGTTCGAGGTTGATGAAGAACAGGTTTTGCTGCTCGTCCAGGGCAAAACGCTGGTCGAGCGGAATGGTCAGCAGCCGCTCGCGCAGGTCCATGGGACTGTGGCGGAAGATACGCGCATCCATCAGAACAGGGTCGCGCGGGATCAGCGGCTTGAAATCCATCAGGCGCAGGATGTCGCGTTCGATGTCGATGCCGGGCGCGACCTCGATAAGCTCCAGCCCGTCGGGCCGCAGCACGAAGACACAGCGCTCGGTGACATAGAGCACGCGCTGCCCGCGCGCGGCGGCGAAGCGGCCGCTGAAGGTCACATGCTCGACCTTGTCGATGAACTTGCGCGACTTCGCCTCCTCGACGATGGCGAGCTTGCCGTCGTTGACCGCGATGCGCTGCCGGCCGGCGGCAAAGGTGCCGACGAACACGACCTCCTTGGCATTCTGGCTGATGTTGATGAAGCCGCCGGCGCCCGCGAGTTTCGGCCCGAACTTGCTGACATTGAGATTGCCGGTGCGATCGACCTGCGCAAGCCCGAGGAAGGCGGCGTCGAGCCCGCCGCCGTCATAGAAGTCGAACTGATAGGGCTGGTCGATCACCGCCTGGGTGTTGATCGCCGCGCCAAAATCGATGCCGCTTGCGGGAATGCCGCCGATCACGCCGGGCTCCGCGGTCAGTGTGATCAGGTCGATGATCCGCTCTTCATTGGCGACGGAGGCGATACCCTCGGGCATGCCGATGCCGAGATTGACGACGCTGTTGGCCTTCAGCTCGAAGGCCGCGCGGCGGGCGATGATCTTGCGCTCGCTCATCGGCATCTCCGGCAGCGAGGCCGCGCGCACCTTGATCTCGCTCGAGAAGGCCGGGTTGTATTGCGTGCCAAAGGTCTGCCAGTGATGCTCGGGCTTGGCGACGACGACGCAGTCGACCAGCACGCCGGGGATCTTGACCTGGCGCGGATTGAGGCTTCCGCTCTCGGCGACGCGTTCGACCTGGGCGATGACGATGCCGCCGGAATTATGCGCGGCCATGGCGATGGCGAGCGCTTCCAGTGTCAGCGCCTCCTTCTCCATGGTGAGGTTACCATCGGGATCGCCCGTGGTGGCGCGGATGATCCCGACATTGATCGGGAACGTCCTGTAGAGCAGGCATTCCTCGCCGCGCAAGTTGATCAGCTCCACCATGTCCTCGGTGGTGCGCGCATTCAGCTTGCCGCCGCCGTTTCGCGGGTCGACGAAGGTGCCGATGCCAACGCGGGTGACGTGAGCCGGGCGATGTGCGGCGATGTCGCGGAACAGATGCGTGATCACGCCCTGCGGCAGATTGTAGGCCTCGACCTGGTTCGCGATCGCCAGCTGTTGCAATTTCGGCGCAAGACCCCAGTGCCCGCCGATGACGCGGCGAACCAGGCCCTCATGCGCGAAATGGTTGAGGCCGCGATGCTTGCCGTCGCCCTGACCCGCGGCATAGACCAGCGTCAGGTTGCGCGGCTTGCCCTGTGTGTAGGGCGCATCGCCCTCGTTCGACAGATAGAGCTCCTCCAGCGCGATCGCGATCTCCTCGGCAAAGCCGATGCCGACGAAGCCGCCGGTGGCGACCGTGTCGCCGTCGCGGATCAGCATCACGGCTTCAGCCGCCGTGACGATCTTGCCCTTCTCGGAATGGGGCAGGTAGGCCAAGGCAGGATGCTGGCTCATCGCATTCCCTCCCATGTTGTTGCGGATCCTATGGCCCGCTTGTCTTGCTTTGTTTGATCTGTATCACGGGAGCGGCGAGCCGCTCCCGTGTCGTGGCGCCAGCTCATTCGGGGCTATCAGACCTTGCGCGTTTCGGTGGCGAAATAGACCGAGACCACCGTGATGATCGCGAGCGCGATCATGTAGAGCGAGATCGGCCAGGTCGCCGGCGCATAGGCCGTCATCAGGCCCGTCGCGATCAGCGGCGACAGCGCGCCGGCGAAGATCGAGGCGAGGTTGTAGCCGAGCGAGACGCCGCTATAGCGCACCTTGGTGCCGAACAGCTCGGACAGGAAGCTCGCCTGCGGGCCGTACATCGCGGCATGTCCGATCGCGAGGCCGAGCACGATCGCGATCCAGGCGTATTGCGGGTTCTTGGTCGACAGCAGCATGAACAGCGGGAACGACATCAGGGCCGAGAACACCGCGCCGAAAATATAGATCGGCCGGCGTCCGACCTTGTCGGACAACGCGCCGAAGGCCGGAATGGTGAAGGTCTCGATCGCGGCCGCGATCAGCACGCCGTTCAGCATGTCCTGCTTGTTCATGCCGAGCGATTGCGTCGCATAGGCGAGCACGAAGGTGGCGTAGATGTAGAAGAAGCCGTTCTCCGCAAAGCGCGCGCCCATCGCGAGCAGGATGTTCTTGGGATACATCCTGATCGCCTCGAGGATCGGCATCTTCACTTCCTGCTTGGTGTCCTTGACCTTCTGGAACTCCGGCGATTCCGAGATGGTGAAGCGGATCCACAGGCCGACCAGCACCAGCGCGATCGAGAACAGGAACGGGATGCGCCAGCCCCAGGCCAGCAGCTGCGCGTCCGTCAGCATCGCAGAGACCACCGAGAACACCAGCGTGCCGAGCACGAGGCCGAGCGGCGCGCCAAGTTGCGGCCAGCTGCCGTAAAAGCCCTTCTTGTCCGCGGGCGCGTGCTCGACCGCCATCAGCACCGCGCCGCCCCATTCGCCGCCAAGGCCAAAGCCCTGGACCAGGCGGCAGGTGACGAGTAGGATCGCGGCCCAGATGCCGGCGCTGTCGTAGGTCGGAAGGAATCCGATCGCCGCCGTCGCCGCGCCCATGATCAGCAGCGTGAGATAGAGCATGGTCTTGCGGCCGATCTTGTCGCCGTAATGACCGAACACGACCCCGCCGAGCGGACGCGCGATGAAGCCGAGCGCATAGGTCGCGAACGCCAGCAGCGTGCCGATCATCGGGTCGAAGGTCGGAAAGAACAGCTTGTTGAAGATCAGCGCCGCGGCGGTGCCGTAGAGGAAGAAATCATACCACTCGATCGCCGTGCCGATCAGGCTGGCGGTGGCGACGGTGACGTGCGAAGGCTGACGTGCCCCCAGTGGATGGACTGAGATGGCTTCACTCATCTTGGGTGCTCCCTGTTTTGACAAGCGCGCACTTGCAGCATGCGTCGTTGTGCGGAGCGAAAAGCAAGCGTCGCGCCAGATGCGATAGCAATGAGCAAACTGGCTGAAATCCCGGCAATTCTGATATTCGCGCCGGGAAACGAGCGAGCAAAGACTGTCCGGAGTCTGAGACTCCGGACAGTCTCCGTCTCGAAACTCAGACGGAGGCCGGCCCTGCGGCGAGGCCGAACTTGGCGAGCTTCTTGTAGAAGGTCGCGCGCGAGATCTGGAGCAGCTTTGCCGCTTCGGAGATCTGGCCGTTGCTGGCGGCGAGCGCCTGCTCGAGCGTGTGCTTCTCGAATTCGGCTTCGGCCTCGGCATAGGGCAACACGGCGCCGGCGGGCCGCGCCGCCGCAGCCGGCCTCGCATCGGTGCCGACGGGAAGGATACGGGCGAAATCGTCGCCGGTCAGCCGCCCGGAATCGCTCAGGATCAGCGCGCGCTCCAGGACGTTGCGCAGTTCGCGGACATTGCCCGGCCAGTCGTAGCGGGCCAGCGCCGACAGCGCGCTCGGCGTGATCTTCGCGCTGACATAATCGCCGGAGGCGCTGATGTCCTCGAGCAGCCGGGTGCTGATCTCAGGGAGATCGTCGAGGCAGTCGCGCAGGGGCGGCAAATCGATCGAGAGCACGTTGAGCCGATAATAGAGGTCGGGCCTGAACGCGCCGTCGCTGACGCGTTTGCGCAGATCGACATTGGTGGCGGCAACCACGCGCACATCGACTTTGGAGATCTTGTCCGATCCGAGCGGCTCGATCTCGCGCTCCTGCAACACGCGCAGCAGCTTGGCCTGCAGGTGCAGCGGCATCTCGCCGATCTCGTCGAGAAACAGCGTGCCGCCATCGGCGATGCGGAACTTTCCCTCGCGGCCCTTGCGATCCGCGCCGGTATAGGCGCCAGGCGCGGTGCCGAAAAATTCCGATTCGATCAGCGTGTCGGGAATCGCCGCGACATTGACGCTGACGAACGGCTTCTCGGCGCGGGACGAAGCATTGTGAATGGCTTGCGCCAGCATCTCCTTGCCCGTTCCGGTCTCGCCGGTGAGCAGGACGGTGACGTTCTGCCTGGCGGCGCGGCCCGCGAGTTCCTTGGCCTGCGCGATGCCTGCGGTCTTGCCGACATAGTCGGCAAAGGTGAAGCGCGCCGCGCGGGCGTTGGACAGCTGCCGCCGCGCCAGCCGCAGATCGCTCTCGAGCTGCGCAACGCGGGCCAGCAACGGCTTCAGGCTGTCGAGATGGTCGTAAAGCACGAAGCCGATCGCGCCGATGACGTTGCGCCTCTCGTCCTCGATCGGCATGCGTGTCACCACGAGTTGCTCGCCGCCGAGCTCCATGATGTCGAGCAGAATCGGCTCGCCTGTTTCGACCACCTTGCGCATCAGGCTGTTCGGAATGACCTCCTCGATCGGCCGCCCGATCGCCTCGGAGGTGTGCTTCAGGCCGAGCGAGGTCAGGTATTTCTCGTTGACGTAGATCACCCGCCCGCCGCGGTCGATCGCAATCGCGCCCTCGCACAGATGCTCCAGCCGCTCGAACAGCGTCACCATCGCCCGTGCGCGGACATAGGCGGGATCGCTGACGTCGGAGGAGGAAATAGACATGGCGCGCCTCGGGGAGGTCCGCCTGTGTATTACCAAAAGGGCAGGTATTTCAAAGGGGAATCGGCGTGACGGGGTTAATGCCGTCGTCCGAACCTCAACCTCAGTCATCGTCCTGGACAAGCGAGCGGAGCGAGCGCTGGTCCAGGACCCATTACCCCAGCGAGTAGTTATGGAGCGAGCTGGTCGCCACGAGCCTTCGCCAAATTGCTCCCTGGGGTAATGGGTCCTGGCTTTCGCCAGGACGACACGGAAGCTTACCTTCGATACCCGCTCGCCCGCGAATAGCCCTGGCGGTTCTGCTGCATCGGTCGGGCCGCAGATACGCTGGCGCGGGACTCGCTGGAGGCGGGGGTGGCGAGCTTCAGCTCTTCAAGGAAGATGGGCCGCGCGAAATAATAGCCCTGCGCGTAGCGGATCTTGGTCGCGGCCTGGAGATAGGCGAGCTCTTCATAGGATTCGATGCCTTCGGCGATGACCGTCATGCCGAGCGCTTCGCTCAAGGATTCGATCGCGCGCAGAATGCCCTGGCTGCGCGGCCGCTTATGGATGTCGGTGATGAAGGAGCGGTCGATCTTGATCTCGTCGGCGGTGATGTCGGCGAGCGCCGACAGCGAGGAATAGCCGGTGCCGAAATCGTCGATGGAGATGCCGACGCCGAGCTTGCGGAACATCGGCAGGATCTCGGCCTGGAAGTGGTTCTTGGCGACGAAGGCATCTTCCGTCACCTCGATCATGAATCGTCGGGGAAAGCCGGTGTCGTCGAGCGCCTGGGCGAAATTGCGCATGAATTCGGGGTTGCCGGCCTGCTTGGCGGCGACGTTGATGCTGATGGTCGCTTCCGCGCCGAAGGTCTCGTTGATCAGGTCGATCGACTTGACGATCTCGGCGAGCACGAGATGAGTGAGCTCATCGATCAGGCCGAGCTCGCTGGCGAGGTTGATGAACGAGCCCGGCGCCTGGATGACGCCCTCGTCGTCGCGCAGGCGCACTAGGGCCTCGATGCCCTTCACGTCTTGCGTGCGGATGTCGACCTTGGACTGGAAGGCGCAGCAGAAGCGCTTTTCGAGAATGGCCATCCGCAGCGACTGCTCGATCTTCATCCGCGCCAGCGCCTCGCGCTCCATGCCGGTATCGAAGAAGGCGGCAGATCCCTTGCCGTTGTTCTTGATGCGGTACATCGCGATATCGGCGTTCTGGCGCAGCGTCTCGAAACTGCGACCATGATCGGGATAGAGGCTGACGCCGACCGAGGTGGAGACGAAGACCTCCGAATTGTCGATGAAGAACGGCGCGGTCAGCCGCTCCAGCGTCGATCGCATGAATTCGGCGACTTCCTCCTGGCTCTGGATCGGCGAGAGTAGCAGCAGGAATTCGTCGCCGGAGATGCGCGACAGCATGTCGGACTCGCGCAAATCCCGCGCGAGCCGCTTCGACAGCTCGACCAGCAGCGCGTCGCCGACGGCGTGGCCGTAATAGTCGTTGATGTGCTTGAAATTGTCGACGTCGAGAAAGGCCAAGGCGAAGCGCTCGCCGCCGCGATCGTGCCCGAGCAGGCTGTTGGCGCGATGCTCGATCACGCGCCGCGAAGGCAGGCCGGTCAGCTCGTCGAAATAGGCCGAGCGAAACAGCTGGTCCTCGAAATTCTTCTGCTCGGTGATATCGGCGGATGCCGAGATCAGGAGCTCGCGGCCGGCGAGCTGCACCGGCCGATGGGTCGTCAGCAGTACCTGACGTGCGGCGCCGTCCTGAAGCGCCTCTTCGGCGACGACGGGCTGTCCGGCCCTGAGCGCGCGCTCACAGGCCTCGCGGCGCTGCGCGAGATCCGGCGACGGACGGCTGCCGTCCATGCCGAGCTGGGCGGCGGCGACATCGTTAACCAGAAGAATCTTGCCTTGCGCGTCCTGCACGGTCAGGCCGGCAGGCAGCATTCTAACGATTTCCTTGAGAAATCCGAGTTCGGCTTCACTCGCGCGGTTATATGCGTTGTCGTTCATAGAATTCATGAATCTTGTTGTTTCAGCGCGCCTTTGCAATGGCGCGATCATGCGCAGTTCCCTCTTAGGTTTGGTTAAGGGGTCCGCTGAAATACGGGGGTGTTTCTTTGAGAAATGCGGCGGCGCGAGGCGCGCCGTCGATCGTCATTAACAGAACGTCAACGGCACTTGCGAAAGTGACAGCGAGCCGCGTGGTTCGCTTTCGCTTGCAACGCTGGGAGTGGTAGTCGTCACCTCTCCCCGTTGGGAGAGGTGACCCACCGTCATTCGCTCTTCGGAATCCGGCACTGCATGGTGCAATGCAGCCCGGTCTTCAGATACGAGATCTCGGTCTTGCCGTCGAAGGCGGACAACGCCGACTTCAGGAGCTTGGTACCGAAGCCGGGCGTGGAGATGTCGCCAACGGTTGGCCCCTCGGTCTCGTCCCACGTGATGGTCAGGCGATCGTCATTGACCGTCCATGACACCTGCAACAATCCGCGCGGTGCGGAGAACGCGCCGTATTTGCCGGCATTGGTGGCGAGCTCGTGAAACATCAATGACAGTGTCACCGCGAGCTTCGGCGGCAGGAACAGCCGGTCGCCGTTGAGGGTGAAACGGACATGGCCGTACGGGCCGAGCTCGGAGATCAGGAGATCGCGGATGTCGCAGCCGCCCTTGTCGATCCGCGAGATCAGATCGTCGGTCGCGGCCAGCGAGCGCAGCCGCGGGTCGATCCTGGCCCAGACCTGCGGCTGGTCGTGCAGCACCTGATGCAGCACGGCGTGCACGGTCGACAGCTTGTTCTTCAGCCGGTGCTGCAGCTCGTCGACCAGCAGCTTGCGATATTCTTCCTCTTCGATCAGCCGCCTGGAGATCCGGCGCTGCTCCGCCAGCATCGTCCGATAATGCTCGACGCCCCAGATCGTCAGCGCGCAGACGCCCCAATAGAGCGTCAGCAGCGCAAAGCGCGCGCGATCGGCAGACGCATCGCCGAAATTCAGGACGACTCCGAGCACGCCGCCGACCAGCGCGGTCAGGATACCGACCCGAAATCCTCCGAAGGCGGCGGCAAAGAACACGGCGGGGAAGTACGGCGTGAAGTAGACGTCGGGGCGCACATGCGCGAGGCCCCAGCGCGCCAGGGTCGAGAGCAGCAGGCAGGCCAGCGCGAACGCAAGGCTCAGGCCGAGCGATGGCGGCGCCACGCCCTGCCAGCCCTTGTGGAATTCGTCGATCAGCTTCCTCATGCGCAGCCCGGTTGCGCTCTCCGTCCGAAAATCGAGAGGCAGGCCACGATGTTACGCATCCCGCATGCGCAAGCAAAGCTTGCCTTGTCGCCATCAGGCCGGAACAGTGATGGTTGCGGCGCCTGATGTCGCAGCGATGTCATCGATTGGTGTCCGCCATTTGGCATCAAATCATTCGAAATCAGGGACATTCCGTGGACAGGCTTGACGGTGCCGTAGCGGTGATCATGGCTCGCGACGAGCGGGATCGGATGACGTACCACGCAAGTCTTCGTTGCCGAAGGTGCCAAAATTGTGATCGCGGGCCGGCATATACCGGAGGGCGAGGCGCCGCGTCGCGCAAAGCGTTTGATCAGGGAGCGTAGCGGCGAACGAGGTGCCGTAGGATGGGCAAAGGCGCGCCCTTCGCGCGCCGTGCCCACCAACTTCCTATCATTGAGAATGGTGGGCACGGCGCTCTGCACCTTTGCCCACCCTACGAGAGCGGTACTACACCGCCTTCACCCGCACCCTCAACCCGTCACGCGGCTTGGGGATCGGCCACATCTGCCACTGCGGCTTGTAGCCGGGCTCGAGCGACACTTCGAGGTTCTGGAGGAAGTGCCGCGCAAAGCATTTCGCCTGCATGTAGGCGAAGTGCAGGCCGAGGCACATATGGGCGCCGCCGCCGAACGGAATCCAGGCGAAGCGATGGCGATTGCGCTGGGCTTCCTCGGTAAAGCGCAAGGGATCGAAGCGATCGGGCTCCGGCCAGATATCCTTCATGTGGTGCGTATAGAGCGGATTGACGCCGACAGCGGTGCCGGCGGGAATCGCGTAGCCCTTGAAGGTGAAATCGCGCATCGCGCGCCGCGGCATCGAGGGCACCGGCGGCTTGATCCGCAACGCTTCCTTGAACGCCATTTCCGACAGCGGCATCTTTTCGAGATCGTCGAAGCTGCTGGGCGCATCCGGCGCGAGCCCGAGCGCGAGAACTTCTGCGCGGAGCCTGTTCTGCCAGTCCGGATTGGCGGCGAGCTCGCCGATGAAGGAGGTCAGCGACGAAGTCAGCGTGTCGTGCGCGGCCATCATCAGGAAGCTCATATGGTCGATGATGTCCTGGTCGGACAGCAGCGCGCCATCCTCATGGGTGGCGCGGCAAAGATGCGAGAACAGGTCGTCGCCGCCGTGATTGCCACGGCGCAGCGGAATCTGCTCGCGGAAATAGGCGATGATGCGCTTGCGCCCCGCGACGCCACGCGCCATCTGCGTGCCAGGCAGGGGGCGGCGGATCGGGGCGACCGCGGCCGCCACCATGTCGACGAAGGCGCGGTTGATCTCGTCGACCTCGGGCCCGATATCGGCGCCGAGAAACGACGTTGCGGCCAGATCGAGCGTGAGCTGTTTCATCGCCGGATAGAGCTGCATCTCGCCGGGCTTGGCCTTCCATTGCGCGACGCGCGCGGAGATGCCGCGGTCGAGATCGCTGAGATAGGACTTCATCGGCCCGGACTTGAACGCGACCGACAGCGCCTTGCGATGCAGCCTGTGCTCGTCGAAATCGAGCAGCATCAGGCCGCGCGGAAACAAGAGCCCAAGCACGTTGTTCCAGCCATGGGTCGAGGAGAACAGCTTTTGCTGGTCGAACAGCACGAGCTCGTTGGCCTCGGGGCCGAGCAGCACGATGTTGGTCTCGCCGAAAATATGGGTGCGGTAGACCGGGCCGTATTTGGCGCCGTTCCGCTCGATATGCCCCTTGGGATCCGCGAGCACCTGAAACGTCTTGCCGATGATCGGCCAGCCCTCGTCGCCCGGAATGTGCGTCAGCTCGTTGCGTTTCGGCGCGGTGTACTGAAGCGCTGAAGTGGCCACATTCTGCATCGACATGACGATTGCTCCGGATGGCTGACCCGGACGATATAGCACAATACTGCAACGATGACGCGAGGGTTGTTTGGCGCGCAGATTACCGCAAACGAGATCGTCGTCTCCGCGTAGGCGGCGACCCGTAACCACAGGAAGAAATCGTAGAACGAACTCGTAACTCCGAGTCTTCGCAACACTATTGCTGCGGCGTATGGGTCCCGGCCCCCGTGCGCAAGTGCGCAACCAGGCCGGGACGACGAGTGGGGGCCCCCTACCGCTTCGCCGCTTCCTTCTGCAAATCCGGCGCGTTGACAGCGGGAATCGCCACGCGGCCGGGGCCGGTCACCTTCAGCGCCTCGGCGGCCTTCTCGTTCTGCATGATCTTGGCCATCACGGCCTGGCCGGCACGGTCGAAGATCGCGCGGTTCTCGATCACGAACTTTTGCGACTTGCGGAGGCCATCGATGTAGCCGTTGATTTCAGGCACGACATAGCGCGCCACCATGTCCCAGCTCCGGCGCGTGGCTTCCGGATTGGCCCAGTCGTGCACGAAGCCGATGATGGCGCCGACGCCGCCGGACACGTCCATCACGCTCTTGATGGTTTTGACGAGATCGTCGGGCGTGCCGATGGTGGACGCTGCGCCCTCGATGAAGGCGGTCTTGTCCACGGCCTCGTCGGGAGAGGAAAACGCCTCGAGGCCCGGCCGTTGCAGCGTGCCGACATTATATTCGTTGTGCCAGCGCATCAGTCCGGCGCCGGCTTCCTTCCGCGCCTGCTCGCGGCTTTCGGCGATGTGGAAGGTCAGCAGCACGCGCCAGTCGGCGCGGTTGACCTTCGTGCCGTGCTTCTTGGCGGCATCCTCGGCGAATTGCCATTGCTGCTGCAGCGACATCAGCCCCTGGGTCGTCATCGAGCCCAGCGAGATGATGCCGATGCCGTATTTGCCGGCCAGCGTCATGCCTGACGGCGAGATCTGCGAGGCCACCACGAACGGCATCTCCTCCTGCAACGGCAGGAGCTGGAGCGCGGCGTCGTTCATGGTGAACCAGTCGCTCTTGGCGGTGACGCGCTCGCCGTTGAAGAGGCGGCGGATCACGTCGATCGCCTCGTCCTGACGGTCGCGTTGCGTCATGGGATCGATGCCGAGCGTATGTGCGTCGGACGCAAGTGCGCCGGGGCCGGAGCCGAAGATGGCACGGCCGCCGGTCATGTGATCGAGCTGCACCATGCGCTGGGCGACGTTGAAGGGATGGTGATAGGGCAGCGAGATCACGCCGGTGCCGAGCCTGATCCGCTTGGTGCGCTCGCCGGCCGCGGCCAGGAACATCTCGGGCGAGGCGATCATCTCCCAGCCGGAGGAATGGTGCTCGCCGCACCAGAATTCGTCATAGCCGAGCGCGTCGAGCTGCTCGACCAGGTCGAGATCGCGCCGGAACTGGAGCATGGGATGCTCCCCGATCGGGTGATGCGGGGCAAGGAAAGCCCCAAACTTCAGGCGCGCCATGGCGTTCTCTCCGGCTGAGTTTTTTGTTTGTTGGTTGTGTCAGGCTACGTGCCTCATGGCCCGAACGCAATCGCGCGATGTCCCGCGCGGCGGAATGCAGGCATGCGTGATGCGAGGCGAGGTGTCTCGTCTCCCACTCCCCGCATCCGCCTTCGCCAAGGCTTCGGCGGAGAAGCGCGGGGGGCGAAGGGCACCTACCGCGTCATCCTGTTCCAGGCATCGAGGCCTGCGATCTTGTACGCCTCGGCCAGCGTCGGATAGTTGAACGTGTTCTGGATGAAATAGTCGATGGTGCCTTTGAGGTTGAGCACGGCCTGGCCGATATGGATCAGCTCGGTGGCGCCCTCGCCCAGAATATGCACGCCGAGCAGGCGGCGGGTCTTGGTCGAGAAGATCATCTTCATCATGCCGCTGTTCAGCCCCATGATGTGGCCGCGCGAGGTCTCGCGGAAGCGCGCGATGCCGACCTCGTAGGGAATGCCGCGCGTGCGCACCTCTTCTTCCGTCAGACCGGCGGTCGAGATCTCCGGCACCGAATAGATGCCGTAGGGGAAGAATTCCGGCGGCGCCAAGGGCTCCATGCCGAGCGCGTGGCAGGCGGCGACGCGGCCCTGCTCCATCGAGGTGGAGGCAAGGCTCGGAAAGCCGATCACGTCGCCGGCCGCATAGATGTGCGGCACGCTGGTCTGCAAGGTGACAGGATCGACCTTGATGCGGCCGCGATGGTCGACGTCGATGCCGGCAGCCTCCAGATTGAGGCGGTCGGTGGCGCCGACGCGGCCTGCCGCGAACAACAGCATTTCCGTGGTGACGTGGCGTCCGTCGGAGAGGTTGGTGACGATAGTGCCCTGCGCCGTCTTCTCGATCGACGTCACCTTCGAGCCGAGCCGCAGCGCGACGTTGCGGTCGCGGAGCTCGTGCATGAACTCGTCGATCAATTCCTTGTCGATGAAATCGAGGAAGGTCGGCCGCGGCTCGATCAGGGTCACGGGCACGTCGAGTGCGCTGAAGATGGTGGCGTATTCGACGCCGATCACGCCGGCGCCGATCACGGCGAGGCTGCGCGGCAGTTTTGGCAGCTCGATGATCTCGTCGCTGTCGAGCACGGTGGCGCCGTCGAACGGCACGTCATCGGGGCGGAACGGGCGCGTGCCGCAAGCGATCAGGATGAAGGCGGCGGAGACGGTCTTGGTCTCGCCGATCGCGCTGGTGATCTCGACCTCGTGCGGCGAGACCAGGCGCGCCTCGCCATTGGCGGTGCGGACGAGATTGCGGCTGAACTGATGCTCGAGCACCTCGACCTCGTGGTCGAGCGTCTTCTGCAAGCGGGTCATCAGATCGCTCGCCGCGATGTCCTGCTTCACCCGGTAGGAGCGGCCGTAGAAGCCGCGCTCGCGCCAGCCCGAGAGATTGAGCACGGTCTCGCGCAGCGTCTTGGACGGGATCGTGCCGGTGTGAACGGAGACGCCACCGACGCGCCGGCCCTTCTCGACCACCAGCACGGCCTTGCCGAGCTTGGCGCATTGCACCGCGGCCCGGCGCCCCGACGGGCCCGAGCCGATCACCACCATGTCGTAGTCGTACATCGGATTTGCTTCCAAAGCCCTGCAAATTCAGCGGGAACCGACATGCAGCAATCGGGCCAAGGCGGCATACCTTACCTCCGAGGTAATCGCGTCGATGACGCCGATCTGCGAGCCTGGCGCGGAAATAAATCGCGGAAGGCGTGCGCGAACATGCATCAAACCGTCACAAAGCCCGTCGATTCGAGCCGCCGCTGGTGGGTGCTGGCGATCGTCGTCGCCGCGCAGTTCATGTTCGGCGTCGACGCCTTCATCGTCAACGTCGCGATCCCGACCATCGCGGTCGATTTGCACGCGAGCCCGGCGCAGATCGAATCCGTCATCGCGATCTATCTGATTGCCTATGCCACGCTGGTCGTCACCGGCGGCCGGCTCGGCGACATCCATGGCACCAAGAACGTCTTCCTCGCCGGCGTGCTCGGCTTCACCGCGACGTCGCTGTGGTGCGGCCTCGCGCAGTCCGGCATGGAGCTGATCATCGCCCGGCTGGCGCAGGGCGCCACCGCAGCGCTGATGGTGCCGCAGGTGCTGGCAACGCTGCATCTGCTGTTCACGGATGAGTCGCGCAGCCGCGCCTTCGGCATCTACGGCATCGTGCTCGGGCTCGCGGGTGCGGCCGGCTTTCTGCTCGGCGGATTGCTTGTGACGATCGACCTTGCCCACACCGGCTGGCGCTCGGTGTTCTTCGTCAACGTGCCTTGCGGGCTCATCATCGCCGCTGCCGCGTGGCGCATCATGCCGCCGGTGCCGCGGCGAGCGGGCACCAGGCTCGACATCAAGGGCAGCGTCGTGTTGTTCGCGGGACTGTTGTGCCTGATCGGGCCGCTGTTGTTCGGCCATGACGTGGGCTGGGCGCCGTGGCTCTGGGCGGTGATGGCGGTCGGCGGCGCGATCTTGCTCGCATTCGTGAAGCTCGAGCACGCGGTCGCGCGCGCCGGCGGGATGCCGCTGATCGATCTGACGCTGCTGGCGGATGCCGCGTTCCTGCGCGGGCTTGGCGCCGCTTTCTTTTTCTTCGCCGCCAATCTTTCGTTCTATCTTGTCGTGACGCTGTTCATGCAGCGCGGCCTGAGGATTCCGCCGCTCGCGGCTGGCCTCGCTTTCGTGCCGCTCGCACTCGCTTTCGTCGTCGCCTCGCGTCACAGCGGCGCGCGGGCGAAGCATCGCGGTACGAAAGTCTTGCTCGAAGGCTGCGCGCTGCAGGTTGCCGGCCTCGCCGCACTCGCGCTTGTAGCAGGCATTCTCGATACGCCGACGCCGGTTGAGCTCGCGCTCGTCATGCTCATCTTCGGCTACGGCCAGGGGCTGGTAATGGCGCCGCTGTCAGGCGCGGTGCTGTCGACCGTCAAGCCTGTCGCCGCAGGCTCGGCGTCCGGCATGTACGGCACCACGGCCCAGATCGGAAATGCGGCCGGAGTGGCCGCGATCGGCGCGGTGTTCTTCGCCATCGAATCATTGCAATCAGCGCGCGCAGGATTCCTGGTCTCGCTCGGGCTGTTTGTGACATTAATCATGATGTCAGCCGCATTCCTGACGTGGATGCGCCGTGCATCTGCACGAAGTTGAGGCATTGCGGTTAATACCTGCGGATTCCCGCGGGATTTTGCGCGATTCCGGGAAGATTGACAGCGCACGGTCTTTTCATTTTGCACTGCAGCAACTATCTGGTCGGGTGAACGTTGAAAGCTGCCCACCAGGAATTTGCCGTGTCGCTTGCCAGAAATGTCGACCTCTTGAGACGCCTGCCCAGGATGGACGGCCTGCGCCTGCCCGATTTCGGCGCAAGCGCTGACAGCTCCAGTCCGCTCGAGGAGGTCACCGGCTTCGGCGACAATCCCGGCGCCCTGCGCATGTTCGCGTTCGTGCCGGCGCAACTGCAGAAGCCGCGCGCGCTCGTCGTCGTGCTGCATGGCTGCGGCCAGACGGCAGCGGCTTACGACCTCGGCGCGGGCTGGTCGACGCTTGCGCGTCACTATGGCTTTGCGCTGGTCATGCCCGAGCAGCAGCGCATCAACAACGGCAACACCTGCTTCAACTGGTTCAATCCCGACGACACCGCGCGCGACTCTGGCGAGGCGAAGTCGATCCGCGAGATGATCGCGCATATGGTCGATACGCATCGCATCGATCCCAGGCGCGTCTACATCACCGGTCTGTCCGCCGGCGGCGGCATGACCTCGGTGATGCTCGCGACCTATCCGGAAGTGTTCACGGCCGGCGCGATCATCGCAGGTCTTCCCTACGGCATCGCGTCGAACCTGCGCGAGGCGCTCGACGGCATGTTCCATTCGCCTGAGCGTCCCGAGCGCGAGCTCGGCGATTTCGTGCGCCGGGCCTCCAACCATCGCGGACCCTGGCCGAAGGTTTCAGTGTGGCACGGCAGCGCCGACCGCACCGTCAATCCCGGCAATGCCAACGAGATCGTCAAGCAGTGGCTCGATTTGCACGATTTGCCGCTGACGCCGATGGCCGAGACCAATGTCGACGGCTATCCGCGCCAGGCCTGGTGGAACAGGGACGGCGAGACCCTGGTCGAGTCCTACGCCATCACCGGCATGGCCCACGGTACGCCGCTGGGCCTCGCCGACAACGACCAGCGTTACGGCGTCGAGGGCGCCTTCCTGATCGAGGCCGGTATTTCCTCGTCCTATCACATCGCAAAATTCTTCGGCCTCACCGGCTGGATTCAGGAGGCGAAGGCCGAGGCAAAGCCCGCCGCTCCGGCCAAGCCAGCCCCCGTGCGCTCGCCGGCGCCGCATCTTGCCCGCACCATCCGTGCGAAGGTTGCCGAGGAGAAGGCCGAGCCGAAGCGCGAGCAGGCGAGCCGCTTCGATCTCGGACAGATCATCACCCGCGCGCTGACCGCGGCGGGCTTGATGAAGTAAATCACTCCGCAAGCGAAGCATATTCCGCTGTCGTCCCGGACAAGCGCGCCTTAAGCGCGCGCCGTCAACATAAGAGTTGCCGGATCTGCGCTGACGCTTGTCCGGGACGACAGCTGAGCCTGTGGCGCGCGTAATCTCGGCGATGCGGCGGCGGTGGCCGACGCCGCCGAATAAAACTACATCTCGCCGGTGATGAACGGATTGGTCATCCGTTCCTGGCCGATGCTCGAGCCGGCGCCGTGGCCGCAGATGAAGCCGACATCGTCGCCGAGCGGCAGCAGCTTTGTCATGATCGAGTTGATCAGCGTGGCGTGACTGCCGCCGGGCAGGTCAGTGCGTCCGACCGAGCCCGCGAACAAGACGTCGCCGACATGGGCAAAGCGCAAATCCCCGTTGAAGAACACCACGCTCCCAGGCGAATGACCGGGGCAGTGCAGGATGTCGAAGGTCAAGGCGCCGATCGACACGCTGTCGCCTTCGTCGAGCCAACGGTCCGGCTCGAAATTGCGCACGCCGGTCATGCCGAAGCGCGCCCCGCTTTCGACGACATTGTCGAGCAGGAATTTGTCCGCGACATGCGGGCCCTCGATCGGCACCTTCAGTGCATCGCGCAGATCAGCGGCGCCGCCGACATGGTCGATATGGCCGTGGGTCAGCCAGATCTTCTCCACGGTGACGCCGGTCTGCTTGATCGCGCCCAGGATCTTCGGCACGTCGCCGCCGGGATCGATCACCACGGCCTTCTTGGACGGCTCGTCCCAGATGATGGTGCAGTTTTGCTCGAACAGCGTCACGGGGACGATGATCGCGCCGGCCTTCGGCGCTTCAGATTTGGCTTGTTGGTTGTCGGTTTGCTCGGTCATGGCGCCACAATGCCGATTTTTGCTGCGCCGCCAAGCAAAATAGTCGTGCTGGACCTCCCGGAACAACCGATGTCACACGGTCGTCCCAATTCGCATGGCTGTTTGAACCGGGGGCGCCGCTTCCGCGTTCTCTCGCGCGAAGCACAGATTTCCGGACGGGATTTCCGATGGCACAGGGCGGCGAGATTTGGTGGCGCGACGGCATATTCTACCAGATCTATCCGCGCTCGTTTCAGGACTCGGATGGTGACGGCGTCGGCGATCTCGCCGGCATCTTGCGGCGGCTGCCCTATGTGAAATCGCTCGGCGTCGACGCGATCTGGTTGTCGCCGATCTTTCCCTCGCCGATGGCCGATTTCGGCTACGACATTTCCGACTATACCGGCATCGATCCCTTGTTCGGCACCATGGCGGATTTCGATGCGCTGCTCGCCGCCGCGCATGACATCGGATTGAAGCTGATCCTCGATCTCGTGCCGAACCACACCTCGGACCAGCATCCCTGGTTCGTCGAGAGCCGCGCCTCGCGCGATAATCCCAGGCGCGACTGGTACATCTGGCGCGATCCGGCGCCTGACGGCGGCGTGCCGAACAACTGGCTGTCGGAATTCGGCGGCAGCGCGTGGCGTCTCGACGAAGCCACCGGCCAATATTACTACCACGCCTTCCTCGCCCAGCAGCCGGACCTCAACTGGCGCAATCCGCAAGTCCGCAAAGCGATCTACGACGTGATGCGGTTCTGGCTCGAGAAAGGCGTCGACGGCTTTCGCGTCGACGTGATCTGGCACCTGATCAAGGATGCCGCGTTTCGCGACAACCCGCCGAACCCGCGCTATGTCGAGGGCCGGCCGCCGAACGAGAAGATCCTGACGCAATATTCCACCGACCAGCCGGAGGTGCATGGCGTCATCGCCGAGATGCGGCGCGTCACCGATGCCTATGCCGCGCGCGTCTTGATCGGCGAGGTCTATCTGCCGCTGCACCGTCTGATGGCCTATTACGGCAACGACCTCACCGGCGCGCAGATGCCGTTCAATTTCGCGCTGCTATCGACCTTCTGGAGCGCGCGCTCGATCGAGACGATCATCGAGGATTACGAGAAGGCGCTGCCCAAAGGCGCCTGGCCGAACTGGGTGCTCGGCAATCACGATCGCCCGCGCGTTGCCAGCCGCGTCGGTCCCGAGCAGGCCCGCATCGCCGCCATGCTGCTCTTGACCCTGCGTGGCACGCCGACGCTCTATTATGGCGACGAGATCGGCATGCATCAGCTCGCGATCGCGCCGGAGGACGTGCGCGATCCCTTCGAGAAGAACGTGCCCGGCATCGGTGTTGGTCGCGACGGCTGCCGCACGCCGATGCAGTGGGATTCGTCCGATTTCTCCGGCTTCTCGGCCGTGAGGCCGTGGCTGCCCCTGCCGGAGAATCATGTCCGCGAGAACGTCGTCAATCTCGATGCGGATTCGCGCTCGATCCTCAGCCTCTACAAGCGACTGATCGTGTTGCGAAAAAGTTCGCCTGCGCTGGTTGCCGGCGACTACCACCCGATCGCCGCGCAAGGCGATCTGCTCGTCTATCGCCGCGAGGCCCAGGGCAGGGCGCTCATCATCGCGCTCAATCTCGGCCCCGAGCCGATTGCGGTGACGACGAGCGCCATCAGGTTCGGCAGCGAGATATTGCTGTCGACGTTCCTCGATCGTGAGGGCGAGAAGCTGGAGGGCGTGCTCGATTTGCGCGGCAATGAGGGCGTGGTGGTGAGGCCGCCGGGCTGAGTGGAATGTGGGCTAACCGCCGCGCCTCTTCCCCGCCGTCGTCCCATCCACATCACTCCGCTTCAGCAGATAATCCAGCCCGCCAACCCGGTACCATCTGTAGCCATACGGCTCGAGCACGATTCGATGCTGGCCGCGTCTGTCGGCGTGGCTGTGGTCTTCCGCGAGAAGGTTGATCAGATGCTCGCCGGCGTCATCTGGCAGTCCCACGGAAAACGCCGTCTCCCGCGGCTTCTCATCCAGATTATGCACGAACAGCACAGAATTGTTGCGCCAATCGTAGCGCATGATCAACACGGCGGGATCGCGCGTCGGAATGATCGCAAAGTCGCCCCAGCCGATCTCGGGCACCTCCTTGCGCATGCGGACGATACGCTCGGTCCAGTTCAGCATCGAATTCGGATCGCGCCGCTGCTTGGCGACGTTGACATGCTCGTAGCCGTAGGGCCCCTTGTCGATGACGGGGGTCGCAGGCCTGTCGCTCTTGGTGAAGCCGCCATGCGGCTCGGTCGACCATTGCATCGGCGTGCGCGCGCAATTGCGTTCGGGCAGCGAGAGATCATCGCCCATCGCGATCTCGTCGCCGTAACGGATCACGGGCGTTCCCGGCAGCGTGCACATCAGGCTGTAGGCGAGCTCGAGCCGCCGGCGGTCGCCGCCCAGCATCGGCGCAAGCCGGCGCCTGATCCCGCGGTCGTAGAGCTGCATGTCCTTGTCGGGGCCGAACGCGTTGAACACGGTTTCGCGCTGCGCCTTGGTCAGCCGTCCGAGGTCCAGCTCGTCATGATTGCGCAGGAACAGGCCCCATTGTGCCGCTGATGGCCGCGGCTTTGTTGCCTTCAGCGCCTTCGCCAGCGGACGGGTATCGCCCGACGCCAGTGCATAGAACAGATGCTGGTTGACGTGGAAGTTGAACATCATTTGCATGCGGTCGCCATCGCGGCCGAAATATTGCATGTCGGTATCGGGCAGCACATTGGCCTCGGCGAGGATGATGGCGTCGCCCTCGCGCCATTGCAGGAACTCGCGGAAGGTGCGCAGCATGTCGTATTGCTCGACCGGCTTGTTCACCTTCGCGCCCTTGGTCGAGATCACGAAGGGCACGGCATCCATGCGGAAGCCGGAGACGCCGAGCTGGATCCAGAAGCCCATGATCTTCAGGATCTCCGCCTGCACATACGGATTCGACGTGTTGAGGTCGGGCTGGAAATCGTAGAAGCGATGGAAATAATACGCACCCGCCTCCTTGTCGCGCGTCCAGGTCGATTTCTGCACGCCGGGAAACACCATGCCCTTGTTGGCATTGGCCGGCTTCTTGTCCGACCAGACATACCAGTCGCGATAGGGCGAGGTCTTGTCGCGCCGCGCCTCCTTGAACCAGTGATGCTGGTCCGAGGTGTGGTTGACGACGAGGTCGATGATGATGCGGATGCCGCGCTGCTTGCAGCCATGGGCGAACTCGACGAAATCGCCGAGCGTGCCGTAGCGGGGATCGACGCTGTAATAATCGGCGATGTCGTAGCCGTCGTCGCGGCCCGGCGAGGTCTGAAACGGCATCAGCCAGATCGTGGTGATGCCGAGCCCGTGCAGATAATCGAGCCGGCGCAAGAGCCCCTTGAAGTCACCGACACCGTCGCCATTGGCGTCCATATAGGTGCCGACCGAAAGGCAATAGATGATGGCGTTCTTGTACCAGAGATCGTCGATCATGCGCGCAGCCTCGGTGGTTCCGCCGGGTGCGGCGGCTGCGTGATAAGTGATTTGATGAGATCGGGTTCCCACCCTCGCCGTCGTCCTGGACAAGCGAAGCGCAGATCCAGGACCCATTACCCCAGGGGAGTTTGGCGAAGACTCGTGGTTCGCGGTTCGCGCAACAATGAGCTTTCGGGGTAATGGGTCCTGGCTTTGGCCAGGACGACAATGGAGGAATCGGCTACTCTCCCACCCATGGACAACCCCGCCCGCAACATCGCACTCGTTCCGCCGCCTGACCGCCGTCAGTCGGAAACGGCGCTCGCGATCGCGCGCGGCACGGCGCGGCTGTTGCGCTCGCTCGGCTTCTCCTGCCTCAGCGAGTTGCCGCTGCCGTCGGGTCGGCGCGCTGATCTCGTGGCGCTGAACGAACGCGGCGAGATCTGGATCGTCGAGATCAAGTCGTCGGTCGAGGATCTGCGCGCCGATCAGAAATGGCACGAATACCGCGCCCATTGCGACCGGATGTTCTTCGCCTTCACGCAGGATCTGCCTTGCGAGATTTTTCCTGAGGGCACCGGCCTGATCATCGCGGACGCCTATGGCGCGCACATGCATTGCGAAGCGCCGGAGCACAGGATCGCGGCGGCGACGCGCAAGCAGATGACGGTGCGGTTTGGAATGGCAGCGGCGCTACGCATCAACCGCCTGGTCGATCCGCAAGGGCATGCCGATTTTTGGGAGTAGCGGCGCCGCAATAAAGGTGCCGTAGGGTGGGCAAAGCGAAGCGTGCCCACCAAGCCTATCGATGAAACTCAGAGATAAACCGTGGGCACGGCGCTTCGCGCCTTTGCCCACCCTACGAGACCGCTACCTCGGCGCGCGCTTCGCAAGAATCCGCTGCAATGTCCGCCGGTGCATGTTGAGCCGCCGCGCCGTTTCCGAGACGTTGCGATTGCACATCTCGTAGATGCGCTGGATGTGCTCCCAGCGCACACGGTCTGCCGACATCGGGTTCGCCGGCAGCTCGGATTTGTCCGTGCTGGTCGAGAGCAGCGCGGCGACGACGTCGTCGGCATCGGCGGGCTTCGAGAGATAATCGATCGCGCCCATCTTCACCGCGGTGACGGCGGTGGCGATGTTGCCGTAGCCGGTCAGCACGATGGCGCGGGCTTCGGGGCGCTTCTTCTTCAAAGCGGAGACGACGTCGAGACCGTTGCCGTCACCGAGCCTGAGATCAACCACAGCGAAGGCCGGGGCGGACTTGCCGATTTGCGCAAGACCATCCGAGACCGTGTCACATGACGTCACCGCAAAGCCGCGTGTCTCCATGGCGCGCGACAGGCGCTCCAGGAACGGCTTGTCATCCTCCACGATGAGGAGCGAGCGGTCGGTCTGTTCATTCAGTTCGGCGATGGCGTTCAAGGTCTTGTCCTCTTTCCTGCACATCTACATATGGCGTCGCAATCAGGCGGTGCCAAGGCCGCCAATGGTCGATCGGGCCTCATGTGCGACGCAAGGTCGCGGCCTATCCTATTGTTTCCTCTAGGCTCTCGATAGCCTCAAAACGCTCGCGCGGCCACGCAATCTGGACCACCGCACCGTGTTCCGGAAACGTCCTGTTGGTAAACGAGACCTTGGCGCCGGTGCGTTCGAGCAAGGTGCGGGCGATGAACACGCCGAGCCCGAGGCCGCCGCCGGCATCCTGGGCGCGCCGGCGCGACAGATAGGGTTCACCGATGCGGTTCATGAGATCGGGCGGAATGCCCGGGCCGTCGTCGGAGATCACGATCTCGATCGTGTCGTTATTCCACCACGCGTTCACTTCCACCGTGGAGTTGGCGAAATCGACCGCGTTCTCGACGATGTTGCCGACGCCATAGAGCACCGCCGGATTGCGTGATCCGACCGGCTCGGCAGTTACGGCGACGGCAATCCGCACCTTGATGTCGATGCCGAAATCGCGATGCGGCGCCACCACTTCCTCGATCAGCTCGGACAGCTTCATGCGGTCGAACGGCGCGCCGGTAGAGGAGAGCTGGGTGATCTTGCCGAGGATATCGCGGCAACGCTGCGTCTGTTCGCGCAGGGTCTTCAGGTCGGCGGCAAACACCGGGTCCTTCACTGTCTTCTCCAGCTCGCGCGAGATCAGGAAGATGGTCGCGAGCGGCGTGCCGAGCTCGTGTGCGGCGGCGGCGGCGAGGCCGTCGAGCTGGGTCAGATGCTGCTCGCGCGTCAGCACCAGCTCCGTTGCGGCAAGCGCGTCCGCCAGCTTGCGCGCCTCCTCGGTCACCTGAAACGAGTAGAGGCTGGTGACGCCGATCGCGAGCACGATCGAAAGCCAGACGCCGACGAGATAGATCGGCGGCAGCACCACCGGATCTTCCGAGTCCCATGGCAGCGGGAAATGAACGAAGAAAAGGATCGAGGCGCAGGCGACGGCGAGGATGCCAAGGCCAAAGGTCAGCCGGGCCGGCAAGGCGGTCGCCGAAATCAGGACGGGGGCGAGGAACAGGAAGGAGAACGGGTTCTGCAAGCCGCCGGTGAAGAACAGCAGCCCGGCCAGTTCCACGATGTTGAGCGCCAGCAGCGCGGCGGCATGGATCGGCTCCAACCGCTGCATCGGATTGACCGCAGTCTGCAGCACCAGATTGAGCATGGCCGACAGGCCGATGATGCTGACGCAAGGGACGATCTCGACGTTGAACTCCAGCCCCTGCGCCACGATGAAGATCGCAGCTAACTGGCCCAGCACCGCAAGCCAGCGCAGCCGCAGGATGGTGTCCAGGCGGATATGTCGTTGCGACGGGCGGAAGTCGGAAGCGGCGGTCTCGGTCATGACAGGCCAATCTAGCGGTGCGCGTGTCCTATCACAAACACGCTGGCCCACGATTCCAACGAGTTACAAGCCTTCGAGTCACAAGTCTCTGAGTTACAAGTCTCTGAGTTACAAGGCTTGCACTCCACCGCGCAATGGCGGAAGAACGCCTCTAGCATGACTGAGAACTCCAAGGCTTCAAGCTGGCCGACTGTCGCGGAGGGCATTTCGTCCGCGGCCATCGAGGTCGATCGTCTCGTCAAGGTCTACAAGCAGACCCGCGCGGTCGATGGCATTTCCTTTTCGCTGCCCCGCGGCAGCATCACCGGGCTGCTCGGCGGCAACGGCGCCGGCAAGACCACCACCATCGCCATGATCATGGGGCTGGTGCTGCCAACCTCCGGCCGTGTCCGCGTGCTCGGGCATCGGATGCCGGAGGAGAGCGCGCAAGTGCTGGGGCGGATGAATTTCGAAAGCCCCTATGTCGACATGCCGATGCGGCTGACGGTGCGGCAGAACCTTACGATTTTCGGCAAGCTCTATGCAGTCAGGCACCTGGCCGACCGCATCGCAAAACTGGCTGACGATCTCGATCTCAATGAATTCCTCGACCGCGCCAACGGCAAGCTCTCGGCCGGACAGAAGACCCGCGTGGCGCTGGCGAAGGCGCTGATCAACGAGCCCGAACTGCTCTTGCTGGACGAGCCGACCGCCTCGCTCGACCCTGATACGGCCGATTGGGTGCGGGCCCATCTGGAGCGCTATCGGAAAGACAACAACGCCACCATCCTCTTGGCGTCGCACAACATGCTGGAGGTCGAGCGTCTCTGCGACCGCGTCATCATCATGAAGCGCGGCCGCGTCGAGGACGACGACACGCCCGACGCCATCATGGCCCGTTACAACCGCACTACCCTGGAGGAAGTGTTCCTTGACGTCGCGCGCGGGCGGGTGAACGGAGCGAAGGAGGAGGCGAGATGAGGGGGCCTCTATCCTTGGTCCGTGGCCCGTATTTAGCTCCGTCATTCCGGGGCGCGCGAAGCGCGAACCCGGAATCCATAACCACAGGCGGTCGTTGCGTGACCAGAGTGGCAACTCCGAGTCTTCGCCAAATTCAATGCTGTGGTTATGGATCCCTAGATGCGCAATTGCGCATCGTAGCTCGCGACGATGTCGCGCCCCGGGATGACAGCAAAGGGCTGCCCCAATGAGCGAGCTTTCCCTCCACCGCGGCATCTCCCCCCACCGCATCGGCGCGATGATCCTGCGTTATTGGTATCTGCTGATGTCGTCCTGGCCGCGGCTGCTCGAGCTGCTGTACTGGCCGGCGCTCCAGGTCATCACCTGGGGCTTTCTGCAGCTCTACATCGCGCAGAACGCCAATTTCTTTGCGCGCGCTGGCGGCACGCTGATCGGCGCCGTCATCCTTTGGGACATCCTGTTCCGCGGCCAGCTCGGATTCTCCATCTCCTTCCTGGAGGAGATGTGGGCCCGCAACCTCGGCAACCTCATGATGAGCCCGTTGAAGCCGATCGAGTTTCTGCTCTCGCTGATGGTGATGAGCCTGATCCGGCTGGCGATCGGCGTCATCCCGATGACGCTGCTGGCGATCGCGCTCTTTCACTTCAACGTCTACAGCCTCGGCCTGCCGCTGATCGCCTTCTTCTGCAATCTGATCTTCACCAGCTGGTCGGTCGGCATCTTCGTCTCGGGTCTGGTGCTCAGGAACGGCCTCGGCGCCGAGAGCATCGTCTGGACCTTGATGTTCGCCATCATGCCGCTCGCCTGCATCTACTACCCGGTCAGCGTGCTGCCGACCTGGCTGCAATATGTCGCCTGGTCGCTGCCGCCGACTTACGTGTTCGAGGGGATGCGCGCGCTGCTGATGGAGAACAGCTTCCGGACCGATTTGATGCTCGACGCGTTAGCCATCAATGCGGTGCTTCTTCTGGCCTCTTTTGGGGCATTCCTTGCCCTTTTGCGCAGCGCCCGGAAGCACGGCTCACTGCTTGCCGGCGGCGAATAAACTCACTTTCTCGTGGATTCAGGCTGGTTTGGCCGGTCAGGCCACGTAGATGTACGGAACCATGCATTGACGCAATATTACGCATTCGGCAGTATGCTGCGATGCGAAGAGGATTATAATATGCCTATTGGTGAGTTTGGCGGCGCGCCGCCCCTGGCGGCAGAAGGCAGCCCGGTCCTGACCACGCCGATGTACTGGATGTACGAGATGGCTCACGCCTCTCTCAATCCAGCGCGCGCAGTCACCGATGCGACCAAGCTGCTGTTTCAGAATCCGCTGAATCCCTGGGCGCGCACCGAGGTCGGCAAGTCTGTCGCCGCGGCCTGCGAATTGTTCGAGCGCACCACGCGCCGTTACGGCAAGCCGGAATGGGGCCTCAACGACACCGAGGTCAACGGCATCCGCGTCCCCGTCGAGGTTCGCTCGGTCTGGGAAAAGCCGTTCTGCAACCTGCTTTACTTCGATCGCAAATTCGCGCGTCCCCTGCGCAGCCCGCAGCCGCGCGTGCTGATCGTGGCGCCGATGTCCGGCCATTACGCGACGCTGCTGCGCGGCACGGTCGAGGCCTTCCTGCCGGCGCATGAGGTCTACATCACCGATTGGGCCGATGCGCGCATGGTGCCGCTGAGCGAAGGCCGCTTCGATCTCGACGATTACATCGACTACGTCATCGAGATGCTGCATGTGCTGGGCGGCAACACCCATGTGATGGCAGTGTGCCAGCCTTCGGTGCCTGTCGTCGCCGCGGTCTCGATCATGGAAGCGCGGCGCGATCCCTTCGTGCCGACGTCGATGACGCTGATGGGCGGTCCGATCGATACCCGCCGCAATCCGACCGCCGTGAACAATCTCGCGCAGGAGCGCGGCATCGACTGGTTCCGCAATCACGTCATCACCAAGGTGCCGTTCCCGCATCCTGGCATGATGCGCGACGTCTATCCGGGCTTCCTCCAGCTCAACGGGTTCATCAGCATGAACCTCGACCGGCACATGGACGCCCACAAGCAGCTCTTCGCCCATCTGGTGAAGGGCGACGGCGACCTCGTCGACAAGCATCGCGAGTTCTATGACGAATATCTCGCGGTGATGGACCTCTCGGCCGAGTATTATCTGCAAACGGTCGACACCGTGTTCGTGAAACATTCGCTGCCGAAGGGCGAGATGACCCATCGTGGAACGCGCGTCGATCCCTCCAAGGTGACGCGCGTTGCCTTGATGACGGTCGAAGGCGAGAACGACGACATCTCGGGTATCGGTCAGACCGAAGCAACGCACACGCTGTGCAGCGCGATTCCGGATCATCGCCGCGTTCATTACGTCCAGAAGGGCGTCGGACATTACGGCGTGTTCAATGGCTCGCGCTTCAAGTCGGAAATCGTGCCGCGCATCCATGATTTCATGGTCTCGGCTGCGAATCCGAGCTCATTGCAGGCGCTTGCGGCTGAATAACCACCCATTTCGGCTTTCCCGTCGAAATTCAGGGTCCTGCCGGAGGCTCCGGCAGGGGTCGGTTCCCGCCAGATTCGAGGTATTTAGGTAGCGTTCTAGGAGTGAGTCACCCCTCACCCCTTGGGGGTGCCGCATGCGTCCAGCGGGGGCGAAAAAAGCGGGTTCCAACCCCAGTCTGTAGGGTCTCCGGACTGCCGAACCCCTGTATATTGGGCAAATGATTTGTTTTTGCGCCGAGCGCTTTCCCTGGCGGCGGTTATGGCAGAATCCGGGCGATCTCCTGCTCCCCGGACTGACAGACATGGCCACACGCGCACTCCTTTATCGGCGGCCCCACGAACCGAAGACCCTTGTCATCAGCCATGGATCGCAATTCTTTGCGATTCGGCTGCGCCGGCACCGGCGGGCACGTCGTTACACGCTTCGAATCCATCCAAGTGATCGTGAAGCCATCCTCACGATGCCGCCGCGTGGCACGCTCGCCGAAGCCAAGGACTTCGCGCAGCGTCACGGCGCGTGGATCGCGGCACGTCTCGGTCGTCTGCCGAAGGCTGCACCGTTCCAGCCTGGCACAGTGATACCGCTCCGCGGCGTTCCCCATCGCATCGTGCATCGCGCAGGCAGCCGCGGCACGGTGTGGACGGAGACTCGCGACAGCGGTGAGCGCGTTCTCTGTGTTGCCGGTGGCCACGAGCATGTCGATCGCCGCGTCAACGACTTCCTCAAGCGCGAGGCGCGCAAGGATCTGCAGCGTTCTGCGGAGACCCATGCCGCCGAGCTCGGCGTCAAGGTGAAGCGGCTCTCGATCCGCGATCAGTCCAGCCGCTGGGGCTCCTGCACCTCGGCCGGCTCGCTGTCGTTCTCCTGGCGTCTGATCCTCGCCCCGCCCTATGTGCTCGACTATCTCGCCGCGCATGAAGTGGCCCATCTCGTCGAGATGAACCACTCGGCGAGGTTCTGGCGCGTCTGCGGCAAGATCTGTCCGTCCATGGAGCGCGCCAAGAAGTGGCTCGACACGTATGGCAACGATCTGCACCGCTACGGGGTCGAGGATTAGGGCGCGCCGCTGGCCCAGCAAAACCTGTTATCGCCCGCCTCGAGCGGGCGATCGCATTTTTGCTCCACCGCATCAATGCCTTCGATCGATCCACAGCGCGTCACGCCGCAACATGCGGTCTACTGTGCATGGGGTTGTTTTCGCGATCTTGCTTGGTCGCTACCGGTTCCCGCCGAACAGCCGGTCCATCAGCCAGCCATCAAGCCCCGCAGCCGGCTCCGGCCGCACATTGGCACGCGTCGGTGGCGGAGCACGATAGCCGCCGTTGCTCACCGGCGCAGGAGCGGGTCCGGGCGCCGCTACCTGCGTTGGTGGCGATATCTGCGACGAGATCTGCACGAGGTTCGACGGTCTCCAATTGCTCTGCAGGTTCGGCAGGGCCGCGACCTGCACGCCCTCGTGCGCCGCGCGCATGAAGCGGGTCCAGACTTCCACCGGCAGGCCACCGCCGGTTGCCTTCTTGGTCGGCGAGTTGTCGTCATTGCCGAGCCAGACGCCGGTGACGAGGTTCGAGGTGTAACCGATGAACCAGGCGTCGCGATAATCCTGACTGGTGCCGGTCTTGCCGGCCGCCTGCCAGCCGGGGATCTCGGCCTTCTTCGCGGTGCCCGAGATCAGCGTCTCCCGCATCATCGTGTTCATCATGCCGACGTAACGCGGCTCGATCACCTGGTTGTGCTCGTCGCCCTGGCGCATGTAGAGCAGCTTGCCGTCGAGCGTCCTGATCCGCGTCACCACATGCGGCGTGGCCGCGAAGCCGCCATTGGCGAACGGCGCATAGGCGCCGACCAGCTCGACCACAGACACCTCCGAGGTGCCAAGCGCGATCGAGGCGTTGGGCTCGAGTTTTGAGGAGATACCGAGCCGGTGCGCGGTGCGCACCACGTTCTTCGGCCCGACCTCGAGGCCGACGCGGATGGCGACGGTGTTGAGCGACATCGCCAGCGCCTGCGTCAGCGTCACAGGGCCGAAATATTCATGGGTGTAGTTCTCTGGCTTCCAGCCCTTGACCTCGATCGGGGCGTCCTGGCGGATGGTGTCGGGCGTCAGCCCCTGTTCCATCGCCGTCAGATAGACGAACGGCTTGAAGGATGAGCCCGGCTGTCGCCTGGCGGTGACCGCGCGATTGTATTGGCTCTCGGAATAGTTCCGCCCGCCGACCATGGCGCGCACCGCGCCGTCGGGCGTCATCGCCACCAGCGCGCCCTGGCTGACATTGAACTTCACGCTCTTGGCCGCGAGCTCGTCGATGATCGCGGCCTCTGCCAATGCCTGCAGCTTGGGATCGATCGTGGTCTCGACCTTGATGCTGTCGTCGATCTGGCCGACGAGATCGTCCAGCACCTCGCCGATCCAGTCGGCCACGTAGTTCACGGTGCCGGCACCGACAGGCTTCACATTGTAGGAGGGGTGGCCGATCGAGGCCTGCGCCTGCGCGTCGGTAATGAACTTGGCGTCCGCCATCGCCGCCAGCACGACCTGCGCGCGCTGCTCGGCGCCTTCCGGATTGCGGTTCGGCGCGAGGCGCGAAGGCGATTTGACGAGGCCCGCCAGCATCGCGGCTTCCGCGATGGTGACGCTCTTCGCCGGCTTGCCGAAATATTTCTGCGCGGCGGCTTCGACGCCGTAGGCGCCCGAGCCGAAATAGACGCGGTTGAGATAGAGCTCCAGGATCTCGTTCTTGGAATGCTTGCGCTCCAGCCAGATCGCGAGCTCCGCCTCCTGCAGCTTGCGCGCCATGGTGCGTTCCTGGGTCAGGAACAGGTTCTTCGCAAGCTGCTGCGTCAGCGTCGAGCCGCCCTGCGACACGCCGCGATGAAGCACGTTGGTGACGAGCGCACGCAGGATGCCGACGGGATCGATGCCGAAATGCGAATAGAAGCGGCGGTCCTCGATCGCGATGAACGCCTTGGGCAAGTATGGCGGCAGGTCCTTCAGCGACACGTTGGCGCCGGCCATCTCGCCGCGCTGCGCCAAAAGGCTGCCGTCGATACCGACGATCTGGATTGTCGGCGGGCGTTTTGGAATCTCCAGCGACTGGATCGGCGGCAGGTGGGCGCCGACCCAGATCACGACGCCGATCACGGCGATCACGCCCCACAGGCTCAGCACCGCGCCCCAATAGACGAGGCGGCCGAGGCCGGCGCTGATGGAGGATCGCGACCGGCGCTTGGCGCCGCTGCTCTTGGCGGGTGGCTTGCGCTCGCGCGGCGGCTCGTCGACGTCGGGTTCGGCCTTGCGCTTGCCGGCGGATTTCTTCGGCTTGTCGTCGCCGCCGCCGGGAATGCGATCGGCCGCCGTCAGGCGCAGATCGGCGAGCGCCGCGGGCAAGCCGAACAACGGCTCCTTCCGCCCACCCTTTTTCTTTGCCGACCCCATACGCAAAACGCCCGGTCACCCCGCCCCGCCGCACGCTAGCGGTCGCTGTTTAAGGCCCGGTTACCCCGAAGTTAACGCGTGATTAGGAGGTGCGGCATTCGCCGGCCGCAGTTCCGCTTCCAGGACGCGCGCGTTAGGATCGAAGGCACAAGACGAGGGAACACCCATGGGCCACATCGATCCGACCAAGGAGATATTCGCGCAATTCCGGGACAACGACCGCCCCGGCCCGATCCACATGCTCAACCTGGTGCGGCTGCGCAAGGAGGCGGCCTATCCTGATGGTCGCAAGGCCAGCGGCGCGGAGGCCTATGCGGCCTATGGTCGCGAGAGCGGTCCGGTGTTCGAACGTCTCGGCGGCCGCATCATCTGGCAGGGCCGGTTCGAGCTGATGCTGATCGGCCCGCAGGACGAGCGCTGGGACCATTGCTTCATCGCGGAGTATCCAAGCGTCGCAGCGTTCGTCGAGATGATCCGCGACCCCGTCTATCGCGAAGCGGTGAAGCACCGCCAGGCCGCGGTTGAGGATTCGCGGCTGATCCGCCACGCGGTGCTGCCGGTGGGGAAGAATTTTGGCGAGATACCGCAATAGACGCTCCAAATAAATCGGCGGCCCGCAGGCCGCCGATTGCAGTTCAGAGGTCAATCCCTAACCCGCCGGGCCAGCATCCTCGAGGATCGGGCCGAACAGCTCCCAGCGCTCGCCGTTGAACTTCATCATCTGAAGCTGCTTGTTGACGCGGTAGTCGGTCGGCGATGTGTTGGCCTTGATGCCGGGCAGCGCGGTATCGCTGGTGACGTCCTTCAATGACGTCGCCTGTTTCATGACGTTCTCGCGCGTCAGGTCGTCACCGCACTGCTTCAGCACGTGGACCAGCAGCTGCGCGGTGCTGTAGCCGTAGGTGTTGAAGTTCGAATCCTTGTCGCCGTCGGGATAGTACTTGGCCATGAAGTCGAAATACCGCTTCAGGCCGGGATCGTCCTTCCAGGTCGGATCCAGCGGTTCCTTGCCGTAGTTGACGCTGATCAGGCCCTTGGCGGCATCGAGGCCCGCCGGCTTCAGCACGGCGCCGACCGAGGTCGCGTTGATGTCGACGATCTGCACCGGATGCCAGTCCATTTCGGCGATCTTCTTGATCGCCTGCGCCGCCTGCTTCGGCGTCGTCGCGCTGAAGAACAGATCGGCACCGGCGTCCTTGATCTTGAGGATCTGCGAATCGACGGTGGGATCGGACACCTCGTAGGACGCCTCGGTCACGATCATCTTGGCGGCCTTGTCGCCGAGGCCGGCCTTGATGCCGTTCAGATAGTCCTTGCCGAGGTCGTCGTTCTGATAGAGCACGCCGATCTTGGCGTTCGGATGCTCCTTCAGAATGTACTGGCCGTAAATGCGGCCTTCGACGAAGTAGTTGGGATTGAAGCCCATGGTCCAAGGGAAGTTCTTCGGATCGGTGAACCGCGAGGCGCCGGTCGCCGCGAACAGCTGCGGCACCTTCTTGGAATTGAGATATTTCTGCACGGCCGCGTTCACGGGCGTGCCGATGATCTGGAAGGTCAGCAGCACCTCGTCGCTTTCGACGAGCTTGCGGATCTGCTCCACGGCCTTCGGCGGCGAATAGGCGTCGTCATACTGGATCAGATTGATCTTGCGACCATTAACGCCGCCCTGGTCGTTGATCATCTTGAAATAGGCGGCCTGGGTCTTGCCGATCGACGAATAGGCCGAGGCCGGTCCCGAGAACGGCATGGTCTGTCCGATCTTGATCTCGGTGTCGCTGGCGCCCGGATCATATTTCTTCTGGGCATTGGCCGCAGAGAGCGACAGCGCCAGGGTCAGCGCCGTTGCTGTGGCCAGATGCAAAACTCCATTCCTCATTCGCAATTTCCTCGGTTTGTTATTGCAGGTGATCTGTCCGGCACGCTCGTGCGCGCCGGACGTCACCGCTGGGCCGGATAGTGGAGGAGGCCTTGCTGCAACGCAAGGTGCGGAAACGCTGGCAGTTCGTAGGGTGGGTTACGCCTCCCGCGAACCCACCCCTTGCGATTCCGAACTAACCCGCCGGACCGGAGTCCTCGATGATCGGTCCGAACAGCTCCCAGCGTTCGCCGTTGAACTTCATCATCTGCATCTGCTTGTTGACCCGGTAGTCGTTCGGCCCGGTGTTGATCTTGATGCCGGGCAGCGCGAAGCTCGGGGTGAAGTCCTTGATGTTGGCGACCTGCTTCATGATGTTCTCGCGCGTCAGGTCGTCACCGCATTGCTTCAAGACCTGCACCAGCAGCTCCGCCACCGAATACCCGTAAGTGTTGACGGTGTTGAGCTTGTCACCTTCAGGGAAATACTTGTCCATGAAGGCGAAGAAGGCCTTCACGCCGGGATCGTCCTTCCATTGGGGATCGCCGGGCTCCTTGCCGTACTGCGTCGAGATGATGCCCTTGGAGATGTCGAGACCGGCGGGCTTCAATGTCGCCGAGATCGGGCTCGCATTGATGTCGACGATGTGCACCGGCGTCCAGCCGAGCTCGGCGACCTTCTTGATCGCCTGTGCCGCGAATTTCGGTGTCGAGGCGTCGTAGAAAAGATCGGCACCCGTCGACTTCAGCTTGACCACTTGCGAGTCCACCGTCGGATCGGTGAGCTCGTACGACACTTCGCCGACGATCATGCTGGCGGCCTTGTCGCCGAGCCCGCTCTTGAGGCCCGCGAGATAATCGCGGCCCATGTCGTCGTTCTGGTAGAGCACGCCGATCTTGGCGTTCGGATGTTCCTTGAGAATGTATTTCGCGTAGATCCGCCCTTCGGAGATGTAGTTGGGATTATAGGCGATGGTCCAGGGATAGTTCTGCGGATCGTTGAAGCGCGAGGCACCGGTGGAAGCCAGGAGCTGCGGGATCTTCCTGCCGTTGAGATATTTTTGTACCGCAGCGTTACTGGCCGTGCCGATGATCTGGAAGGTGAACAGAACCTCGTCGCCTTCGACGAGCTTGCGTACCTGCTCGACCGTCTTCGGCGGCGAAGCGGCATCGTCATACTGAATCAGATTGATCTTGCGGCCGTTGATGCCGCCCTGATCATTGATCATCTTGAAATAGGCCGCCTGGGTCTTGCCGATATTGGCGTAGACGGAGTAGGGGCCGGAGAACGGCACGGTCTGGCCGATCTTGATCTCGGTGTCGCTCGCGCCGGTGTCGTATTTCTTTTGCGCGAGGGCTTGGTTGGCGGAGAACGCAAAGGCGAGCGCCGCCGTGGCAGCTATGAAGGCTCTGCGAGTGCTCATGTTAGGTTGTTCCTCCTGACGGAATTTTCCGGCCGACGGTCTTTTCCCGTTGCTTGCAACGGCCGCCATCGCTGCCGCAGAGTGTGGAGGAACGGCAGGCCGCGCGCAAGGATCGCTGCGCTGGAGCGTCTCGGGCTAGGCCAAGAGTCTTATGCCAGGAGATTCTTAGGCGCGTCTTACGCCAGGAACAATGCGACCAGCGCGATCGCGGCCGGCAGCGCCTGCACGATCAGGATGCGCGTACTGACGGTGGCCGCGCCATAAGCGCCGGCCACGATCACGCAGAGCAGGAAGAATACCTTGATCTGGAACGCGAAGGCCGGGTTGCCGTGGACGAGACCCCAAATCAGGCCGGCAGCGAGGAACCCGTTATAGAGTCCCTGATTGGCGGCCAGCACCTTCGTGATCTCGGCCTTCTCAGGCGTATTGCGGAAGGTCTTCAAGCCAAGCGGCTTGTCCCAGAGAAACATCTCCAGGATCAGGAAATAGGCGTGCAGTGCGGCGACGAGCGCCACCAGGACATTGGCGATGAAAATCAAGTTGAGCTCCCCCAAAGCGTCAGCTTTCGGGTGGACGTTAGCACATCAGGCATGGCAAGTGCGAAGCCAAGTTTCGAAGTGATGGTGCTCGCAATGCCCGCTCGATCGACCACGATTCCTCAACGCTTCGGCCTCGATCGGCTGGCGACACCGATCGGGATCGCGCTGCTGGTTACCGACACTGAGGGCCATTTGCGCGCGCTCGACTGGGACGATTACGAGCATCGGATGCGCGAGTTGTTGCGCCTGCATTACGGCGCGGTGGAGCTGGGCGATCAGCCCGCGCCAGCGGCGATGAAGATCGCGCTGTCGGCATATTTCGAGGGTGATCTCGATCAGCTCTCGCGAATCCAATGGCGCATCGCCGGCACGCCGTTCCAGCAGAAGGTCTGGACCGCGCTGGCGCAAATCCCGGCAGGCACCACGATGAGCTATGGCGCGATGGCTGCAAGGATCGAGATGCCAAAGGCCATCCGTGCCGTCGGCCATGCCAACGGGTCCAACCCGATCAGCGTGGTGCTGCCGTGCCATCGCCTGATCGGAGCGGATGGCTCGTTGGTGAAGTATGGCGGCGGGCTCGAGCGCAAGCGCTGGCTGCTCAGGCATGAAGGGGTTGAGGTCTGAGCCGAAGCGTCAAGTACTATTGGGGTTGATTCTCGGGAGTTCCCTGCTTCCAGGCAACCCATTCCTCCGCGTCTTGAAGCGAGACGAAATCAGCGATCGGAATGTCGGTAAGGTCGGCACGACGTTCGATCACGCGCCATCCGCCCTGCTCGAGTCGTTGGATGATAAAAGACTCGACCGGAAGAAAATCTGCCATAGGTCAACTGGCCCCCTCACGCCGCCGGCTGCACGGCCTTGTCGCCGGCCATCACGTGCGTCAGCGCGCTCTTGATCGCGGCCTGGCGGGTCGGCGCGTTGATCTGTGCGCCGAGCAAATCGGTGACGTAGAACACGTCGCGGGCGCGCTCGCCGAAGGTCGCGACGTGGGCCGAGGCGATGTTGAGGTTGAGCTTCGAGATCGCGGTGGTCAGCTCGTAGAGCAGGCCGGGGCGGTCGAGGCCGGAGACCTCGATCACGGTGTAGCGGTCCGACCATTGGTTGTTGATGGTCACCTCAGGCTCGATCACGAAGGGCCGCGCCTTGCTGCGCACGGTGCGCCGAGCCACCACTTCCGGCAGGCGCAGCTTGCCTTCGAGCACGTCCTCGATCATCTCGCCGATGCGGGTGGCTCTGCGGCCCTCGTCCTCGTCGCGGTCGTATTCCCGCGAGATCGAGATCGTGTCCAGCGCGCGGCCGTCGGTCGTGGTGTAGATCTGCGCGTCGACGATGTTGGCGCCGGCCGAGGCGCAGGCGCCCGCGATGATCGACAGCAGCCAGGGGTGGTCGGCGGCGAAGATCGTCAGCTCGGTGACGCCGCGCACCTCGTCGAAGCCGACATTGATCGCGAGCTTGTGGCCGGCCTGCTCGCTCGACCGCACGAAGCGCGCGTGGCGGATTTTCCGCGGCAGCTCGACCTTGAGCCAATAGGCCGGATAGTGCCGGGCGATGTAGGCGTCGAGCTCGTCGGCCGGCCATTCGGCGAAGGCGTGGCGGAATTCGGCGTAGGCGGCCGTGAGGCGCTTGCCGCGGTCGACTTCAGAGAAGCCGCCGGTCAGCACCGGCTCGGTCTCGTAATACAGCGAGCGCAGCAGCTGTGCCTTCCAGCCGTTCCACACGCCGGGGCCGACGCCGCGGATGTCGGCGGTGGTCAGGATGGTGAGCAGCTTCATCTGCTCGACCGACTGCACCACGGCGGCAAAATTCTCGATGGTCTTGCGGTCGGAGAGATCGCGCGACTGCGCCACCGTGGACATCGTCAGATGCTCCTCGATCAGCCAGGCCACGAGCTCGGTGTCGGCCGCACTGAAGCCGAGCCGTGGGCACAGCCGCCGCGCCACCTTGGCCCCTGCGATCGAATGATCCTCCGGCCGTCCCTTGGCGATGTCGTGCAACAGCGTCGTGATGTAGATCACCGCGCGGTGCTCGGGGCGGATCTTGCGCATCAAATCGCTGGCGAGTGTGAACTCCTCGATGCCGCCGCGCTCGATGTCCTGGAGGAAGCCGACGCAGCGGATCAGGTGCTCGTCGACGGTGTAGTGATGATACATGTTGAACTGCATCATCGAGACGATCTTGCCGAAGGCGCGGATGAAATGACCGAGCACGCCTGTTTCGTTCATCCGCCGCAGCACGATCTCGGCGTTGTCGGAGGTGAGGATCTCCATGAACAGCCGGTTGGCCTCGGGATTCTCGCGCATCTGCGCGTTGATCAGGCCGAGCGAGCGCGTCACGTCGCGCATCGCGTCCGGGTGGAAGGCGAGGTTGTTCTTCTGCGCCAGGCGGAAGATGCGGATCAGATTGACCGGATCGTGCTTAAACACGTCAGGCGCGGCGACGTTGATGCGGTTGTTGTCGACGATGAAGTCGTCGCTGTCAGGCACTCGCCGCTTCGCCGGTGTCGGGCGCAGCCGCGCCATCATCCGGCTCAGCACCGGTGCGGGCTTGGCTTGCTGGTCCTCGAGCTTGGCGCAGAGGATGGCGGTGAGGTTGCCGACTTCCTTGGCGACCAGGAAGTAGTGCTTCATGAAGCGCTCGACGTCCTGCATGCCGGGATGCGAGGTGTAGCCTAATCTGACAGCGATCTCGCGCTGGAGGTCGAAGGACAGCCGCTCTTCGGGCCGGCCGCAGTAGAAATGCAGATTGCAGCGCACCGACCAGAGGAAGTCGGCGCAGCGGCGGAAGCTGCGATATTCCTGCGCGTCGAACACGCCGCGCTCGACCAGCTCGTCGGTGTCGCGGACGCGGTAGACGTATTTGGCGATCCAGAACAACGTGTGCAGGTCGCGAAGTGCGCCCTTGCCGTCCTTGACGTTGGGCTCGACCAGATAGCGCGACTGGCCGCCGCGGCGATGGCGCTCTTCGCGCTCGGCGAGTTTTGCGGTGACGAATTCGGAGGCGGTGCCCTGCACCACTTCCTTGTCGAAGCGTTCGACCAGCTCGTTGTAGAGCGGCTGGTCGCCGGTGAGGAAGCGCGTCTCCAGGATCGCGGTGCGGATGGTCATGTCGCCGCGCGCCTGCCGGATCGATTCATCGACCGAACGCGTGGCGTGACCGACCTTCAGGCCCATGTCCCAGAGGCAATAGAGAATGGCCTCGGCCACCTGCTCGCCCCAGGCGGTCTGCTTGTAGGGCAGGATGAACAGCAGATCGATGTCGGATTCGGGGGCCATCAGGCCGCGGCCGTAGCCGCCGGTCGCGACCACCGCCATGCGTTCGGCGCCGCTCGGGATCGGTGAACGATAGAGATGGCGCGTCGCGGCCGAATAGAGGATGCGGATGATCTCGTCCTGCACGTGGCAGAGACGCTCGGCGCAACGGCGGCCGTGGCGGTCCTTCAGCAGGATCGCCTGCGCTGCGGCGCGCGCGGCGATCAGTTCCGCCTTCAGCAATTGCGCGACTGCGGTGCGGAACGTGTCCTCGCGCCCCTGATGCTTTTCGGCAAGCGCATCGACCGCGGCGGTGATCCGCGCAGTGTCGAAACGATCATCCACCTGTGGCTTATGCTCGGTCGTAACGCTATCCATGTCTCACCGGATATAAGAGGCGGCAGGCGCTGTCATCAGCCATTCGCCAGCAATAGTCATTCCATGCTGGAAATCGCCGGCATCGAGCAAAATTGTTCTCAGGCCACAGGCTTTCAAGGGTGGGATTTTCTCGTTGACCTCTAGATATAACTCATTGAAAAACCATGAAGTTTTTTGAGGAGGCTGGGCATGGCTGACATCACACGACGTATTCTCCTGGCGGGGGCCGTTGCGCTCACCGTGGCTCCCGCGGCGCGGGCGGCCGACCCGCTCAAGGAAATCCGCATCGACTGGGCGACTTACAATCCGGTGTCGTTGGTCCTCAAGCAGAAGGGCCTCCTGGAAAAGGAGTTCGCCAAGGACGGCATCACCATCACCTGGGTGCAGTCGGCGGGCTCCAACAAGGCGCTCGAATTCCTCAATGCCGGCTCGATCGATTTCGGCTCGACCGCGGGCTCGGCGGCGCTGGTCGCGCGCATCAACGGCAACCCGATCAAGTCGATCTATGTCTACTCGCGTCCCGAATGGACCGCGCTGGTCACGTCGAAGGATTCCAAGATCGCAAGCGTTGGCGACCTCAAGGGCAAGCGCGTCGCGGTGACGCGCGGCACGGATCCGCACATCTTCCTGGTGCGCGCGCTGCTGGGTGCGGGGCTGACCGAGAAGGACATCACGCCGGTGCTGCTGCAGCACGCCGACGGCAAGACCGCGCTGATCCGCGGCGATGTCGATGCCTGGGCCGGTCTCGATCCCATGATGGCGCAGGCCGAGATCGAGGAGGGCGCGAAGCTGTTCTATCGCAAGGCCGATGCCAACACCTGGGGCATCCTCAATGTGCGCGAGCAGTTCCTGAAGGACTATCCGGACGCCGCCCGCCGCGTGCTTGCGGTGTATGAGGACGCGCGGAAATATTCGCTGGCGAATTACGACGATCTCAAGAAGACCTTCATTGCAGTCACCAAGCTGCCCGAGGCCGTCGTCGACAAGCAGCTCAAGGAGCGCACCGAGCTGACCCACAGCCGCATCGGCGCGCCCCAGCGCGAGTCGATCCTTGCTGCCGGCCTCGCGCTGCAACAGGCCGGCGTCGTCGATGCCAAGGTCGACGTGAAGGCGACGCTGGATGCGCTGATCGACGACCAGGTCCCGCTGCCGACGAATTAGCCTTCGCGGAGGGGGCGCGCGTGCCACAAACTCG
>Ga0209148_1000171_pt1 | contig 131700 bp, 111 predicted proteins | sample AraplaCol_mMF_r2_2_FD_184288 | JGI IMG/M metagenome (GOLD analysis project Ga0209148, IMG submission 184288) | Arabidopsis root microbial communities from North Carolina, USA - plate scrape CL_Col_mMF_r2 (SPAdes) (version 2) | ecosystem: Host-associated > Plants > Roots > Endosphere | place...
CACCGCGTTCGGCCCAGCGCACGAAGCGGTTGTAGAGCGTCTTCTTCGGACCATAGACATGCTCGGGGCAGTCGCCCCAGCGGCCACCGCTTTGCAGCGCATGAACGATGCCCGAAAGCACCCGACGGTCATCAACCCGCGGCATCCCGCGCGTGCCAGTCGGCAACAAGGGTGCGATCCGCGACCACTGCACATCCGAAAACCAGAAGAAATCCGCCATCGCCAACGCCTCCTCACAGGAAGCATTGAATCATAATCAGGCCCAATCGGGAATCCCGTTAATGGGTCCGGACCCTAGGTTGTTCGGGGTTGCGGGCCGGGATACCGAACGCTTAGAGCCATGCGCATGGCGAAGCCTGCCTCACCCTTTTCGTTCCGCGATTTCCGATTCTATTGGCTGGCCCGTTTCTCGACGACGATTGCACAGAATGCGATGGTCGTGGTGATCGGCTGGCAGGTCTATGACATTGCGCGCGGCCCGCTCAGGATGGGCGCCAAACAAGCCGCCTTCCAGCTCGGCATGGTCGGCGTCGCGCAATTCCTGCCGCTCGCCGCGCTCACGCTCATCACCGGCTGGACCGCGGATCGGATCGACCGGCGCTGGATCGGGCGGATCGTGCTGCTGGTCGAGGCATTGTGCGCTGTCTGGCTCGCCTATCTGGCGGCCCGCGGCACCACCTCGCTCGCCGCTATCTATGTCGTCGCGGTGATGCTCGGCGTCTGCCGCGCCTTCGCCAATCCGGCGATCGGCGCGCTCGCGCCCAATCTCGTCCCGCCTGAGGTGCTGCCGACCGCGATCGCCGCTTCCTCGATTGCCTGGCAGACGGGCGCGATCGCGGGACCTGCGCTCGGCGGCTATCTCTATGCCGCCTCGCATGGGGCGCCCTATGGCGTCTCCGCCCTACTGTTCCTGGTCGCGGCTGGCTCGCTCATGTTCATCCGGCCGATCCCGAAGACGTCGCTCGATCGCAAGGCCAATCCCTGGCGGCAAATGATCGACGGGCTCCATTATGTGCGCAGGAACCGGATCGTGCTCGGCGCGATCAGCCTCGATCTGTTCGCGGTGCTGCTGGGCGGCGCGACCGCGATGCTGCCTATCTACGCGCGCGACATCCTCATGGTCGGCGCGTCCGGTCTCGGCCATCTGCGCGCCGCGCCCGCGATCGGGTCGGCGGCGATGGCCTTCTATTTCTCGGTCAAGCCGCTCCGCCACAATGTCGGCATCAAGATGCTGATCGCGGTCGCCTTGTTTGGCGCGTGCACCGTCGCGTTCGGCCTCTCGACCTGGATGCCGCTCTCGCTCGTCTGCCTGGCCGTGCTCGGCGCATGCGACATGCTCTCGGTCTATGTCCGCCAGTCGCTGATCCAGATCTGGACGCCCAACGAGATGCGCGGCCGCGTCGGCGCGGTCTCGACGCTCTTCATCTCAGGCTCGAACGAGCTGGGCGAGGCGGAGAGCGGGCTGCTCGCCGCGCTGATCGGCGCGGTCCCGGCGGTGGTGCTGGGCGGCTTCGGCGCGATCGGCATCACGATAATCTGGTCGCGCCTGTTTCCTGAATTGGTGCGGGCGCGTACATTCGATCCACCCCAGACGCTGGAAGACATTCCGGGCGAGGAGATTGCGGTATGAAGGCGAACAACGTTCTCGAAACGATCGGCAACACCCCCCACATCCGTATGCAGCGGCTGTTCGGTTCCGAAGAGGTGTGGATCAAGTCGGAACGTGCCAATCCCGGCGGATCGATCAAGGATCGCATCGCGCTCGCGATGATCGAGGCGGCCGAGAAATCGGGCGACCTGAAGCCCGGCGGCACGATCGTCGAACCGACCTCGGGCAATACCGGCGTCGGCCTCGCGATGGTCGCCGCGGTCAAAGGCTACAAACTGGTCCTGGTCATGCCGGAAAGCATGTCGCTCGAGCGGCGCCGGCTGATGCTCGCTTATGGCGCGCGCTTCGACCTCACCCCGCGCGAGAAGGGCATGAAGGGCTCGATCGAGCGCGCGCTGGAGATCGTCGCCAGCACGCCCGACGCGTGGATGCCGCAGCAGTTCGAAAATCCCGCCAATGTCGAGATCCATACCCGCACCACCGCGCAGGAGATCCTCGAGGATTTCGGCGACAACCCGCTCGACATGATCATCTCGGGAGTCGGCACGGGCGGCCATATCACCGGCGTGGGGGAGGTCCTCAAGAAAAAATGGCCCGGTCTCAAGGTGTTCGCGGTCGAGCCGACCTCGTCACCGGTCATTTCGGGCGGCCAACCCGGGCCGCACGCGATCCAGGGCATCGGCGCGGGTTTCATCCCCGCCAACCTCCATACCAGCGTGCTCGACGGCGCGATCCTGGTCGATCCCAGCGATGCGAAAGACTATGCGCGACGCTCGGCGCGCGAGGAAGGGCTGCTGGTCGGCATCTCGTCGGGCGCGACGCTCGCCGCCATCGCGCAAAAGCTCAAGGAAACCCCCGGCGCGCGCATCCTCGGCTTCAACTATGATACGGGCGAGCGTTACCTCTCGGTGCCGGATTTCCTCCCGGAATAGATGCTGTTCCCCCTCCCGCTGCGGGAGGGGGCTAGGGGGCGGGCCCGCCACGCCGGGCGGGATTACCCGTCACAGGTGGAAAAGCACAACCGGCGCACAGGCCAGGACGATCGCAGCCAGGTCGATGGCCAGCCATTTCCCTACGAATCGGGAATGCGACCAGTCCGCCGTCCATAGCAAGATCGCGACGAGCGGGATCTGGGCAGCGATCAGCAACTGAAAGAGGTGTGCGCCAAGCCCCTCGTCGGACAAATTGCGCTCCCAACCGGTCACCCCCGCTGCGAATGCGAGCAGGAATGCCGCCCCGGACAGGAGCAGGGGAATTGTCGCGGCCCACCGATTGATCTGTGCTCGCATCATTCTTTCTCCCAAGCGAAGCCATTATGCGCGCTCGCCCCCACGCGTGTCATGTCAGGTTTCGAAGGATTTGCGGTGCAGACCGCGAGCCTTCGGTCCCGTCAATCGGCGCCGATCGGCACGAACATGCCGCGCTTGCTCACGCCCAAAGCCACGTTGGTGGTGAAGCGGCGGACGTTGGGGTTGTCGGCGATCAGCCGGCTCATCAGCGCGTCGTAGGATTCGACGTCAGGTGCGGTGATCACCAGCACGAAGTCCGCACTGCCGGTCACGTAAAACACCTGCTGAACCTGATCCTCGCCGCCGAGCCATTGGCGCAGGCGACTCATCAACTCGGGCCGCTCGCGCTCGACCTCGAGCGCAACGACGAAGAAAGTCGGCCGGCCGATCTTGGCGGGATCGACCAGCGCGACGTTCGCCATGATCGTGCCATCCGCCTTCAACCGCTTCAGCCGGCGCAGCACGGCCGATCCGGACAGCCCGATCTCCGCGCCCAGCGCATCGGCACTCACGTCGGCATCGCGTTGAACCCTGTCCAGCAGCTTGCGATCGAGACTGTCGAGGGAATGGCTCATATCCTCACATATCGCACAAATTCGCCGATTTCACGCAGCGTTAGTAGGCTATGCGCTGAAAATCGGCGCATGCCTGCCTGTAACCTGTCGAGACTTAAGCCAGCGGAGCCTAAACTTGATCGACCACCTCGAAATCAACACCCGCCAGCTCGCCGCAAGCCTGGCTTTCTACACCGACGCGCTTGCGCCGCTCGGCTATGTCCAGAAAGTAGACGGGCTGGCGAAGGGGTTCGGCGACGGGGTCTCGCTCGACCTGTTCTTGGTCGAAGACGATCCGAGCCTGAACGTCCATTTCGCGTTCCGCGCGCCCAATCGGGCGGCGGTGGACCAGATATACGAAATCGGCCGGGAACGCGGCCACACGCTCGATCGCGCGCCTGCGCTCGCGCCGCATATCCATCCCAATTATTATGCAGGCTACCTAAGGGACCCCGACGGCCGCCTGATCGAGTTCGTCTGCCATGCGCCCGAAGCTTAGGCCCGCGGATGTGCGTTGCGATAGACGTCGAGCAGGTGCGCGGTATCCACGCCGGTATAGACTTGGGTCGACGACAGGCTGGCATGACCCAGCAATTCCTGAAGCGACCTGAGGTCCGCCCCGCGCCCGAGCAGATGCGTCGCGAAACTGTGGCGCAAAGCATGCGGCGTCGTCCGCTCGCCCAGGCCCAGCCGCGCGCGCGCGGCGCGCACCGCGCGGCGGACGAGATCGGCGGATAAAGGGCCGCCCTTGGCGCCGCGGAAGATCGGCAGGTCGCGGCTCACGCCCCAGGGGCTGGCGTCGAGATAGAGCTGGATCGCCTCGCGCACCGGCGCCAGCAAGGGCACCACCCGCGTCTTGGCGCGCTTGCCGGTGACGATAAGCGTGTCCCCCAGCGGCAGCACCGCTCCGGTCAGCGCCATCGCCTCGCCCACGCGCAGCCCCGCACCGTAGAGCAGCAGCAATACCGCCTTGTCGCGCAGCCCGATCCAGGGTTCGGTCCCCTCATCCTCGGCATCGTCGGCGATCGCGATCGCGTCGGCAGGCGAGACCGGCCGCGGCACGCCTTTCTTGACGCGCGGCCCGCGCAGGCGCGGCGGCGCGACGGTCCCCTCCCCCTTCACCACGAATGCGAGGAATCCCCGCACCGCGGACAATTCGCGCGCGGCCGACGCATTGCCGAGTCCATCCATCCGCCGCGCGGCGAGGAAGGCGCGCAGCTCCGCGGTCTCGATCGAGGCGAGCGCGGAGGCGGTGATAGAGGTGGCGCGATGCGCGCCGAGGAAATGGATCAGCCGGCGCGCGGTCGCACCATAGGCCCGGATCGTATGTTCGGAACGGTGCTGCCCGGAGCGCAGATGTTGCTCCCATGCGACCGCCTGTTCGAAGGCGGGATGCGTGTCGAGGGTCAGGGGGCGGGCCACCGCTCCAGCATATGCGAAACCGCCTGCCCCAGGAAGCGCAGCAGGCGCGCGCCGTGGCGGCCTTCGATCGCCGATGCCTCGCCCTGGCCGAGCACGATCATGCCGCAGCCCGAGAGACCGTCGAGCCGGATCAGCGCCTCGCTGCGGATGCTCTCGCATGCCGCGCCAAACAGGGGGTGCCCCCGCCCGACGCTGCGCATTTCGACCGGGCGCGTGATATCGACCATGCGATCGACCAGCCGCGGCTCGACGTCGCGCGTTCCGTCGCGGTTGGCGCGGAACGCCTCTCCGTCGCGGCTCCACGCAAACGCCACCTCGTCGACGCGCAACAGCATCGGCCAGCGACAGGTGATCACGGTCGCCAGCTCGGCTGCATCGTCACATGCGATTGCCGCGAGCACGGCCTCATGGATCGACGACACCGCGCCCGCATGGCCGCGCGCGAAGGCGATCAGATCCTCGTTGATCTCCTCCACTTCGCTCACGCGCTTGCGCAAGGTCGCTACCGCACTGGCTTCGAAATCGATTCGCTGCATGGTGCGGTTTCTAGCCGGCGCCGGTTAAAGACCGGTTTTCCAAACCTGACCAAAACATAAAGGCTTAAGGCCTCGCGTCAGCCATGGCTCCGGCCTGGTCCGCATGACGCGACCCTCTGCATCAGAGATAGCCATTTTTGCGCATCAGATCGCCGCAGACTTCCTCGATCACGGCCAGGGCCTCGGGTTCGAGCCGCCCGACCCAGTCCCCCGCCACGCCCTTGCGCAGGAAGGAGGTAGGATGCTCCTCGCCGCGCTTGCGGCCGCTCATCGCCTCGAACGAGGTTGCCCCGGTCACGCGCGCGATCAGTGCTTCGTCGTGGCGCACACCCAGATGGCTGAACAATGTGCGCGCCTCGCCCGCCGGATCGGCGATCATGTCCTCATATTTGAGGTTGTGAAGGATGCCGGGATGCTCGGCGGCGAAGCTCTCGACCGGCGCCACCGATCGTACCCAGTCGAGCCCGCCGTCCCGGATGAACTGGATACGTTCGGGCGTCCCTTCCGCCACCCGTTCGGCAATGCCGGCCCGGCGCGCCTGGTGCATGCGGGCCATCGCCACATCGCGCGGATCGCGCACGATGTTGATGAAGCGCGCATGCGGGAACAGCCGCAAAAGCGCAGGCAGGTTGCCCGTGTAGCGCGGCGTCTTGTCGCCGATCCATCGCACCTCCGGCCCGGGCTTCCGCGTCATCAGCCGCTCAGTGATGAAGCTGCGCACGATCCGGTCCAAATCGGCCTGCTCTATCGGCGGATAATAAGGCTGCCCCTCATAGACCCGCCCGGCGACCAGGATCATATGCTCGGAATAATTGCGCATCACCTGCGCCAGCGGGGCGCTGAATCGCTCGATGAAATGCCCCTCGCCCGAACATTGGATCTGCGGATGCGCGTCGAGCACGCGTTGGAGCCAGGTCGTACCCGATTTGGGCGCACCGCATACGAAGAGATATTGCCGCTCGGCCATCCTCCACCCCTAGCCGCCGTAGGGCGACCGGAACAAGGCTGCCTCTAGCGCAGCAGCACCAGCTCTTCCGCCATCGTCGGATGCAACGCGACCGTGTCGTCGAACGCCTGCTTGGTCAACCCGGCGCGCACCGCCACCGCCGCCGCCTGCAATATCTCCGCCGAATCCGGCCCGATCATGTGGATGCCCAGCACGACGTCGGTCTCGGGATGGACGATCATTTTGTAAAGCGCGCGCTCGTTCCGCCCCGCCAGCACGTTCTTCATCGGCCGGAAGTCGGAGGTGAAGACCTTGATCGGGCCATATTTGAGCTTGGCCTGGCTTTCGGTGAGCCCCACCCCCGCCATCGGCGGATGGCTGAACACCGCCGAGGGCACGAATTGGTAATCGACGCGATGCGGCTTGTTGCCGAAGATCGTATCGGCAAAGGCCTGCCCCTCGCGGATCGCCACCGGCGTCAGCTGGATGCGGTCGGTCACGTCGCCCACCGCATAGATGCTGTCGCAGGTGGATTTGTTGTCCGCATCGACCTTGATCGCGCCCTTCTCGGTGAGCTCCACGCCCGCATTTTCCAACCCCAGTCCCCTGGTCAGTGGCGTGCGGCCGATCGCCCACAACAGCATGTCGCAGCAGATCGGATCCTGCCCCTCCAGATGCAGGCACAAGGATCCGTCCGGCTGCTGCTCGACCTTCTCGATCGCCGCATGGAATTTGAAGTCGATGCCCTTCGACATCGAAATCTGCAGCAGCCGGTCGCGGATCTGCTCGTCATAGCCGCGCAGGATGATGTTGCTGCGGTTGACGACGGTCACGTGCGCGCCGAACTCGTGGAAGATGCCCGCGAATTCGTTCGCGATATAGCCTGCGCCGACGATCACCGCGCGCTTGGGCGCTTCGTCGAGGTGGAAGACCTCGTTCGACGTGATGCCAAGCTCCGCGCCCGGAATGTTCGGGATTGCGGGCGTCGCCCCCGTCGCGATCAATATATATTTGGCGCTGACCTTGCGCCCGCTCGCGAGCGTCACCTCGTGCGGGCCGGTCACGGTCGCGCGCTCATGGATGATCTCGACCTGGTTGTTGCCCAGAGTCTCTTCGTAAATGCCCGAAATGCGCGAGACCTCGGCCTGGACATTGTCGCGCAAAGTCTTCCAGTCGAACGTGCAGTCGGGCACGTCCCAGCCGAAACGGCGCGCGTCGGCCAGATCCTCCGCGAAATGCGCGCCGTAGACGAGCATCTTCTTGGGGACGCAGCCGCGGATCACGCAGGTTCCGCCGACCCGATATTCCTCCGCGACCGCGACCTTCGCGCCATGCGCGGCAGCGATGCGCGAAGCACGCACCCCGCCCGATCCCGCGCCGATCACGAACAGGTCTACGTCATAATCCGCCATCGAAGTGCCCCGGAAAGGAAATGTCAGCGTGCGATGTAGGAGCGCGGAGCCCCTGCTACAAACGCGAAACCGCGCTCAGTCTGATCGAATAGTCGCACCGAATCGCCTCGCCCTCGGCCTTCCGATCGGGCAGGAGCGCCCCCATGACCACGCCCGTCCCCGCCGATTTCTGGACGCAGCCGGTCCTCACGCTCGCCCGCGCGCTGATCGGCGTGACATTGCTCGTCGACGGCGTCGGCGGCATCATCACCGAGACCGAGGCCTATGATATCGACGACCCCGCATCCCACGCTTTCGGCGGCCCGCGCGGGCGCAATCGGGTGATGTTCGGCCCCGTCGGCCACGCTTATGTCTACAAGATCTATGGCATCCATTGGTGCCTCAACTTCGTCGGCGGCGCGCACCCCGGCAGCGCGGTGCTGATCCGCGCGCTCGAACCCACGCATGGCCTCGATCGGATGATCGAACGGCGCGGCCTCGCCGATCCGCGCACGCTGTGCAGCGGCCCGGGCAAGCTCGCCCAGGCGCTCGGCATCGATCACGCGCTCAACGGCACGCCGCTCGACCGCCCGCCCTTCGCCCTCTTCCTCGGCGAGGAAGCGGACATCGTCACCGGGCCGCGCATCGGCATCACCAAGGCGGTCGATCAGCCCTGGCGCTTCGGCCTGCACGGATCGCGATATTGGAGCCGCGCGTTTCCAAAAGATGGCTGACCCTCACGATCTCGACCGTTTTCTCACGGCACAGGAGAAGGATTACGATACTGCGCTCGACGAGCTGAAGGCCGGGCGCAAGCGCAGCCATTGGATTTGGTACATCTTCCCCCAGCTCGCCGGCCTGGGTCAGAGCCCGACCTCGCAATTTTACGCGATCACGTCGCGCGAGGAGGCTGCAGCCTATCTCAAACACCCGATATTGGGTGGTCGGCTTCACGAATGTCTCAAGACTTTACAGTTGGTTGAGCAGAAAAGTGCGGACGAAATCTTCGGAGCACTGGATGCGATGAAATTCCATTCCTCACTCACGCTTTTCAACGAAGCCGATCCAGCCGACCCGATCGTGGAGGTCGCGCTCGACCGCTGGTTCGACGGCCGCAAGGACGAAAAGACGCTGCAGCTTCTCGGAACTTCCCCTCGTTCGGGCTGAGCTTGTCGAAGCCTTGTACTTCCTCTTTCGCCCATCGGCCCAAGAACAATGCAGCGCTTCGACAGGCTCAGCGCGAACGGGTTGCTTCTACTCGACGCAGCCGCGCTCTAGGCTAGTGCCATGCTTCGTCGATTCGCTTTGGCTCTCGCCGTGATCGCCGCGCCGCTCTCGGCGCAGACCCAAACCCCTTCGCCCGCCCCGGCGGCGGCAGTCGTCCAGCCGCCCGGGTCGCAGCCCGCTCCGCCCGTGGTCGCTCCGAAAACGGCCAAGGTCGCGATCGAGACCAGCCTCGGCACGATAACCACCGCGATCGAGGTCGAGCGCGCGCCGATCACCGCCGCCAATTTCCTGCGCTATGTCGATCAGAAGCGCTATGACGGTACCTTCTTCTACCGCGCCGATCCGGTGCAGAAGGATTTCGGGCTGGTCCAGGCGGGCACGCGCGGCGATCCCAAGCGCACGCTCAAGCCTATCCCGCACGAGCCCACCACCAAGACGGGTCTCAGCAATACCGACGGCGCGCTGTCGATGGCGCGCAACGCGCCGGGCACCGCCACCAGCGATTTCTTCATCATCGTCGGCGACATGAGCGGGCTTGACGCCAAGCCGGGGGCGCCCGGCGACAATCAGGGTTTCGCGGTGTTCGGCCATGTGCTCGATGGCATGGACGTCGTCCGCAAGATCATGCTTTCGCCGACCGATCCCAATGCCGGCGAAGGGGTGATGAAAGGCCAGATGCTCGCGCCCAAGATCATGATCCTCCACGCGCATCGGGTGAGCTGATGGGCGCGCCCGACCCCGCCAAACCTGATTTCGATGGCCGCCGGGAACAGATGTTCCCGACGCTGACCGCGTCGCAGATCGAGGTCGCGCGCCGCTTCGCCGCGGGCGAACCTCGCACCTTCAAGCCCGGCGAGACGATGTTCGCGCTGGGCGCGCGCAACGTCCCCTCCTGGCTGGTGCTCGAGGGCGCGATCGATGTCGTCCGGCGCGACGGGCTCGGCCATCAATCGCATATCGTCAGTCATCACCCCGGCCAGATTTCGGGCGAGATCAACCAGCTTGGCGGCCGCGCCACGCTCGCCGAAGGCGTCGCGGGCGAGCAGGGCTGCACCGCGATCCCGTTCGACGCGCCGCATTTGCGCGCGCTGCTGATCGGCTCGGCCGACCTCGGCGAGCTGATCATGCGCGCCTTCATCCTGCGCCGGGTCGGGCTGATCAATGCCGACCATGTCGGATCGGTGCTGGTCGGCCGCCCCGACGATCCCGATCTGGTGCGGCTGCAGGGCTTCCTCACGCGCAACGGCTATCCCAATTCGATCGTCGATGCGGGCACGCAGGAAGGTCGCGACCTGCTCGACAAATTGGCGGTGTCCACCGGCGATTTGCCGCTGATGATCTGCCCCAACGGCACCGTTCTCAAGCAGCCGAGCGACGCCGAAGCCGCGACCTGCCTGGGCATCACGCCCGAGCTCGATGCCGGCAAAATCTATGACGTGATCGTCACCGGCGCGGGCCCGGCGGGCCTCGCCACCGCGGTCTACGGCGCATCCGAAGGGCTCTCGGTGCTCGTGCTCGACACGCGCGCCTTCGGCGGCCAGGCGGGCGCGTCGGCGCGGATCGAGAATTATCTCGGCTTCCCGACCGGCATTTCGGGGCAGGCGCTCGCCGGCCGCGCCTTCACCCAGGCGAGCAAGTTCGGCGCCGAGCTCGCGATCCCGATCACCGCCGACAAATTGCACTGCGACGAGGAATCCGAGGACGGAGGTTTCCGCGTCGATCTGTCCAACGGCATCAGCGTGCGCGGCCGCACGATCGTGATCGCCTCGGGCGCGCGCTACCGCCGCCCGGACGTCGCCAAGCTCGAGGAACTGGAGGGCGCGGGCATCTCCTATTGGGCCTCACCGATCGAGGCGAAGCTGTGCGCGGGCGAGGAGATCGCGCTCGTCGGCGGCGGCAATTCGGCCGGCCAGGCCTGCGTCTTCCTTGCTCCCCAGGTCGAGAAGCTCAATCTGATCGTGCGCCGCCCGCTCGAAGAGACGATGTCCAGATATCTGATCGACCGGATCAAGGCCTTGCCCAATGTCGCGCTGCATATCGGCAAGGAGGTCGTCGCGCTCGACGGCGATCGCGCAAGGGGCCTGCAAGGCGTGACCTTCCGCTGCCGCACCTCCGGCAGCGAGCATCATTGCGATCTCAACCACCTGTTCCTGTTCATCGGCGCCGATCCCAATACCGACTGGCTCGACGGCTGCGTCGACCTTGACGTCAAGGGCTTCGTCGTCACCGGCCAGCAAGGCGCCGCACCGCTCGAAACCAGCCGCCCGGGCGTGTTCGCCGCCGGCGACGTCCGCTGCGGCTCGACCAAGCGCGTGGCGGCGGCGGTCGGCGAAGGCGCGGCGGTCATCGCCCAGATCCATGCCCATCTGGCGCAGGAGGTGACGGGGGCCTGATGGTCTTCACCAAGCGTCTCCGCGATCGGGTGATGCTGGGCGAGATCACCTGCAGCGTCCGCATCTGGCAAAGCCCACGCGTAAAGGTCGGTGGCCGTTATCCTCTGGGGCCGGGCGCGATCCACGTCACTTCGGTGCGCGAGATCGCTTTCGAGAGCATCACCCCGGCGCTGGCGCGGCGCTCAGGCTTTGACGATGTCGCCAATCTGCTGAGTGTGGCCCGGCATGGCCCTGGTCAGAACGTTTACCTGGTGGAATTCGAATATCAGGAGTGACCGGCCGGAATCCTCGCCGCTCCGAAGCCCGTTTATTCCTGCCGGACCTCAGCCGCTGACGGTCAATGTCAGGCGGAACGTGCGCGGGCGGAGCGGCGTATATTGCCGCGATATCGGCGTCTGGAACGGATTGCCGACCGCGAACCGGTCGCCTTGGCAGTTCGCGATATTCTCCAGCACGGCGCCGATCCGGAACCGGCCGCGTACCAAGGTCGCCGATATGTCGGCATTGGTATAGCCACCCTGGTCGATCCCGAACAGCGGACCAGCCCCGAACCGCGAACGGCTTTCGTGCTCGATCATGATCGATGCACGCAACCGCCTGGTGGCGTCGATCGGCGGAAACCATGACAAAGTGGTCGAATAGCCGGTCCTGGGCGTATCGGGCAGGTCGTTGCCGTTTTCGCGTTCGTAGCCCGGCTCGGGATGGATCAGGTCGCTATGCGCAAACAGCCCCTCCGCCGCGAATTCAAGCCGCGAAACGGGCCGGAATCGTACGCTCGTCTCCACCGCCGAAATGCGGCCGTCCCCGATATTGGCGGTGAAGGGGAAGCCGTTGCGCGCGACCAGGTCGGCCTGGATATTCTGCCACAGCGCATGCGAGACGCCGATCGACCCGCTCAACTTGCCGTCCCAGAGCCGGTCGGCGCGGATACCCGCCTCCCACACCACGAGCGAATCCGGCTTGTAGACGGCCACGCGCCCGACACCGGCGGCAACCGCAAGGCCGCCCGAACGGAAGCCTTGCGCATAACGGCCATAGAGGAACAGGCCCGGCTCCAGCTGCTTGGCGAGGGACGTCGTCAGATCGAAGCGCGTGCGCGCCTCTCCGCGAATGAAGGCCGATTGCGGCCGTGCGGCGAGCGGCTGTCCGTCGATCCTGGCATGCGTCAGCCGCCCGCCCACGCTCGACGTCAGGCCGGGAGCGAGGACGATCGTTCCCTCTCCGAACAGCGCCAGGTCGAGCGACCTGTTGTCGACCCCCGAAATGTCGCGCTGCGCGTCGGGAGGTCCCAGCTGGCGTTGGGCCGATGTGTGATTCTGGACGGCGGACAGCCCGACCAGCCAATCCGCGCCCGAGGGGAATTTCTGCCACACGCGCACTTCCCCGTCGAACAAGCGCGAAGACGTATGTTCGTCATAGGCGACAGGCCCGATCGCCGGGGGCCGGCTGGCATCCAGCCGGAGCTGCGTCGACCGCATCACCCCACCGATGTTGAGCAGAAGCTTCGGCCCGGCGGAATTGTCGAACCGGACGCTGATCGAGCCGAGCCCAACCGTATCGCGATACGGTTGCCGCAGGGACGCCGCCAGGGCGCGCGGGCCATGCCCGCGCTGCGCATATTGCGGATCGGCCGTCGCGATATTCTGGCCCAGGCCATCGAGATCGATCGTCCAGTCGGCGCCCAGCGTCGCGCGCAGCGCGGCCCGTCCCCCATCGATCCGGCTGGTGTTGATCGCGTGCAGGCGCATGGCCGCATTGTCGATATAGCCCCCCTCCAGGTCATGATAGCCGACCAGCCGCACCGCCGCCTGGCCGGGGATGAGCGGCAGGTTGAGAACGCCGTCAATGTCATGACTGGCATGTGCCTTCTGGGTCGCGGCGATCGATCCTTCGATCCGATAGCCGAAGCGTCCCGCATCGGGCGGCGTGGGAACGATACGCATGATTCCGCCGATCGCCCCCGCGCCGTATAGCGTGCCCTGCGGCCCCTCCAGGATTTCAACCTGCTCGGTATCGACCAGCCGCAACGCGGGGTCGGATCCGCTGTAGAGAAGGCGCGTGTCTCCGAAATAATGGCCGACGGTGGCCTGCGTCGGACCCGCGAAGCTGCTGTCCGCGACGCCCCGCACGAACAATTTGTCGCGGCCCGGCCCGAACGCGGTCGACTGGAGCAACGGGATCCGCGCCGCGAGCTCGCTGCTGCTATGAACTCCGCGAAAAAGCGAGTCGCCGGACCCGGTTGGAATGATCCGCACCGCGCCTGGAAAGCGCGCCTCGCTTATCGCGCGCTTGCTCCCCGTGACGACGATGTCCGCATCGCGCGCATCGAGCCCCTGCACATCCGGTCGCGTCGATGCGCCCGCCGGGGACTGTTCGATCTCGATGATATATCGGCCTGGGCCTGCCTCCCGCACCTTCAACCCCGACCCCGCCAGTGCGCGGACGAGCGCCTTCCTGGCGGACATGACACCCTGCACGCCCGGGCTGAGCACGCCGTGGACGGCGGGCTCGGCATAGCTGAGTTCGCACCCCGCCTGATCCGCAACCGCGCGCAACACGCTCCCGAGCGGCCCCGCCGCAACCGCGAACGCACGGCGCTCCGCCGCAGGTGCCGGCATCGCGCCCTGCGAGACAGCGGCAATGAGGATCAAAAGCTTTTTATTGGGCCGCACTACGTTCCAGCATCCACCCGCCCGCCACGCGCACCGCGCGCGTCCCGCTCAGTTGGGCGAGCGACCGGACGATCTCGTCGCCGCCACGGTCGTTGCGAAGCACGCCCGAAAAGCGCCGGCTTGCCAGTTCGGGCGAGATGGCGATGCTGATCCCGCTGGAGAGGCGAACCTGCCGCGCGACGTCGCGGAGCGCGACATCGTCGAAGTCGACATGGCCGAGCCGCCACGCGCCGACCGTGCCGGGATCGACATGCCGGATTTCGATCTGGTCGTCCGCCGATGCGTTGATCGCCATGCCCGGCTTGAGCAGAATATGATTCTGGCCCGAATTGAACGAGACTGATCCTTGCGCGATCGCAACGCGCAATTCCGAGCCCTGGGCCGCGACGTCGAATATCGTGCCCAGATCCTCGATCACGCGCCCGGCGGCCTCCACGCGGAACGGGTTCGCGGGATCATGGCGCACCTGGAACAGCGCCTCGCCTTTCTCGACCGCTGCCAGGCGCGGATGCGCGCGATCGAGCCGCAAGCGGCCCTTGGCATGGACGATGATCCGCGTCCCGTCCGCCAGGATCACCTGACGGCTGCTGCCGGCGGGGGCTTCGATCGAATAAGGGGCATCGGCAACCGGGCGAAAATGGATCGCCAGGCTGATCGCGCCGGTCAGCACGGCCGCCATGCCGGCACCCCAAAGCATCGTCTTGTGGCGGCGCGCATTGGCTTGCGGTGGCGCCGCGACGATCGCCAGCCGCACCGGCCGCTCGCCGCGATCGTCGAGCAGCCCGTCGTCGGACGCGACCCGATCATAAGCCTGCGCATGCGCGGTGTCGGCCTCGAGCCAATCCACGAAGCCGTGCCAGAGGTCCGCATCCCCGTCCGCCAGCCGGATATGCCAATCGATCGCCTGGCGAAGCGCGAGATCGCGGTCGTTCATCGCTCCCGCTCCCCTGCCGGCTCCGCCTCATCCGCGCGCTCCAGTTGGTGGATCGCGCGATAGGCCGTCTGCAAATGCTTCTCCACCGCGGAGACGCTGATCCCGATCCTCTCCGCGATCGAGCGGCGCGGCATGTCTTCATAGCGATAGAGCCGGAAGATGCGCGCGGTGCGTTCGGGGAGCGCGGCGACCGCGGCATCGATCTGGCGCAGGCGCTCGCTCGCGAGCATCCCCGCTTGCACCGACGGCGCCACCTCGCCCGACTGGCCATAGGTCTCTACCCACTCGGATTCGCGACGGGCGCTCGCTAGAATCGACCGGTGCCGATCGGTGGCCAGATTGTTCGCCATCCGGAAAATATATCCGCCAGGCTGGGCGATCGGCGCGCTGTTCATGGTAGACAGACGGAGCCACAGCTCCTGGAGCACATCTTCCGCATCTTCGGCATTGCCAAGGCGCGCCTTGAGAAGCCGCAGCAATGTCGGCCGCTCGCGCAGGAAATAGGCCCTCAGCCCCCCAAATTCCGCGCGCCCCTCCATCGCCCCCCGACACTATCCTCCCGCCAAAGCCGCGAACAGGGATTGGTTGCGTGGATATAGGCCAAGCCGACGGGCCGAATCGAATTAATTTTGCGACGGGCTGTGCGCGGATCGTTTCGATTCCGTTAGATTGGTATGAGCGCCTATATCGAGATCGCGCAATCTTCCGGCGCGACGACTCTTCCCATTGCCGCGAATGCATTCGCACCGCTCCGGCTCGCGCCCGCCGGCCCTGCCAGGCAGACGATCGGCGTCGTCCTTCACGATTTTGCGCTCGGCGGCACCGAACGCATCGCGGTGCGGCTCGCCAATCAATGGGCCGCCGAGGGCGCCGACGTCACCTTGCTGGTGGGGTCGCGCGAAGGGCCGTTGGCGGCATTGCTCGATCCGCGCATCCGGCTGGCCTCGCCGGCGGAGCCCGTCCGTCGCGCGCAGGGATCGCAAAGGGCGCTCGGCGCGGCGGCGGTCCGTTATTTCAGCGAGCGGCGCGTCCAGACCTGTTTCGTGCCGGGCAATTATCACTGGCCCGTCGCGCGCGCGCTTGGCCGCATGCCGATCGCGATCCGGCCGGTCGTCGTCGCGCAGGTGAGCGCGGCGTTGTACAAGCCCCAGCGCGGGCGCGTCCGGCAGATCATCTACAATATGCGGATGCGCTATCTGCTCCGCTCGACCGACATGCTCGTGACATTGTGCGCGCAGGCCGGCCGCCAGGCCGATCGCATTCTCGGCCGGCAGGTCAGCATGTCGATCGCGCTTCCCGCGCTGGACGATTGGACATCGCCCCAGGAACCCTTACCTGCGCGCGGCAGGACGATCCTGGCTGCGGGCAGGCTCGTCCCCGAAAAGGGTTTCGACATCCTGATCGAGGCGTTCGCCAAACTGACCGCGAGTGGCCGCTCCGGGGATGCGAACCTGGTGATCGTCGGCGAAGGCCCCGACCGGGCACGGCTTACCCAGCTCATCGTCCAGCATGGCCTCGGCGCGCGCATATCGATGCCCGGTTATGTCGAGGATATCCGCCCCTGGCTCGACGATTGCCGCCTGTTCGTGCTTCCGTCGCGCTTCGAGGGCTATGGCGCCGTGATCGTCGAGGCACTGGCGGCGGGGCGGCCGGTCGTCGCCACGCGCTGCACCCCCGCGGTCGAGGAATTGCTCCGTGGCACCGGCGCGGGTCTCGACGTGCCGATCGAGGATTCGGCCGCGATGGCGGACGCGATCGCGGCATTGCTCGGCGCCGATGCGCCCGATCCCATACGCCTCGCCTCGCTTGTCGAGCGGCACCGCATCGGCCCCGTCGCGCGCGCTTATGCGCATCTGTTCCGCGGGATTGCCGGCGAACGCCTGGCGGCGCCCTTAGCGTAGCAATTTGCGAAGTTCGCGCACGGCCTCGATCGAAAGGCCGTGCAGCGAAAGCTCGGTCCGCTTGGCGTCGATCAGCGTCACGTCGCCCGCCGCCGCCAGCGTGTGCAATCCTTCGCAGAAGGGCGCGAGCGCGCTTTGCCCGCCGATCGGGGGGCCCGCCTCCATCGACACGCCTTCGGGGTCGAGTCGATCGAACCAGAGCGGCCGAATCGCGCCGCCATAGGTTTGCGAACAATCCTGCACCGGCAGCACCACCCGCCCATCGACCACCTGCGCCGTGCCGCCCGGCCGCGCGCCCGCAATATTGCGGTGCACCGGATTGCCGGGATGGACCCGCCACGGCCCTCGCAACCGCTCGGCAAAAGCCAGATGCAGCGCCGCCATCTTGTCGGGCTCGTTCGAGGCGGACGTATAGAACAGCCACCAGAGCCCCTCATGCCGGAAAGGCGTCGCGTCCACCGCGACATGATCCAGCGCGATCTCCGCCGCTTGCTCCCACCGGTGCGGAAATTCGGCCGCGCGATAGAGCGTGAGACGCTTCGACCGATGCGCCTCGGGCAACATCCAGGTCTCCCCCTCGGCTTCCCATACGACCGGATAGGAAAGATGCCACGGCTCGCGCAAAGCCCATTGCCGGTCGACGAGGCTGAACGCCGCATCGTACGTCAGCACCTCGATCGCGCCGATCCGGACGCGGTAATCGTAGGTCTCGACGAAAACATGCAACCGCCCATCGCGCCAAAGGCCGAACGGATCGGCCAGGAAGCGGAAGCTCCCCATCGGCGGCAACCATCGGATCGGCGCCCCCGCGATCGTCCCGCGCCGCATGATCTCCGCGAACGAAGCCTCGACGATCGCCGGCCGCCAAATGTCCTTCCGTAAACCCACGCCCGCGTCTCTGCCGGATTACCAGCCGATCTGGAAGACCCTCAATTCGGGGACACAATACAAATTTCATTCCGCTTCGCGAAAATCGGTCGAATGATAGGCGCCCTGGGCGACCTCCCCTATACGCTGCCGAAAGGAGATGACCCATGCAGCGCCTGTTCCTGACCACCGTGCTGGTTCGCGACTATGACGAAGCCATCGCCTTCTATGTGGACAAGCTGGGCTTCGAGGTGCGCCTGGATACGCCGCTCTCCGAAACCAAGCGCTGGGTCGTCCTTGCTCCGCATGGCGGAGGGCAAGGGTGCATTCTTTTGGCGAAGGCGGAAACGAGGGATCAGGCCGATCACATCGGCAGTCAGACAGGCGGGCGCGTCTTCCTGTTCCTCGACACCGATGATTTCCAACGCGATTACGAGACCTATTCAGCGCGCGGCGTCACCTTCATCGAAGCCCCGCGGATCGAGGAGTATGGCACAGTTGCGGTGTTCGAAGACCTTTACGGCAACCGGTGGGATTTGATCGAGCACAGCGGAAATTTCGGGTTATAGACGACGCAGGTTTCGGGCTTGCCCCGGCTCCCCTCGTTCAGCAGCTAATCCCGCCAGCGGTCGATCAACGCCTCGTCACAGATCACCGCATCGTCCGTAGTCGCGTCGGCGGTGGCCGCGGCACTCGCCGTCTGCACGAAACCTCCATCGATATAGTGCCGCTGGAACAATCGCATGACGTGCGAGACGCCAAGCGGATTCACCTCGCGATCGTCGGGGCCATAATAGAGGCCGCCGGTCGGGCTCCCGGTGATGATCTCGTAGGATGGGAAATAATCCACCCAGTCATGGCGGCGGATCGTCGCCTCGGCGGCAACGCGCAGCGCCGCTTTCGAATAAGTCGTGGAGACGAGCACGCTGCGGTCCTCGAAAGTCGCCGCGAGCGGCACGGGTGAGACCGTGAGGATCACGCGCAGCCCAGGATTGCGCTGTTTTACGGCTGTGAGAAAGCGCCCCAGATCCTCCTCCACCTCGGCGGCCGTATAATTTACGAAGCCATATCGGACGGGATTGTAGGTGCCGCCGGCCACCCCAGGCGCGAGCGGATAGACCGCGCCATCCTGAAGCGAGCGCCACGCCTCGGTCAGACCCAGGGTGAAAACCAATATGTCGCAGCTTTCGAGCAGGCGCCTGACCGTGGCGAGATGCACCGCCCGATCGACGGCCACCGCCTCGCGCTCCGCGAACGTCTCCACCGTCGGGCGGAACGGATCGACCCAGCCACCCCCGCGGTCTGGCCATGCATTCTCCTCCGGCGCCCATTCCCCATAGGCCTCGCGCCAGAGCTGCCACAGCTGCGCGGCGGTGTAGATATTGCCGTAGCGCGCCGAGAACAGCCCATATTGGCGCGCCGCGCGCTCGGCTTCGGGCAGATGCGCGCCATCCTCGACCACGAGATAATAATCCCCGATCCTTTGCAGTCGCCGCGCGATGTGCTGCGCGAAACAGCTCCCCGCCGTGGCGATCCGGTCGCTGGGCGCGATCCGGAACCGCGTCCGCACGACCGGATCGATCCGGTGCGCCTCGACCGAGGCGATCGACCGGCGCCAGAAATGATGATCCGGCAGGCCGCTATAGGGCGTCGTCATAGCGCCTCCCGGATGAGCTGGCGGACGTGCTGGAGACGCGGCTGGACTTGCCAGGCTACCCGGAGCTGGCTGCGATCCCACCGCCCGAACGAGGCGAAGGCCTCGTCCAGATATTCGTTCAGATCGAGCGAGGTGTATTGGTCCGTGGGACGGAAGCAATAGTCGCCGGCGACGCCCAATTGCTCACCCACCTCGGGATAGACCGGCCAGCTCATCGACGCGAGCGCATCCACCGGCAAGGGCGCGTCTTCGCGATAGGGCCGATCGAGGCGGCGCAGGACGACCTTGGCCAATTCGGTCATCAGCACGATGTCGGGATGGTCGATCGTATGCATGAAGCTGCGGCCACGGCCGGCCTTCCGGAAGATGCCGCTGATGTCATAGCCGAATTCGCTGAACCGCTCGATCATCCGGTCCCGCTGGGCCAGCCATTGGCTATAATAGCCGGCTTGCTCGAAAATCCGGTCGTTGAAGAAGCGCGCGGTGGCGGCCGGGCCGATCTGCTCCTTATAGCCCGCCAACGCGATCATCGAATGGTAGGGGCCGATCAGCCCATCCGTGATCCGCTCGCCCTCGGCCGTTATGTAGCAGCAGTCTGGATGATAGCCGGTGAAGCTGAAGCAGGGCACGTCGGCATGCGGCGGCAGCCGATCGGCGGGAAAGCCCGGAAAATCATTCAGATTGGCGAGCACCAGCATGAAATCGTAGCGGCGGAAATAATCGGGATCGACCGCCAGCCGCTCCGCCATCTGCCACGCATCGCACGCGTCGCACTCGATCGTCTCAGCCACCGCGGTGATCCCCCGCGCCAGGCTCAGCGTCTGGCAATTGGACAGCAATATCCATCGTTCGCGGACGCGGCGGGTCATTTCTTTGCGGCTAGCGGCTGCTGGGGCAAAAGCCTAGCTGGCTGGGTGTTCCGGCGCGGAAACGGCACCCTCCGCACCACCCACGGATGCTGGTCATTCCCATTGACCGTGCGCACCGAGGCATTGCCCAGGCCGATCGCCACCCCGCCCGTCTGCCCCAATTCGTCCTTATCCAATTTGAGCCACTTGGGCATGCAGCTCCGCGGCAGCCAGCGGTCGCTGATCGCGATGTCCGCCCAGGCGCACACCTCCTGGAACTGCTTCAAATCCAGCCGATAGGGCGTGCGCGTCGCGACCAGGTGCCAGTCGCGCCCGCCCCGCCGCAGCGACGCCACGCACACGTCGCGCGAGCAGATCGCGCCCGGCAGCGCGTCCAGATCGAGCGCGGTCGCCTGCACGCCCGATCCTTCCGAAAATTGCTGGCGCACATAATCCTTGGCGCGTGGGCGCAGCAGGTGGAGCGCGCCGTCGGGCGTGCGTACCGCCAGATGCTGGCCGTCGCCCGTGATCAGCAGATCGGGTGGCGGGGTCAGCAAGGCCCAGATGAGGCCGATCGCGAACGGCACCACGCCCAGCCGCCGCATACGCGTGCGCCACAAGGCGACCCACAATCCACCCGCGGCCATCAGCAGGAACGCGGCCATCGGCATCGACGGCAGCGAAGTGACCGCCCCCGGCAAGGCCGAAACCGTCCGCGCGATCCACAGCAGGAACCACAGCCCTTTCCCCGTCAGCCACCAGAAAGGCGCGCCGATCCCCGCTAGATCCGCCAGCAAGGCAAGCGCCTCGAGCGGCATGATCACGAAGGTGGTGAGCGGGATCGCGACGATATTGGCGAGCGCGCCGTAAAAGCCCGCGCGATGGAAATGATAGACCGCGATCGGCGCCAGTGCCGCCTCGACCAGCAGCCCCGTCGCCAACAACCCCACCAGCTCGCGCAACAGTTTCCAACCCAGCCCCTCGTCGCGCTTGAGCAACAGCGCGCGCACCTTGGGATGTTCGTGGAACGCGATGATCGCGGTCACCGCCGCGAAGCTCAATTGAAAGCTCGGCCCAACCAGCGCCTCGGGCCGGAACAGCAACACGATCAGCGCGCCCGCCGCCACCATCCTGAGCGTCATCGCCTCGCGCCCCAGCGCGATCCCGCCCAGCACGAGCAAGGCCGCGACGCACGACCGCACCGTCGGCACCTGCGCCCCTGACAGCAACGTGTAAGCAATCCCCGCCAGCGCGCCCGCCGCCGCCGCGATCAGCAGCAAATTGGCGCGCAACGCCAGCCGCGGCCACAGCGCTAAGATCCGCAACACCAGGAACATCGTCGCGGCCACGACCGCGGTCACGTGCAAGCCGCTGATCGACAGCAGATGCGCGAGTCCCGATCGGCGGAATGCATTGTTGTCGTCGTCGCTGATCGCCCCAACATCGCCCGTCACGAACGCCGCCGCCACCCCGCCCTCGCTCCCGGCAAGCTGATGCTCGATATGGCCGGTCAGCGCGAGCTGCCGCCCCGCCAGCCAGCGCATGAAGCCGCCGCCGGGCGGCGCGGGCGCGGTCACCTTGACCGGACCCATTGCCTTGCCCGTCGCGCCGACCCCCTGGAACCACGCCACCTCGGCAAAATCATAGGCGCCGGGCAAAGGCGGGGGCGGCGGTGCCTCCAGCCGCACCTTGGCCGCGATCCGCGCGCCGGGGAGCAGCCCCGCGGGCGCGCCCTGCTGGTCCAGGTTGATCCGCGTCCTGGGCGGCAGCCCCGGCGCGGGATCGAGCGCCACCACCAGTCTGATCTTGCCGCGCGCAGGCAAGGGATCGACCTCGACGATCTGCCCCGAAACCATCCCGATCATCGGCCGGCTCAGCTTCGGCGCGGCGACGTCCCTCGCCCGCTCCCACGCCAGCCCGCAGCCGATCCCCGTGCCCAGCAGGAAGATCGCGGCCGCGCGAACGAGTCGCCCCCTGATCCCCGCCGCCAGCGCCACCCCGCCCAATCCGAGCGAAACCGTCAGGAACAATATCCACAGGCGCGGCTCGGGCAGCCCGAACCAGGCCGCGATTCCCGTGCCCAGCGCGACCGGCACCCACAAGGCCAGCTGGTCGCGCTCCGCCTCCAGCCACGCCTCGGCGCGCGGCATGCCGTGACGCGCCCACGTCCAAAACCGCCCGCGCCCCGTTTGTGGGGGCGCAAGCGCTATGCTAGGGGCGCTCACCATTTTTCACCGGCCATTGCCGACACAGCTTGGGAGACAGGCGCTTTGGGCGCAAGCACCGCCGCAGGCGGAGAGGTCGTGACGCGTTTCGCGCCCTCCCCCACCGGCTTCCTTCATATCGGCGGTGCCCGCACCGCTCTCTTCAACTACCTTTATGCCAAGCATATGGGCGGCAAGTTCCTGCTGCGTATCGAGGATACGGATCGCGCGCGCTCGACCCAGCCCGCGATCGAGGCGATTCTCGACGGCATGACCTGGCTCGGTTTGGATTGGGACGGCGACGTCGTCTACCAGTTCGAGCGCGCCGCGCGCCATGCCGAGGTCGCGCAGGCTTTGCTCGACAAGGGCGCAGCCTATAAATGCTACGCCACCGCCGAGGAGCTGGAGGCGATGCGCGCCGAACAGCGCACGAACAAGCAGCCGCTGCGCTATGACGGTCGTTGGCGCGACCGCGCCTGCGGGCCCGAGCAGGAAGGCCAGCCCTTCGTCGTCCGCCTGCGCGCCGAGACGCAGGGCGAGACCACGATCCAGGATCGCGTCCAGGGGCCCGTCACCGTCCAGAATGCCGAACTCGACGACATGGTCCTGCTCCGCTCGGACGGCACGCCGACCTATATGCTCGCGGTGGTGGTCGACGATCACGACATGGGCGTGACCCACGTCATCCGCGGCGACGATCACCTCAACAATGCCTTCCGCCAGATGGGCATCATCCGCGCGATGGGCTGGCCCGAGCCGGTTTATGCGCATATCCCGCTGATCCATGGAAGCGACGGCGCCAAGCTTTCCAAGCGCCACGGCGCGCTCGGCGTCGACGCCTATCGCGACGAGATGGGCATGCTGCCGGAGGCCGTGAACAATTATCTGCTCCGCCTCGGCTGGGGCCATGGCGACGAGGAGATCATCAGCCGCGACCAGGCGATCCAATGGTTCGATCTCGACGCGGTCGGCCGCGCGCCCGCGCGCTTCGACTTGAAGAAGCTCGAAAATCTGAACGGCCATTATCTGCGCGAGGCCGACGACCTGAGACTCGCGCATCTCGTGGCCGCGAAAATGCCACAGGATATCGGCCCGGACGGCTTGGATTTGCTGCGCCGCGCCATGCCGTTCTTGAAAGTAAGGGCTAAATCTATCAATGAGATAGCGGAAGGTGCGAGCTTCCTGTTTCGCATCCGCCCGTTGGACGTGGACGAGGCCGCCGCGAAGCTGCTAGAGGGCGACGCTCGCCAGCTTCTGGCGCGTGCCCGGGACGCGCTTGCGGCCGTCGATGATTGGAGCGCGCCTGCGCTCGAATCCGCGATCCGTGTCGTGGCGGAGGAAGCCCAGCTCGGCCTCGGCAAGGTGGCGCAACCGTTGCGCGCCGCCTTGACTGGCCGGACGACTTCCCCGGGTATCTTTGACGTTCTGGCTTTGCTCGGTCGCGAGGAAAGCCTGGCGCGGCTGGGCGACCAGATCGCGTGATTAACTGGAGTTAGGTGGAATGGCCGACAGCACGATCAGCATCGGTGGCAAGGATTATCATTATCCGGTGCTCAAGGGCAGCACGGGGCCGGACGTCATCGATATCCGCAAGCTCTACGGCCAGACCGGCGCCTTCACCTACGATCCCGGCTTCACCTCGACCGCGAGCTGCGAGAGCGGGCTCACCTATATCGACGGCGATGCGGGCGTCCTGCTCCATCGCGGCTATCCGATCGACCAGCTCGCCGAGCAATCGAGCTTCCTCGAGGTCGCCTATCTGTTGATCCATGGCGAACTGCCCAACCAGGATGAGCTCAAGGAGTTCACCGGCACGATCACGCGCCACACGATGGTGCACGAGCAGATCGCCAAATTCCTGTCGGGCTTCCGCCGCGACGGGCATCCGATGGCGATCATGTGCGGCGTGGTCGGCGCGCTGTCGGCCTTCTATCCGGATTCGACCAACATCACCGATCCCAAGCAGCGCATGATCTCCATGCACCGCCTGATCGCGAAGATGCCGACGATCGCGGCGATGGCGTACAAATATTCGGTCGGCCAACCCTTCGTCTATCCGCGCAACGATTATTCCTACACCGCCAATTTCCTGCGCATGACCTTCTCGGTACCAGCCGAGGAATATGAGCCCGATCCCGTCATCGTCGACGCGATGGACAAGATCTTCATCCTCCACGCCGATCACGAGCAGAACGCCTCGACCTCGACCGTGCGCCTCGCCGGCTCGTCGGGCGCCAATCCGTTCGCCTGTATCGCGGCGGGCATTGCCTGCCTGTGGGGCCCCGCGCATGGCGGCGCCAACGAGGCCGCGCTCAACATGCTGCGCGAGATCGCGACCGTCGACCGCATCCCCGAATATATCGCGCGGGCCAAGAACAAGGACGATCCGTTCCGCCTGATGGGCTTCGGCCACCGCGTCTATAAGAATTTCGATCCGCGCGCGAAGGTCATGCAGAAGACCGCCGCCGACGTGCTCGACAAGCTCGGCGTCAAGGACCCGATCTTCGACGTCGCGCGCGAGCTCGAGCAGATAGCGCTCAAGGACGATTACTTCATCGAGAAGAAGCTCTACCCCAACGTGGACTTCTATTCGGGCGTGATCCTGTCCGCGATCGGCTTCCCGACGACGATGTTCACCGTGCTCTTCGCGCTCGCCCGCACCGTCGGCTGGGTCGCGCAGTGGAACGAGATGATCTCGGACCCCGAACAGAAGATCGGCCGCCCGCGCCAGCTTTACACCGGCCCGACCCAGCGCGATTACGTGCCCTGTAAGGATCGCTGACTCCGCGACGGCGGCCTGACCGGCTGCTAATAGCGATCATGATCAACGAACCGCAGCAAACGAAGCGGCGCTATCGGAGCCCGCTTCGCGATGCCGCCGCCGCCGGGACGCGCGAGCGCGTGCTGGATGCGGCGGTCGCGCTGCTGCGCGAGATCGGCGACATTTCCGGCTTCACATTGGAGGCGGTCGCAAAGGCCGCGGGCGTGGCGCGGCTTACCGTCTACAATCAGTTCGGCTCGCGCCTGTCACTGATCGAGGCGATGTTCGACCGGATCGCCGATCTGGGCGGGCTCGTAGCGCTCAGCGACGCGATGGAACTGCGCGATCCGGAAGAGGCGATCGGCGAAATCGTCCGCATCTTCTGCACATTCTGGGGCAACGATCCCGCCGTCCAGCGGCTGAACGACACGATCATGCTCGACCCCGAGATTGAGCGAAGCGTCGCCGCCAGGCATGAGCGGCGGCGTGGCCTGCTGACCGCGATCATCGAGCGCGCATCCCCCGGCGCCGCCGCGCAGGCCAGGCGGGACACGGTCGATCTGCTTTTCCTGCTTACCGCGCCGCAGACGTTTCGCGCGCTGCTGCCGGGTCGCGCGCTATCGCAGGTTTGCGATCTGCTGCGCGACGCGGCGCTCGATGCGCTGCACCGGCTGAAGCGCTCCCCGCCTAGAGCCTGATCGTTTTGGTGGAAGCGCTCCGCGCTTCCGCCGAAAGCGTGAATCAGGCTCTATTCAAATGGTTGAGGCCTTGATCGCCTAGCATCAGACGTATCGCGCGATACCCATGCAGATGATTGTGATCAGCAGCAATGCCGAGGCCAGGCGGTTGGCCAGCTTGACGCGCGCCGCGGAAGCCGAAGGATCACCGTTGCTCTTGCGGATCGCGATCACGGCAGGCCCTGCCAGCACCAGCTGCACCAGAAAGGCCAGGATCGCGGCGCCCGCGCCGATCGTCAGCGCCTTCTCCATCGATCCGAAGCTGCCCTCATGCAGCTTCGACCAGAGGTACATGCCCGCCACGATCGTCACGACCGCCGCGCCCATTTGCGGAAAGAATAACCGCTCGCCGGGGATTCCCGGCCTTGCGGCGGTGAAATTGCTCCCAGCCCAGAACACGCCGGGAATGAGGTGGAACGAAATCGCGATCGCGAGGGCGGTTTGCATGATCCGGGCTCCATGGTTGGTGGGACGATCGTCCGTTCAGGAAGGCGGCACCATATTAGCTATACAATCGGTATATCTAATATCAACCATCCGCCGCGCGGCCACGTCCCCTGCAAGGACGGGTGACCTAAAAGCCCTCTCCCCTTGTGGGAGAGGGAGAAATTACTTGAAAGAAGGTTCTACCGCCCTCCCTTATACCGCGCCCGAAACGCATCCGCCCACGCGCTCAGCCGCCCCTCCGCGATCGCCGCGCGCAAGCCCGCCATCACCTGCTGGTAGAACCACAGATTATGCTGCGTCAGCAGCATCGCCCCCAGCATCTCGCCCGCTTTGGTCAGATGATGCAGGTAGGCCATGCTCCATCCCGCGATCGGCGAATCCGCGTCCAGCGGCGCCAGATCCTCCGCCCATTTCGCGTTGCGTAGATTGACTGGCCCGTCCCAGGTGAAAGCCTGGCCGTTGCGCCCCGATCGCGTCGGCAGCACGCAATCGAACATGTCGATCCCGCGTTCGACCGCGCCGACGATGTCGTCGGGCTTGCCCACCCCCATCAGATAGCGCGGCCTGGTCTCGTCCAGCTGACCCGGCGCATAATCGAGACAGGCGAACATCGCCTCCTGCCCCTCGCCCACCGCGAGCCCACCCACCGCATAGCCATCGAAGCCGATATCGAGCAGAGCCTCCGCCGAAGCCCTGCGCAGCCCTTCGTCGAGCGCGCCTTGCTGGATTCCGAAGATCGCCGCGCGTTCCGTATGCTCGCCGCCCGCATCGAACGCCGCGCGGCTCCGTTTCGCCCAGCGCATCGACCGTTCCATCGCCGCCGTCTGCACCTCGCGCGTCGATGTGGTCGGCACCAGCTCGTCGAACGCCATGATGATGTCCGAATCGAGCAGTCGCTGGATCTCGATCGAGCGCTCGGGGTTCAGCATATGCGCCGATCCGTCGAGATGGCTCTTGAACGATACCCCCTCTTCGGTCCGCTTGGTCAAAGCAGACAGGCTCATCACCTGATAGCCGCCACTGTCGGTCAGGATCGGCCGTTCCCAGCCCGAGAAACCATGCAGCCCGCCCAGCTTCGCCACCCGCTCGGCGCCCGGCCGCAGCATCAGATGATAGGTATTGCCCAGGATGATGTCGGCGCCAGTCGCGCGCACCTCGGCCGGTCGCATCGCCTTGACCGTGCCCGCGGTGCCGACGGGCATGAAGGCGGGCGTGCGGATCGTGCCGCGCCGCATCGCGATCTCACCGGTGCGTGCCTTGCCGTCGGTGGCGTGGATGGTGAATTGGAAACGGGGAGCCATGGGCGGCGCTTAGGGCCTGCAGGTCCGGGGTGGAAGATCGCAAAATATCCCTTGCCGTTTAATCCGTGCACAGATAATATGCGCACGGATCGAATTGCCGATCGCCTCTGAACGGAGCCAAACCGATGTGGACCAACGAATATACCGCAATCTCCCCGCTTCCGGCCGCGGCCATCTGGAACGCGCTCAAGGCGGTGCATGAAGGCAGCCTCACCTACGAAGGCTGCGACCATTTCGTGCTGCACGGGCCGTTCGCCAAAGGCAGTCGCGTTTCGGTCACGCCCGTCGGACAGGGCACGTTCGAATCGACGATTGTCGATCTGGTCGAGAACGTGACCTATGCCGACGAGACCATGTTCGAAGGCACGAAATTGCTGTTCCGTCACACGCTGACGCCGGTCGAGGGCGGCACGCAGGTGACGCACCGGCTTGAGATTTCGGGTCCGTCCGCCGCCATTGTCGGGCCGGAGCTGGGGCCGCAGATCAGCGGCGATTTCAACGTGACGATGGCCCGCATGCTCGAGAAAGCGGAGGAACTTGCCCATGCCGGCTGATCGGCAGGATCTGAAGACGCGCTTCAAGGGCGGTCCGTCCGAAAGCCCTGGGCTACTGTTGTGGCGCACCACGATGCGCTGGCAACGCGCGATGACGGCGGCGCTGGCGCCGCTCGACCTCACACACGTCCAGTTCGTGCTGCTGGCCTCGGCGATGTGGCTCGGCCGCAATGGCGGGCCGCCCAATCAGGTCCAGCTCGCTGCGCAAGCCGGTACCGAGGCCAAGATGACCTCGGATGTCGTTACCCGGCTGGAGGCCAAAGGGCTGATCGCGCGCGAAACCGATCCACAGGATTCACGCGCGAAGGTGATCCGCATCACCTCCGCCGGGGCCGCCATGGCGCAGCGGGCGATCCTTGCGGTCGAGGCCGCCGATGCGGCCTTTTTCGGGGCGGTCGACGAGCCCCAACTCGTCAGCCTGCTGCGCCAGCTTGCGGGCGAGATACGGTGAGGCCTCGAAAGCACTTTATCCCAGGCGTTCGAGCAGTTCGTCCAGCCGCTCCATCGTCGAGGTCATGCCTTCCTTCATCCCCATCGCGATCACCTTCTGCAGGTCATCGGCCGAGGCATAGTGAACCACGGTGGTCACCAAAGTCCGCTCCTTCTGGTCGACAAAGGCCACGTCCAGTTTCGCTCGCGGCATGTCGGGATTGATCGCGCCGCTTTCGTCGGTGAATCCGTCAAGCGTGGTATAGCCATCGATCGGCGTGATCGTCTGATAGTCGTAGCGGCTCCAATAGGTCTCGCCGTCCGGCGTCAGCATCGCGAAATGCCAAAATCCGCCGGGACGGAAATCCATATGCTTGGTCTTGGTGGTCAGCGGCTTGGGCGCGAACCATTGATCGAGCAATTCAGCCTTGGTGTGGCAATCCCAGACAAGCTGCCGGCCGGCGGCGAATTCCCGGTGGATCGTGAGCGCACGCCCCTCATTCGTGACCAGGAATTCAAATCGAAGATCGGCTGTCATCTCATTCTCCGCTCAGTTTCGCCAAAAGGCCGTCAAGGTTGTCGTATCGGTTTTGCCAAACCGCGCGCTGCTCGGTGAACCAGCGCTCCGCCGCCATCAGGCTGTCGCGCTGGAGCGCGCAGGTCCGAACCCGCCCGCGTTTTTGCGACGCGATCAGGTGCGATTTTTCGAGCACGCTCAGATGCTTCAGGAAGGATGGTAGCGCCATGTCGAACGGCTCCGCCAGCTCGCTCACAGTCGCCTCGCCCTTGCCCAGCCGCTGCACGACCGCGCGGCGCGTCGGGTCCGCGAGCGCATGGAAGACAAGGCCGACAGCGATTGATTGGCTAGCCATATGGCTAACTAACGCGAGCCAATAGTTAGGTCAATGGCTAAGTTTTATAAGGCCTCAGGCGCCATGCCCCGTCATCACCTTCATCGATCGGAGCCAGAAGGGCTGGTAGTACAGCCAGGTCGCGAGCAGCTCGTTCGCGAAAATCCATAAAGCTGCGGCGACATAGGCCGGGTGCAGCTCGCGTCGCGTGGCGAGGTCATAGGCTCCGACCGCCAACACCAACATGAACGTGCCGATGAAGGTGGAGAAATAGAAGGCCGCATAGCCCTCGCCCCAGCGCGCCAGGAGAAACGGCTCCCAGATGCGGCTGAAGCCCGGCTCCGTGACCGCGATCGTGCCCATCAGCATCAGCCTTTTGTGGCTGGCCGGATCGCGCCGCATCAGGAATCCCGCCGCCAGCAGGACAACCGAACCGAACGTGTTCGCGAAATTGACGCTCAGCCATGAAATCCAGCGGTCCGGCATATAGGGGTTCTCGACGATCGCCGAGATCGCAGTCGCCGGCCCAAGCACCAGCATCAGCGGTATCAGCAGCAAGGCCGCCATCCCCAGCCGCCGGTGGACCGCCACCCGCCGTGTCCGCACCAGCCACACCTGTGCCGCGAGCAGCAGCAGCCATGATATGTAAGCCGCGACGTGCAGATGGACGATCAGCGGGAAATGCAGGCTTCCACCCTGCGCCCGCCTGACCATGTCGAGGCTGAACCCGGTGACGATCGCCAGCCAGATCGCGAACACCACGCCCGCGATCATCGCGCGGTCGTGCCGATGATTGGCCGCGAAGCCGCTCCTTGCCGATGCCCTGCCTGCCATTCCCCATCTCCCCTGTCTCGGGAAATGGATGCTCTCCCGCGGCGGATTGCAAGGGCCTCGTGACTGGAAACGGTTCAATGTCGGATGTGACCGTTTCCAATTGTTTCGACGAAAGAATCCGCAGGGTTCCGCCCGGCAAGCAGACCGAATCGCCGCAGCAGCACGATCGACATTCCTCCCAAAAATCCTCCCCAGCAGAACGCTGGGGAGGATTTTTACGTCCGCTATCCGCTACGTCGATCCCGTCTAGTCGCCCTCGAACCCGATCAGATGCCGCACCGTCACCCCCGCAGCGCGCAATTTCTCCGCCCCGCCCAGGTCCGGCAGGTCGATCACGAACGCCGCCGTGTCGATCACCGCGCCCGCGGATCGTAACAGCTCGACCGCCGCCAGCGCGGTGCCGCCGGTCGCGATCAGGTCGTCGACCAGCACCACGCGCATGCCTTCGCCGCAGGCGTCGGCATGCATCTCCAGCCGGTCGGTGCCATATTCGAGCTCGTAATCGACACCCACGCGCGCGCCCGGCAGCTTGCCCGGCTTGCGCAGCATCAGCAGCCCGCATTTGAGCTTATAGGCGAGCGCCGCCGCGAACACGAAGCCGCGCGCCTCGATCCCCGCCACCAATTGCGTCCCCTCGCCCGCCACCGCCGCCGCCAACCGGTCGATCGCCTCGGCGAAACCCGGCCCGTCGAGCAGCAAGGTGCTGATGTCACGGAACTGGATTCCCGGCTTTGGATGATCGGGAATGGTGCGGACCAGCGCCTGAAGATCGGCATCGAGCGACATAATGGACTCCGTCAACGAGCGGGAAGCAGCAGGCTCGCATCGCCATAGGAATAAAAGCGATAGCCGGTACGAATCGCATGCGCGTAGGCCGCCTGCATCGTCTCGCGCCCCATCAATGCCGACACCAGCATGAAAAGCGTCGAACGCGGCAGGTGGAAATTTGTCACCAGCCCATCGATCACCTTGAAGCGATAGCCCGGCGTGATGAAAATCGCGGTGTCGCCTTCGAACGGCAGGATCATGTCATCCTCGCCCGCCGCGCTTTCGAGCAGGCGCAGACTGGTCGTGCCCACCGCGATCAGCCGGTTGCCGCGTGCTCGCACCGCGTTCAGCCGCTCGGCGGTGGCCGCGTCGATCCGCCCCCATTCGGCGTGCATCTTGTGATCGGCGGTATCGTCCGCCTTGACCGGCAGGAACGTGCCCGCCCCGACATGAAGCGTGAGCGTGGCATGCTCGATCCCCGCTTCTTCCAGCTTCGCGATCAATTCGGGCGTGAAATGGAGCGCCGCCGTCGGCGCCGCGACCGCGCCGGGCTCATTCGCGAACATCGTCTGATAGTCCGACCGGTCCTGCGCGTCCGCCTCGCGCTTGCCCGCAATATAAGGCGGCAACGGCATCCGGCCCGCGCGTTCGAGCAACAGCTCGACCGGCTCGTCGCCTTCGAATTCGAGCAGGATCGAGCCGTCCTCATATCGCGCGGCCGCGATCGCAAAGACCCCGCTGCCGAAATCGATCCGGTCGCCGATCCTTGCGCGCTTGGCATTGCGCACGAACGCGATCCACGCGCGCGGCCCCTCGCGCTTGTGCAAGGTCGCGCCGATCCTCGCATCGCCGCGCCGGCCCTCCAGCTGCGCCGGAATGACGCGCGTATCGTTGAACACCAGGCAATCGCCCGCGCGCAGCACGCCCGGCAGGTCGCGGACGGTGCGATCCTCGAGCTTGTCACCATCGAGCAGCAGCAGCAGCGCGCTGTCGCGCGGGCTCGCCGGCCGCAACGCGATCCGCTCGGGCGGCAGCTCGAAATCGAACAGGTCGACGCGCATGGAATTCGTATAACTCTATCCCGTCATCCCAGCGAAAGCCGGGATCCATCTCCCAACCGTCGAGCTTGGCCAGACATGCGGGAGATGGGCTCCAGCTTTCGCTGGAGCGACGTTGAAGATTACTTTGGCGGAGTCTTTTTCGGCGGAACCTTGGACGGCACCGCGCCACTCGGCGCCAGCGTCGTGGGCAATGCCAAAGTCACGGGCGCCGGAACGGTCGTGGCCGGCGCATCCGCCACCGGCGGCGTGTTGGGGTCGGCTGGCGGCGCACCGATCCAGGCATGGACGATCCGCGTCGGATGTTCGGGCGGCTCCCCCTTCGCGATTCCGTCGACATAACCCATGCCGCGATAGACCCGGCCCACCACCGTATATTTGCGGTCGAGCGTCAGATTGGGGGCGAGCATGATGTAGAATTGGCTATTGGCGCTGTCTTCGGACTCCGCGCGCGCCATCGCCATCGTGCCGCGCACATGCGGCAGATCGTTGAATTCGGCCTTGAGGTCGGGAAGGTCGGATCCGCCCTCGCCCGTCCCCTTGGGGTCGCCGCCCTGCGCCATGAAGCCTTCGATCACGCGGTGGAAGATCGTGCCGTCATAGAAATTGCGGTTGGTCAGGACCTTGATCCGCTCGACCGATTTGGGCGCCTTGTCGGGCCGCAGCTCGATCGAGACCACCCCGCCGCTCGACAGCTGGATGTTGAATGTATTGTCCGCAGTGGGCGGAGGCGGCGGCGGCAATTCGCCTGCCGCGACCGCCTTGAACTTGGGTTCGGCATAACCCTGGGGTCCGGTCTGCGTCGATTGCGCCAGCAAAGGTGCCGAAGCGAGGCCGACGAGCCCCAGCACAAACAGCTTGAAAGACAAAGGCTTGAACTCCGTTTCTATCAGTTTGTGCGAGTGTGTATCTGGGCCGCCACCGCGGGCGGCACGAACAAATCCACGTCGCCTCCGGCGCGCGCGACATCCTTCACCAACGATGAGGCGATATGCGCGAAGGCCGGCGCCGCCACCAGGAATATCGTTTCGAGTTCGGGCGCCATCGTCGCATTCATCGCCGCCATCGGGCTTTCATAATCGAGATCGGTTCCGCTGCGTAAGCCGCGCACGACGATCCGTGCGCCGACCGATCGGGCGAACGTAACCGCCAGCCCGTCAAACGCCTTGACCTCGATCTCACCTTCGATCCGCGCCACCTCCCCCTCCAATAGGGCGACGCGTTGCTCGCGCATGAACAGCGGCGTTTTCAGGCTGTTGTCGGCGACGCCGATCACTAGCTTGTCGACGATCGCGGTCGCGCGGCGGATGATGTCGAGATGGCCGAGCGTCGGCGGATCGAACGTGCCGGTATAGACCGCGACGCGGCTCAACGATCGCGCTCCACCACATAGCGCGCGATCGCGCGGAGCAGGGTCGCCTCGCTGCCGAAGCCGGTGAGATGGCCGATCGCCTGGTCGACCAGCATCTCCGCCTGCTGGCGCGCGCGTTCGGGGCCGAGCAGCGAGACGAAGGTCGCCTTGCCTTGCGCCGCATCCTTGCCGACCGCCTTGCCGGTGATGTCGGCCTCCCCCTCGACGTCGAGCAGGTCGTCGGCGATCTGGAAGGCTAGGCCGACATCGCGCGCATAAGCACGGACAGCACGGCGGCCTTCAGGCGGGACATGGCCCAGGATCGCACCCGCCTCGAGGCAAAATCCGATCAATGCGCCCGTCTTGAGCTGCTGCAGCCGGGTGACGGCCGCCAGGTCGAAGCTCGCATTCTCCGCCTCGATATCCATCATCTGGCCGCCCGCCATGCCCGGCGCGCCCGCCGCCTTGGCAAGCTCGAGCGCGAGTTGGACGCGCACGAACGGATCGGCATGCGTTTCGGGATCGGCGACCACCTCGAACGCGAGCGCGTGGAGCGAATCCCCCGCCAGCACCGCGGTCGCCTCGTCATAGGCCTTGTGCACGGTCGGCCGTCCGCGCCTGAGGTCGTCATCGTCCATGCACGGCAAATCGTCGTGGATCAGGCTGTAGACATGGATGCACTCGATCGCGACCCCGACGCGGAGCGCGGGCATCCGATCGACATGAAACAGGTCGGCCGACGCGCGCACCAGCAACGGCCGCAGCCTTTTGCCCCCGCCGATCGCAGCATGCCGCATCGCCTCGTACAGCCGGCGCCGGGGATCGGCCGGCACCGCCAGGATGCGATCGAACATCTGGTCGATATCGACCGAGATGCGGTCCATCGCGGTCTTCAATGCCAACGGAACCACGCTCATCGCGCTGTCAGCTTGCATCGAACGTCTGGGTCCCGCGCGGGCTGCCGTCGGGGGCCAGGTTGATCTTTTCGATTCGTGCCTGCGCGTCCTGCAGCCTCTTCTCGCACTGGCTGCGCAGCCGGTCGCCCTCCGCGTAAAGCGTGATCGATTCGTCGAGGCTCGCCTCGCCGCTTTCCAGCCGATGGACGATCGCTTCGAGCCGCTTCAGCGCGTCCTCGAATGACAGGTCTGAAATGTTGGGGTCTTCGCTCATCGCCGCGACTCTTGGGACCGGAGACTTTCGCGGTCAAGCGACCCGCTGCGCGGCTCGTCGGATCGGCAGGACGCGCCCGCCACCTGGCGGGACGCGCCCATACTATGTCAGCCCGGCTGTCGGCGCCCGAAGAACCGATCAGGCGGAGCGGAGGCCGGCGCCGCGGCGGCGCATCGCCGCGCCGATCAGGCCGAAGCCGCCGAGCATCATCGCCCAACTCGCCGGCTCGGGCACAGCGCCCACGCCGTCACCCACTTTCGCATAGGTGGTCAGCGACTGCGGCCCGCCGTCGAGGCCGGTCACGGTCAGCATCACCTTGTAGGTGTCGTCGGCGTTCGGATCGAACGCGCTGCCCAAAACGAACGGAAAGGACAGGCGCGCGCTGTTCTGGACGCTGCCGCCGTTATTGTAATTATCGTTGAAGTTGTTGTTGCCGAAACCGAGTGGATCGAACCCGTTATAGCTGGTCGTGCTATGCGCGCCGAGATCGGCGATCGTCAGCGTCACGCCGATATTGGACAGCGGAGTCACGGTGGTGAAGCCCCAGTCGAAGCTCAGCGAATGATTGGCCAACAGGTCGAACTGATCCGAAGTGAACTGATACGTGTCGCCCGACGAAACGGGCGCGCGCTCGTAAGTCACGTGCCAGCGTAAATAGAGTTGGTCGTCTCCAGACGTCAGTACCGCGCTATTGGCCGGGCTGTAAGTATTGCCGCTGCCGAATTGCCAGCCGGCCGACGGGGCCGAATTATAGCTGACCTGAGCCTGCGCCGCGACCGGCGCGAGCGTCAGGACGGCGGCCGTCATCATCAAAGTCGGAACGCGCATCATATCTCTCCCCCAAAAGACTATGGGGGAGAAATATCGTATCGCGATATAAATGAAAAGCGCGTTAACCCTCTTTGTTCGAGGGCCGATTGCGAGCCGGCTTTTCCCGGGCCGTCAGCCGCGCTTGCCGAACAGGGCGTCGACGTCGGACATCACGCCGCTGCTGGGGACATTGCCGCTGGCGGCATTCTCGGCCACCTGATGGCCATGCTCGCGCTCGTGGCGCAGCTGCGAGATCAGCGCCTCGCGGTCGCCATCGAGGCGCGTGTCGGGCTGCGCCTCGATTCCCGCCGCCTTGGCCGCCTTGGCGACCACCGCATCCAGCTCGCGCTGGCTGGTCAGGCCGAGCGTGACCGGATCCTTCGGCGTGATGTTGGCGATGTTCCAATGCGTGCGGTCGCGGATCGCGGCGATCGTCGTGCGCGTCGTGCCGATCAGCTGGCTGATCTGCCCGTCCGACACTTCGGGATGGTTGCGGATGATCCAGGCGATGCCGTCCGGCTTGTCCTGCCGCTTGGAAACGGGCGTGTAGCGCGGTCCCTTGGTGCGGCGGATCTGCTCGGGACCCTTCGACATGACGAGCTTGTAATCCGGGTCCTTCTGGCCCTTGTCGATCTCATCCTGCGTCAGCTCATGCGCGCGTACCGGATCGCGGCCGGTGAGCTTGGTCGCGGCGGTGTCGTCCGCGATCGCCTGCACTTCAAGGATGTGCAGGCCGCAAAATTCGGCGATCTGCTGAAAGCTGAGCGAGGTGTTGTCGACCAGCCAGGACGCGGTCGCATGGGGCATGAGCGGCTGGGCCACGAAAATTCTCCAGATAAAGAAAGGGCCGCCCCGTACGGAGCGGCCGACATATTGGTCCGTAATTAGTGGAGCCGGGGCCCGAGGGCAAGCCGAATGGGAAAAATCGCACCATCCTGAACCAATGCACAACACTTCGTTAAGCTCGACCCGATAAACAAAAGTCCAATTATCTGTGAGATTTGCCGTGCTTACGAGGCTGAAGGATGCGCATGCCGAGCTGCGGACCGCGATCGCAGAGCTCGAAACGGAGACGCGGCGCCACGAGCCCGACGAGGCGACCTTGTCCAACGCGCGGCTCAAGCTGACCCGCACCAGCAGCCGCCGCAAGGCGCTGATCGATCAGGAGATCTTTCCCGCACTGCGCGATCTTTCGCCCGAACAGCAGCGCCGCGTCGACGAACTGCGACGCACCGCGAGCGACGTCGCCCTCCTGTCCTCGCGCCATATCGGCGACTGGACGATGCGCGCGATCCTCGCCGACTGGCCAGGATATCGCCGCGCATCCCAGGCGATGCGCAGCGCGATGATGCAACGGATCGCCGAGGAAAGCGCAATCCTCTATCCCCTGCTCGGCGGCCCTGCCGATGGACCTCCGGCACGGGCGGATTTCACCGTGCGCTACGCCTCGATCCCGATATAGCCCGGCTGGGCTGCGACCCTGCCGAGCCACGCCTGGACATGGGGATAGGCACCCAGACCAAAGCCGCCCTCCTCCGCGACATGCGTATAGGCATAGAGGCCGATGTCCGCGAGCGAGAGCGAATGCCCGACGAAATAGTCGCGGCCCGCCAGATGTTCGTCCATCAGCCTGAGCGCCGCCTCGCCCGCCGTCCGCTTGCCCGGCAGCAGCGCGCGCTGCGCCTCGGTCAAATTCCCGATCCCCACGAACGCCTGCCAGAAGCGGACCGTCGCCACGTTCGGCTCGTGATTATATTGCTCGAAGAACATCCAGCGCAGCATGTCCGCCTGCTCGAACCGGTCGTCGGGCACGAGCGGACTGCGGCTCGCCAGATACCAGCAGGCGGCATTGCTCTCGGGCAGGAACCGGTCGCCGATCTGCAGCACTGGAATCCGGCCATTCGCGTTGACCCGCGTCAGGAACGTCTCGGTCCGTGTCTCGCTTTTCAGCACGTCATATTGCCGCCGCTCGATCGGCAGCCCGAGCAATGCCGCAACCAGCCTGATCTTGTAGCAATTGCCCGAAATCCGGTCTTCGTGGAGGATCAGCTTTTCCATCTCGTCATCCATTAGAGCGGTTTCGAGCCGGATATCATCATCCGGCGACTTAGAAAATCCAGGAAAAACAACAAGCTAGAGCGATCGTTCCGATGCGATCGGAGCGCTCGCCGTTGGGTTCATCCGTCCGGCGATTTCTCCGTCCGCTTGCGCCGCCTCGGCGGCCTCCGCCGCGACGACGCGCGTTATCATGCTGGACCCGCGCCAGCCGCCATAGCGGTAATAAGCCACCGCTAGGCTGAGCGACACCGCCGAACCGATCGGGAAGCTCCACCACAAGGCGTCCGTCCCCCAGCGCGGCAGCATCGCCCAAGCAAAGCCGATCCGCCCCCCGAACATGCTGCACACCAGGATCAGCAACGGGCCATAGACTCCGCCGTTCGCGCGGATCGTGGAGAAGAGCACCATCGTGATGCCGAAAATGATGAAGCTCCAGCTGCCGATCAGCTGGATTTGGCGCGCGATCGGGATCGCCGGGCTGCCATGCCCTACGAACAAAGCGAAGAGTGGCCGGTCGAACAGCAGGATCACCCCGACCATGAAGCCCGTGATGCAGATGTTGATCGCGATCCCCGACATCGTCGTCGCGCTCACGCGGTCCCATTTGTTCGCGCCGATATTCTGCGCAACCATCGCCGAAACCGCGGTGCCGATCGCGACCGCGGGCATCTGGATGTAGGTCCATAGCTGGTTGGCGATGCCATAGGCCGCGGTCACGTCCACGCCCGCACGGTTGACCAGCCCGATCATCACCAGGGCCGAGAAGGTGAAGAGCAGCATCTGCAGCCCCATCGGCAGACCTTTCACGAACACCACGCCCAGCAATTTCGGATCGGGGATCAGATAGCGCCATTCGGGCCCGCGCAGCCGGATCGGCAGGTCGCGCGCGTAAATATAAGCCAGTCCAACGAAGAACATGATGTAATTGGCGATCAAGGTCGCGGTCGCCGATCCGGCAATCCCCATCCGCGGAAACGGCCCGATCCCGCGGATCAGCAAAGGGTTGAGCCCCGCGTCCAGGATCACGCTCAGCACCATCAGCCTGAGCGGCGTGACCGAATCCCCCATGCCGCGCATGCCCATCGTCAGCAACAGCCCCAGGAACATCGGCGGCAGCCCCAGGAAGATCACGCGCAGATACGCGAGCGCCAGCGCCTGCGCATCCGCGGGCGTCGCCAGCACGCGCAGCAGCGCCGGCGCCAGCCACCAGCCGAGCGTGGCGATCACCACCGATATCACCGCGAACAGCCCGAGCGTGGTCCCCATCGCCCGCCGCGCGCCCGCCAGGTCGCGCGCGCCCATGCTCTGCCCGACCAGGATCGCGGTCGCCATGCCGAAGCCGAAGCCGAGGCTGAACATCAGGAACATGACCAGATTGGCGTTGGTCGTCGCCGCCAGCGCGCCCTCGCCCAGGAAGCGTCCAACCCAGATCGAGTTGATCGATCCGTTGAGCGACTGAAGGATGTTCGCGCCCAAAGTCGGCAGCGCGAAGGCCAGCAGCGTCTTCGCGATCGGCCCCTGCGTCAGGTCGCGGCCATGGCCGTGCCGGGCCCCCGCAGCTTTGCTGTCGTCCGCCATGCCCCCTCCTTTTGGTCGTATATCGCGCCTATAGCATTTGCGCGCGGGCCGCCTACGATTAGCTTCGAAAAACCGTCCAAACGGTGGAAGCAGGCCCAAAGGGCCGCAAATCAAGGGAGAGTCCAATGTCCGAGGTCAGCAGACGTGGCTTGATGGCGGGTGCGGGCGGATTGGCCGTCGCGGCACTGATGACCGAAGGCGCCTGCGCCGCCGATCCCGATCGCAAGCTCGGTTACGCGATCGTCGGCCTCGGCGGCTACGGGCTCGGCGTGATCATTCCCCAGTTCGTCAACTGCAAGAGCAGCCGGCTCGCGGCGGTCGTCAGCGGCGATCCGATCAAGGCGAAGCGCGTCGCCCTACAATATGGCCTGCCCGACAAGGCGATCTACACGTACGAAAATTTCGACAGCATCCGCGACAATCCGGACGTCGACATCGTCTATGTCTGCCTGCCCAATTCGATGCACAAGGAATACGTCATCCGCGCCGCGAAGGCCGGCAAGCATGTGATGTGCGAGAAACCGATGGCGGTCTCGTCCGCCGAATGCGCGGCGATGATCGCCGCGTGCAAGGCGGCCAACCGCAAGCTGATGATCGGCTATCGCTGCCATTTCGAGCCGTTCAATCTCGAAGCCATCCGCCTCACCCGCTCCGGCGCGGTCGGCAAGCCGAAATATTTCCGTTCGGAACATGGCTTCGTTCAGCGCGACCCCAGCAAGTGGCGCCTCAAGCGCGCTTTGTCGGGCGGCGGCTCGCTGATGGATATCGGCATCTACGCGCTCAACGCCTCGCGCTACATGACCGGCGAAGAGCCGGTTGCGGTCTATGCGCACGAGGTCACCGACCATGAAGACCCGCGCTTCCGCGAGGTCGAGGACCGAATCGAGTTCGAGCTCGAATTCCCCTCCGGCATCATCGCGTCCTGCATGTCGATGTACAGCGCCAACCAGAACCATATCCTGATGATGGGAGATGCCGGCCGCGTCGAGCTCGAGCCCGCCACGCGCTATTCGGGCAACCATATGTGGACCGGGCGCGACGGCCGCGAGACCGAGATCACGCCCCCGCCCGGTCCCGGCTCGACGCAGTTCGCCGGCCAGCTCGACCACCTCGTCGACTGCATCCGCGAGAATAAGGAGCCGATCGTCTCGGGCGAGGAAGGGCTGCGCGATCTGCGCCTGATCGAAGCCATCTACCGCTCCGCGCGGGAGAAAAAGCGGATCGTGCTCTAGTCTTCCAACCTGTCATCCCAGCGAAAGCTGGGATCTCAGGGTAGAGAATACCGCCCGGCGGATCTGCTTCGCTCCGCTCGCAAACCTATTTCGTCATTGCGAGGAGCGCAGCGACGAAGCAATCCAGGCCCAGCTTCTCAAGGAGACCACCACAGTGCAATTGACCCGCCGCACTATTCTCGCCTCTGGCCTCGCCTCCACCGCCCTGATCGCAGCGCCCGCCTTCGCCGCACCCGGCGAGGTCACCCCTACCGTGCGCCGCCTCTCCCCCAAGCTCGATCGCATCATTCCGTCCGACTCGAAGGTCGAGGTCATCGCCCAGAACATCAAATGGGCGGAAGGCCCGGTCTGGGTGCGCGAGGGCGGTTATCTGCTCTTCTCCGATCCACCGGCCAACATTATGCGCCGCTGGAGCGCGAAGGACGGCGTCTCGATCTTCCTCGAACCTTCGGGCACCGCCGGGCTCGATCCGAAACTGGTGCGCGAGGCGGGCTCGAACGGCCTCGCGATGGACCATCACGGCCGGCTGCTCATCGCCAATAGCGGCGGCGGCTCGATCGATCGGCTCGATCTCGCAACCAGACGGCGCACGACCTTGGTCGCCAAATATCAGGGCAAGCGCCTCAGCAGCTGCAACGACCTGGCTGTATCGAAATCGGGCGCGATCTATTTCACCGATCCGCCCTACGGCTTCACCCAGGGCGATGCCTCGCCGCTCAAGGAGCAGAAGCAGAACGGCGTCTACCGCTTCGTCGAGGGCGGCGAGGCGCAATTGGTCGATGGCAGCCTCACCCGCCCCAACGGCATTGCGCTCACCCCCGACGAGAAGCGCCTATTCGTCTCCAATTCGGACGAAAGGGACCGCAAGATCGTCTATTACGATCTCGGCGCCGACGGCCTCCCCACTGGCCCCGCCAACCTCTTCCTCGATGCGAACGGGATGCGAGGGCCGGGCAATCCCGATGGCATGAAGATCGCCGCCGACGGCACCATGTTCTGCTCCAGCCCCGGCGGCATGTGGATTCTCACCCCCGAAGGCGAGAAGCTCGGCCTGATCGAGGACGGCGCCCCGATCGCCAATTGCTGCTTCGGCGAGGATGGCAAGACCCTCTTCATGGCATCGAACACGCGCATCCTGCGGCTGCGTCTCGGGATCAACGGCTGGCGCGCCTGACACACCCAAAAACCCCTCCCCTTCACGGGAGGGGTTGGGGCGGGGCCGCACCTCAAGCTTCTCGGGTCAGGCAAAAGCCGAACCCGGCCCGCTCTAATCCTGTCCCCGATCGGCCGCCTTTGCCGTGCGCGGCCAGCGTGCCCGCCGCGCCGAAGCGGGCTCCTGCCCCGGCCCGGCGGAAGCGTCGCTCGTCACTTCATGCTGCAACTGGTTCAGCTCAGCCATATGCAGCGACGAAAGCCGCAAATGCGCGTCGGCCGCCGCCTTCGATGGGGCGGCCATCCCGGCATCGAATTCCTCCATCGCCCGCCGGGAATGATACGCGATGCGGCTCATCAGCCCCAAACTCCGCTCACATGTTGGATTCGACGAACCGCACCTTAGGTGCGACCGACGCGCGTGGAACTCACTTATGTTACACGCCGTCCCGGGCCCTCAGCCGGCGTCCCGTGCGCGCAGCACCCAGATCGCGGCAGGCTTGTCCCGCGCCGGCACGGCCACGAACAAGGTCCTGAGCGCGGGCACGAACAGGCCGGTGCGCGCGCCTTTGCCGGTCTCGACCGTCGCCGCCACGCGATCGTTCCGAACCACATCGACATGCCCGGCGCCGCAGACGATGATTTCGCTGCCCCGGTCGGCGAACAGATCGTCCGAATCCCCGCAGATCGATCGGCTCGCGAGCGTCTCGCCGGTGCGCGCATCCAACCGCATCAGGGTCGCGGGCAGCCGGAAGGCGATCAGGATCGAGCGTCCGGACGGGTCGAGTGCCATCGGGAAGTTCAGGCGGTGCAACCCTGTCGGCCAGCGCGCCGTCACCTTGCCGCTATCCCGATCCACCGCGAGCACCGCCCCATCGTCGGGGACGTTGACGAAGGCGCGGCCGCCGATCAGGCTGAACCCTTCGGGATGTCCCGCGAAGGTCACGCGGCTGACGATCCTGTGCGTGTCGGGATCGATCGTCGCGAGACCGCCCGAACCATAGCCGATCACGACCTGTCCGTTCCGTTCGTCCACGCGCACATCGTCCGCATCTTTTCCGAGCGGGATTTTAGCGATCTCGCGCCAATCCTTTGGATCATAGAAGCGGACATTGCCGTCGTCGCAGGCGACGACGAGCTGCCGGCTTTTCGGAAGCCACGCCACCCCTTGCGGTCCCGTGAGCCCCGCGATGCGATGGGCGACCTTGCCCGTCTTCAGGTCGATCACGTCGACCGTGCCGTTCGCGACCTCCGCCACGAACAGGCGCGCACTGGCCATGTCGATCGCGAGATGATCGATCCGTCCCTGCGTGTCGGGCAGCGGGATCGTCCGCTCGAGAACGAGCGGTGATCGGGCATCGGTCGGCTTAAAGCTTGGCGCCGATGCGCTGCATCCCGCCGACGCGAGCATCAGCGGGGCCATCGCGATCAGACGGCAGACGGCGTTCATGGGCACAGCCTCCTCAGGCGATAATGATCCGCGTCAGGCCCGCGACCGAACACAAACCCAGGATCGCGAACGTCCCGAGCCGGAAACGGAATATCGCAATAAGCGCGGCGATCGAAAGCAGCATTGCGAACCAGTCGATCGCGCCGGGATCGATCACCGGCAGCGCGACGCCCCACCAACGCCGCTGGCCGACCGTCCCGAACCAATAATGAAGCGCGAACCAGAGCGCGAGGTTAAGGATGACGCCGACCACCGCCGCGGTGATCGCCGACAGCGCGGCGGACAGTGCACCGTTCGTCCGCAGCCGCTCGATCAGCGGCGCCCCGGCGAAGATCCACAGGAAACAAGGGACGAACGTCACCCAGGTCGTGAGCAGCCCGCCCAGCGTCCCCGCGAGAAGCGGAGGCAATCCGCCCGGATGGCGATAGGCGGCGAGGAAACCGACATATTGCGTCACCATGATGAGCGGGCCGGGCGTGCTCTCCGCCAGGCCAAGCCCGTCGAGCATCTCGGTTGGGGTGAGCCAATGATAATGCTCGACCGCGGACTGGCCGACCCATGACAGTACGGCATAAGCGCCGCCGAACGTCAGCATCGCCATCCTGGAGAAGAAGAAGCCAATCGGCGCGAACGCGCTCTCGCGTGGCGCGAAAATGGCGATCAGGCCAAGCGGCAGCGTCCAGGCCAGCGCGAGCATCGTGGAGGCGACCATGGTCGACTTGAAACCCGAGCGCGCATGATCCGGAATCTCGACGCCGAGCGCGCTGTCCTCATCGCGCAACCCGCCCGATTTGGCCTGCCCGTGCCCGCTTCCGCCGAACGCCTTCACGCCGGCGCGCGCGGCAATCCACCCGATCGCTCCCGCCGTCAGGATGACGATCGGAAAGGGGATGTGCAGGAAGAACAGCGCGAGGAAGGCAAGCATGGCGACCGTGCGCCGGGCCGCATTACCAAGCGCGCGCGAACCGATGCGCACCACCGCCTGGAAGACGATCGCGACCACGGCCGCCTTGAGGCCGAAGAACAAGGCGGCGATCGGCGCCGCCCGGCCGAACAGGACATAGACCCAGGATAGAGCCATGATCGCTACCGCGCCTGGCAGCACGAAGAGCGCACCCGCGACGAGGCCGCCCTTCACACGATGCAGCAGCCAGCCGATATAGATTGCCAACTGCTGCGCCTCGGGCCCGGGCAGCAGCATGCAGAAGTTGAGCGCATGAAGGAAACGCTCCTCCCCGATCCATTTCTTCTCGTCCACCAGGATGCGGTGCATGACCGCGATCTGGCCGGCGGGACCGCCAAAGCTCAGCAAGGCAACGCGCATCCAGACTCGAACCGCATCGCGAAACGATATGCCGTGTGTCGGCTTTGTGTCGCTTATGCCCATTTCAGGAGGCTATCCCGCGCTTGGCGGCGCGGTCGCGACTTTGTCGAGCGCATTGCGCAGGCCGCGCGCGAGCTTGATCGCATCGTCATTCGCCCAGAAGTGCATGAAGAACAGGCGCGGTTCGTCGTCGAGCATGTGATTATGCAGCGCGGTAATCTCGATGCCGCTGGCCTCCAGCGCCCGGATCACGGGATTGACCTCGTCGGCGGTCAGCACGAAATCCCCCGTGATCGCGGCCTTGCCGCCGCCGGTTGGCTGGAAGTTGATGCCGATCGCCGATCCCACGGGCGGCGGCAAGGACATACCATCTGACTTGGGCGCTTCCCGCCGCGCTATGCCGAACTGATAGACGCCGCCATTCGCCACACCCTTGGCGCGCATGGCCGCGTCGATCGCGGCAGTGTCCAGATCGAGTGGAGCGAGGGCAGCGGCGGCGGGTGCGGTGAACGGCGTTTTGCTGAGCTGCAAAGCCGTATGGATCGCGCTGGCCAGCTTCACCGCATCACCATGCCCGTCGATATGCATGTACATCGTCGCCGGACTCGACCGCAGCAGGTGATTATGCAGCGCGCTGATCTCGATCCCGTTCGCCTCGAGCGAGCGCATGACGGGGTTGACCTCGTCATGCGTGAGGACGAGATCGCCCATCACCATCGCATTGCCGCCCATCTGACGGAAGGCGACCCACGATCCGAGCGCCAATCCCGGCTTGATCGCCACGCCGTCCAATGTGACCTTGAGATCCGATCGGGGGAAAGCGACGCGATAGACGTCGCCGCCCTGAACCGATCCGGTTTTGCCAAGAGCGGCTCCGACGGGCGCCCAATCGGTGGCGGCGCGCGCGGCGCCCGCGCCCAGCATCGCGAGCGCGATCAGGAAGAACTTCGATTTCAGCGGCTTGACCATGTGACCAACTCCATCTTGTCCCCAGCCATCCGCTAAATCCCGGCAAAAGCGCGAACAACCGCTTCGTTGCGCGTGGCATATGATACAGGCGTATCATGCCGATCGATCCCGCCTGGCTGTTATTGTCGCTGCAGCTGCCGCCCCAGCCCGCTTATTTGCGCGTGAAATTGTGGCGCCGGTTGCGCGAAGCGGGCGCGCTTTCGCTTCATGGCGGCATGCACGCGCTCCCCGATCGGCGCTCGAATGTCGATTTCTTCGCATCGGTGCTCGCGGAGGCGAGGCGCGCGGGCGGCGAAGGCCTGCTGTTCCATGCCGCGGCGCTCGGTGACGGCCATGCGGCGCTCGAAGCGCAATTCAAGGCCGTGCATGATACCGGCCGCGCCCGGTGGGAAGCGGACGCCATGGTGCTGCTGCAAGGCCGCCCGACACCCATCGACATACGCCGTATGCGGCGCCGGCTGGAACGAATCGAAGCGGCCGATTTCTTCGGCGCCGCGCCGGCCGATCGGGCAGAAGATATGCTTCGCTCCTTGGCGGAAGCGGCCGCGCGTCACCCCGACGTCGGCCGCAGCGAACCCGCGGGCGCCTTTCGCGCGCCCGAGCTGCTTGCCCGGACATGGGTCACGCGCCGCAATGTGCAGGTCGACCGCATCGCATCCGCCTGGCTCATTCGCCGCTTCATCGATCCGCGTGCACGATTCCGCTTCGTCGATCCCGCGCGCTACGTTCATCAGCGCCGCGAGCTGCGCTTCGACATGTCGGGCGGCGAATTTACGCACGAAGGCGACGCCTGCTCGTTCGAAACCCTCGTATCGCGCGGCGGCCTTTCCGGCGACTGCGGCCTTGGGTCGATCGCGGAAATCATCCACCAGCTCGACATCGAGGACGGCAAATATAACCGCCCGGAAGCCCCACCCTTGGCGGCTGCACTGCGGGTGCTTTGTGCGAGTGTTTCCAAGGATATGGATCGTATCGACCGAGCCACGCCGCTCTTCGATTCCCTCTATGAACAGCTGTCGACGCCGCGCTGAAGCCGTCCTTGCGAGCCGCGTCAGCGGCGCGGCAATCCGGGCCACCGCTCGCCTCGCATCCAGGCCCGGATGCGTCGCTCCGTTCGCGATGACGAGGAAAAAGGCGTTCAGCCGGCGATGATCCGCTCCGCCTCGCGCCCCAGCTTGATCAGGTTGAACATCGACGGCGCCACTGCGCGCGGCTCCGTGTCGATCACGCATAGCGCGCCCACTGCGCGGCCCGCCTGGTCGAGCAGGGGCACCGCCGCATAGAAGCACACATGCGGCGGGCCCGTCACGAGCGGGTTTCCGGCAAAGCGCCGGTCGTCGCGCGCATCGGTCGCGAGGGTCGCCTGGCCGGGCGTCTTGATCGCCTGCAGGCACAGCATATCCTCGTGCGGCACTTCAAGCTCGACCCCGGTTCGCACCGCGAAAGGTGCGCTGCGGCGATCCGCGGTCGAGATCAAGGCAATCGGCACGCCATAAGCGCGCGCGGCTGCCTCGACGATGCGCTGCAGCCGCAGCCGCGCTTCGCCTTGTTGTTTGCCGGCAACCTCATGATCGCCGCTTGCTTCGCGCCCAGCCTTCCGCTCCACGACCGGATCGTCGCCAAGGCCAAGCGGAGCCACGGTCTTCATATCCGCCCAACGTACGGAGGCGGCCTTCGTTCAAGCCACCCAGGCCGGCCACAGCATCGGCCCGCCATTCTCCGTGCCTTGTCAGCGCGGCACCGTCTCCGCCACGCGGGTGATCGTCTTCGCCACGGCAATGGGGACGGTCGCGTCCGGGCCGGAATGGCGCAACGCGTTCACCTGTTGCAGGGCGGCGCGCCCCGCGGCGGAGAATGCGCTGCCGCCGAACCGCTCGAGCACATAGTCCCGTGCCGCGCGGCCCATCGCCGCAAGCGATAGCGGATTCTCCAGCAGCTTGTGCAGCATGCCGGCCAAGGCGATCGCATCGCCGGCAGGAACCAGGCTGCCCGTCCGGCCCGCGCGGATCGAGTGCGGCAGCTCGCCCACGGCAGACGCGAGCACGGGCAAGCCCGCTTGCATCGCTTCGTGCGCAGCGATGCACAGGCCCTCCCGGCGCGAGGGCTGGAGGTAAAGATGCAGGCCGCACAGGAAGTCGCTCGATCGGACATAGCCGACGAAGCGCAGATTGGGGATGCCGAGCGCCACGGCCTGCGCGGTGAGCGCGGCGCGCAGCGCGCCGTCGCCGCCGATCTCGATTTCGATCGGAACGGGCGGATCGAACCCATCCGCCCGCAGCCGCGCCAGCGCCTGGATCAGCACGTCATATCCCTTGCTGTAGTGCAGCCGCCCGAGCGATCCGATCCGCACCGGCTGGCCTGGCTGCCACGGCTTCGCCTGCGGCGCGTCCGCCTCGGCGCAGAAGAGCGGCCAGAGTGCGATCCGGTCCTGTTCGATATGCAACCGCTGGTGGGTGAGTTCGGCGACGCAGCGCGAATCCGCGATCCAGGCCACCGAGCGGCGCTGCCGCAGCCGCAACAACAACCGATTGGCGCGTTTGAGGAAGGCATTATGCTGCCAGCTCACCACCGGAATGCCGAGCCGCTCGCCGACGATCTGGCCGAGCAGGGTCGCCCTGGTCAGCGAGGTCCAGATCAGGTCGGGCTGCCAGTCGCGCACCTGTGCCTCGATCCAGCGTAGTGCCGAGACATGGTCCTTCTCGCCGCCCGGCCGCACGAGCGTGGGAACCTCCGCCTGCTCGAGGGACTGTAGGCCGCGCATGTCGCGCGGAGTGAGCGCCAGCACGCGCAGCGCGCAGCCCTCCGACCGCAGGATCCGCGCAACCGGCGGAACCGCGCTCGCGGCACCGCCGCCCTCGAGCGAATTGATGACATACGCTATCCGCATCGCGCGCCTGCCCCTTGGCTGGGAACGCCCTCGAATGTCCGCTAAACCACGGGTAAGACAGGACTATGAAATCCTTGGATATCCCGAGCCTGAAGACAAGCGATCCTACCCCCTCTAACGGTGCATGGCGCGATTACCGTCGGCGGAAGGTGCAAATTCCCGGTCGGCGCGATCAGGAGGATCGATCGCGCGCGCCAGCACCGTCTGAAACCGCGCGGCAAAGCGCGTTCGGGTCCGGCTTGCCGCGCGGGCGCGGCGGCCTCACAAAGCCGCAACCCGTCGAGTCCCGAAAGAAGATCTTCATGCGCCTTTTCGCCCTCGCTCCCGCTCTCGCCCTGGGGGGCACCCTGCTCGCCACCCCCAGCCTCGCACGGCCCGACGCCCCCGCCCCGATCCTGACCACGCCGGAGGCGCATGACGCGCTCTCTTATGCCGAGCCGCAGGTTGCGCGCGTCACGCATGTCGACCTCGACCTCACCGCCAATTTCGCCGCGCACGTCATGCGCGGCACCGCGTCGCTCGACATCCTTGCCAGGCCAGGCGCGAACGAGATCGTGCTCGACGACAAGGGCCTCGTCATCAGCAAGATCACCGATGCCGCCGGCCACCCGCTCCAATGGTCGGTCGGCACCAGCGACGACTATAAGGGCGCGCCCCTGACGGTGCGGATCGGCGCCGCGCGCCGCATCGTCGTCACGTACCGGTCCAGCCCCGACGCGAGCGCGCTCGGCTGGCTCGCGCCTTCGCTCACCGCGGGCAAGACGAAGCCCTACCTCTACAGCCAGGGCGAATCGATCAACAATCGCAGCTGGATTCCGACCCAGGACAGTCCCGGCATCCGCCAGAGCTGGACCGCGAAGATCACTGTCCCCTCCGATCTGGTCGCGGTGATGAGCGCCGAGCGGCTGACGCCGAAGGGCGTGCCCGCCGCTAAGGGATGGCACAGCTACCGCTTCCGCATGGACCACAATGTCCCGCCTTATCTGATCGCGCTCGCGGTGGGCGATCTCGCCTTCCGCCCGCTCGGGCCGCGCACCGGTGTCTACACCGAACCCTCGATGCTCGACCGTGCCGCGCGCGAGCTGTCCGATACCGAGAAGATGGTGCGCGCCGCCGAGGCGCTTTACGGCCCCTATCGATGGGGCCGCTACGACATCCTCGTCCTGCCGCCTTCCTTCCCTTATGGCGGCATGGAGAATCCCACCCTCACCTTCGCCACGCCGACGATCATCACTGGCGACAAGTCCAACGTCGACGTGATCGCGCACGAGCTCGCGCACAGCTGGTCGGGCAATCTCGTCACCAACGCGACCTGGTCCGACATCTGGCTCAACGAGGGCTTCACCGTCTATTTTGAGAACCGCATCGACGAGGCGGTCTACGGCAAGGAGCGCGCGGCGACCCTTGCCGACCTCGCCTGGGACTATCTCCAGCGCGATCTGAAGAACGCGCCCAATGCGGCAGCCACGCGGCTGCACGGCGATCCCGAAGGCACCTATGGCGAGCTCGATTACTACAAGGGTTCGACCTTCCTGCGCACGATCGAATATATGGTCGGCCGCGCGCGCTGGGATGCCTATCTGACCTCCTATTTCAACCGCCATGCCTTCCAGCCGCAGACCAGCGCGGGCTTCCTGGCGGATCTGCGCGCCAATCTGATCGAGGGAGACAAGGCGCTCGAAGATAAGCTCCAGCTCGATAAATGGGTTTACCAACCCGGCCTTCCCGATAATGCCGTCCATGTGAAATCCGCGACGCTCGCGCGGATCGACGCGACGCTGGAGCGCGTGAATGCGGGTGCGCCGATCGCCTCGATCGACGCCAAACATTGGTCGACCCAGGAGTGGCTACGCTTTCTGAACGGCCTGCCGCGCAAGCAGACCGCCGATCGCCTCGCCGAGCTCGACAAGAGCCTCGGCCTGTCCACCTCGATCAACGCCTATGTCCGCTCGGCCTGGCTCGTGCTCGCGGCGGAAAATCATTACGATCCGGCCATACCCTCGATGGAGGAATATCTTCCCCGCATCGGCCGCGGCCTGCTGATCGTCCCCGTCTACCGCGCGCTCAAGGCCGAGGGCGATTGGGGCACGCCGATCGCCAGGCGCATCTACGCCCACGCGCGCGGAAATTATCACCCGACGGTCGTCGCCACGCTCGACAAGACGCTGGATTGGAAGGCGCGCTAACCCGGCACGCGAACGGGAAAGCGCTTCAGCCGCCGACCGCTTGCGTCACCAATTTGTCGAAATCGGCCTTGCTCATCCCGATCAGCAGGCCCTTGCTGTTCTTGCCGAACGCATCCGCCGGCACCTTCACCTGGCCTGACGCGGTCGCCACGACCACGCCATCGGAATCGATCGACTTGATGTAGCCGACCTCGACCCCCTTGGCGTCGGCGATGGTCGCGCCTTTGGTCAGGTCGGATGGTTTGGCGGGATGCGCCGCATCCTTGCGCGATGCGGTCTGCCGCGTCCGTCCATCCATCTTGCGTGCGGCGTCGGCCTGCCAATCGCCACCACTAAGCGTAGAGCTGGTAGCAGTCGTGCCCGATTCCCCACCCGGCTGGCCCGTCGGTCCCGGCGCTAACGCCGGGTTGTTACTCGGCGCACCAGATTGCGGCGTGTAAAAGGTCTGCGCGGATATGGCGGTGGCGACGGCCAGAAGACCGAGCGGGGCAAAACGGGCGATTTTCATGGCGTCTTTTTGTGCCGCCGGCGCCGTGAACGCAAGCTGGCCGTGCATCAATATATCCAATCCGCTCGCCGCACTTGCGTACGTCGCGAGTCCCCAAAAAGAGAGCCCTCGTCCCCGGGTGCCGATGGGGACGAGGACCGGCCCGGCGTTTGCACGCCGAAGCCTAGGAGGGTTCTTCAGGCGCCCTGCGCCGCGAGCGTGCCAGGCACCGCGCCGAGCTCGCCCGTCTCGCGCGCCTTGCGGCCGTAGACGATCTCGAACAGCGGGCTCGCCATCATCGTGGTGACGATCGCCATCAGCACCAGCATCGAGAAGAGCGTCGGTCCGATCACGCCTTTCTGCAGGCCGATATTGATGATGATCAGCTCCATCAGGCCACGCGAGTTCATCAGCGCGCCGATGCCAAGCGCGGTGCGGTTATCCTCACCCATCGCGCGTGCCGCGACATAGCAGGCGCCGAACTTGGCGGCGATCGAGGCAACCAGTATGCCCGCCGCGATCAGCAGCAGCGGGGGCGAGTTCACCATGTCCATCCGCGTGTTGAGACCCGAATAGGTGAAGAACATCGGCAGCAGCAGCACGACCGCGACGGGTTCGACCTTCTTCTTCAATTCCTCGACGAACAGCCCGCGTGGCATGAAGGCGCCGAGGATGAAGCCGCCGAAGATGCCGTGGATGCCGATCGCGTCCATGAAGAAGGCCGACAGACAGAACAGCATTAGGGTGATCGCGAGCACGGTCATGCTCATCTCACCCTTGGCCTCGACCGCACGGCCGAGCGGCGCGAGCAATTTGCGCCCGAACAGGATCAGGAAGATCGCGTAAAGCACCGCCCCGCCGATCGCGAGCACCGCTACCCCCGGCCCCGCGCCAAAGGTTGCGAGCACCAGAGCCAGCACGCACCACGATGCCGCATCGTCGAACGCGCCCGCGGTCAGCGAGAGCGTGCCGAGCGCGCTGTCGGACAGGCCGCGCTCGTTGATGATCCGCGCGAGCATCGGGAAGGCGGTCAGCGCGATGCAGGCGCCCATGAACAAGGTCGCATTGGCCTGGCTGATCCCGGCCGCGAACAGGCCCGGCACCTCGAGCAGGAACGGCGTGATCGCCGCCGCGATCAGGAAGGGTGTGATCACGCCCGCCGCCGACACCGCCGCCGCGCTGCGCGCCTTGGACTTGAAATGATCGAGCCTGAGCTTCAGGCCGACCATGAACATATACAGCGCCACGCCAAGCTGCGAGCCCGCATAGAGGACGTTCTTGGTCTCCTTGGGGAACAAGGCCGCCTGCGCATCGGGCCACAACAACCCGATCAGCGACGGCCCGAGGATCACGCCCGCGATCATCTCGCCCACCACCTGCGGTTGCGCGAGGAACTTCTGGCCGGCCCAGCCGACGACGCGGCAGGCGAAGATGATCACCGCCAACTGCAGGAAGAAGTGGATGCTGAAGTCGCCCGGCGCATAGCTATGCGCCGCTCCCGCGACCGCCGGACCATGCGCCGACAGGATATTGCCCAATGTCGACCAGAAACTGTCTATCACGCTCTGCACTGCTCCACTCCCCTTCTTGTTATGCATGAAAGGGAATGCAGCACCGGCCCCGGCGCAATCGCCATGATCGATCCGGACCGCCGATTATGGCCGGTTCGACCATTTCTGTTGCAGGGGTGCTACAAGGTAGTAATGTACCTACAGCTTAGCCGCACATTCTGTAGATATGTAGGAACATTTCGGAACGGATATGAAGGTCGTCAGCAGCCGTGATTTCAACCAGGATGTGAGCCACGCCAAACGGGCCGCGCGAATCGAGCCAGTGTTCATAACTGATCGTGGAAAGCCGACGCATGTTCTTATGAGTATTGAGAATTTTAAATATCTGACCGGTCAGACCGAAACCATGGTCGACCTGCTCGCAATGCCCGACCCGATTGAGGCCGAAGCCGTGCGGTCCGACGCCTGGAACCGAAGCCAGGAACTCGGCTGATGTACCTGCTCGACGCTCCCGTCGTGTTGGAACTGCGCAAGGCCAAGGCCGGGCGCACCGATGCCGGCCTCGCCGCCTGGGCGGCCGGGGTTTCGCGGCAGAATCTGTTCCTGTCGGCCCTTTCGCTGCTTGAACTTGAGAATGGCGCGGCGCGGGCCGAGCGGCAGGACAAGGTCACAGGAGCGGCCCTGCGCGGGTGGATCGCCGATCAGGTCATGCCCGCCTTCGAAGGGCGCATCCTGGCGGTGGACGCAGCCGTGGTACGGAAACGGGCGCAATTGGCGCTCGCCGACACACGCGACGCTTTGCTTGCCGCGACCGCGATCGAGCATGGCCTGACCCTGGTCACGCGCCAGACCGCCGCTTTCAAGGGCGCGCGGCTCAAATTATTCAATCCATGGGGTTACACGCCCGAGGATGAGGATGACACCGACTGGCGCCAGGCGGCGCGCTCCGGGCCGGTCTGGCTCAAGAACCTGTTTGTGAGGGGCTGACGTGGAGGGGAAGCGTTCGATCCTGATTGTCGGCGGCGGCACGGCCGGCTGGATGACGGCGGCCTATCTCGCCAAATATTTCAACCTTCCCGACAATCCCAACCTTGAGATCACGCTGCTGGAATCGCCCGAGATCGGACCGATCGGGGTGGGCGAAGGCGCCTTCCCCACGATCCGCTCCACGCTGCAATTCCTGGGCATCGACGAGACGCAGTTCATTCGTGGCGCGTCGGCGACGTTCAAGCAGGGCATCCGCTTCGACGATTGGCTGACCGCGCCCGGCGACGACAAAAGCCACCGCTATTTCCATCCGTTCGAGGCGCCTTTCCATACCGAAGGCACCAGCCTGGTGCCGTATTGGCTGTTGCAGGACGAGAGAACGCGCCCGCCTTTCGCCGAGGCGGTGACGATCCAGCATCGCGTGGCAGAGGCCCAACGCGGCCCGAAAAGGCCGGGCGAAGGCGAATTCACCGGCCCGCTCAATTATGCCTATCATTTCGATGCGGGCCAGCTCGGGCAGGTGCTCGCCGAGCGCGCGACGCAATTGGGCGTGCGCCACGTCCGCGACATGCTCGCGGACACGATGCTCCGGCTCGACGGCACGATCGAACGCGTCGTCACGCGCGAGCATGGCGGGCTCCAGGCGGATCTGTTCATCGACTGCTCGGGCTTCCGCGCCGAATTGATCGGCCGTGCGCTGGGATCGCGCTTCACCTCGGCGCGGCGCTATCTGTTCACCGACCGTGCGATCGCCTGCAAGCTACCCTACGACCGGCCCGACGCGCCGCTCGAAAGCTTCACCATCGCCGCCGCGCATCAGGCAGGCTGGACCTGGGATATCGGGCTTGCGACGGCGCGCGGCATCGGGACGGTCTATTCGAGCACGCACATGTCGGATGCCGAAGCGGAGCAGGTGCTGCGCGACTATGCCGGCGCGCGCATCGACGAGGTCGAAACCCGCGTCCTGTCGTTCGAACCCGGCTATCGCGAGCAGCAATGGATCGGCAATACGGTTGCGGTCGGCCTGTCGGGCGGTTTCCTCGAGCCGCTGGAATCGACCGGCGTGGTGGTGATCGAGGCAGCGATCGCGATGATCGCCGAGCTCTTTCCCCACACCGGCCCGATCGATGCACCCGCGCGGCGCTTCAATCAGCTGATGACCGCGCGCTATGAAAATATCATCAATTTCCTCAAGCTCCATTATTGCCTCAGCCGGCGCGAAGAGCCCTTCTGGCGCGACAATGTGGATCCGGATTCGATTCCCGACCGGCTAAAGGACATGCTCGGTCAGTGGCGCCACCGGCCGCCCAGCCGCTACGATTTCATCATCGATCTCGAGAGCTTCGCTTTCTTCAACTACCAATACATCCTCTACGGAATGGAATTCCGCACCGATCTATCGCCCGGCCGCGCCGATTTCCCCGACGTGCGCGCCGCCGAGAAACTGTTCCGCAAGATCCGCAATTTCGGCGAGCGCGCGACCGCCGACCTGCCCGCCCATCGCGCGCTGATCGAACAGATCAATGCGCCCGCGGACAGGATGGTCGCGGTCTGACGGATGGCGAATGCAGTCGCTCCGTGCTCGAATGGTCTAGGCGGTTCGTGATTTCGCCTTCGCCAGGACGTGGGCCGTCGGAGCCCCCTCCGCCAAGCTCGGTGGTGAAAAATATACATTGTAGGAACTGATCTGGACCAGCATGCCATCGGCCCCGAGACCGACATCGGCCGCGCCGACACCAAGCGCTTCCGGCGCCAGTGCGAAGGGACGAAAATGAGCATTTTCCTCCAGTTCCACGCCGCTCTGCGGCCCCCAACTCTCAAGGACGATCGTCACGCCTGCGGGCGGCGTGACCGGGCCGCCGGGAAAGGTGCAGGTACAATAAACCAGCGTCTGGTAACCCGCCGGAAATGTTCCCGAAACGGGCAAGATGCCGGAGCCATTGTTGATGGTCTGCGCCCCCGTATCAAAGCCGGAAAAGCCGACGCCCGGAAGCGCGTAAACGCGCAGCACCGATCCAGCCGGCATGCCGGAATAGGTCGCGGTAAAGGTATAGAATGAAGGCTGCGCGCCGACATTCTGGAAAACGAGGCTGTTCTGATATCCTTGCGCCGGGAGGGTGTTGACGATCTGCACATTATGCCACGCCACATTGGCATTATAGCGCACCCAATTCACGAACGCCTGCCAGCTCGTAAAATTGGCTGGCAAGGGGTTGGGATTGTTGGCAGTTACGACCTGCCCCACCAGGCAAAAATGCTGCCCGGGTGCCGCCTGGGGATTCCAGGCGAAAGGCTGATCGCCGAACGCCACCTGACCGGCACCGACGTTAGCAAGAACGGCGTAATTATTGCCATTGAAATTCTGGAGCGCATTCTGGCTCCACGAGGTGACGTTCGTCAGTAGCGTCGCATCCGTGTAGTAAAGGTAGATCTGACCCGACCCAGAGACCGAGGCATTGTTCTTCGCTCGGACATAGATGTTGTTGACGACGTTGTTATTGAGCGGGACGTCGATCAAGGGCGGCCCATAAGGTGTCGTGCCCGTGTTGAGTTGCTGATTGCCGTAGGGAATGATGTCGGGTGAGCCCGACACATAGGCGTCCAGCACAGGGGTGACGCCAGTGTCCCCGAAATTGTCGCGCATGAACAGGTCTTGATACAATGGCATGGTGTGCTCCCTGATGCGTTGTGTGGGTGCGAGGGGTCAAACCTGCGTCAGCGTGGGCGCACCCGTGGCGTCGATCGTGACGTTGATCTTGGTGGTCGTCGCGTATCGAAAGCTCCACGTCTGATCGAGGTAGAAGGCATCGATCCCGAAGGGAGGAACGCTGCCGGGCACGCGCCCCAGATCGACGAACACCAGAGTTCCGCGAAGCGGGACGATGATGTTGATGTTGCCGCCCGAGATCGGCGTCGAACTATAATCAAGCGTCGCGCCGTTGGCCTGGAACGCCTGGATCGCGATCGGCTGACCATAATTGTTCAAAACGGTTCCAAGTGACCAGGACATAGCGGCTCCTCAGGGATTCGAGATCAGGGCGTTGCCGTGCCCGTCGTCGAGATGCTGGTGATCATTGTTGAGCTCTTGGTTGAGGTTCTGGTTGTCGTAGAGCACCAGCCCGTCGGCGATGATCTTGACGCCGGCGACCATCCAGTCGCCGCGCCCGAACCAGGAACCGTCCGGCCCCTTGCCAAGCGAGAAAGTCCCCAGGACCGCGGGCGTGAGCGGAATGGTCGCGGGCGACTGCTCATTGATCACATTGTTATAGGTGAAGGTATCCGTCTGGCCGCGCTCGAACGGATCGCTGTGATCGCAATGGGCGGCATCCAGAATGACGCTCCAGAAAGGACCGGGCCAGTTCGTGCTGCGGATCACGAAGGAGACATCGTCGTCGGTCCCCGCGAACATGCTCGACCCGGTCGTGATGATGATCTGGAGGGTCTGGATCTGATAATAATTGTCATAACTGAAGCCGAGCGACGAGATGGACTGCATGTCCGATGGCCGCGCCGTATTCGGCGCCGTAAGCCAGGGGTACATCAGATCGTTGTAATTATGGCCCTGGGGGCCTCCGCTGGTCGGGACATAAGGCGACGTCGGATTGACCAGTTGCCACTGCGCCCAAATCCGATCGACATTGCAATGGTGAAGGAAGAAGACCGGATCGTTGCAGGCGACCGGCACATTGGCCATTTGTCCGCCGATCCAGACGTGCATCAAATTATGCAAGCCGAAGGGCGCCCATCCCTCCAGGGCGTTTCGCATTGCCCCCGTCTTCTGCTGTCCAAAAGGGGCTGCATCGTAGGCGCGTCGATACATCAGCCGATGAACGTCCTGACGCATAGGCAGGCTGGCTATCGTGGGATCGCCCAGCGTCCGCACCAGGCCGGGGGTCTGACGCCCGTTGGCGTCGATCGTTCGCCACGAAAGCGGCGCAAACGGGCCGGAGACCGGATTGCCGGCTCCACCCATGAGATCCGTTTTCCAGACGCCGCTCGCGGCCCCCTGGGCATCGGTCCAATCATAATATGGCAGCCCGAAACTGCTGTCGCCGATCGCCGACTGCAGCTTTTGCTCAAATTCCAATAGGAATTTGCGGTGCCACGGCAGAAATGCAGGCCCAATATGGGCCGCATTCAACTCAGTCCCTGCAGGTGACATCCATCGCGTCGACCGGGCATGGGTCCTGATGAAAGGATCGTAAGTTCCAGCAGACTTCATCGCCTTGAACCCGGTAAGAAGCCTGGCCCTGTCGGCAGTCGAGAGGCTCAGTACATTCTTTCGTACCGCCATTACCGCCCCCAGAATCGCCTATTATCAATAGGGGGAGATAAAATCTTTGCCAGCCAATAAGCAAATACTTAAGTTGCCAGAATGGTTATTTCTGGTGTGCCTCATCAAGATATTATTCTAAATCATACCACCATAATAATATTGATCCAAAATAGACGGACATTTATTCCAATTCGGACAAATTGTTTCAAATCCGACTGCCTGAGCGGCTCCGCCGGTGCGCGCAACACTGCTCGCTGCCTGACGCCCCGCCTCGTGAGGATTGATGTGTTTAAGCTTGGCTGGCGCTCGGTTTGAGCTAAGGTCCTGCCGGAGTGGGGATCTTTTCGGACGACGAGGAGAGTGCCGCGACGTGCCGGGTTATTTTTTTGTGACCGCAACTAAATGAGCACGCCCGACGAGCCGTCGTCCGGCGCGGATTCGACGCGAGCCTGGCGTCAGATCGTGGACAGCGCGGTGGATACCGCGATCATCAGCACCGATAGCGAAGGCTGCGTCACCACCTGGAACAAGGGCGCGGAGCGCATCTTGGGCTGGACCGAGGCCGAGATGCTCGGCCAGCCGCTCGACCGGCTCTTTCCCGACGCGGCAGACGCCGTCGCGCAACTTCGCCGCGAAATGGACGATGCGATCAGAACCGGGCGAGGCGGCGGCGAGGAAGGCTGGCGCCAGCGCAAGGACGGAAGCCGTTTCTGGTCAGTGGGCGAGATGACGCCGATCCGCGACGATTCCGGCGCCCTGCTCGGCTTCACCAAGGTGTTGCGCGACCGGACCGCGCAGCGCGAGGCGGAAGAAGCGATCCGCCAGGAACGGCACACGCTCGAAGTGCTCAACCGCGCGGGGTCGGCGCTAGCGGCGGAGAATGATCTCAACCAGCTCGTACAGATCGTCACCGACGCCGGAGTGGAGCTCAGCGGCGCCGAATTCGGCGCATTTTTCCATAATGTGCGCGACGAGACGGGCGAGAGTTACATGCTCTACACGCTCTCCGGCGCGCCGATGGAGGCTTTTTCAAAATTCCCGATGCCACGCAAGACGCTGGTGTTCGGGCCCACCTTCCGGGGCGAAGGAATCATCCGATCGGACGATATCACTAAAGATCCGCGCTACGGAAAGAATGCGCCATTGAAGGGGATGCCCGAGGGGCATCTTCCAGTCAGATCCTATCTGGCGGTGCCGGTAGCGTCACGCACCGGCGAGGTGATCGGCGGCCTCCTCTTCGGACATGCCAAGCCGGGCATGTTCGATGCGCGATCGGAGCGATGGCTTCTCGGGCTTGCCGCCGAGGCGGCGGTGGCGATCGACAATGCGCGGCTGACGCAAGCGATGCAGCGCGAGATCGAGGACCGCAAAAAGGCGGAAGAAGCGCTGCGCGAGCTCAACGCGACGCTGGAGCAGCAGGTGGCGGAGCGCACCGCGGAACTGCGAAGCAATGAAGAGGCGTTGCGCCAATCGCAGAAGATGGAAGCGGTGGGCCAGCTCACCGGCGGCATCGCGCATGATTTCAACAATCTGTTGCAGGTGATCATCGGCAATCTGGAGGCGCTGCAGCGCAATCTGCCCACGGATTCGGCCCGGCTGCAGCGCGCCGCCAACAACGCGATGGCGGGTGCGCAACGCGCCGCATCGCTGACGCAACGCCTGCTGGCATTCTCGCGGCGGCAGCCACTCAATCCCCGGCCGGTCGATCCGAACGCGCTGGTCGGCAGCATGTCCGATCTGCTCCATCGCACGCTTGGCGAGACGATTTCGGTCGAGACGGTGCGCGGCGCGGGCGTGTGGCAAATCGAGGTGGATCCGACGGGGCTGGAAGCCGCGATCCTCAATCTCGCGGTCAACGCGCGCGACGCGATGCCGAAGGGGGGACGTCTGACGATCGAAACCTCCAACGCGTATCTCGATGAGGCTTATACGCGCAGCCATAGCGAGGTGGCGCCGGGGCAATATGTCGTGCTCTGCATCTCCGACACGGGCGTGGGCATGGACGAAGCGACCGTGATGCAGGCGTTTGAGCCCTTCTTCACGACCAAGCCGGTCGGCCAGGGCACGGGCCTGGGCCTCAGCCAGGTCTACGGTTTCGTCAAGCAATCGGGCGGACATCTCAAAATCTATTCGGAAATCGGCGAGGGCACGACGATCAAGCTCTACCTTCCGCGCTTCGACAGTCCGGTGGCGGATGAGGTGGAGGCCGCCCCTCAGGTCGCGCCGGAAGGGTCGTCCGCCGAGACGATCCTGGTCGTCGAAGATGATGCCGATGTGCGCGTGCAATCGGTCGAGGCGCTGGGCGAGCTCGGCTACCGCGTATTGCAAGCGGCGGACGGCCCGGCCGCGCTGCGCCTGTTGCGGCGCGAGGCGCATGTCGACCTGCTCTTCACCGACGTGGTGCTGCCCTCCGGCCTGACCGGCGCGCAGGTCGCGGCCGAAGCGCACGAGATCCAGCCGGGGATAAAAGTGCTGTTCACGACCGGCTACGCCCGCAACGCGATCGTCCACAATGGCCGGCTCGATCCGGGCGTTCACCTTATCACCAAACCCTACAGCTTCGCGGATCTGGCGGCGAAGATCCGGGACGTGCTCGACGGACTGGCATGATCTGTCGGCCCTCGGCCTGAGCGGCGCGATTCGGAACCACCCCTCCCGGACCGGTGCAAGTTCGGTTTTCCGTTGCGTCGCAAAGCTGATAGATTTGGGCCCGGAAAGGGATTGGGATGGCGCACGCGATACGAGGCGGTGAAAGCCGCCGTCATTCGGTCATCCTCTCCAAGGCCATGCTCTTCTGGGCAATGTTCGCGCTGCTCGGGATTGGCGGGAGTTATGCGATCGACCACAGCGTCGGCCCATCGGCGGATCTGGCCAGCCTCGCATTACCGAATGATGTGCAGCTCGAAGGCGGCTGGGTCAGCGGACCGCTTCGGCTCCGCAATGTGCTCCATGATGATCTGATGATCGTGGAATTGTGGCGCGACCAGCCGCGACACCGACAGGTCGCCACCTACTTTCTCCAGCGCGGTTCACCACAAGGCATGCTTGGCTTGCGCCATCGCTTCGTCAGTTCGGATAGTGGGATTGCCGTCTGGTTGACCGGGCGCACATTGACGCTCGAACTGCCGTCGAACAGCGCCAGGCATGGCGACCGACTGCTGGCCTTCTATCGCCCTTAATCCCTGAGCAGCGTCACTGACACGCGATGTTCGCAGCTCTGGCGCGGCTGGGCATCGGCGGGGGTCGAGGGATGTTCGAAGGCGGTGTGGAAGCAGGCGCGATAGGGCTGGCCAAGCTCGTCCCGCGTGAGCTGGAACAGCTTGAACACGAGCACCTCGTGCGGCTCCATATCCGGATAATAATACCAGCGCTGGCCGGGATTGTGCGCGAGGCTGACATGGTGGGTAAGCGCACCGCCCGGGGCGATGCCCTCGAGCGCTGTGGGAATGATGTCCGCTGCCTCGATGCTGGTCGGATCGCACAGAGCGAGCGGCATATGCTTGAGCGGCCCTGGCATGTTGGTTGTGCGCCAGAAATCGAGCGAGACAAAGCCTTCGACATTGTCCCGCTCGAACGAGGCGCGCCATCCCGCGCCGATATCCGCATTGGTGAAGGCCGCGACATTATGCTGGAAATCCTCGGCGGTGGTGCCGTGATCCGAATGAACCCCCAAGCCATATTGCGGCACGTCCGTGCCCTCCCCCCGCCGCATGACGTTGGGCGGTTGCTGAACGAGCAGCTTGCGTCCGGGAAAGAGGCGGCCGCGGATCATCGCTTCCACCTCCGGCAGATAAAGGGCCGAGACCTGTCCCGCATCGGCCCAGTCGGTTACGCGCGTCTGCGCGTCGAGCAGCACGAAGCCATGCTCGGCCAGAAAATCCGCTTCCGACGCGGCCTGCGCCTGCAACGCACGCGCATCGCGGATCTGCGTCGGTGGATTTTGAGGCGGACGCCCGGTTCCGGTGCGCATCAGTTCCGAAAGGTTGACGCGGTCCGCCGCACTGAAACCGGCGGGAAACTGGCCCCTGAGCTGCGTCTCGATCATCCATCCTCTCCCTGGGGGAGGGTTTTAGCTCAGAAACTCGCGGACGTAATCACTTGCCGGCCGGCTCTGGACCGCTTCGGGTGTGTCGAACTGCTCGATCCGCCCCTGCCCCAGGATCGCAACCTTGTCGGCGAGCGCGAAGGCTTCCTCATAATCGTGCGTGACGAAGATCGAGGTCAGCCCGACCCGATCATGGATCTCGCGCAGGGCATCGCGCAATTCGCGGCGCACCTTGGCGTCGAGCGCGCCGAACGGTTCGTCGAGCAGAAGGATCGAAGGTTCGCGCGCCAGCGCGCGGGCGAGCGCGACACGCTGACGTTGGCCGCCCGACAATTGGGCCGGATAGCGGTTGCCGTAGCCCGGGAGCTGGACGAGTTCGAGCAACTCCTCGACGCGCGCCTTGATCGCCTCCTTGGGGGGACGCTGGCCGCGCTTCATCACGTCGAGCCCGAAGGCGATATTGTGCTCGACCGTCATGTGCCGGAAGAGCGCATAATTCTGGAAGACGAAGCCGATGCCGCGATCCTGCGGCGCGCGGTCGGTCACATCCTCTCCGCCGAACAGGATTTGGCCGCTTTCCGCGCTTTCGAGTCCCGCAATGATGCGCAGCAGCGTCGTCTTGCCCGAGCCCGAGGGCCCAAGCAAAGCCACGAATGCCCCGTCGTCGATATCGAGCGAGACGGATCGGAGCGCCGGATAATGTCCGAAGCCCTTCACGATGTTGCGAACGGTGATGGTCATGCCTGGGGTCTAATGTCCTGCAGCGGCGAGTTGGTCGCCATGGCGCCATTCGAGCAAGGTCTTCACCACCAGAGTGACGAGCGCGAGACCTGCCAATAACGACGCGACCGCGAAGGCGGCAGCGAAATTATATTCGTTGTAGAGAACCTCGACTTGCAAGGGCATCGTATTGGTCTCGCCGCGGATATGACCCGATATGACCGAGACCGCGCCGAATTCGCCCATCGCGCGCGCATTGGTGAGCAGCACGCCATAAAGCAGGCCCCAACGGATATTGGGGAGCGTCACCCACAGGAAGATGCGCCAGCCCGGCGCGCCGAGCGTGAGCGCTGCCTCCTCCTCCTCGCGGCCTTGCGCCTGCATCAGCGGGATCAGCTCGCGCGCGACGAACGGCAAAGTCACGATCAGGGTCGCGAGCACGATGCCCGGGACGGCGAAGGCGATGCGGATGTCGTGCGCGAGCAGCCAGTCGCCGAACCAGCCCTGCGCGCCGAAGAGCAGCAGGTACATCAGCCCCGCGACCACCGGCGAGATCGAGAAAGGCACGTCGATCAGGCTGATCAGCAGCTGGCGGCCCAGGAAATCATGCTTGGTGATCGCCCAGGCGGCCGCGACGCCGCACACCATGTTGATCGGCACCGAAATGGCGGCGACGAGGAGCGTGAGCTTGATCGCGGCGAGCGCATCCGGCTCGACGATCGCCGCTTTGAAGGCACCAAGCCCGTGGCGGAACGCCTCGCCGAAGACCGAGGCGAGCGGCAACAGCAGGATCAGCGCGACATAGGCAATCGCGACCAGGACCAGGATCGCCTTTGTGACCAGGCTTTCGCTGACCGCCTTGTTCTTGGCGCTCATGCCGAACGCCTCCGCAACGTGCGGCCCTGCCAGGCATTGATCAAGAGCAACAGGACGAGACTCGCGAGCAGCAGCACGGTCGCGATCGCGGTCGCGCCGGCATAATCATATTCCTCGAGCTTCGTGACGATGAGCAAGGGCGAGATTTCCGATTTGAACGGCATATTGCCCGCGATGAAGATCACCGAGCCATATTCCCCGACCCCGCGCGCGAAGGCGAGCGCGAAGCCGGTGACGAGCGCGGGAAAGATTTCGGGCAGGATCACGCGGCGGAAAATCGTCCAGCGCCTCGCGCCGAGCGTTGCCGCGGCTTCCTCGAGCCCGCGCCCCATGTCGGCCAGCACCGGCTCGACCGTGCGCACCACAAACGGCAGACCGATGAAGGTCAGCGCGATCACCACCCCGACCGGATTGTAGGCGAGCTGGAGCCCGAACGCGGACGCGGGCTTCCCGACCCATCCGCTATTCGCATAGACCGCAGTGAGCGCGATGCCGGCCACCGCGGTCGGCAGTGCGAACGGCAGATCGACCACGGCGCCGAACAAGCGGCGGCCGGGAAAGCGGTAACGGACCAGCACCCATGCAACGAGCAGGCCGAACACGGCGTTGATCGCCGACGCGACCAAAGCCGCGCCGAAGCTCAATTCGTAGGAGGCGATCGCGCGGCGCGAGAAGGCAGCCTCGACGAAATGGGCCGGCCCCAGCGTCACCGACTTGGCGAACAAGGCGACCAATGGCAGCAATAGCAATATCGTCAGCCACAGGATCGTGACCGTAAGCGTAAGGGCAAGGCCGGGAAGAGGCGAATGCCTCCCCCGCCCTCGCCGCGACACTGATCGTGCTGCTGTCGCCATCAGAAGTCGAACTGCAACCTGGTTGCCACGGCATCGCCCTTCGCCGTGGTGCCATTAATCGCGACCGGCGCAACCACCAAGGGCGAGTTGTTGCCCTTGAAGCGGATGTAATTCACGATGAACCGAGTATTGGGGTTCAGATACCAGTTGAGCCCGCCGGTCCAGCTCGTCGCATCATGGTTGAGCGGCGACAGATTGTGATCGGTCAGATTGAGCCGGTCGTAGCGCAATGCGAGCTCGAACGCGCCCCAATGGCCGGCGGCGGGATTGAAGTCGTTGAACGGCTTCACCCGATCGACCACGCCGCCCTTGAAGCTGCGGCTCTCGCCAGTCAGGAACAATGTCCCGAAGACATAGTAACCGTCGAAATTGAGGCTCGGCACCACGCCGTACCGATCGACGGTGAGATGGTTATATTCGCCCTGAAGCGAGAAGCGGTCGTAAACGCCCGCGCCTTCCAGGCCCCAATAGGTCGCATCCTTGACCCCGCGCGTCTGGCCGGCGGCCGGACCGGTCGTGACCGGAGCGAGCGTGATCGATTCGATCAGGCCGCCATCGACACGCGTATTGGGACGGTCGCCGAGGTTGCCGATCGTCTTCGCCGCGAAATTGCTGACATGATAGCCGGCCGCGCCGACATGGATCAGCCGGCCGGTATCGTTGACCGGCTCGAACGTGACGCGTCCATTGACGCCATAGGTCTCGTCAGGCGTGGTCGCATTGCGCTGCACCGCTTCTCCCGCGCCGAAAATGCCGACAGTGGCGATCACCTGGGGTATCGGGGTATAAGCGACGGTCGCGCCGACGCGGCGCTCCGCCCCGACCGCGCCGAACGCATTGTTGGCCATGCCGCGTTCCAGGAAGGTCGCGAGCGCGTCGGTACCGTTCGCCTCGAGCCCGTAAGGCGCCTTCTGCTGCCCGACCGTGATCAGCAGATTCTTGAAGCCCGCATATTGGATATAGGCGTCGAGCAGGTTGGTATTGCCCTTCACGAACTCCGCCTCGACGCGATATTTCCACACCTTCCAGAAGGTGCCGTCGAAGCCGAAGCGGGCGCGGCGGATGTCGGTGCCGTTATTGTAATTATAGCCGCCGGCGCGGCTGTTATACGCGGCATAATCGAGCTGGACCGTGCCGCGCGGATGGAAGGTGAAGCTGTCGTTGACGTCGCTAAAGGTCGGCGCCGGGCCCGGCTGCACTTCCTTTGCGGCGCGCACCTCCACCTTCTGGACGCGGGTCTGGGTCTCGGTCGCCTCCTGCTCCAACTGCTTGTTGCGCGCCTCGAGCGCGGCGACCTTGGCCTCCAGCTCGTTCAGCCGGTCGAGCACCGCGTCGCCGGTCTTGGCAACGGGCGCGGGCGCCGCCGCAGTATCGGCAGGCACGGCCGTATCGAGGCCCGAACCCTGGTTCGCACCAGCAGGGGCGGTTTGCGCGCTCACAGGCGCGGCGAATGCAAGCGCCGAGGCGCCTGCCAGCAAAATCCGGCGGATCATCTTATTCCCCTTTTTAGTTAGGAGCGGCGGGCTCTTGCGGCCCGCCGGCTCGATCATTTCTTGGCGTCTTCGAAAACCTGGTCGAACACGCCGCCATCGTTGAAGTGCGCGGCCTGGACGCGCTTCCAGCCACCGAAATTCTTGTCGATGCTGAGCAACGGCAGGCTCGGGAATTGGCTTTTATATTGCGCGGCCACGGCGGGATCGCGCGGGCGGTAATAATTCTTGCCGATGAGCTTCTGCGCCTCGGGCGTGTAGAGGAATTTGAGATAGGCCTCCGCCACTTGGCGCGTGCCCTTGCGATCGACCACCTTGTCGACCACCGCCACCGGCGGTTCCGCCTGGATTGAGATGGACGGATAGACGATCTCGAACTTGCCTTTGCCGAGCTGGTTGGTTGCCAGATAGGCCTCATTCTCCCAGGCAAGCAGGACATCGCCCTGGCCGCGCTGGACGAAGGTGGTGGTGGCGCCGCGCGCGCCGCTGTCGAGTACGGGCACGTTGCGGAACAGTTTGGTCATATAATCACGCGCGCCGGCAACCGATCCGGTCGCCTTCTGCGCGTAGCCCCAAGCCGCGAGATAGTTCCAACGCGCGCCCCCGCTCGTCTTGGGATTGGGCGTGATCACCTTGACGCCCGGCTTGATCAGGTCGGGCCAGTCATGAATCCCCTTGGGATTGCCCTTGCGGACGAGGAACACGATCGTCGAATAATAAGGCGTGGAATTGAGCGGCAGGCGCGCCTGCCAGTCGGCGGGCAGCGCCTTGGCCTTGTCGGCGATAGCGTCGATGTCCGCCGCAAGCGCGAGCGTCACCACATCGGCCTGAAGACCATCGATCACCGCGCGCGCCTGCGCGCCCGATCCGCCGTGGCTCTGCTTGATCGTGACCAGCTGGCCCGTTTTCGCTTTCCACTGCGCGGCGAAGGCGACGTCGATGTCGCGATACAGCTCCCGCGTGGGGTCGTAACTCACATTGAGCAATTCGATCGGCGCGGCCGCCTGGGCCGCGATCGGTGTGACGCCGATCGCCAACGCGGCGACGGCAAGCATCAAGCTGCGACGGTGCATAATACCTCCCTCTTCGTTGGAGAGACCGCTATTATACTATAACCTAGTCGGCAATTGGGTTATTACGTTTCGTCGGCGTAGCTTTTCTTGGCCGCCCCAAAGTCCGCTCGTCAGGCGGGCGACAACGCCTCGGCCGCCAATTCGGACCCGGCCGCATCGGCGAGCGAGGTCTTTTCCAATATCCGCACCGCGCTCGAGCGCACCCGCAGCAGCACCTTGCGAATCGCGCAGGTCGCCTCGTCGTGACAATCGTCGCAGCGCTGATAGAAATTCTCGCTCGCGCAGGGGACTAGCGCGATAGGGCCGTCGATCGCGCGGATCACCTCGACGAAGCTGATCTCTTGGGGCGCGCGCGCGAGCACGTAGCCGCCGCCAGGACCACGGCGGCTGGTCACCAGGCCGGCCTTCTTGAGGTCGACCATGATGAATTCGAGATATTTGCGCGGGATCCTCTGCATCTCGGCCATCTCGCCGACCTGGATCGTCCGGTCGACACCATGTTCGACCAGGTGCAGAAGCGCGCGCAGCGCGTAGCGGGCCTTTTGCGACAGCATCGTGACGAGATAGCGGGATGAAACGGCGAGCGCTACCGCACGCCGATAAACAAAATCATTTGGTATTTTCTCGCCGGCATGCTTTGAGATTGCAGGAGCGCGAAGGCCGCGGAGCTGGCGCCGACAGGGAGAGAATGGATGACGAGCTTCTCGCGCGTGGCGCTGTTCCTGCTGGGGGCTTGCGCTCCCGCGCTGCTGGCCGCGGAGCCCGCCAGATTCGGCCCGTTCAACACCGACATATTGGCCGGCGGCAAGGCCTATGTCGCACAGATCGGCGCGCCGGGCGCGAACCTGCCCGCCACACAGGGCTGGACGCTGCACGCCTGGATCGAACCGCATCTGGTGCCGTCGGGCAATGTCACGGTCGCGGGTGTGGGCGCGCCGGGCGAGGGACTGTTCCTGGCGCTGATCGACGGCGCCCCAGCCCTCGTCACGCCCGCGGGAATCGTGAAAGCGGGAGATCGGCTTCCCACCGGCAAATGGAGTTTCCTTGCCGCGGCGGCGGATAAGGGTGTCGCGCATCTCTACGTCGATGGCCAGGAGGTCGCGAGTGGCCCGGCGAACGCGCCGCGGCTGGCGGCCGAAGTGCGGCTCGGCGGCGACGGCTTCGGCGGTCGCGTGGCGGGCCTCGGCTATATAGGCCAGGCACTTTCGGGCGCCGAGGTGCGGAAGGCTTATGCCGGAGCGCCCGATCCGGCTTTGACCGTCTTCACCCTCTCCACCCCGATCTGGCCGGTCCAGGTGCGCCAGATGCAGGGCCAGGTCACGCCGCAGCCCGCATGGACCTTGCCGAAGAGCGGCGCGCCCTATCAGAAGCCGGTCGCCAAGCCCGAGCCAAAGGGGCCTGCGCTCGCGCAAAGCGGGCCCAATCTTTGGACGGTCGCGGGCTGGCATATGGCCGAAGGATCGAAGCTGCGCGCGCCCGACGGCGCGGCGATCTCGCAGCCCGGCTTTGGCAGCGGCACCTGGTATGCGGCGACCGTGCCGGGGACCGCGCTAACCACTTTGGTCGATCGCGGCGTTTATCCTGACCCGGCTTATGGACTGAACAATCTCGCCATTCCGGAGAGCCTGGCGCATCAGGATTATTGGTACCGCACCGAGATCGACGTGCCCGCCGACATGGCGGGCAAGCATCTCGGCTTGACCTTCAACGGCGCCAATTATGCCGCGGAAATCTGGGTCAACGGCGCGCGCGCCGGCGACATGAAGGGCGCGTTCATCCGCGGGCGTTTCGACGTCACCGGCAAGCTCGTGCCGGGCAAGCGCAACGCGATCGCGGTGCGCGTCTCGCCCCCGCCCCACCCCGGCGTGACCTCGGAGGAATCGCTTACCTCGGGCGTCGGCGAGAATGGCGGGATGATGATGCTCGACGGCCCGACCTTCGAGGCAACCGAGGGCTGGGACTGGATCCCGACCGTGCGCGACCGCAATACCGGCCTGTGGCAGGGCGTCGACCTGAGCGCGGTGGGCGACGTGCAGATCGGCGATGCGCAGGTCATCACGCATTTGCCGCACGGCAGCGACGTCAGCCTCGCCAATATCACGATCGAGGTTCCGCTTACGAATGCAAGCGACCATGCGGTCACGACCACGCTGACCGCGTCGTTCGACGATGTGCGCGTTGACAAGCCGGTCACGCTTAATCCCGGCGAGACATTGGTGCGGCTGACCCCCGCCGACTTCCCCCAGCTCGCCGTCCATGATCCGAAGCTGTGGTGGCCCAACGGCTACGGCGCGCCCAACCTGCATAAGCTCCACCTTTCGGCGGGCACGTCCGATGCCAAGGATGTCCGCTTCGGCATGCGCGAAGTGACGTACGAATTGTCGCTGATCGACCATGACGGCGCATTGCGGCGTGTGGTTGTAGATCCGACCGAGGCGCGCGACGGCGACCGCCATATCGTCGACCATCGCCATCAGGCGATCCGCGAAGTGCCGCGCGGCTGGGCCTACAGCTTTGCCGAGGGTGCGGAGGAATCGCCTGCCTTCACCCCGATCAAGGACGACAGCGAACTATCGCCCTTCCTTGTGCTGCGCGTGAACGGCGTGCGGATCGCCGTGCGCGGCGGCAGCATCGGCATGGACGATTTCATGAAGCGTGTCGGCCGCGACCGGCAGGAGCCTTATTTCAAGCTCCATCGCGACGCGCATATGAACATCATCCGCAACTGGATGGGCCAGGATACGGGCGAGACTTTCTACGCGCTCGCCGACGAATATGGGCTGATGGTGTTCAACGATTTCTGGGAGTCGACCCAGGACTACAATATCGAGGCGCAGGACGTGCCTTTGTTCCTCGCGAACGTGAAGGACGTGCTCAAGCGCTATCGCAATCACCCGTCGATCGTCGTGTGGGTGCCGCGCAACGAGGGCGTGCCGCAGCCGATCCTGAACGAGGGGATAGAGAAACTGATCGAGCAAGAGGACGGCACGCGGCTCTACATGGCCTCGTCCAACCGCATCTCGCTCCAGAACAGCGGCCCCTATAATTGGCGCAAGCCGGCGGAATATTTCACCGAACATGCCAAGGGCTTCTCGGTCGAATTGGGTACGCCGAGCTTTCCGACGCTGGAAAGCTGGAAGCGCACCATTCCGGCGCCCGATCTTTGGCCGATCAGCGACGTCTGGGCCTATCATGACTGGCACCAGACCGGGAACGGCGCGGTCGCAAGTTATATGAAGGCGATGGACGAGGAATATGGTCCCGCCACCGGCCTCGAGGATTTCGAGCGCAAGGCGCAGATGCTCGAATATGTGAGCTATCGCGCGATCCTGGAGGGGTTCAATGCGGGGCTGTGGAAGACCAACAGCGCGCGCATGTTCTGGATGACGCAGCCGGCCTGGCCGTCGTCCGCCTGGCAGATCTTCTCGTCGGATTATGACACGCACGCCGCCTTCTACGGCACCAAGAAAGCGTCCGAGCCGATCCACGTCCAGATGAACCTGCCGGATTACAAGGTGATCGTAGTCAATAATGGCCGCGATGCCTTGGCCGGCGCGACCGTGCATGCGCGCGTGACCACGCTCGACAACAGGCTGGTCGCGGAACGTTCAGCGCCGGTTTCGGCGGGTGCGGGGCTGACGGCGGATGCCTTCACGCTCGATCTCGGCCCAGCGCTCGACAAAAGCGTGGTGCTGGTAGCGCTGGACGTCACCGATGCTTCGGGCAAGACGCTGTCGCGCAACATCTATTGGCAGGGACGCGACGAGGCTTCCTACCGCGCCATGGACGCCATGCCGCAGGTCACGCTGACCGCGAAGGCTGCCAGCCGGACGGACGGCGGCGATCGTGTGACGAGCGTCGACCTTGTCAATCCGTCAGGCACGGCTGCGATGGCGACCAAGCTCACCCTGTTCGGCGCAAACGGCGTGCAGATATTGCCCGCGCTCTTCACCGACAATTACGTGTCGCTGATGCCGGGCGAGAACCGGCATATCGAGATACGCTATCCGGCAAGCGCCGCGGCCAAGGGGCCGGTCACGGTCAAATTGCGCGGCTGGAACATCGCGCCGCTCGCCGTGAAGGCCAGATAGGTGGCGCGCCGGGGCCTGCTCGGCGAGAGTATCGCGACTGCCGCGCTCGCGGGCCTGCTGTTCGGCTTCGACACCGCGGTGGTGGCGGGCGTCACCGCCGACTGGCGCGTGGTGTTCAACCTCGATGACGCGGCGCTCGGCATGACCGTCAGCGCCGCGATCTGGGGCACGCTCGCGGGCGCCTTGTGCGCGGGATTGCCCGGTGATCGCTACGGCGCGCGCAACGTGCAGCGCGTGCTCGCGGGCTTCTATGTCGCATCTGCGCTGGTCGCGGCTTTCTCCTGGGGATTGGGATCGCTGATGGCGGCGCGGTTCGTGACCGGCCTGGCGATCGGCGGTTCGTCGGTGCTCGCACCCGTCTATATCGCCGAGATCGCGCCGCCGGCCAGACGCGGACGGCTGGTGGGGCTGTTCCAGCTCATGATCGTGAGCGGCATCCTCGTCGCCTTCCTGTCCAACGCGATCGTCGGCGAGCTGGCGAGCGATGCGACCGCCTGGCGCTATAAACTGGGGGTGCCGGCCCTGCCCGCCTTGCTGTTCCTGGGGCTGCTGTTCCGCATTCCCGACAGCCCGCGCTGGCTGATCGCGCGCGGACGCGACGCGGAGGCGCGGGCGGGGCTGAGGTTGATCGGCGTGCCCCATCCCGAAGCCGAATTGGGGGCGATTCGACAAGGCATTCACGCCGAGGTCGAGGAACGCGCCACGCGGCTTTCCTGGACCCTGCATCGCAAGCCGATCCTGCTGGCGGTGCTGCTGGCGGGCTTCAATCAGCTCGCGGGCATCAACGCCATCCTCTATTATTCGAACGATATCTTCGCCGCCGCCGGCTATGGCCGCCTCTCGTCCGACCTGCAGACGATCGCGGTAGGCGCGACCAACCTGGCTTTCACATTGTTGGGGCTCGCCTTGATCGACAGGATCGGGCGCAAGACGTTGCTGCTGGTCGGCGCGGTCGGGATGGCGATGTGCCTCGCGGTGGTGGCGGCGATCTTCTGGGGGCTGCTGCCCAAGGCGCTGCTGATCGTGATGCTGGTCGGTTATATCGCCTTCTTCGCACCCAGCCAGGGCGCGGTGATCTGGGTCTATCTGTCGGAAATTTTCCCGACGCGCGTGCGTGCGCGCGGCATGGGCGTGGGCAGTTCGACCCATTGGCTGATGAACGCGATCATTGCGGGTATCTTCCCGGTTATCGCACGCCATTCGACGGCGGCGCCCTTTCTGTTCTTCGCGGCGATGATGGCATTGCAGTTTGCGGTGGTGCTGGCATTCTTCCCCGAAACCAAGGGCGTCGCGTTGGAGAAGATGGACGCCCGGATGGAGAGAGCATGATACGCAGATTGGTGCTGGCGGCGGGCCTGGCCGCGCTTGTCGGATCCGCCGCGTCGGCGCAGATCGCGCTGGATCCGAAGAGCCAGTGGACGATCGATTGGAACAATCGGCTGGGCACGGACTTCGCCTATCTGGCCCGGTATCGGGCGGATAATGAGCGGCTCGTGCCCACACCCGGACATCCCCGTATTGTCTTCATAGGCGATTCGATCACTGAGAATTGGGCAAAAATGGCGGGCGATTTCTTCACGTCCGGGCGGATCGGGCGCGGGATCAGCGGCCAAACCACGCCGCAGATGCTGCTGCGCTTTCGCCAGGATGTGATCGACCTCCATCCGGTGGTGGTTCAAATCATGGCCGGTACCAACGATATTGCCGGCAATACCGGCCCGATGACGCCGCGGGAAACGCAGGGCAATATCAAATCGATGGTCGAACTCGCGCATGCGCACGGGATACGCGTGATCCTCGCCTCGATTCCGGCCGCCGATCAATTTCCGTGGAAACCGGGGCTGGACGTAGCGAGCCAGATCGTCGCCATGAATAGCTGGCTCAAGGCGTATGCGGCGCGCTCGGGCTGCGTCTATGCGGATTATTGGAGCGCGCTCAAGCAGGAGAACGGCCTCGGCATGCGCGAAGGTCTGTCGTCCGATCACGTCCATCCGACCAAGGCCGGCTATGCGGTGATGGCGCCGGTCGCGAACGCCGCGATCAAGCGCGCTCTGGCCATGCCGGCGCCCCGCAAGACGGCGGTCGAATGATGTTGCTTACAGCGCTTGCGCTGGCGGCGGTGCAGCCCGACGTGGTTGTGCCGACGGATGCCGGCAAGATCGCGGGCGAGGCTATGCCCGACGGACGCCATCTGTTCCGCGGCATCCCCTTCGCACAGCCGCCGGTCGGCCCATTGCGCTGGAAGCCGCCCGTGCCGATGAAACGCTGGACGGGCATCCGCGATGCGACCCGATCCGGCCCCGGCTGCATGCAGATCGATTATCGCTGGAACCACGATAATGCGGTCAACCAATCGGAGGATTGCCTCTATCTGGAGGTGGTTTCGCCCAACATGAAGCCCGCGAAACCGCTGCCGGTGATGGTGTGGATCCATGGCGGCGGCAACCGCGCGGGCGGCGCCGTCGGCACGATCCAGTCGGACCTTGGCAAGCATGTCGTTCTGGTCAGCATCCAGTATCGGCTGGGCGCCCTCGGCTTCCTCTCCCATCCCGCGCTCACCGCGGAATCCCCGCATCGCAGCTCGGGCAATTACGGGCTGCTCGACCAGCAGGCGGCGTTGCGCTGGGTGCAGGCTAATATCGCGGCATTCGGCGGCGATCCGGGCAACGTCACCATCTTCGGCGAAAGCGCGGGCGCGCAAGACGTCGGCCTGCAATATCTGTCGCCGCTCGCGCGCGGCCTGTTCGCCAAGGGAATAGAAGAGAGCGGCACCGCCGGTTTCGGCATGCCCCCGCGCTCGCTCGCCGAGAATGAGGCGATTGGCGAGACGTTAGTGACGATCGCGGGCGCACCGGCGCAAGCCGATCCGGCCACGTTGCGCAGGATTCCCGCCGAGGCCCTGGTCCAGGCGGCGGAAAAGACGCCGCTGCCGGAGGTGGGCGACAACAGCTATATCTGGGTGCAGTCGGTGCATGACGGCTGGGTATTGACCGAGACGCCGGCCGCCACGCTCGCGCGGACGGGCGGCGCGCGCCTGCCCCTGATCATCGGCAGCAATGCGCGCGAGCTGGACGCCTTCCACGATCGGGCGCAATTGCAGAACGCGATCGACAAGACGTTCGGTGCCAATGCCGCCGCTGGCCGTGCCTTCTACGACAGGCTGACGCCCGATCCGCGCCGCGGCAGCATGCTGCTGCAGGCGGCGACCGACCTCGCCTTCGCCTGCCCCGCCGACATGGTCGCCGCCGCGCACAGCAAGGCTGGAAACCCGACCTGGCAATATGAGTTCGATTATGCGCTGCCGGGCCAGGACGTATCGCACAGCTACGAGATCCGCTTCGCGATGGGCGACCCGGCCTCCTTCCCGCCAGGCGCCCCGCCGCTGCAAAGCTACTGGATTAATTTCGCGCGCACCGGCGATCCGAACGGGCCGGGGCTGCCCCGCTGGGCGCCTTATGACGCGGCCAAGGCCTATATCAGTTTCCAGGATGGCAAATCGGAAATGAAGACCGATTTGCGCAACGAAATCTGCCGGCTAAGGGCTGTCCCTTAACGCGAGCTGCAGTCAGCCGCTATTCCGCCGGCCAGAGATGCGCGGCGCCGCGCACGCCCGAGCTGTCGCCCCATTTGGCGGGGACGATTTTCGCGTCCCAGCCGTCGCTGAAAGTATAGCGGTCGATCACGGGCTGGAGCCGGTCGTAAAGCTCGGTTACGTTGGACATGCCGCCGCCGAGCACGAAGCAATCAGGATCGAGCATGTTGGCGATCGCCGCCATGCCGCGGCCCAGCCGGTCGATATAATCGTCGAGCGTGGCATTCGCGATGGCGTCGCTCTGGCGGGCGAGCGCAACGATTTCATCGCCCTTGGGGCGGTGGCCGGTGCGGCGTTCATAATCGTCGCGGAAGCCCGTGCCGGAAATCCATTTTTCCAGACATCCGGAAAGACCGCACCAGCATTTCGGCGCGGGGAGCTCGTCTTCGCGCACCCATGGCAGCGGAACGTGACCCCATTCGCCGGCAATTCCGTTGGCACCCGAGATGAGCTTGCCGTCGACCACCACGCCGCCGCCGCAGCCCGTGCCGATGATGATCGCGAACGTCACCCGCGCGCCCGCCGCCGCGCCATCCTTGGCTTCGGACAAGGCCAGGCAATTCGCATCATTATCGAGCCGGATCCGGCGGCCGAGCGCTTGCTCCAGATCCTTCTGGAAAGACCTGCCGTTCAAATAGGTGGTGTTCGCGTTGCGCATCACGCCGGTACGCGGCGAGATCGAGCCAGGCACGCCGATCCCGATCGAGCGCGCGGCACCTGTCTCCCTTTCCACCTGCGCGACCAGATCGACCACCGCCTTGAGCGCGGCGTCGTAATGATCGGGCGTGGCGACGCGCTGGCGCGTCAGGAAGGCGCCCGACGCGTCGAGCGCGGCGGCCTCGATCTTGGTGCCGCCGAAGTCGATTCCAATTTGGGTCAAGCCACTTACTCCTGCGCCCGGCGATCAGTGCGAGCCGACCACAGGATCGGCTTCCTGCACGATCCGCGCCCGGCCAGCGGCAATCGCGAACAGGGTGATGAGGACGTAGCAAGCCATCGGCACCATGAATGCAGTCGAACGGCTTCCGGTCATGTCGGCAATCCTGGCGAAGACCAGCGGCATTAGCGCACCGCCTACGATCGCCATGCAAAGCAGGCCCGATGTCGCCGGCGCCGGTGCGGTCGAACGCTCGAGCGTGAGCGTGAAGATCACCGGAAACATGATGGAGTTGAACAGGCCGATCGAGATGGCGATCATCGCGGCCGGGTGGCCGTGGATCTGGCTTACGATGAGGCACAGCAACGCCGCAGCACCCGCGACGAAGGTCAGCAGCCGACCCGCCGGAAGGACCGTCAGCAGACCGCTGCCGAGGAAACGGCCGATCATCGCGCCCAACCAATAGAGGCTGACAAGCTTGCCTGCCTCGACCGCGGCGATGCCGAGAATGTCGGGCTGTTCGAGGAAATTGACCATGGTCGAACCGATCGAGACCTCGGCACCGACGTAGAGGAAGATCGCCGATGCCCCGAGCAAGGCCCATTTCGCGCCCAACGCCGCACCGATTCCCCCGGGACTGGCTTCCAGATCGGGCGCCGCGCTGGCGATGCGGTCGCGCACGCTGAACAAAAAGATCGCGAGCAGCACGATCACCGCGGCGATGAAATAATAAGCTATGTCGATCCGGCCAAGCGACTCGACGATCTTGGCCTCGGTCGGTTCACCGCCTTCGAACAGCCCACCCTGAAGCAAAGTGTGGGCCGCGAGATAGGGCCCGATCACCGTGCCCAGTGAGTTGAATGCCTGGCTAAGCACGAGGCGGAAATGTGACTTTTCCGGCGGTCCGAGCACAGCCGAGAGCGGATTGGCTGCGACCTGGAGCAAGGTGATGCCGCTCGCGATCACGAACAAGGCGACCAGCACGATCGAATAGGATCGGACGTGCGTCGCCACCGGCATGAGCAGGCAGCCGACAACCATAATGCCGAGTGCGAGGATGATCGAGCGCGCCGAACCCAGCCTGGAATCGACCGCCGCCGCCGGTAGCGAGACGACGAAATAGGCCATGAAGAAGGCGAATTGGGTGAGGAAGCCCTGCGTATCCGTGAGCGTGAAAATCTCCTTCACCGCCGGGATCAGCACGTCATTGACCGACGTCACCGCACCCCAGATGAAAAAGAGCGTCGTCACATAGACGAACGCGAGCCCTTGCCGCGGTGCGCTGCTAGCCAATATCCCCTCCTCTACCAGGCATGTAACCGCGCCTTGGCAGTCCCCTAATCAGGCGTCGCGAATTCTGAAAGAGATTTTATGAAATCTCAGCGCCCCGCCTGCATCAATGCAGACTCGGTCGGCAGCACTCTGTCAAGGAACGGCAGGATGGCGGCCCCGATCGCGGGCGCGTCGCTGGACGTTGCGGCACGCATCATCGGCGCGATCACGGGCGCGGTGGCGCGCGCCAGTGCAGGCTCGAGCCGCGCGATCAGCGCGTCGATCAAGGGTGCGGGCAGCCGGCCGCCGATCACGACGACCGCCGGATTCACGAGGCAATTGACCGCGACCATCGGGCTGGTGAGCGCGCGCGCGGCATCGTCGAGCCACTGGCACACGACGGGCATGTCCTCCGACAGGACTTCGATATCCGCGACCGGCTCCCCCGCCGCCTCCAGCCGCGCGAGCAGGGCGGAGAGCGAAACCGTGTCCTGCACGGTGGCGCCGGGACGGGCCGCGGTCGCGTCGGGAAGGAAGCCGATCTCGCCGCTGCGGGCGTTGGCGCCGCGCGCATAGGACCCGTCGATCACGAGCCCACCACCAAGACCGGCACTGATCAGAACATAGAAGAAGCTCTGCTGGGTGAGGCCGCTGCCGAATTGGGCCTCGCCGATCGCCGCGGCGGCGGCATCATTGTCGACATGCACGGGTAGCGGCAGAACCTCGCGTACCAGGCCCGCGACATCGAGGTGATTCCAGACCTCATAGCCTTCGGGGCGGTGCGGCAGTTCGACGCTGCCGAGATCGTCGGGCAGCGCCACACCGACCCCGATCAGCCGCTTTTCGTCGATTGCGCCCGAATTGCGAATCGCCTGCACCTCGGTGCGCAGGCAGGCCAGCACATGTTCGGGCATGGCGAAGTTGATTTCCTTGACCGCGCGCGTGCGGACGGTTCCGGCCAGATCGAGCGTGACGATCGTATAATGGTCGCGATCGATATTGATGCCGATCGAGAAACAGCCGTCCGGATTGACGCGCAGACGCAGCGCGGGCTGGCCGCGCATCCCGAACCGGCGTCCGGCTTCCGCGATCAAGCCCAAATCGAGCAGCCGCTTCGTGATGTTGGCGATGGTCGGCGCGGTCAGGCCGGTGATCGTCGCCAGTTCGGCGCGCGTCGTTTCCTCGGCAACGCGGATCGCCTGCAGCACAATGCGCTGATTATAGTCGGCGGCACGCTCCAGATTGGTGCCTGACAGGCTGCCGACGAGCCGCGTACCGCGATCATCGGCACCGAATCTCTCCTGCGTGGCCATTCCATCCCGTATCGCGTTCGACACGCTTCACTCCCCGCCATTTCCCCTGATGGCGCCTGCTCTGGTAGCCAGTTCGCCCCCATAAAGCACGTACTTATCGCGTATGAAAACGGGTTCCCAACAATATAAATGCAAATTGAATTGTTTATTATTGACATGGTCGAAACGGGAGCCGAATAGGCCCGTCGCGCTAAAAGCGGCGGGACAGCCGCGTGGTTGGAAGAGGTTGTAAGGGCACGGTTTTCACCGTTTCGCCCGACCCTTTCTTGCAGCCATGTTTTCGGGCGCCGAAAGGGGAGACTCTCGTGAAGGCAACCACCCAAAAGACCCGCGCCGGCCTAATGGCCGCTGCTTCGTTGATCGCGATGCTGCCCGCGACCGCGCTGGCTCAGCAGGCCTCCCCCACCGCCGATCCGGCGGCGGCCGCCACCGCTGAGGCTCAGCCGGGCGCGAACCCCATAAGTGGGGACGAAGTGGTGATTACCGGCATCCGCGCGGCACAGCAGCGCGCCGTCAACATCAAGCGCAATGCGGCTTCGGTGGTCGACGCGATTTCGGCCGAGGATATCGGCAAGTTGCCCGACGTCACCATTTCGGATTCGCTGCAGAGAATCCCGGGCGTGCAGATCCGCCGTGACGCGGGCGAAGGCTCGACCATCAACATCCGCGGCCTGCCGCAAGTGACCACCCTGCTCAACGGCGAGGAATTCCTGGGTGCCGCATCGATCACCGCGGTCCAGCCCAATTTCAACGACATTCCCTCGCAGCTCTTCTCGGGCGCGGACGTGATCAAATCGGCGACCGCCAATCTGCTCGACGCCGGCATCACCGGCACGGTCAACCTGCGCACCCGTCGGCCGTTCGACCTGAAGAGCGGCCTCACCGCGGCGGCGACCGCCGAGGGCGATTATGGCAACCGCACCAAGAAATATGATCCCAACTTCAACGGACTGCTGAGCTGGCACAACGACGCGTTCGGCGCGCTCGTCTCGGCGGCTTATTCGGACGTGCGCCTCGCCAACCTTCATAACGGAATCGAGGAGGGATTTGGGGCCACCCTGCACAATGAGGGCCTGGCCGACGCCACCTCCAATGGCGGCTTTTCGCCTGCAATCCGGCCGCACGGCAAGGCGGTTGCGGGAGGCATCGATGTCAATGGCGATGGGGATGCCAACGACACCTTTATCGTGCCGCAGGGTTTCACCGCGTGGAACAAGATCGACGAGCGCAAGCGGCTGGGAATCAATGGCTCGCTCCAATGGAAGATCAGCGATGCGCTGACGCTGACGGGCGATGGCTTCTTCACGCGCCAGACCGAATATGACCGTACCGCCGGTCTGCAGATGCAAGACGTGAACTGGCAGGCCGCGGAGTTCGTGCCCGGCAAGAGCCGTGACACCGGCACCGTCGTGAACGGATATCACGTCAACACGACCCAAGTGTATGATTACGACCTTGGCAACTTCGACGCTTATTCGCAGCTCGACCGGTACAAGTCGCAATCCCAGAACTACAATGCCGAGCTGAAGTGGGACAATGGCGGCCCGTTCAAGGCAACCTTGCGCGGCATCTATGGCAAGGCGCATCAGGATTACGATTCCAGCTACACGCAGTTCAGCCTGTCGAACGGCATGCAATGGCAACCGGGGGGCGTTGGCCACTATCCTGCCTCGCTCGGCGGAAATCGTGTGTTCAACAGCGCGGGCTACACGGTCGATACGATCGCAGGTTCGGCATCGCTGCCCGCGACCGTGGATTTCACGGCCGACCAGCCGGTCTTCACCCTGCCGAGCCAGCTTACCAACGAGCTTGGGACGATCGGCGATTATGCGCTGAAAACGATCTCGTCCGAGGGCAATTACCGCCGCGAGGGCGACATCAAGCTGATCCGCGCGGATGCCAGCTACAAGGCGAACGACGCGCTCACCTTCGAATTCGGCGCACGCTACAGCGACCGCAGCGTGAGCAACACCGCGTTCGACCGCGCCGCACCGCTTTACGGTGGCAATGGCGCGACCAACGGTGCGGGCTGCCTAGTCAAGTGGAAAGCGTTCGACGTTCCGATGAACGATTCGAGCTGCTCGGCGGGCGATGCGGCAGGGTTCTTCACGGCGGGCCTGACACGCAAGGCGGACGACCCCTCCTTCAACGGGCAGGTCAAGCAATATACGCTACCGGGCAAGGGCATCCCGGCACTCTACGTGCTGGATCCCCACGCGATGGATAATCCGTTGGCGTTCCAGAACAGCTTCTACCCGGGCAATGTCGAGGTCGATAATCCCGGCTCGTCTTACGCGGTCGGCGTCAAGCAGACTTCGGGCTACGTCCAGATGGACATGAAGGGCGACCTGTTCGGCATTCCCGTCAATGCCAATGCCGGCGTCAAGGTCATCGACACGCGGCTGGACATCACGCAGTTCGTCACGGGTTCCCCGCAGCCCTACGGCCTCGCCAACCTGCCCAACGGCACGGTTCAGACCAAGCGCAGCTTCACCGACATCCTCCCGTCGTTCAACGCCGCGTTCGATCTGACCAGCAACCTGAAATTCCGTGTCGCTTTCTCGCGCACCATGACTTTGCTCAACCTCGACCAGTGGGGCGGAGGCCTGACGCCGAACTATGCGATCGATACGAGCAATCCCGGCTCGCCGGTGTTCCGCGTGACCGGGGGCAGCTCGAGCGGCAACCCGAACCTCGATCCCTGGCGCGCGACCAATTTCGACGGATCGCTCGAATGGTATTTCGGGCGGGCCAGCCTGGTGAGCGTCGGTGCTTTCTACATCAACGTCGACAGCTTCATCCAGAGCGGGTCGATCATCCGCACCGACCTGCCCGACAATGATGGCGTGGTGCGCAACCGCACCGTGTCGATCAGCACGCCGGTGCAAGGCGCGGGCGGTATCCTGAAGGGCGTCGAAGCCGAGGCGAAATTGTCGCTCCGCGACTTCTCCTTCGTGCCTGATTGGCTGGGCGGATTTGGGGTCGATCTCAATGCGACGCTCTCGCCCTCGCACACCAGCCAGCACGATCTGGCCGGCCGCGTGATCCCGTTCCAGGACAATTCAAAATACCAGACCAACGCCGCGATCTTCTACGAAGCGCATGGCCTGTCGGCGCGCGTCGCGTGGAATTATCGATCCAAGCGGGCCGCCCAGTCCGACTTCGGCGGCATCACGGGACTCGAACTGTACCAGGCGCCGACGAACTACGTGGACGCCAACATCAGCTACGACATCAATCCGCACTTCACCGTGTACGTCCAGGGTTCCAACCTGACCGGCGAGTATGAGAAATACTACCTCACCTGGAAGGACGAGAAGGCTTACAACAATTTGTACGAGCGCCGTTATGCCGCGGGCGTTCGCGTGAAGTTCTAACCCTTTCCCCTCCCCCCTCCCCCCACCTGTGGCGAGGGTCCCTCGCCCGCCCCGGCTTCGGCCGCGGGCGGGCATTTCTTTTCCCCCCGGCGCAGACGTGGCAGGAGCGTTTCGATGGCAGACGCACAACCGATCCGGTCGATCGTGATTGCGGGCGGCGGCACCGCGGGCTGGATGGCAGCGGCCGCCTTCGCACGACGGCTCGAACGCCAGGACATCACGATCACGGTGGTGGAATCGAGTGCAATCGGCACGGTTGGCGTGGGCGAAGCGACCGTGCCCGGCATCCGCGATTTCTTCCGCGACATCGGCACCACCGCTACGCAGGTGATGCAGGCGACCAACGGCACCGCCAAGCTCGGCATCGAGTTCGAGAATTGGCGGCATGACGGCCACCGCTTCTTCCACCCGTTCGGCCTTTATGGCGCACCGTCACGCGGCGTGCAGTTCCATCAATATTGGCTGAAGATGCGTGCGGCCGGGCACGAGACGCCGCTTGGTGATTATTGCCTTGGCACCGCGCTTGCCCAGGATAATCTGTTCATGCCGCCACCCGAAGCCCCGCAAAGCGATCTCGGCGTGTTCGACTGGGCGGTGCATTTCGAAGCGGCGGCCTTTGCGCGTTTCCTGGCGGCGCGGGCAAGGGCCGCGGGCGTCACGCATGTCGACGCCAGGATCGAGGGCATCGAGCTGGACGGAGAGAGCGGAAATATCGCCGCGCTCACGCTTGATGACGGTCGGCGGGTGGAAGGCGACCTGTTCATCGACTGCACCGGCTTCCGCGCCCTGCTGATCGGGCAGGCGCTCGGCGCCCCCTATCTCGATTGGAGCGACTATCTGCCTTGCGACCGTGCGGTGGCGATGCCGTGCGCGCGGAGCGGACCGCTCACGCCCTATACGCGCTCGACCGCGCTCACCGCCGGCTGGCAATGGCGCATCCCGCTCCAGAGCCGGGTCGGGAACGGCTATGTCTATGCCAGCCGGCATATCTCGGACGACGAGGCGGCTGCGACGCTGCGATCAAGGCTCGAAGGCGAGGCGCTGGGCGAACCCAATTTGATCCGTTTCACCAGCGGCAAGCGCAGTCAGGTCTGGGTCAAAAATTGCGTCGCGCTCGGTCTCGCCTCGGGCTTCATCGAACCGCTGGAATCGACCAGCATCACGTTGATCCAGACCGGCATCGAGCGGCTGATCGATTTCTTCCCCGACCGGAGCTTCGATCCCGCGCTGAGCGGCGAATATAACCGCATCGCGACGCAGGAATATGAGCGGATCCGCGACTTCCTGCTCTACCATTATTGGGGGAATGGCCGGCACGGCGAACCTCTGTGGGACGCTGTCCGCGCGCGGCAATTGCCCGAGGATCTGCAACGCAAGGTCGACCTTTGGCGCGCGCGCGGACGCTTCGTGCGCTATTTGTGGGAAAGCTTCGCCGATCCGAGCTGGCTATCGCTCTATATCGGGCTTGGCCTTATCCCCGACCAATATGATCCGCTCGCGGACTTCTTCAGCGTCGAGGAGTTGGACAATGCCTTCGCCAAGATGCGCGAAGCCGTGGCGCGCGCCAAGGCGCTCGCCATACCGCACGAGGCGTTCATAGCGGCCAATTGCCAAAGCCGCACCTAAACTAGGAGGGGAAATCATGCCGCGTTGGATAACCGCCCTTTTGATATCGCTTCTGCCCACGGTAGTGATCGCACAGGAGATCGATCCCAACCACCTGCCGCCCTCGCTCGACCCGAACCGCACCGCCAACGGGCTGGCGTCGACGCCGCCGATGGGATGGAACAGCTGGAATAAATTCGCCTGCAACGTCACCGAGGCGACGATCCGCGCTACCGCCGATGCGATCGCGTCCAACGGCATGAAGGAGGCCGGCTACCAATATGTCGTAATCGACGATTGCTGGCACGGCCCACGCAATGCCGAAGGCTTCATCACGGAGGATCAGGCACGCTTTCCTTCGGGCATCAAGGCGCTCGCCGATTATGTCCACTCCAAGGGACTGAAGTTCGGAATCTATTCCGACGCCGGCGCGAAAACATGTGGCGGCCGTCCGGGAAGCCAGGGCCACGAATATCAGGACGCCATCCAATATGGCCGCTGGGGCGTGGACTATCTCAAATATGACTGGTGCTCGACCGGCACGCGCAACGCCGAGGAGGCCTATGCGCTGATGGCGGATGCGCTGCGCTCGACGGGACGCGACATCGTCTTTTCACTCTGCGAATGGGGCCAGAACAAGCCATGGCTGTGGGCTTCGAAGATCGGCAATCTGTGGCGCACGACCGGCGACATCTGGGACAGCTTCGACAAACAGGACAAGGCCCACAGCTGGGCCAACAATATGGTCCGGATCGTCGACCTGAACGAGCCGCTCTGGCCTTTTGCGGGGCCCGGCCACTGGAACGATCCCGACATGCTGGAAGTCGGCAATGGCGGGATGACGACCAGCGAATATCGCAGCCATTTCTCGCTATGGGCAATGATGGCCGCTCCGCTGATCGCCGGCAACGACGTGGCGCATATGGACGCCGATACGCGCGCGATCCTGCTCAACAAGGACGTGATCGCGGTCGATCAGGACCGGCTTGGCGTGCAGGGCCATCGGGTCTGGAAGGACGACAGCCTCGAAGCCTGGGTGAAGCCGTTTTCGGATGGCCGCCGCGCCGTTCTGTTTTTCAATCGCGGATCCAAATCTGCGCCGATCAGCGTGGATTGGGAAAAGCTCGGTTATCCCAAGCAGCTGAAGGCGCGCGTGCGGGATTTGTGGGAACATCGAGACCTCCCCGCCGCAACGGGATCGGTGAGCGCCACCGTGCAGCCCCACGACGTGGTGATGCTGCTGGTAGCGCCCTGACGCCGGTCAGGAGGGGATCAGCGCGGTAATGCCAGTATCCCCTCGACCTGGAACGACCCCGCCGCGCCAGGCGCGCCCGTGCCCTGCTGACCGCCGCCGACCCAGAGCTGGTAGGTCGCGGGCAGGATCCGCATGACCCCCTTCGCATCCGCGAAGGCCATGTCGCGCGGGGTCAGGCGGAAGGTGAGCGTCTTCGTCTCGCCGGCATCGAGATGGACACGCTGATAGCCCTTCAAAGACTTGAGCGGCGTACCCTTCACGCCTGGCGTCGAAAGATATAGCTGCGCGACTTCGTCACCGTCGCGCTTGCCGACATTGCGTACGCGCACCTTGATCAACTGGTCCTTGCCCGCCGCCACGCGGCGGGTCGAATAGGTCGGGGCCGAATAGCTGAAATTCGTATAGCTCAGCCCATGGCCGAACGGATATTCGGCCGCGCCCGTGAAATAGCGATAGGTGCGGTTCTTCATCGAATAATCTGTGAAAGGCGGCAGCTGGTCGGTCGACTTGTAGAAGGTGACCGGCAGGCGGCCGCTGGGATTGACGCTGCCCTTCAGCACCTCGGCGATCGCCTGGCCGCCCTGCTCGCCCGGATACCAGGCTTCGAGCAGTGCGCGCGCCTTGGCCGTATCCGGCCCGAGCGCGATCGCCGAGCCGCTCTGCAGCACGACCACCACCGGCTTGCCCGTGCGCGCAAGCGCATCGAACAGGTCGAGCTGCACGCGCGGCAAGGCGATGCTGGTGCGATCGCCACCGTCGAAGCCCGGCACCTTGAGCGGCATCTCCTCGCCCTCGAGCCAGGCATTGAGCCCGAGGAAAGCGACCACGACATCCGCGTTCCGCGCCTTCGCCATGGCCTCGTCGCGGAGCACGGGGAGCGGCGCCTTCCAAGACAGGCTGACATTGCCCGGCCGGTCGGACGCGTGCGGAAGCTCGAGCGTCAGCGCGCGCGGCTTCGTATCGGTGAAATGCACCGTCAGCGTCGGCCGCCCTTCGGGGCGACCGCAGGTGGAATCGACGTGCAGATCGGGCTCGCCCTCGATTTTGAGCACGAAATTTTCGGCGCCGCTGCCGATGTCGCAGCGGTGGATGTCGAGTTCGAATTGATAATCGCCCGGCGCGGGAACCGCGATCTGCCCGGTCCAGCGCGCCGAATAGGATTTGCGGTTCACCCCGGGCGCGGGATCGACGAGGTCCCAGTTGAAATCGATCTCGCGCACATGGCGCGTCGCGACCGGCGCGCCCGCGAAATCGGGACCGTTGTAGAAATTGACCGTCAGCCCCTCGCCGAACGCGGTTCTGGGCACGGGCACGCCGACCTCGGGCGTGAAAGGCGCGCCCTGGGCATAGCTGACATTGCCCTTGCCGAACGCGGTCTCGATCCCGTCGAGCGGCAGGATCGGATCGGTCGGCGTCCCCATATAATTGCCCTCGAGTCCGACCAATGACGTGGCAGTCGGACCGACCACCGCAATCTTCAGATCATGCCGGCCAAGCGGCAGGATGCCGTCATTCTTGAGCAGGACGACCGACTCGCGGGCAGCACGCAGCGAAACCGCCTTATGCTCATCCGAATGGTTCTCCTTGATGCCGATTTTCGAGAAGGGCACCATTTCGGGCGGATCGAACATGCCCAGCCGCATCCGCGCGGTGAACAGCCGCTTGAGCGCCACGTCCATATCGGCTTCGGTGAGAAGCCCCTGCTGGACCGCTTTCGGCAGTTCGAGCATCTCGTTCTGGAAATTGCACCCCGTGTCGGTGCCGGCCTTGACCGCGAGCGCCGCAGCCTCCGCCAGCGTCTTGCCCTGATGGTGGCCCTGCGTGATGTCGGCGACCGCATTGCAATCCGACGTGATGAACCCCTGGAAGCCCCAATCGCGGCGCAGAATATCGGTCAGCAACGTGGGATTGGCGCAGGCGGCCTTTCCATCGACGGCATTGTAGGCGCACATCAGCGAATAGGCCTTGCCCTCGGTGATCGCGCGGCGGAACTGGGGCAGGTAGGTTTCGGAAAGGTCGCGCGGCGCGACATTCACGTTGAAGCCGTGGCGCAGCGGTTCCGGCCCCGAATGAACCGCGAAATGTTTGGGCGTGGCGATCGCCTCGAAATATTTCGGATTGTCGCCTTGCACGCCACGGATGAAGGCGGCGCCCAGCGTTCCGGCGAGAAAGGGATCCTCGCCCAAAGTCTCCTGCCCCCGGCCCCAGCGCGGATCGCGGAAGATGTTGATGTTGGGCGACCAGAAGGTCAGCCCGTAATAGCGCTCGAAATTCCCCTCGCGCTGCGCCTGATTATATTTGGCGCGCCCTTCGATCGCGACGACCCGCCCTTCGTCGTGCAGCAGGTCTGGATCCCAAGTCGCGGCCATGCCGATCGCCTGCGGGAACATCGTCGCCTCGCCCGCGCGCGCGACGCCGTGCAGCGCCTCGTTCCAATAATCGTAAGCCGGCACGCCGAGACGAGCGATGGCCGGGGCGGCATTCTGCATCTGCGCCGCTTTCTCCTCGATCGTCATGCGCCCAACCAGATCGGCGACGCGCGCCGGAATCGGCTGCGACGGATCCTTGTAAAGCTGGGCATTTGCCATTTGAGCGAAAGCGAGGGCGCCGGTGATAGCGCTACCAATCATAAGCGCGCGGCGGGCGGTGAAGCGACAGGTCACGTGACATCCTCTGTTGAACGCGCCCCGTCATGTCTGCGAAGCGTCACCTTCCCGTTATTACGGCGGAGCGATTTGGGAAAGCCCATCGGCACCGGCATCAATGCTTCATCAGGATCGACACGACCTCCGGATAGCGCGCCTGCTCGGGGAAAGCCGCACGATGCGTGTCGACATCGATCACCTGCCGCTGGATCTGCCCGGCGTCGGCCGGCGCCTGCGGCCAGAGCGGCAGATCGCCGCCATTGGGGTTGCCGGTCTTGATGAAATTCGCCCAATACCCGCTCATCGTGGCGGAGACCTTCCGGTCGTCGTTGGTCCAGGCGTAAGCCGGATTGGCGTCGAGATTGCCGAGCGCATATTCGATTTCGGCCGAATGGAGCGCGCCATAAGCCGCCGGGCCGGTCGCCGCGTAGGCGGTCGGTTGTGGGCGGACATGCGTGTAATAGTAATAATAAGTCGGCCAGCCGGCGCGGCGCTGATGGTCGAACCAGTTCCATGTGCTTGCGGCGATGAAGGCGTCGCTGGCGAGCTCGGTCGCGGCGCGCCGCACGTCCGCATCGGTGGCGGCGGGATAGAGCTGAAACAGGCGGTCTGCGTCCGCGCCGTATCTCTTTTGCAGGCCAGCCTGATAATTGGCGATGGTCGGCGGCGCATCGCCCAGGATCGCGCCCGCCCCGCCTTCCTGCGAATTGGATCCGATCAGCGCCGCTGCCTTGGCCGCTTTTCCGGCGGCGTAGGTCGCCTCGGGAGGTTCGGTCAGGTAATAACCGTCAATATCCGGGCCCCAATGCGCGCCCTGGAAATCCTGCACGGACAGCAATTTGTCGGCCGGGATCGCGCGCAGCATTGCCAGCGTCGGCACCTGCAGCGATTCCGCGAAGTCCATGCCCTTCTTCTCGGCGTCCGCGAGCGCGAGCGGGTGAAGCGGCGGCAAGGCCGATCCGCTTTCGCCGATCGCGCCCACGATCAGATTGCGGGTCAAGGGCGACACCATCATCCCGCTGACCGACATCGAGCCCGCGGACTCGCCGCCCACGGTGATATGCTTGGGATCTCCACCGAAAGCCGCGATGTTGCGTCTGACCCAGGCCAAAGCGGCGGCCTGATCGAGCAGGCCATAATTGCCGGAAGCGTGATGCGGGGATTCGCCCGTCAATTGCGGGTGCGCGAAGAAACCGAAGATGCCGAGACGGTAATTGACCGTGACTACGACGATCCCGCGTGCCGCCATGGCGGCTCCGTCGTAGCGCGGCTCGTCGCTCGTTCCCGCGACGAAGCCACCGCCATAGATGTAGACCAACACCGGCAGCTTGGCCGCGGCCGCCTTGCTCAGCTTCGCCGGCGTCCAGACGTTGAGGTAAAGGCAATCTTCGTCCGCTTTGGGCGAACGGAAGAACATGTCATCCCACATATGCTTCTGCATGCAGCGCGGGCCGAATTGATCGGCGGCACGCACGCCCTGCCAGCTCTCTGCCGGACGCGGCTCACGCCACCGCAGATCGCCGACTGGCGGCTTGGCATAGGGAATGCCGCGAAAGATCTGGACGGATGAGCTGCCGGTCGCGGCGACCCCTTGAAGCTTGCCGCTCTCAACGGTGACCACAGGGTCGTCAGCGGCCATCGCGGGTGCAGCCATAGCCGTCAGTGCCAATACCAAGCCCAATCCCAACCGCATCGCTCTCTCCTTTTCGAACGCCCGGCCCATCAGTGCATGTAAACCAGCGGCTCGGCCGCGACATAGCGGCGCTGTTCCGGGAACGGCACACTTCGTGTGTCGATGTCGATCACTTGACGCCGGATCTTGCCCGCGTCCAGCGACGCCTTCGGCCAGTCGGGCAGGCCGGGGCCGTTAGGATTGCCGGTCTTGATGAAGTTCGCCCAATAAGCGCTCATCGTCGCGCCGACCTTCCGGTCGGCATCGGTCCACGCGTAGATCGGATTGATGTCGAGATTGCCGAGCGCATATTCGATCTCGGCACTATGCACCGCTCCCCACGCCGGCTGGCTGCCGGGGTCGTTAAGGAAGCGCGGGCGAACATGCGCGTAGTAATAATAATAGGTTGGTGCACCGGTCTGGCGCTGCAGGTCGAACCATTTCCAGGTCGGCAAAGCGAGGAAGTCGTCGCTCGCAAGCGCGGTCGCCATCGGCAGCACGTCGGCATCCTTTTCAGCCGGATAGAGCGCGAAGATCGCGTCGGCCTTGTCGCCGAGCGTGCGCGTCAGGCCCGCGCGATAGGCGGCCACGGTAGGTGTGCCATCGCCGAATACTGCCGTCCCCGGAGCCTCCTGCGAATTGGACCCTACCAGCAGCGGCACGCGCGCCGCCTTGCCGCTGCCGAAGGTAACCGCCGGCGGCTCCGTCAGGAAATAGCCGTCGATCACAGCGTCGAACGGCATGTCCTGCGCCTTGGCCTGCGCTTCGAGCAGCGCGTCGGACGGCATCGCGCGCAAGGCGGCTAGGGTAGGTGCACCGATCGCCTGGGCAAAGGCCGCGCCCTTCTTCTCGATGTCGGTGCGCGCGGGCGGCGTCCATTTCTGCATCATCGCCCCGCTTTCGCCGATCGCGCCGGCAATCTGGCCGCGCGACAAAGGCGAGACCATCAGCGCGCTGACCGCCATCGAGCCTGCGGATTCGCCGCCGATGGTGATGCGCTTGGGATCGCCACCGAAGGCCGCAATATTGCGCTTCACCCAAGCAAGCGCGGCGGCCTGATCGAGCAGTCCGTAATTGCCTGACGCATGATGCGGCGATTCCGCGGTCAGGTCGGGGTGCACAAAGAAACCGAAGGCGCCGAGCCGATAGTTGACCGTCACCACGACGATGCCACGCGCCGCGAGCGCGGCGCCGTCATAGCGCTTTTCCGAACTGTCCCCCGCCATGAAGCCGCCGCCATAGATATAGACCAGCACCGGCAGCTTTCGGGCGGAGGCCCCCGCCAGCTTCGCCGGAGTCCAGACGTTGAGATAAAGGCAGTCCTCGCTCGGCGCAGGCGAGCGGAACATCATGTCGGAATAAAGCGGCTGCTGCATGCAACGCGGCGCGAAGGCAGTAGCCGCGCGCACCCCCGTCCAGGATGCCACCGGCTGCGGCTCGCGCCAACGCAGCGCGCCGACCGGTGGCGCCGCGAAGGGGATGCCACGGAAGATCTGGACCCCGTCAGCCCCGGCCGCGACGCCCTGGATCTGTCCGCTATCGACTGAGACGACTGGGCCCGCGGCCTGCACCGGCATCGTCAGCGCCCATCCCAGGGCAACGCCCAGTCCCAGCCGCTTCATCCGCTTCTCCCCTAAAAAGAACGGGCGCGGCGATCGTTCTCGCCGCGCCCGTCTCATTCACTTGCCCGTTGGCAGCCCATGCTCTTCCAGCATCGGGCCGATATCCGGATCCTTGCCGTAGAAGGCCCGGAACATCGCGCCATAATCCTGGGTGTGGCCGCGCGACAGGATCAAGTCGCGAAAGCGCTCGCCATTTTCGCGCGTCAGCCCGCCATGATCCATGAACCAGTGATAGGCATCATGCTCGAGCATCTGCGTCCACAGATAGGCGTAATAGCCGGCCGAATAACCGTTGGCCCAGATGTGGAGGAAATAACTCGAACGGTAGCGCGGCGGCACGTTGACCGTATCCAACCCCATCGTGTCGAGCGCCTTCTTCTCGAAGGCGTCGACGTCCTGCTTGGGCGCGCTTGCCGGCAAGCTGTGCCAATCCATGTCGAGCAACGCTGCTTCGACCGTCTCGCCCAGCGCGTAGCCCTGGTTGAACTTGGCGGCCTTCTTGATCTTGTCGACCAGCGCCTGCGGCATCGGCGCGCCGGTGCGATAATCCTTAGCGTAATTGGCGAGGACCTTGGGGTCGAGCGCCCAATGCTCGTTGAACTGCGACGGGAATTCGACCCAGTCGCGCGCGGTATTCGCACCCGAAAGCGTAGGATATTCCTGCGACGCGAACAGGCCATGCAGCGCATGACCGAATTCGTGGAACATCGTGGTCGCATCGTCGAAGGTGATCAAAGCCGGCTGACCATCCGCCGGTTTGGTGAAATTTGCGACGTTATAGATAACCGGTTTGGTTTTTAGCGCGTAGGATTGGCCGACGAAATTCGACATCCACGCGCCGCCCGATTTGTTGTCGCGCTTGAAATAGTCGAAATACATCAACCCCAGCTCGGAACCGTCCTTGTCGTAGACGGTGTAGACCATGACGTCGGGCTGATAGACGGGGATATCGGTGCGGCGCTTGAAGGTCAGGCCGTATAGCTGGTTGGCGGCGTAGAAGACGCCCTTTTCGAGCACTGCATGAAGCTCGAGATAAGGCTTCACCTCATTCTGATCGAGGTCGTATTTGGCCTTGCGCACGCGCTCGGCATAACGCTCCCAATCCCATGGCTTGAGCTCGAAATCCTCACCGCCCGCGCGGATCGTCTTCTGCAGCTCGGCGACCTCGGCCTTCTGCTCCTCCGCAAGCGGGGGGACGAGCTGGCTCATGAAAGTCTTGGCCGCCTGCGGGGTCTTGGCCATCTGATCCTGCAGGACGTAATCCGCCCAGGTCGGAAAGCCGAGCAGCTTGGCCTTCTGGGCGCGCAGCCAGGCGATCTGCTGGATCGTGGCACGCGTATCGTTCGCGTCGCCCTTCTCGGCGCGCGTCCAGCTGTGGTTGAAGAGAGCCTCGCGCGTCCCGCGATTGGCGAGGTCCTGCAAGGCGGGCTGCTGCGTCGTATTCTGCAGCGGCAGCAGATATTTGCCGGCAAGCTTGCGCTCGGCCGCGTCCTTGGCCGCAGCCGCGATCGCATTATCGTCAAGGCCGGCCAGCTTGGTTTTGTCATCGACCACGAGCGCGCCATCCTTGGCGGCGGCGAGCAACTTCTGCTGGAAGGCGGTTTCGAGCGTCGAGATCTGCGTGTTGAGCTTGCGCAGCTTCGCCTGGTCGGCGGCATTCAATTGCGCGCCGGCATGGATGAAATTGGCGTGATAAACATCGAGCAGCTGGCGCTGCTCGGGCGTCAGCTTGAGGCTCTTGCGCTTCGCGTAAAGCGTTTGGACGCGCGCGAACAATTTATGGTTCAGATAGATCGAATCCGAATGCGCGGTGAGCTTGGGGGAATCGACCTCCTGCACCTTGTCCAGCGTTGCGTTGGTATTGGCCTGGACCACGCCGAAAAAGGTGTTGGTGGCGCGGTCGAGCAGGCGGCCCGAACGCTCCATCGCACTGATCGTGTTGTCGAACGTGGGCGCGGCGCGGTTGTTGGCGATCCGCGTGATTTCGGCGGACTGTTCGGCGATGCCTGCCTCGATGGCGGGCTGGTAATCAGCATCCTTGATCAGATCGAAGCGAGGCGCCTGGAAAGGCAGGCTGCTCGGCTTGGCGAAGGGATTGGACGCAGGCAGCGCGCCATGCGCCGTCGAGGCGACCAGGCAGCCCACGGCAGCCGAGGTCCAGAGCCACGTCATGACTTTCATTTTGCAGGAAATCCTTCGGAATATTGATCGGCTAAAGGCCGGATGCCGCAGCGTGGAACGCCGCCGCGATTTAATCAAGAGACCGAACTTCACGAAGGCGCCACCGCGTTCGAGAATGCGCCTGGCGGCGCATTGCGGCACCGGCCCGCACCCCCATCCGGCCTCCCAACAGGGTATTATATGGGAGGCCGGGTGTGGGGGTGCGGGCCGGTGCCGCCTCGAAACGCGCTCTTCCGCGCATTTCCAAACAGACTCAGATCAGGACAGGAACGGTTTCGCGCCCATCGGCACGATAGTGCGGCCGAAGGTCGTGTTGGTGACGATCCCGAAGCTGCCGTAAAGCGCCAGACAGCCACAAACGAGGCCGAGCCAGCCGCCGAGATGGCCGAGACCCGCATTGCCCTGGATCGCGCCCAGTCCGAGCAGGCCGAACGTCACCCATAGCGTGAGGAAGATGAGAAAGAGGATCTTGGACAGGCGGAAGGTGCTGATCCACAGATAGAGCGTCAGCACGCCCCACAACAGAAGCGCCACGCCCACCGTCGGACCGGCGGCGGAAATGTCGATCCAGTGGTTGCCCGCGAACAGGAGCAGCAAGGCGAACCACCACCAGAAAGCGCCATAGCTCAGGAAAGCGGTCATCCCGAACGTGTTGCCCAGCCGGAATTCGAACGCGCCGGCGAATATCTGCATCAGCCCGCCAAAGGCGAGTGCCAATGGAATGACGACCGGCTCGCCACCCTTGGGCAGCACGCCCGCATTGACGAGACTCAACAAGACCGTGGTCATGCCGAACGCCACCAGACCAAGTGCAGCCGGATTGGCCGCAGGCAAAACCTCTTTGTCAGCCATATCAGTACCCCCTTAACGCCGAAGCTGTTGACCGCTTCGATCCTGCGGGGAGGCTATGGTCGCGCTACGCGGCGGTCAATCGTCATTCGCTTTCGCCTCGGCGCATCAAGCGGCCGATATGCGCGAGGCTGGGCTTGGAACCCGCCCCGAGCAGACTGGCGCGGAAGACGCGGCCCAGCAGGATCACCTCGATCGCGATGAAGGCCGCGAGCGTGAGGCCGGAGCCGATCACCTCCCACAAGGGCACGCCCGCGCCTAGCCGCGCAAGCATCGTGAAAGGCGTATAGATCGGGATCCAGCTCATTATCCGCACGCCCATGCTGGACGGATCGCGCACCACCATCTGCGCGATGATCGCGAAGGGCATCGCAATGATCAGCATCACCGGGCTGAGATAGGCCTGCGCATCGCGGAAGCTGTCGCTCATCGCGCCGATCGTGAGAAAGATCATCGAGATCATCACATATCCCGCGAGGAAATAGTAAATCATCGCCAGCGCCACGCTCGGCTGCGTCAGCGGCTCGAGCGCGGGACGCAATATGTCTGCGATCATGCCCTGCGTCGCGAAAGCCGCCGCGATGGCGGCGAACACCCACACCGCCACCATCGTCAGGCCGACCGCGATCGTGCCGATCAATTTGCCATACATGAACTGGCCGGGGCTGACGCAGGCGAGAACCGCCTCGATCAATTTGTTCGATCGCTCCTCAACTGTGCCCTGCAACATCCACGAGCCCGACAGCATCAGCGACATGAACAGCAGATAGGATACGAGCAGAGGCAGGATCGAACGGATCATCACCTGCTCATGCCCCTTTCCGGGTAAGGGACGATTCACCGCGATCATCGGTGCGATCCGCTGTGCGGCCTCGGCCATTTCGGGGCGCACGCCCTGCGCCTCAAGGAAGTGAAGCCGCATCGCGCGCGTCAGCGTTTCCTGAAGCACGCCCATCAGATCGCCCGCGACCGGGCCATCGGACCAGACCTGCACAGGCGCGCGGCCGCTCGCGAAATCGGCGGGGATATAGATCGCATAATTGATCGGCTGGGCGGTCGGGTCTTTGGTCGCGTGGCTGACCATTGCCGGCAACACCCGCCCAAGCGCTGCAGGATCGCTTGCGGCGAGCCGGGCCGGGGTCGGCACGATCTTGTAATCGGGTTCGGGCGCCTCGAAGGGCTTGGTATCGGGCGGAGCCACGCGCCGCATCGCCGCATCGGCGTGCTTCACGCCACCACCGGCGACGAAGGCCTGGACCTCCGCATCCGAATAATAATGATCGTGATGCGCCCAGACCGCGCGCGGATCGGCGCGGTCGAGATCGTGGCTTTCCGCATAACGCGACAGCGACTGCAGCAGCTGGCGCTGATGGTCGAGCTCGATCCGCGCGGCGATGGCGGGCGCGGCCTGGCCCGACGGATCGATCAGCATCACGTTTTCGGTGTGATCCTTCTGCATGAAATGCGCCGTGATCGGCGCGATCGCCAGCGCGATCGGGATGATCAGCAAAGTGATCCAGAAACCGCGCGTGGCGGCGATCTGGCGGAATTCGCGCGCGGCGACGAGGAAAATGGGATTGCTCACTGTTGCCCCTCCTCGCCGCCGACAATGCGGATGAAAACATCGTGCAGGCTCGGCCGGCTCTGCTCGAACCGCCGGAGCGCGAAGCCGCGCTCGGTGCAGGCCTGCAGCAGGTCGCCCGGATCACCGCCGGGCTCGAGCCGCACATCCCAGCCGGTCCAGCCGTCATGCTCGTCCAGCCTGGTGGCGGAGGCGACGCCGGGCAGGCTCGCGGGCGTTTCGCGCGCAATCAGCGTCAGCCGCGCGGGCAAGGTGGCGCGCGCCTCGTCCTGCGTGCCCTCGAATTTCTTGCGTCCGTCCGCCAACAGCAGCAGCCGGTCGCATAAGCGTTCGGCATGCTGCATGACGTGAGTCGAGAAGACGATCGTCGAGCCCTGACGCGAGAGCCGCATGATCTCCTCTTCGAGCAGGCCCTGATTGACCGGATCGAGCCCCGAAAAAGGCTCATCGAGGATCAGCAGCCGCGGCGCGTTCACGATTGCGGTGGCGAGCTGGACCTTCTGTGCCATGCCCTTGGACAATTTCTCGATCTTGGTGTTTGCCGAGCCGCCCAGTCCGAAGCGGTCGAGCAGCGCCTTGCCCCCGGTGCGCGCATCGTTGCGCGTCATCCCCTTCAGCCGTCCGAAATAGGTGATCGTTTCGAGCGCGGTCATCGTGCGGTAAAGACCGCGCTCTTCCGGAAGAAAGCCCAGGTCCGCACTGTTTTCACGGCCAGGCCGGCGGCCCAATATCTCGATCCGGCCGGAGGTCGGCCGGATGATGTCCAGCACCATGCGCAGCGATGTGGTCTTGCCCGCGCCGTTGCCGCCGAGGAAACCGAACACCTCGCCGTCGCGCACCGAGAAGCTCAGCGCATCGACCGCGCGTTTGTCGCCGAAATCCTTGGTCACGCCGTCGAGCAGCAATGCGGTCATCGTCGTCCCTCCTGGCGGGAGGCATAGCCGCTGGCCATTGCACGGGGAATAGGCGCCCGTTAACCAAATGTCCGGGGGTTTATGACATTGCGGTTTCAATGTTGAGCAAGTCAAAGGACCCAACGTCGTGACCGCGCGTCGCGCCAGGGGAAGCGTGCGCCAGGCACTTTCGGACCTGCGTTTCGAACTGGCCGTGATCGGGTTGCTGGTGATGACCATCGCCGCGATCTCCTTTGCCGGCCTGATCCTGCGCAACACCGTGGTGATCGGGCCCGGCGGCTCGATGCCTTTCACCACCGAATGGCATGGCGATGAAATCCTCGGCGGGAATTCAACGATCAGCGCCACGCCCGCGCGACCGCTCACATGGTCGTGCGAGCTGCGCCGGCGCTACCAATATCCTTATTGTTCCTACGTGCTGATGCTCGACCATCACGATGGTCACGGCATCGATCTCAGCCGGTTCCAAACGATCACGATCACGCTCGACTATCACGGACCGGCGGATAGTTTCCGCCTGTATCTCAAGAATTTCGACGACCGTTACAGCAAGGCCGGCGACGGCGGGACGGACAAATACAACCAGATCGAACTACCGCTCCACAATGGCCGCCAGACCATCAGGGCCAAGCTCAGCGACATGAAGGTCGCGGACTGGTGGCTGCAGGCGAACCACATACCCTATCGGTTGAGCCAGAGGCAGTTCGACAATGTCGTCGCGCTCGAAATCGACACGGGAAACAACGCAAGCGCCGGCCACCATGTTTTCCGCATCGACGGCATCACGCTTGAAGGCAAGATCGTGCCCGTCGAACAATGGTATCTTGGTATCCTCGGCTTCTGGATCATCCTGATCTGCCTGTTCACGATCTCGCGCATCCTGGGGTTGCAGCGCGACCTCAGGCGCCGGCGCCTGCTCGAACAGGTTGCGCGCGGCGAGGCGCAGCTGGCACGCGAATCCGCCCGGCGCGACCATCTGACGAGCCTGTACAATCGGCGCGGCGTGACCGAACGCTATCAGCAAATGGTGGCGGAAGGCCTCGACAAGCCGGTCGCGATCATGATCGCCGATATCGACCATTTCAAGATGATCAACGACCGCCACGGCCACGTCGTCGGCGACGAAGTGCTGGCCAAATTCGCCGAGCTGCTGCGAAGAAACGTGCGCGACACCGACTTGATCGCGCGCTGGGGCGGCGAAGAGTTCCTGCTGATCGGGCATGTGAGCGACGCGCAGGCGGCGGTCGACATCGCCAACAAACTGCGGATCAAGATCGCGGCGGCCGAATTTCCGCACGGCGCCATGACCGCCAGCTTCGGCGTTTATTATTGCGATCGGCTGCCCGACAAGGTCCGCCCCGCGATCGGCTTTGCCGACCGCGCGCTCTACAAGGCGAAGGAAAGCGGGCGCAACCGTGTCGTCCTGTATGAGAGCGGCTCCGAACATGCGGTTTCGCGCGCCAAATAGCCTGCTTTCCTTTCCCGGACGCGCTTCTAGGATGCCCTTGTCCTGGCGAGGGAATTTTCAATGCCGAAGCCGCTGTCGATCCGTTCGCGCCTGCTCTTTGCGGCCTGTGCTCTCACGCTCGCCGCCCCCGCGCTAGCGGGCGCCAATCCTGCCGCCGAAGCGCAGGCGCTGGACCTGCTCAAGCACGCCATCGCGTTCCGCACCGTGGAAGGCCCCGGCAATCAGACGCCGCAATTCGCCGCCTATCTGAAACAGACGTTGGTTGCGGGCGGCTTCGCGCCCGACGACATCACGATCACGCCGGTCGACGACACCGCGTTCCTGGTCGCGCGCTATCGCGGGTCCGACCCCAAATTGAAGCCGTTGCTCCTGTCGGGTCATATGGACGTGGTCGAGGCCAAGCCCGCCGATTGGGAACGCGACCCATTCACTCCGGTGGTCGAGAATGGCTATATCTATGGCCGCGGCGCGACCGACATGAAATTCGACGACGCGCTGATGGTGGCGACTTTGGTCGATCTCAAGCGCCGGCATTTCACGCCCAGGCGCGACGTGATCCTCGTTCTTTCGGGCGACGAGGAAACCGTGATGAAGACGACGCAGATGCTCGCGGCGCAGTTTCCCGACGCCTATATGCTGCTCAATGCCGATAGCGGCGGCGGCAGCCTCAGCGAAGAAGGCAAGCCGCAATATTTCGCGCTGGAAGGCGCGGAGAAAGCCTATGCCGATTACACGCTGACGATCACCAATCCGGGCGGCCATTCGAGCGCACCGCGCAAGGAAAACGCGATCTACGAGCTTGCCGCGGCGCTGACCCGGATCGGCGATCACCGGTTCACGCCGCAGCTGAACGACATCACCAAAGCCTATTTCCTCGCCGCGGCGGACCGCGCCGATCCCAAGACCGGCGCGGCGATGCGCGCGTTCGCGAACGATCCCGCCGACAGGCAAGCCATCGAAACGCTCTCGGCCGATCCGGCGCATGTCGGCCAGATCGGCACGACCTGTGTCGCGACGATGCTCAACGGCGGCCATGCGCTGAACGCGCTGCCGCAGCGCGCCACCGCAAACATCAATTGCCGCATCTTCCCCGGCACGTCGTTCAAGCAGGTCGAGGACGAACTGGTCCGCGTTGCGGCCGAGCCCAGGATGCAGATCCATTTCGTGGATACGGGTACGACGGCGAGCCCGCCGTCGCCGATGCGCGCGGACGTGACCGCGGCGGTGCGCGCGGGGCTCGACGTCGCCTACAAAGGTGTGCCCATCATTCCCAGCATGGCCTCAGGCGCGAGCGACAGCATGTGGTTTCGCGTGCGCGGAGTGCCGAGCTACGGCGTAGCGCCGATCTTCCTCAAGGACAGCGACGACTTCTCGCATGGCCTTAACGAACGCACGCCCCTGTTCAACATCGCGCCGGGCGTCGCATATTGGACGATCGTGATCAAACGCCTGTCGGATTGATCGGCAAAAGGGGCGAGGGCCGGAACCCCCGCCCCTCCGCATCAGAACTTGGTACCGAACCGGATGCCGATTGTACGCGGCCGATAGACCACATAATAAGGCCGCTGGCCGCAATTGCCGCATTCCTCGAACGCGGAGAGCTGCGCGCGATTGTCGAACGCATTCTCCGCGAAGAGTTCGGCGGTGAAGTTGCTCCACGCATAGCCCAGCGCGAAATCGACGATGTCGTAGCCCTTCAGCTGCGGCGGCTGGTCGGTGGTGCTGGTGCCGATGCGCAACGCCGACGATGCTGAGCTGGAGTGGGTCAATCCGCCTTGCAGATGCGCCTTGCCCGCGCCGAGCTCCCATTCGTAACGCGCGGTTGCGTTGGCCTTGAACTTGGGCGTGACGGGCAGGCGCGTTCCCTTGGGCGCGATCACCTTGTCCCCATCGCCATTGTCGGCGCACTGGAATGTCGGATCGTCGAGTGCGCAGAGATTGTTGCGGATCTTGGCGTCGAGATAGGCGCCGGTTGCGGTCAGGCTGAGGCCCCGCATCGGATAAAGGCTGACGTCGGATTCGATGCCTTTGATGCGCGCGTTCGGGCCGTTGTGAATTTCCGTGAAACTGTTCGCGCCGAGGAAGCTGTACTGGAAATTCTTCCAGTCATCGACGAACACCGCGCCGTTCCAGCGGAGCTTGCGGTCGAACCAGCTCGTCTTCCAACCCACCTCATAATTGGTGAGATAATCGGCCTTGTAGGGTGCGATGTCGGCACGGCGGTTGATGCCGCCCGGACGGAAGCCGCGCGACCAGGTCGCATAGACCATATGATCCGGATCGACCTTCCACGTCAGGTTGAGGCGATGGATGAAGCCATCATCCTTGTTATGCTTGGGCGTCACCTTACCGTTCGCGAACACGCCCAGATTGGTGCAGGGTGCGCCCGCTTCATCCGCCGGCAAAAGCGTGCCGCCGGGATTGTTGCGGACGGTCGTGCCGTCACTGTTGTAGCAGGCGGCGACGCCGGTGCGCGAGCTGCCTGCGGCATTGAATGGCGGGCCGGCCGGATTACGGCCGAAGCCGAAGAAGCCGATCAGCGAATTGTCGAACTTGTAATAACGCAGCCCACCGGTCAGCGTGAGGTTGGACAGGATGTCCCACGCCGCCTCGCCGAAAGCGGCATAATCGCGGTCGACGCGCTTTTGCTGGGTCAGCCACAACGTGCCGGGATAGCCGTTGACCGACAGCGCGTCGGCCAGGCCGGCGACCTGATAATCCTGCCGGATGTTGTGATATTGGCGCTGGTAGAAAAGGCCGCCGACCAGCCGGAACGGCTCGCTCGCGGGCGAGGAGACGCGCAGCTCCTGGCTGATCTTGTTGAACTTGTCGGTGCCGATGATCTGCTGCGTCGGGCGGATCTGATTGCCGGCATTGTCTTTGTAATTAGCATAACCGGCGAGGCCGCCATCGCTCGCATAGAGCGCGTCATAGGCCTCGGCATAGTCGGTATAGTCGGTCGACGAGTTGATCTTGCGGACGAGATAGGCGCCCGCATACGTCAGGTCCCAATTGCCGATCTTGCCTTCGATCGTGAGCGCCCCCTGGAGGAAGCGGTCGTGCGTATAATCGGGCAGGAAATGCTGGACCTTGAGATCGCCCAGTGTGGGATCCTCCCCGAACGTGCCGTGGTTCTTCTGGTCCTGGCCGAACAGCGTCGCGGTCGCGGTCCAATTGTCGTTGAGGTCGATCTTGAGCGCGGCGCGGCCGCCATAGACGTCGACGTCGTTATAATTCTTCTTGGCCAGGTTGGCATTGTTGATCGTGATGCCGGGACCGCAGGCGGGCGTGCCGTCGCAGAAGGTGCGCGTGCCCGGAATATTGTCGATATAGCCCGCGTCATGTTCGTAGAAGCCGACCAGGCGGATGGCAGCGCTGTCCGATAGAGGCGCGTTGTAAAAGCCCTCGACCTTGCCGCCCTTGCCGCCCGAATGGACGCTGTTCCCCTCCACGTCCATGCCGCCATAGGAATGGCTGGTATCGGGCTTGTTGGTGATGATGCGCAGCGTGCCTGATTCCGACGAAGCGCCATAAAGCGTGCCTTGCGGCCCCGACAGCGCCTCGATCCGCGCGATGTCGTAGATATGGACATCGAGATTGCCGCCGATCGTCGTGATCGGCTGCTCGTCCAGATAGACGCCGACCGAAGGAAGCGAGCCCGAATGGTTGCCGTCTCCGCCTGATGCGGCGCCGCGGATGTAGACGCTGGTCGATCCCGGCTGCGTTGTCTGGAACGAGACGCTCGGCAATAATTTCGTGAAATCGGTGAAGTTGGAGACGTTCAGTTCGTCAAGCTTCTGCGTGCCGAGCGCCTGGATGCTGATCGGCACGTTCTGGAGGTTTTCGGCGCGCTTCTGCGCGGTGACGACGATCTCTTGCGGGCCTAGCGACGCGGGCATCGGAGTCTGGGTATCGGCCGTGGCGGCCTGGGCCAGAGCCGTACCGGATATGCCGACGAGGGCGGTTCCGGCAAGCAGCGCGGTCACGACGTGGCGGGATTTCCGCATGTTTATGACTCCCTGTCTTCTTATAAGAACAGAGGCTGTTCTGGACCCGTTATGGTGTCAATGCGGCCAAGTACATAAGCTGCCCTTTTTGCGCTGCAACATTGCAAACATGTCACGCATCGAAAGGGTAGAGTTCGACCAATGTGCCGAGCGCCTGGCGCAGCGGGTCGAGCCATGAATCGAAGCGGCGCCATTGCTCGACGCCTTCGCGGAAGATCGGACGGCGGACCTGTTCCGACGATGCGGTCCGGACCGCGCGTTCGGTTTCATGGAACCGCAGGCACCGTTCCTCGAACGATAAATGCGCGTGATCGAGCAGCGCCCGCACCTGCCCTTCGGTATCGCCGACCATCGCCTCATAGAAGATCCGATGGACGTAGCCGGGAAGGACCGCATCGAAATGATCCATCAGCCGCACATAATCCGCGTAATATTGTCCCAGATCGGCCAGATCGTAGGTAAAAGTCTGGCCGCGCGCGAAATGCTGCTTGAAGTTCGAGAAGCAGCAGCCGAGCGGGTGGCGGCGCGCATCGATGATCGTCGCGTTGGGCAGGATCAGCCTGATGAAGCCGACATGCGCCCAATTGTTGGGCATCTTATCGACGAAAAATGGCCGGTCCGTCTTGCGCTGGATGCGCGTGCGTTCGAGATATTCCTCGCCGAGCGCGCGGGCATCATCCGCGCTCAGTGAGGAAATGCCGTTCGGTCCGACGCGAGTCACCAGCGCGGCGATGTCGGCCAGTTCGGTCGTGCCCTCGATTTGGCTGTGGCTCGCCAATATCTGTTCGATCAGCGTCGATCCCGAGCGCGGCAGCGATACCACGAAGATCGGATCCGCGGCGTGCGCGCCCCACCCTTCGCGCGCGGCGAAGAAATCAGGCGTGAACAGACCGATCTGGCGCTCGACCGACCGGCTCAATTCGGCGGCATCATAATCGATCAGCGCGCGGCGTCGGCGATTGCCCTCGGCATAATGCGCGAACGAAGCCTCGTAGGCGCCGGCATCTTCCTCCGCCTTGCCGAGCGCGAATTCGAGGTGGAAGCGATCCTCCTCGCTCAGCCCTGGCGTCTCGATCGCGGCGCGCATTGCCGTACGGTCCGCGTCGCTGAACCGGAACGTCTTGAGATTGGCGAGGCTCCACCACGCCTCGCCCAGCGTCAGCTGGAGGTCGAGACAGCGGCGATATGCATCGATGCTCTCCTCCAGCTGCCCGACCGTCTTCAGGCTGTGGCCGAGGCTCATCCATACCTTGGGCTGGTGCGGATAATCGACCAGCACCTGGCGGTAGAGCGCGATCGAAGGTTCATAATCGCCGAGCCGCGCCAGCGCCGCCGCCTTGAGATTGATATAAGAGGGGTGGCCCGGCTCATGGGCGAGCAACTGGTCGATCTCGCCGATCGCGTCTTCCGAGCGTCCCTGGCGGTGGAGTGCGATCGCGAGATTGTGGCGCGCGGCGGCAAAGCCCGGCGCGAGTTCGAGCGCGCGGCGCAGCAGCGTCTCGGCATCCTTGTTGCGCCCGATCCGGCCGGCAAGCTCGGCGAGCATCCGGATCGCGCCGATATCGGTCGGTTCCTCCTTCAATCGCTCGCGCAGGATCGGCTCGGCCTGCGCCAGATCGTTGCGGGCGAGCGCGTCAGCGGCCTGAAGCAGGGTCGGATCGCGGGTCGAGGCGCGCAACGCGGCAAGATAGGCCGCGTCGCCGCCCTGCTCGTCTTCGGCCAGATGCAACTGATCGCCCAAAGCGCGCCAGGCTTCGGCGGAGCCGGGGTCGGCGACGGTTGCGGCGCGGAAAGCGGCAGTGGCGAGCGCGCCTTCGCCTTTCCTGCGGTGCGCGGCACCCGCGATCACCAAGGCAGGGGCACAGCGCGGCACCACGCGCAATATTTCGCGCGCCTGGGCCAGCGCCAGATCGGGCTGAGCCTCGATCAGGCGGCGCGCATGCGCGAGCGCGGTGTCGAGCGTGCCGGTCGGGTCAGCGTGCGATGCCATGTGCGCGAGAGACGATGCGCGGCCCGCCCCTGTCAACGCCGATCTTGCGGAGCCTCTCGCGGCGGTCCAGTCTCCGCGCCATGGCAATCGCGCGTCCGCTGACCAATCAGGATCCCGACGAGGGTTGGAGCCTGCCCGCCTGGATATATTCCGACGCGGACTATTTCGAGGTCGAACTCAGGCGCGTGATCCGGCCATCCTGGCAGATCGTCTGTCACCTGAGCGATATCCCGCAAGCCGGCGATTGGCATGGACTCGATTATGCTGGCGAAAGCGTGGTGGTGATGCGCGGGGCCGAGGGTTCAGTCAGCGCCTTCCACAATGTCTGCCGCCATCGCGGCGCACGCATTCTCGACGGCTCGCGCGGATGCGCCAAAAGGATCGTCTGTCCTTACCATGCCTGGACCTATGCCAGTGACGGCCGGCTCATCGGCGTGCCGCAGAGGGACAGCTACGATCCCGGCGCGCTCGACGACATTCGTCTTGCGCCGGTAGAGCATGAGGTCTGGCAGGGTTTCGTCTTCGTGCGGCTGGAAAGCGGCGGCCCGAGCGTCGCCGAAATGATGGCGCCCTACGCACAGGAGGTCGCGCCCTACCGGTTCGAGGACCTGCAGGCCTTGGGCCGCGTCACGCTGCGGCCGCGTACCGTCAACTGGAAGAATATCGCCGACAATTATTCGGACGGCCTGCATATCGCGGTCGCGCACCCCGGTCTCAAACGGCTGATGGGCGATGGCTATGGCGTCGAGAGCGCCGAATGGGTCGACAAGATGTGGGGGCATTTGGTCGGCCGGCCCTCCGCCAATCCGTCGGAGCGGGCTTATTGCCATTTTCTGCCGCGGGTCGATCACCTGCCCGATGAGCGCCAGCGGCTCTGGACCTATTTCAAGCTCTGGCCGAATGTCGCGTTCGACATCTATCCCGACCAGGTCGACTTCATGCAGTTCCTCCCTGTGTCGCCGACCGAGACCTTGATCCGGGAGATCAGCTACGCCATTCCCGACGGCCGGCGCGAAATGAAGGCGGCGCGCTATCTGAACTGGCGGATCAACCGCCAGGTCAATGCCGAGGATACCGAGCTCGTCGCGCGCGTGCAGCAGGGCATGGCTTCGTCGAGCTTCTCGGTCGGGCCGCTCAGCAAGGATGAAGTCGCGCTGCGCAATTTCTCCCGACGCACGCGCGCGTTGATCCCCGAGGCGCGCCAGCGTGAGGCACCTCCGCTCGGCTGGAGCCGAGCCTACCGCTGAACCGCGCGACGCCCCTTCTCTGACAGGCTGCGGAACGTGATCGACCAGCGCGGCACGGCCATCGGCGCGACGCTGTGCTCCCATTCGTGCCGGACCTCGCCCGCTAGATGATAGATTGAGCGCGGCGTGAGCGCGGCCGAGGCCCGCTGAAACTTGTCCCCGACGCGACGCCGCAGCCGCAACGTCGCGGGATTGCCGAGCGAGATGCCGACGACATGCTCGAACAGCGGCCGGTCGCGGTGCCAGCCGATGCCCGCGCCAGGATCGTAGCGGATCAGCAAAGCGTGGACGAAATCCTGGTCCGGAAGACCGGCAAAATCCGCGGCCCTGGCGCGGAGCGGCAGCAGCCAATCGGGCAAGGGCTCGGTTGCGGCGAAGCGGGCGGTGTCGAAATCGTAGCGCCAGCCATAGCTGTGCGTGAGCCGCTTGCCGAGCCAGCCCTGGAAGCGAAACGGCTCGAGAGGAGCCGCATCGATATGCGCGATCAGCCGCGACTCCTCGGCGGGCGTGACGATATCCTCCGCCTGCGTCAGCCCCGGTGGGAAGGCGGCATCGAATAGATCTTTCATAACGATCATATGGGGATAGGATGCGAAACCTCGAACCCCTGGTGCCGAGCATGCGGGAACAAGCGCATATCGTCGCGGGATCGGCCTTGGTCATGTACGGTTCATCTGCGCTGGCCATTGCTTTGCCGGTGAAGCAGCCGCGCCGCGATGCACGGACTTGCCATGTTCGGGGAAGGATTTGTTGTGGCCATGAGGGGCACAATCCGGCATGAGGCCGCGCGGCGGTTGCTCCTGTTCGACAGGCGCCTTCAGGCGCGCGAATGGGCGGCTCTGCCCTGGATCATTTGACGGACCCCGACCCGAGCACTCTCCCCCCGATCCCTAGCAGCGAGAATCGTTCATGCGCCTGGCGCTCAAAGCAACCTGCATCACCACCCTGGCAACCCTTCTCGCGGCGCAGGCCCAGGCCGACACGACGGTGAGCACCGCCACCACCGCACCACTGACCACGTCGAGCGCGGGAAATATCAACATCACTGCGGACGGCTCCATCGCGCCGGCTGCCAGCGGTACCGCGGTGACGATCAACAGCAACAACACCGTTACCAACGCCGGCAAGATCACCTTCACGGATCTCAGCAATTCGACGGGGATCGACGCACAGGCGGGCGTGACCGGCTCGATCACCAGCAGCGGCACGATCAGCCTCGACGAGACAAACGTCCGTACCGATACCAATGGCGATACGGTGCTCGATGGCCCCTATGCGCTAGGCACCAACCGCTATGGCATCCGGACCGAGGGCGCCTTCACCGGCAACATCAGCAACACCGGCGCGGTCACGGTGCGCGGCAACAATTCGGCCGGCATTTCTCTTGGCGGACCGCTCACGGGCAATTTCAGCAATAATGGCGCGGTCACCGTCACCGGCGACAACACCTATGGCATTCATCTGGGCGACGTGACCGGCAATGTCACGTCGGCCGCCGCGATCAGCATGCTGGGCGGCGCTTCGCCCGGGCTCGTGCTGGGCAACGTCACCGGCCAGGTGGTGGTCCATGGATCGATCACCACGACCGGCTATGGCGCGACCACGCTGCCGACGGACGTGACCAAGCTCACCGCGCAGAATCTGGAACAGGGCGGATCGGCGATGATCGTCGGCGGCAACGTCGCGGGCGGCGTGCTGATCGCGGCCGCGCCGGCCAGCACGACCGACACCACCGCCGACGTCGACAAGGATGGCATTGCCGACGCGAGCGAGGGCACCGCCAGCTTCATCACCTATGCCGCCGCACCGTCGCTCCTGGTCGGCTCGTCGAGCCAGGCAACCACGCTTGGCGTGCTGCAGGGCAACACCAACGGCCTGGTCATCAACGGCAATGTGGCGGGCGTCGGCGTCTATTCGGGAATCACCGGCACGGGCATCCAGATCGGCGGACTGGGCCAGGCGGTGACGATCAACGGCGGCATCGCGATCGGCGGCCAGGTCGCGGGCAATTCGAACGGCGCGCTCGGCACCGGCCTGCATCTCTATTCGGGGGTGAGCACGCCATCATTGACCGTCTCCGGAACGTTGCAGGGCAATGCGTCGGCAACCGCCGGCGGCACGTCGGTCGCCGTGCAGATCGATGCCGGCGCGAGCCTGCCGACGATCACCAACACGGGCTCGATCGCGGCAACCACGACCGCGTCCACCGGTCTTTCGACCGCGATCCTCGACAAGAGCAATACGCTCAACAGCGTCACCAACAGCGGCACGATCATCGGTTCGTCGACCGACGGCAGCGGCGTCGCGATCGACGTGTCGGGCCGTACCACGGGCTTCACTTACACGCAGGCGCTGGCAAGCTCGACCCAGACCACCAACCCGGGCATTTCGGGCGCGATCCTGACCGGCAGCGGTGACGATGTGATCAATATTTCGGCGGGCCTGACCCAATCGAAGCTGGTGCTTGGCGCGGGCAACGACCAGATCAACATTTCAGGCAAGAGCATCGCGTCGATGGACGCGCGGCTGGGCGATGGCGATGACAGCATCACGCTTTCCGACAGCGGCGTCTATAACGGTCCGGTCGACTTCGGCGCGGGCAACAACAGCCTGACCGTCAACAGCGGCGCAAGCTATTTCGGCAAGTTCGTCAATTCGGGATCGAATATCGCGGTCAAGGTGAATGGTGGCACGCTCGCCTTCAACAGCACCGATACCAGCACCATGGGCAGCCTGGCCGTCGCCGGCGGCACGATTGGCGTCGTCGTCAATCCCGCGACCGGCGCGCACAGCCTGATCAACGTCACGGGTGCGACAACGATCAGCGCGCCGACCACGCTCAAGGTCTCGGTCATCGATTTCGGCGTGACCGCCAATCCGATCACCGTGATCCAGAGCGGCACGCTCGCCGGCAGCAGCAATCTGACGCTTTCGATCGATGCGCTGCCATATCTGCTCAAGGGCGTGCTGGTCGGCAACGACACCGCCGGCACCGTCGGCGTCGGCGTGCAGCGCAAGACCTCGACCGAGCTTGGCCTGCGCCAGTCGGAAGCGGCGGCCTATGACGCGGTGTTCGCGACGATCCAGGGGAATACGCAGCTGTCGAGCCTCTTCCTCGGCTTCACCGACCGGGATTCGACCCTGCTGCGTTATCGCGAGATGCTGCCGGACCATCAGGGCGGCGTGTTCGACGTGTTGACGCAGGGCGCACGTGCGCTCGCGCCGACGCAGACGGCGACGCCATGGGCCCAGCTCGGCAATCTCAGCCTTTATGCGCAGCAGGCGATCTGGGACGAGCATCAGAGCGCCAATCTGACGCCGGGCAATGGCGGCAGCGGCTGGGGCCTGACCGGCGGCGGCGACGTTGCGATCGGCGACCATAGCCGCGTCGGCCTCTCGCTCGGCTATATCCATGGCAGCGTGCGCGACAGCGGCGACAATGAGGTGACCGCGAACCAGTTCGGCGGCGGCGTCCACTGGCTGACCGACTTCGGCAACTTCCACGTCACCGCTTATGGCAATGCGGGCTATGTCCGCCTGCACGAGAAGCGCTTCTTTTCCGGCACGACCGATACGTCGGCGGCGGTTTTCACCAGCGTCGGCAGCTGGAACGGCATCGCGATGGCCGCGGGCGGCAAGGTCAGCTACGAGGCCAAGGCCGGCGCCTTCTACGTGCGCCCATCGGGCGAGCTGTCCTATAACCGCCTGACCGAGAACAAGCATTCCGAGACCGGCGGCGGTACCGCCTTCGACCTGACCGTCGCGAAGCGGACCAGTGACGAACTCGCGGCGACCGGCCTGGTCGCGGCGGGCGTGCACATCGGCAATGTGGTCGATCCGGAAGCAACGACGCTGCGGTTCGAGGTGGAAGGCGGCCGGCGCCAGGTGCTGAGCTCGAACCTCGGCGCCACCACCGCGAGCTTCACCGGCGGCCAGAATTTCATGCTCGACCCGGAAAACCGCAAGAGCGGCTGGCTCGGCGACGTGACCGCATCGATCGGATCATCGATCTTCCGCTTCTTCGCATCCGGCCAGTATGAAACACGCTCGGATGGCCAGCGGATCATCTCCGGCCGCTTCGGCTTCCGCGGCTCGTTCTGACCGCAAAAAAATGGCCCGGACTTTCGTCCGGGCCAGGTCAGGGTACCTGAGAAGAATCTCAGGTGGGCAACCTATTTTCCGGCGCCGCTCGCACCGGCGAGCTGACTTTGCCAGCCGCCGCCGAGGGCGCGGAACAGATCGATCTGGGCCGAAGCCACCGCATATTGCGACTGCGCCAGCGCGGACTCTGCCTCGGCATCGGTGCGCTCGGCATCGATCAAAGCGAGATAGTCCACTTGGCCCTCGCGCTGCCGCGCCTGCATGATGCGGGCGGTGCTCGCGGCATTGTCGCGCGCACTGGTCAGCGCCTGGCGGCGATTGAGCGACTGGGCATAAGCCGACAGCGCGGTGTCGGTTTCCTGGAGCGCGCGCAGCACGGTGCCATCGAAGGTCGCGAGCGCCCCGCTCCGATCCGCCTTGGCCTCCGCGATCCGCGCCCGCGCGGCGGACTGGTTCGGGAAATTCCAGCTGATCAGCGGGCCCAGCAACCACCGCAATGGCCCAGCCCCGAACAGATCGGAGAAACCTGCACTGCTCTGGCCGATCGAACCGCCCAGTGTGATATGCGGATAGAGATCCGCGGTGGCGACGCCGACGCGCGCCGTGTCCGCCGCAAGCCGCCGTTCGGCGGCGCGCACGTCGGGGCGCCGCGCGAGCAGGGTGCCGCCATCGCCTACCGGCACAAGCTGTGCGAGCGTCGGTGTGGTGTCGCGCGTTGCCGCCGCCGGCGGCAACGCGTCGGGCGTCCGGCCGGTCAGCATGGCCAGCCGGTACAATGCCGCTTCGCGCTCGGCGACCAGCGGCGGGATTTCGGCGCGGCGCTGGTCGGCAAGCGCGGACAGGCGCGACACGTCGAGCTTCTCGGCGCGACCGACCTCGAACCTCTTCTGGGTGATGCCCGCCGAATGATCGAGAAGATCGACGATATTCCGCGCGACCTTGATCTGCTCCGCGGCCGAAGCCGCTTCGATATAGGCGCGCGTCGTTTCGGCGACGATGGCGATCCGGACCGCATCCGCGTCCGCCGCCGCCGCGCCGACATCGCCGTGCGCCGCCTCGATTTCGCGCCGGACCCGACCCGAAAGGTCAAGTTCGTAGGAAACAGACAGGCCGGCATCGACTTGCCAATCGTCACGCTTGGCGCCGGTGGGGCGCTGGTCGGCGGGCAGGCGGCCATAAGCCGGGCTGGCACTGAGCTCCGTCTGCGGCAACAGGTCCGAACGCGCGCCGCGCAGCGAGGCACGCGCGCGATCGAGCCGGGCGACCGCCACGCGAATATCGGTATTGGCGGCGAGCGCATCGGCGACCAGCCCGTTGAGTACCGGATCGTCATAGAGCTTCCACCATTGGGCGGGCGTGTCCGCGTCGCTGACCGGCGCGCCGGCTGTGATCAGCGGTTTCTCCGCGACCGCATCCAGCGGCGGCGTAACGTAGATGGGGCCGGCGGCGCAGGCGGCAAGCGCCAACGCCGACACGGCGGGGAACAATATCTTCGCGAGCCTCGTCATCGGGCGCATTCCTTATTCGGCCGGCTGCAGCGCGAGGCTGGCCTGACCGCCGCGGCGGGCGAAGCGATCGCCCAGCGCGCGGCAGACTACATAGAAGGTCGGCGTGAAGATCAGGCCGAACGCGGTCACCCCGATCATGCCGGAGAAGACCGCGGTGCCGAGCGCCTGGCGCAGCTCCGATCCCGCGCCCTTGGCCAGCACCATCGGCACCGCGCCGAGGATGAAGGCGAAGCTGGTCATCAGGATCGGACGCAGGCGGGTGCGCGCGGCGTGGACCGCGGCCTCGACCGAGGACATGCCCTGCTCTTCCTCGGCCTGCTTGGCGAACTCGACCACCAGGATCGCATTCTTGGCGGCGAGCGCGATCAGCACGACCAGGCCGATCTGGGTTAGGACATTGTTGTCCATGCCCCGGATGTTCACGCCCGCCATCGCGGCGAGCAAGCACATCGGTACGATCAGGATGATCGCCAGCGGCAGGGTCAGGCTCTCATATTGCGCCGCCAGCACCAGGAAGACGAACACCACCGCCATCGCGAAGACGACCGCCGACGTGCTGGCCGCGGCCTTCTGCTGATAGGCGATTCCGGTCCATTCATGGCCATAACCCACGGGCAAGCTGCTGTCGGCCAGCTTGTCCATCGTCTTCAATGCCGTGCCCGAGGACGTTCCGGGCGCGGTATCGCCATCCACCTCGACCGCGGGGAAGAGGTTGTAGCGGGTCACGCGATAGGGACCGGTCTTGTCCTTGAAGGTCGCGACCGACCCGATCGGCACCATTCCGCCCGCATTCGAGCGCGTCTTCAGATTGGCGATGTCGGCAATCGTGTTGCGATAGCGCGCATCCGCCTGCGCCGTGACGCGATAGGTGCGGCCGAGCAGGTTGAAATCGTTGACGAACGTCGAACCAAGATAGGTCTGCAATGCTTCGAACACACGTTCCGGCGGCACGCCCAGCAGGTCCGCCTTGCGGCGGTCGATATCGGCATACACACGCGGCGTGTTGGTCGCGTAGAAGGTGTAGATCTGCTTGAGGCCCTTGGTCTGGTTGGCCTGGCCGATCAGGCCGTAGCTGACCTTACCCAGATCCTCATAGCCATGGCCGCCCGTATCCTGGACCATCATGCGGTAGCCGCCGGCCGAGCCGATGCCCTGGATCAGCGGCGGGGGCACGATCAGCAGCCGCGCCTCGGTGATGTCCGCCGTCGCCTTCTGCGCCTCGGCCATGATCGACTGGAGGTTGACCCCCAGTTTCTCTCGCTCCTGGAAGCTCTTGAGCGGCACATAGGCCGCGGCCGTATTGGGCGCGAGCGTCTGCGACGGTCCGTCGAAGCCCGCCAGCATCACCGAGCCGAGCACGCCCTTGAGCGGCACGATCCGCGCGGCGACCTTCTTCATCACCGCATCGGTGCGCTCGATCGACGAGCCGGGCGGGAGCTGGATGACGGTCAGGAAATAGCCCTGGTCCTGTGCCGGGATAAAGCCGGTGGGAGTCGCCCAGAACACGCCCACGGTGAGCGCGATCAGCGCGGCATAGACGGTCATCACGCGCCGCGGACGGAGCACGAGGCGATGCGTGAAGCGGCCATAAGCCTGGCTCAATCGCTCGAACCCCGAATTGAAGCGGTCACCGGCCCCCCGCAGCACGCGCTGCCAGGCGGGGCCGCCTTCCACAGGCTCGCGATGACGCAACAGCATCGCCGCGAGCGCGGGGGAAAGCGTAAGCGACAGCACGAGAGAGATGATCGTCGCGGACGAGATCGTCACCGCGAACTGGCGATAGAAGGCGCCCGACAGGCCGCTCAGGAAGAGCGTCGGCACGAACACCGCGCATAGCACCAGCACGATCGCGACCAGCGCGGTCGAAACCTCGTCCATCGAGGTTCGGGCCGCCTCGAGCGGGGTGAGGCCCCGTTCCAGGTTGCGCTCGACATTCTCGACCACGACGATTGCATCGTCGACGACGATGCCAATCGCCAGCACCAGCCCGAACAGCGACAGGTTGTTGAGCGAGTAACCGACCGCCTCCAGCACCGCGAACGTACCGATCAGCGAGACCGGGATCGCCACCACCGGGATGATCGCCGCGCGCCATTTCTGAAGGAACACGATGATCACCAGCACGACCAGCAGCACGGCTTCGAACAAGGTGTGCTTCACCGCGTCGATCGACTGCGAGATGAACTCGGTCGGGTTGTAGATGACCTTGTAGGCAAGGCCCTGCGGGAACTTGGCCTCGAGCTCCTTCATCGCGGCCGACACGCCCTTGGCGGCGGCGAGCGCGTTCGATCCCGGCCGCTGGAAGACCGCGACGATCACGGTGGGTTGGCCGCTCAGATAGGTGTTGGTGCCGTAATCCTGCGCGCCAAGCTCGACGCGCGCCACGTCCGAAACGCGGACCTGGCGCCCATCGGGATCGGTGCGGATGACGACGTCGGCGAATTGCTTCGGATCGGTCAGGCGTCCCTGCGTCTCGACATTGAGCTGGAAGGCCTGGCCGGTCGCATAAGGCGGCTGGCCAAGCGCGCCGGCGGCGACCTGGACGTTCTGCGCACGCAAGGCCGAGACGATGTCGCCCGCGGTCAAGCCCAGCGCCGCCGCGCGGCCGGGATCGATCCACACGCGCATCGAATAATCGCGGCTGCCGAACAGCTGGACGTCACCCACCCCGTCGACACGCGCGAGGCGGTCGCGGACCTGGGTCAGCGCGTAGTTGGAGATATAGCCGCGATCGAGGCTGTTGTCGGGCGAGATCAGGTTCACGACCATCAGGAAGTCGGGCGACGTCTTCTTGGTCACGATGCCCAGGCGCTGCACTTCTTCGGGCAGGCGCGGCACCGCGACCGCGACGCGGTTCTGCACCAGCACCTGCGCGGCATCGAGATTGGTGCCGATCTTGAAGGTGACGGTGATCACCAGCTTGCCGTCGCCGGTCGACTGCGACGACTGGTACAGCATGTTATCGACGCCGTTGATCTCCTGCTCGATCGGGGCGGCGACCGTCTCGGCCACCGTTTCCGCGCTCGCGCCGGGATAATTGGCGGTCACGGTCACGGTCGGCGGCACGATGTCGGGATATTGCGATATCGGCAGCGCGAAATAGGCGATCGCGCCGACGATAGTGATGGCGATGGCGATCACGGCCGCAAAGATCGGGCGCGTGATGAAGAAGCGCGAAAGGCGCATGATCTTTGTCCTGTTCGTCGCCCGGCTTAGTGGGCGAAAGTGGCCTCGGCCGGCGCGGGCGCCGCCGCTGTTGGGGCAGGATCGGCCTGCGCATCGGGTGCGATCCGGCCATTACTGGCCTGGACCGGCATTCCCGGCAGCGCCATCTGCGTGCCGCTGATGATGATCTTGTCGGTCGGCGCGATCCCCGAAGCGATGACGCGCAACCCGTTTACGACGGGCCCGAGCTCGACCGGCTTGGCAACGACCTTGCCGTCCTTGCCCACGACCAGCAACGTCTTACGCGCCTGATCGGTCTGCACCGCGGCATCGGGCACCAGCAGCGCACGCTGGGTGCCTCCGCTCGCGAGCCGCATATTACCGAACATGCCCGGGGTCAGGAAGAAATTGGGGTTGCGCAGCACCGCACGGCCACGGATCGTCCCCGATCTGGGATCGAGCCCATTGTCGGTGAAGTCGAGCTGGCCTTTCCAGCGATAGCCCGATTCATCCTGCAGCTGGATCTCGACCGGCGAGGGAGCCTGTCCGGCGGCGCGGGCGCGCTGCGCCTTGAGGAACAGCGCTTCCGAGCCGTCGAAGCTGAAGTAGATCGGGTCGAGCGCGTTGATCGTGGTGAGCAGGCTACCAGCGGTCCCCTCCCCACCCGCAACCTGGTTGCCGGGATCTACGCGGCGATCGGAGATGCGGCCGGTGATCGGCGCGCGCACTTGCGTGAATTCCACGTCGAGCGCCTTTTCGCGCACCCGCGCATCGGCTGCCGCAACCGCCGCCTGGCCAGCCTGGACGCGCGCTTTCAGCGAGTCGATCTCGCCTGCCGATATCGCCTCGTCGCCGACCAGGCGGTTGGCGCGGGCGAGATCGGACTGAGCCAGCGCCAAAGCACTGCGCGCGCTCGCCGCATTCGCGCGCGCTTCCGCGAGGGATGCGGCGAACGGACGCGGATCGATCGTGAACAGCAACTGGCCCTGGCGGACGATATCGCCATCCTTGAAATGGACGCCGACGATCTGGCCCGAGACGCGCGGGCGCACCTCGACCGTCTTGGACGGCGCGAAGCGGCCGACATAATCGTCCCAGGCACGCACGTCGCGCACGAGGGGCGTCGCAACGGTTACGGTCGCCGGCGGGGGCGCCGCCTGCACGGGTGCCTGATGCGTCAGCTTCCAGGCGCCGCCCGCGAGCAGCAAAGCGACGAGCGCGATGCTGCCATTGCGCACGGTGGTGGATCGGCGCGGGCGGACGGCATCGTCCGCCTCGATATGACCGGTGAGCATGTTCATGCCGCGAGACTCCGGCGGCGCCCGACGCGCTTGTTGGCGACGCTGGCGAGCAAGGTTTCATACTGGCCGGACGAGAAGCCGGCGGCGAGGAAGCGCTTGATCTCCGAAACCGGCAATTTGTAGCCCTTGTGCCAGGCATGGACCGCAAGCCGGCGGAGCGCCTCCAGCTGCGGATCGGCCAGCGACGACTGACGGCCGAGGCCGAACAGGCTGCCAAGCGCGCGCGCGATCGGGCCGGGTTCGCTCAGGCTGGAAATCTGATCGCGCCGCGCCAGCGCGATCACGGTCCATTCGAGCGGGCTGAATTCGGTCCGGCCTTCATCCTGCGCGGCCCAGGGGGCGGGCACCGCATGGGCGCCGGCGACGGCGAAAGCGGAGGCGTGGTTCAGATAGGCCATGACGTCTTCCCTTCTTATTTTGTGGGCGCCAGCCAGGGCCTGCAGATATGCCCATCGGCATCTCCGCGCGTCCGCATAGCGGTGCACCAGGCCGACGCGCGCAGAGCCCATGACCCGGCGCCGCGTCGGCAATTGCAGTAATCTGTCGAGGCGGGCTCAGCCCCGCCGGTTAGCTCAGTCGGTCAGTTTTCTTCATCAAAGGCGCCTCTCTGAAGGTTTCGCCGATTTGATACCGACTGGTATATAACGCGCTGCTGCAGTGCGTCAATGACTTTTTATACTGGATGGTATTTTTCTCGTCAACGCCCTGGCCAGGTGCGCATTGCCATATCGACCAGGCTTCTGAGCTCGCTCCTGGAGGCGCCCGCGCCAGCCTGAACGGAAAGGCCCTGCAGCACCGCGGTCATGTAGCGGGCAAGCGCCTCCGGCTCGATGTCGGCGGGGAGATCGCCTTCTTCCTTATATTCCTCCAGCCGATCGATCAGCGCCTCGCGCGCGGACTTCTGCCGCTCGATCACGCATGCACGGATCGAGGATGCCTCGGCCCCGCACGCAACGGCACTTATGACGCCCAGGCACCCCTTGGGATCGCAGTTGCTCGTCTGCATCTCCAATGCGCCATGCAGAAGCCGCTCCGCCATCTGGCGCGAAGTCGGCTCCTTCAGCGCCTCGGTCATATAGGCCAGTTTCTCGCGCTCATAGAGGTCGAGCGCCTTTTTGAAGAGCTCTTCCTTATTGCCGAATGCGGCGTACAGGCTGGGCTTGGCGATGCCCATTTCGGCGGTGAGCTCCGCCATCGACGCCCCTTCGTAGCCGCGACGCCAGAAGACGCGCAGCGCCGCCGTCAGCGCCTCGTCGACATCGAATTCACGCGGGCGGCCTTTGGATACACAACAGGGGACAACGCTTTCCATACCGGGCGGTATATAGTGTAATTTTGTGACCCCGTCCAGCATGCTGTTTGGGTAAGCTTTTGAGAGCTTTGGGCCGTTTGCGGCTCAAAGCGCCCGACTTCGCGAGCGCCGATCACGCACCTGGGGCACGAAGCGCGCGCTCCAGACAGCGATAGATGCGTGCATCGCCCATCATCGCAGCATTGAAGCGCAGATATTGCGACGCGGATTGACTGAGGCTGAAGACGTTACCGGGAGCGAAGACGATGTCCTCCTCCAGACCATGCCGCGCGACCGCGACCGCATCGACGTCGTCAGGCAAACGGCACCACAGGAACAGGCCGGCGCGCGGCTCGATCCAGGGCTCGATCCCGATATCGCGCAGCCGCCGCACGGTTTCCGCGCGTGCGAGCGCCAGCCGCGCGTGAACCTGATCCATGTGCCGGCGATATCCCCCGTCGGTGAGCGCGGCGTGGAGCAATTGCGCGGAAAGAGCGCTGCCCGACATACCGGTCGCGATGCGCAGATCGGTGACGTCGTCCATCCATTCGGGCCGCGCTGCGATATAGCCGCAGCGTACCCCGCTGGAGAGGGACTTGGAAAAGCTGCCGACGCGGACGACCCGATCGAGCCCATCGAACGCGGCATAGCGCGGCGCGGGTTCGATTTCGAAATCGGCGAAGATGTCGTCCTCGACGATCACCAGCCGATGCTCCTCGGCAAGCTTCAGGACGCGATGCGCGACCGGTGCCGACAGCGCGGCTCCGGTCGGGTTATGGATGCCCGAATTGGTGAGGTAGAGACGCGGGCGGTGCTCGATCAGCGCGGCGGCGAAAGCCGCTACGTCGGGACCGTTAGGCGTGAAGGGAACACTGACAAGCTTAGCGCGATGTGCCCGCAGCAGCGCATGGAAGTTGAAATAACAGGGGTCGTCGATCAGCACCGCATCGCCCGGCTCGATCAGGAAGCGCAGCACGAGGTCGATCGCATGGGTTCCGCTGTCGGTGAGCAACACCTGATCCACGCCGGCTTCGACGCCCTGCCCCAACAGACGATGGGCGATCAGGCGGCGGAGCGGCTCGGGGCCGGCGGGCAGAGCATATCCGACCAGCCCGCCATCCGAATTGGAACGCGCGTTGCGGCGCAGCGCCTTGCGCATCGTTTCGTGCGGCATCCATGCCTCGGGCAGCCAGCCGCACCCCGGCATGAGCGCCCCGGCGCGCGTCGTGAGCGACTGGCGCATCATCCATAGCGGGTCGATCTGCCGGTCCAGCGCCGGCCCGATCTCGGCCAATGCAAGCGGCGCGAGCGGCGCCGCGACGAAGAAGCCGGAGCCGGGCCGCGACCGGATCACGCCCTCGGCGGCCAGCCGGTCATAGGCCTCCACCACCGTCGATTTCGAGAAACCGGAACTGTCTGCCAGCGCGCGCACCGATGGAAGCTTGGCACCAGGCGTCAGCAGGCGCCGCTCGATCCGTTGGCGGATATTGTGCATCACCGCCTCGGTCCGCGTCGTTGCCGAATCTTCGATCGTCGCCACTGTATTGCTCTTTTGTAAGGACAGTTCAGCCAAACTGTACCCAACTGTTCCTGTGCTGGCGAGCATAATCGCCGCATTGGGCCGCCTCGACACGGAGGTGGACATGATCAGAAGCATCGATCGAAATATCCTGGCGGGCGCCATATTGCTCGGCGCGGCCTGTTCGGTAAACGCGGCCCGCGCGGAAACCGCCAGCGTCACCTTGCGTAACATCGATCTGCATCCCGCCACGGCCGCGATCGCCAGGCGGACCATGCGCCGGATCGACGAAGCCGCGCTTAGCGTCTGCGGCGCGTCCGACGCGCTGTTTGAGGCGAGGCGCGCGATCCGCGCGAGCTCTTGCTGGCAGGAAGCCGCGGGCAATGCGGCACGGCAAAGCGGCAACCCCCTGCTCGCGCAGGCTTTCGCTCGCTTCCCGCTTGCTTCGCATTAAGGATCGGGAATGGCCCACCGCAATTTCAGAATGGTCGATGTCTTTGGCGACGGGCTGTTCGCGGGCAATCCGCTCGCGGTCATCGCCGATGCCGCCGATCTCGACACGGCCGAGATGCAGCGCATCGCGCATTGGCTCAACCTGTCCGAGACGACCTTCCTGCTGCCGCCGACCCAAGCGGGAGCCGACTATCGCGTGCGCATCTTCACCGTGGACCGCGAACTGCCCTTTGCCGGCCATCCGACGCTCGGCAGCGCGCATGCCTGGCTCGAAAATGGCGGAGTGCCGCGGACCGAGGGCGTGATCGTCCAGGAATGCGGCGCCGGTCTGGTGACGCTGCGACGCGACGGCGACCGCCTCGCCTTCGCGGCGCCTCCGCGCACGCGCTCGGGACCGCTGACGGACGAGGAACTGGACGAAGTTATCGGCGTATTGCGGATCGGACGCGATCAGGTGGTCGATGCGCAATGGGTCTGGAACGGCCCCGGTTGGGTTGCGGTGCTTATGGAGTCGGCGGAGGCAGTGCTCGCCGTCGAACCGGTGCGCGCGCACGATCGGAAAGTCGATGTCGGCGTGGTCGGCCCCCATCGTGGCGGTGAGGCCGATTTCGAGCTACGCGCCTTCTTCAGCATCGACAGCGGGGCCATGATCGAGGATCCGGTGACGGGCAGCCTCAATGCCTCGGTTGCGCAATGGCTGTTCGAGAGCGGGCGGGCCGCAGGCAGCTACGTCGCGGCGCAGGGAACGAAGCTCGGCCGGCGCGGACGCGTGAACCTCAGCCAGGATGCCGGCGGCCAGGTGTGGGTGGCCGGGACGACGCGTACCTTGATCTCAGGCACCGGCCTTTTCTGATCGCTCGTCCTGGCCGGGCCTGGGCTCCGCCTTGTCGAGCCAGCCGCCGGTGAAGCCCGCGCGCTGCAACCCCCGCACGATGTTGGGATTGCGGCGCATCACATTCCAGACCAGCCCGGTCAGGCTGTTCTCGATCATGCCGAGGATCGGGCCCTGGTCGATGCCGATATAGTCGCCGTCGACCCAGCACACGCCTTCGACCACCCGGCCATATTGGACCCGCTGGCTGTCGTTCAACGAGGGGTTGAACGAATCCCAGAAACCGTATTCGCTGTAGATGGCGCGGCCGTAGCGCGCCCGCATCTCCTTCAGCGCGGGGATCACGATCTCGGGCGCGAAGGCGATCGATCCCGCGCAGGCGGTAGGCGCCAGCGTGCCGTCGTCGCGGTCGTTGGGGCCGCGCGCGGAATAGGAATAGAATTCGCGTCGGATCCCGTCCTGGACGATGATGAAATCGCCCGGCCCATCGCAGGCGGTGAGCCCCCAGACATTGGGGCCGTAGCCTTCCCACCCGCCCGGATTGCGGACTGCATAATCGCGCTGCGCATAGGTCGCGCGGCGACTATTCTCGAAATAATCCAGGTCGCGTTCGCGGTTGTAATCATCGCGAATGCCGCGGAAATCGACCCACATCTGGCTGTACTGGAAGCCGAACAAGGGCGGGAAGGCGATGAACGGATCCTTGTCCTGCGCGTTCCAGGCGCGGTCGAAGGTCGTCGTCCAGCGGTTCCACGTTTCGGGCTCGATCGGGTGCGTGGTCGATCCCAGCGCAAGCACATAGAGCAAAAGGCTTTCGTTGAAGCTATCCCAATCGGCGGAGATGAAGCCGTTTTCGGGGTGCCAGCCCATCGCCAGGAAATGCTGGCGCGGGCGCGGCCAGGACCATTCGACGCGATCGTAGATCGATTGCGCGAGTTCACGTATCTCGCGCTCCTCGTCATGGCCGTGGTCGAAGAAGCTCTGCGCGAACAGCACTCCGCCAAGCAGAAGAGCGGTGTCGATCGTCGACAATTCGGTTTGCCCCAGCCGCGTGCCGGTCTTGAGGCCGAGGAAATGGTAATAGAAGCCCTTATATCCGATCACGCCTGCTTTGTCGGGCCCCTGCCTGCCATTCGCGAAGAAGCGCAGGCAGGCGAGCGTACGCTTGCGCGCTTCCTCGCGCCGCATCCAGCCGCGCGACACGCCGATGCCCCAAGCCGTCAACGCAAATCCGGTAGCGGCGATGCTGGCGAAGGCGACCGTCGGCCAGCGGTCGGGCGCCAAGCCATTATCGGTCTGGGTCGTGTCCCTGAAATAGTTGAAGGTACGCCGCGCCACATCGAGCAGCATCGATCGATCCGCTTCGGAAAGGGGCGGCTGTCCGCCCGGTCCAATCGATTTCGGCCCATGCACGCCGCCCCCACACCCTGCCAGCAGGGCGGCCGAACCCAGCAACAATGTGCGGCGGTCGAAGCTCTTGCGATTGCCTGTCATCGATAGCGGGGGCGCTGGCCCTTTCCTCTCTTTTCCTCCGGCCGCGCGGCCCGGATGGATTATCGCGTAACCGGTTTCATGGCCGATTGGCAACCTCGCGCTACGAGCGACCACTCCCCAGGGAACGCGGGAAACGCAGCATCGCTACCGACGCCACGCCCATGGCCGCGAGCGGCAATGCGGCGGCAAGCAAAGCCAGGGCGCGCAGCACGTGCGGAGGCTGCACGTCGCGCGCGACATAGCCGGCGGCGGAAAGCAGCGCGCCGAAGATCGCGACCGCCACGCCCATGGTCACCTTCTGGAGCAGGGCCGCGATCGCGAAGAGCAGCACGTCCATCCGCGGCGCGTCCGCACGACCGCCATGTTCGACCACGTCGGGGATCAGCGCCCAGAAACCGAAGAACAGCCCCTGCCCGCCTCCCTGATAGAGAATGAACAGCGCTTGGGCGGGGAGCGCCGTGGTCGGGCGCAGCACGAGCAGCCCAACCAGCGCGATGCCCGCCATGGCGGCGCTGACCTGCCATTGCGCGCGATGGCCGAAGCGCGCGGCGCAGGCCATCCAGACGGGGATCGCGATGACGCCCGCCACGCTCATCATCGCCAGCGCCGCCGATCCCGCAGCGACGTCGCCCACCTCATATTTGAAATAATAGGGAATCGCGCGCGTCAGCACCGCCATCGACGCAACCGCGCCGCATATGCCCAGATTGACGCAGGCGAAGGCGCGATTGCCGGCAATCGCCGCAACTATGGTGCCGATGCTGAACCGCACGGGCTCCGCGGGCGCGGCCGAAGCACCGCCGCCCATCCCGCCGACAACCAGAAGCAGCATCGTCCCGACTGCGCCGAACCCGATCGCGGCGATGGCGTATCCAAAACGCGGCGCGACGCCGATACAGGCCTGCGTGCCCACCGCGACGATCAAAGCCGCGCTCGCGCCAAGGATCATGCGCAGGCCCGCGATACGCGAACGGCTGGCACTGTCGGGCGCGATCCGCACCGTCAGCGCCGCGTAAGGCACATTGACCGCGACGTAGAGCGTGCGGAACAGCATGTGGCCGATCAGCGCGAAGCCCGCGAGCCAGGCGCCGGACAGAGGCACGGGCAGGTAGATCAGCACGAAGGAAAGCGCGAGCGGCACCGCATTCAGGCGAACGAACGTCCGCGCGCTGCGCCGATCGGCGGCGATGCCGATGACCAGACCCGACAGGCCGTCCCAGATCGAGGCGGCCATCGTGATCAGCCCCGCCATCGCCGCCGACAGGCCAAGCGTGTCGGTATAGAAGAACAGCAGGTAGAAAGTGATGCTCTGCCAATAGAGATTGCACGCGAAGTCGCCGCTCGCGAAGAGCAGGCTCCTGCCCCAGCCCAGCTTTGCGCTCCCCTGCGCCACCTAACGGCCGTAGACGAACAGATTGGCGGTGAGCCGTCCCTTGCGCGGATCGGCGCTCAACGCGGCGTCGGGCGGGATGATGCCCGAATGAAGCAGCGATCCGCGATAGATCACCAGCCGGTCGGCGATGCCTTCGACATGGCCGATCCGCTCATAATCGCGGTCCGAATCGTGAATATAACCCTGCGCGGTGAGCGCGGCGGGCCGGGCATGCCGGATGAACAGGTCGCTGTTCGCGGCATCGACCTGCTCGATCCCGGTCAGCCGATGGCGGTAAAAGGCCGTCCCTTCGGTGTCGCGCAGATAATGCAGCACCGCCAGATCGGCGGGATCGGAAGAATCGAAGTGCGGCGCGCGTTGCGGTGGGGCCAGCCGGTCCGGCGGGGTCGCGACGATCGAGAAGCTCGCCTCGACCCAATCGTAGCTATCGTGGCCGAACGCGCCACCGATAAAGGGCCCGGCAGCCCTCAGCGCCCCGGTCGCATAGGCGAACGCGGCTTTGTCTTCCTGGGTGATGTAACGCCGCAGCCCGGGAAAGAACCCCTCATCGTTCGGCGGGAATGGCGCCAGCGCCGCCGCGATCTCCACGATCGCATCCGGATTGCCGGTGAATTCATCCACCACCACGACGGGATGCTGTCCTCGGCCGAAGCGGCGCAAGGCTGGTTTCATGACTGGATCACCGGCGCATCCCTCCGGCGACGTCTTGACCCGAGCAAGGCGCGGCGCGCAAGCCCTGCGCTGCTCAGGCGGTAAGCGTGAAGCTGGTGGGCGTGCCGCCGACCGACGAAGGCGCGATCCAGACGCCGAATTCGCCGGGCTCGGCGAAGCGCTTGAAATCGAGCGGGTGGACGAAGGCGAGATCGTCCGCCGAAAGCGTGAACTCCACCGTCTCGCTTTTGCCCGGCTTCAGGTCGAGATGCCTGATCCCCTTGAGCGATCGCACCGGCTGGGTGATCGTCGCGACCCGATCATTGATGTAGAGTTGCACGACCTCGTGCATCGCGCGGTCGCCGGTGTTGGTGATCGTCGCGGTAACGGTGATCGTCCCATTCCCTGAAAGCGTCGGCGCGCTCACCTGCGTCGGCGAATAGGTGCAGGTGGAATAGGTCAGGCCGAAGCCGAACGGATACAGCGCCTCGTCGGTCACCTCGCGATAGCGCGATTTCCAATTGGCATCCTCGCCGATCTGCGGGCGCCCGGTGCGGCGATGGTTGTAATAAAAGGGCTCCTGCCCCGAGGCCTGCGGGAAGCTGACCGGAAGGCGGCCTTGGGGCGCGTGATCGCCGAACACGACGTCGGCCACCGCATTGCCCGTCTCCGATCCCAGGAACCATGTCGCCATGATCGCGGGCGCCTTCTTGACCGCGCCTTCCAACGCCAGCGCGCGTCCGTGCCGCAGCAGGATCACCATTGGCTTGCCGATCGCGGCGAGCGCCTCGGCCAGCGCCATTTGCGGCGGCGGCACCCCGATTTCGACGCGCGACTGCGCCTCGCCCGACATGGCGCTGCTCTCGCCGATCACCAGCACGATCACATCGCAGGCCTGCACGGCCGAGATGGCGGCGGGGATGCCTCCGTCGAGCGGCTTCTCATAATCCGAACCGCGCACGACGCGGAGATTGCCCTTGGGGCCGAGCGCGGCGCGGAAGCCCTCCTCCATCGTCACGCAGCTTTGGACGTCGGGGAAATTGGCCCAGGGACCGGGATAGTCGTTCTTGTCGGACACGCAGGGACCGATCAACGCGATCGACTTGCCTTTGGACAAAGGCAGCAAATTGCCCTCGTTCCTGAGCAGCACGATCGATTTGCGTGCGCATTCGCGCGCCAGCTCGATCGCATCCTTGCGACGCACGTCGCGCTTCTCGCGGACCGCATCGAGCGAGCGATAGGGATTCTCGAACAGGCCGAGCGCCTTCTTGACGCCGAGCACGCGGCGAACGGCGGTGTCGACCGTCGCCATGCTGACCTGGCCGCCTTTCACCAGATCGGGCAGATATTTGATGTAGAGCCCGCTCTGCATCGAGATGTCGCAGCCCGCATTGATCGCCTTTGCCGCGGCGTCGGGTCCGTCCTTGGCATATCCGTGGAAGACCATCTCCTCATCCGACGTGTAATCGGACACGACCAGGCCCTTGAAGCCCCATTCGCCGCGCAGGATGTCGGTGAGCAGATGGTGGTTGCCGGTCGAGGGTACGCCGGCAATGTCGTTGAAGCTCGACATCGTCGACAGCGCGCCCTCGTCAAAGCAGGCCTTGAAGGCGGGCAGATGCGTTTCGCGCAGCGTCGTTTCGGGGATGTCGGCGGTGTTATAATCCTGCCCGCCCTGCACCGCGCCATACGCCGCGAAATGCTTCGGGCAGGCGAGCACGCTGTCGTTGTTGCGCAGGTCGCTGCCCTGGAAACCCGCGACGCGGGCGCGGGCAAGCTCCTTGCCGAGATAGGTGTCCTCGCCCGAACCCTCGACCACGCGGCCCCATCGCTCGTCGCGGGCGACGTCGACCATCGGAGCGAACACCCAATGAATGCCCTTGGCCGAAGCCTCGACCGCCGCCGCGCGCGCGGTGCGGTAACAAAGATCGGGATCGAAGCTCGACGCCTCCGCCAGCGGCACGGGGAAGCTCGTCTTCATCCCGTGGATCGTATCCGCGGCGAAGATCATCGGGATCTTGGCGCGCGATTGCGTCAGCGCGATGCGCTGCAGCTCGCGCCCGCCCGCCACCCCGATGCCGTTGAACAGGCCAGTCAGACGGCCCGCGGCGATGTCGGCCTTGAGCTGCTCCAAGCTCTGCGCATTGGCGGCGGGATTGACCGGGGGGCCGTCGGTCCGCGCCGGATCGCTATAGATGGTGAGCTGGCCCGCTTTCTCCTCGATCGTCATGCCGGCGAGAATCCGCTCGATAAACGGATCGCCCGCCTCGATCCGCTCCGCCCAGGCGCACGCCGGCACCACGCACGCGGCGATCGCGACGGTCGATGCGCCTTTCAGGAAAGATCGGCGGGAGGGGCAATTAGCGGTCATGGCCTCACCTGATTTTTTGTCTGTCACCCCGCGAGTGGGGGCTGATGGAGGAGGATGGGAGGAAGCGGGGAAAGCTTCCCCCCATCCGAGCGGCTGGCCCCTTTTTCCAGCCTTGAAAGCTGTACCTGAAGAAGCTGTACGTGATCCTTGCTTGGAACAAGCTAGCCCATGTAACCGGTTTCAGCAACCCGTTTCCCTTTGCCTCGGATGGACGGACATACGGACTATTGCAGAAAGGATTCAGCACCTTGCGGTTGGGGCATCGGCCGTGGCGCGATTGCAGCGATCGACCGCGTAACGGGGACCTGCCCCTTGGAACAGCTTGGCCTGATCGTTGTTTTCTGCCTCACGGTAATGATCGGAGCTCCGCCTGGCCGTGGGAAAGCGACCGACAAATCCGATATCGCCGCCCTTGCTATTTCATGTAACCGGATACATTATAAACCGGTTACATGAGAAAAAAAGCTGACCCGATCAGCCATTAAGGGAGGTGGAATCACTATGAAAAACTCGTTTGGCCGGAAGGTTGCCGTTCTCGCGCAGCTGGGGACGTCCCTGGCGGTAATCGCGGTAGCGAGCGCGGTTATGATCCCGACGGCGGCGCTCGCGCAGGCTGGCTCATCTACCCTTCGGGGTCACACCAAGGCCGGCGTGGAAGTGGTGGCCACCGCGGTTGACACCGGTTCGGTGCGCCGGACGACCGCGAGCGGGGACGGGACCTATGTTATCGCCGGCCTTCAGCCCGGCAATTATCACATTGTCGCCGGTGATCGGGCGGCCGACGTGGTCGTCGCGGTGGCGTCGACCTCGGTCGTCGATCTCGTTACGCCGTCGAACCTCGTTGCACCGTCGAACGCGGCGGGCGAAATCGTCGTGCGGGGCACGCGCCCGACGGCGGAGATTCATACCTCGCAGGTCAACCAGTTCGTGACGCTGCACGACATTGCGGCGCTCCCGCAGGTGACGCGCAACTTCCTTGAATTCGCCGACACGGTCCCCGGCGTCCAGTTCAGCGTCGATGCCAATCACAACACCTCGCTGCGCGGCGGCGCGCAGCTCGCCTCGGGCGTCAACGTCTATATCGACGGCGTCAGCCAGAAGGATCTGGTCGGCGGCGGATCGGGCATCACCGGCAGCGCCGGCGCGCAGGGCAATGGCGATCCGGGCAACCCCTTCCCGCAGCTGGCGATCGCCGAATATAAGGTCGTCACATCGAACTACAGCGCCGAATATGGCGACGCGTCGAGCGCGATCATCATCGCCCAGACCAAGTCGGGCACGAACCAGTTCCATGCCGAGGCGTTCGGCACCTTCACCAATCAGAAGCTGCGCGCGAAGACCCCGGCAGAGGAGGCAAGCAACAGCGCCAAGGCCAAGGAGCCCAGCTGGGAATATGGTGTCGCGGTCGGCGGTCCGATCATCAAGGACGTCGCGCACTTCTTCTTCACCTGGGAGCATAAGAGTCTCTCGAACCAGGCCGCCGTTTTCCCCGGCTCGGGCATAACCGAGGCGCAGGCGAAAGCCTTGCTGCCGGCGGATGTCGGCAGCCAATATGGCCCGGTGACCAATCCGTTCACCGAGAATCTCTATTTCGGCAAGGTGGACCTTGAGCCGACCGACAAGGACCGGATCGAGGCGACGGCCAAATGGCGCCTCGAACGTTCGGTGTCCGGCGGCAGCGGCCAGGCCGCCGCTTCGACCCAGGCGCCCTACCGCAACAACGACAAGCGCGCGGATATTCGCTGGCAGCACAACGAGGACCATTGGACCAATGAAGCGCTGCTGAGCTATCAAAACACCAATTCGTCGACCACGACGACCAAGGCCTCGCCGCAAAACCAGTATTTCTATTTCCCGAACACCGCGAGCAGCACCGGCGCGATCGCCCTGATCCAGGTTGGCGGTCCGGGCTCCGGCGTCGGCGCGATCAACGCGCAGAAAGGCTGGACCTTCAAGGACGACCTTACCCTTCCCAATATCCAGCTCGCGGGCGACCATACATTGCGAGCGGGCTTCAGCTTCGGCTCGGTCAAGCTGACCTCACAGAATGCAAGCTCCGATCTGGCGAACGCGACCTATTATTATGCGGTCACGACGACGGGGGTCGCCGCGACGCCCTACAAACTTCAATTCCCCAACCTCACGGCCGGTTTCGACCAGGCGGGCATCACGACCAAGGACAAGCAGTATAGCGCCTATGTTCAGGACGATTGGAACGTCAATCGGCACCTGACGGTCAACCTCGGCGTCCGCATGGATTATGAGGTGGTTCCGGCCTATCTGGACTTTGTGACCCCTGCCAACGTCGTGGCGGGGCTGAATTCGCCATTCCCGGGAACCAGCGTATCCTATGCCTCGGTACTGGCAATGGGCAACGGCTCGCTGCCCGGCTACAACATCAACGACTATATCAGCACCGGGCACAACCGTAAGGCGCCCAAGAATTTCTCGCCGCGCCTGGGCTTCTCCTACGATCTGTTCGGGGACAACAATCACGTCTTCTTCGGCGGCTATGCCCGCGCCTACAATCGCAATCAGTTTGCGACGCTGGCGCTGGAAACGACCAAGATCGCGCTCAACGGCAATCCCGAAATCTACTTCCCGTCGCCCCAGACGCAGGACGCGTTCGGCCCTTGCGCGACGGCGGCGGATATCAACCCGGCCAATCACTGCTACGCCTTTGATCCGAAGTATCTGACTCCGGCGGGGTTGGCGACGCTGCAGACCGATCCGAGCTCGCACGAGGTCGATCTGCTGCACAACAACATCAAGACGCCCTATTCGGATCAGTTCAGCCTCGGCATGCGTAACAAGATCGGCGAATGGAACACCCAGGTTTCGGCATCCTATATCGAAAGCTTCGACAATATCGTCGGCCGCCTGGGCAACCGCTATTCGGACGGTGCCTATTTCCACAACGGGTCGCAGTGGGGCGGCCAGGGCGTGCCCGGCGTTGGCGGCCTGATCCTTTGGGATAACGGCACGAAGGACCGCCTCTGGCAGATCGGCGTCGGCGCGCAGAAAGCCTATACGAAGGCATCCGGCTGGAGCGCGACCTTCTCCTACACCTTCTCGGCCGGCAGGCAGAACAACATTGCCGGCGGGTCGAACCCCTACCAGATCAACAACAATCAATATTTGTTCGATCTGCCCTACGCGAACAACTATCCCTACATCACCGCCACCGCGGTTCCCCGCCATCGTATCGTCGCAACCTACACGCGCGACCTGTTCTGGGGCATTTCAGGCGCGACCAAGGTGGAGTTGGCCACGCCAACCGCGGCTGCCTGGATTTTCGGTTGCCTCAATGGCCAGCAGGTCTGCAACGACTATGGCGGCGGCACGAGATTTGGTGCCAGCAGGCCACATAACACGTTTGGCTACAAGGATATCGATCTGCAGCTGTCGAAGGATGTCACCTTCGTGGGAAGTTTGGCGGGGTACTTCCGCGTCGACGTGCTGAACCTGTTCAACTGGCACAATTATGATCCGGGCGCGATCTCCGTTGACGGAGACACGTTACGCGCGACGTACAATAAGGAAGGCAATATCGTCGGTACGCCCCGCATGATAAAGCTGTCCGCCGGACTGCGGTTCTGACGACTGGTTAAGCCTCCGGCCCCGGCACGAGCACAACTCAAGCCGGGGCCATTTCCGTTCGTGTGAGACCCACGTCTTGAGCCTCGGCGGCTCGCTTGAGCTCAACCGGCGGGGAGCGCATAGAGCCGTGGCTTTCCTCTTTTCCGGTGTCCGATGACGCAGCAGCAAACCGCGCGCCCGATCCGTTCGATCGCCGTCATCGGCGGCGGGTCGGCCGGCTGGATGGCCGCGGCCGCGATTTCCAAGGTCTTCGGCCGCAAGATCGAAATCGTGCTGGTCGAATCCGAAGAGATCGGCATCATCGGCGTCGGCGAAGCCACCGTTCCGCACCTCTCCGCATTCAACCGCCTGCTCGAGATCGACGAGGCCGAGTTCGTTCGCCAGACGCAGGGCAGTTTCAAGCTCGGCATCCAGTTCAACGACTGGGGCCGGATCGGCGACAGCTATATCCACGGTTTCGGCACAATCGGCCGCGATATCGGGCTGCTGCCCTTCCATCAATATTGGCTCAAGGCAAAAGCCGAGGGCCGCGCCAAGGACATCAGCCTTTATTCGCTCAACACCGTCGCGGCGCCGCTCGGCAAGTTCACGGCCGCGCCGAGCGACGCCCCGCCCAACTCGCCGCTGGCCGAGATCGCCTATGCCTATCATTTCGACGCGACGCTCTATGCGCGTTTCCTTCGCCGGCGCGCCGAAGCGCAAGGCGTCAAGCGGATCGAGGGCAAGGTGGTCGCCGTCCATCGGGGCGGGGAGCGGGGTTTCGTCGAGAGCGTGCAGCTGGAGAGCGGCGAGCAAATCCGTGCCGACCTTTTCCTCGATTGCACCGGCTTCCGTTCGCTGCTGATCGCCCAATCGCTGGGGGTCGAATTCGACGATTGGACGCACTGGCTTCCATGCGATCGCGCATTGGCGGTGCCGTGCGAAAAGGTCGGGCCGCCGACGCCCTATACCCGTTCCACCGCGCGCGAGGCGGGCTGGCAATGGCGCATCCCGCTGCAGCATCGGACGGGGAACGGCCATGTCTACAGCAGCCAATTCACGACCGACGAACGCGCCGCCGACATCCTGCTGGCAAACCTCGACGGCAAAGCCTTGGCCGATCCCAGGCCCCTTCGCTTCACCAGCGGCAAGCGCCGCAAGCTGTGGGATCGCAACGTCGTCGCGCTCGGCCTCGCCGGCGGCTTCCTCGAACCGCTGGAATCGACCGCCATCTATCTCGTCCAGGCGGGCATCAACCGCCTGATGAGCCTGTTTCCGGATGCCGATTGCGACGTCGCGCTGCAGAACGTCTACAACCAGCAGACCGACTTCGAATATGAGCGGATCCGCGATTTCCTGATCCTGCACTACCACGCCACCCAGCGGACGGATTCGCCGTTCTGGAATTACGTCCGGACGATGAGCATCCCGGACTCGCTGCAGCATTATATCGACCTGTTCGTCGCCAACGGTCAGTTCTTCCGCAACGGCACGGAAATGTTCGGCCTGACGAGCTGGGTTCAGGTGATGCTCGGCCAGGGGCTGTATCCCCGCACCTATCACCCCGCCGTCGATTGGATCTCGGATCCCGATCTGCACGCGTTGGTCGATCACGTGGAAAAGGTCGTCGCGTCGAACGTGTCGCTGATGCCGCCGCACGAGCAATTCATCGCGCGCTGCTGCGCCGCGGTGGGCGGCTAAGGGAAGACTGCTTTCGGGGGGCGAGCTGGCGATAGCTATCGGCCGCGGCCCGGCGGACGGTGGCTTCCGGCCCATTTACAGCCATAAGCGGTTTGAGGGCTCGGCCAATTGCGGACGACCAGTTGCCGAGATTCGTCGGGCAACGCTATTTAGCGATGGCGCGTGGCGCGTCCGGGGAACCTAAGGTGCCGATTGCACGAACGGAGAGCGCATCGGCGTCTCGCGGAGCTGCTCTTCTGCTCCGCCTGCTCCTGGCGTCGCTCTTTATTGCGCATCTCTATTGGAAGTTTGTCATCTTTCCCGGCGGGCTCGGGACTTGGTGGGGAAACCTGCTCAAGGCTGGTTACCCGGCCTTCGTGCCGGGATATGTCCTTTCGGCGGAATTTGCCGGCGCGCTGCTGCTGATCCCGGGTGTGCTGACCCGATATGTCGCTTGCTATGCGATGCCTATGATGCTGGGTGCCGCGCACTTCTGGATAACACGCAACGGCTTCTTTTTCACGAAAGCTGGCGCCGAACTTCCAATTGTATGGCTGGCGCTTCTCGGCATCCAGGCTGTTGCTGGAGATGGAGCCTTCGCAGCGGTCCGGTCACCGGATCCGCGTCGCGCGCTGATATGGTTGCGGCGTCGCCGCATTGCGCGGCCTGAGTCCTCATCATGACCCCTCGGCACACCTTCCTCCCGGGCTTGCCGCCGCGTCGCTTGCGGCGCCAACTTCAGCTCCGGGGCGCCGCGCTCAATTGAATGAGGGCGGATCGCTTGCCGGAAAGCTCTCGTCGAGCGCCTCGTCCAGTTCGCGGTCGATCTGATCGGCTTCGCCTTCGCTCAGCCTGCCGGCCAGCCACAAGCCGATGTTGCGGGCATAAGCGTGCACCGAGGCGAGCGCTTGCGGCGTCGTCGCGAGCGTATCCCCCACGGGTTCAGAGACGAAGTCGGGAGCGCCGACGCTCGGATCCCAATTGTAGCTGGCGAAGTGGTGGAAAGTGGACTCGCTCCAGGCGGGGCCCGCTTCGTTCGTCGCGGCGAAGGCGACCGCAATGTTGAAGCTCGCGCCAGTTTGGCGACTAGTGCCGGTCGCGACGACCCGCGCATTCGCCTCGCCGGCGGGAGCGGATACCGATCCCTCATGCGGATGGGCGGGAAGATGGCGGATCACGCCACCTTCGATGTCAGCCGCCCGGAAGACGGGGTGAATGGGTGAGCTCGGCAGGATCCGCTGGACGTCCCCGTTTCGCCCCGAATGGAAGTTTGGCCACAGGATAGCGGGCGTCCCTGTGTCGTCGATGCGCCGCCTGCTTTCGTCTGGATCGGGATTGCAGCTGTGGAAATGATTTGCCAGGCCCACGCCCAGCAACGACAGCACCGAGCAGCCGAGATCCATATGGTCTCGCGCAACCAGAAGCCCCCCGCCGCGACGCCGGAACCGCGCTATCGCTTCGCAATCCGCCGCATGCAGCCCATCGCCAACATCCACCGCGAACAACCACAGCTCGTCGAAATCCGACGTGTCGATCTTCGACAGGATCGGGTCCGGAACGCCGGTGCCCTCCCGGTCCCGTGCGGCCACCTCGAACAAGGGTGTGCCGTCCGGCGCCTTCAGCGATGCCAGATGGTCCCGCAGCAGAGAGAAGCGGCCGATATGCCAATCATTCTCGATGGTCGGGATCGTCGTCTGCAGCAGGATACGGATGGGCTGGGTCATGCCTGGCTCCTCTATTGGCTCGCAGCGGCTTCTTCGATCAAAGCGGCGGCTGGATGCGACACCATGACAGCATGCGAAGCGCCGTTCACCCGCACTATGTGCCGCGCGTTGGCACGATATGCCATGAACTCCATCGCCGCGGCGGGAATATTCCGGTCGGCCGATCCGTAAATTACATAGGTCGGCAGGCTCTGCCAGCCTGCCGTGCGGGACGGTTCCGCCAGCGCCGATAGCAGCACGGGCCGCTGCAAAATTCGGGGACACAATACTACAAAATTCGGGGACACAATACTAGGGTCCGGACCCATTAACGGGATTCCCGATTGGGCCTGATTGTGATTCAATGCTTCCTGTGAGGAGGCGTTGGCGATGGCGGATTTCTTCTGGTTTTCGGATGCGCAGT